>Ga0210400_10000051_pt1 | contig 196370 bp, 173 predicted proteins | sample IncBWH26MmetaG_FD_155456 | JGI IMG/M metagenome (GOLD analysis project Ga0210400, IMG submission 155456) | Forest soil microbial communities from Barre Woods Harvard Forest LTER site, Petersham, Massachusetts, United States - Inc-BW-H-26-M | ecosystem: Environmental > Terrestrial > Soil >... | reverse complement strand
ATGGATTATGATCTGGGATACTTCGATCTGGAGACCCGCGTGTTGGAACCGCTTGAAAATCCGTTCGGCCCAAAAGTGTTACCTATGTGATCGGTACGTTGTGTAACCCATGTCTCCGGGCTGGACCCCGAAAATATGGTGGAGGCGGGGGGAGTCGAACCCCCGTCCGAAAAGCGCTACGCCACGGAGCCTACATGCTTATCTCAGTTCGTTAGTTTCGCCCTCCGCGCTTGGAACGAGCAAGAAACGCAGCTGGCTAGTCCGATGGTTCTCGCCCAAGCCTTACGGACCGAAAGGCTCGGGCCAGCTCACTGTTTGACGCTTCTTGCCGGGCCCATGAGCAAAGCCCGGGGAAGCGTGCGCTTAATTAATTAAGCAGCAAGTGCCAAGTTGTTGTTGGCAGTTCTAGTTTCCAGCCGATTACGGGTGGTTGGCCCCCGGCATGCCTCCGGGACGCGACAGCTTCCGTCGAAACCGGGTCGCCCCCTAATTCTTATTTTACCACGCAAGTCCATGTTCGGCGCTCCCGCCTTCCAGGCAGCATTTGCCGCGCCAGCCGCCCCGCTAGGCAAAACCTGCCGAGTAATTTTCGCCCCCTCTCTTCAACTCTGTCTGGCCTGTTCTAACTTACTTATTACTAATAATTTATAACTGAAGCCTGTTCCCCCCTTTGGCCTCTGTCGTGCCCTTACTCCCACGGGCTGGCTTCGGACCGCGCAATCGGCCACGTGCTTTCTTAGCGCTCAAAGCCGCCTGAAAAGAGGAGACACGCATGTCTATTTTTGGAGTTGCCAGTACAATTCTCGGCCAGCTCAGTTCGGCCACCACGCAGAATCCCAACAAGCAGCAGTTCAAGCAAAGCCTTCAACAACTCGGGCAGGATTTGCAATCCGGAAATTTGTCCCAGGCGCAAAGCGATTTCTCATCGCTCCAACAGCTTCTTCCCAGCAGCCAGCAAACCTCTCTGCTCTCGCCCACGGCAAGCACGCAGAGCAGCAGCCCGCTGGCCACCGCCGTTTCGCAACTCGCGCAGGATCTGAAATCCGGCAACCTCACCGCCGCACAATCCGATCTCGCCAACGTCCAGCAGGATGCGCAGCAGGTCGGCCAGCAACAGGGCGCCGGTCATGCACACCATCACCATCATGGAGGCGGCGAATCCAGCCAGTCCTCAAGCGATCAGAACACAGCCTCCACTCTCTTCGGCCAACTCGGCCAGGATCTCCAGTCCGGAAATCTCTCCGCCGCCCAGCAGGCCTACTCCTCCATCCAACAGAGCTTCCAGCTCTTCGGCCAAAACAATTCTTCCGGAGCTCCATCCGCCTCCGCAGGCCTAAGCGTCTCCGCGTAGCGTCCACCTTCAGGTAGACCAGATTGTAGTGGCCGACCCTCAGGTCGGCCACCCACCGAATCACGCAACATTACTAGCCGCTCTCCAGACCGGCCACCACAACGCACTCCCCGCAAATTTTCCCTCCGTAGTATCATCGTCCACGTAAATCCTATTTCTTCCCAAAGGCGACTTCGCATCGAATGCCCCTCTCCATCGCACGCGCCGCTCTCTCCGATCTCGAATCCCTGCTCCTCCTCATGCGCCATATGCAACAGGCCGATCCCTGGACGGAAACTTTTCACGAGCCCACTTTGCGCGCCAGTCTCGCCGAACTCCTCGCCAATCCTGCATACGGTGTTCTTTACATCGCCCGCGAAGCGCTCGAGCCTGTGGGTTACCTGGCAGTCTGCTTCGACTACAGCCTCGAATACCGCGGCAAGGGCGCCTGGATCGACGAACTCTTCGTCGAACCCGCCCACCGCGGAAAGGGAATCGGCACGCAACTTCTCGATCTCGCCGAAGCCGCTTCCCGCGAACACCGCGCCAAATTCCTTCACCTCGAGGTCACCCACGGCAACCCCGCCATCGAACTCTACCGCCGCCGCGGCTTCTACGACCACCACCGCTACCTAATGTCCAAAGATCTCGGCAAATAACCGCCCCAACCCGAACCGTACCACGCCACCTCCTGCCTCCTGCTATCTGATCGCTGCTATCTGTTGACCACTCAATATCTTCAGAGCCGGCCACCGCTCCCCCTCCGACCGATTACTGATTACCGATTACTGATATCGCGAGTCCGCGAGCCTCCGCGAGCCCCCCAATACCTCATCATCCTTTTAGTCACACCCCCCGCCCCTTCCCGTTGACGCTCCTCCGCCCGCCCCCCACAATGGCAAAACGGGAGAACATCGGGCAAAACGCCCCATCTAACGGCTATGGCACCTGAATCCAACGCTGTCGAACAAGCCGTTGCTCGCGCCCTTCGCGACAACCTCGAGCGCATTCAGCGCACCAGCGAAGAGCTTCAGCAGTCCATCAACGACATTGTCGCCGCCTGCTCCAGCAGCAAGCCCACCAACGCTCTTCCTCCGATGCTTCGCGCGCAGACCGCTGCCGCGTCGCTCTCCGCCGCCCTTGAAGTTCTAACCCGCTTCACCGCCATGGCCTTGCAGCCTGGCCCGCGCAGCCCTCTCGAAGAGAAAATCACCGAAGCCATCGGCCGCGTCGCTCCGGAATCTCCGGCGGCGCCCGCTCGTCCGGCCCCCAGCCATCCCGAACCAAAGGCCGCCGCTCCCACTCCGGTTCCGGCCCCGCCGCCGCGCACCCAACCTGTTCCCGAGCCTCGTGTCGAAACCGAAATTCACGTCACCGAGTCCGGCCCCATTGCGGACACCGACTTCAACGTCAACCAGTTGACTCCTGAGGAACAAGAACTTCACCGCCGCGCAAATCGCGTTGCTAAAGTATCCATGCAGGATATTAAAATGTTAAGACCGGAACAGGTCAGACTGGGCCGCGAAAACAGAGATATCTGCATCAGATTGAAAGACGACATTGAGAAAGCTCATCGAGAATACGATCGTAGATTCAAACCCATCATGGACCACCCGGTGGATTACTTTTATCGCTGGATGGTCGAAATTCTGGCCGACGGGGATTCTGGCGCGCTCGGCGAATATCCCTACGCCACCGCCGGAAAATCGCGGTAATTCAAGCCGCGCCACAACTCCCGACGTCGGGCCTGTGCTGGCACTCTGCACTCTCGCTCCCGGCCCTGTAGCTCAGGCCTTCAGGCCTGAGGCTTTCCATGGCCGCTCTACAAAATTCTCCTTCGCCCGGAATTCCCGGCTCGCAATTCTTTCCGCGCTAATCCTCTGCCTCTCCCTGCTCTGCGCCGCGGACCTCTCTGCCCAGACCAAAAAGAAAAAGAAAAAACCCGCCCACCCGAAATCTCCCGCCTGCGCCACCGGTTGCAAGCCGGACACCACCGCTCCCGCGCTCGACGCCTCCACTCCCGAAGACGCTGCCGCGCAAAAAGAACTCGCCCTCCTCGCCCGCGATCTCCATCGCGGCACCCCCGGCGCCTACGAAAAGCTCGCCGCCTTTGCCAATAAAAATACTTCCAGCGTCTGGGGACAGCGCGCCGCCCTCGCCCTCGGCTACGACGACTATTCGAAAAGCCGCGCGCCGCAAGCTCTCGTCTGGCTGCAAAAGGCCAAGCCCGACACGCTTCTCTTCGAATACACTCTCTTCTGGACCGCGCAGACCGAACGCGCGCTCGGCAAAAACGCTGCCGCCGCCCAAGACCTCGCGCAAATCCTGAAGGACTATCCCGGCGTTCCGTTCAAGGAACAGGTTTTTGAAGCCTACGCTTCCGCCGCCAACGCCAGCGGCCATCCGCAGGATGCTCTCGACGTGCTCGCCACCTACGCCGCCACCGGCTCGAAACCCAATCTGCTTCTCGCCCGTGCCCGCGCCGAGGAATCCGCTCGCAAAATTGCACCTGCCGCCAAAGATTACCAAACGCTTTTCTACAAATATCCGCTCGCCGATGAATCGAAAGACGCGGCCATCGCCCTTCCTCGCCTCAGCAAGCAACTCCGCAGCGAATTTCCTTACGCCACCGGCGAGATGCAGGATCAGCGCGCGCAGATTTTCTTTGACGCCCACAAGTGGCGCGAAGCCCGCACCGAATACGAAAAGCTCGCCACCATTCTCAAGGACCCCGCGAATCCCATCCGCCAGCGCGCTCTCGTCCGCGCCGCCGAATGCCGCCAGCATCCCAAGCCCGCTCCCGGCCTCTTCGTGAAGCTTGCCGTCACCGATCCTGATGCCGATGCCGAGCGCCTCTACGATCTTTCCCAGGCCTGGCGCTCCGATAAACGTGAAACCGATATGCTCACTGCGATCGAAAAGATCGCCGAGAAATATCCGCAAACCCGTTGGGCCGAAGACTCGCTGATGGCCGCGGGCAACTACTATTGGGTGGAACTCGATCGCGCGAAGGCAGGGAACTACTACCAGCGAGTTCTCGACGCTTTTCCCGGCGGCAGGCACGCCCAGAACGCCGAATGGCGCATCGCCTGGATCGCCTACATCCAGCGCCAGCCTTTTGCCGACGAGAAAATGACCAATTTTCTGCGCAAGTATCCTTCGACGGGCACCACCGTCAACGCCCTCTATTGGCTCGGCCGCAACGCCGAACGCAATGGCAATCCCAACCGCGCCCGCGCGTTCTATGAAAAGGCCACGGATCGTTTCCCGTCCACCTACTTCGCTCATGCTGCGGATCAGCGCTTGGCCAAACTCGCTCCCGGCGATGCCGATCCCGCCGATGCGCTCGCGGAAATTCCCGCGCCGCCGCCGTTGCGTCCGTTCGACGAGCCTATTGCTCCCCTCGTTGCCGATCGCTGGAATCGCGCCCAGGCCCTGCGCACCATCGCCTTCGATTCTTCCGCCGAGTTGGAGCTGAAAGCCGCGTTCGCCGCCACCGCCTCGCCTCGCTATCTCGTCGAAGCCGCGCAAGCCGCTTTCGATCAGGGTCATTTCGCCACCGGCATGGCTTACGGGCGCCTGGCCGTACCGAATTTCGATTCCCGCAAGCTCAGCGAAGTTCCTTCGAATGTCTGGAAAATTTTGTATCCGTTTCCCTACGAGGCCTCAATTCGCCGCGAAGCCGAGCGCAACAATTTCGATCCCATGTTCGCCGCCGGCCTCATCCGCCAGGAATCCACTTTCCAGGCGGACGCCGTCTCCCACGCCGACGCCATCGGCCTGATGCAGATTCTTCCGAAAACCGGCCGCCTGCTCGCCCGCGAACGCAAGATTCGCTACACAAAAAATTCCCTCTTCGATCCCGAAATCAACATCGAACTCGGCATGCTCTATATCGCGAATCTCACCCGCGCCACCGGCGGCCCCGAATACGCTGCCGCTGCCTACAACGCCGGCGAAGACCGCATCGCCCTCTGGAAAGCCGAGCGCACCTACGACGAAGTTCCCGAACTCGTCGAATCCATCCCCTTCACCGAAACCCGCGAGTACGTCCAGATCGTGCTGCGAAACACCGACATGTACCGCGCCCTCTACGGCGAAACGCCAAAATCCACCGTCTCCGCCGCCACCCCCAGGCCCACACTCTACCTCTCCGCCCAATCCCGCTAGATGGGCGACTCTTGTAGGTCCGCGGCGGGCCGCTTTTCTCCATGTGGCACAGCGATTCTTCGCTGTGCTCTTCTCTGAGAACTCTGTGGATCCTCAGTGTTCTCTGTGTTAAATCTTCTCCCCTTCTCTTCCTCTTCTCAGCGAACTCAGCGTCTCAGCGTCTCTGCGTCCTCTGCGTTAATTCTTTCTCCCCGCCTTTGCTACAATCTTCTAATGTCCGCTCCCGAATCCAACATGACCCATCTCGCCCGCCGCATGCTCTCCGCCAAGGCCGAACAGTTCACCGAATCCGTAATCCGCGAAATGACCCGCCTGGCCATGAAACACAAAGCCGTCAATCTCTCCCAAGGTTTTCCCGATTTCGCCGCGCCCGAGGAAATAAAGGAAGCCGCGCGCCAGGCCATCTCCAACGACATCAATCAATACGCCATCACCTGGGGCGCCAAGCCGCTGCGCGACGCCGTCGTCGAAAAGTTCGCCCGCACCCAGCACGCCACCTACGACCCAGAGCGCGAAATCACCATCTGTTGCGGTTCCACCGAAGCCATGATGTCCGCCATGATGGCCATCATCAATCCCGGCGACGAGATAGTAGTCTTCGAACCCTTCTACGAAAATTACGGCCCCGACGCGATCCTCTCCGGCGCCACGCCCCGCTTCGTAAAAATGCGTCCACCGGCGAACGAAAATTCCACCTGGTCCTTCGACGAAAGGGAACTCGCCGCCGCGTTCGGCCCGCACACCAAAGCCATCATCCTCAACACGCCCAACAATCCCACTGGAAAAGTTTTCACCCGCCAGGAACTCGAATTCATCCGCGATCTCTGCCTTCGCTGGAACGCCTTCTGCATCACCGACGAAATTTACGAGCATATCCTTTACGACGCCACCGAGCACATCTCCATGGCCCGCATCGACGGCATGCGCGACCGCACCATCGTCATCAACGGCATGTCCAAAACCTACAGCGTCACCGGCTGGCGCGTCGGCTGGGCCCTCGCTCCTCCCGAAACCACCCAGGCCATCCGCAAGGTCCACGACTTCCTCACCGTCGGCGCCGCCGCCCCGCTGCAACAAGCCGGTGTGCTCGCCCTCAAATCGCCGCAGTCCTACTACGACAAACTCGCCTCCACCTACGCCACCAAGCGCGAACGCCTCCTCAAAATTCTCACCGCCTCCGGCTTCACCGTCTACAAGCCCCTCGGCGCTTACTACATCATGACCGACATCTCCCATTTCCATTTCGACGAAGCCAAATATCCCGCCGGCTCCCGCGACGTCTCCTTCGCCAAATATCTCGTCGAAAAAATCGGCGTCGCCTGCGTCCCCGGCTCCAGCTTCTACAACAACGCCCAGGACGGCGCCTCCCAGGTCCGCTTCACCTTCTGCAAAAAAGAAGAAACCCTCACCGCCGCCGAATCCCGCCTGGCTCATCTTCACGCGTAGCGGCAGGCTTCAGCCTGCCCAGCATCTGCCTTTGTAGCGGCCGCCTTCCGAGGCGGGCGCCTTTTTCCGGTCCCGAACGGTCTTCCGCCTAGCCCACCTCCACTTCTAATGCCCGATGTGTAGGGGCGGCTTTAGGCCGCCTTCTTGCTGTACAAAACAGCTGCCGTTGCGGCCCTGGGGAATTTATCCTGTGTTTAAGAAAGTTAGGCGAAATTGTCATCAGCATCGCCGCGTCCCGCACCCTCTGAATTTGAGGGTGCGGATTTGCAATTTCGTCTCAAATTTTACTTCGTTTTTACACCGCCTTTTCCGCACGGCCGAATCTAAAGTATGCTGTCGCAAAAGGTGCCCTGAATGAATTTTCGCAAAGCCGCCCTGCTTCTTCTGGCCGCGGTAGTTATCATCGCGGGCTATTTCGGCGTGCGCATCCTCCTGCACGGCTTCACCACCGCCGCCGCCCCATCGCGCCTGGAAACATTCGTCGCCCGCGCCGCGCGCAACTTCGCTATCCCGCGTAGCGCCCGCCTCGAGCCCAACCCGTGGAAGCCGACGCCCGACGCCATGAAAGACGCGCGCGATAGTTACATCGCCCGCTGCGCCGTTTGCCACGCCCCCGACGGTTCCGGCCAAACCAACGTCGGCGGCAATCTCTACCCCAGAGTCCCCGACCTCCGCGCCCCGCAAACGCAAAATCTCACCGACGGCCAGCTTCGCTACATCATCCGCAGCGGCGTCCCGCTCACCGGCATGCCCGGCTGGGCCAAGCCCCACGACGAGCAGTCCGACGACAGTTGGAAACTGGTCCTCTATATCCGCAGCCTGCGCAACTCAACCAACGAAGAGCGCACCCAGCAAATCGCCGCGATGAATTCAGCCCACTACTCCGGCTCCGCCTCTTGCCAGAAGTGCCACACCCAGATCTACGAGCACTGGCGCAAAACGCCCATGGCCAACGTCGTCCGCGATCCCCGCGAATCTCCCAACGTCATCATCCCCGACCTCTCCACAAATAAAATCGCCAAGTTCACCAAGGATCAGGTCGCTCTCGTCTACGGCAGCGTCTGGAAGCAGCGCTACTTCACCAAGATCGGCGACGACTATTTTCCAGAGGGCGCGCAGTGGGACGTCGTCAACAAAGTCTGGCGCCCCTATTTCGTTCCCAACGGCGCCGACTGGTGGGTACCGTTCTATCCCGCTGACAACATGCAGCGCCCCACAGGCCCCACCTGCGACGGCTGTCACTCCGTCGGTTACGACATCCACACCAAGCAAGTCGCCGAGTGGAACGTAGGCTGCGAACGCTGCCACGGCCCCGGCAGCGAACACGTAGCTCACCCCACCCGCGAAAATATTCTGAGTCCCGCGAACATGAATTATGTTCAGGCCAGCGACACCTGCATCCAGTGCCATTCCCAGGGCCGCCCGCTCACCAGCCCCATCGAGGGCAAATATTACGATTGGCCCGTGGGTTTTCAACCCGGCTCAAATCTCAGCGACTACTGGCAACTCGAAGATCACAAACTCGGCGAAGCCACCTTCACGCATTTCCCAGACGGCACCGCCCACAAAAACCGCATGCAGGGCAACGACTTCGTCCAAAGCGTGATGTACCGCCGCGGCGTCACCTGCTTCAGTTGCCACGACGTCCACGGCACGGATAATTACGCGCAACTAATAAAGCCGGGCGACCAAATCTGCCTCGATTGCCACAGCCCTCTCTCTCTCAACGGTCCCCGCACTGCCACGCTCGAAGAGCACACGCATCACAAAAAGAATTCCACCGGCAGCAGTTGCATTGCCTGCCACATGCCGAAAATCGAGACCACCATCGCTGACGTCAAAGTCCGCGCCCACACCTTTGCCTTCATCACCCCGGAAATGACCGACAAGTACAAAATCCCCAATCCCTGCACCGATTGCCACAAAGACAAAACCACCGCCTGGGCCACCGACGCGATGCGCCACTGGCCCGAGCGCTCCCCCTGGCGTTTGCAGTAACCGTAGCCGCGAACTTGTCGTCCCGTACCCGCGCATTCACCCAAACCTCGTCATCCCGAACCCGCGCCTTTTGCGGGTGAGGGACCTGCTCTTTCTTTCACGCGTGTGAAGCACAACGCAGCTCACTCACCGTAATTCCGCCATGCTACACTCGCGCTGAAACAGGAAGGGAACTCCACCATGCCCCTCGAATTTTCCCTCATCCCCTTCAACACCCGCCTCGACTCCAATGCCGACGGCGCCCCACTCAGCATCTCCGAAACCATCTCCCGCACGTTCTTCTGCACCCTCACCATCTCCGACCAGATCGAGCAGGAATCCCTCGACGTCTCCATCTGGGGCTCCGCCGACGGCCAGAATTTCGGCAAGCGTCCGATTCTCAAACTCCCGCAACAGTTCTACCGTGGCGTCACCAAGATGGTTCTCGACGTTTCCCTCCGCCCGGAAATAAAATTCCTCCGCGCCCGCTGGGAGCTCAACCGCTGGGGCCGGGTCTCCCCCACGCCCATGTTTGTCGCTGGTCTGCAACTCGAAGAAATTCCCCCGATGTCGCGCGACACCCCAACCAAACGCACGGCGCTCACCGCGAAATCCGGTATGTAAGTTTTAAAGCCTTGTGAATGTAGCTCTTGCGGAGGAATGGGGTAGGAGACTGTTGGTCGGTTGCCCTGTGGTGGTCAGTCTCCCACCCCGCGAGTGGTCTTGCAGGTATAGACGACTATTCCCGTATAAAAGTTTCTAAGTTCCCGAAAGTTTATTTTCGCTTTTTTGCGCCGTAAATCTGGGCGAATCTAGCCGCGTATCCCAGGCACGCTTCTACCAATTTTGGTAGCCTTCACCCGATCTCCACTGTGTCCAGGTACCGCGCCACCGCCGCTTTCCACTTAAACTTCTCCGTAATCGCCTCCTGGAGCGCCTGCGCCGCCGCCGGTTCTCCATGCGTCAAGTACACCTGTTTCGGCGCCGCTTGCAATCCGCCCAGCCAGCGCAGCAATTCGCTCTTTCCCGCGTGCGCCGAAAACTGCCCCATCTCCACGATCTCCGCCTTCACCGGCACCGTCTGCCCAAACAGGCTCAGCGTCTTCGCACCCTCCTGCAGCGCCCGCCCGCGCGTCCCCTCCGCCTGAAAGCCTCCGAGGATCACGCAGTTGCGTGCGTCGCCCAGCCGCTGCGCCAGGTGATGCAGCACGCGCCCGCCCGTCACCATCCCGCTCGCGGAAATAATGATGCACGGCGTCTTCACGTCGTTGATCGCCTTCGATTCCGCCACGCTCCGGGCCAGGTGAAACGTGTGCACGTCCAGCGGATCGCCTCCGCCCTTTTCCTCGCTGGCGAATTCCAGGTCGTGGTCTTCCTTGTACTTCAAATATAAATCCGTAGCGCTCAGCGCCATCGGACTGTCCACATACACCGGCACCTTCGGAATCTTCTGCAAATCTTCCAGTTGCCGCAGGTAATACATGAACGTCTGCGTCCGCCCGATCGCAAACGCAGGTATCACAATCGACCCGCCGCGTTTCACCACCCGGTTCACCACATCCGCCAGCACTGCCAGCGGATCGCCCGCTTCATGTTCCCGGTCGCCGTACGTCGATTCGCAAAGCAACGTATCAATCTGTTTTGTCGAAGGCGAAACGGGATCGTTCAGGATCGGCTGGTCGTAGCGGCCCACATCACCCGAAAACACCACCACGAACTTCTTCCCATTTTCCGTAATCGTCAATTCCAGGCTCGACGAGCCGAGAATGTGCCCCGCGTCATACGACTCGAAATGAAACTCCGGCGACAGATCAAAACCGCCCTTCCGCGGCATCGGCTTCAACTGCCCCAGCACCGGCGTCACGTCATCCGCCGTGTACAGCGACCGCGGGTCCGCGTGCTTGCTCCACTTGTTCTTGATCGCGTTCTTGGTTTCTTCTTCCTGCAGGTGCCCCGAATCCTTCAGCAACAGGTTCGTCAAATCAATCGTCGCCGGATTCGCATAAATCGGTTTGCGATAACCGTCGCGCACCAGCACCGGCAGCCATCCCGTGTGGTCCAGGTGCGCGTGCGTCAGCACCAGGTAATCGATCGTCTTCGGATCCACCGGCAGCGGATTCCAGTTCCGCTGCTTCAGGTCGTCCGTCCCCTGAAACAACCCGCAATCAATCAGCAGCTTCTTGCTTGTCCCGGAAGCGCCCGCCACCTCCACCAGATATTTCGACCCCGTAACGCATCCAGCCGCACCCAAAAATGTAAGTTTCGCCATGGCCCCTGCATTTTACCCGAATCCCATGCACCCGCAATGATGCGTGCCCGCAATACCTGTAGCTCACCCCTTCAGGGGTGAGGCCTTTCACCGCCCCTCCACCCAACCAATTTGCGAAGCACAAGACCCCGGCCATACCATTTCCGAACAAAAGAAATCGACGCGCAAATTTCGGTCCTCCCAAAAACAAAAACGGGGCGAGCCTCCCAGCCCGCCCCTTTTCCGTACTTAAAACTAACAACTATTGACTAAAAACTGCCTCAGGCCGCGTCGAACCGATCGTTATTCATCACCTTCGTCCACGCCGCCACGAAGTCCTTCGCAAACTTCTCCTTCGAGTCCGCGCTGGCATACACTTCCGCGAACGCCCGCAGATGCGAGTGCGAACCAAAGATCAGGTCCACACGCGAACCCGTCCACTTCACCTCGTTCGTCTTCCGGTCGCGTCCTTCGTAGACCGCCCCGGACCCGTTCGATTCGCTGGATGGCTTCCATTCCGTCCCCATGTCCAGCAGGTTGACGAAGAAGTCGTTCGTCAGTGTTCCCGGCCGCTTGGTGAAGACGCCGTGCTTGGCGTTCCCGGTGTTCGCCCCCAGGACACGCAATCCGCCGACGAGAACCGTCATTTCTGGAGCCGTCAGCTTAAGCAATTGCGCTTTGTCCACCAACAGCTCTTCGGGCGACATGCGATGCTTCCCGTGCAGATAGTTGCGGAACCCATCCGCCTTCGGCTCGAGCGCCTCGAACGATTCCACGTCCGTATGCTCCTGCGAAGCGTCCATCCGCCCCGGCGTGAAAGGAACTTTCACGCTCACTCCGGCATCCTTCGCCGCCTTCTCGACCGCGGCACTCCCGCCAAGAACGATCAAGTCCGCCAGCGAAACCTTCTTTCCCCCAGATGCAGAAGCGTTGAACTCCTTCTGGACACCTTCGAGCGTCTTCAGCACCTTCGCCAACTCCGCCGGCTGGTTCACCGCCCAGTCCTTTTGCGGCGCAAGCCGAAGCCGCGCCCCGTTCGCTCCTCCGCGCTTATCGGATCCACGAAACGTCGAAGCCGACGCCCAAGCCGTCGAAACCAACTGCGAAACACTCAGCCCGGATGCCAGGATTTTCGCTTTCAGTGCGGCAATCTCCTGCTCCCCGATCAGCGCATGATTCACCGCCGGGATCGGGTCCTGCCACGGCAGCGTCTCCTTCGGAACCAGCGGCCCGAGATAACGCACGATCGGTCCCATGTCACGGTGCGTCAGCTTGAACCACGCCCGCGCAAACGCGTCAGCGAACTGATCCGGATGCTCGTAAAACCGCCGCGAAATCTTTTCGTAAGCAGGATCAACCCGCAAAGAGAGGTCCGTGGTCAGCATCGACGGCGCGTGACGCTTCGACTTGTCGTGCGCATCCGGAATCTTCCCGGCGCCAGCTCCATTCTTCGGTGTCCACTGATGCGCACCCGCCGGGCTCTTCGTCAGTTCCCACTCGTACCCGAAAAGGTTTGCGAAAAAATTGTTGCTCCACTTCGTCGGCGTCTCGGTCCAAATCACTTCCAGGCCGCTGCCGATCGCGTCGCCTCCCTTGCCGGAGCGGAACTTGCTCCTCCACCCGAGTCCTTGCTCCTCAATCCCTGCCGCTTCAGGCTCCGCGCCAACGTTCGTCGCCTCGCCCGCGCCGTGCGTTTTGCCGAAGGTGTGGCCGCCCGCAATCAGCGCCACCGTCTCTTCGTCGTTCATCGCCATTCGCCGAAACGTTTCGCGAATATCCCGCGCAGCCGCGATCGGATCCGGCTTGCCGTTCGGTCCTTCCGGATTCACATAGATCAAACCCATTTGCACCGCGCCCAGCGGATTCTGCAAATCACGGTCGCCGCTGTAACGCTCATCCCCCAGCCAAGTGCTTTCCGGGCCCCAGTTGACCTCTTCGGGCTCCCACTGATCCGCCCGCCCACCGCCAAATCCGAAAGTCTTGAAGCCCATCGACTCCAGCGCGACGTTGCCTGCAAGAATCATCAAGTCGGCCCACGAAATCTTCCGCCCGTACTTCTGCTTGATCGGCCACAGCAGCCGGCGCGCCTTATCGAGGTTCACATTGTCCGGCCAGCTGTTCAGAGGAGCAAATCGCTGCTGCCCCGCGCCCGCGCCGCCGCGCCCGTCGTGAATGCGGTACGTCCCCGCACTGTGCCACGCCATGCGAATAAACAACCCGCCATAGTGGCCAAAGTCCGCCGGCCACCAATCCTGCGAGTCCGTCATCAACGCATTCAGGTCCTTCACCACGGCATTCAGGTCAAGCGTCTTGAACTCCTTGGCGTAATCAAACTCCTCGCCCATCGGATTCGAAAGTTTCGAATGTTGGTGCAGTATCTGAACGTCCAGCTGGTTGGGCCACCAGTCACGGTTCGTATGCGCGGGAGTTGCTCCCGCAAACGGGCACTTCGATTCAGTCGCCATGTTGCTCTCCGATCTTCTTTCTCATTTTGGTGTTTTCTTGGATCAAGGATCATCCATCTCTGCAAATAAATACAAACTCACGGGCAGGCTCGCATCGCCAGGGGAACTGAACCGCCCACTCCTCATGCTATGCTCACGCCACCTATTGTTCCAATACCTACTTCAGATACAATAGATAGGCACAGCCTATGGCAGAAAGGAGTCGCAGTCGTAAGTTTTGAGTTCTAAGTTCTAAGTGTTGAGTCGAGACGAGCTACGTCGAGCGCCAAAGGTAATTGCCTCCAGATCGCTGTTATCTGTTCGCTGTTATCCATTCATCAAGAGGTAAGGCTCCGCATCGTGCAAGCTCTTACCAAGAACTAAAAACTCATAACTATAAACTCCTCCCCCATGGAACTCCATCAACTCCGCTACTTCTCCGCCGTCGCCGACACCGGCTCCTTCTCCCGCGCCGCCGAAAAATGCCACGTCTCCCAGCCCTCTCTTTCCCAGCAAATCCAAAAGCTCGAATCCGAACTCGGCGGCCGCCTCTTCGACCGCCTCGGCCGCTCCGTTCGCCTCACCGACCTCGGTGAAGCCTTTCTCCCGCGCGCCCGCTCCGTCCTCCACGAACTTTCCAGCGCCAAGGACGAGCTCTCCGAACGCCTGCAATCCGAATCCGGACCCGTAGTCATCGGCGCAATTCCCACTGTCGCTCCTTACTGGCTTGCGCAGCGCCTCGCAACCTTCTCCCGCAAATTTCCAAAAGTTCATCTCACCATCGCCGAAGAAATCACTCCGGTTCTCCTCGATCGCCTTCGCGCCGGCTCCGTCGATCTTGCCGTCCTCGCCCTCCCCATCCGCGGCCACGAATTCGACGCCCACCCGCTCTTCACCGAACGCCTCTACGCCGCCTTGCCGAAAACACACAAGCTCGCCCGCCGCCCCGCGTTGCAACTCGCCGATCTCCGCCGCGATCCATTCCTCTTTCTCCGCGACGGCCACTGCTTCCGCGATTCCGCCGTCGCCGCCTGCAACCGCGCCCGCCTCGACCCTCGCGTTGTCTTCGAAAGCGGCCATCTCTCCAGTCTTCTCGCCATGGTCGGTGCCGGCATGGGCGTCTCCCTCGTCCCCGAAATGGCCGTGGACAAATCCAAGCCCTGCCGTTTCGTCCGCATCGCCGACCCCCAAGCCCAACGCACCATCGCCGCCGCAGTCCTCCGCGGCCGCACCCTGAACCGCGGCTCTCGCGCCCTCCTCTCCCACCTCCGCTAAATCCCCGCGTAGCGGCCACCTTCAGGTGGCCCCGAATTGTGTAGGGCCCGCCTTCCGAGGCGGGCGCCTTTTGAGCCCAAAACAAAAACGCGGGTGCGGATTTTTCCGCTCTACCGTAGTGGCCGATCTTTAGGTCGGTCCGTCCCGACCGTCCCCTCAAATCTTGTGATAGAATTCCTTCTGTACCTCCGGTGGGGCCGTGGCGCAGCTGGGAGCGGGTCCCGGTGAAACCGGGAAGGTCGTTGTTTTAGATTTACATCGGTGGGGCCGTGGCGCAGCTGGGAGCGCGTCCCGGTGAAACCGGGAAGGTTGTTGTTTTAGATTTACATCGGTGGGGCCGTGGCGCAGCTGGGAGCGCGCCTCGATGGCATCGAGGAGGTCGTGGGTTCGAACCCCATCGGCTCCACCAAATTCATACCGGTGTTTTACCTATACATCCTCCAAAGCAAAGCCACCGGTCGCTTCTATATTGGGCAAACGCAAGACGTGTCTGAGCGCGTCGCCTACCACAACGCCAACTACTCAAAATCCCTGAAAAACCGCGGACCCTGGCAACTCGTCTACACCGAACAATACAAAACGCGCAGCGTGGGTTCGAACCCTATCGGCTCCACCAAAATTCACTGAGCATTTTCGCCCTAGCATTTGTAGCGGCCACCTTCCGAAGCGCAATCGGCTGCAGTCCCTCAATTCCCCTCACCACCGCCCTCCGCTCCACATGCACCGACTCCCCCTCCGAGGTGCCGGTCCATTTTTTTAGTCCAGTCACCCTTATAACGTGTTGAATTAAAAGACGTTGCTTGTCAATCTGCCCCCGTGACCCCCATCACTTTTTTCCACCGCTTTTCCACCTATCCTTTGGTAGACAATCCCGGGTCCTTTCGGTATCCTCACCCTTCCGCTAGACCCGGCCCAAAATCTAAGGAGTCATTCCGATGGCATCGCCCGCAGTTTCCAGTAAGTTCCGCGCCGTAGTCTGCCGCCACTGTGGCAAGCCCATTCGCGTCCCGGGCCTCATCACAAGGAAGGAACTCGAATTCCAGGGCCTCACCGATTCCGGCGATATTCACTACCATCTGATCTCCCGGGTCTTCAATGTGCGCTGCCGCTCCTGCGAGCGCGAATCGGTCTATTCCATCAACCAGATCGTTGACTATCCCTATTCCCTCGCTCCCTCCGGCACCGACCGCAATTCTGCCGCTCTCTAAGAGGCATCTCCAATAATCGGGTAACTCCTGCAGAACCCGCTCGCCGCGGCAAGCGGGCCGCCCTTACTTTTGAGTGCGGCCTGCCCTGAGCTTGCCGAAGGGAAGCGGAGCTTCCGCTTTTGCGGCTTATGACACACCACCCAATCCCCCAACCTACTCCAAGCCCATCCAATAATCGCCAATCCCCTCCGAACTCCTGCGATCAACCAAAAAATAGGGACGCTTCAACTAAAACGTCCCCGCCGCACCGCCGTGAAAATTTTCCATCCCTAAGTTCTACCCAAATCTCGTCCAGTCTCCGCACCTCCCCATGCAGCGCCATTCCTCTCAATTCGCCCTTCCCACAAATCCTCTCTCAAGGCAAAATAGCTCCGTCGCAAGCCCATGCCTAACGAACCCGATAAGTCCTCGCCTGGAGCGCGCCTCGCTCTCCGTCTCGTCGCTGCTTTCACCCTGCTGTTTTTTATCGCCTATGCGCTGGACTTGACCTGGTACCACGCCCGCCTCGCCGTTCCACGCCTTGGCGCGGCAGACTCCACCGTTCACCGCATCCGCCTTCTCGCCATTCCCGGCAAAGCCAACAAAACCGATTACGAGCTAGACGCTGTCACTCCCGAAGAAGACGTCCCCTGCACTCGCACGCTTTTCCCTCACGCCAACCACAATCCCTGCTGGTACGTCTCCCGCCACGCCAAAGATCCCATCGCCATGTAATCGGCTTCCATTCCACCCGCAATTCCGATATGAAGGTCGCTCAGGAGGTACGCTCATGTTCTCCGCGGGTCGTTCGATCTTCCTGCTTTTGGCCGCGCTTCTCTTCCTCCACTCCTCTCCGCAAACTCCCGCTCCTCCCGCCGATCCCAAATCCGAAATCCTCGCCTTCAACGAAAAATTCATCAACGCTCACCTCCGCATGGACAATCCCGCCATCATCGCCATGTGGGCTGAAGACGGCGTCAGTCTCCTCCCCAGCATGGCGCCCATGGTTGGCCGCGCCACGATCGGAAAATTCATCACGGACATCACCGCGCAGATGCCCGGCTACAAAATCGTCCGCGAAAAAATCGATTTCCACGACATCCAGGTTTCCGGCGACTGGGCCTCCGAGTGGGGACTCGAGACGCAAGGCCTCCAGCCGCCCAATCAGCCCGTGATGGAGGGCTATGGAAAAATTCTCTTCGTTCTCCACAAAGATGCCCGGGGCGAATGGAAAATCCAGCACGAAATGTGGAACGCCAATCCCAAGCCCTGATGTAAGGGGCACGATACATCGTGCCCGAGCGAGTCCGCGAGCCGTTCCTTTCTACTCTCCTCTGACGTTCTCGCTCTAATCCTTTTCCACTATTCCCACCCCACCGCAATCCCGATACATTCCCCAAAACTCGCGCCTTTTTCTCCATCACCAGGCGTCGCTCCACGGAGGACGGAAATGTCTGCCCAATCTTCTGCCCTGAACTTCAATCCATCCCTCGCCGCCACCGGCAACTGGCGCAGCCGCATTCTCGCCATCGTGCTGATGGTCGCCATCGCAGGAATCTTCTGGGTGGACTCCCGCTACCCCGCGCTCCTCAAGCGCTATCACGCCGGCACGCAGCTCAAAGCCACCGGCTCCCTCACCTTCGGCGCCGTCTACCAGGTCGATCGCTCCATGCCGCTGGCCGCCCGCGTCTGGCGCACCACAGTCAACTGGCTCGACGCCAATCGCATCGGCATGACCTTTTCCTTCCTCTTCGGGCCCGCCGCGCTGACCTTCCTCGCCACTCTTCCTCGCCGCAGATTTCGTTCGCGTTACCTCAACACACTCTTCGGCGCCGCCGCCGGTGTTCCCCTCGCCGTCTGTTCGAACTGCATCGCGCCCATCGCGCGTGGACTCTTCGCTTCCGGCATGAGCTCCGAATCCGTTCTCGCCACCATGTTCGCTTCGCCCGCCCTCAACGTCGTCGTCCTCGCGATGACTTTCGCGCTCTTTCCGATCTCCGTCGCCCTCATCAAACTCGCAACCGTTCTCTTCTTGATCTTCGTCTTCGCTCCCGCCGTCGCCTCTCGCGAAAAGCTCGAAGCCGCCGCCATACCATCTCCCATCGAAATTCCTTCTGCGGAGACCTGGCCGCAAGCCGCGTCCGGCGTCCTACGTTCTTTCGCTAAAAGTTTCTGGTACGTCGCAAGAGTCGCCCTGCCGCTGATGATTCTCGCAGCCATTCTCGGCGCGCTAGTGGTGGAACTTCTCCCGCCGCAGGCGCTCATCGCCCACGTCACCCTCGGCGGCATCATTCTTGTAGCCCTCGTTGCCGCGTTCCTGCCCGTTCCAATGGCCTTCGATGTAGCCATCGCCTACATCGCCATGACCAAAGGTGTCCCGCTGCCCTATGTCGTCACAATTCTCTGCACCCTCGGCATCATCAGCGTCTATTCGCTCTCCGTCGTGGGCAAATCCCTCTCCTGGCGCGTAGCCGCCGCGGCCTACGCCACCGTAGCCGCCCTCGGCTCATTCGCCGGCCTCCTGACCCGCATGTTTTCTTAACGATTTTTCCACGGACCCGATCGACGCCGTGTAGGGGCGGCTTTAGGCCGCCTTCTTCGATTTGCTAATTGTAGGGGCCGGGCTTGTTTACCCTGAGCGCAGCGCGGTTTTTGCGCCCCGCGTGCTTCACCGGGGCCGAAGGGCCCGGCCCTCTTGCTTTTTCCTACTCCCCTCCGCCCTTCACTTCCTTCAACCTCTTCTCCAAATATCTCCGCTCGCTCTCATTTGTCACCAACCCCAGCGCCTTCCGATACTCCTCCGCCGCATCCGCATTCCGCCCCAACCGCCGCTGCATATCCGCCCGCGCTGCGTGCAACAAATGATAATTCTCCAGATCGCTCGACTCCGCCAATTCCTTCATCAACTCCAACCCGCGTTCCGGCCCCTCCGCCATCGCAACCGCCACCGCTCGGTTCAGCGAAACCACCGGCGAAGGTTGCAGTCGAGCCAGTTCATCGTAAAGCCGCACAATCTCCCGCCAATCCGTCTCTTCCGCGCGCGGCGCACGGCAGTGCATCGCTGCAATCGCCGCCTGCAGCGCCAGCGGCCCCGGCGTTCCCCGCAGCGCTTCTTCCACCAGCGGAATGGCCTCCCGGATCTGCTCCCGCTTCCACTTCGAGCGATCCTGTTCCTCGAGCACCACAATCTCCCCCGCCGCATCCAGCCGCGCCTCGCGCCGCGCATCGTGCAGCAGCATCAACGCCACCAGCGCCGTCGCCTCTCGCGGAGTCTGCGGCGCCATCAAGCTCGCCACCAGTCGTCCCAGTCGAATCGCCTCCGCGCACAAATCCGAGCGCAGCAGGGAATTCCCCCGCGTCGCCGCATATCCTTCGTTGAACACCAGGTAAATCACAGTCAGCACCGCGTCCAGTCGCTCCGCCATCGCTTTCGTTTCCGGCACAATGTACGGAATCTTCGCGTCGCGGATCTTCCGCTTCGCCCGCACCAGCCGCTGCGCCATCGTCGTCGGGGACGTCAAAAACGCCCGCGCAATCTCTTCCGTCTCCAGTCCGCAGAGAGTACGCAGTGTCAGCGCCACCTGCGCCTCCGGCGCCAGCGCCGGGTGACAGCAGGTGAAAATCAACCGCAACCGATCATCGGGAATTTCGCCGGAGTCATAGTTCGGCTCGCGGCTCTCCGTTCCAATCTCCGAATTCCCATAAAGTGCCAGCTTTTCCGCGTACCGCCCCTGCCGCCGGATTCGGTCTATCGCCTTGTTCCGCGCCGTCTGGATGATCCACGCCCGCGGCGAGTCCGGCACGCCCTTCTCCTCCCACTGGTCCACCGCCGCGGTAAACGCCTCTTGTGCGCACTCTTCGGCTAGGTCAAAATCTCCAACCAGCCGGATTAAGGTCGCCACGATGCGGCCCCATTCGGCTCGGTATACGGTTTCAACGGCGGCAGTTGCTGCGGAACTCATGTTGGTCCCAAATATCTTAAGGTACCCTGTCGATTTCTGCCTCGCCCGTTCGACTTAAAAATAGGGAAGTAGGAGAAACCCATGAAATACATGTTAATGATGTACGCTGACGAAAACGGCGCCCCTAACCAGGAGGAAGTAGAGCATTGTTATGCCGAATCCACCGCCTTTGCCCAGAAGCTCCATGAAGACGGCAAGTTCCTCGGTGCGGCGCCCCTTCAGCCCACTTCCACCGCCACCAGCCTCCGCTATCAGGATGGCAAGCGCCTGGTCACCGACGGCCCTTTCGCCGAAACCCGCGAGCAGCTTGGTGGCTTCTTTCTGATTGATGCCAAAGACCTTGACGAAGCCATCGACATCGCTGCCCGCGTCCCCGCCGGCCGCTGGGGCACCGTCGAAATCCGCCCGCTTGTAGAAGTCGAGGGCCTCCCCAAAACTTAATTCTCCGGCTCGGTCGATTTTTCGCCCTCCCAATCGTCTTACTGGTAGAGGCCAGGATCGCCCAGCTGGACAGGCTCCCCGCCCTCATTGCGGGGTATCTTATATAGGAGATAGCACTGTGAGATTCATGATGATCGTCAAAGCCAGCAAAGACAGCGAAGCGGGCAAGCTGCCCTCCGATGAAATGATCGCCGCGATGGGCAAATACAACGAAGAGTTGATGAAAGCAGGAGTCCTCGTCGAACTCGGCGGGCTGCAGTCCTCCGCCAAGGGCGCTCGGGTCCGCTTTTCCTCCAGCAATACCACCGTCATCGACGGCCCCTTCGCCGAAACCAGGGAACTCATCGCAGGCTACTGGGTCATCAACGTCAAGTCCCGCGAGGAAGCCATCGCTTGGGCCAGGCGCGTGCCTCCTCCGCACGGTCCCGATCAGGAATGCGAGCTCGAAATCCGCCAATTCTTCGAACTCGAAGATTTTGTTCCCAGCGAAGCGGTCGACCATCACAAGGAACTCGGCAAGAAACTAGCGGCAGGCAAAAAGTAGCCGCCATCCAAATCGCTCTTGTGGCACAGCCATTCCTGGCTGTGCTCATAGGCGGCAAGAAGTTCATCTCTATTGAAAGGATTGTCCGATGCAAAAAATCGTAACTTTCTTGTGGTTCGACAACCAGGCCGAAGAAGCCGCCAACCACTACATCTCCATCTTCAATAATTCCAAGCTCGGCAAGATTTCCCGTTACGGCGATGCCGGTCCCGGCCCCAAGGGTTCCGCCATGGGCGTCAGCTTTCAGCTCGAAGGCCAGGAATTCTTCGCCCTCAACGGCGGCCCGCATTTCAAATTTACGCCCGCGATCTCGCTATTCGTGAATTGCGAAACACAAGAGGAAGTCGACGCCCTCTGGGAAAAACTTTCCGCCGGCGGCCGCACCGATCGCTGCGGCTGGCTCCAGGACAAATATGGCCTCTCCTGGCAAATCATTCCCAAAGTTCTCGGCGAACTCCTCGGCCACAAAGATCCGCAAATCGCCCAACGCTCCATGCAGGCCATGCTGCAAATGACCAAGATCGACATCAAGAAACTCCAGCAGGCCGCAGCCGAACCAAAATCCTCAGCCACTTCCGGTGGTTAAAAAGCCGTAAGCCATAGGCCTGTGTCCAAAAACTTAAAACTTAAAACTTAAAACTTAAAACTTAAAACAAACAGTTAAGACCCGAATCCAAAAAAGGAGCAAAACATGCAATTCAATTCCTATCTCTTATTCGACGGCAACTGCGAGGAAGCATTCACCGCCTACGCCAAAATCCTCGGCGGCAAAATCGAAGCCATGATGACTCACGCAGGCACCCCCGCTGCCGCTCAAACCCCGCCTGAATGGCAGAAGAAAATTCTCCACGCGCGCCTTTCCGTCGGCAATGCCGTCCTCATGGCTTCCGACGCGCCTCCAGGCCGCTACTCCAGACCGCAAGGCTTCAGCGTCAACATCGACCTCACCGACGTCAACGAAGCCGAACGCATCTACGCCGCACTTTCCGAAAACGGCGCCATCTCCATGCCCCTTGCCGAAACCTTCTGGGCTCAGCGCTTCGCCATGTTCACCGACCGCTTCGGCACTCCCTGGATGATCAACGTCGAGCGCGCTGGCGCCCAAGCCGCTTAAATTTTCCCGGTTTTTTGGGTAGGATAGTTTCCCCGGATCCTCGAACAAGTTCGTATTGGCGAATCGCCTACAAAGGAGCGGAAGCGCATGAGTAAGGTTCGAGTGTTGGTTGGCACGCGCAAGGGTGCATTTATTTTGTCCGCCGACGGCAAGCGCGAAAAGTGGGAAGTCAGCGGCCCGCATTTCGCCGGCTGGGAGATCTATCACCTCAAGGGTTCGCCGGTCGATCCCAATCGCATCTACTGCTCGCAATCCAGCGGCTGGTTCGGGCAAGTAATTCAGCGTTCTGATGACGGCGGCAAAACCTGGTTCCAGCCGGGCACGCCTCCGGGCGAAACCAAAACGCCAGATGGAATGCCGAAAGGCGAGAGCAACAAATTCAAATACGACGTCTCCAAAGAAACCGGCGCGCCGCTAACCACCCATCAGTTCTACGACGGCACCCAGCACCCCTGGGAATTCAAGCGCGTTTGGCACCTCGAGCCGTCGCACACGGATCCAAATCTCGTCTACGCCGGCGTCGAAGACGCCGCGCTTTTCAAGTCCACCGACGGCGGAAAAAACTGGCACGAACTTTCCGGCCTCCGCGGCCACGGCACCGGCCCCAAGTGGCAACCCGGCGCCGGCGGCATGTGCCTTCACACCATCATCCTCGACAAGAAAAACCCCAATCGCATCTATATCGCTATTTCCGCCGCCGGGGCGTTCCGCTCCGACGACTCGGGCAAAACTTGGAAGCCGATCAACCAGGGTCTTGTCTCGCAGTTTATTCCCGATCCCAACGCCGAAGTCGGCCACTGCGTCCACCACGTCGCCATGCATCCCTCGAAGCCAGACACGTTGTTCATGCAGAAGCACTGGGATGTCATGCGCAGCGACAACGCCGGCGACCGCTGGCACGAAGTCAGCGGCAATCTCCCCACCGATTTCGGCTTCGTCATCGACGTCCACGCCCACGAACCGGAAACGATTTACGTTGCGCCCATCAAGAGCGACGGCGAACATTTCGTTCCCGAGGGCAAGCTCCGCATCTACCGCAGCAAGTCCGGTGGCAACGAGTGGGAAGCGCTCACCAAGGGTCTGCCGCAGAGCGATTGCTACGTCAACATCCTCCGCGATGCGATGGCCGTGGACTCGCTCGATTCCTGTGGCATCTACTTTGGCACCAGCGGCGGCCAGGTGTATGCTTCCTCTAATGCGGGCGATTCCTGGGCGCCAATCGTGCGCGATCTGCCCGGAGTTCTTTCGGTTGAGGTGCAAACGCTCTCATGATCGACGCATCACCTCGCGCGTTATCTTATGTAGCGGCCGCCGACCGTGGCGGGCGCCTTTTCCCTTCGATGGAGGTCCACACGGTGTCATGATTCGCGTCGTACTTCCGGCGCATCTCCGCACGTTGGCTCACGTGAGCGGCGAGGTCACTCTCGAACTCGCCGCTCCTCCCACGTTGCGCTCCGTGCTCGACGAACTCGAAGCGCGCTATCCCATGCTCTGCGGCACCATCCGCGATCACGACACTCTCAAGCGCCGCGCCTTCCTCCGCTTCTTTGCCTGCGCCGAGGATCTCTCCCACGAACCGCCGGACACCCTCCTCCCGCCCGAAGTCGCCTCCGGCAAAGAACCCTTCCTAATCATCGGCGCCATCGCCGGCGGCTGAGTTCACCGCCGCACTTTTCTTGGTAGCGCCGGCTTCCAGCCGGCCTGTGTCACCCCTTGCATTCGCACTCTGCGACTTCTCACCGACCTCTGCGCTAATCTTTTATTCTCTTCGCTTCCTGCTATCCGTTCGCCGCTACCTGTTATCCCTCTTTTCTTCTCCTCGTCCGCCGCAACTCCACGACCAAATACACCACCACCACAACATTCACCCCCAACACCACCACCCTCGGCCACGTTGTTTTCAAATAAATCTCATAAATCTCCAACGGCATCAACGACGCAGTCGTCACAATCGTCAGATACTCCGCCCAGCGCTTCGCCATTGCCAGGCCGGTTCCTTCGCAAAGAAACAGCGCCGAATAAAAAAACGTTCCCACGCTCAACTGCCGCAGCCGGTGCTCGTCCACATTGGAAAGTTTTTGCAACAGCCAGATCAGGTAGTGGTTGTGCGGGTCGGCGCGCAAAAGATCCATCCAGTGCGCCACGTCTTTCGCAAGGTCTCCGTTCAGGAAGTGCAGTGCGCCCAATCCCAGCGCCAGCAGCCCAATCCCGTTCACGAACTTCAAGGCCGCGATGGCCATCAGTCCGCCGTGCCTCTTGTGCCCGTTTTTTTTCGTCGTCATCTCTGATTGACTCTAGCATGCTATCTGGCTTCGGCACCTGCGCTCTCCTCCCCGGTGTGCTCGCGGGAAACAGGCTGCAAAACACCGCACTCTTGTTTATGGTGGGTTTAACTTGGGGCGGCTACCTTTGCGCCCGTCGGGAGACGTGATATGAAAAATTCTTTCCGGATCAGGGCGTTGGCCGCGCTTTTCGTCTGCGGTGCTGCGGCTGTGCGTGCGCAGGACGCGAAAAGTTTGAAGCTCGTGCAAACCATTCCCATGCCCGATTTGAAGGGGCGGCTCGATCACATGGAAGTGGATGTGAAGGGGAAGCGCCTGTTCGTCGCGGGACTGGAGAACGGCTCCGTCGAGGTCGTCGATTTGCACGCGGCCCGCTGGACCAAAAGCCTTCCCGGGTTTCAGAAACCGCAGGGGATCGCCTATGTGGCGGCGCTGAACAAGCTCTTTATCGCCAGCGGCGACGATGGCATGGTGCGCGTCTTCAGTGGTGACACGCTACAACTGTTGGATGCCATCAAGCTGGACCTGGGCCCGAATCGCCTGGCGTATGATTCGGCCAGACAGATTCTGTATGTCGGCTATGGCGGCAAGGACGCCGGGAAAGACTACGGCGAAGTTGCCGCGATCGATGCGCGCACGGACAAAAAGATTTTCGACGTGCAGGTGGCGGCGCATCCTTCGGAGATGCTGCTGGATAGTTCTGGCGAAACGTTATTCGTCTTTATCTCTGCGGCGAGCAAGATCCAGGTGGTGGACATCGGCAAGCGCGAAGTCCGCGCCACCTGGCCGGTGAGCAGTCAGCGGCCGGGCGATGCCGCCCTGGATGAATCGGCCGGCCGCTTGCTCATCGGCACGCACACTCCCCCGGAGATGATTGCAATGGACGCCAAAACCGGAAAGGAAGTGGCCCATCTGCCGACCACCGACGGGATGGACGGTGTGTATTTCGACGCCCCGCGGAAGCGCATTTACATTTCGGGTGGGCGCGGCGAGGAAGTCGGCTCCGTTTACGTGTATCAGCAGAAAAGTGCCGACAGCTACGAGCTTGTGGGAAAGATTCCGACGCGCCCGGGAGCGGGAACTTCGTTCTGGTCGCCGGAACTGAATCGGTATTATGTCGCGGCTCCTGCCACCGGGCTGGAGCCCGCGGCGATACTGGAGTTTGAACCGGTGCCGTAGCTGTTCAATCTGATCGCGGCCGGGACGAAATCAAAATGAGCTTGTGGATTTCCAATCAGGAGGAACTATGAAAAAGCTGTTGGCAATCGGAGCACTGACCTTTGCGGGGCTGGGAATAGTTGCTCTCCGTGGCGGGCACACGGCGAAGGCGCAATCCACGGGGCGCGAGATTCTTCCGCTGCAGCTCGAAGAGGAAATTCCCGTTCCCGGTGTCGCGGGCAGGCTCGATCATTTCACCGCTGACGTTAAGCGCAAGCGCTTGTTCGTGTCCGCGTTGGGGAATAACACGGTCGAAGTGATCGACACCTTTGCAGGCCGCGTGATTCGCTCCATCAAGGGGCTTAGCCAGCCGCAGGGGCCGCTCTACGTTCCGGGCTTCGACAAGCTGTATGTGGCGAACGCGGAAAATGGAAAGATGAATGTTTACGATGGCGCGGCGTACACCTTGAAGAAAACGATTGATTTTGGCGTGGACCCCGACAACGTTCGTTACGATGCCGCATCCAAGAAAATCTTCGTCGGTTTCGGCGAGGAGGACGGCGGCATCGCCATGGTTGACCCCGCGACCGACGAGCGCATCGGCCAGGTTTACAAAACCGGAGGGCACCCGGAATCGTTCCAGGTGGAAGCCTCAGGCGGGCGCATTTTTGCAAACGTGCCGGACGCGGGGATGGTGGTGGAATCAATCGACCGCAAAACTGGCGCCGTCACCAAGTGGCCGCTGAAAGGCCTGAAAGGGAATTACGCCATGGCGCTGAACGAAGAGGACCATCGCCTCTTCACTGTCACCCGCAAAACTCCAATGCTCGTCGTCTTCGACACGCAAACCGGCAACGAAGTGGCGCGTCTGCGTGCCGCGGGCGAGTGCGACGACGTGTTCTTCGACGCTTCGCGCAAGCGTATCTACGTCATCGGCGGTGAAGGCATCATCACCGTCATCCAGCAGAAGGATCCCGACCACTATGAGTTGATCGCCAATGTCCCGAGCGCCATCGGTGTTCGCACCGGCTACTGGTACGCCAAGCGCGACCGCTTCTACGTCGGCGTCCCCGCCAAAGGCAACGAACCCGCCCAGGTCTGGACCTTCGAGGCCGAAGACTAGTAGTTATCTCATAAAAGTATATTTAGGAGCTCGGAGCTTTAGCTCCGACGTAAAAGGCAAAGAGAATCTGGGCTTTAGCCCTTGAAGAAAGCTTTGCAAAAACTCGCCCCCCCATCCATGAGATGGCTTCTTGTGCGTGGCGCGCTGCCAGTAGGTTTCCATTTCTTTAGAGCCCGCTTGCCGCGGCGAGCGGGCCCCTCCTTTTCTCTGCGTTCTCCCCGGCCCCCTCACAGGTTTCTGTGGTAATTCCTTTCTCGCGTTTTTCCCTCCAAAAGAAGCTTTCGATTGTCCTTGACTTGCACGCTGGCGAAGCACAAGCTCATTTCAGGTTTCGCAGTTTCAAAGCGAAACGCCCAGTCCCGATTCCCAGCGAAGTTTCTCTCAAGGTTTAGTCCCGCATCGAGCGCTATCAGGGTAGAACCCCAAAGGGTTCCTTTCTATTCCCTCGCGCGGGGCCCTGCCTCCTGTTCGACGTGCAGGTCTGTACACCCAAGACGCCAGTGGTTTCATACCAACTCCCTCTCGCCACTCGCGAGTTGGAAACTTACATTTGTTATAAGGAGAATCACCATGTCTGAACAAAATAAAAATGTTGTCCGCCGCCTCTTCGATGAACTTTGGAACAAGGGTAATCTGCAGGTCGCCGATGAACTCATCGCCCCGAATTACATGGACCATGACCCCTCGACACCCGATTTTGGCAAAGGTCCCGAGAGTGAGAAGAAGCGCGTCAACCTGTATCGTGGCGCATTCCACGATTTTCGGTTGAACATCGAAGATCTTTATGCCGAAGGCGAAACCGTCGTGGCCCGCTGGTCCTGCCGCGGCGTTCATAAGGGCGAGCTCAACGGCATCGCCCCCACGAACAAGCAGTTCGCCATCACCGGCGTAACCATCTGTCGCTTTGACCACGGCAAGATCGTCGAAGGCTTCGTCAATTGGGATGCCCTCGGCCTCATGCGCCAACTCGGTGTAGTCCCCGAGCCCGCCAAGTCCCTGGCCGCCGCAAAGTAGCTTTTCCGCCGTGGGCGGGTGGCCTACCCTATGCGCAGTTTGCATAGGGTGGGTCCACTTTTCTCGAAGGCCACCCGCGGATGCAGTGCTCCCTACATCGGCTTGGGATGTGCGGAAAGCGCCTCGCGATAAAGCTTGAGGTTGTTCTTGTCCACGATCAGAGTGCCGGTATCCACGAATGTCGGCACCGGCGGGGCCAGCGCGGTCCGCCAGTCCTTGAATTGGTGCACGGCATTGTGATGCAGGTCGTCCAGGAATTTCAGTCCGTAGTAACTCATCACGTATGGCTTTTGCGTCACGCTTGCCGCAATCGCGCCGCGGTCAATCCCGTCCAGCGTCTCCGGATCGCCATCGAACGCCACGATCGGCAGCTTGCCTTCCAGGCTGAAGCGGTGCAGCGCTCCCGCTGCGCCTGAACCCCCGGTTGCCTCCACGCAAATAATTCCGACTATTTTTTCTTTCTTCTGGATCAAATCAGAGGTCAGATCAAACGCTGTTCGTGTATCTCCCTGATCGTCCAGTATCTTTGCCAGATTCATCTTGGGAAAGTTCTTAAGAGCGTCGGCGATGCCTGCCACCCGGTCGTCCAGGTTGCGCTGACCGGAAATCGTGATCACCGCGATGCTCCCGCCGCTGTTCACGAGCTCCGCCATCTGCTTCAGGCTCTCCCGGCCCGCCTTCACGTTATCCGTGCCGATGTACAGCACGCGCTTTGAACCCGGCACATCCGCATCCACGCAGATCACCGGAATGCCCTCGGCGATCGCCTTGTCGATGTCCGCTTGGAAAATCTCCGGCTTCCCGGCGGAGAGGCAGATTCCGGCGGGCTGCTTTTCCACAATCTCCCGGAATTGCAAAAGCTCCGCGTTTGGCTGGTATCCCGTTGGACCCACAAGCTCCGCCCTTACTCCCAGCGATTTCGCCGCGTCCATAAACCCTGCGTTCGCCTCCTGCCAATACGGCAGCTCGATATTGGTGGCCACAAAAACATAGCGTTCGTTCTCTTCGTGATAGGGCTTCGCGCAAGCGGCGATCAGCATCGCCCCAATCAAAACGAAACCAATCACAATCGGGCTAATCACATTTGGAAAGGATACTGGCCAGGCCCCGGTTCGCTTCATCGCAATTCTCCTTTCGCGCTTGATCTGCCTTCGGAGCGTTTGCCCGCCGCTTTGGGAAACTTCGGGTCCGTAGATGGCTCGAGGAATTGGGAACGGATAGGAGGGGTAAATCCATCTCTGCCGTGCTTCTCTTCTCGCCCACCTCCGCCCCAGTATTTGTACTGCAAGCCGTCACGCAGACCATAGGCCTGCGCCTCGTCTCCCGTCAAGCCCTCATCGCCCGGTGTCGCCACCGCCATCTGACCCACCCGGCGTTTACACACTTTTAATCTTCCTCCCGGAATAAATCTCTCGCACGTGCGGTCCTAGCCTCATGTAAGGGTTTTTTCTTCTTTGCTCGCAAAAAGTGGCTTCAGGAGAAATCCCAATTCTGTGGGGAGGTGTGCGCATCATGAAGTACAAATTGCTTTCCATTGGTGTCTTACTGGCCGGAGTTCTGTTTATCGCCCTCGTGAGTATCGCGCAGCAGGGCCCAACCGAGGCCCCCGCCGGCTTTGACACCCCGACGCTCGCCCAAAATCACGGCGCGCAAAGCGTCAGCAACGGCATTGCAGAACCCCCCGGCGACACCTACGCCCTCGATCAAACCAATTTTGAACAGGCTCACGACGCAAGCACCGGTCTGGGCCCGGTATTCAACGCCAGAGCCTGCGTGGACTGCCATCAGAATCCCGTCAGCGGCGGAGCAAGCCAATTCACCGAAATCCGCGCAGGCCACCTCGATGCCAACGGCAATTTCGTCGCCGCCACCGTGCCCATCAACGACGGCGCAAACACCATCGCCCTCCGCTCCATCATCAATGACCGCGCTCTGATCCCCCAGGCGCAGGAGCACATACCCGACACCGAAGACATTCGAGCTTTACGCGCCGCGCTCAACACTTTGGGTGACGGCTTCGTCGAGGCCATCGACGACACGACCCTGCAGGCCATCGCTCAGCACCAGCTCGATGTCAGCAAAGGCCGCATTCATGGCGAAGCCGTCCCGGTCCCTGTTCTCGAATCTCCCGGACAATCGCGCATCGGCCGCTTCGGTTGGAAGAATCAGCACAGCAGCTTGCTCTCCTTCATCGGCGATGCTTATCTGAATGAAATGGGAGTAACCAATCGCCTGCGTCCCCACGATGTGACCACCATCGGCAAAATCACCGCGGATCCCGAGGACGTCCCGGACAACCTTGGTCTCGCTGACATCGACCATTTCGCCCAGTTCATCCGCGGCACGAAAGTCCCGCCGCGCGACGCAACTCTTGCCGCAACCGCGGTCGCCCAGGCTGGCCAAGCCGTGTTCGAAAACATCGGCTGCTCCACGTGCCACGTCAGCACCATCGTCACCGCTCCCGCCGGAACGGTCATCAATGGCGGAGCCTTCGCCATCCCGGATGCGCTCGGCAACAAAATCATTCATCCCTACGGCGACTTCCTCCTCCACGACATCGGCACCGGCGACGGCATCGTCCAGAATCCCCCGGCAGACACCGCCAACAAACTCCGCACCGTCCCACTCTGGGGACTCCGTACCCATCCGCGCCACATGCATGATCTCAAATCCCTAACGCTCGAAAGCGCCATCGACCGCCACCACGGCGAAGCCGAACAGGAACGCAATCGCTTCCGCGACCTCAGCCCTCAGGACAAGCAAGCCCTAATCACGTTCCTGAATTCTTTGTAGAGCGTGCCCGGTTTTGTTGGGGATGGGCTTGCTTGCCCAGAGTCTGGCCGAAGAGCCCATCCCCTCGAAGCTAGTCTTTGTCGTCGCTTTCGCCATCTCCCGTAGCCCGCAGCGCGTGCTTCGACACGTAATCCGCCACGGTTCTGCCCAGCATGTTTCCGCGCACGCACGACGTTCGGTAGTGAATCCCTCCGAAAACGCGCGCGTTGGCGATTTCCGTTGTCGCGTCCGTGAAACTTGCAAACGAACGCGTCTTTCCGGGAAGAGTCTCCGAATCAATACTGAACGCTGTGTTCTCCCCGAACTCCGCGGCCAGGATGAACGCGGCTGAACCGCTCACCGTGGAATGTCCCGACGGATATTCGGGGTGCGCCGGAGTCCCGCCCGGGAAGAAATCCAGCCAAGGTATCCAGGCTGGGTCCGAATCCGCAGGGGTGAACCCGTCCCGGATCGCGGAGATCGGCCGCCAGAAAACGTAGCGGTACTTCCCATCCCAGCACGCGATGCCCGCGTCCGCCATCGTGACATTCAGCAAGGCGAAGAGGTGCGCATTCTCGGTGAATGACAGCCCGCGTTCCACGGAGAGCTGCGCGGCAATGCGGTTCCAGTAAAGTGCAGTGTTCCCCGCCCAAAATAGCGCCAGGTCTGACTGGTCCTGTGTGCGACCCGATCCGGAGTACACGCCCATCTTAAATAGTTCGTCGAGATCAGCAGCGTACTCCGGGCTGTTGAGCGCTGGTGGTGGCGGCAAACGGAACTGCGATGGCCGTGTCAGGACCCATGGCGTCATCGTGGCGAACTGTGGTCCCGCCCCGGAGACTCCAGGCAATTGGTTGGGCAATCCCTGCGGCGTTGGTCGCCAGGCGCCGATGGCGGCCTGTGTCCCGACGATGCTCTGCACACCCAGGAAGGGAGGCGGTGCAGGCGCGATCCCATCCGTCAGCCTCCAGGCCCAAATGGCGTCCGCAACGGTTTGTCCCCAGGCGACCCCGGCGGCGATGGAGTGAGCCTTTTCGGTGGAGGCGAGCGCCGCAAGCGATGCGTCGTGTTGCGTCTTGAGCGTCGCGCTTTGTGCGGGATACAAATCGACCAGGATGACGTATGCGGCCTGGACCGCGGCCGCCCTCTCGGATGCGTTGTGCGGCGCGTCCGGTCTTACATGCAGCGGTCGAAATTGCTGATCGATACCATTAACCGCGTCGAAAACTGACGCCGAAACGAGCGCAACCACGCGCGTAGACACCAGTGGATTCGTGCCGCCGGCAAGGACCGTCGTGTTCATGATGCCGATCCACTCAAGCACCGTGTCGGGGGCGGCAGCCGACACCGGTACGGGACCGGCAACAACCAGCGCCGCAACCAGCAGCAATGCACTCCACATCATCGCGCCGGCCCCGCGCCGGCGAAGGAATAGGAAAAGGCCCAAGGCAAATGCAGTTATATTGCGATTCATTTTTCCTCCTGAAGACGGAGGCAGCGTTATTGCGGGCTAGCGGGCAGTTTGCGTTGACCTGGCAAAACGCGCGTCAGCTGGTAAGCGCTACCGGGGGCACCAACTCGCCGGTAGCAGAGGCGAGTTGTTAGCTTTCTATGCCTATTGCCCCCTCAAGTCAAGTAAATCTGTTGCTACTCCTGGCGGGCGGGAAGCCGGGTCACCCTCTATGACGGTGCCGGCGCTGTCAAGATACACCTGGAGTATGCGCGCCAATGTACAGGACCTAATACGCTAGGCTATCCTGTTTTCCGAGGAGAACATGAGCCTGCTGACGATCATCCGCACCATATCGCAACCCCTATTTGCAATCCTTCTCTCGCTTCCAGCCCTGACCCAACACCCAGCTCCTTCCATCCCTTCCACTGGTTTTGCCAGGCTGGATGTGTACCGGGCATCGCGGATTCCAATCTACACGGACGATTTTGGGGAACTGGCGCGCTATCGGCAGGCCAACGCCGCGCTCGCGCCGCCGGCGGCGGACGAAAGCCGAGTCGTTTTCCTTGGCGACTCCATCACCGACTACTGGAAGTTGCCAGATTATTTTCCGGGCAAGCCTTATATCAACCGCGGCATCGATGGGCAGACCACTCCCCAGATGCTGGTGCGTTTCCGCCAGGATGTGATTGATCTGCACCCTAAAGTGCTCGTCGTGCTCGCGGGAACCAACGATATCGCGGGCGTCACCGGGCGCACGTCTAACGAGGACATCGAGGCCAACTACGCTTCCATGGCCGAGTTGGCGCGCGTGCACCGCATCCGGGTGGTGTTTGCATCCATCCTCCCGGTGCATAACTACACGCACGATGCTGAGGAGTCTTTTGCGCTGCGTCCGCGCGATAGAATCCTGGCGCTCAATAAATGGCTTAAAGACTACTGCGCCAAAAACCGCTTTGTGTATCTCGACTACTTCAGCGCCCTGGTTGATGAGCGGGGCATGCTGAAGCGCGCCCTGGCTGACGACGGGCTGCACCCAACTGATGCCGGGTATAAGATCATGTCATCCCTCGCAGAGAAGGCGATTCAGACGGCGCTAGCGGAAAACAAAGCTCTGTAATCTGCCGGCACACCCTATGTAGGTTGAGCTCCGCTGGGTGGCCTACCCTTTGCGGGTTTGCAAAGGGTGGGTCCGCTCTTCGCCTTCGTTTCCCGATGACTACTCGCCCTCTCATTCGAACGATCCCGATACTAACACCTCCCCAAAAGCGCACATCTCTCTCCCCGGCGCCTCAGCGAGTCTCTGTGTCCTCAGCGCGTCTGCGTTAGACTTTCTCTTTCCTCACTGTTGGCTGTTGACTGTAGACTGTCGGCCCCTAACTCCATTACTTCCAGCACCTGCGCCACCAAACACCGGCCATCCTCCCCGCCCCATTGCGCCTTGGCCCGCAAGGTGCCAAAATCACCACATTGCTGGTGCCAGAAACATTCGGCCGCTCCTCGGTGTCTAATACCTAGAGCGGACAAAGGTTGGGGCAACCCGCACGACGCACGTGCCCAACCCAGAAGTGCCAGCAAGCCCCAGCTTCAACTTCGCAGGTGGGGCAGAAAGGCCGACCGTGTCCGATTGGGCCAGCGCACTCTCGTGGGGTAATGACGAATCTGAGCTTGTCACCGAGCTGCAAGCCGGCTCGGAGACCGCCTTCGACTGGCTCGTCAATCACTACCACGCTCCCGTCTACAACCTGATCCTCGGGATGCTGGGAGATACGGCGGACTCCGCCGACGCGGCTCAGGAAGTGTTCTTGAAAGCCTTCAAAGGAATTCGCAGCTTTCGCCAGGGCAGCTCTCTGAAGACCTGGATCTATCGCATCGCCATTCGCGAAGCCCTGAATCACCGCCGCTGGTTCAAGCGCCACAACCAAAAGAATGTCTCGATCGACGCCGAGCCCGCCGAAGGCTGCGCCCCAATCGACGTCGAAGACCTCAGCGCCACGCCGTTCGATCAATTGGCGGCGCACGAAATTCAGGCCGCGGTGCAGGGCGCGCTCCAGCAGGTGCCCGATGTTTTTCGCAGCGCGGTGATCCTGCGCGACATCGAAGGATTGAGCTACGAAGAAGTCGCCGAAGTCCTGGAGTGCAGCGTCGGCACGGTGAAGTCGCGCATCCTGCGTGGGCGCCGTTCGTTGAAAGAAATTTTGGAGCCGCTGCTCGCCGAAAAACCGCTGCGGGGCAAGCATGCCGAGCGCGACACGCAAACTTCGGAAACACACTGGCGCCACGCCGAAGAAGTGCGCGAGGCCGCTGCAATTGCGGGAGCGAACTCCACGCAACACGTGGGCCTGCAGATGGCCTACGTACGAGTTTCGACGCCGGCAACGGCGGAAGGCATGACGCGCCCACAGCCCGCGCGCGAGGAGCAACTATGACGTGCGATAGAGTCCATCGCCGCCTCGCCGGTTATCTGGACGATGCGAGTGTATCGGCGGCGCGCTCGGCGGAGCGCGTAGCCATCCGGCAGCACCTGGAAAATTGCGAACCGTGCCGAGAGGAGTTGCAGCGGTACCGCAAGCTTGCCGTAATGATGTCCCGCGTGCCGCGGGTCGTCCCCCCCGCGGATCTCGCCGTCAAAATCAAAGTGGCCGCCGCGCAGGCGCAGGCCACGCAGGATTGGCGCGGGCGTTGGCAGCGCATCAAGGACCGCTCGGAAATTCTCCTGGACAACGTGTTTCGTCCGCTCACGGTTCCGGCCACCGGCGGATTTTTCTCCGCCATCGTGATTTTTGTCTTCGTGTTCCACATGATGTTGCCCGGCATCACCGTGCAAGCCGATCCCAACGACGTTCCGACCGCGCTGCTGCGCCCCGCCGAGTTGGTTTCGCTCTCGAACATGCCGGCTTCGGCGGAGATGCAGCATCCCGACGTCGCCTTGCAGCACGAACTGCTGGTGGACGTGGTTGTGGATGCGCAAGGGCAGATGTCCACCTACGACATTATCGTCGGGCCCGACACGCCCGAGATGCGCCATCACCTCGATCAGGTGCTGCTCTTCTCGCGCTTCCGTCCAATGATGAGCTTCGGCCGGCCCACCCCCGGTGGCCACGTAGTCCTAAGCTTCAGCGCAGTCCACGTCCGCGGCTAATTCTTGTGGCACAGGCACTCCTGCCTGTGCCCCCCACCGTTACATTCGCCTGAAATTTAATGGGACCCCCCTTTCTCCTTTACTTCCTCTACCTCCTTAACCTCCTTCTCTCCCTGTCCCCCCGGCCAGCTTCCCCTTTGTAAACGCCTGTTCCTCGACGCTGAGTCTTCCGCCTTCCCATCGTGTTCAATGGATGCAGGAGTTTTCAATATGCGGACCACACTTCGCCTCTTCACTCTGCTAACCGCGCTGCTTCTTGGCGCCATGCTCTTAACGCCGGCGCTGCACGCCGCCGCTGCGGCTTCCCGGCCCCAGGGAAATTCCCCGGAATCGATTTTGCTCAACGCCGCGAATCGCGACCGCGTTTCACTCGGCTTGCAGCCCTTTCAGTGGGACGCGAACCTCGCCGCCGCCGCGCGCCTCCATGCCTTGCGCATGGCGCAGCGCAGCACGCTCTCGCACCAGTTTCCCGGCGAGCAGCCCCTGCAGGAGCGCGCCATGCAGGCGGGCGCGCGCTTCAGCCTGATTGCCGAAAACGTGGCCGAGGGGCCCTCGCCGCAGCATTTGCACGTGCAGTGGATGAGCTCGCCGCCGCATCGCGCCAATCTGCTGGACCGCGAGCTGAACTCCATCGGCATCGCCGTGGTCCAGAGCGGCAATTTGCTCTTCGCCGTTCAGGATTTTTCGGTGGGCGTGCCGCAACTCAGCCTCGAGCAACAGGAGTCGCAGATCGACGCGCAACTCGCCGCGCGCGGCATGCGCGTGGTGGACGCCGCTCTTGATGCGCGCAAGACCTGCGAACTGGATCGCGGCTGGGCAGGGCAACAGCCGTTCGCGGTGTTGCGCTATGAAACGTCAAGCCTCGGCAGCTTGCCGGAAGACATCCAGCAGAAGTTGCGCACGGGGAAGTATCACTCGGCGGCGGTGGGAGCCTGCGACGCCACCGGCTCGGCCGGCGGCTTCACCCGCTTCCGCATAGCAATCCTCCTCTACTAACCCAAGTCCTTGTAGCGGCCACCTTCAGGTGGCCCAGCTCACTTCTCTAGGGCCCGCTCTTTTCCCCCCGCCGAAGCCCCGCCCTTCCCGCGCAGGAGGTCCTTGCCTTTTTCCCCAAATCCGTTAAACTCCTTTTCATGACGTTCTCGTTTTATACCTACGCGTGGCGATTTACGTACCGGTCCAACCGGAAGCGAGAGGCCAGCGTCTAGTTCGAGAGCATCAAAGGATTTTGGCCCACTCGCACCGAGTGGGCTTTTTTATTTTAGGGCTCGCGAGAAAAGCGACTGGAAGTCATCTCATAATTCGATTTCGGGGGGTCGGAGCTTTAGCTCCGACAATTAATTTCTGAAAAAAACGGGCTTTAGCCCCTGAGGCACCCTTCGAGCATCCGAAGCCGAACTATGAGATAGGTTCTGGAAAATTATCGAAAGGCCACACACGAAAGGGAAGACACCACCATGATTATTTCCATGAAGCTGCATTCCACGCGCGAAGAGATCGACGAAGTCACCGGCATCGTGAAGCACTACGGCTACAAGGTCCACTCGATTGAGGGCGAGGAGCGCGTGGTGATCGGCGTCGTGGGCGTCGGCGACGTCACCGCCTGCATGGAATCCGTGGAAGCGATGCCGCAGGTGGAAAAGGTAGTGCGCATCACCGCGCCGTATAAATTTGTAAGCAAGGAATTCCGCCCGGGGAAAACACGCATCAAGGTCAACGGCGCGGAAATCGGCGGCGACGAGTTCGCCGTAATCGCCGGGCCGTGCTCTGTCGAAAGCGAAGACCAGATCATGCGCTCCGCCGAAGCAGTAGCCAAGGCAGGCGCGAAGTTCCTGCGCGGCGGCGCGTTCAAGCCGCGCACCTCGCCCTACGATTTTCAAGGCATGGAAGAGGAAGGCCTGAAGCTACTGCAGAAGGCGAAGAAGGCGACTGGCCTCGCAATCGTCACCGAAGTGATGGGCGACCGCGACGTGGATCTGGTCGCGCAGTACGCCGACGTGATGCAGGTCGGCGCGCGCAACATGCAGAACTTCATGCTCCTCAAGGCGCTCGGCAAATGCGGCCGTCCCATCCTCCTGAAGCGCGGCCTCAGCAGCAGCATCAAGGAACTCCTGATGAGCGCCGAATACATCGTCGCCCACGGCAATCCCGACGTAATCCTCTGCGAACGCGGCATTCGCACCTTCGAAACCGCCACCCGCAACACCTGCGACATCTCCGCCATCCCCGTGCTCAACGAACTCACGCACCTCCCCGTAATCCTCGATCCCAGCCACGCCACGGGAAAGCGCAGCCTCGTCCCCGCCCTGGCCCGCGCCGGAGTCGCCGTCGGCGCCGACGGCCTCATCGTCGAAGCCCACCCCTCCCCCGAGCGCGCCATCAGCGACGGCGCCCAATCCCTCGACCTCACCCAGTTCGCCAAAATGATGGACGACCTCAAGCCCTACATCGCCCTCTGGAAAGAAGCCCGCAAAAAAGAAACCGTCGCAGCCGCCGCGCGGTAGATATCTCCGTGTGATCCTGATTTGTGACGGAGAGAAAAGTCTTCTCCCCCGATCAACCCAGAGTTTGAGGAATTTAAGATTTCAATTTCCCGGGCACCCGGCAAGGTACACTGTCTGAATGAATCAGATGATAGTTCTCAACCGCAGGGCGCGGGTTTAGGGTAGCCGGGCGACCCAACAATGCTCAAATTCACGAAACTCAGTGGCCCCGGAGTGGGCGCCTCGGCATTCATTTTGATCGCATCCTTGCTTCTTTGGGCTGGAAACGTCTTCGCGCAATCGGCCGAGAAGGAAGTTGCGGTCGTTGAGCTTGGAGCAGCTGCCGAGCGGAGTCTCACAGAGGGTAACTCGAGCTTCGGTCCCACGGTCGCAGTTGAGGTTACGCCGATTGAGAAGTGGCTGGAACTTGAGGCGGGCGTTACGCCCCTGTTTAGACGCCACTCGACGGAATGGACCACCGACCTTCTCTTCAAAAAACCCTGGACTCTTTCGCCCAAAATTGAGTTCATGCTTGGTGCTGGCCCAGAGTGGATTCACACCAATGCCTACGGCAAGAAAATGAACTCGGCTGGTGTCGAAGTCGCGCCAGACTTCATGTTTTGGCCGTCAAAAAAACACAGATTCGGCTGGTATCTCGAACCGAGTTACGACTATAAATTCGGACCCGGGCATGAACATTCGCTTGGCGTCAGCGGCGGCCTGCTGATAGCGATCCCCTAAGTTGATGCCGTCGTTCCTCACCGACTAGGTGGGCGGGTGCCGCACCCTTGCGGTTTTCAAGGGTGCGGGTTTTGACTTTTCTTTTTCCGTACAAGAACCGGTAGGTTTAAGCGTGTGTAGCCGAAATGTGGCACCGGTTACTTGCCTTTTACATCTGGTTTGAAATACAACGCCGGTGTGGTCCCCAGCGTTTTTCGGAACATGTTGATGAAAGCGCTGGGTGTGCTGTAGCCCGATTCGAGCGCGGCATGCGTGACCTTCGCTCCCTCCGCCAAAAGCCGCATCGCCTGCATCAGGCGCAATTGCTGCCGCCACTTCCCGAAGGTCATGCCTACATTTTCCTGGAAGAGTCTTTCGACGGTTCTCCTGCTGGCGCCCGCGGCCTTGCAGATTTGCGTGAGCGGACGGCGGTCGCTTGGGTCGGCGAAAAGTATTTCGGCCACACGCAGCGCGCGCGGTTCGGAGGGTGTTGGAAGCTGCAGCGGAACAGTCTGGATAATTTCCAATTGGTCGAGAATTACGCGGATCAAGTGCCGATGCCGGCGCACCGTGTTGCGCAGGCCAGCAAACGTGCAGGCATTGAGGATAAGTTCCCGCAACAATGGCGGCACGTTCACCACGGAACACGCTCGCGGAAGCGTTCGAGCGAGTCGCGGGCGAAAATACAGCGTCCGCATGGCCACTGTGCCGGACATGGTGATGCTGTGCGGGATCGACGCGGGGATCCACACGGCGCGGTGAGTGGGGACGATCCAGGCGCCGTGACCGGTGCGCACCGTCATCACTCCCCGTGTGGCATAGACCAACTGGTCGCGATCGTGGAAATGGGACGGGACAACGTGCCCGGCGGGATAATCGCGCGTGAGAGTAGCGATAGGAGAACGCTTGTCACCCAGCCGGTCGAAAATCGCAGCCTGTCGCTTTTGCAACATTCCTTGTCACAATAACGAAAGCGCGCAAAGCGAACAAGTGCCAAACTGCACCCTTCAGTGAGCATCAGGCCAAGGGAGAAAACAACCATGAATCATCACGAACGCACTACCGGTTCACACCGATTGAAACTTCTCATTTCGCTAGTTGCCGCCGCAGGTTGGCTTTCTCTGGCCTCAAGTTCCGCGTTCGCCGCCCCCGATTCCGCTACCTGTTCCGCCAACACGGAAAACCGCCAACTCGATTTCTGGCTCGGCGACTGGACCGTAACGTATCCCGGAATGGCCGGCAACTCAGCCAGCAAAGTCTCTCTCGATCTCGGCAAATGCCTGCTCGTTGAGAGTTGGGATGGCGCCAAGGGCCACACCGGCAAAAACATGTTTGCCTATAGCGCGGACGACCACAGTTGGCGCGGCATGTTCGCCGATAACGAAGGTCGCGTGCACATTTTCGAAGGTAAAGTCTCCAACGGATCGGCAGAGTTCACCGGCCCCAGTCGAGGCCCCGACGGCCAAAAAGTCCTCAATCGAATCAAAGTAGTTCGCGTGGATCCCAACAACGTCGAACAGTCCTGGGAAAAATCAACCGACAACGGCGCCACCTGGACGCCGGTTTTCCAGGGCCACTATTCCCGCAAGAGCAACTGAGATGCGTTTGTCGCTAACGACATTTCGATAGCCCGATTCCAAGTTCCCGTGTGCAACGAACGCGCCCGAGAGAGCAGTTGAATAGCATCTGCCCCGGACTTCCTTTTTCCATAAGTCAGTTACGGAATATCATATAGAGAATGCCTACGTATCTTAGACTTAACCTTACCTTCAATTAATTTATTCAAATTCAATGGATTACGGCGGCTTCCAAATTGGGAATCTGGCCATTGAATTGCCAAAGTGTTTTTTGGGTGATGGGTAGTGGTCCCGTTTCTCTGCCAGGTCCGGTCAGCCTTCATTGAGGGCTTACTGCCAGTAAGAGCGGTCTGAGCCAAAAAACCACGCGTTCCGCGCGCTTCAGATCGCGAAAAAATACAGGGGGATTAACGATGGAAAGATCGCAGGGTACCGCTCTATCCACACGCTCGGCGTTTCAGGTTCTATTACTCACCATTCTCATGCTCGGCATGGCGTGGACGGCAAACGCCCAGTCCACAGCCACATTGCAGGGAACAGTCACCGACCCGGCCGGTGCCTCGATTCCAAACGCAAAGATCGTGGCCACCAACGAAGCCACCGGCGTGCAATCGGAAACCGTCAGCGACTCCGCTGGCGCTTATCTTTTTCCCTCCCTCTCCATCGGAAACTACAAAGTGGAAATCACCGCCTCCGGGTTTCAGAAAACGGTCCTGACCGGCCTGAGGCTCGAGGTCGCCAGCACAGTAACGAAAAACGTGGCGCTGACACTCGGGCAAAGTTCGCAAACCGTGGAAGTCGTCGCCGTGGAACCCTTGGTGAACACCACCAGTAACGAAATCGGCCAGGTAATCAACGACAAGACCGTGCAACAGATTCCTCTGAACGGCCGGCACTTCACCGATTTGAGTTTGCTCACCCCCGGCACCGTCACGCCGCCTGCGAACGGATTCCTCTCCGCCCCCTTGCGCGGGCAGGGCTCTTTCGGAATCAACACTGCGGGACAGCGCGAAGACACCACCAACTGGCTCGTGAACGGCATCAACCTGAACGACAACGCGCAGAACCAGATCACCTTCCAGCCGCCGATCGACACGCTCGCGGAATATAAGATCGACAACTCCTCCTTTCCAGCGCAGTACGGCAGGAATTCCGGCGCCATCGTGAACCTGGCAACACGCTCGGGTACCAACGAGTATCACGGTGAGTTGTTCGAGTTCTTCCGCAACAACGACCTCGACGCTCGGAACTTCTTCAACGTGGGGACGACCAGCAAGGGAGCATTCCTGCCCCAAGCGCCGTTCAAGCGCAACGATTTCGGCGTGGACTTTGGCGGCCCCATCCTGAAGAACAAGCTCTTTGTCTTCCTGGCATATGAAGGGCTGCGCCAGCATCAGAGCTTGAGCGTCTCCACGCCGGTGCCAAGCGCGGACCAAAGGGCAACAGTCACCGCGCCGGCGATTGCCAGCTTGTTGAAGCTGATACCCGCGGCCAATCTCGTCGGAACGGGTGTAGCCACAGACCCCAACACTTTCAATTTGTTCAGCGGCGGCGTGCTAGCCAACGTTTCGTTGAACCAGGGTTCGGCCGACATCGACTATGAAATGAGCGCCAAGGACAGTTTCCACGGTTACTACGTGACGCAGAAGGATTTGCGCCAGGAGCCCACGGCCAGCAACGGGGCCATCAATATAAATCTCCCCGGATTTGGCGACACGCGCGACGGCTTCCGGCAATTGATGACCTTCAGCGAAGATCACGTCTTTTCGCCGACCATCACCAATACGGTTCGCTTGGGCTACAACCGCATCCACTTGATTTTCACTCCGAATGGTTTGCTGGACCCCGCGGCGTTCGGCATCACCATGCCCGCGGGTGCGCCTGTCGCTTCCGGTTTGCCGTTCATCAACGTCGCCAGCACCATCGGATTCGGCGGGCCTATAGGCGAACCACAAGGCCGCGGCGACACCACGGTCGTGTTGAACGATGGGTTGAGCTGGCTGAAGGGCCGCCACACCTTCATGTTTGGTGGCGAAATCCGTCGCGCTTACAACAACAACATTGCGTTCAACATCGGCAGCCTCACCTATGCTTCGCTCAACAATTTTCTGCTCGACCAGGCGAATGCCTTTACGGTGCAGTTGGGTTCCGGAAACAACAAACTCCTGCAGCCTTCCTATGACGTATTCGCGCAGGACAGTTTCAAGTGGAAGTCCAATCTGACCATTAACGTCGGCTTGCGCTACGCCTGGAACGCCACGCCTTCCGAAGCGCAGGGGCGTTTCACCAACTTCGATCCGCTCACCGGCAACCTGGTCACGACCGGGCAGCCCTATCAGCAAAGCAACCTGAACTTCCAGCCTCGCGTTGGATTCGCTTGGGACCCGTTCAAGGACGGAAGGACTTCCGTTCGCGGCGGCTACGCCATCCTGACCCAGGCGCCGACCACGAATATCGTGTCCGGTCTCAGCGGCAACCCGCCGTTTGCGGTGCCCATCTCCGCCAGTTCGGCCACAAACTCCATTACCGCGGAAAATCCCAGCGCGGCGGTGGTTGGGACCAGCTTAGGCCCTGCGGCCATCAATCCCGGGTTCAACAACTCCTATGCACAGGACTGGAATCTTTCCGTGCAGCGCCAGTTCACCGCGGACCTCGGCCTCGAGGTGGCCTACATCGGCGTAAAGGGCACCCACCTTCAGCTTAACCAGAACATCAACCAGCCGTTTGTCACCAACGGTTTCTATGGCTCGGCGCGGCCTTTCCTAGCGTTGCCGGCCACCAGTCCGGTTGTTCCGGCACAGTGCGCGGCGCCCAATCCGAATTGCCCGTATGGAAACATCAACCAGATCAACAGCGGCGGCAACTCCAATTACAACGCCCTGTGGGTTACGTTGAACAAACACGTGTCGCGCGGCCTGCAATTTCTGGCCACCTACACCTACTCCAAGTCGCTCGACTACAATTCGCTTTCCGGTGGCGAGACGTACATCATTCAGAATGCCTACAACCCTCGCGGCGATTACGGAAATTCGGAGTTCGACGTGCGCAACCGCGTGGCCGTCAGCGGGTTTTATCAGCTCCCGTTCAAAGGCAACCGCCTTGTGACTGGATGGCAGTTCGGCGTCATCTTCCAGGCGCAGAGCGGCAACCCGGTGAACCCCACACTCGCCATCGGCCCCGGCGCTGGAATTTCGCTGACCGTGCGGCCAGACCTGCTCTCTCCCATTGGAACGAATGGCAATCCTTCGCAGTACTTCACAAACGCTGTTCTCTGTGAACCGTTCAATGGCACTCCCACCGGCGCTGCGCCGGCGATTCCAGCTTGTGCGTCAACGCCATTTGCGACACTCGCGGTGCCCTGCACGTTCAGCAGCACTCCAACCACACCGGGTGGTAAAACCTATCCGATCGTTCCCGGCTCCTGCCATCCAGGTACCTTGGGGCGTGACGCTATCCCCGGACCGGCCTTTGTGAACACCGATTTCTCGATCACCAAGGACACCAGGATCACCGAACGTCTGAACCTGCAGTTCAGAACAGAAATGTTCGACGTCTTCAACCATCCGAACTTCGGCAACCCCGTGCTCACCGCTACCAGCGGATCGTTCGGCACCATCACCTCGACGCGATTCCCGACTGGCGACTTCGGCTCTTCGCGCCAGGTGCAGTTCGCACTGTTGCTGCAGTTCTAAGCGCCGAATTCAACCAATCGGACGAGGGCAGGCTTAACGCCTGCCCTCTTTTTTTCGCTAGTTGTGAGCGAAGGGAGAAGTAGGACGTCGATTCTTGGGTGGATGGGAGTGGCAAGACCTCCTAGTTAATCCGCTTACACCTAACATCGGATCAACTACCACTTTCGGCTAGCTTCGAATGTCTTGCAAAAGCTCTTCCTCACGCGTACACTCTCCGCGAAGAAGAGTATCCGTGGGGCTGTTCAGATTCTAGCGTGCGGTGATTTGGGGCTCCGCATCTAACAATTCTCGTCACGGTCGCTCCAACTCCCCCCACCTTCTTCTGGACCTTCATCAAGAACCCGCGGCTATCGCCCACGGCCGAGGCTCTTTCCCCGGAGAGCGTTCGAACGAGGGTCTAACTGTGTCTTCCCACACTAATTTTGACTCCGTCCACTGGCGCTGGTCCATTGATCGCCGCGGCCGAATCACCGACAGCAATTCCGCCGTCGAATTATTGCTTGGCTTCCGCCCGGAAGAAATCATCGGGGGCCACGGCCGCCACCTGGTGCACCCGGATGACTGGAAGCTCCTCGAACAGCGGCTGAGCGAAGTCTCCGGCGATCCGGAGACCGACTGTGTCGTTCTGCGAATCAAGCACAAGAATGGCGGCTACCGCTTCATCGAAAGTAAGGGAACGGCCGTTCTGGATCCCATGGGCGACACCATCGGCTTCCACACCAGTTGCCGCGACGTCACCGCCCAGGGCGATATCGAAGATCAGCTGGAGAAGCAGACGGCTTGCCTCGACGAGCTGTTTGAGCAGGCCCCGGAGGCCATCGCTCTGCTGAACACGCGGGACGAGGTGATCCAGGTCAACGGGGAATTCACCCGGCTGTTCGGCTACTCTCAAGCCGAATCTTTCCAGAAGCCCATCAATGACCTGATTGCTTCCGGAGCCCTTAGGCCGGAAGCGGAGCAGTTGAAGAACGATCTGATTGATGGCCGGCGGGTGGAGCGAGAGCTCATCCGTCAACGGAAGGACGGAAGTCTCGTAAATGTTTCTCTGCTGGCTGTCCCCGTCACCACATCTACCGGCCTGATTGGCGAATATGCGATCTACCGCGACATCAGCATGCGGAAGCGGGCCGAGCAGGCGTTATTGGAAAGCGAAGCTCGCCTCCGCGCCATCCTGGACAACAGTCCCAATCTCATTTTCCTGAAGGATATTTCCGGCCGCTACCTGCTGGTCAACAAGGAATTTGAAAAGGGCCTGAAAAGGAGCGAACAGGGTATCCGCGGCAAATGCGATGAAGAGATTTTCCCGGCCGGCCAGGCTGCGGCGTTTCGAGCCAACGACTTGCAAGTGATTGAATCCGGCGCGCCCGTGGAATTCGAAGAAGTGTCCATGCAAGAAGATGGCCCGCACACCGCCATCGTGCACAAATTTCCGTTGAAGGATTGGAGCGGAAACGTTTACGCCATCGGTGGCATAGCCACAGACATCACCGTGCGCAAGAAGACAGTTGAAGAACTCCGCAGGAGCGAAGCCTACCTGGCCGAAGGGCAGAGGTTGAGCCGCACCGGAAGTTGGAGCTGGAACACCCTCACGGGCGAAGTGTCTTGGTCCCGCGAAACCTACCGCATCTACGGCCTCGACCCAACCCACACCAAACCCACCCGCGAACTTTTTTTTCATTTCCTGCATCCCGAGGACCACGCGGCTATCCTGGCGGTTGAGGACGCGCTGCGTGAGCAAGACAGCATCGAGTATGATTACCGGATCGTCCTCCGCAACGGTTCCACGAAATACATTCATGCCGTCACCCGCAGCGTCAGGAATGAGGCTGGCGAACTGGTGGAGCTTGTGGGCACGGCAATGGATGTAACCGAGCAGAATCGAGCGAAAAACGAGCTCCAGCGGGCCTTCGACGAAATCAAGGCCCTGAAAGATAACCTGTACAAGGAAAATCTCGTCCTTAAGGATCAAGTCGATCGCGCCTGCATCGGCGACGAAATTATTGGTAACTCTCCCGCACTGCGCCGTGTACTCGACAGCGCCTCCAAAGTCGCCCCCACGGATTCCACCGTGCTGATCCTCGGCGAAACTGGCACCGGGAAAGAATTGATTGCCCGGGCCATTCATAAAGCATCGCAACGCGCCGCTGGGCCATTTATCAGCGTGAATTGCGCCGCCCTCCCTCCGTCCTTGATTGCCACCGAGCTTTTTGGCCACGAGAAGGGTTCCTTCACCGGTGCGCTTCAGCGCCGCCAGGGACGTTTTGAACTGGCCGAAGGCGGCACAATTTTTCTGGACGAAATCGGCGAGCTTCCTGCGGAGACCCAAATCGCTCTCCTGCGGGTAATCCAGGAGCGCGAATTCAGCCGTGTTGGCGGCACTCAATCCATTCCCGCGAATGTCCGGGTCATCGCCGCCACAAATCGGGATCTTCAAAACGCGATTGCCGAGGGCACTTTCCGCTCCGATCTCTTCTACCGCCTCAACGTGTTTCCCATCGAAGCGCCTCCACTGAGAGAGAGGACGGGCGACATTCAGTTGCTGGTCCGCCATTTTGCCGAACTTTACGCGAACAAGCTTGGGAGGCGAATCCTGGGTATCGAGCGCAAGACCCTGGATCTGCTCTCTTCTTATCCTTGGCCGGGTAACATCCGAGAATTGCAGAATGTGATCGAACGCTCCGTGATTTTATGCGAATCCCAAACTCTCTCTGTGGACGAGAGATGGTTCGGCACGCTGCAGGGCGAAACCGAGCAAATATCCACTTCGCTCCCGGATCAACTGGAACAGCACGAACGGCGCTTGATTCAGGCGGAACTGGAGCGGAGCCGAGGGCAAGTGGCGGGCCAGCAGGGCGCAGCCGCGAAACTTGGTATCCCCGTCTCAACCTTGGAATCCAGAATCAAAACCCTGAAAATCAATAAAGGCCGTTTCAGGCCCAGCTGATCGTTCATCTTCCATAATCGGCAACCCTGCCGGTAACCAGATAAGCTTTACCACCACGTCAGAAGCCGTGTCTGCCTCGCGTTCCCGGAACCCAAACCTTTGAAAGCCCCGCCGCGGATCTGAAACGGTGTCGAAATATTGGAACGCTTTGCGACTTCTCGTAATCGGAGATTGCGATTCGCCGGATAAAGCGCGTATTTTCATTCGTCTCAGAGTGGACCGCCCCTTGCTTCTAAAGCGCACGAGGTCATGGAGGGTGTTTGTTCGCCGGGCGCCGCGCATTTCTTAGTAGTTGTTCTGCCCGGGGATTGCATTCAATCGCAAGAACAGTGCCGGCCTCGCCCAGAGCACCGCACTAACAATTAATTGAAGCAGCCCCAAATGCGAGGAGTAGTGTGCCCGTTCGCAACGCCCTTGTGCCAGGTTACTCCGGAATCCGGGTCACGAAAGGGGTTACTTCATGAGAGAAAGACGTTTGCTTGCGATCGTTGTTCTTTGTTTTGCTGTACTCGCTGTGATTCTTCTTACCGCTCAAGTCTCCTCTGCCCAGAACGGTGGCTTCGGCTTGAAAAAAGGGGATCCCGACACCCCGCCGCCCCCCTACAATCCGTATCCACCCGGTATTTTGCCGGCGGACCTGAATTCAGAAATTGCCAGGGTCCTGCGTGAAGTCGACTTTATCGAGGGCGAAGCGCTGGCGCAGTTGCGCGCTTTGCCGCCGCCGACGCTCACAAATCAACCGCCGCTACTGGCCCACACCGGGCAAAGATTAAACGTCCTGGTGGGCAAGGCCCTGAATTTCGACAGGAATATCTCGCCTTTCCATGACAGGGCTTGCGCCTTCTGCCACATGCCGTACGCCGGGTTCAGCGGATCCATCCCATCCGTAAATCTGACCATGATCGCCTATCCGGGTTCCTATAACTATCGAGCCGGCAAGCGGACTGCTCAGCGATACCCCTATGCGCCCAGTTTCCCCGTTCTCAATTACAACGCCACCCAGCAAGCCTTTTTTGGCGGTAACTTCTGGGATTCCCGCGCCACGGGTTACCTCATCGGAAGTCCCGATGCCAATCAGGCACAGGGTCCTCCAGTCGATACCCAGGAACACGCGTTGCCCGATACGGCTTGCGTCGCGTTCCGGCTTCAGAGCGCCGTCTACAAGTCTTTCTTCATCGAACTCTGGGGCGATGACTTGGATTCCATCAAGTTCCCTCACAACACCGAGGAGATCTGCGAGGTCCCCGGAGGCGCCAGCATATTTGGGACGGACACCATGCCGATCAAGCTGTCTCCTGTAGACCGCGCAATCGCAAACCACGTATACGACCACTGGGGCCTGTCGCTTGATCAATACGAAACCTCCCCCGACGTCAGTGCTTTCTCTTCGAAATTTGACGCCTGGCTGTTTAGCCCAACCTCCTATCCTTTGACCGCAGATGAATTGGCCGGCTACAACCTCTTCCGTGGCAAAGGCAACTGCAACTCCTGCCACCTTGATGGCAGATCCACTGCGCCAACGCCCGCGCCACCCGACGGCACCGATCCGACGGCCATGGACACGGGCGTCGCAGCATCCACCACGCCGCTGTTCACCTGCTTCGGCTCGTCCAATCTCGGCCTGCCTCTCAATCCGAGAGATGCTTTCTACTATCAGACCACGCCCGATTTCTTCGGCTTCACCGCAAATCCCTATGGCTTCGGCTACCGGGATCTGGGCCTCGGAACCTTCCTGCGCAGCGGGTTCGGTTCTTGGGCGAGCCCCAATGATGATTGGACACAGTTTGCGCCACTCCAGGATGGGCGGATGCAGACTCTCACCGCCCGCAACGTCGCCATGGTGCCGCCGCAGTGTCCTACCACCGAGGCTCCAGGGCCGTATTTCCAGAAGGAGTTCTTCCACAACGGCTACATCAAGAGCCTGAAGCAACTCGTCCACTTCTATAACACTAGGGATGTCTATCCCAATCCCACCATCACATCCGGCCACTGTCCGGCGGGCACCACCGAAAAAGTGAACTGCTGGCCAATGCCGGAGGTGAAGAACAACGAGGACATGACCGTCGGTATGCTCGGTTTAACCGATACGGAAGAGAACCAAATCGTGGCGTTCCTTGAGGCGCTCACGGATGGTTACCTGACACCGTACCCGGACATCAACACGTATACAGGCGCGTGCATGACCGGTGGCACTGCGGCTACCCAGGGAAATAATTTCCTGATTCCCACGCCGCCGCTGCCTCCATGCGCCACGGTGATCTGCGGCGTTGCGCCGCTTCCCACAATGCCGATTCCGTAATCGCATTGCGAACTGTCAAACAACCTATACCTGAAACGTGATGATTCCCTCCCTTGGCTGGTCCTTGCGCGACTGCGCGGTCGAGTGGGACCAGCCGGGGAGTGAAATGCAGGAATTCATTACGCCGTGCGCTCCCCCAGCCAGTGTTTATCGGGCTTTATTGACTTTCTGAGTCTCCTGGCAGCTGTCATCCCGAATCCCCGCTTGCCCAGAGCGCATTTCGCGATGGGCGCTGTTTGCGGGGTGAGGGATCTGCTTTTCCCTTGCGGCATGTGTTCCGGCAATGATGTCAACAGGGCCATTTTATCGCTGTCCAGAAATTTGTTCGCAAATCAATTCTCATTGAGGTGTCCAAATGAAGAGAGCGATGTTTCTTTTCGTGATGTTCCTGTTTGGCGGCTTTTGGTTTGCTGCGACCCCCGCCGCCGGCCAGTTCGTTCCCGCATCAAAAAAAGCGGACCGCATGGAAATAAGACAGGGCCCGGAAATCGAATTGAACCACGAGCATCTGACCATCATTCGCTGGACCAGCAACAATCCCGGCGGATCACCCGAGCACTATGCCGTCGTGCACTACGGTACGGATCCCAAAAAACTGGACCAGAAAGCCAAGTCGCACATCCGCCTGAACCCAAGCCACGATTACACCGTCTTCCGCTGCCGCCTCGATGACCTGCCGCCGAAGACCACGTTTTACTACACAGTGGATTCCGAAGACCCATCCGGCTCCAGCGATGGCGTCAAGAGTTCGGTCAATTCCTTTACCACACCGTAGCCAGAGCGGCGGTTTGCAGACCCCGACTTTGGGTCAATGTCCGCTCGTTTGCCCGGGCCTGCACATGCGACCAGTAGGCTTGGCTTTCCCCGTGGCGTACCCTTCTTCCTGCTGGGGTAGTGTCCCCAATTCGGGAAAAGCGAGGTCGCCGTGTATTGCGAGCATTGCGGTCTGAGAATTCTTCCAGAACGTCCGGTTTGCACCCGCTGCGGAAAGTCGCCGAGTTACGAGTGGATCCAGTTGACCAGCCTGCTGGTCATCCTGTTGGCCGTCATCGGCAATGAGGTCACTGGATGGCTTGTACTGCCCAGAATCACGGCAACCCACCCCGCGGGCCATTTTTTCCGCACTTGGATGTGGATCGACCGCGAGACGAGCGTCTACGGATGGATGCCGCTGGCTGCCGGCCTGCTCATGTGGGAGTTCTACGTCTGGCGTCAAGTGCGCAAAGCTAAACCCGTCACCAAAATTCGAAGCTGGATCAGCCGCAAGATCCTCACCTTTGTACTGGCTGCCGGATTCGCTCCGATTTTGCCCTGGTGGATTCCCGCGGGTCAACCTTCGGAAAAAACCATGGCGACTCTGGCGTTGTACCCAGGCTTGCCGTGCGCCATTTCCTGGGGCGCCATTCTGATTGTGGCCACGGTCCTGTGCTGCAAAGCGGAGACCAGAAATTTGCTGCTAGGCAATGGCAAGACGCTCTCGCTGGTGAGCTTGGGCGCGCTGGCGGTGTTCATGGCGTTGACCCTAGTTGGGTGGGCGCTGACCTAGGCATCCCTTTTAAGTGCGAGAGCAGAGCTCTCGCTTTTACGGTTTACAACGTCGTCTCCCAACCCAGATTGGTCTCAAGGCTTGCTGCGCGAGACCGGCCGCAGGCCGCAGCACTCCCAAAACGGGAAATCATTCGAATCCCTGTGGAAATCATTTCGAATGTTTTCTCTCTAACTGTTGCAACCGCACCGCTTACAAAATTCGCCTGGTCCCGGTATTTAGCAAAAAATTACCTTCAAGTGTTACTTTAAATGTCGGCGCGCCGACATTTTTTCTCCCTCCTCCCTCTCCCCACGACACGCTTTACACGGTGGCCGCGATGCTTCTATCCTTTTGATATGAGCGACCAACGCATGGGATTTGCCACGGTGGAGGAGGCGGTGGACGAAATCCGCCAGGGCCGCATGATCGTCCTGGTGGACGACGAAGACCGCGAAAACGAAGGCGATCTGACGCTGGCGGCGGAAAAGATTACCCCGGAAGCGATCAACTTCATGGCCAAATTCGGCCGCGGCCTGATCTGCCTCGCGCTGACGGAGCAACGCTGCGACGAACTGAATCTTCCCTTGATGTCGCCGATCAATACTTCCGTTCACGGCACCGCGTTTTGCGAAGCGATCGACGCCAAGGTGGGTGTGACCACCGGCATCAGCGCTTCCGATCGCGCGATTACGATTTTGACGGCCATCGATCCGAAGACCCGGCCGCAAGATTTGGCGCGGCCCGGGCACATGTTCCCGCTGCGCGCGCGCAATGGCGGCGTCCTGGTGCGCGCGGGGCAGACAGAAGCCAGCGTGGACCTGGCGCGAATCGCGGGGCTGAATCCCTCCGGCGTAATCTGCGAAATCATGAATGAAGACGGCACGATGTCGCGCGTGCCGCAGCTCCTCGATTTTTGCCGTGAGCACGGATTGAAAATGCTGACAGTGGCGGATCTGATTCGCTACCGGATGCAGCACGAGCGGTACGTGCGCCGCGTGGCGGAGGCGGTCCTGCCAACGCGCTTCGGCGAGTTCAAGATGATTGCCTATTCCAGCGACGTGGACCACGACCAGCATGTGGCGCTGGTTCGGGGCGACCTGCTGGAAGGAACAACCCCGCCGTTGGTGCGCGTGCATTCGCACTGCTTGACCGGCGACGTGTTTGGCTCGACCGCTTGCGATTGCACCGACCTGGTGGCGAAATCGCTGGAAAAGATCGCGCAGGAGGGCCGCGGCGTGTTTTTGTACCTGCACCACACGGGGCGCGGATTCACGATTGAAAATTCAGAGACGCCGGGGCAGTTGCCGCAGATTCATTTTCATTCGCGCGGCCAACTGGATCGCGAGCCCGCCCGACTGCGCATGGTCCAGCACGAAAGCGGCATCGGCGCGCAGATTCTGATCGATTTGGGATTGAAAGACATTCGCGTGGTAACGAATCATCCGAAAAAAGTAGTGGCCCTCGAAGGCTACGGCATTCGCATTGCCGATCAAGTCCCGCTAAATCTCTCGACGCAGAAGCCTACGCATCAGCGTTTGTAAATTCAAAAAATCAAAACTGTAGCTCAGGCCTTCAGGCCTGAGGCTTTCCATTGCCGCGGCACGATTTGTTGTACACGCAAAATTGGCTGGTGGCCCAATGGAAATCCTCGCCCTGAAGGGGCGAGCTACAGCTACGGCTCTTCGTCCTCGGATGCGGCGGGAGATGGGGGAGCGTTCTGTTTTGTAGGTGATTTTTGCGGTGGCGGTTTAGCGGGGGCACCAGCGGTTTGCGGCACGCTCGGTTGTTTCTTTGAGGGCGGCTTGCTCACCGTAAGGTACTTGCGCATCTTTTCCAGTTTTTTTTGGCCGATGCCTTTGATAGCCAGCAGATCATCAACGCTTTTGAACGCGCCGTACGATTTGCGTGTATCGAGAATTTTCTGCGCGGTCGAGGGGCCGATGCCGGGCACTTGCTGCAGTTCGGTGGCGCCGGCGGTGTTGATGTTGACGGGATGCGCGGGAGGCTTCTTCTTTGCACATTGACCCTGCGTCTCGCAGAGCACAATGATCGTTAAGAGAAAACAAGCAGAGATCGCCGTGGATTTCCGGAACCCCATCGCGGGTGCAGTTATACTACAATAATATATCTAATACAATAACACGTGCTTCATGGTGTCCGGAAAGGCAAACAGGCTCATCTGAGCCGATGTAGGCGGTCGTAGACCCACAAAAACACAAGGGGGATGGCGCCAAGCCACAGGACAACGGTAAGAACCCGCGTCCAAAAATACCACGTCACATTTTGCCTCAACCTCTGAATGTGTGCGCTTCTATCTACGAAAAGCACATAGTTCGCCAAGTGGTACAGTACAACCCCGATGAGAAGAGACGAAGCTGCAATGGCTTGGAAAATAGGGTGGTTTTTTGTGCGAAGGCTCAGAAATATCAACCCCGCCGCAGCGAGAAGGATTCCAAATTCAAACAATCTCGACCATTGCGAGTTCCGGAGGTACATGATTGAGCCTAACACGCAGCACGCACCGGCTTCAGGAGTGATGACTAAGAAGTTAGCGCTTGCCCCTGATTGTCAAACACTATCAGCTCGCCGAAGAGGGCGGCCTGTTCTTCGATTTGGGCGCGGTCGCCTACAATCACGATTTGCATGTTGGCGGAGTCGAAATATTGTCGCGCGGTGTTCATCAGTTCGGCGGAAGTGATGGCGCGAATTTTATCGCGATAGGTTTCGAGGTAATCCGCGGGAAGTTCGTTGAGCTCCACGGTGGAGAATTGCGAAAGCAACCCTTCCTGCGTGGCCAGTCCCATCGAAAATACACCGGTAAGATAATTTTGCGCGTCGGCGAGCTCCGCTTCGGGAACGGGCAGGGAGCGCAGCTTGTCCAGTTCATAGAAAATTTCGGTGAGCGACGCTGCGACAACATCGTTGCGCACGGCGGCGGAAACGGAGAAATACCCGTGCTGGCGCAGCGGATGCACGCTGCTCCGCGGGCTGTAGGTGTAGCCCTTGTCTTCGCGGATATTCATCACCAGGCGCGAATTGAAAGCGCCGCCATAAAGGCTGTTGGTTAGCCCGAGGCGGATCCAGTCGGGATGCTTGCGCGTGATGGCGTGGCACCCAACCAAAATTTGCGTCTGCACCGAGCCGGGATTATGGACGAGGTAGACTCGCCGGCCCTGCGGCTTGGGCGGGGCAGGGAATTCCTTCGCGGCAGGTTTCTTGCCCGACCAGTTGCCGAATGTTTTCTCGATCGTTTTTAACATCGTTTGCGGATCAAAATCGCCGACCATCATCAGCAGCGCATTTTCCGGCGTGTAAATTTCCCGGTACACCGTTTGCAGATCGTCCCGTTTGTAGGCGGCCACTTGCGCTTCGCTGGGCGAAACCAGAGCGTAAGGATGCGCGCCGAATAGAATCTTGCGCAGGCGTTCGCTGGCAAGAAAGCCTGGCGAAGTGCGCTCGAGTTTTACTTCTTCCAGTTTCTGGCGGCGTTCGCGCTCGAATTCGTTTTCGGGAAAAGATGCTTCGCGCGCGAGTTCGTCCACCAGCTGCAGCAGCGGTTCGGCGAATTCGCTTAGTCCGGCGAAGCCGATCGCGCTGGTGTCCTGTCCGGCGCTGCTGCCAAGATCGGCCCCAAGTCGGCGAAGGTCTTCCTCGATCTGGCGGCTCGCGCGTTTGGACGTGCCGGTACGAACGAGCGTGGCTGTCATTTCGGCGAGGCCCGTGGAGCGGCCGGAGACGAGCGCGTTCCCGGCGCGAAAATAAAGTTCCCCGTGAAATTTCGGAATGGAATGTGCTTCGGCCAGAACGACTTCAAGGCCGTTGCTGAGGCGCGCGCGTGTGCGCTTGGGCCAGGTAACAGCGCGCTCTGCTGTGAGCGGGGGAACCACTGTGGAAAGTTCCGGGGCGCTTGAAGCCATTATGCGGCCTCCTTCCGGCCCGCGTTTACGGGCGCGCGAAAAACGATGGCCCGATTTTGGGGAACCAGATATTTCTTTGCAACCCTCTGAATGTCTTCCCGCTTCACGGCGAGGAAGCCGTCGAGAATGGAGTTGACCAGTTCGGGTTCATTGTCAAACAGCGTGAAGCATGCGAGCAGATGCATCAGCCCATAACGCGGCATGTAGCCGCCGCGGCCGCCTTCGAGCGTGGAGTAATAGTCGGAGCGCCATTTCACTTTGAGGTGCTGGAGCTCGTCCTCGGGAATGCCGTTTTGCTGGACTTCGCGGATCACGGCGTCGAAAGCTTCGAGTGTGGCGACGTCGGTGTATTCCGGTTTGTGCAAAATGCGCGTGGTCATCTGCGCGGGGCCGTTGAAGCCAAAAATGTCGTCCACCCCGCCGTCGGCTTCGACAGCGATCTGCTTTTCGAGGGCGAGTTCCCGATGGATGCGTCCGGCGCGGCCGCCGTGCAGCGCCTGGTCGAGCAGCGCCATTGCATACCAATCGGGCGTGCGGCGCGCCGGCACCACGTAGGCGATCGCCATCGCGGGAAGCGTGCCGAACTTTTCTTCCACGCGCCCGCGGCGCTCTTCCGTTTGCGGTGGCTCGGCGGGATCGGCGAATGGCGGTGCGGCGCCCGCGGGAATCGCCCCGAAATATTTCTCGGCAAAGGCAAGCCCGTCCTTTGGCGTGACGTCGCCAAGCATCAGCAGAACCGCGTTGTTCGGCACATAGTAGGTTTTGAAAAATGTTTGCACGTCGGCAAGATTCGCGGCGTCAAGGTCGTGAAAATCCCCGTAAAAATTATGCGCGTTGGCCCAGTTGCGAAAAGCGACGGGCGGCATATCGAGCCAGGGGAAACCACCGTAGGGCTGGTTTAGGACGTTCACGCGGACTTCTTCTTTCACCACGTCGCGCTGGTTGCGCAGGTTTTCGTCGTCCACTTTCAGCGCCCGCATGCGGTCGGCTTCGAGCCAGAGCACGCGCTCCAGGCCGTTGGAGGGAACCGCCTCGTAATAGTTCGTCACGTCGTACATCGTCGAGCCGTTCAGAACGCCGCCGCTCGAGTTGATCAGCTTGATGTGCTGCATCTTCGGCGCGTTTTCGGATCCCTGAAACATCATGTGCTCGAAAAGATGCGCGAAGCCGCTGCGGCCCTGCGGCTCCAGGCGGAAGCCGATTTTATAATAGACGCCGACGGTGACGACGGGCGCCGTCGGGTCCGGCGCAATAATCACGCGCAACCCGTTTTTCAACGTGGTGTGCTGGATGGGAATTTGCAGTGAACTCAAGCGGAGCCCCCTTTGGATTTGGAAAGAAGCGGAGAATGGCGCGGAAGCTTTTCGAGGTGCCCGAGCACGGCGGCGGGTTCGCTGGCAAGCACATAGCCGGAGAGCCGGCTGACGGCAACATAGGCTTCCAGAAATTCCGGATGATAGTGGGCGATGGCTTCTTCGTTCGCCGCCACCACGCCGTAATCGCCGCGGGATAGCGGGCCGGTCCAGGCTTTGTGCGCGCCGAGCTGTTCGTAGTGCTCGAGAACCTGGCGCGACAACGACAGCAGCGCGTGAAGCGCTTCGCGTTGCGGCAGACCGGATGTTTTCAGCATCTGCACGCCCGCTTCTTCCAGAGCGAGCACGAGCCCCGCGGCGAAAGCTCCTGCCGCGTGATAGAGAGGCTTTTTTTCGGCGGTGATGTTCACCGGGACGCCGCCGAGCGAGCGCGCGATGGACCGGGCCACGCGCACTGCCGGCACGTCGCCTTCGATCGCAAATATTTTGCCTTCGAGCGGCGGCACGCTAACCCCGTTGAACGTCTGCATCGGATGCATCGAAGCCGCGAAAGCCCCAAGGGCGCGCACGGGCTGCAATGCCGAAGCATCGCAGGCGCCGCTGGTGTGCAAAACGATTTTTCCGCGGAGTTGTTGCCCGCCGACGCGGGCCAACTCCGCAGCAACTTCGAGGATCGCGTCGTCGGGGACGCTCACCAGGATGGTTCGGGCGGCAAGGACATGATGAGAGATTCCGGCGAAGGGACGCCCCGCTCGAATAAATTTTGCCGCTTTGGCGGCGGCGGCTTCCGAACGCGACGCGACAATCAGGATGCGCCAGCCGCGTTCGCGCAGCAATCGCCCCAACGCGCGCCCCACGCGTCCCGCACCGAGAATGGCCAGGCTCTTCGGCATCCATGCTAGGATACCCTGAGGCTGGCATTCGACTCCAATCCGCATGCATCTCTTCTGGCTCGTTCTCTTCGGACTCATTGCGCTCTTCTGGATGACCTATGGACTCAAGGTGGCGTATGGCGCGCTGCGCCTGCCGTGGCTGAAGGACTACGCTCCCGCGGCGGATGCCGATTGTCCGCGAATTTCCGTGCTGTTCGCGGCGCGCGATGAAGAGGAAAAATTGCCGGGGGCGCTGGCAACGCTGGTAGCCGTGGATTATCCCGACCTGGAAATTGTAGCGGTGGACGACCGCTCGACGGATGCGACTCCGCGGATTCTGGACGACTTTGCCGCCAATCACCCGCAGCTCCGCGTGGTGCATGTGCGTGAATTGCCGCCGCGCTGGCTGGGCAAGCCGCACGCGTTGCAAAAGGCGTACGAAACTTCGAGCGGCGAGTGGCTGGTGTTTACGGATGCGGATGTAAAATTTCGGCCGGACGCGTTGCGGAGAGTGGTGGCGCTGGCGCGCGCGAAAGGATTGGATCATCTTGCGTTGCTTGGCGACGTGGAGCGCAGCGGATTTTGGGATACGGTGCTGATTACGTTCTTCGGCATGGGCTTTCAACTGGCCGCGGATTTGCACTCGGTGAGCAATCCGAATTCGCGGGCGTACGTCGGCGTCGGCGCGTTTCAAATGCTGAAGCGCAGCGCGTACGAGTCATGCGGTACGCACCGGCGCTTGGCGATGGAAGTGATCGACGACATGAAGCTGGGCAAGCTGGTGAAGCAGGCGGGCTTCCGCTCGGGGGTTGCGGTTGCGCAGGATGCGGTCAGCGTGGAATGGCATCTGGGCCTGGAGAATCTGATTCGCGGCCTGGAAAAGAATTTCTTTGCCGCGGCAGGATTCAGCGTATGGACGGTCGCGCTGCAGATGGCGGCGATCCTGTTCTTCAACGTGGCGCCGTTCGTGGGGCTGGCGTTTGGTGGCGGATGGATTCGCGTGCTGGCGGGGATTTCGGTCGTGGTCGCGCTTGGCTTTCACCTCGGCGGAGACGCGGTGATGCGAGTCTCGCCTTTGTACTGCCTGACGCTGCCGCTCGGGGCCACGATGTTTTCGTACATCCTCTTGCGCTCGACAGTGATCACCCTGCGGCAGGGCGGCATTTATTGGCGCGAAACCTTTTACAAATTGGAAGAGTTGCGCCGGGGAATCGTTTGAACGCCCGCGATTCTCTATGATGCGGCGGCTGCGCCTTCGGCGGTTTCTTTGCCGAAAAGGCCCGCGAGGTCCTGCTGCTTGAGTGAGCGGATGCGGTCGCGGAGCTGGGCGGCTTTTTCGAATTCGAATTTTTTCGCGGCTTCGCGCATCTGCGTTTCGAGTTGCTGCAACAGTTCGGCCAGTTGGGCTTCGGACTTGACGTTGGAAACGGCGGCGTCGAGGCCCGCGGTGTCCAGCGGCACGGTGACGTAATCGGCTTCGACGATGTGCGCGAGTTCCATGTCCACGCCCTTGATGATGGATTGCGGCGTGATGTTGTTTTCCTTGTTGTAAGCGACCTGTTTGGCGCGGCGCCGATTGGTTTCGCTGATGGCTTGGTTCATGGAATCGGTGCGGCGGTCGGCGTAGAGAATGGCGCGGCCCTCGATGTGGCGTGCGCAGCGGCCGATGGTCTGAATCAGCGAAGTCGTGCTGCGGAGAAAGCCCTCCTTATCTGCATCGAGGATAGCGACGAGGGAAACTTCGGGGAGGTCGAGACCTTCGCGGAGAAGATTGATCCCGATGAGGACGTCGAATTGACCTCGGCGAAGATCGCGAAGAATCTTTATGCGATCCAGCGTTTCCACTTCCGAATGAAGATATCGGCAACGCACGCCAATCTCCGAAAAGTATTCGCTGAGGTCTTCGGCCATGCGCTTGGTGAGCGTGGTCACCAGCACGCGTTCGTTTTTCGCGGCGCGGATGCGGATTTCCTCCAGCAGGTCGTCCACTTGGCCCTTCACCGGTCGAATTTCGACCTCCGGATCGACGAGGCCCGTGGGGCGAATCACCTGTTCGACGAAAACGCCGCCGGATTTGGTGAGTTCGTAGGGACCGGGCGTTGCGGAAACATAAATCGCCTGATTGACGCGGTGCTCGAACTCTTCGAAGGTGAGTGGCCGGTTGTCCAGCGCGGACGGCATGCGGAAGCCGTAATCGACAAGGGTCTGCTTGCGCGCACGGTCGCCGTTGAACATGCCGCGGACCTGCGGAACTGTGACGTGCGCCTCATCAATGAAGAGCAGATAATCCTGCGGCACGTAGTCCAGCAGCGTCGGCGGCGCTTCGCCGGGCAGGCGGCCGCTGAGGTGGCGCGAATAATTTTCGATGCCGTGGCAATAGCCGATGGTGCGCATCATCTCCATATCGAACATGGTGCGCTGGACGACGCGCTGGGCCTCGACGAACTTGCCCTGCTTCTCCAATTCCTTTTTCCACCAGTCGAGCTCGTCCTGAATGCTGACGATAGCGCGGTCGCGCTGGTCGGGCTGCATCACGTAGTGGGTTTTCGGATAAATCGGAACGCGCGTCAGGTCTTCGTGGCCGGCGCGGATTTCCCCGGTCAGCGGATCGATCTGGCGAAGCTTGTCGATCTGGTCGCCCCACATTTCGATGCGATAGCCGTTGTCTTCATAGGTCGGATAGATTTCCAGGATATCGCCCCGCACGCGAAAGGTGCCTCGACGGAGGTCTTCGCTGCGTTCGTACTGAATGTCCACGAAACGCCGCAGCAGAGCTTCGCGCGAAGTCTGGTGGCCCTTTTCGAGCATCACGAGCATTCCGAAATAGGCTTCGGGCGAGCCGATGCCATAGATGCAGGAGACGCTGGCGACCACGATGACGTCCTGGCGCTCGAAAAGCGAGCGAGTCGCGCTCATGCGCAGCTTGTCGAGTTCGTCGTTGATGGTGGCTTCTTTTTCGATGTAAATATCAGCGGCGGGAACGTAGGCTTCCGGCTGATAAAAATCGTAATAGCTGACGAAATATTCCACCGCGTTTTCGGGGAAGAAGCCTTTGAACTCGTGATAGAGCTGCGCCGCGAGGGTCTTGTTGTGCGCCAGGATGAGCGCCGGGCGGTTGGCCTGCTCAATCACCTTGGCCATCGCGAAGGTTTTTCCGGAGCCGGTGACGCCGAGAAGCACCTGGTGCTTGTCGCCGGCATCGAGGCCGCGGGAGAGTTGCTCGATGGCCGCGGGCTGGTCGCCGCGGGGCTGATAGTTGCTGCGCAGCTTGAAATTCATCGTAGGGGTCTCCTGCGGGTTTTCCGGGCACAGTGGAAACGACCATTATACCGCGAGTGGCAAATTTTCAATCGAGTTCCGCGAAGGTCGTCGTTCGGTTGCGAAAGACGCCACCGACCGGGTGGGTCTTTATAACGTAGCGGCCACCTTCAGGTGGCCCAGCCAGTCAATTTAAGTAGAACTACGGCGCGACGGATGGATTTAACTGCGGGACAAAAAGAGTTTCGAGGTGGCTGGTGGCGTCAATGTTGTAATGGACGCCGTTGCTGCCGTCCGTCTTCATCACGGTGACGTCCATGGATTGCTGCACGTCTTCGTTGGCGCGCAAGACCAGCCCGGTTTTTCGCGAGATGTAGGTGATCACCTGGTTGCTTCCTTTCGCACTCCCCAAAGTTTTCAGTTCGTGGAGGCGATAATCCTCTGGCGTGGAATCTTTCGTGGAGGATTTTTGTTTTAAGGTGGATTGTGTGAGGAATACCGCGCAAGTTTCGGCGGGAAAGACCGGGCACTGGTCGTCGCGCGCGTAAGTGGTTTCACGTTCCCAGACGAGCCCTGCGATGAGCGTGTCACTGAGTTCCTTTTCCTCGAATTTCCATTTTTCGCCGGGCTTCAGGCGCGAGGGCGGAAGGATCCAGCTAAAGGCGAAACGGGCGATCCAGAATTGCCACATCAAGCGTTGCTCGGGCGAGAGGTCGTCGAGGCCTTTCAGATTGCCGAGTTGGCCGTTGCCAAGAATGTCAAACGTGAGTTTCAGGGACGGAGGAGCGGGCGATCCGGCCCCTGTCGCGGTGTCCCCTGGAAAGAATTCGGTTTCCATAGTGACGGTGGGGTGAGGTTTTCCGGCTGAAACTTTTTGCACCGACACGCGAATCCGGCTGGATAGTTCGCCTTGCAGCTGCTGAGGCACGCGCAAGTTGGAGACGCGGCTTTCGGTTTTCACCGCGCGATTAAGCCGGCCGTGGACTTCGTAGAGAAATGTCTGGCCGGGTTTCAGCTGCGGTACGAGCAAACTGTGGGTATCGCCCCGCAGCGTGACCGTACAGAAGAAAAACAGCGTAGCGAGCATAGCCGCGGATTTGGCCCGGTTTGCGAAGCCGGTGCACGTCATTGCTGTTTTCTTGCCTGGGTTACCGGAGTGATTTCGACTGCGGCGACCGGTTTTTCCATGGGGCCGCGCAATTGAAAGAGGCGGGCTGCCGCAGATGATTTTGCTGCACGCTTGTCTGCCACTGCGGGCGCGAAAGTAAGATTGAGGTCCTGTGAGAAGTCGAGGGTGCCGTCCAGCCGCGTTTTGACGTGCGGATTCTCGAGAATGAGGGAAGCCAGGTGCAAGGCGCGATCCTCGATGGTGAATTCGCCTTCCGCTGAAGCCCATTGGGAACTGCCGGTGCGCAGAGTGCCGGTATCGATGCTGGCGCCGACGTCCCAGCCTCGAAGTTCGAGGTTCTTGAGCTGCAAATCGCCGCTGGCGGCAAGTTGCGAGACAAGCGCATCGCGCCCGACGCCGGAAGTCGTCAGGTGCAGCTTGCCCGAAGCGATGCCGCTCCAATGCTCGGCCCAGTGCGCGGACCAGGGAAGCTCCGAAAGGCTCACGCGATCCACTTCCGCGGAGATTTCGTATTTGGGAGGGACGGAAAATACCGCGTTTACGCTGCCACGCGCAGTGCCGCCGGCCCACTCGGCCGCGGCGTCGCGGACTTCCAGGTGCAAGTCGTGAAAGGCAACATGGGCCCGGGCGTGCGCGAGTTTTATTTTTTCGATCGAAAGGGAATCGGCTTCCAGGTCGCCCTCCGCGGTCACCCGCCGCAGGAGTTCGCTGGGCTTCGCATTGGAATCGGATTTGCCGAGCAGGGAAGGAAGCAGGCGCTGCAGCCAGTTCGGACGGGCCCGCGGGCCGAACCAGAGATCGAGGTCGGCGGCGTCCAGACGATCGGCGTGAAGCTGGAATTTCCAGTTGTTGCCAAAGGAGTCGTCCAAGGCAGGCTCGCCACTGATTGAGCCGGACCATGTGGCGCCGAAAGCGGCGGCGCGTGCGATGGTGGCATTACGGCGGCCGTTTTTCCACTCCAGGCGGGCATCCTCGAGCTTCAGGGGAAGATTCAGGCCCGCGGCCTGCAGTTTCGCTTTCGAGAATGTGAGGGCGCCGCTCCAGCGGCCGTTGGCGGCACCGTGTTCCCATTCACGGGTGACGCTTCCCGCGGTGCCGCCCGTGATTTCCCACCCGCGATTCAGGGTTTGGCCGAGCGCTGCGGCGGCCTTGAAGAAGTCGCCGGCGTCATCCAATTTTCCGGTGACGCGCAAGGAGCCTTTTCCGTCGATGAAATCATCGCGCAACCGAACTTCGAGTTGGCCGGTGGAGGCAACGCCGGTTTTCAGCGGCGTTTTCTCCAGCTCCGGGGAAACTTCTTTCCTTGGGGATTCAAGGGTGAGTTGAACGGGAAGCAGTTCGAAGAAATTGTTGTGAGCGGCGCCCAGCACCGGACCTATGCGGACTGGCTTCGGATAGCCGGGGAGGCGAAGTTCACCGGAAGGGCTGGAGATGTGGACGTCTTCCCAGGACAGAGGAAAACCTCTTAGCGCAAAGCTCGCTTTGAAGAGTTGCCGGGCTTCCAGACCTTCCGCGACATCGGGTTGAAACGCGCGATACCACGCCAGAAGATCCTGCGCCTGAATGCCGGAGTTTTCGACGCGAAGATTCCAATCGGACATTCCGGCAGTCTTGAGCCTGGCCAGGCCCTCGAAATGGGAATGGGGAAGATCGAGGGTCAGGGACTCCGCGCGCGCTTCGCCGGCCGCAACGTCCCAGAGGCCGTTGAGCGTAAGGCTGATGACGGGATTGTCGTTGCGTTCGGTCAGATCCCAGCGATGAATTTTCCCGGCGTTGGCGTGCAGGGAAAATTTCCACGCGCCCGCCGGCGCGGGTTCGCCGGTATCCGGTTTGCCGATACTGGCGCTGCCGTCAAGAGCAAACGCGCCGCGAACGCCGTAATCGTTGCCCGTAATCATGCGAAAAAGATCGGCGATCGAGACGTTGCCCCAGTGCACCTGAATTTCGGCGGGCTGCAAACGCGCGGATGTTCCCGCGACTTCGCCGCGCACCTGCAAGATACCAGTGGACTGCAGAGGCACACCGCTGCGCCAGGGTTGGGCTTCCAGGCGCAACTGCCAGCGGCCGGGGCTCATCTGCTCCACACTTCCTGAGACGCTGGTGAAAGCAAAGGGGCGCTTTTCGTCGCCGGTTTTGAAATTGATGCGGCCATCGTCGAATTCGATTTTTTGCAGGTGATTGCCGGAGGGGGCCGGGATCTGCGGGCCGTAGGAAATTGTTGTGGACGATGCTTTGGATTGCGCGGGAGGCAGCCAGCCTTCGAGGTTCCAGCGGCCTTGCTCGTTTCGAACCAGGATGAGGCTGGGGCGCGAGAGCGAGATGGTGCCGAAGTCGAAATGGCCGCGCAGCAGTCCGAGCCACCGGACGCTGGCCGTCAGGCGGTCGGCACGCAGAAAATATTCGTGGCCGAAAGAGGGATTGTCGCCGATGCTCACGCCTTCCACATCCACGCGGGGGAAGGGGAGAATATCCATGGAAAAGCCGCGGGCTTCAACAGGGCGCCCGAAGGATCTCTCAAGGTGGGTGAGAAGGTAGGCGCGCATGCGGCGGGTCTGGAAGAGAAAGGGCAGGCCCAATTGGGCGAGGACCAGCAGAATCACGAGGGCGCCAACCCATTTGCCGTAAGTGCGGAAGCGAAGCATGCCGTTGAAGTTTCTCAAATGTGGCATCGAAAAAACAGGGTCATTGGGAATCGCAAATGTCAGTGGACGGTGTGGAGCATGCGGTTCCAACGCGTGCGCGCGGGAAGGTGGGTGATGGTATCGAAAATGGCGAGGACGCGCTGGGCGAAGGAGGGTTCGGAATAATCGTTGCTGGTAGCGTCCACTGACCAGTAGATGAGGAAGGGGCGGCCCATGATGGCTTCGCGGTCCACTAATCCCCAATAGCGGCTGTCGGAGCTGTGGTCGCGATTATCGCCCATGGCAAAATATTTTCCCGGAGGGACGACGAGTTCGTCGCCCTGGATGTATTTCCGGATTTCGTCGACCCACGCCTGCTGCATGGGCGGAACAAACATCTGATTGCTGGGCGGCGGAAAGGTGTAATTCAGCGGATCGTAGCCCGATGCGGGATCATGGACGACGTAGGGTTCGTCGAGGGCTTTGCCGTTGACGAAGACTTGCTGATCGACAATTTTCAGATGATCGCCGGGAAGGCCGATGACGCGCTTCACGAAGTGCGGATGATCCTGGTAGGGATATTTGAACACGATGATGTCCCCGTGCTGTAGATCCCTGTACGGTAGATACTTTTCGTACCAGTGGCCGCGGCCGCCGAAAATGAATTTGTTCACCAGCAGGTGGTCGCCGACGAGCAGAGTCTTCTCCATCGAAGGCGAAGGAATCTTGAAGGCCTGCACAACGAAGCTTGTGCCGAAGAGGGCCAGGATCACCGTTACCAGGAGCGATTCGAGATACTCGGAAAGCGTGGTGTAGTTTTCGTGGACGGATTCCATCGCCGGCGTGGAGGCAGCAGGCTCAGGCGCCACGGCCACGGATTCCTGCACAAACGACTCATCCGGCATTCGGTCCCACCTCTTCGCCTTGTTTTGCTTCCGTGCTTAACAATTTATCGAGCGCGCTGCGGGCGGCTTTCTGTTCGGCTTCTTTCTTCGTGGTCCCTTCGGCGCTGGACATGAATTCGCCTTTCACCCACACTTCCACGCGAAAAGTTTTCTGGTGATCCGGGCCGGTTTCACCGGCGAGGCGGTATTCGGCCGGCTGGTCGCCCTTGGCCTGCAGAAATTCCTGCAGCGCGCTTTTGCGATCCGATTCTGAAATCCGGACGCCATCTTCCAGCGCTTGCTCGAAGACGGTGCGCTTCAGCAGGTTGCGAGCCGGCCCCAGCCCGCCATCGAGATACATTGCGGCGACAATCGCTTCAAACGCGTCCGCGAGTAGAGCCGGCTTTTCGCGGCCGCCGGTTTTTTCCTCGCCGCGCCCGAGCCGCAGGTGCTCGCCAAGGCGCAAACCGCGCGCCGCGATTTCCAGGGAGTGGGCGTTCACAATCCGCGCGCGGCTTTTGGAAAGCTGTCCCTCGGTCCATTCCGGGTAATTTAACAAAAGATATTCGCTGGTGAGCAGTTCCAGCACCGCGTCGCCCAAGAATTCCAGCCGCTCGTTGTCCTGCACGATGGAACCGCTGAAAGCGATATCTTCGCCGCGCGCCGCGCGAAGTTCCGGAATCGCAGAACTGTGCGTCAGGGCGCGATCCAGCAGAAGCGGGTCGCGAAAGTCGTACCCGAGCCGTGCCATCAACCGGTCATCTTCACCGCGGGCCATGAATTCCGTTCATTCCCCGTGCCGCGGCACGGAGCAGTTATTTGGGCGTGCTCAACTGCGTGGTGCCCAATTTCTTCGCTTCGTCGGCGCCGGTCTTGCAGGTGGTCTGCAATCCGCCGGGCATGGCCGCGCACTTTGTGAAGGCGGCGACCGCATCGTCAAAATGCGATGTCTTTTCGTTCGAGAGGCCCAGCAGGTAAAGATTCACCGGGTCCGGCGTTGGATCCAGTTTGACGGCTTGCTCGAAATTCGGGATGGCCTCCGCAAATCGCGAGCGGCGAAATGCCACGAGCCCCAGGCCGCTATAGGCAAGGGCCGAAGTCTGGTCTTTCGCCTTCAGGAACTCGGCGTCGCTCAGCTCCTGTGGCTTTGAAAGCGTCGGCAAAATTTCCAGGGCTCGCTTGGAATATTGCTCGGCCTTGTCGAGGCGTTTCTGTGGCTCGGGAGTGCTGGAATTCATCACCCGTGGCAGCGCGGAGCCCATGATCGCGAGAGTCTGGGCGTCATTCGGATTCAGCTCGATTGCTTTTTCGCCTACGGTCTCCATCTTGTCCACTTGATTCACGCTGAGATATCCGCGAACCAGCATGGCGTAGACTTCGCCGCGATAACGGCTCTGCGGATACTTTTGTACGAACTCTTCACCGAGCTGGTTTTTCTTGGAAATGTCGGTGAAAGGAGCGGCACGGAATGCTTTCATGGCCGCGTCTTCTTCGGCGTTCACCGGCGGCGGGGCGTCCAGATTAAGCGGGGCCACATCCGCGGGCTTGTCCTGTTTTTTATCGGGATTCAGGGTGGGTGCGGGCTGTTGAGTGGCTTGGGCGGAAACGCGCGCGCCGAAAAGGAGAACGCCTGCCGCCAGAACCGTTGTCGCGATTTGTACCGACTTTTTCATAATGCTTTCTTCCTCCGTATCAGGGCCGCTCGGGTTTTCTAAGATTCAAGTCGCCCAGTTCCTTTTCGGCGGCTTGTTGGGCCTTGGCTGGGGCTCCCGGCACCGCGATGGCTGCCTGATATTCCGATTTCGACAGCTCCAACTGGCCTTCCTCATCCAAAACTCTCGCCAGATAAACGTGGGACCATGTCAGAACCATCGGATCCTGCGTAGCTGCATGTTCTCCCGCGGTCAGGCGTCCGAAAACTTCCTTGGCGCGCGGGCCATCGTGATCCAGCAGGGCAACAAGACCCAGGCCGTACCACGCGCGAATCTGGTCGGGATATTTGGCCAACACATTTTTGAAAGCGGCCTCGGCTGCGCGCGGGTTTTTGTCCGCGATGAAGCGTTCCCCATCGGTAAGCTGCGCGATGACTGCGGGATCGTCCGGAACGGTGGAAGGAGTTGCGCGGCGCCGGCGGTTCAGATTCTCTGTGTTGAGTTGCGCGGATTGCGCTGGGGAAGTTTCACGGGCAAAAGTGAGAGCGGAGGCGCGAGCTACTTCGATTTTCGCATCAATGTTGCGCACCAGGTCGGGAAAATAGTTCCGCATGGAGGGCTCGCTCTTTTCAAAATCAGAGAGGCCTTTGAAGAGCGGGCGAACCATCACGTAACCATCCGCATCGTCGTTGTTCAGTGCGGCATCCCGTTCGCTGGGCGACATTCGCTTGAGCTTCAGTTCAACGGCGCGAACGGTGCACTCCGCGAACCACGAGGGCAGGTCGTCCCGCAGATCGGAGGGAAGCCTGGGCGCCTTTGCGGCAATTTCGTAAACCGGCCGCTTCACGGCGATGATGTGGGGAAACATCAAAGGAAGCGGGTCGAGCAGAAAATGCAGGAAGGCGTGGCGGACGACGTCGGTGGGGATGTCTTCACTGCCGCTGAGGATAATCGCGTAATGGTCGCCGAAATTGCGGACGTTGGTGATACGGCCGACGAGCGGCTCGACGATGATCGAAAATGTGCGCATCTGGCCGGGATCGGTAAGCTCGCGAAGGTAGGAATCGCCGACCAGCACGATTTGCGAGATGGGGTCGTGGAGGCGCTCGATTTCCTGGTTGTAGATGGACTGGACCTGGCGCCAGAGCTGTCCGATTTTCTGCTCGGTGTAATAGGCGGAAAGAATTTCGCTGAAGCCTTCGAGGATCAGCATGTCGGGGGGAAGTTCGTCGCGGCGGAGAACCGGCTGAAATTTTGGCGCGGGTCCGGAAACGATGCCGAACCAGACGTAGCGGGAGAGCATCTCTGCGGTGTCTTGCGATTCATGCTGGTGATAGAACTGGCGAACGGCTTCAACGGCGGGGCCCTTTTGCTGGCGGAGCCGATCGCGCATCTGGGCGCGAAAGGCGGACCAGTTGTCCGGGCTGACGTCGCTTTCGTAGCCGGAAGCGTAAAGTGCGCACATGGTGGCGAACATGGCTTCGTTGCCGTCCACGGTGATGTTCGTGGCCGGGACGGGATGCGGGCGCGGACGCGGGAGAGGGGCTTGCGCCGTGGCTGCGGCGGCGCACAGGACGAGCGAGAACAGGGTAATACCTACTTTTATTAAATGCTTGTGGGTCATCTGGTCTTGCCGCACACGGCAGTCTGCCACGCTAGTGGGAACGGTATGGCCGGCTCATGAGTCTTGGATGGCGGTATCCCCTGTGGATACGGACATACACGAATCGCGGTGTCGCAGCCTTTTGCCAATGTACAGGCGCTCCCTCCGGTAGTCAAGGATGTGGGGACCCCTTAAGGTGCTGGAAATCCTATTATTAATGGATGATACGGGGGGCGGGATGCGTTGTCTGGGGTCCCTAGGCGGCCGATTTGGATTGGCGCGGAGGGGTGAAAGGCAACCGAGCGGTTTGCGAGAGTATCCTTATCTTTAAGTTTTGTTACGTCTTTTGTTGCGAATAACGGGAAGGCCGCTCGGGAAGGATCGGACCACGATAAGGAAGGCAAGATTGATGACTTCCCTGGGCACAATGCTTTTTCTTCTTTTCCTTTTGCCAGAAGTTTTTGTTCTGGCGCAATCCGCCGAGAACGGGCGCGCGTCTCCACCACAACAAGGGGCCAACACGGCGGATGCAAAGGCGCCGGCGATTCCGGACTCAGGCAAGGTAATCCAGACCAAGAGTTTCACGCTGGACGGAGAAAAAATCTGGCTGGACACGGGGATCAGCCTGGAGCCGGGGCAGAAGATTGCGGTGAGTTCGGCAGGTTCGCTGCGCTATGCGGATGCCAAAGCGGATAACGGGCCGGACGGATTAACCCGCGGATTCAAGGACCTGATTCGCATCCTGCCCTACAACGGAGCGGGGCGAGGCGCGGTGATCGGAAGAATCGGGGACGCGGATATTGCGGAACCCTTCGTGATCGGCGCGAAAAAAGAAATCCTGGCGCCGGTCAGCGGAAAACTGGCGCTCGGGATAAACCAGTCGGATTCGGATACGGGGACGGGGTCGTACGCGGTGAAGGTGGAAGTTTATGCCGCGGATGCTTCTTCGCCACGCGAAGTGGCCAAAGAGGTTTCCAGGATTCCCGGCGTGGACAACAGTTTGTTTGAAAAAATTCCGCGGCGAATCGGCGACAAGGATGGAAATGCCGGCGACATGGTTAACTTTCTGATACTGGGCGATGAAGATCAGATGAAGAAGGCGTTTACCAACGCGGGTTGGGTGAAGGTGGATGCCGATGTGAAAGAGACTGTGCTGACTGGAATCATCGCCAGCCTGTCCAAGGAATCGTACCTGACGATGCCGATGAGCCAGCTGTATCTGTTCGGGCGGCCGCAGGATTATGGATGGGCGCACGCGGAGCCGATTACCGTGGTGGCTTCGCGAAATCATCTGCGGGTATGGAAAGCGCCGTTTACCGTGAATGGGGAGATGTTGTGGGTGGGCGCGGCGACGCACGACATCGGGTTTGAGAAAGATCAACGGAACAACGGGCTGACACACAAGATCGATCCGGATATTGACTTGGAGAAGGATTACGTGCAGAAGACGCTTTCGAGCACGGGACTGGTGGCGGAGGTGACGCACTTCCTCCCGAAAAAACCGATGGTGGAGGCGAAGACGGCGACGGGCGGATCGTTTCACTCCAATGGGCAGGTGCTGGTGATGAAGTTGTCGGAGGCGGCGAAGGGCACCACAGCGGAGAGTAAGTAGAGCAAAACTCTGCCCAATTTTGCGCCACACCGGCTCAAAATCCTTCCGCGTCACAAGGACTGGTCGCTCCGCGGACAAAAGTCCGGGGGGCTGTGAACTTGATGGACGCACCCAGGCAAAACGCCAAGGTTGTGCGAGTGGAGTGAGGGCGATATGATTGGCCAAGAGGATGGTGATGACGACTGATCGAATCGAGATTAACCCGGCGATCATGATGGGGAAGCCCGTCATTCGGGGGACGCGAATCACAGTGGAGCTAATCCTGCGCAAACTCGCTGAGGGCGCGAGCGAGGGTGAACTGGTGGAAGACTACCCGCTCCTCACCACAGATGCCATCCGGGCGGCAGTGGCCTACGGCGCCGCCAGTGTAGCCCACGAAGAAGTGGTGCTGCTTTCCGACACACCGATTCCTGGCAAATCCTGACACATGAACTTTCTGGCCGACGAAAGCTGTGCTGGGCCGGTCACCCGGGCGCTGCGCGGAGCTGGCCATGATGTCGTTGCGATTTCTGAAGTCGCCGCGGGCGCAACAGACGACGAGGTTCTGGAGCGCGCTCTGAATGAGAAGCGCGTACTCATCACCGAGGATCGCGACTTTGGCGAATTGGTGTATGCGCGCGGTCGGTCGTCGGCCGGCGTGATTCTGCTCAGGTTTCCGAGTCACGCACGTAGCGCTAAGCCAGCCACCGTGGTCGAGGCCGTGGCGAAGCTGGGCGCGCGGCTGCGCGATTCGTTTGCCGTAGTAGAACCCGGAAGAGTCCGCGTCAGCGGTAGGCCCTGAGCCTCTCGGAGCGGGAGTTCGAGACGAAGTCTGGACTAAACGCCATGAAGAGCGAACGCGAGACCACCGAAAGCTCCCGCCTTGAGTCGTCTAGCTCCGAGACGGACGCCTATTACTACCGCGCCAGATACTACGACGCCAGTCCTGGAAGATTCCTAACCGAAGATCCTGTCGGGTTTCTCTCAGGTGGCATCAATTTTTACGAGTATGTCGAAAATTCTCCTTTGAGCTTCACAGACCCCAACGGATTGCAGGCTCAACCTGGCGGAGCATGTTGCGACGACAAGAAGTTGAAGCGGGGGATAAAGCAGGTTCAAGACGCTTTTGCGAACGCGGCTGCTACTAAGAGCGCGATCTTTCAAAAATACGCGAAATGCCTCCAAAAACTGGCGAATGACCCAGACGTAAAATGTGGTCCTCCACCAAAGAATCAACCGACGGCGTGTGGATATCACAGCCCACTTTCTCCGTCGACGACCTTTATTACGCCTAACGGGAGCACGGGCCAGGGGGGCTGCGGCCCCACTAAAGGGACGATCGCCCACGAGATGGTTCACTCTTGCATCCAGAACGACCTCGCGCAACCTCCAATGAATACCATTGATGAGGAGAAGCAGGCTTACGGCATCGAGTGCCAGCTGTGGGGGCTCGCTTGCAATTGCGCTCGCGATCCCAAGAAATGTGGTTACTGACTGTTAGCCGCACAGATTAAACTGCTGACGCCAAAAGGAGCAAAAAGTGCTTACCTTTGTCTGCAAGTCGTGCATTGGAGTGACGGTCCTAGCGTGTGCGTTGTTTGTTGCGCGAGAGTCAGGGCAGCAAACTCCGGCGAGGACTGTTCTCTTGGAGGTGGTCCGTAATTCCTGGGATGTTCAGCGAGACGAGACGCTGGTGTACGTGCGCGTATATACCGATGGGTTTGCGGAGGCGCATCCGATGAGAAAAGTTGACTTTCGGAATATTCAATTCGAGACAAAGCAGCTCTCGGGGGGCGAGCTTGCAGCACTCGGTAATCTACTATCCGATCCCGCGGTCGCGCAACTGCAACCAGAATATTCGAGATCGTGGGGAAATAAAGACTTCGGATACAACTACATCGTCGCAATCTTCGGCCCATTCCAGAAAAAGGTCGAACTCGTTAATTTCCAGCCTTTCCTTGCCCGAAAGGAAGGCAAGCCGTATCCCAAGCAACTGGAAAAACTCGGTTGTACAGTTTGGAGAATTAGAAGTGAAGTATCGGGCGAGCTCCTTGAGAAGGACTGGCTCAAGGGATGTGCCGAACTCGGTTACTGAATGGGACTCCTATCACGATGAGGGAGTGTGACACCGTTACCTTCAAATACGACCCATTCGGCAGGCGGATTTACAAGTCGACCTCCGCAGGGACATCAGTTTTCGCTTATGACGGTGACAACCTGGTTGAGGAAACGAACGCCACAGGCGGGGTCGTTGCCCGCTACTCGCAAGGCCTCAACATTGATGAGCCGTTGGCCATGCTGCGCAGCTCGACAACAAGCTACTATCAAGCCGACGGCCTCGGCTCGGTCACGTCTCTGACGAATGCGGCTGGGACGGCGGCCCAGAACTACACTTACGACTCCTTCGGCAACATCATTGCCAGTACCGGCTCGCTAGTGAACTCATTCCGCTACACCGGACGCGAATGGGACACGGAAACCAGCTTGTATTACTATCGCGCCAGATACTACGATGCATCGGCTGGACGATTCGTGGGCGAGGATCCGGCTAAATGGAGCGGGGACAATCTCAATTTCTACGCATACGCACAGAACCGACCGACCCTCATGGTCGATCCGCTGGGTCTCCTCGCAGAAGTCTATTGTGAGCGCCGGGTGCCCCAGGTTCCGCCTTTTGGTACCTGGGTCTTGGGGGGAATTTTCTTCTTCGAGAAACTTCATAACATCTTGGTAAACACATTGGCTCCGCGCGGCACTCCGTCTTAATTGCCCTTGGACGGGTCACTTAGCGGGGGCGCGGAGGGAACTACGGGGGAGTAACGCGGTCTTGCCGTAGTGCTCGCCTTCGAGGATGCGGGCTTCGAGCCATCCTTCGGCATAATCGGCCGACAAAACGCGCACCGGTTTTCCCACTTCAATCAGCAGCAGGCGATTATTCGTGATCATCATGCCAACGCCGACATCGTCGCCAAGAGAGACCAGGCGCTGCCACTCTTCGCGGGAATTTCCGTCAACCGGCGCGAGAACGCATTCGATGCCTTCGTCCGCGAAAACTGAAAATATTTTTCCGGCCAGGGCCGTCGTTCGCGGCGGAGCCTTCGGAGCGCTCGCCCCGTTCGATTCCAGGCGGCCGATGAAGCGGTAACCTTTTTTCGGGAGCGTTTCGATCAAGGCCGGCTTGGCGGGATTGTCGCCGAGAGCTTTGCGGAGTTTCTTGATGGCGGTGTTGAGGCCGTGTTCAAAATCAACGAACGTCTCCGCGGGCCACAACCGCGATTTCAATTCCTCGCGACTCACCAATTCACCGGGCTTTTCCAGCAACGCGCCGAGCAACTGTAGGGGGAGGAGTTGCACCGGGACTTTCTTCCCGCGCTTGAATAGTTCCCCCGCGCGCGGATCAAGGGAAAAGGAACCGAAGCGCAGCCGGCGAGTTTCGTCGGGAATGGAAGAACTGGCCATATTTTCTTGATTCTTCGGACTATAGCAAAAAGCCGAAGGTTGCGGAAGGGAATTGACGGATTGAGTAATGCGGACGGCCGGGAATTCCGGCTGCTGGAAATATTTCTGACCGTTCGTAAGTATTTCGAGGGCAAGCAGTTAGAGCCGCCGACGAGTTCACGGAGAATGCACCTGTTGTTCACCCTGCGGGTATTGTTGTTCTCCGGGCAAAGGCGCAAAGTGCGCAATGTCGCTGGACGCGAGGACAGGTCGCTCGCGTCGAGAGACGAAAGCAAAGTTTCAAGGAGCTTCCATGTACGAGCTCAATCTAGTGCAGTCCAGAATGCGGCCGGCGTTTCCAGGAACCGCCGGCACGACAAAGATCAATTTCCGGAATGCGACGACGTCGGATATTCGTGCGTTCCTCAGCGAATTGAAGACGCTTCCGCACAGCCATCGCAGGCTTCTTTGCAAATTGCTCAGACGGGCCGCGGCGCGTGCTCCACGAAAGGCCTCCGTAGTACCCCTCGCAGAACCCCACCAAAAAAAGCAGCTCTAACCCACCACCGGAGTCGGCGAGAAGTAGCGGCGCCGTCTTCGGTACCCTGAACCAGACGAAGCCCGGGAGTCATCCCGGGCTTCGCTCTTTTTGGAGGGGGTGATGTGGTTGGGAGTTGGGAAGGGTTGGCCACTTGAAAGTGGCCGCTACGAAGGCGGGAGTAACCCAAGAGGGTGGAGCGAGCTCCACCCCTACAATGTGGAAAGAGTTGTGAATTGCAGGCTAGACGGCTTTGCTTTGGGCGTTGGTTGGTTCGGCGTCGGCGGGGAGGGGATACAGACGTAGGAATTCGGGATCGTCGTGCAGGAGCGCGAGGTCGGGATCGCGGCGGGCCCAGACGGAATCCTTGAAGCCGGCTTCCCACGCTTTCTTGATGGTTTCGAGAGCTTCGCGTTTGCGCTTCAGGATGGCGTAGGTGCAAGCGGCGTTGTAGAGGATGGAAGCTTCGTTGGCGCGAAGGGTGATGGCCATGTTCAATTCGCGAATGGCATCTTCGACGCGATCGAATTCGGCGTAGTCCGTGGCCATCAGGACGCGCGCGCGGGCGTCTTCTGGAACCTGCTTGAGATGATTTTCAAGCGCGGCAATGCGGCGGAGAAGCAGATTCCTGTGGGCATCTTTTTTGCCAAGAGCTCCGAGGGAGTTGACGACTGGAACGTAGACGTTATAGTCCTCGCCGCTGACTTCGAGCGCGGTTTCCATGACGTCGATTACTTCCTGATAGCGCCCGGCGGAAAACAGCGCGCGGCACAAGAGATAATAGGCGCCTTCGCAGTCGCGTTTGCGTTCGATGGCTTTTTCGACCATGCGGACGGCTTCGTCGTGAAGCTCGGTGGCGTAGAGTACCCAGGCCTGGCTGACCATCACTTCCGGCAAATCCCAACGTAAGGCAACGGCTTTGCCGGAGGCGGTGCGGGCGCGCTCGACCCAGATGGCGTCGCGGCTGTAGTTGCAATAGAACATCGCGCAGGCATTGGCGCAGGCGGCGTAGGCGAGAGCGAAGCTTGGGTCCATGGCCACGGCGTTTTCGAACATCTGGAGCGCGAATTCCAGATCCTGGCGGGTTTGCCGGCGAGCGTAACGCTTACCGCGCAGGTAGAGATCGTAGGCTTGCAGATTTTCGGTGGGCTTGGTGGCCAGGTCTTCGAGTTCCTGCTGAGAGAGCGTGACGCGCAGGGCTTCGGCGATTTTTCGCGCGATTTCGTCCTGCACTTCGAAGACGTCTTTCATTTCGCGGTCGTAGCGCTCGGACCAGAGAGGGAACTCGGTCTGTGTGTCCACCAATTGCGTGGTGATGCGCAGGCGATTTCCAGCGCGGCGGAGAGTGCCCGTGAGGACAAAAGCTGCCCGGAGCAACTGGCCGACCTGGGAGGGAGTGGCGGATTTGTCTCGGAAGGCGAGAACCGTTGGACGCGAGAACGTGTTGAGACCGCGAATCTTGGAAAGTTCCGTGATGATGTCTTCGGTGATGCCGTCGCGGAGGTATTCGTCCTCTTTAGCGGCGCTGAGATTTTCAAAATAGAGAACAGCGACGGACTTGGCGACGGATTTTGGGACACCGGATTTTGATTCGCTGAGTTCGGCGGCGCGCTTGACGCCGGAATCGAGATTGCGTTTGAGGCGATTCAAGTCGGTCTTGAGTTCCGTGGCGGATTGGCAGCGGAGGGTGCGGTCTTTTTCCAGGAGCTTGGAGATGATGCGGCCGAATTCCGCGGGCAGGGCTGGATTGACCTTGTCCACAGGGTCGGGATCGCGATTCAGGATGGCATCGAAAATAACGGCGGACGTGTCGCCGGCAAAAGGCAACACGCCGCCGGCCATCTGGTAGAGCACGGAGCCGAGGGAGAAAAGATCGGTGCGGGCATCCACAAGCTGTCCCCGGGCCTGTTCCGGCGACATGTATGAAGCAGTGCCCATGGCGACACCGGGAGATGTGAGCTGGTGCTGCGGCTCGATCTTGGTGGAATTTTGTTCATTCGTGTGGAGTTCTTCGGGTTCGATTTTCACGAGGCCGAAGTCCAGAATTTTCACCTGAGAGCGGTCGGTGAGGAAAATGTTGGCCGGCTTGATGTCGCGATGGACGATGCCTTTGGCGTGGGCGGATTCAAGAGCATCGGCGATTTGCGTGGCGATCGGAAGAAGCCTGTCCATGGAAAAGGTGACGCGGCCCAGCATGTGGGCAAGGGTCTGCCCTTCGAGGAGCTCCATCACCAGGAAATTTTGGCCGTCGACCTGTTCGATGGCGTGGATGGTGCAGATGTTGGGATGATTCAGGGCGGAGGCGGCGCGCGCTTCGCGCTGGAAGCGTTCGCTGAGCTGGGTGTTTTGGGCCATCTGCTCGGGCAGGAATTTCAGGGCCACGCGGCGCCCGAGGCGAGAGTCTTCGGCCTCGTACACGACGCCCATGCCGCCGCTGGCGATCTTGCGCGTGATGTTGTACTGAGAAAGGGTCTGACCAACCCGGGACTCGCGATCCGTCATGGTTTTTCGATACTAAGCAACACAACTGCGGGGGTCAAGAAGGCTTGTAAGGGGCTTTCTACAAAGGGCTAAGCGGTTATTGGCAGGCCTAGTGGCTTCGCCGCCAACGGGCAACAGCGCTGGATCCAGCCATGTTCAGGAATGTACGGGGGAAACGACGCCGGACATCAGAATCGGATGAACCATGGCGGCCGCGGTGGCAACAAAGTCTTCGGCGGGGATGCGGTCCGGGAGGTTTACCCACTGTTTGGCGGCGCCATAAATTGCCCAACTGGCAGTCGCGGCGATCAACTCGGGGGAGATGGTGCGCTCCACCGGGTGCTTCTGAGATCCCTCGAGCAGGATGACGCGGATCTGGTCAATCACCGTTCCCTCAACGAAAGCTTCAAACTGGTGTTGCCGGGCGGAGTGCGACTTTTGCAGCTCGGCAAGATAGTCGCAGACGGCGAGGATCACGGGGTGAAATGCAGTGGCGCAGGAGCCGTCAAAGCGGACTTTTCTGCATTCGAGGAGTTGGAGAAAGCTGACACGAATGAGCTCTTCGAGAAGTGCGAACTTGTCGGGATAGTGGGCGTAGAAGGTGGCGCGATTCAGCGTGGCGGCTTCGGTGATGTCCTGGATGGTGATCTTGTCGAAGTCCCGCTGCTCGAGGAGGCGCTTGAGGGCGTCCTGCAGGAGATGGCGGGTCCTGCGGATGCGGGGATCGAGTCGTTGGCAGTCGGTCTGAAGCATCCTTCCCTCCTAGCCTACCAGGCTTCCTAGGGAGATAGTATACCAGAATAACTCAAGTGTTGACTAACAGACAGATGTTGAGTTATTGTATGCAACAGATGTTGGTTATGCTGCATCTGATTGTTAAGGAGATTTTATCATGGCTACCTTGCTTAAGATTGATTCCAGCCCAATGGGCGAAAATTCGATTTCACGGAAGCTGACCGCGGAGTTTGCCGCTGCCTGGCGGAAGGCGCACCCCGGAGGGGTCGTGATCTCTCGCGACCTGACTAAAACGGAACTTCCCATCGTGAACAGGGCTTGGGTTGGAGCGGCGCATACACCAGCAAATGCGCACAGCCCGGAGCAGAAAGAGGCGCTGGCCGTTTCCGATACGCTGATCGCCGAACTGCAACAGGCTGACGAGTATGTGTTCGGAGTTCCGATGCACAATTTCAGCGTACCCTCCACATTGAAGCTTTGGATCGACCAGGTGGCTCGCGCGGGCAAAACTTTTTCGTACGGGGCGGACGGCCCGAAGGGGTTGCTGACCGGCAAGAAAGCAACTTTTCTGATTGCGAGCGGCGGAGTCTACGAGCAGGGGACGGCGATGGAATCGCTGAATTTTGTGACGCCTTACCTGCGGGCGGTCTTTGGTTTCTTCGGCATTACGGATGTTAAAATCATCGCGGCGGAAGGAACGGCGCAGTTGATGAGCGGCCAGGTGGATCCGCAGGCTTTTCTGGCGCCGTCGCTTGAAAAAGTGCAGTCACACGCAAGTCTCTGAACGTCAAATCCTCGCAAACGGAGAACAAAATGAAAATTGCATCGTTAATTGCACGATTGCTGATGGGGTTGATCTTCGTGGTGTTTGGCCTGAACGGATTCCTGCACTTCATCAAGGGGCCGATGCCTGAGGGGATAGCGGGACAGTTTGCCGGCGCCCTTTTTGGCTCGAAGTACTACGTGGTGATTTTTGGGGTTCAGTTGATAAGCGGAATATTGTTTCTGGTGAACCGGTTTGTGCCGCTGGCGGTGGTGCTGATCGGTCCGATAATCGTGAATATCCTTTGCTTTCACGGTTTGTTGGGGGTACCCGGCCTGCCGATGGCGATCGTAGTGGCCTTGCTGTGGGCAATCGTGGCCATCCGCAATAAACAACATCTGGCGGGGATATTCGTGCAACGCACCGAGTAACCGCAAAACACATTCACCGCTCGATTCCACACGGAGGCACGCGCAAGTGGCGGGGGCGCCGTGTCTCTGGAGCTTGTCTCATAAATGGGCTCAGGGCTGGGGAGGCATTTCCTCAGGGGCTAAAGCCCAGTGTATCTGGCCCTTCTAATGTCGGAGCTAAAGCTCCGACCCCCATTGCCTTATTTATGAGATGGCTTCTGTGCGGGGTCGAGCCGATGGTCCGCTACGAACGAAAGGAGTCAGAATCATGCAAATTGGCGTTGATAGCTTTGCCGCTTCGATTTCCGACCCGGTCACAGGGCTTGCGCTGAAGCCTGTCGACCGCATGCAGAACCTTCTCGAAGAGATCGAACTTGCCGACCTGGTTGGGCTCGACGTATTCGGGATTGGCGAGCACCACCGGCAGGAGTTTCTCGATTCGGCACCGGCGGTGATTCTTGCCGCAGCGGCGACTCGGACAAAAAAGATCCGGCTGACAAGCGCGGTGACCGTGTTGAGCGCGGCCGATCCCGTTCGGGTGTTTCAGGAGTTTGCGACGCTGGACCTGATTTCCCAGGGCCGCGGCGAGATCGTGGCGGGCCGGGGTTCGTTCATCGAGTCCTACCCGCTCTTTGGCCTGAGGCTGGAAGATTACGATTCACTGTTCGCGGAAAAATTGGAACTGCTCCTCAAGATTCGAGAAAGCACCGAAGTTCACTGGTCGGGAAAACATCGCGCCGCGTTGACGGGCCAAGCGATTTATCCGCGGCCTGTGCAGGATTCGCTGCCAATCTGGCTGGGGGTTGGAGGGACGCCAACTTCCTTTGTGCGCGCGGGGGTGCTTGGGCTGCCGCTGATGGTCGCCATCATCGGAGGCGAGCCGGAAAGGTTTCGGCCGCTGATTGACCTTTACCGGGAAGCCGGGCGACGTACCGGCCATACACCGGAACAATTGAAAGTGGGGCTGCACATGATCGGGTTCCTGGGGGATTCCACGGAACAAGCCGCGGATGATTTTTTTCCCGGCTATGCGCACACGTTCACCGAAATCGGCAAGGAGCGCGGCTGGCCGCCGGCGACGCGAGCGCAGTTTGACGCGTTGCGCGGACCCACCGGCGCCCTGCTGGTTGGCGATGCCGAGACGGTAGCGGAAAAGATTCAGTACGTGGATGAGGTTCTCGGCGGAATTTCACGACTGACCTTCCAGATGGGAGTCTCGACACTGCCGCACCGGAAGATGTTGCGGGCGATCGAGCTTCTGGGAACCCGCGTGGCACCGCTTGTTCGCAAGGAGCTTGCAGCGGCGAGCGGGGGCCGGTAAGCGCTCAAGAGAGCCGGCTGATCGTCATCTACGGAGAAGGTTACTGAAGCAGGGGTATAAGGAAGTGGTAGAGGCCGGCCCCGAGAAGCGCGGCGCCGGGGATCGTGAGGATCCAGGCTCCGACGATATTTTGCGTGACGCCCCAGCGAACTGCCGTCAGACGATGGGAAGCGCCGACGCCCACGATTGCGCCGGTGATGGTGTGGGTGGTGCTGACAGGTATTCCAAAGCGCGCGGTGGTGAACAAAGTGAGCGCCGCGGCAGTTTCAGCGGCGAAGCCACCAAAGGGGGTCAGCTTGGTGATGCGCTGGCCCATGGTTTTGATGATGCGCCAGCCCCCAGCCATGGTGCCGCCCGCCATCGCCAGGTGGCAGCAAATAATGACCCAATAGGGGACGGCGTAGTTTTTCATCAAGCCACCTGCTACCAGCGCCGCAGTAATGATACCCATGCCTTTTTGCGCGTCATTGGTGCCGTGGCCCAGGCTGTAAGCGGCGGCAGAGAAGAGTTGCAGCCTGCGGAACCACTTGTCCACGCGCCGGGGGCGCTGCCGGCGGACGATCCATGTGGTGGTGACCGTCACGAGAACAGCGACGATGAAACCAATCACTGGTGAAAGAAAGATAAAGAGAACAGGTTTCTGCCAGCCATGAAGGATCAGCGCCTTGAAGCCCGCATGTGCCACGGCCGCGCCCCCGTAACCTCCCATGAGCGCGTGGGATGAACTGGTCGGCAAGCCCAGCGTCAAGGTAATCAAATTCCAGATGATGGCACCGAGCAGGCCGGCGAGAAGAACTTTCTCATTGACCAGCTCGATATGGACCATACCCTTGCCGATGGTGGCGGCCACCGCCGTGCCGAATACGAACGCCGCAATGAAGTTCCAGAAGGCCGCCCATAGGACGGCGCGGAAGGGCGTCAGGACGCGCGTGGACACGACGGTGGCGATGGAATTGGCGGCATCGTGCCAGCCGTTGGAAAATTCAAAGACCAGAGTCAGGAAGACAGTTATCAGTACAAGGACGAATCGGCTCACGGGGATCAGGCGTTCTTCAGGATGACGCTCTCGATGACGTTCGAGACGTCTTCACACTTGTCAACAGCGGTTTCAATCACTTCAAAAATCTCTTTCCACTTGATGATCTGCACGGGGTCTTTTTCTTCCTCGAAGAGCTGAGCGATCAAGGTGCGGCAAATGCGGTCGCTTTCGTTTTCCAGGCGATTGATTTCGATGACGTGCTGGAGGGCCTTGTCGGGCGATTCCATGGCGTGGACGGCGCGGGAAAGCTCGGCAGTGGCGGCGGCGAGAACCTTGGAGAGGTCAATCGTGCCGGTCCGAACGTGGTCGACACGGTAGAGGACGAAGCGACTGGCGGCGGCGTCGATGAGGTCGATGACGTCGTCCATGGTGCCGCAGAGTTCGTGCATGTCCTCGCGGTCGAACGGGGTGATGAAGGTCTGATTCAGCTTGCGGAAAATCTGGTGGGTGAGCTCGTCACCCTGATGCTCGATGGCCTTCACCTTCTGGACCTGTTCGGGCACGCCGGTGTAATGCTCCAGCATGCAGGTGAACGCATTGGCGCCGCTGACGATGTTTTCGGCTTGTTTGCGAAAGAGGACAAAAAAATCCCCGTCGCGCGGCATGAGCCGTTGTAACAACCCTGGCATGAGATCCGCTCCCCCCTGAGGAGCGAGAGTGTGGCAGGGCAAGTCTACCGAAGCAGGGGGAAGGGGGCAAGGAAGGGAGAAGCGGAGGAAAAGAAGAGCGAAAAAAATAGCTTGACGCGAGAATTCGTAAGCTATAACTTACCGTAAGTGGACGCTTACATACAAAACGGATTGGCGGCGCTGGGAGACCCGACGCGGCTGGCTATTTTTGAAATGTTGGGGGACCATCCCCAGGCAGTGAACCAGCTTGCAGCGGGGCTGCCGGTTTCGCGGCCGGCGGTTTCGCAGCATTTGCGGGTGCTGAAGGATGCGCGACTGGTGCGGGACCGGCGTGAAGGGACGCGAAGGATTTACGAATTGAATCCGGAGGGGCTGGCGCTCCTGCGAGACCATTTTGCAGAGTTGTGGGATCAGGCCCTTTCGGCATTCAAAAAGTTTGCTGAAGACGAACATCAAAAGGAGAAGATCAATGGCTCCCGAAGCGGCAACGTCAGCGGCGGTAAAAAGAACGATTCGCGTAAACGTACCCATTGAAAAGGCGTTCAAGGTGTTCACGGAGCGGATGGGGAGATGGTGGCCCGCAACGCATCACGTTGGAGGCACGCCGTTCAGAGACATATTGGTTGAGCCGCGGGTGGGAGGACGGTGGTACGAAATCAATGTGGAGGGCGCCGAGTGTGTCTGGGGGAGCGTGCTGGCGTGGGAGCCCCCGAAGAGAGTGGTACTTTCCTGGCACCTGCAGCCGGATTGGAGCTTCAGCGCAGATATGGCGCGGGCGAGCGAGGTGGCGCTGGAGTTTTTGGCGGAAGGACCGGAGGCAACGCGAGTTGAATTCGAGCACCGGCGGCTGGAAAAGCACGGCGAGGGCTGGACGAAGATGCGGGAACAGGTGGGAGGACCGGGTGGCTGGCCTGTGATCCTGGATCTGTATGTTGGAGCTGTAGAGGCGAAGGAATCGTAGTGGGGACCCTGAGAGTCAATTCAAAAGGGAGAGGATGAAGCGATGAAAATCATGATGTTGGCAATTACAATGCTGTTGATTCCGATGGCTGACCAAACCCTATCGCCGGCCGAACGTGAACACGCTGTGGCGGAACTGGGGGGTTCGCGCCAGGCGTTTCTTGACGCCACGACAGGCTTGACCGAGGCGCAGTGGAACTTCAAGCCCGCGCCGGACCGGTGGTCGATCGCGGAATGCGCCGAGCACATCGGCGTGACGGAAGCGCTCATTCTGAAAATGATTACGGAGCAGGCGCTGAAAGGACCGGCGGAGCCAGGGAAGCGTACGGAGGTGCAAGGGAAAGACACCTCGATCATGGTGGCGGCCGCGGACCGGAGCGTGAAGTTCAAGGCTCCGGAAGTGGTTCAACCCACCCGGAGGTGGACTACTTCCGGGGAGATTACGAAGAATGTGCTAGAGAATCGCGCGCGGACGATTGAGTTCATCAACACGACGCAAGAGGACCTGCGGGACCACTTCATGGACCATCCCGTGTTCAAGACACTGGACACGTATCAATGGATACTGCTGATCTCGGCGCACATGCGGAGGCACACGGCGCAGATACTGGAAGTGAAGGCGGACCCGAATTTTCCGAAGCACTAGGAGATGAGGCATTGACAGCAGCTTGCATCGCCTTGCTGCTCGCGGGAATGTTCACGGGAGCGGCGTTCTACATCAACTTCGCGGAGCAACCCGCACGCATGGCACTTGACGATCGAGCGCTGCTTGCCGAGTGGAAGTTGGCGTACCAGCGGGGATATGCAATGCAGGCCACGCTTGCATTCGCGGGGTTTCTGCTCGGGATGTGGGCGTGGCACGTCACTGATAAAACGACCTTTCTAGCAGGCGCGCTGATGCTCTTCGCAAACTGGCCGTGGACTCTACTTGTGATGTTGCCAATTAACAAGAGACTTCAGGACACTCCGGAAGAACACGCCGGCGCCGAGACGCGCACGCTGTTACAAAAGTGGAACTACCTGCACGGCGTGCGCACACTTCTTGGTTTGTTCTCTGCTTTGTGGTTCTTATTGGGACTCGCAAGGTAATGGGTGTGTTTTGCCAGCGCGGCTAAGGGAATCACCTGAGCAATAAAGCAGGAAAACCCCGGTGTGCCTGGCCCGGGAGTAGCAGTACAATCCCAGCAACTTCGTGTGTTGGCCTCCAATTAGCTGAACGGCTCAAGCTGAGGAGGATAATGATGAAAGGCCAATCGCTGTTGCTGCTGGGCGCAGGGCCCATTTGCGCGGATTGGTGCTGGGGGTGCGGGGACGACTTCGTGGTTTATGAAAACCCCGACCATATAGGCTGATACATGCTGTACAACGTTCATACGGGCGCGTACGTTCATGTCTCCTACCTTGGTGCCTGAAGGCTGCATCCAATTACAGAGTGAATCCGCGCAATTCACCCTATCCTAAAGATTGGGAGGCATTGATCATGGACCAAGTCGCAATCTGGGCAGTCGTGGAAAGTAAACCGGGCAAGGAAAACGAGGTGGAAGCCTTCTTGAAGTCAGCCCTACCGCTGGCAGAGAGGGAACCGGAAACGACCAGTTGGTACGCAGTGAAAATTGGCCCGTCGAAGTTCGGAATCTTCGACACGTTTCCGGGTGAAAAAGGCCGCGACGCGCACCTCTCGGGCGACATAGCGAAAGCGCTGATGGCGAAAGCGCCGGAGCTTTTTTCCAAGGCGCCCGAGATCCACAAAATAGATATCCTGGCCTCGAAGACGCCGAAGGCAACAGGGGCTGCGGCGGGGCATCGCGATTGAGGGCAGGCTAAGGGTTGTTAAGCTAATCGTCGCTATCGGTAGACGATTCCTGGGCAACAACCGGAACGAGCTCCGGCGAATGCTGGAGAGCGTTCCGGGCAATTGCCTCCCGCGGGTGCAGTGTGGACTGCATGGGGAGCCCTGCCCAGACGTTGAGCATTCCGAGAATTTCGTGAATCACCTGGTGGGTGTCTTCGGTGCTTGTCCACCAGGCGGAGGGATCGAAACTGTCGTTGGCGAGGCCGTGGACGATGATTTTTCCGCGCGACGAATCGAACCTGTTCCATAACTCGTGGACACGGCGCGTGTGGGCTTTATTGGTAACAACAATTACCGAAGCGTTTTTCTTTTGCAGGAGGGCGCTGCTGATAACGTCCAACTCATCCGAGGTGTTGATGACGGGGGAGTCGAGGACATGAATGGCTTTTGCCGGAACGCCCTGACGGCGAAGAACCTGATAATTGAAATCGGATTCGCAGGGGTAGTGAATGCCCATCTGTGTGAGGGCGCCCGATGGCAGGCCGGGATGAGTCAGCCAAATTTCCGAGGCGTAACCTTCGCGATAGAGTGAAGCGGCTTCCAATGCGCGCGCGGGGAAGTTGCCGCTGAGCACCGCGATCACGTTTGCTTTTTGCAGAGAGTCTTCTTTCACCAGCCAGTGGCCGACTCCAAGGATCAAAACAAGACCCGCGGATAGCGCGAGAAGCGCGAGGGCGCCGAGGACTGCGAAGATTCGGAGGAGTTGGCTCATGAATTCGGCGCTTCGATTCCGAAGCGCCGAATTGGTCGATAACTCATTGTTCGAACTGCTTTCGCTCATGTTCATGTCACGATGTTTTAATGCATTTGCAGTGCCAAAGCTGGCAGGCGAGGAGGCAGGCTTCGGAATAAGCGGCATAGAATGAGCAGTTTGGGCAATGAATCCGCTTTATGATTAGAAATTAATTAGCAAGAGTCCGTTAGAGTGTAAATCTGTCCGGCAGAGTGCAAAGTTGTCTGAACTTAATTTTCAGGTGTCGGCCCGAACATAAAAGTGCGTGTCATTTGTCAGCATAAGCCTCAAGCTTGGCGAGCCACTCGTGGAAGTGGGGACACTCCTCCCGGATCCGCTCAAGACCTATGCGAGCTGTGACCGTCGGTCCATGCAATGTCTTCTTGTAGCCGGAGAACATCGACTCAATCCGTTTTGAGGGCGCAAACTGAGGGCGCTCGTTGATCTCTTCCGGTGTATTCACTGCAGCCCGAACGGCTTCAATCAGGACTTGCTTCTGGGGTTCGTTCATGATTCGAGGAAGCTCGACAGGGCTGGAAAATAACCAAGCCTCAAATTCGTGGAGCGCCAGAAATGGTAAGAAGTTCGGCAAGTTGCCAAAATGAGTTGCGATCGCTGCTTCCACGTGGAGGACCCGCTGCTTTGACGTCCCGTTGGGTCTGGTATTCATTCCGGGAAAATCTGCTGGCAGCCCATAGTAGTCGAGCATCGTCGTTACTAGCGCACCGCCTGCGCTGTTCAGGAGTCTTTGCAAATCGTTCTTAAACTTGGGGAAATTGGTCACGCCTCCTTTGAAGTTCGGGCCGTTCTTTACTTTCTTCGTCATCAGGATCGTCGGCTGAAGAAATAGCTGTTTCTCCCAAAAGGCAGGCCCAAGAACATCTTTCGTGAAGCGCTCCTCGGTTTGACCTTCGACCAGAATCAGGACTCGCTTGCTCATGGACGCGCGCCGAGAACGTTCTTCTCCCACAGTTCGCCCAAACCGTAGTCGTCCAGCCATGCAGTCATGTCTTGCTGGCCGAGATGACGGAAAATACTCTGGCCATCCTGGCGATCTACTGCCCAGATTGATTCCGGTTCAAATTGATTTACCAACGTGACGGACTGGGTGGCCACGATGACTTGTGTGCGCGTTGCCGCAGAGGAAAGCAAATCGGCGAGCAGGGTGATCGCTGCTGGATGCAACCCAAGTTCCGGCTCGTCGAGCAGAACCACTGCTGGCAATTGCGGTTGCAGCAGCAGGGTAGTCAGGCAGAGGAAGCGAAGCGTTCCGTCCGAAAGCGAAGACGCATTAAAGTAAGCTTCGCTGCCTTTTTCTTTCCACTCCAGCCGGATTTTGTTCTCGTTCAGCTTGGAGGGAGCGAGGCGAAATTCCTCAAAGAACGGCGCAATTTGACGCAAAGTATCTTGGATGTTCGCGAAATGATCTGACTGCTTTTGCTGCATCCAGTAAAGGAAAGCTGCGAGGTTCTCCGCTTGTGGACGGAGAAAGCGATTGTCCTCCAGGTCCCCCGTGCCCTTAACCCCGGCCGTATCGCTCGTATCATGGAAATGATAGACGCGGTAACTATCCAGATCGGCCATCACTTGCCGTGCAGAAATGTGACTATCAGATTTTAGCTTAGACTCCTTCTCGGAAAACGAAACCAAATGGTTGTAAGCCCGTTGGTATTTATCCCGTTCGTGGTAGAAAGTTGTCTCATTCGAAATGATGAATCGATCCTCATCCGTGCCGAGAAGTTCGACAGAATAAGCATTGGAAGTATTCCCTTCACCAAATTCCAAAGAGAGGGACATCCCGGGTGATCTTTTCCTTCCGAAATAAAGGAGAGTGTTTGCACCTCCCTTGATCCCGGTGTAACCGGACAAGTTTTGATTCACAATCTCGCGCAGGAACCGGAATACCTCAATCAGATTGGACTTACCCGCGCCATTGCCACCAATGAAAATATTTAGCTTCCCGAGAGCGAGCGTCTGCTCGCGGATGGACTTGAAGTTCTTTATCGTCAGTTTTTCTAGAGCGCGCATTTTATGTAGGAATAATGAACGATTTCGACTTATTTTGCGACCCTTCTGTTCGATATTCTCCAGGAAAGAAAAAGGGCGACCGCTTGCGCGACCGCCCTGGTTGGTTGGGTTGAAAGCGGCCCGCTCGCCGCGGCGAGCGGGCCCTACATGCCGTAGTACATATCTTAGTACATGCCGCCCATGCCGCCCGGGCCACCTGGGCCGCCGCCGGCAGCTGCGCCCTTCTTGTCGTCTTCCTTGAGCTCGGCCACCAAGGCTTCGGTGGTGAGCATGAGGCCGGCGATGGAAGCGGCGTTCTGCAGAGCGAGGCGAGTGACCTTGGCCGGATCGATGACGCCAGCCTTGACGAGGTCAACGTATTCACCGGTGTCCGCGTTGAAGCCAAAGTTATCGTCCTTGGATTCACGGATTTTGCCGATGACCACGGCGCCTTCGAAGCCGGCGTTGAGGGCGATCTGACGGCAGGGCTCTTCGAGAGCCCGCTTCACGATGCCAACTCCGACCGCTTCGTCGTCGTGCAGTTTGAGCTTGTCGATAGCGTTCAAGCAGCGCAGGAGCGCCGTGCCGCCGCCGGGAACGATACCTTCCTCGACAGCCGCGCGGGTTGCGTGCATGGCGTCCTCAACACGAGCCTTCTTTTCCTTCAACTCGGTTTCGGTCGCTGCGCCAACTTTGATAACGGCGACGCCGCCGACGAGCTTGGCCAGGCGTTCCTGGAGCTTCTCGCGGTCGTAGTCGCTGGTGGTGATTTCCACCTGCTGGCGGATCTGCTTGACGCGGCCTTCGATTTCGCTGGCCTTGCCTGCGCCTTCGACGATGGTGGTGTTGTCCTTGTCGATGGTGAGCTTCTTGGCCTTGCCGAGGTCCTCGATCTTGACGTTTTCGATCTTGATGCCGAGGTCTTCGGTGATGGCTTTGCCGCCGGTGAGAACGGCGATGTCTTCGAGCATGGCCTTGCGGCGGTCGCCAAAGCCTGGGGCCTTGACGGCGGCGCACTGCAGGGTGCCGCGCAGCTTGTTCACGACGAGGGTGGCGAGAGCTTCGCCTTCGATGTCCTCGGCGATGATCATGAGCGGCTTGCCGAGCTTGGCAATCTGCTCGAGCAGGGGAAGCAGGTCCTTCATCGAGCTGATCTTCTTCTCATGGATGAGGATCAGCGCGTTTTCGAGGATGCATTCCATGCGCTCGGGATCGGTGATGAAGTAAGGGGAGAGGTAGCCGCGATCGAACTGCATGCCTTCGACGACTTCGAGGGTGGTGTCCATGGTGCGGGACTCTTCCACGGTGATGACGCCGTCCTTGCCGACCTTCTTCATGGCTTCGGCGATGATGCCGCCGATCTGCTTGTCGTTGTTGGCGGAGATGGTGCCAACCTGGGCGATCATGTCGCCCTTGACGTCTTTGTGGAGCTTCTTGATTTCCTCGATGGCGACTTCGACGGCCTTGTCGATGCCGCGCTTGAGGGCGGTGGGGCTGGCGCCGGCAGCAACCGTCTTCACGCCTTCGCGGAAGATGGCCTGGGCCAGAACGGTGGCGGTGGTGGTGCCGTCACCCGCGACGTCGCTGGTCTTGCTGGCGACTTCGCGAACCATCTGCGCGCCCATGTTCTCGAGGGGGTCGCGGAGTTCGATTTCCTTGGCAACGGTCACGCCGTCTTTGGTGATGATGGGCGCGCCGAACTTCTTTTCGATGACCGCATTGCGGCCCTTGGGGCCGAGGGTGATCTTTACTGCGTCCGCAAGGGCATTCACGCCGCGTAGAATAGCCTGGCGGGATGCCTCTCCGGTAACAATCTGCTTCGCCATTGGTACTTTCCTCCTGAATTTGTTACTAGGTGCTTCGATCTTGGAACTGGTTTGCTGCTTGAAGCTTGGTAAAGGTAATCAGTAATCAGTTTTCAGTAATCAGTCAGAAACACATCCGGAACTTAGGACTTAAAACTGATTACTGTAAACTTGCTTACTTCTTTGCTGCTTTGGCGGCGCCGCCGAGCTTGGCGAGAATTTCTTCCTCGCGAAGGATCAACAGCTCTTCGCCCTCGATTTTGATTTCGCTGCCGCTGTACTTGCCGAACAGCACCCGGTCGCCAACGTTGACGTCGAGGGGCACACGCTCGCCCTTCTCACGCTTGCCTGCACCGACGGCAATTACTTCGCCCTCTTGCGGCTTTTCTTTCGCGGAGTCGGGGATAATGATGCCGCCCTTGACGGTTTCCTTCTCTTCAATGCGCTTCACGATCACACGGTCGTGGAGCGGGGTGAGATTGACTGCCATCTTTGAAAAACCTCCATAGGTGATCTAACGGAAAAACTGAGAAACGATGGTTGAGGAGGGCAGGAAAGGCGGTTAGCACTCCTCGGTACCGACTGCTAATATAGCAATAAATCCCATCAAGTCAAGCAAAATCCCTGCATTGAAAGCGGTTAGGCAGTGGATTTCAAGTCTGCAAAATTAAGTTAAGTTGCCTCTTTACAATAACATGGAGCTGCCAGATTTTCCTTGCACTTGGGCATTGCCCTGCTTCGGGGTCAGTTATAGACTCCGGCGAGGAGCTAAATGGATTGGCTTTTGTATTTTCGGCTGGTGGCGTTGACGGCGGGAACGTTGCTGCCGTTTTTCTGGATGGTGGTGATCCTGGGCCATCGGCGGCAGCGGAATTTTGAGCGGGTGTTTTTCTTTCTGTGCCTGGCGCTAACTTGTTTTTTTGGAAGCAGCCTGCTGGCGCTAAACGCCAATCTCTATTACGGGACGCCACCGGGGGCATTGTCGAGGTTTGCGTGGATATTTCTGTGCCTCGGCTTGTGGTTTACGCCGTCGTTAGTGGTTCATCTTCACGCGGAGTACGCGAGTGTCCGGGAACTCATTGGTTCGCGGCGGGCGAAAATTGGATGGCTGCTGCTTGCGTGGCTCCCGGCTTTGGTGCTCGCCGCTGGATTGCTTGGCGCATTGAGGGTGAGGGAAGGCTTTCCGTTTGAAGCATCGTCGCGACAGCTTGGGATTGGATTCCAGGCGTGGCTGATCGCCGCAATTCTTGCCGGGGCCTTATGGCAGTGGCGATTCGCAAAGAAAGCGCCCGACGAAGCTCAGAAGAAATTCCATAAGGGACTGGGAATTGATTTTGTAGCATTGGCTTTCTTTCTGATGTGGATGTTTCTATGGACGGGGAGCAATCACGGGCGAAACGAATCGTGGTTGTCGATGGCCGTTTTGACGCTGACGCTGGTGCCGCTGGCCCAGTTATTCCGAGGCGTGCGTCGGTTTAACTTTTTACAGATCGGCAGGCAGGGCAACCTGATTTATGCGGTCTTGACCGTTTTTCTGGCGCTGCTGTACCTGAGCTTTGTGCGCCGGGCGAGCTTGTGGCTCGATGCTTACCTGCCGCCAGAAGCAACCGCGGCTCTCTTGCTGTTTTTGCCCGTGGTTTTCTTTGAGCCGCTGCAAAGGCTGATGAGGCGATTGCTGCGGCAGACGGCGCAGACGGAGGTGGACCGGGCGCAGAAATTGATGGGGCCGATTACGGAGGTGGCGCGGCTGGGGGACCTCGAAAAGCTTCGCAGCTATACGGAACGGTGGATAGGCGAACAACTGCAATTGGCGGAGGTGAGGCTGGAACTGGCCGGCCGAAACACGACAACGGACTATGCGATGTTTGGCAAAAGCAGTGGCGAGGAAGCTTTTGTGATGGGGAAACCCGGGCACTTTGTTGGACGCCTGCGTGTGCGCGGTTTTGGGGCGATGATTTCGGGGGAGACCTATGCGGCGCTGGAATTTTTGTGCGAGCAGTTGCCGGGGGCGTTTGATCTTTGCCGGTTGATTGAGGAGAAGCTGCAACTGGAAAGGGAACTGGCGGAGCGGGAACGGCTGGCGCTGGTTGGACAGATGGCGGCGAGCATTTCGCACAATCTGAAGAATCCGCTGGGATCGATCAAGACGATCTTGCAGGTGCAACTGGAGGGCGCGGAATTGCCGGCTTCGCTGCGGAGCGAGACGCAGATGGTGCTGGAGGAGATCAACCGGCTATCGGCGCGATTGAATCAGTTGCTGCAATTCAGCCGGCCGGGGATTCGCGCGGGGGGCGGCGCGGCAAGCTGCAACCTTGGGCAGGTGAGCGAGACGGTGGCCAATGTGCTGCGGCACGCGGCGGAGGAACGGCGCGTGTCCGTGCAACTTTCGAACACGAACGGCGAGGCGCGAGCGGCGATTGGAGAGGAAGCGGCGAACGATATTCTTTCGAATGTGGTGTTGAACGCGATCGAGGCGGTGGGGGACGGCGGACACGTGCGAGTTGTGCTGCGCTACACCGAGAAGATCTGCAGCGTCTCTGTGGAAGACGACGGGCCGGGGATTTCCGCGGGCGACCAGGCAAAGGTGTTGCAGCCATTTTTTACGACGAAGGCGCGCGGAACCGGGCTGGGACTGGCGATTGTTGACCGGCGGTTGCAGGAAGCGGGGGGCACGATGGAGATTAAGAGTCCCGTGAGTGAGGGGCGCGGGACGGAGATTCGGTTGAATTTTCCGCTTGAGAAAGTCTCATGATCCGAGCGAAAGCAATTCCTCAGGGGCTAAAGCCCATTTTCATGGGCCTGCTAATGTCGGAGCCCTTCGATGCTCAGGATGAACTAAAGCTCCGACCCCCGATGGAGCCAAATTTCGGTGACCGGAGCTGATTGGATGAAAACCGTACTGATTGTGGATGATGAGCCGGCGTCGCGTTATGCGCTGCGGCGTGCGCTGGAGAGCCGCTACCGGGTTGTGGAGGCGGACTCGGCGGCCGCGGGGCGTTCGTCGCTGGCCAGCGAGAAGCCGGATCTGCTGTTGCTGGACGTGGTGCTGCCCGGGGAAGACGGTCTTTCGTTTTTGAAATGGTTGCGACAGGAAGGGTATGAGCTGCCGGTGCTGATGGTTTCGGCGCTGGACGGGGCGAAGACGGCGGTGGAGGCCATGCAGCTTGGGGCGGCGGATTACCTGGTGAAGGGATTTGAGCTGGAGGAGCTGCGGCAGCGGGTGGCGAATCTTCTGAAACTTGTGGGACTCGAACAGGAAAACGAAAACCTGCGGCGGCGCGTGGCTACCGAGGGACATTTCGGGCAGATGATCGGGCGATCGGCGGCGTTGCGAAAGGCGTTTGAGCTGGCCGACCGCGTTGCGGCGACGGATTCCACGGTGCTGATACTTGGGGAGAGCGGCACGGGGAAGGACCTGCTGGCGCAGGAGATTCACGCGCGATCGCCGAGGAACGGGAAGGCGTGGGTGGCGGTGAATTGCGCGGCGCTGCCAGAGACGCTGATCGAATCGGAACTTTTCGGATATGAGCGCGGGGCGTTCACCGGCGCGGCGCAACAGAAGAAGGGGCGGTTTGAGCAGGCGCACGGCGGGACGCTGTTTCTGGACGAGATTGGGGACATGAATCCGGTGACGCAGTCGAAAGTGCTGCGGGCGCTGGAAAATCGAACGGTGGAGCGGCTGGGCGGGACGCAATCGATTCCCGTAGACGTGCGGGTGATCAGCGCGACGCACCGGAATCTGCTGCTGGCGATTCGCGACGGAAAATTTCGGGAGGACCTTTTTTACAGGCTGCGGGTGGTGACGATTGAGTTGCCGCCGCTGCGCGCGCATAAGGAAGATATCGCCATTCTGGCGGAGGCGTTTGTGCGGCTGCATGGGGCGCGGCTGGGGCGGACGGCGCGCCTTACCAAGGAGGCTGTGAAAGCGCTGGAGAATTACGATTGGCCGGGGAACGTTCGGGAGTTGAAGAATGCCATCGAGCGGAGCCTGGTGCTTTCGCGAGGGGAGGAGATTGGGGCGAGCGACTTGCCGGAAGAGGTTTTGCAAGGAGCGCCGGTTGTGCCAAAGGGCGGGGCTGAAGGCGACGATCTGGGGTTAAAGGAAAAGGATTTTCGAGAGGCGAAGCGCAAGTTTGAAGTTGCGTATTTGTTGCGGCAGCTTGGGGTGCATCGCTGGAACATTTCGCGCACGGCGGCTACGATTGGGCTGCACCGGCAGAGTTTGCAGGAGCGATTGCGGGAGTTAGGGATTCGGCGACCGGGACATGAAATTCCGGAGGAAGAGGAATGATCTTTCACGGGTTTATCCAGGCGGGTGGAGGAAGCACGCGCTTTGGGACGGACAAGGCGCTGGTGAGCCTGGACGGCAAAACGATGTTGCAACGCACGGGGGAATTGCTGGCGAGCGTCTGCCACGACGTGACGATCATCGCGGCGGCGGGGAAGTACACCGACGCGCCCTGGCCTGTGCTGGCGGATCGCTGGCCCGGGGAAGGTCCGCTTGGAGGGATTGTTACCGCACTGAATTTTTTGAAAGAAGCGCCGGCGCCTGAGGATTTGCTTGCGCTGGTGCACGGCCCGTGTCCGTTTGCGATGATCCTCAGTTGCGACATGCCGTTCATGACGAAGGAGTTTCTTAGTTTCCTCATGAAACGGGCGGTGGCGAGCGAGGCGCTGGTGGTTGTGCCGGAACGCGGACGCCGGCTAGAGCCGCTGTGCGCTTGCTGGTGCTCGCAATCAGCCGGGGCGATCCAGGCTGCGTTCGACGCCGGGGGGCGCAAGGTGTCGGAGGCCATGAAACACGTGCCGATGGAAGTGCTTGACGAGTCGGCATGGAAACGATTTGATACCGATGGGCGATTGTTCTGGAATATGAATACGCCTGAAGATCACGAAGAGGCGCGGAAAGTATTCGAAAAAGGGACCGGGCGAACGGGTCGGCGGGCCGAGTGAACTCGGCACCTACAAAGAGGGGTTTCACGGGGATCGATGAGCGAAGACCTTAAAGATAGCGGATTGACGGGCAAAGGCGGGGGCGGCGCGGCGGAATATTATTTTGAATTTCGCGGCGTGAATAAGGCGTTTGATGAGCACGTGGTGCTGCAGAACGTGAGCTTCAAGGTGAAGCGCGGCGACACGTGCGTGATCATGGGGCGAAGCGGCGTGGGGAAATCGGTTTCGTTGAAGCACATCATGGGTTTCCTGAAAGCGGACTCCGGAAACATCCTGATCGGCGGGCAGGACGTGACGCAGTTCACGGAGCGGCAGTTCGAAGAGATCCGGCGCAAGATCACGATGGTTTTTCAATCCGGGGCGCTGTTCGATTCGTTAACGGTGAAGGAAAATATCGCGTTTCCACTGGAAGACCAGCCGGGACTTACCGCGGAGGACGTGGACGCGTACGTTTCGAAACTGGCGCACATGCTGGAAGTGGAGGAAGTGCTGGACAAAATCCCAAGCGAGCTTTCGACGGGAACGAAGCGGGCGGTGGCGATTGCGCGGGCGCTGGCGCAAAATCCGGAGGCGATACTTTACGACGAGCCGACGACGATGGTGGACCCGATCATGGCCGGGCACATGGGCGATCTGATCCTGCGGTTGAAGGAAGCGTTTCACAAGACATCGATCGTTGTGACGCACGACACGCACCTGGCGAGGCGGCTGGCCGACAATATTGTTTTTCTGCAGGACGGGCGGGCGCAGGTGTTCGGATCGTGGGCGGAATTCGAAAGCTCGACGGACCCGTTTTTGCGGGACTTCCTGCTGCAGGATGAGCTGATTCCGGCGCTGGACGTGACCCTGTGAGCAGTTCCCCCGCGGTCATCTCTGATCCCAAATCACAATTGCGGAAGACGATGGGGTTCTGGGATGTGCTGCTGTTTAACATCGCGACGGTGCTGGGGCCGCGGTGGATCGCGGCGGCGGGACACAACGGGACATCTTCGATCAGTTTGTGGGTGATTGCGGCGCTTTTCTTTTTTGTTCCGGGCGCGTTCGTGATCAACGAACTTTCTTCGCGGTTTCCGGAAGAGGGCGGGTTGTACGTTTGGGCCAAGGAAGCGTTCGGGGATTTTCACGGATTTGTTGCGGGGTGGACGTACTGGATCTACACGGTGTTTTATTTTCCGGGGCTGCTGCTGGCGAGCGCTTCGATGAGCGCGTACGTACTGGGGGAAAAGGGCGGGGCGCTTGCGCAGGACAGGACGTTTTTGCTGCTGGTTTCGATTGCGCTGCTGCTGGTGGCGGTGGTGCTGAACATCATCGGATTGAATATCGGAAAGTGGCTGCAGAATGCGGGCGGAGTGGGGACGTACGTGCCGCTGCTGGTGCTGGTGGGCGTGGCGGGATTGGTTTATTTTCGCAGCGGATCGGCGACACACTTTACCGCGGCGAATATGATGCCGGCGTGGAATTGGGACACGGTGAATTTCTGGTCGCAGATTGCGTTTGCGTTTACCGGGTTGGAACTGGTTTCGGCGATGAGCGAAGAAGTGCGGGACCCGAGGCGGACGCTGCCGCGGGCGGTGTTTGGCGCGGGCGCGCTGATTGCGTTCATGTATATCGTGGGGACGTTTGCGATTCTGGCGCTGGTGCCGGCGGGGGACCTGGATCCGAAGAGCGGGGTGTTTCACGCGATCACGGCGGGTTCGATGGTGTTGAAGGTGGGATTTCTGGGGATTCTTGCTGCGATGCTGGTGACGGTGGGGAACGCCGGAGGAGTGGGCAGCACGGTTGCGGGGATTGCGCGGGTGCCGTTTGTGGTGGGGATCGACCGGTATCTCCCCGCGGCGTTCGGAAAGATTCACCCGAGATGGAAGACGCCGTATGTTTCGATCTTGGTGCAGGCGGGGGTTTCAGGGGCCATTTTGTTGTTGAGCCAGATCAACCAATCCACCCGGAGCGCCTACCAGATACTGATTGATGCGGCGATCATTTTGTATTTCATTCCGTTTCTGTATATGTTCGCGGCGATTTTCAAACTGGCGGCGCGGAAGGATCGCGCGGAGAACGCACATGCCATTTTGATCCCGGGTGGGAAGGCCGGACTGTGGCTTTCGGGCGGATTAGGATTTCTGGTGGTGCTTTTGGGGATCGTGGTGTCGTTGATTCCGCCGGGAGATTCCACGAACAAAGTTCTGTTTGAGATGGAATTGGTGGTGGGGACGGTGGGGTCGATTTTGCTGGGGCTGGTTTTGTATTGGCGCGGGGCGCGGAGTAAGCGGGTTGCGGGGTGAAGTGGGATTTGCTTGGCCACCTAAAGGTGGCCGCTACGGGTGCTTGTTGCGCGGTGGGTGGTTGGGTTATGAAGACCCTCATCCCTGAAGGGATGAGCTACAGAGTTAGAAGCCTTGGTTGACCAGTTCGGCCACATTTAAATTGCTGGGAGCTTTTGCGGCGTTGCGAGCTTCGAGGTAGCGTTCGATGTATTTTCCGAGGACATCGGCTTCGAGGTTTACGGCTTCGCCGATTTTTTTGTGGCGGATGTTGGTGTGCTCGTACGTGAAGGGGATTACGGCGATTTCGGCGAGGCGGGCGTTCCAGCGGGCGACGGTGAGGCTGATGCCGTCGATGGTGATGGAGCCTTGGGGGACGATGTAGCGGGCGAAGGATTTGGGGACTTCGACGCCGTACCACCAGCTATCGCCTTCGGGAGCTAGGCGCGCTACGCGGCCGATGGTGTCCACGTGGCCGAGGACGAAGTGGCCGCCGAATTCTTTTCCGGCGGTCAATGGTTGCTCGAGATTGACGCGGGTGCCGGATTTCCATTCGCCGAGGGAGGTTTTGCGGAGGGTTTCGCCGGAGAGATCGGCGGAGAAGTGATCGGCGTCTACTTCCACGACGGTTAGGCAGCAACCGTTGACGGCTATGCTTTTGGAGATTTCGAGATTCTTCACGACGGTTGGGGCGTGAATTTTCAGGCGGCCGCCTTCGGCGTTGGCGGTGAGGGATTCTACGGTGCCCAAGTGTTCGATAATTCCGGTGAACATGTTTGCTCTCGAGTGGGGTGCAGCTTGGCCACCCTTCCTTCGTCAGGGCAGGCCTAAAGGTGGCCGCTACAGGATAGCGTTTTTGGGGCTGGAAATCTTTGAGGAAACCGGACGGCCGGAGGGTTGGGCGATAGTAAAAGGCGGCCCCGACCGGTCGGGGCCGCTACAAAGGCGAGAGAAGAGGAAGAGCGGACCGCCCCGTAAAACCATTCGGGGTGCAAAATGCGCACCTCGGAAGGCGGTCCCCACAAAGACAGGAGAAACCCAAGAAGGTGGCGTAAAGCCGCCCCTACGATTGGAGTAGCCCACGAGGGCGGAGCCCTTCGGACAGACTCAGGGCAAGCAAGCTCCGCCCTACAAAATTAATTGGTAGGGGTTGCTGGCGCCAGGGCGAGTTCGCGGAGGCGGCGGAGGTCTAGTTTGCCGGTGCCGAGGTAGGGTAGTTGTTCTACGTGGATGAATTGATCGGGGCGGGGTTTCCAGAGAGCGGGCAGATCGCTTTTGGAAAGTTTTTCGAGGCAATCCTTCAGGACGTCTTCCTTCAGCGTGTGCACCACCACTAAGCGTTCACCCTTTTTTTCGTCGGGGATGGCGGTGACGGCTAAGACCTGGCCGTCGGCTTCCAGGAGTTCGTGGAGTTTTTCTTCGACTTTGATGTGGGGCACCATTTCGCCGCCGATTTTGCTGAAGCGGCTGAGGCGGTCGGTGATGCGGAGGAATCCGTCTTCGTCCACGGTGGCGATGTCGCCGGTGTTGTACCAGCCGTCTTTCAGGACTTCGGCGGTTTTTTCGGGACGGTTGAGATAGCCGACCATGATGTTGGGGCCGCGCACGAGAAGCAGGCCGGGTTTATCGACGGGCAGGGATTCGCCGGAGTCGGGATCGATGATGCGAATGCCGACGCCGGGGAGCGGATGGCCGATGGTGCCGCGCTTGGCGCCGACCTGGCGGAAATAGGCGGCGCGAAAATCGTAAGTGTTGACGGCGACGACGGGGGAGCATTCCGTGCAGCCGTAGCCTTCGAGCGGACGGATGCCGAAGTGATCTTCGAAGGCTTGCGCTACGCGCTCGGGTAATTTTTCCGCGCCGGCCATTACGATGCGGAGGCTGCCGAAGGATTCGGGCGGGCAGCGGCGGGTGTAGGAATTCAGAAAGGTTGGCGTGGAGAGCATCATGGTCACGGAATATTTGCTGACGAGGGCGGCGATGGCTTGCGCGTCGAGCGGGCTGGGATGAAAGACGGCGCCGATGCCGGCCATGGCGGGCAGGCAGAGCGTGCCGGTGAAACCGAAGGAGTGAAAGAAAGGAAGGATGCCAAGGATGGAGTCGCCCTTGTGAAGGTGGAAGACTTGTTCGATCTGCTCAACGTTGGAGGCGAGATTGAAGTGGGAGAGCAAGACGCCCTTGGGTTCGCCGGTGGAGCCGCTGGAAAAAATGACGGTGGCGGTGTCGTCGAGGGAAGGTTTGCGGGTGAAGCCGAGAGAGCGCTCGAGGAGGCGGGCGGGAAGGAGCTTGGCGGAAAGAAGAGCAATGAGCTTTTCGGAGAGGCGGGGATTTTCGGCTAGGTCTTCCACGTAGATAACTTTTCCCGGCGGCTCGATGTGGACTTTTTCGAGGAAGAGTTTTGAAGTGACGACGGTTTTCAGGTCGCATTGTTTCGCGCAGGAGGCCAGGGATTCGTTGGAGGTGGTGTAATTCAGGTTGATCGGGACTTTGCCTTGCAACATGGCCGCCCAATTCACGAGCGCGCCGGGAATTGAGGGTGGCAGGAGGACGCCGACCATGTTCTGGCCCTGCCATAACGGGCGGAGGCGGCGAGCGAGAAAAACGGTTTTGGTGAGGGCTTCGCCGAAGGTGACTTTTGGCGTGCGGCCGTCGGCCATGGCGAAACGCCGGGAATGACGGCGGGCCATCTGGATGAAGGAGCGGGTTAGCGTTTTCATGTAACGGCGGCGGCGATTGAAGGCATCGACGCTAAGTTCCTGGACGGCGGTGCGCACGTCGGTGGTGCTGGCCGTAGAGGGCAACGGTTTTCCGAAGGAGACGCGGACGGGATACGGGATTTGGCGAGGGCGCTTCCAGAGAAAGCGGCCGCCGGAAAAGCTAAAGATGGAGCCCCACAGGCCGTCGATGTTGACCGGAATGATGGGAACGTCGATGCCCTTGATGATGCGCTCGAAGCCGCGGCGGAAGGGAAGCATCTGGCCGATGCGGGTGATTTCGCCTTCGGGGAAGATGCAGACGACTTCGCCGTTGCGAAGCGCGTCGGAGGCTTCGCGCAGGGAGTGGATCATTTCGCGGGGGCCCTGGTCGGAGGCGATGGGAATAAATTTCAGAATTTTGGCGAAGGGCTTGATGAAGGGGAGATCGTAGACGCCTTTGAACATGAGGAAGCGGATGGGGCGGTCGGTGGAGCAGACGAGCAAAACGGCGTCTATCCAGGAGGAGTGGTTCGGGGTGAGGAGGGCACCGCCGTGAGCCGGGATGTTTTCCTGACCTTTCAGATCGAGGCGGTAGATGGTGTGCGTTGCGATCCAGAGGAGGAGACGCAGCAGGGAATCCGGCAGGAGCCACAAGAGGTAGACGAGGGCGCCGAGCGTGAGAATCGAGGCCCAGAAGAAGATTGCCGCGGGGCCGAGGCGCAAGTAGTGCTTCAGGACATAGAATGCCCCGGATGAGGCGAGAATACCGATGAAGGAATAAAGGTTGGCGGCGGCGAGCACACCGCCGCGGTGCTGGGCCTCCGGGCGGTGCTGGATTAGCGCGCTGATGGGGACGATGAAGAAGCCGCCGGCAAAGCCCAGGACGGCGAGAAGGGCGAGAACCGCGTTGAAGGAAAGGCCGGGGGCAGCGAGGAGAAAACCAAAGAGAGTGATACCAATGGCGCCGAGGGGAATCAGGCCGTAATCGATTTTGCCGCCGGAGAGGTAGCCCGCGGCGAGACTGCCGAGGCCGATGCCGATGGCGATTGCGGCTTGGAGGAGACTGCCGTGGGTGGCGGAGACGCGGAGGACATCACGGCCGTAGAAGACGATGTCGAATTGGAGGAGAGCGCCGAGGAAAAAGAAGTAAGTGTTGCCGAGGACGGCGAGCCACAGGACGCGGTCCTGGCCGATGAATTTGCCCTGGGAAAAAAGGTCGCCGAGGAAATTGGCGCGGAATTTTCTGGAAGTGTCGCGGGCGGGGACTTTGGAAATGCCGAAACTGGTGGCGAGGCCGATGGCGGAGCAGGCGAGGAAGAAGACTCCGGAGAAGTATTCGCGGTTCGCGAAGAGTTCCGAGAGGCGCGCGCCGACGACGGTGCCGGTGATGGCGGCGAGAAACGTGCCGAGTTCGATGACGCCGTTGCCCCAGGAGAGGCGCTTTTCGGGCAAGATTTCGGGCAGCAGTCCATATTTGGAGGGGCCGAAGAGGGCGCCCTGGGTGCTGGCGAGGAAGACGGCGGCCATGGACATGGCCATGCTGTGGACGGCGAAACCGGCGATGGCGAAGAGCATTACGGCGATTTCGAAGAGCTTGGTCCAGATGGTGACGGAGCGTTTGCTGAAGCGGTCGGCGAAATAGCCGCCGGTCATGGAAAAGAGGATGAAGGGAAGGGCGAAGAGGGAGCCGACGAGGAGGACCTTGGCTTCTTCTTCGTCAGAGGAAAGATTGGTGCCGAGGATAAGGAAGATGACCAGGTATTTCAGGGCGTTGTCGTTGAAGGCGCCTTGAAATTGCGTGGCGATGAGGCTCCAGAAGCCGAGACGCCAGGAACGCGGTGGTTCGGACACGCGGGGGCCTCCGTTGGGCGATGGGTGCAGGGGTGGTTCGAGGGAAATGGTCGCAAAGTATGCGCGGAATGAGTAGCGAATTTTTGGATGGGTGTGCTGGGGGTGAGTGGGCGACGGAAGTTAGGATTTCGTGCGAGGAAAGGCGCCCGCCCCGTAGAATCGTTCGGGACGGGCAAAAGGCGCCCGCTTCAGAAAGCGGCCGCTACAGGAGCAACAGAGAGGAAAGAAGGCGGCGTAAAGCCGCCCCTACAGAGGCGGCTTGCGCGGGTAGGCATGGATGGTTACGTCGGAGCCGATTTGGCGGATGGAGCGGATGCGCAGGGGGGGCATTGTTTTGGAGATAGAGGTTACGAAGGGGACGCGATTATCGGCGGCGATTTTGGGGGCGTAGAAGAGGACTAGTTTGTTGACGAGGTTGGCGGAGAGAGCGGCTGCGTTGAGGTGAGGGCCGGCTTCGAGGAGGAGGCTTAGGATGTCGCGGCGGCCGAGATCTTTGAGGACGGCGCTTAGATCGAGGCCGGTGCGGCTGCCCTCCGCGGCGGGCGAGCGCTTTACTTCGATTAATTCGACGCCGGCATTTTGCAGCTTGCGGGCTTTCGGGGTTTTGAGCAGGGCAGATGTGTAGACGAGGAGATCGTCGTCGGCGGATTGCACGATGCGCGATTTGGGGGAGAGGCGGAGGCGCGTGTCGAGGATTACGCGGAGCAAGCGGCGGCGGCGCGGGAGGCCGGTTCGATCGGTGAGCAACGGATCGTCGGCGAGGATGGTGCCGATGCCGGTGAGCAAGGCGTCGGAAGCGTGGCGCATGCGGTGGACTTCGGCGCGGGATTCTTCGCTGGTGATCCATTCGTGTTTTTTGGATTTGGGGGATTTTGGCAGGGCGAGTTGGCCGTCGAGGGTTAAGGCGGATTTCAATGTGATAAATGGTTTTTTTGTGGTGATCCAGTGGGAGAAGGATTCGTTGAGTTCTTGCGCGGCGTCTTCCAAGAGACCGGTTTCGATTTCGATGCCGGCCGTGCGCAATTTTGCGAATCCTGTACCGCGCGTTTTCGGATTTGGATCCTCCATCGCAGCGACGACACGGGAAATTCCCGCGGCGATGATCGCTTCGGAGCAGGGGCCGGTGCGGCCGGTGTGATTGCAGGGCTCGAGTGTGACGTATAGGGTTGCGCCGCGGGCGCGGTCGCCGGCTTGTTTGAGGGCCACAATTTCCGCGTGATCTTTCCAATCGTATTGGTGGAAACCTTCGCCGAGGATTGCACCGTCTTTGACGATTACGCAGCCCACGGTCGGGTTGGGACTGGCGAGGCCGATGCCATTGCGCGCCAAGTCCAGCGCGTGTTCCATGAAATGAGTGTCGTGGGGATTCACGGTGTCAGTTGAACAGCGAATCGGCGTAGGTTTGGGCGTCGAAGGGGACGAGGTCGTTGATCTGCTCGCCGGTGCCGACGAAGCGGATGGGCAGGCCGAGTTCGCGGGAAATCGCGACGACGATGCCGCCTTTGGCGGTGCCGTCGAGTTTGGTGAGGATGATGCCAGTTACGCCGACGGAGGAAGTGAACTCGCGGGCCTGCGCGAGGCCGTTTTGTCCGGTGGTGGCGTCCATCACCAGGAGGACGTCGTGGGGCGCGCCGGGAATCACTTTTGCGGCGGTGCGCTTCATTTTTTCTAGTTCGAGCATCAGGTTGGATTTTGTGTGGAGGCGGCCGGCGGTGTCCACGATAACCGCGTCCGCGCCGCGGGCTTTTGCAGCGGCCATGGCGTCGAAGACTACGGCGGCGGGATCGGAGCCGGATTTTTGCTTGATGACTTCGACGCCGTTGCGCTGGGCCCAGATTTCGAGTTGCTCGATCGCGGCGGCGCGGAAGGTGTCCGCGGCGCAGAGGACGACGCTGCGGCCATCCTGGCGGAGGCGATTGGCGAGCTTGCCGATGCTGGTGGTTTTTCCCGCGCCGTTTACGCCGACGATGAAGATGACGCGAGGGTCGTTGCCGTTGGCGGCGCTAACCAGGTGCGGCGAGTTTCCATACACGTTGAGCGCGCGAAATACGTGTTTCTTGATCTCGTGTTTCAGTTGCTCGCCGTTATTGAGGGCGTTGCGGGAGAGCTGTTCTTTTACGGAGTCGAGGATCTCTTTGGTGGTTTTGACGCCGAGGTCGGCGGAGAGCAGGGCGTTTTCAACTTCTTTTAGGACGGAGGGATCAATCTGGCGGCCGCCCTGGGTGATGGTATCGAGGGTGTCGGCGAGGGCTTCTTTTGTTTTGCCGACGGATTCTTTGAGGCGCTCGAGGAGCGTGGGTTCGGGTTTTCCGAAGAGGGTGATCATAAGAGTGGCCCGCGCTGGGGAAAAGGCGGGAAAGAAAAGTGTAACAGATTGGGTGGGGAGGGACGGAGGTGGCGGTGGCGAGCGGAGAGAGAACGGGATTAGGAAGAAGCGGCCCGCCTCAGAAGGCAGGCCCTACAACGAGGGGGGATTTGTGTGGTTGGGTATAGACCGCAAAAACGCCCGCCCCCTTCCTTTGTCAGGGCAAGCGGAAGGCAGCCGCTACAGGGGTGACAAAAGAGAAGGAAGGCGGCCTAAAGCCGCCCCTACAAAGGCAAGAGTGACCCAAGAGGGAGGGGCCCTCGGACAAACTCAGGGCAGGCAAACCCCGCCCCTACAAAGGCGGGGGATTTGGGTGTCAGGTTAGACCGTAAAAGCGGAAGCTTTGCTTCCGCACTCAAGAGTTAGACTTGGACTTCGACGGCGGTTAGGCGGAGTTTGCCGGATTTTACGGCGGACTCGAGGGCCTCGACGATGACGTCGTCGAACTTGGAGCCGGCGAGGGCCTTGATGCGGCCGAGGGCGTAGTCGAGGTCCATCGCGTTTTGATAGGGGCGATTGGTGGTCATGGCGTCGAGTGTGTCGGCGACGCCGATGATTCGCGCCATTTGCGGAATTTGCGGGCCGGTGAGGCCGTAGGGATAGCCGCGGCCGTCCATGTGTTCGTGGTGCAACTCGATACCGGGCAACATGTCTTTCAGCTGAGAGACGGGACGCATGATGTTGGCGCCCTTGGTGGTGTGCGTCTTCATGATTTCGAATTCTTCGGGGGTCAGGGAGCCGGGCTTTTTGAGGACGCGGTCGTCCACGCCGATTTTGCCGACGTCATGGAGGAGCGCGGCAATTTTCAGCTTGTCGAGAGCCTCGGGCGAGAGGCGCAATTCCTGGGCGATGATCGTGGAATATTTCGCGACGCGGCCGGAATGGCCTCGGGTGTATGGATCCTTTTCGTCGATTGCGGCCGCGAGCATGCGGATGGAGCCGATAAAGAGTTCGCGATTTTCCTCGGCGGCTTCCTTCAGCTTCTCGATGTACTCTTCGATGTCGCTGGCCATGAGGTTGAAATTTTCGGCCAGCTCGCTGATTTCCGTGGCACCCCGGACGGGAGTGCGCTGATGAAACTCGCCTCGGCTGATGGCGCGGGTGGAGGCGGCCAGCGAACGAATCGGGGTGCTGATGCCGACGGCGAAGAAATAACCGAAGAGGATGGCGACAAGGACGACGACGCTGACGAAGGCCAGGGCCTGCTGGTTGAGTTCGGTGACGCCGGCGTCGGCGCGGGCTTCATCCACGCTGCGTTCGGCGATGACCGCCCAGTTCACCTCGGGGAAGGTGCTGTAGGTGCCGACCATTTCGACCTGGCGATTGCCTTCTTTTTCGGTAAAGTGCGCGGTTTCTGTGTTGCGCAACTCCTTGGGGAGCGCTTTGATCTGGGCCACCATGTGCGACTTCTCGCTCAGATCCTCGCCGGGGACAAAATGTTTGGTATCGGGATGGGCGACGATGTGGCCGTAGTGGTCGACGATAAAGACGGTGCGGCCACGGACGCTGGCGTCCTGCAAGCGGTGGAGAATCGGGTCGAGCGAAACTACGGCCGCGAGCATGCCGGTGAAGTTGTCTTGCTCGTCTTTCAGTGGGACCGCGATTACGAAAGCGGGGCGATTATCCGGGGCGAGGGCGAGGGGATCGCTGCGGAATTTCACCGATTGGACGCAGGTGACGAAAGCGCGCTGGAGAGCCTTGGCGACGAAGGGGTCCTGCTCGGCCCGGAAGTTTCCTTGCGAGGCGCTGGTGCCCTTGCCGTCGCGGCCCACGGCGGTGAGGTAAACGAACGAATTGCGATTGGAATCGACGAAATTTTCGAGGAGCCGGGTGACTTTGGGTTCGGCGACGGGGTCGGTGACGTTGTCGATGAGTCCGGTAAGGGTCAGGATTTGGCGCTGACTGATCAACTGTTGCGTGAGGTTGGATTCGAAGAACTGGACTTCCTGGGCGAGGGAGCGGCTCATTTCGGTTTGCTGCACGCGCTCCGTATCGACGAGCTTTTCCTGGCTGAGTTCAAGAACCTGGCGGTGATACAAACCGATGGGAAGCGCGCTGACAAGCAGAAGCGCACCGAGCACAAGCCATAGGATGCGCACCCGGCCGGAACGGAGGCGCGTCAAAATCGATGGAACAATCTCCGCCATCGCAACAGATTGAGTTTAAAGGGAGGGGATGGGAAAAGCGGCTGGCCTAAAGGACAGGGGGCGCGGAAGTGCAACTGGGAAGGAGGTACTGGGAGGGAAGTAAGTGGGTGGAGTGGGCGGCTAGCGGTGGGCGGTTATCACTAATCAGTAATCGGTAATCAGTAAGAGGATATAGGCGGCCCGTGCAGCAGTTGCGCGGAGGAAGAGGATAACAGCGATCAGATAGCAGAGAACAGGAGGCGCGGAGGTGGGGTGGCCTCGGGCTGGTGTTTCCTAGAGGGCTTGTGATTGGGAGAGGGGCAGATTCTTTGTGGCGCTCTGACATCCTCGCCGGAATGCGGCCCACAGGCGAAAAGCAGATCCCTCACCCGCAAAAAGCGCGGGTTCGGGATGACATACGCGAGGTGGTGGTGTTCTCTCGCTGATAGCGCCCACCGCAAAGTTCGCTCAGGGCAAGCGGGGATTCGGGATGACAGCCGCGTGGAAACACGGGAATTCAACGGAGCCATTCTTAGTTTATCTTCCCTCGCTATCCGGGATGGTTATTCTCGTTTCAGGGGGCGTTCCATGATGGCGCGGATGGCTTCGCGGGGGGAATTGCTGAGATGGAGAATGCTGTGGACCTGCTGGGTGATGGGGAGTTCGAGGTGGTTTTCGCGGGCGAGCGCGAGGAGGGCGGCCGTCGTGCCGACTCCTTCGGCGACCATGGTCATGCCGGCTAGGATTTCGGGGAGGGAGCGGCCCTGGCCGAGTTCGAATCCGACGCGGCGGTTGCGGCTTTGGGCGCCGTAGCAGGTCAGGATGAGGTCGCCCATTCCCGCGAGGCCGCTGAGGGTCTCGGGCTTGCCGCCGAGGGCGGAGGCGAGACGAGTCATTTCAGAAAGTCCTCTGGTAATTAGAGCGGAGAGCGAGTTTGCTCCGAGGCCAAGGCCCTGGCATGCGCCGGCGGCGATGGCCATGACATTTTTCATGGCGCCGGCGAGTTCGACTCCCATGACGTCATCGTTGGTGTAGAGGCGAAAGGAGGGGCCGGAGAATTCCTCCTGCAAAAAGGCGGCGAGGGCGGGATCAGGCGAGGCCAGCACAACGGCCGTCGGATGGCCCTGGGCAGCTTCGGCAGCGAAGGAAGGGCCGGATAGCACGGCAATGGCGGGGACGAAGCGCGCGTTGAGAACTTGGGAGATAACCTCGCTCATGCGGAGGTGGGTCGCGGGTTCAAGTCCCTTGGTGGCGCTGACGAAGGCGGCGTCGCGCGAAACATGCGGAAGAGCGGACGCAAAAATGGCGCGAGTATGCGCGGAGGGAACCGCGCCGATCACAATCTGTCCTTCGCGCAGAGCTTCATCGAGTTTTGCGGAGGGCTGAACGCAGGGCGGGATCGCTAGGCCGGGCAGGTATTTTTTGTTTTCGCGGTCGCGCTCGATGGAGTCAGCGAGGGCGGAATCACGGACCCAGAGACGGATCTCATGTTTGCGGCGGCTATTGGCAAGGACGACTGCAAGGCCGGTGCCCCAACTGCCCCCGCCGAGGATGGCGATGCGGCTCAAGTGGCGTCTCCCTTGGATTTGCCGATAGAAAATTTGGGTTCCGTGCCGTCGACGAGGCGCTGGAGGTTGGCGTCGTGCTTGAAGATGATGAGGGCGGAGGCGAAGAGAGTGCCGAAGTCGACGACCAATGGAGGGGCATGGCCGGGGGCCCAGAGGAAGTACATCAGCAAGGGCATGGCTGCCGCGGCGGAAACGGAGCCGAGGGAGACGTAGCGCCAGGCCAGGCTGACGAAAATGAAAACGAGCAGCGCGCTGAGAGCGGCCAGCGGCGAGAGCATGAGGAAAACACCGAGCGCGGTGGCGACGCCTTTGCCGCCTTTGAATCGCAGCCAAACCGGGAAGCAGTGGCCGAGCAGGGCGAAAATGGCCGCGAGGATCAAGGCGGTGGAATTCTGTTCGGAGTAGCGAGCCGCGAGCCAGACCGCGGCGGCGCCTTTGGCGACGTCGAGTACGAGCGTGAGGATTCCCGCGGCAGGCCCGACCACACGCGCGACGTTTGTGGCGCCGATGTTGCCGCTGCCGGATTTGCGAATGTCGCTTCCCGCAAACAGCTTCGCGAGGAGCAAGCCGAAGGGAATGGAGCCGAGGAGATACGCGGCGGCCAGAAGCAGGGAAGTGGTCGGCGTGAAAAACGACATGCAGCGCTAAGCCTCCGATACGAAGCGGAACGTTTGCAGGGTAGTGTACTCCGCTCCGGCGGGTTTGAGCTTGCTTTCGATGAGATGGAAGTCCTCCGCGTGGAGCGAGCCAAACAGCTGCGCCCTTTTTTCGTGAATTTCCTGGAGGAATTTGGGCGCAATGCCGGGAAGAGAAAATCTTGCGAGCGTGAGATGAGGCGTGAACGGGCGGTCTTCGAGTGGGAATCCGAGGCGATGCGCGGCTTGATCAATGTCCGCGGCGAGCGATGTCAGATTCGCGGAGGCTTGGGTGCCGGCCCAGAAGACGCGGGGGCGCTTTTCGTTGGGGAAAAATCCGAGGCCGCGAAATTCGAGATGCACCTGCTCGGGGGAACGAACTGCAGCGAGCGCGTTTTGCAGCGGGCCCAATTTCGCGGGATCCGTTTCTCCGAGAAATTTCAGGGTGACGTGCAAATTCTCCGCGCGAACCCATTTCAACTGCGGAGCGATGGCGCGGAAATCTTTCAGGAGAGAAGCAAATGTCGATCGAATGGATTGAGGAATTTCGATGGCGATGAAAAGTCGCACAGAGGGAGCCTGGCTCAGCTTGCCGGATTAACGCGGCGAGGCTGCGGCTTGCCGTCGAAGAGGTAGTGTACGCGGACCATGTCGAGGGCGAACTGCGAAGCGTAGAAGCGGATCATTTCGCGGTCGCCGGGGAGATGGACGAGCCGCTCTTTTGTTCCGTTGGGCGTTGCCAGTGCGATGTACACGGTGCCGACGGGTTTTTCTTCGCTGCCGCCGCCCGGGCCGGCGATGCCGGTGATGCCGACGCCGAAGGTGGTGCCGACGCTGCGGCGAATGCCTTCGGCCAGAGCGACGGCCACTTCCGCGCTCACGGCGCCTTTCGAGGCGATGAGTTCCGCGGGCACGTCCGTCCACGCGGTTTTACGTTCGTTGCTGTAAGAAACCACGCCGCCGAGAAAATAGTTGGAACTGCCGGGGATGCGCGTGAGGCGTTCGGCGAGAAGGCCGCCGGTGCAACTTTCGGCGGTCGAGATGGTGGCGCGGTTGGTGGTGAGGAGTTCCCCGACGACGTCTTCCAGTGTGACGGCCTTGTGGGCAAAGATGCGGTCGCCCAGCGCAATTTCGAAACTGCGAATGATTTCGTCGAGAGTGGATTCGGCTTGGGTCGCGTCGTCGGTCCAGGTACGGAGGTGGATCTGGATTTCGCCTGGGGCGGCGAGAATGGTGGTGTTCACCTGCGGGTGACGCGTGTAAATCGGGCGGATGCGCTCTTCGACGTGGGATTCGCCGAGGCCCGTGACGCGGAGCTCGCGATGAAACATGCGAACGCCGGAAACGCGGCGTTGCAGGCGCGGCAGGACCTGTTCGAGAAACAGAGGTTTTAGTTCGCGCGGGGGGCCGGGGAGGAGCGCGACCATGCGGCCTTTGTCTTCGATCCAGAGGCCGGGGGCGGTGCCGCGCGGATTTTCGAGGACTTCGGCGCCTTCGGGAACCATGGCCTGGCGAAGATTGACGGCCGGCATGTCGCGCTTGAAGCTGCGGAAGCGGGCTTCGATGGCGCGAACGACTTCATCGTTGCGTTGCAGGCGGCGGCCGAGAAGTTCGGCGACGGTTTCGCGGGTCAGGTCGTCTTCGGTGGGACCGAGGCCGCCGCTGGCGATCACGACGGGCACGCGATCGAGGGCGTCACGAAAGGCTTCGGCGAGGAGTTCGCGATTGTCGCCGACGATGGTCTTGCGCAAAACTTCGATGCCGAGCTTGTTTAATTCTTCGGTGAGGAAGAGCGAGTTGGTGTCCACACGGTCGGGTGTGAGGAGTTCGGAGCCAACGGCGATGATTTCGGCTTTCATGGAGATTATTGTAGCTTAGTCGGCGTAGCGGCCGAGATGATTGCGGATCAACGAGCCGGCGACCAGAACTCATCTGGCGCTGTTGACATCCTCACTGGAACGCAACCCACAAGCGAAAAGCGATCCCTCACCCGCAAAAAGCGCGGGTTCGGGATGACAAGCGCGGGGTGGTGGCGCTCACCGGCAAAAAAAGCGCCTATCGCAAAATTTGCTCGGGGCAAGCGGGGATTCGGGATTACAGCGGCGTGGAAAGCCAGGAAGTCGACAATGCCAGAGGACTGCTAGCCGTGCAGGGGCAGGCCGCGGACGTTCCAGTCGATGGTGAAGAGGGAGCTGTTGGCGGCGAGGATTCCGCGGCCGCTTGGGAGGAGCGCGAGACCCACCAGGGCGGAGCCGCTGAGGACGTGTTCGGCGTGGCCTTGCGGGGAGATGCGGACGACGCCGCGGCGGCCGCCGAAGGAGGCGACCACGTATAAATTTTCATCCTGATCGAAGGCGAGGCCCTGCGGGCGGCCGAGACCGCGATAGAAGACGTGCACTTCGCCGTTTTGCGTGATGCGGTAGACGCGGTCGTAGCTGGAGGTGGTGGGGCCGCTGACATAGAGTTCGCCGCTGGGATGGAACGCCAAATGGTATGCGGCGATGGAAGGCTCGAGCGTGGCGAAGACGAAAATTTCGCGGTCGGGACTGATCTTGAAAATGGTGCCGCTGCGGTCTCCGACGAAGAGATTGCCTTTCGAATCGAAAGCTATGCCGGTGGCGATGCCCATGCCTTCGATCCACTGTTCGCTGCGGCCGTCGGGAGTGACGCGAAAGATTGTGCCGTCATGGCGGCAGGAAACGAAGAGATCGCCTTTAGCGTTGAGGGCGAGGCCGGTGGGATTCACGAGCGAAGTGACGAAGGGTTTTACGGTGTAGCTGGTGTTGATCTTGTAGAGCGAGACGGGAACGCGCTGGCCGCGAGGGCCGCTGAAGGTGACGTAGATATTTCCCTGGGAATCGACGGCGGGATTGGTTACGGGGTGCAAGTTGTCGGCGATCTGGAAGCCGAGGGCGACGGGGAACGGCTGGCTTTCGCTTTTGGAGTTGACGATCTGGATGGTGCTGCCGTTGGCGTTTTCCGGCACGCGAGCGATCAGGCGGTTGCTGCTGGCGAGCGAAAGCGCCGCCTCTGCTTCGCCAAAGCGAACCAGCGGACGGACGCCGTGGCGCGAGGTGAAGCCGCTGCCAAAAATTGCGATTTCGCCGCCGGGAATGGCGGCAGCGGGGGCAATTCGCTCAATGTGAGGGATGCCGTTCTTTTCTTGTGTGGTGCCAAACCCGAATTTCATTGCCGTTGCCCAAGGATCATAGCCAATGAAAGTGTAACGCGAGACGCAAACAAATGGCAGCGTAGACCCCGGCCATCCAGTCGTCGGCCATGATGCCCCAGCCGCCGGGGAGGTTTTCGAGACGGCGGCAGGGGAAGGGTTTTGTGATGTCGAAGAGGCGGAAGAGGAGGAAACCAGCCAGCAAGAATTTCCAGTTGAGAATGCTCATACCACTAAAGAGTGCAAACGTGGCCGCATCCTCTGGTTTCAGAAAGAACATCGGCGCAAGCGGAGCCAAGCTCAGGATAAGGGTGAGGTGCACTCCGGAAACCTCGTCAATCACGACGAATTGCGGGTCTTTGACTCCGGCAGATTCGGCAACTTGCCTGCTGGTCTTAACTCCAAGCAACGCAAGAATCAGCCATACGGCTATGGAAGGGACCAAGAGCAGCAACGTTCCGCCGAATCCTGTCAGCAAGGGGGCAGTTTTCCCGATGGCAACTTCGATGCCTTTTCCGAGGAGCAAGAACCAGGTGAAAGGATGTGCGACGACGGCGAGCAGCAGGCCCACCGCGGAGCCCCAGGTGCCTGGAGCGGGCTTGAGATAGCCTGTGCCGAGAACTGTGGCGATGGCGTAGGCGAAGCGGGGTTTGGCGACTGCGGACGGACTTGTGGCCGGATCAGTGGATGGTGTCATCGTTATCGTGTCCGTCTTCCCGCAGAGCGCGGCGATCAGCCTCGGGGATGTCCTCTTCGTCGAAGATGGGGTCGGACACAACGTACTTCTCCGCGGCCCACGCGCCGAGGTCCATCAAACGGCAGCGCTCGGAGCAGAACGGGAAGTCCGCGTCCGTGGCGGAGTCGGTGGTTTTTTTGCAGACAGGGCAATGGTGTTTCATGGTGAAGAAATTGTTTTACCATTCGGAGGGGGATGGGGACAAGCGCAGAGCAGATCTGGCGAGAGACATGATTTGAAATCCCACCAATAGCGCCCGTCCCATAGAATCGTTCGAGACGGGCAGAAGGCGCCCGCCCCGTAAAACCATTCGGGGTGCAAACAACGCACCTCAGAAGGCGGCCGCTACAAAATTGAGAGGAACCCAGGAGGGAGGGGCGAGCCCCTCCCCTACAAGAAGGCTGGGCCACCTGAAGGTGGCCGCTACGGGGGGTCGTTGCGTTAGCCGATTACCCGCAACGCTGCACCAGTCGCGATACGAGTTAGTTGTTCAGTTGGTGGGGCCGCTGGGATGCTCTGCATCGGGCGCACGGTTGGCCGCGGTTGGATAGCGACGACGCGGCCGATTAGGTCGTAGGCGTCCGTTCTGGTGATCTCTACTTTTACTATGTCGCCGGAGGATGCGATCTCGCCGGTTGGGAGTTCGATGTCGGTGAGGTAGAGCTTGCCGTCGATGTCGGGGGCCATTGATTCGAGGCGGGCTTCCCAGACGAGGGGATTATCTTTCGATGGGCCTTCGACGAGGGCGGTTTCCGTGCGGCCTTTGCGCTTGCGCAGATTTTCGCGGGAGATTTTCTTTTGCAGGGCCATCAGGCGGTTGCGGCGGTCGTTGATGGTTTCGGCGTCGACCTTGCCGTCGAGCGGGAAGCTGCCGGCGTTGTCGACGTCGGAATATTCGAAGACGCCCATCCAGTCTAGCTTTGCGGCGGCGACGAAATCGCAAAGTTCCTGGAAGTCGGCGTCGGTTTCTCCGGGGAAGCCGACGATGAAACTGGTGCGGAGAGCGACGCCGGGAATGGTGGCGCGCATACGCTCAAGAAGTTTCAGAAAGGCATCACCGTGCGAGCCGCGCTTCATGCGGGCCAGGACGTTGCGGCTGGCGTGCTGCAGCGGCATGTCGATGTACTTCGCCAAGCGAGGGTGAGCCGCAAGGGTTTCGAGCATCTTTTGCGTTACGCGGTTTGGATAGGCGTAGAGGAACCGGACCCAGAGGAGGTCTTCCACTTGCGCGAGGCGTTCGAGGAGTTGCGCGAGGCCATCGCGGAGGCCGAGGTCTTCGCCGTAGGAGGTGGTGTCCTGGCCGATGAGAGTGACTTCGCGGGCGCCGGCGGCGGCGAGATTTTCGGCTTCGCGCACGACGGATTCAAACCTGCGGCTGCGGAAGGCGCCGCGGAGCTGGGGGATGATGCAGAAGGTGCAGGGGTGATCGCAGCCTTCGGCGATCTTGATGTAGGCCTGATGCTTTGGGGTGGTGACGATGCGCGGGGTGAGATCGTGATAGAGGAATGCCGGGGGCTGCGCGGGGAGAACCTTTAAATCGCCTTCGACGGCTTCGATGATGCGTTCGACTTCGCCGGTGCCGACGACGGCGTCCACTTCGGGAATTTGTTGGAGGATCTGGTCGCGGTAGCGTTCGACCAGGCAACCGGCGACGATGAGCTTTTTGGCGGAGCCGAACTTTTTGTGCTCGGCCATTTCGAGGATGGCGTCGACGGATTCTTTCTGGGCGGGCTCGATGAAGCTGCAGGTGTTGACGACGAGGATTTCGGCGTCATCGGCGCGCGGGGTGAGTTCGTAGCCCTCGCGGGCGAGAATACCCATCATGACCTCGCTGTCGACGAGGTTTTTGGGGCAGCCGAGAGAGATGAAACCGACCTTACGCATACAGTGGGATTGGCGCCTTTACGCCAATCTTTTCATTTTAGCATGGGTGGTTGTGAGGCGCTGGGGCCGAGTTCATAGGGAGTCCCCGGGACGGACGAAAGGCGCCCGCCTCAGAAGGCGTCCGCTACAAAGGCAAGAGGGGCCCCGTCGGGATCGGGGCCGCTACGGGGTGGAGCGGATCTGTTCGAGGAGGGCGCGGAGGCGGAAGGCGTCGCAGACGGCGCCGCCGAAGCGGGCTTCGGCGTAGAGGGAGGTGAATTCGCCTACTGCAGAGCGGAGGGTGGGCTGGAGTGTGAGCGTGGCCGCGAATTCGCCCGGGGTTTGGGTTTCCGCGCGGGTGTAGCCGCGCTTTTCGAGTACTCGGAGCATTTCGGTGTAGAGGCGGGAGGCGAGTTGGGGATTATTCCGGAGCGCCGTCGGTTGGCGCATTTGGAGCGCGAGGCTCAGCCAAGAGGCAAGAGAGCGAATCCAATCAAAACGCAACACCACCAGAAGAAATACCAGCGCTGCCGGAAACACCATGCTGAGAAGGGTGTGCCTGCGCTGCCATTCCGTTAATCCGGACATGCTGCGATCCTGGGCGCGGCGGAACCAGCGACGCAAGGACTCCGAATAATCCGTGGAGCCCTGCCGGACATTTTTGGCCATTACGAGTTGGTGAGAAAAATCGTAATTGATCACCCACTCGTTCCAGTTGAGCTGCATCCAGTCCAGGTACAAGCTCAGGCGGGAAAAAAGACCGCTTGCGGAACCGTTGGAGGCGGGCGTTGGATCAAAGGTGATCCAGCCGCTGCCAGGGAAATAGGCTTCGACCCAACTGTGGGCGTCGCTGGCGCGGACGATGTAGTCGCCGGCGAGATCGTTGTATTCGCCGGGGAGGAAGCCGTTCACCTCTCGCGAAGGGATTCCGAGGGTGCGCAGCATCACCGCCATTGCCGAAGCGAAATATTCACAGTGGCCGGCCTTGGTTACAAAAAGAAATTGCGCAAGGGGATCGGCGCCGGGTTTTCCAGCCAGGTTTAACGTGTAGCCGAAATTCCGGCGGAGATAACTTTCGAGGACGACCGCCTTGTCGTAGGGATTGCCGGCAGAGGCGGTGATTTTCTGAGCCAAGCTGGGGATGCGTGGGTCCAGTTTATCGGGCAATTGCAAATAAAGATTTTGGATGGCATCGGGATATTCCGTGCCGGCGGTCCGCGCTTTCAGCGGGCGCGCTTCTGGAAGAAGCGAAATTCCCTCATAGCGGAGCTGCGAAAAATTGCGCGCGGGGTTGTACACGGAGCCGGCTAAATCCGTGCCCAGAGTGCTGCGGCGGGCGGTTCCGTAGTAGGTGCCGGAGTCGTTTGAGAAGTTGCCGCGCAATTCCATCAGTTGCGAGGGAGCAAACAGGGCGTCGCTGGCGAGCGGTTGCAGGAGAACGATAAATTTAAGCTCCGCGACGACCGGGACTTTCACGTCGAGTTGGGAGCCGAGCGGGATCCAACCATCTTGGCCGGCGTAGTGCAGGTCGTGCCATTTTTCCTGGGAGAACCACCTACGGCCGTCGAAAGTGGAAAGGGCAATACCGCGCCAGCGCAGCATCGGGTAGTTCACGGGAGTTCCGGTTTTCACCCGCATCACCACGGAGGTGTCCTGCTTAATCTCGCCGATGCGCCCGAGTTCGACGCTGTCGGTGAAGCCGGTCATTAGTGAGGGCTGGAAGCCGGTGCGCGCGAAATAGCCGGCGCTGAACCGGGGGAAGAAGAAAAAGAGCATTGAGCCGAGAATGATCGCGCCGGCGGCGACGCTGAGGGTCGCGAGCGACATGGCGCTGTAGAACTTTCGTTCGCGAGAGGCGTCGGCGGGGATCGGAGGAAAGATGGTTCCGCGAGCGCCGCGACGGACTTCGAGACTCAGGAAGGAGGCGACGCCGAATAAAAGGTAAACGACAAAGAGGAAAAAGAAATTAGTGTCCACGGTGAAGACGGCGGAGGCGAGAACTGCGGCGAAGGAGAGCATGGCGAGGAAGACGGCGTCGCGATCGGTTGCGGCGCTATAGAGCCGCAAGACGGTTACGAACAGCAGGAAATGCACGGCGGCGAGCAGGGCGGCGTAGAGAGTGCTGTTTGACGTGCCGCTGGCCAGATTGCGCGAAAAGAAAAACGCGTCAAAGGGAAAGAAGAACACGTACGCGAGGACCAGCCTGGTTGCGGTGGACTGTTTCAGCTCGGGGCCACGACCGCGCCACCAACGGAATCCCTTGTAAAGAATTGCCAGCGGGGCCGCCAATGTGGTTACCAAGTCGAGTTTTCCGGTGCTGACCAGCGTGAGCGTGGCCGTCAAAACGAGAAAAAAAATAGAGGCGCGGAAGAATTGCTCCGCGGGGAGAGGTTGGGCCGGGGTGGTGAAGGAGGAGGCCATGGGCTTGACAGTTCAGGATATCACCCGGGAAGAGGCGCGGGATTTTGGGGCGCGTAAGGATAAAGGGAAGAGTTTACGGGGAGGCCAGAGCGGCGCGGGCCACTTTGCGAGTGAGATTGGAAATGGCAAGGGAGGTGAGACCAGTCAGGGGAAATGCCTTCGTGGAGGGAATGCGAGGGAGGGTTTGGACTTCCACTTTAAAGGGAAGGAGGGTGATGGAGCGGTAGGTGACGGCGTGGCGCAATTTTTTGAGGGGGAGAAGTTTTGCGCGGGATTTGCGGCCGAGGATGGACGACTCCTCCGAGAATTTCCTGAGTTGAGCTTCAGCACCCGCGTTGCCTTGATGAACAGAGACTGTCGGGAAGTGCCACATCCGCGAAACGAGAGTGTGGATGTCGTCCGCCGCGGCGGATTTGCCCGCGGATTTTGGCGGGGCGAGGAGCAGCGTGTTTCCGCGCGGGTCAACCAGCACAAGGGATGCCAGGGTGATCTCGACGGTGCTGCGCTTGCGGCGTTTTTCGGGGATTGAGTCCGCCAAGCCGTGTTTGCGGGCTTCGCAAAATTCGCTGACGGGGCAGAGAAGGCATTGCGGGGAGCGAGGAGTGCAGAGGGTCGCGCCCAATTCCATCATCGCCTGATTCCAGTCGCCGGGGGATTGCTCCGCCAGTAAATGATCGGCGGATCTTTGCAGTTTTGGCCACGTTCCGTTCGCGCGCAGATCGCCGCGCACGGCATCCAGGCGCGCTATGACGCGAGCGACGTTTCCATCCAGCACGGCATGTTTCTTCTGAAAGGCGATGCTGAGGATCGCGGCGGCAGTGTATGCGCCGATGCCTGGCAACGCTAAAGCTTGTTCCGGCTCGGAAGGAAAAACACCGCCGTGAAGAGCGACGATTTGTTGGGCGGCTTTTTGAAGATTGCGGGCGCGCGAATAGTAGCCGAGCCCGGACCACAAACGGAGAACATCTTCCTGCGGAGCGGCGGCGAGAGCTTCGACTGTGGGAAAGCGCTGCAGGAAGCGTTCGTAATAGGGAATGGCGGCGGCGACGCGGGTCTGTTGCAGCATGATCTCGGAAAGCCAGATGCGGTAGGGATCGCGGGTGCGGCGCCAGGGCAAATCGCGCTGAAATTCCGCGAACCAGGCGAGGAGGTTTTTGCGGAAGCGAGAGAGGGGGGCGCCAGTGAGCATGTTGGAACAAGTTTCGCACAGGAAGCAAATATCCGCGGAGTAGGGGAGTACGGCACCGGAGGTCAAGCCTGGATGTGAGCAGAGAAGAAGGCGGCCTAAAGCCGCCCCTACACGTGACGGAACTGGAAAAGTTCAGGCGGAGAGGTCGGTGGCGAAGACTATGTAGGAGGTGTTCCAGAGTTCGGAGGGGATGGAGCCGCGCGGCTGGGAAGTGACAATTATTTTGAAGGAGTTCGGATCCGCGGCGAGTTGGTTGAGAAGATCGGGCCGGGAATTTGGGGAAACGGGCTGGACCAGGGCGAGGTGGCGCAGAATTGCGAAGATATTTTCGGACGCGGGCGCCGCCGGAGTGGAGGCTTCGGCGCTGCGGAATTCGAGCAGGGCGTTGCGTTCGTGGAAATTCCAGGCCAAGGCCGCGCAGAAAGTTACGGCCCGTTCGAAATGTTCGCGTTCCTTGGATTCTGCAGGCGAGCCTGCAGCGGGGCTCTGCGGATCGAAGACCAGCAGCACGCGACAATCGTCTTCGCGCGCGAATTCCCTGACCATCAGCGAGCCGAAGCGTGCTGAGGCTTTCCAATGGACGTGGCGAGCGCTGTCGTTGGGCAGGTAGCCGCGCAGGGCGTACAAATCCTGACCGCGCCCCTTGGCGTTGCTTTCCATCGCGCCCTGAAGGCCGGGGAGAACTTCGAGGAATTCCGAGGAAGCGGCAACTGTGGGGTAGACCAGCGCCTCGGTCGCCAAATCCATGCGCCGCGCCTTCTGCAAAAAGCCGAACGGGAAGCGGGTGACGATTTTGAAGGCCTCCTGGCGGTAGACTCCGCGGCGAGGAAAAAGCAGGGGAACGCTTTGCTTCACGGATTGCTGGCGGGGCACGTAGGGAAAATAAACCGGCGTTTCCAGCATTGCGGCGGCGGGTTGCTTTTTCGTTTTTGCGGCTTCGACGCGCAAGGAGAAGGAGGGCAGTGTCAATTTTTCGTTGCGCAATTCCACGGAGGAGCGCACGGACTGGCCGGCGAAAATATGTTCGGGGAGGTGCAGCTTGAGTTCCACGCCAGCAAGGGTGATGGACGAAAGAATGCCGGACATCAGGATGCTGGCAATCAGGCTGGCGAGAATCAGGAACAACAGATTGTTGCCAGTGTTGATGGCGGCCAGCGCCACCAGTACAATGCCGAGAATATAAATCCAACCTTCGCGGGTGAGCCGGTACTCCATGCGATAGCCGATCCACCGGAGAGGGGTGCGCTTAGCGAGCGTGGGCACCAGGGTGACGGCAACCCATCCCGCGACGACGAGGGCGGTGAGCGCCGAAGCGCTGGCGAGAAACAGATTGCCGAGTTGGGCGGCGGCGCCGGAATAGAGCGCCAGAATCAGGGCGATGGTCAGCGCGGCCATGGAGAGGAAAAAGGCCCGCACCGCCGGACGATCGGATTTGGCGAGGAGAGCATTGAGAGTGGAGGTGAGCGAGGACATGGAGGAACGTAGTTTTAAGTTCTAAGTTCTTAGTAACCCTTGATTCGAATTGACGAGATCTAGTTTGAAAAAACTAAAATCCGGAAACTAAAACCTTATAACTTACAACTAACAACATTCTTCCTCACACTGGGACGCGGACGGACTCCACAATTTCTCTCAATACATTTTCGGTGGTTTCCGATTTCTTTTGCAGGGAAGCGTGGCGGGCGCTGGCGACGACGCGGTGCGAAAAGACGGCGACGGCGAGTTGCTTGAAATCGTCGGGTAGGCAGAAGTCGCGCCCTTCCAGATATGCGCGAGCCTGTGCCGCGCGCTGGAGCATCAGCGTGCCGCGTGGGCTGACGCCCAAAGCCAACTGGTCGGACTTGCGGGTGCGGTTGACGATTTCCAGAGCGTAGTCGTGAAGGCTGGAATCGACTTTTACGCGGGTGACGGCCTGCTGCATGGTCATGACGTCGGCGACGTCTGCGACGGGTTCAAGAGTTTCGATAGGATCGTCGGTGGCACGGTTGCGTAGAATTTCCTTCTCGGTTTCGTGCGAGGGATAGCCCATCTTGATGCGCATGAGGAAGCGGTCGAGTTGCGATTCGGGCAGCGGGTAAGTGCCGTGGTGCTCGACGGGGTTTTGCGTGGCGATTACGAGGAATGGTTGTGGGAGCGTGAGCGTGCGGCCGTCGACGGTTACCTGTGCCTCGTTCATCGCTTCGAGGAGCGCCGATTGTGTGCGCGGAGTGGTGCGGTTGATTTCGTCGGCGAGGACCACGTTGGCGAAAATGGGGCCCTGGCGGAATTCGAATTCGCGGGTTTCGGGATTGTAGACGCTTACGCCGAGGACGTCGCTCGGCAGCAGGTCGGAAGTGAACTGAATGCGCTGGAAGGAGCAATGAAAGGATTTTGCGAGGGCCTGGGCCAGCGTGGTTTTTCCGGTGCCGGGGACGTCTTCAATCAGCAGGTGGCCGCGCGCCAGCAGGGTGATCAGGGAAAGCTGAATGACGTCTTCCTTTCCGAAAATCGCTCGGGCGATGGAGCGCTGCAGTTGTGAGACCACGTGAGAGGTGGCGGTCGGCATCGGTTGAAAACCCCAGGTGTTCCTGCTTAAATAGATGAACGTTGTTGGTCGGGCGTTTCGGCCGAATGCAACAATGTTTCCCCGCAAAGGGTACCCGTTGAGAGACGGGCGATTAGCTCAGCGGTTAGAGCGCTCGCCTCACACGCGAGAGGTCAAAGGTTCAAATCCTTTATCGCCCACCAATCCTCGCTCCCAGATAGTTTAATGGAAATTATTGATGACAACCTTTTTCCGTACGATTGAGTTTCTAAGTTTGAGCCTGTGGCTGGGGGCGGATGCGTTTCTGAGCTTTGTGGTGGCGCCGGGGGCGTTTGCGATTCTGGGGGATCGGGATGCTGCGGGGATGATGGTGGGATTTGCGCTGGGACGGTTGCACTTTGCGGGAATCGCGCTGGGGTTGGTGTTTCTGGCGGCACGGCTTGCGCGGACGCATGATTTCGGCAGCTTCACGAGCGCGGCGGCGCTGTGCGTGCTATTGATGGTTCTGCTGACCGCCGCGTCGCAATTTACGGTGAGCAACCGGATGGCGTCGCTGAAGAGGGAAATGGTCTCGGTGCAGAACACGCCGGAGATGGATCCGCGGCGGGTGGAATTTAATCGATTGCATCACCGGTCCGTTGCGTTTGAAGGGGCTGTGCTGCTGCTGGGCCTTGCGGGGATGTATCTGCTGGTGAGAGAAACCACAAAACCCTGAAATCGATCGCTACCTGAAAATCTATTTAGTTTTTATCGCTGTTTGCGCTTGTGATCTTTTTGTTTCCCACGCGATTTGCGATTTTTCTTTTTTCTCACGGGTTTCGGGCGGATCTTGTTGGTTACCTTGTAGCCGGCGCGTTCGAAGGCGCGCCACATGTACCAGCTTGCGACAGTGCGGTAGGGCCGCCAACGCTCGCCGAATTTCAGCAACTCTTTCGGCTTGGGCATGTACTTTTTGCCGTAGGCGACGGACCAGCCCTTTTTCACACCAAGATCGTGGATGGGAAGCACGTCGGGGCGGCCGAGGCGGAAAATCAAAAACATTTCGACGGTCCAGGCGCCAATGCCGCGAACGGAAACGAGGCGTTCAACGAGTTCGTCGTCGGAGAGTTTGAGGGCTTCATCGTGCGTGGGGACGACGCCCGTGAGAGCTTTTTGGGCGAGATCTTTCATTGCTAGAACTTTTGCGCCGGACAAGCCGGCTTTTCGCAGCTTCTTTGGCGGGATCTTTAACATTTGTTCTGGTGAGGGAGGGAGGCCGTCGGTGCCCAGGGCTTTGATTCGGCCGAAAATTGTTGCGGCAGCCTTGCCGGAGATGGATTGGTAGGCGATCGATTCCATGAGCACCTCATATGGCGATTGGGGGTCGGCAACGTCGATCTGGAAGGGAGCGACCTCGGCGATCAAAGCGCGCAGAATTTCGTCGCGTTCCGAAAGGTGTCGGAGGGCGTCGGATAGTTCAAAAGCGAGATTGTTCGGTGGAGTGTTGATGGTCATGGTTGGCGAAAAAACATAGCACGGAGAAATCGCGTTGGTAAGCGATACATTTCGGATGCGGGGGAAGAGCCGCTGGGTGTGCTAAAATTCATGGTTTATGCAAACAGGAATTATTGGACTGCCGCAGGTCGGAAAAACCACGCTGTTTCGAATACTCACAAAGGCACAGATTGACGCCAAGGGTGGGCAGACGGCCCATGTTGGGGTGGCCAAGGTGCCGGAGCCGCGCTTGCTGGAATTGGCGAAGCTCTATAACCCCAAGAAAATAACCTACGCCACGGTGCAGTATGTGGATTTGCCGGGGGTGCAGAAGGAGCGGATGCGCGAAAGCCTGGCGACGCTGCGCGACGTGGACGCGATTGCGCATGTCATTCGCGTGTTCGACGATCCGAGCGTGCCCCACTCGGAGGGCGGGATCGATCCGCTGCGCGACGCGACCAACCTGGACCTGGAGTTGATCCTTTCGGATCACGACCAGATTTCGAAGCGACTGGAGCGGGTGGAAAAAGATTTGAAGAAGAAGAAAGATCCGCTGTTGGAGCTGGAGAAAAACGTTCTGGAAAAGTGCAAGGCGCATCTGGAAGCGGAAAAGCCATTGCGCGAGCTGGAACTGACGGCGGAAGAGCGGCGGCCGATCGGCGGGTTTCTGTTTCTTTCGCAACGACCAATGCTTTATGTACTGAATCTTGGGGATGACGAGGCGGCCGACATGGACAAGGCCGTCGAGAAGCACAAGCTTGCCGCTTTGCAAGGCAGGCCAAACACAGCAGTGGTTGCGGTTTGCGGGCGGCTGGAAGCGGAACTGGCCGAGATGGAAGAGAAGGAAGCGGCGGAACTTCTTGCTTCTTATGGATTGAAAGAGCCCGGGCTGAACCGGCTGATTCGCGCGACCTATGATTTGATGGGACTGATTCAATATTTCACCGCTGGGGAACCTGAAGTTCGCGCGTGGACGATTCGCAAGGGTTCGAATGCCGTGAAGGCCGCTGGGGAAATTCACAGCGATATTGAGAAGGGATTTATCCGCGCGGAGGTGGTGAGCTGCGCTGATTTGCTGGCGGCGGGGAGTATTGCTGCTGCGAAAGAAAAGGCTCAGGTGCGGCTGGAAGGGAAAGAGTACATCGTGAAGGAAGGCGATGTGATCCTGTTCCGGCACAGCGGATGAGGCAATGGCCAGTTTTCAGTTCTAAGTTCTTAGTTTCAAGTTTTCGGGAAGCTCGAGGGTTGGAAATCATGGAAGCGCCCGCGCCGGAAAATCGTTCGGGGGGCAAAAGGCGCCCGCCTCGTAGAAGCGTTCGGGACGGGCAAAAGGCGCCCGCCTCGGAAGGCGGCCGCTACAAAGGCCGGGGAAAGAAAGCGCCTCGGAAGGCGGTCCCTACAACGGCCACACCAGGAATCGCGCAAGAAGTTCAAACTTCTGCCTGACGACTTTTCATGAATCACGAACTTTCTTTTCGAATCGCGCTTGCGGCGCTGCTCGGCTTGATCGCAGCGGGCGGGAATTTGCTGGGCGGGTACTTTGTGGTTTATCGGGAGTGGCCGCGGCGGTATTTGCAATATTTTTTGGCGTTGGGCGCTGGGTACATGCTTTCGGTGGCGTTTCTGGAAGTGATTCCGGAATCGGTCCATCTGGGCGGCGAGAGCGCGTTGATTTACGTCCTTGCGGGATTCTTCCTGGTTCATTTATTCGAACACACGATTGCGCCGCATTTTCATTTTGGCGAAGAGACCCATACGGAGGAGATGCAGCATGGGCACGCGCAAAGCGCGATTTTCCTCGGCCTGGTGATTCATACATTTTTTGATGGCGTGGCTATCGCGTCCGGCTTTCTGGTTTCCACCTGGCTCGGAGTGTTGCTTTTCGTTGCGGTTTTTCTCCACAAGCTGCCGGAGGGTTTCACGGTCGCTTCGGTGGTGATGGCCAAGAGCCAAAGCAAGCGCAATGCGATTCGGGCGGCGGGGCTTCTTGGGGCAGCTACCCTTGCAGGTGTGCTGCTTACGAGCCAGCTTCAGGCGCAGTTGAAGTACGCCCTGCCTTTGTCTGGAGGAGTGACGCTTTACGTCGCCGCTACGGATTTGCTGCCGGAAGTAAATAAGGAGCCGAATTGGCGGATGGCGTTGCTGGTTTTTGTGGGTGTCGCCACCATGCTGATTCTAAAGCTGTTATTCAATCTCTAGATTTGCCCAGTACCCGTACCTTGTCTTCCCCGCCGCTTTCCTTGCAACTGCAACTTTTTGAGAACAAAAGTGTTTGGTAGAGTGTGGCGGCTATGGTCAGGACCGACGTCCAACTGATGTTGGATGTGAAAGCCGGCGACGGGAACTCATTTGAGCTCCTGCTGCAGCGCTATCGCACGCCACTGGTCAACTTCCTGTATCGCATGGTGAGGAACCGCGAGCAGGCGGAAGACTTGGCCCAAGAGGTGTTTCTGCGCGTGTACCGGGCCCGGGAGGATTACGTACCGAGCGCGAAGTTCACCACCTGGCTGTTTCGGATTGCCACCAACCTCGCGCTGAACTCCGTTCGGGATAACCGATACCAGAAGCTGGAAGTTTCGATCGATGCGCCGGTGTCGGTGGATGCGGAAGACGGCGATGAGAGGACGATGGATGTTCCTGAAAAGCATCCGAACATCGAGCAGCACCTGGTGGAAGACGCGCGGAGAAAGATGATCCGGCATGCGATCGATAAACTGCCGGAGAAGCAGCGGGCGGCGGTGCTGCTGCACAAATATGAAGAGCTGGATTATGCGGAGATCGCGAAGATTTTGAATTGCTCGGAAAGCGCGCTGAAATCGCTGCTGTTCCGGGCGTACGAGGCGCTGCGAGTGGAGTTGGCCCCGCTGGTGGCGCAACAGGCAAGGCAGTGAGGACAGGGAAGGCAGGTAGCAATGAGTTGCGAACGAATGGAAAGCCGCATCCTTGGATATGTGGATGGGCGGCTGAAAGAGAGCGAACGGCTGGATGTTGAGAAGCATCTTGCCGGGTGCGCGCCGTGCCGCGTGCGGGTGCACGAATTCAGCGCGGTGTCCGGGCTGCTCGATGACCTTCCGTTGATTGAGCCTTCGGCGGAGTTCAATACGCGCGTGTATGCGCGGGTGGCGGCCGAGCCGAAGGCGAAGGCCAGCTGGTGGGCGTGGCTGCATGTTTCGCCGCGGATTGCGTTTGCGGCGTCCATGTTGCTGGTGATGGCGCTGTGGCTAGGCTATCGCAACGGTACGCCGATCGCGCCGGTGATCCCGGACAACGACCAGGCAATGATGCAGGATCTGCCGGTGCTGGAAGATCACGACGTGCTGCAGAATTTTGAGCCGCTGAAGGATTTGCCGGTTCCGTCTCAGACCGATGACGCTTCCGATTCGCAGCAGCAACCGCAACAGATGTAGGAGGCAGCAGCAGGCAAGACGGAGAGCAGGAATAAAATGCGGTGCGGAAAGCTCCAACTCGGCGTCCAGGTCGTCGCACTTGCAGCGTGCGCGTGCGTGCCTGCTTTCTGCGATCCGCAAGCTGCGCACCCTGACCGGCCGCCGCAGCATCAGTCTCCACCGCCGCAGGCATCGCCCCGGCCGATGAATCCGAATCGCCCGCAGGGGAACGCCAATCAGACTCCTTATAACGCGGGGCATCCGAATCAGGGGCCGCACAACAATTTTAATAACGGAGGGAACAACCATAACGGCGCGAGAAATGGCGCGAGTGCCGGGTATGTGCCTACGCCGCGCCAGCAGCTTGGGGTGGGCGCGCCGCGTCCCTGGGTGGACCAGATGCGGGCGCTTTCGCCGCCGCAGCGCGAACGGGTGATGCAGAACAGCAAAGCGTTCCAGAGCCTTTCGCCGGACAAGCAGAACAGGATTCGGCAGCAGTTCAACCAGTGGGACCACATGTCGCCGTCTCAGCAAGCGGACCTGCGGCAGAAGGAAAATACCTGGCGAAACTTGACGCCGGGGCAGCGCGACTACATTAAGAACGACGTATTGCCGCGTTGGCGTCAGATGCCCTGGGATCGCCAGCAGGTGATGAAGCAGAAACTGAGCGTACTGCAGAACATGCCGGAGTCCGCGAGAATCCAACGGCTGAACGATCCGAATTTCACGCGCGGGCTTAGCGATGAAGAGCGGTCGACGCTTCAGGACCTGAGCCATATGCACGTGGGCGCGCCGGATCCTCCCGGCGAATAAATCCACATTGCGGGGGCCGGTCTAAAGTCCGGCCACTACATGTTTTTCCAATTCCATTTTGACGATTTCGGATCGTTTCCTGTTGGTTGACAAGCGCGTGCATCTCGCGGCATCGTGACTTGTTGGACTGCAGTGCATCAAATTGGCAGGGAGACTCCGATTCCAGAGTTGTCGACACGATTTCGCGCCCTGAAGCACCGCAACTTTCAGCTTTTCATCATTGGACAACTTATTTCGCTGGTTGGCACGTGGATGCAAACCACGGCGCAGCAGTGGCTCGTCTACAAACTGACGGGGTCGGTGGCGCTGTTGGGCGTTTTCGGATTTGCGAGCCAGGTGCCGATGCTGCTGCTGGCGTGGATGGGCGGGTACGTCGGTGACCGATACAACCGGCACCGCGGGGTGATCGTTACGCAATCGCTTTCGATGATCCTGGCGTTCGTGCTGGCGGCGCTGACGCTGACGCACCTGATTCGCGAGTGGCACCTGATTGTGATTGCATTCATCCTGGGTGTGGTCAACGCGTTCGACGTGCCGATTCGCCAGTCGTTTTTCGTGCACATGGTGGGGAAGGAAGACCTGCCCAACGCGATCGCACTGAATTCGTCGATTTTCAACGGGGCGCGCGTGGTGGGCCCGGCGATCGCGGGATTTGCGATCGTGTTGGTCGGCGAAGGCTGGTGCTTCTTTCTGAACGGAGTGAGTTTTGTCGCAGTGCTGGTTGCGCTGCTGATGATGCGCATCGAGCCCACGGCGAAAAAGCCGCCGGACGAATCGCCGGTGAGGAGCTTCGTGCAGGGTTTCAAGTTCGCGATGCACGACGTGCCGATACGCTCAGCACTGGTGATGCTTTGCATCCTGAGCATGTTTGGGCTGCAATACACGGTTTTCCTGCCGATTTACGCGCACGATATTCTGCATGGAGGGGCGAGGACGCTTGGGTTGTTGATGAGCGCGGCGGGCGTTGGAGCGGTGCTAGGGGCGCTGCAATTTGCGGCGCGGACAAGCTACACCGGTTTGGCACGGTGGATCGCAACGACTTGCACGGTGTGCGCTGTAGGACTCATGATTATGTCGCGAGCGACGATGTTCTGGCTTTGTGCGACGGTGCTGTTCGCCGTGGGATTTGCGGCGACGTCGCAGATGGCAGCGACGAACACGATTATCCAGGAGCGCGTGCCTGACGAATTGCGCAGCCGGCTGATGGCGGTTTACGCGACGATGTTCATGGGCGTGCAGCCGATCGGGGCGTTGTTGGCGGGCGGAGTTGCCAAACGGATCGGGACGCCGAACACGGTGCTGCTGTTTGGATCGCTGGTGCTGGCGGGATGTTTGTTCTTTATCTGGCGCGTGGCGACGCGAGTGGGAAGAGCGCCGGTGGGAGCAACGGTGGGCGGATAGGGTTTTTGAGTGCGGGAGCGTAGCTCTCGCTTTTGCGGCTTATGCTGTGGCGACAAAATTATCATTGGGAGTAACGGCTTACACCGTAAAAGCGAAAGCTTTGCTTTCGCACTCAAAAAGCGCTCCAGCCTTACAAGGGATTGGGGCGATAAATATACGTGGGCTTTTCTTCGAGGATGGCCGGCGTGGGTTGATTTACCTTGGCGAGGATTGCGTCTACTTTGGCGCGGGTGGGTGCTAGGGAGCAGACGGGGTCCGTTGAGGCTGCGTCGCCCGCCAGCAACATGGCCTGGCAGCGGCAACCGCCGAAATCCTGGTGGCGACGGTCGCAGGATTTGCAGGGTTCCTGCGTCCAGTCTTCTCCGCGAAACTTCTGGAACGCAGGGGAACTCTCCCAGATTTCGCGCAGAGATTTGTCTTTTACGTTTTCGAATTGCATTCCTGGAATCACACTTGCCGCATGGCAGGGAAGCACGGCGCCATCCGGCGAGACCAGCATTAGCTTGCGGCCCCAGCCTCCGACACAGGGCTTTGGAAATTTCGCGTAGTAATCGGGAACTACGAAGACAACGCGCGTTTTGCCCTTCATGCGGTTTTCGGCTTCCTTGAGTTTTTCGACACAAAGATCAAGCTGGCGGCGCGTGGGCAGCAGCGCTTCGCGATTTGCGAGGGCCCAGCCGTAATACTGAACGCTGGCGAACTCGACGCAGCCGGGCTTGTAATCCTCCACTAGCGTGAGCATTTCATCGAGTTCCTGGATGTTCTGGCGGTGAATCACGAAATTCAGAGTTACGCCGATGCGGTGTTTCTTGAGCCATTCGAGCACGCGGAGCTTTTGCGGATGAGAGGTGGTGTCGGAAATTTCGCGGGCGGTCTGTTCCGTCGCTCCCTGGAAGCTTAATTGGAAATGATCCAGGCCGGCTTCGACGAGGGCGGCGAGCTTTGCTTCGTTGAGCGGGAGGCCGCTGGTGATCAGGCTGACGTAAAGACCGGCGAGGCGGGCGGCGCGGACGAGTTCGACGATGTCGGTGCGAGCGAGCGGTTCGCCACCGGTGAAATCGACCTGCAGGACGCCTGCTTGGGCGGCTTCCTGAAACACGCGGCCCCAGGTTTGGGTGGGGAGTTCGGATTCGCGCTTGGCGAGTTCGAGGGGATTCGAGCAGTAGACGCAGTGGAGCGGGCAGCGATGGGTGAGTTCGGCGACGAGGGCTAGCGGTGTGGGGAGAGTGGTCATTTTGAGTGCGGGAGCGTTGCTCCCGCTTTCCAAGTTTCAACGAAACGAAAAAATGCTCCGATGTTTCAAGCTTTTGGTTTGCTTGCCTGAGGATGCAATCCCGCCATTAAATTTGTTTTGTGCCTTTGCAGCATTGGTCAAAAGCGGCAGCCGAGCTGCCGCACTCCAAAGTCAGAAATCGATGGCGCGCTCGTTGTGGAGGAGCGCTAGATAGCCTAGCAGGTCGTCGGTGATGCGCTGCGGCTCGGCTTTGGAATAGAGTGCGTGGAGTTTTTCGGCGATCTGCTGGACGGTGTGGTTGCCGTCGCAAAGCTGAACGATTTCGAGGCTGGGGCCGTTGAGGCGGAGCGCGCGCTCGGGCATCAGGAGAGTGCGCGGCAGTTGCGATTTTTCATTCAGGCGCACGCCGGGGGCGAGACGCGGCGTCGCGGTGAGTTCAGGCTTCATTCAGATTCCTTGGCGGGCTTGAACGCCCCCGGGGGCGGCCAGCCGGGATTTACGTACGCGAAATAGAGCGCGTCGAGCTGCGCCCACAGAATATCGCACTTGGCGCGAAGGGCGGCGTAGGCAAGTTCCTGTTGCTCGCGGGTGAGGGCATGCTTGACGCAATAGGCGAGAGCAAATTCGGCGTCTTCGGGAGCTTGCGTGAGGCGTCCTTTGAAATAGTCGAGCGCGGGGACGAGCCAGGGGTAGTGCTCGCGCATGCGGTCCATGCGAAGGGAGATGAGCGTCTTGCTGAACAATTCGGTTAGCGAAGAAGCTACCGCTTCGAGGTGCGAGGTGCGGGAGACGAGCAGAACGTAGGCTTGCACAGCGTAGCGGGTGGCCGGGAGAATCCCTTCGCCATTGACGGCTTGCTCGCGATGGAGGCCGGTGCCTTCGACGAGCCTTAGCCATTTTTCGATGCCGCCGGGATGCTTGCCGTCGCCGTCGTGGTCGAGGATGCGTTTGCGCCAGGCGACACGGAAGGCGGGATCCTTGCTGCGGGCGAGGATTGCCGCGTCTTTGATGGGGATGTGCGATTGATAGAAGTAGCGATTGAGCGCCCAGGCCTGGAGCTGGCCGCGCGTTAATTTGCCTTCGTGCATCAGCAGATGAAACGGGTGCTTGTGGTGATAGCGTTCTTCACCGATGGCGTGGAATCCGGCGATGAATTCCTTTTCGGCGAGGGGCTTTTCGTTTTGGCCATTTTTCATAGGGAGATGTTCAGGCCATCGTAGGCGATTTCGAAGCCGGCATCCAGTACCGCGCGGTTTTCGGGAGAATCCTCGTCGAGGATCGGGTTGGTGTTGTTGATGTGGATGAGGATCTTGCGGCCCGTTGCATTGCGCGGAAATTGAGCGAGCATGCCGTCCGGGCCGGAGAGCGGGAGGTGTCCGATTTCGCGAGCCGTCTTTTCGGTGCGGCCCGTATTTCTTAGCTCATCGTCGGACCAGAATGTGCCGTCAATCAAGGTGACATCAGCAGAAGCAGCCAGTTTTTGCCACTCGCGACTTTCGCCGGAAAGGGAAGTGGCAACGAAAAGTTTCTTGCCATCCTGTTCGAACAGAAACCCGAGCGAGGCATCCTCCGGGGCGGCGGCGCGCAAGAATTCTTCGCTGGCGAAATCGGGAAACAATCCACCCATCGGAATGGTGTTGCAGACAAAGGTCGGCGATTCGGCCGGACTCTCCGAGAGATGGCAGCCGAGCCGGCCGCTGTTTGAGAGGACTTGCCACTGGACTGGAGAATCTCCACGCTCCAGCACTCTGAAGATGCGGTTTTCGGTTTTGAGAAGGCATTGGACCGCGGGAGTGGCGAAGACAAAGAAGCTCTGGAATTCGCGCAGATGGAGCAGGCCCATGATCGCGTCGACGTCGGCCGAAGGCAGGAACACGCCGCCGATGGGCGTGGTGCCGGGAGCGTATGGGTTCGGCGCGAGTTCCGGGGCGGAGAGAATTTGCGAGCGCAAGTCCGGTGAAGCGCCGATCAAGAACCAGATGCGATTGTCAGGCGAAAATGCGATTTGGGTTTGAGTGCGCGGCTTGGCGTGGAGCGTCCCGGTTCGGAGTCCCGAACAATTACGGCAAGCGCAATTCCATTGGGGGAAGCCGCCGCCAGCCGCGGAGCCGAGAATTTTGATTTGCACCGAGGGATTCTCCAAGCAGCAGGGCGGAAATGCAAACCAGGCCGGAGCACCAGGGATGTACAGAAACAAAACGGCCCGCCTCGGCCCCTTCGACTTCGCTCAGGGCAAGCGGCGGGCCCTACAAATAGGACTTTAGAGTTCAGCGTTGGCGTACGAGCTGACTTCGCAATTCAAATCGATCTCTTCGTGCTGCGGGGTGGTCCATTCCATGTTGAAAGCTCCTTCGAACAATTCAAATGAACAAATCGGCTGACCAAATAAAAGTTAACACACGAAAAGGTGGAAGGGAATAGCGAAGGAAAGAATCGCCAAAGGCCGCGCCGTTGCACGGGATCTTTAGAAAAAGACGAACATAAGGCGAAAGTAGTCAGGAGTGGCACTCAACTCTTTTGTTACATGCATTCGTTAAATTCCACATGATTTGCACAAAAACAAAGGAATTCGCTTGACATGTTTATCAATCGGAATAGGATGTGGTCAGAAGTGGTGCGAAGTGGTTTTCAGTAGAGTAAAGTAGGCTCATCTAGAGGGCTGTGGTGGAATTGGGCAAACCGATTCTCCAACGAAGTGGGAAACGTGAAACTGCGGGGGAACTGTCCAGCGAAGGTGGACGAGAAGGGTCGTCTGAAGATACCCGCCGTGTTTCTCGACGCTTTGCAGGAATTCGGCAACCAGTTCTACATCACAAGCGTTACCGGTGAGACCGCCCGAATCTACCCCATGAAAGTGTGGGGCGAGATTGAAGACAAGCTGGCGAAGACACCGAGCACGAATCAGGCGAAGCGCAAGTTCCTGATGCGGACGAGCTATTTCGGGCAGATGGTGGAGTTGGACGGGCAGGGAAGAGTGTTAATTCCGGGAGTCCTGAGGGAAGCAGCGCAAGTGAAGGGCGACGTGGACGTGCTGGGCGCGCTGGACTACCTGGAAGTGATGAACCACACGCGGGTGATGGATACGCTGAAGAGTGAGCCGTACACCGCGGAAGACGACAAGGCTTTGGAAGATTTGGGGATTTAGACAGGAAGTGGCCCTTCGCGAAAGGCGCTCAGGGTGAACGAGTGGGAAAGATTGAGTGCACCACACACGCCGGTGATGTTGGAAGAGGTGCTCGAATGGCTGCGAATAAAGCCGGACGGAATTTACGTAGACGCAACACTGGGAGCAGGCGGGCATTCGGCGGGCATCGCCGCGCGGTTGTCATCGGGAAAGGGAAGGTTGATCAGCCTGGACCGGGACGCACAGGCGCTGCGGATCGCGCAAGAGCGGCTGAAGGAGTTTGGGAGTTTAGTGAGTTTCGTCCACTCGCCGTTCTCGAAGATAGCGGAGGCCGTACAAGGGTTGGGGATAGCGAAGGTGGACGGGGTCTTGGCCGACTTGGGGGTTTCGAGCATGCAGCTTGACCGGCCGGAGCGGGGATTTTCGTTCCGCGAGGCGGGACCGTTAGATATGAGGATGAGCAGCGGGGAAGCGGAAGAGGACACGCTGACGGCAGACGAGATTGTGAATCGGTGGTCGGAGAAGGAAGTGGCCGACCTGCTCTTTCAGGAGGCGGAAGAGCACGATTCCAGAAGGATCGCCAGGTCAATAGTGAAGGCGCGGCCAATCAGAGACACGGCCCACCTGGCAACGGTTGTGGCAGGCGCCCGGAAGCAATGGGGAAGGCAGAGACTGCATCCCGCAACAAAAACGTTTCTGGCGCTGCGGATAGCGGTGAATCGAGAGATGGAGGAACTCGGGCAGTTTCTTTTTCGGACCCCTGCCACATTAAATTCAGGCGGCCGATGGGTGATGTTGACGTACCACTCGCGGGAAGACCGCCCGGTGAAGCGCGCGTTCCAGGAAGGCGAAAAAGAGGGAACGCTGAAAGTGCTCACCAAACACGTGATTGTGCCCCGCCCAGAAGAGCAGGCAGCGAACCCGAGATCGCGAAGCGCGAAGCTCAGGTGCGCGGAGAAGGTGTGAAATGGCGACAGCATTTCAATGGCAGGAAGTACCGGGCGGCGAAGGGTTCCTTCGGGAGCCGAGAGTGGTTCGCGGTCAAGGCGGAGTTCCACAACAATTGAGGCCGGCGGCCGGCAGGTTGGCGCCGCGGCTGCACCGGGGATTTTCCGCGCGCAAGCCGGCGATGGTGGAATTCCATACCGTGAAGCGGATCGATAATTCGCGGCTGGTGCGCCACGTGGAGCCGGTGAAGCTGAAGAATTATTACAAGACGGCGGCGCTGGGCGGAATCGTGGCCATGTTTTTCATGCTGTATATCTACCAGCATTTCCGGTGCATTGACTTGAGCTTTCAACTGGAAGATCTGAAGGCCAAGCAGACGCAGGCGCTGGCGATGAACGGCCAGTTGAAACTGAAGATCGAAACGTGGCGGAATCCGCACCGGATTGACGCGATCGCGCATCAATTGGGGCTGCACCAGCCGGATCCTTCGCAGGTGCTGGAATATTCGAATTTCGATGCCTCGCAAGTCGAAGCCGCGCGCCTGGTGCGGCCAAACCACGCTCCTTAGGCTGCGGGATTGAGGGCGAGCGCGGAAATCCAACGAGTTTCGATTTAGCTTTCCAACCGTCCGGAGCGCGAGCCGAGTCCCAGGAACCATGGAGCAAGAAAAAGTCCACGTCCGATTATTGATTTTGGCCGGCGTGGCGTTTCTTTGGATGACCGCGGTTTTCGGCCGATTGACCTACCTGCAACTGATCCGTCATTCCGAATATATTTCGCGCGCGATGAGGCAGCAGCGGCGCACGATTGAGATCGATCCGAAGCGGGGAACGATTTACGACCGAAACATGCGGCCGCTGGCGATGAGCGTGCCGGTGGAATCGGCGTTCGCAATTCCCACCGAAATAAAAGACACGGTTATGGCTGCGCGGCTGCTTGCGGGGGTGCTGCGGGTTCCCGCCGAAGGCCTGCGGGAGAAACTGGAATCGGGCAGCACGTTCGTGTGGATCAAGCGGAAGATGGCGCAGGAGGAAGAGGAAGCGGTCCGATCGCTGAATTTGAAGGGGATTTATTTTCAGGAAGAGAACAAGCGGTATTACCCGAAGCTGGAGATGGCGGCGCACGTCCTGGGATTCGTGGATGTGGACGAGCACGGGCTGGGAGGAATGGAGTACGAGTACGACAACCTGATTCGCGGCAAGGGCGAGAAAATTGTGGTGATGGCCGACGCGCGGCAGCAGAAGTTTGACGGCAGCGAATCGCGACAGGACCCCGGCGAAAGCGTGGTGCTGACGCTGGATGAAAAGATCCAGTACATCGCGGAGCGGGAGCTTGCGGCGGTGATCCAGAAGGTACACGCGCCGGCCGGCAGCGTGATCGTGCAGGATCCGAACACGGGAGCGATTCTGGCGCTGGCGAACTGGCCGAAGTTCAACCCCAATTCCGCGACGTCTGTGCCGACGGAAGCGCGGATGGACCGGGCGGTCAGCTCGATTTATGAGCCCGGGTCGACGTTCAAGCTGGTGACGCTGGCCGCGGCGTTCGATCAGAACCTGATTCGCCCCGACGAAGTGTTCAACTGCGAGAACGGGTCGATCGTGGTGGCCGGACACCGGATTCATGACCATAAGAAGTATGGCGATTTGACGGTTGCGGAAATTCTGGCGAACTCGAGCGACGTGGGGGCGATCAAGATCGCGCTGAAGCTGGGCCCGCCCCGGTTCAATGAATACATTCATGCGTTTGGATTCGGCTCGCCGAGCGGAGTAGACCTGCCGGGAGAAAGCCGCGGGCTGGTGCAGCGACTGGAGCACTGGGGATCGTTTTCGATCGGGTCGATTTCAATGGGGCAGGAAGTGGGCGTAACGCCGCTGCAGATGATCAACGCGGTTTCCGCAGTGGCGAATGGAGGGCTGTTATACAAACCGCGCGTAGTGGAGGAGATGCGCCGCGGGGAACAGGTTTTGGCGCTGGAGGGGCCATCCGCGCCGGCAGAACCGAAACGGGTGATCCGGCCGGAGACGGCGGCGATTATGCGGCGATTGATGGAAGGGGTAATTCTAAACGGAACGGGCAAATCGGCGAGGTTGGATGGCTGGACGGCCGGGGGAAAGACGGGGACGGCGCAGAAGATTGATCCGGCGACGGGACGCTATTCACGGACGAAAGTGATTGCGTCTTTCACGGGATTTGCGCCCATTAACAATCCGGCGGTGACAATACTGGTTTCGATTGATTCGCCGGAAGGCTGGCCGCACGATGGAGCTGCGGTGTCGGCGCCGGTGTTCAAACGGATTGCGGAGCAGGTATTGCCGTACCTGGATGTGCCGCGCGACGTGCCGCTGAATCCACGGCTGGTGCAAACGGCGTATCGCCAGAATCGCGAAAGCGAAGCGGCGGCGATGGAAGACGACACGCCGATGGATTTTTCGGCGCCGGCGGAATTGACGGAGGAGCCGGTGAAACCGCAGGAGACAGCTCCAGTTCAACAGCCGCTGAAGACACCCAATGTAACGGTGACGATGGATGAGGGCGGCGATATCGCGGTGCCGGATTTTAAAGGGAAGACGATGAGGGAAGTGGCAGACACATGCATGCGGCTGGGATTGAATCCGGTGTTGGTTGGCAGCAGCCTTGCAGTGCAACAAGTGCCGGCGGCGGGCAGCAAGGTGCGCCGGGGAGCGAAAATTCGAGTGGAGTTTGGCGTGCCGCCCGTACATGCGGGTAAGACTCACTGAGAAAGCGGTTTACTGGGAGCCCATGAGCAAAGGATTGGAGATCACGGCGGAAGAAGAACGGACCACTGGCAGACCCAGAGAGGGTGCGGGAAGACAGACTGTGGCTGAACAGAGACATAGCCCGGGCGGAAGCCTGAAGTCGTTATTGGAGGGGGTGGAGCTGCGCTCGAAAGCGGGGCTGCCCGAAATTGAGGTTCGTCAAGTAACTCACGATTCGAGGAAGGTGCAGGCGGGCGCGCTGTTTGTGGCGATTAGTGGAGTGGCCACGGATGGAACACTGTTCGCGCGAGACGCGGTTACGCGCGGGGCGATTGCGGTGGCGAGCGAAGTTGAGGCGCCGGCGGATTGGCCGGCTGAAGTGGTTTGGGTGCAAGTGAAGGAAGCGCGGAAGGCGCTGGCAATTACCGCGGCAAATTTTTTCGGACGTCCCGCGACGGCGTTGAAGCTAACGGGTGTGACGGGAACAAACGGAAAGACCACGACGACTTCGTTGATCGATTCGATCTTGCGCGCTTCGGGCGCGAAGACCGGATTGTTCGGCACTATCAGCTATCACACGCCAAGAGGCGAGTATCCCGCGCCGAACACCACGCCGGAATCAGCGGACCTGCAGAATTTTTTTGCGGAGATCCGCGATGCCGGGGGAACCTACGCGACGATGGAGGCGAGTTCCCACGCGCTGGCGATGGACCGGCTGTGGGGCTGCCACTTTTCGGCGGCGGTCTTTACCAACCTGACGCGCGACCACATCGATTTTCACAAGAATTTCGAAAACTATTTCGCGGCCAAGAGGCGGCTGTTTGAAGGAACGGGCGCAGGCGAGCCGGATTTTTCGATCATCAATACCGACGACGAGTGGGGGAAGAAACTTGTCGGGATGGGAAAAACGACGCTGACGTACGGACTGCAAAATGGGTCGGACCTGAAAGCCAAGAAATTTCAATTGAGCTTTAATGGATTGAATTTCACCGCGCAAACGCCGCAGGGACCGATTCAGGTGGAATCGGCGCTGGTGGGGCGGATCAATGTGTACAACATCCTGGCGGCGATTGGAGCGGGGATTGGCCTGGGGATTTCGAACGACATTATTGAAGCCGGAATCAAGAATCTGCATGCCGTGGCGGGAAGATTCCAGCGCATCGATCACGGCCAGCCGTTTCTGGTGGTGGTGGACTATGCGCACACGGATGACGCGTTGCAGAATCTGATTCGAACGGCACGGGAATTGATCACCAAGGGGCGCATTATCACACTGTTTGGCTGCGGCGGCTCGCGGGACCGCACCAAGCGGCCGATCATGGGAGAGACTTCCGGCAAATTGAGCGACCTTACCATTCTGACGAGCGACAATCCGAGGCAGGAAGATCCGCTGAAGATTATCAGCGACGTGGTGATGGGAATGCAGAGGTCGGGCGGGAAATATTTGATCGAGCCGGACCGCGCGAAAGCGATTTCGCTGGCGATCGAGGAAGCGCGGCCGGGGGATATCGTGCTGCTGGCCGGCAAAGGTCACGAGGACTATCAGATCTTTGCGGACCGGACGATTCATTTTGACGATCGCGAAGTGGCGCGAAAGGCGCTGGGCGAACGAGGATATAAAGCAGAAATTGGAAAATAGAAAATGGAAAATGGGAAAGGACCGGTGAGTGCTTGTTGGTTGAGGGATTTTTGAAGCGGGATTAGCGGCCCGCTCCCGTCCCGCGCTTCGCTCGGGACAAAAAGGCGGGCCCTAGAGGAGGGTCACTCTGAAAACGCGCCGAGAAGTGCCGTGTGGAAGAAGTGAACACTTCGTTCGAACGCTGGGGAAAGCCAACCTATTGAGGCGACTATGCGGTGGACGCTTAAACAAGTGGTTGACGCGGTGGCAGGCAAGCCGGGACATGGCGTGGATGCCGTGGCCCGGGTGGCCGGCGTCTCGATTGATTCTCGCACGATACGTCGGGGAGAACTGTTTATCGCGATACATGGTCCGCGCAACGACGGACACGACTACGTTGCCGACGTCGTGGAAAGCGGAGCGCTGGCGGCAGTGGTGGCGGAGCCGGTGGTCTCGCGGTATCCGGGTTGGATCCAGGACCGCTGCATCACCGTGCCCGACACGCTTAGCGCGCTCCACGAATTGGCACGAGCGGTGCGCCGGGAGTGGGGCAAGAAAATTTGCGGGATCACCGGGTCGGTGGGAAAGACCACCACGAAAGAGATCCTGGCGGCATTGCTGGGCGCGAAGCTCCGGGTCCTGAAAACAGAAGGAAATTTCAATAACGAATACGGGCTGCCGCTGACGATTTTCCGGCTGGAAGAGGAAGACGACGCGGCGGTGCTTGAGATGGGGATGTCGTTTCCGGGTGAGCTGAAGCGGCTGGCGGCGATTGCGCGGCCGGACGTGGCGATTCTGACGCGCGTGGCGCCGGCACACCTGATGAATTTTTCTTCGGTGGAGGAGATCGCGCTGGCGAAACGCGAACTGGTGGAGGGGCTGAACGGGCAGAGTTCGCTGGCGGTGCTGAATTCGGATGACCTGCGCGTTGCCGCGATGGCGAAAGTGGCTCCGGGCCGGGTGGTTTTTTACGGCGTGGAGACTCCGGCGGAGTACCGGGCGGAAGGGATTGAGGACCGGGGAGCGCTGGGTTCGGCGTTCACGCTGATTCACAAGGGGCAACGGATGCGGCTGGAGACGTCGCTGCCGGGGAGGCACGTGGTGTGGAACGCGCTGGCGGCAATTGCGGCGGCGAGCGAATGGAACGTCGGTGTGGAAGTGGCGCGGGCGGTGCTGCCGAATCTGCGGACGCCCTCGATGCGGGGGGAACTGATCCGGTTCACGAATGGATTTGCGTTGATCAACGATGCGTACAATTCGAGCCCTGCAGCGCTGCAGGCAATGAGCAGCCTGCTGGCCGCGACACCGGGATTTCAGCGACGGATACTGGCGGCGGGGGAGATGCGCGAGCTTGGGCCGATGTCGGCGCAATTGCATCGCGAGGGCGGCGACTTTGCGGCGCGGACGGGGAAAATCGATTTCGTGATTGGGGTGCAGGGCGACGCTTCACAAATCGTGGAAGGCGCGATTGCCGCGGGAGTTCCGCGCGAGCGCACGAAATTTTTCACTACGCCGGAAAACGCCGCGGAATTTCTGGCGGGCTTGGTGACGCCGGGGGACCTGCTGCTGGTGAAAGGGTCGCGCAGCGTGAAGATGGAACGGATCGTGGAGGCCATGCTCGGCCGGTTTGCGCCGGTGGATGCGGGGCGGAAGCCGGAGGCGGGCCACTAGGATGCTGTACTACCTCCTCTATCACGTGCTGCAGAAATATTTCAGCCCGCTGAACGTCTTTCGGTACATCACGGTGCGGACGGCGTACGCGAGCCTGACGGCGATGTTTCTGGCGCTGGTGTTCGGGCCGTGGCTGATCCGGAAACTGCGCGAACTGCAGATCGGGCAATACATCCGCGAAGAGGGGCCGCAGGAGCACAAGAAAAAAGCGGGCACGCCGACGATGGGCGGCGTGCTGATCGTGCTTTCGACCGCGGTGCCGGTGCTGCTCTGGGCGGACTTGTCGAACCCGTTTATCTTGCTGGCATTATTCGCGCTGTTTGCGTTTGCGGCGATTGGTTTTGTGGACGACTACGCAAAAGTGGCCAAACGGCGAAACCTGGGATTGACGGGAAAGAAAAAACTGATCCTGCAGTTCAGCGTCAGCATCGCCGTGGGCGTTACGCTGCTGAGGCTTTCGACGCACAGTCAGTATTCCACGCAGTTGATTATCCCGTTTTTGAAACGATTCCGGCCGGACCTGGTGATTCACAGTTTACAGCACTCGGGAACTTTCTGGCCGCTGGCGTTTTTGCCGTTCCTGGCGTTCATCGCGCTGGTGATTACCGGAAGCTCGAACGCGGTGAATCTGACCGACGGCTTGGACGGACTGGCGATTGGCTGCACGGTGATTGCTGCCGGCGCGATGACGATTTTGACGTATGTGAGCAGCAATTACCGCTGGGCGACTTATTTGGAGATTCAGTACATTCCGCGCGTGGGAGAGTTGACGGTGTTTTGCGGGGCGCTGGTGGGAGCTTCGCTGGGATTCCTTTGGTACAACGCCCATCCGGCGGAAGTGTTCATGGGGGATGTGGGGTCGCTGGCGCTGGGCGGGACGTTGGGAACGGTGGCGGTGATCATCAAGCAGGAAGTGCTGCTGATGTTTGTCGGCGGGGTGTTCGTGCTGGAAGCGCTTTCGGTGATTCTGCAGGTGGCGTCGTTCAAGCTGCGTGGGAAACGAATTTTCCGGATGGCGCCGATTCACCACCATTTCGAACTGCTCGGGTGGAGCGAGAGCAAGGTGATTGTGCGGTTCTGGATTGCGGCGCTGGTGTTCGCGCTGTTTGCGCTGACGACGTTGAAATTGCGGTGAGGACGGAAGAGAAGATTTCACCACAGAGGTAACAGAGGAGAACGGAGAGAGCGGAGAGCGGGGAGTGACGGAGCGGTGGGTGGTGAAGACTGGCTGTAGAAGCGGGGCCACCTGAAGGTGGCCGCTACGGGAAGTGCGGATGCCGGGATCGATGGAGTTGCGGAGGAAGCGGGTGCTGGTGGTGGGGCTGGCGCGAACGGGCGTGGCGACGGCGCTGTTTTGCGCGGGGCACAACGCGATCGTATCCGCCACAGAAACTCGCGGCGAAAGTGAATTGGGAGATGCCCCGGCAAAATTACGGGCGGCTGGGGTTACTTTGGAGCTTGGCGGGCACACGGAGAAAACGTTTCTGGCGCAGGACTTGATTATTCCGAGTCCTGGCGTACCGGCCGACGATAAGTTTTTGATGCTGGCGAAGTCGAAGGGTATTACGGTCTGGAGCGAGATTGAGTTGGCGTACCGGTTCCTGGAGGGGAAGCTGATCGGAATTACCGGTTCGAACGGAAAAACGACGACGACCACGCTGGTGCATCACATTCTGAAAACCGGCGCAATGCGGGCGTATCTTGCGGGGAATGTGGGGACGCCGCTGATTTCGGAAGTGGAAAAGATGGATGCGGGTTCGGTGGCGGTGGCGGAATTGAGCAGCTTTCAGCTGGAGCTGATTGAAAAGTTCCGGCCGAACATCGGGGCATTGTTAAATCTGACTCCGGACCATCTGGACCGGCACAAAACGATGGAAGCGTACGCGGCGGCGAAGGCGCGGATTTTCGAAAATCAAACGGAGCTGGATGCGGCGATCCTGAATGCGGACGATTCGGCTTCGGCGAAATATGCGCCGAAGAAGCCGCAGGTGTTCTGGTTCAGCCGGAAGAAAGCCGTCGCTCGCGGCGCTTGCCTGCGAGGCGAGGAAATTGTGGTGGTGCATGACGGTAAGGAAGAGCCTGTTATGAAGGCGTCGGAGATACCGCTCGCGGGCGCGCACAACCTGGAAAACGTGCTGGCGGCGGTGATTATTGCGCGGCTGGCGGGAGTGGATTCGGCAACGATTGCGACGGCGGTGAAGAGTTTTGCGGGCGTGGAGCACCGGCTGGAGTTCGTGGCGGACGTGCGCGGGGTGCGCTACTACAACGATTCGAAAGCGACGAATGTGGATGCGACGCTGAAAGCGCTGGACGCGTTCCCCGGGAGAATCCTGGTGATTCTTGGAGGGAAGGATAAGGGAAGCGACTACACGGTGCTGCAAAAGCCGCTGCGGGAAAAGGCGATTCTGGCGCTGCTGATTGGGGCGGCGGCGGACAAGATCGAGAAGCAGATTGCGGGCAGCGTGGCGATTGAGCGAGCGGGAACGATGGAGCGCGCGGTGGAGGCGGCGGCGATGGCGGCGCGGCCGGGCGACGTGGTGGTGCTGGCGCCGGCGTGCGCGAGCTTCGACCAGTTTGAGAATTACGAGCAGCGCGGGCGGGTGTTCAAGGAATTGGTGAGGTCGTTGGAGAAGAGTTAGTGGTTGTTTGAAGAGCACAGGCAAGAATGCCTGTGCCACAAAAGGAAAGAGGTGGGATGGCGAGGCGCTCGGAGATGGACCGGTGGTTATTTTTGGTGACGCTGGCGCTTTGCCTGCTTGGGGCGGTGATGATTTTCAGCGCTTCGGCGGTGACCGCGCAGCAGATGTACGGGCACTCGTATGTGTTTGTGTTGCGGCAGGTGGTGTGGCTGCTGGCGGGACTGGCGGGAATGTTCGGGCTGATGAAACTGGACTATCACCGGCTACGCGAGCCCGCGGTGGTGTACACAGCGCTTTGCCTTGTGGCCGTGCTGCTCGTCGGAACCTTTTTCCTGGATAAGTCGCATGCGACGCACCGCTGGATCAAGATCGGCCCCGTCAACCTGCAACCTTCGGAAATGACCAAGCTGGTGGTGATTCTTTATCTGGCGTGGTTCCTGGACATGAAGCGGCGCGCGGCCACGCGGATGGAATTCAACAAAGAGGATCTGCTGCAAACGATATTGCCCGCGGTGGGGCCGGTGCTGGTATGCGTGGGGTTGATTGTGCTGCAGCCGGACCTTGGGACGTCGGTGGACATATTGCTGATCATGACGGCGATTCTGTTCGTGGCGGGACTTTCGTGGAAATGGCTCGCGGTGGGAATGGGAGCGGCGTTGCCGGTGTTGATTGCATTGATCGCATTTGTTTCTTACCGGTCCGCGCGAGTGACGGCGTTTCTTCACCCGGACTCCGATCCGCAGGGCGCGGGCTTTCAACTGGTGCAGTCGCTGATCGCGGTGGGCTCGGGAGGATTCAGTGGAGTGGGGCTGATGGAAGGCAAGCAAAAGCTGTTTTACCTGCCGGAAGCGCACACGGATTTTATTTACGCGGTGATCTGCGAGGAGCTGGGCTTCCTCGGCGCGGTCTTCGTGATCACGCTGTTCGCGGTCTACGGATGGCGCGGGATGCGCGCCGCGTTCAACGCGCCGGACCGGTTTGGCAGCATGCTGGCGCTGGGCGTGACGGCGATGGTGATTTTTCAGTCGTTGATCAATTTTGCGGTGGTGCTGGGGATGATGCCGACGAAAGGGATTCCGCTGCCATTTGTGAGCTACGGAGGGTCGAGCTTGCTGGTAATGCTGCTGGCAACCGGCGTGCTGTTGAATATTTCACAGCAGGCGGGCTTCGAAAATAGAAAGTAGAAAATTGAAAATGGGAAGAGCTGGTTGCGTTGAGGAGAGATGAACGAGTGATTTTTCTGGTGATTTGGGTACACAGGCAGGAGTGCCTGTGCCACGGTGCGGGTCGGTGAAGCTGCTGATTGCAGGTGGAGGAACCGGCGGACACGTCTTCCCGGCGATTGCGATTGCACGGGAGTGGTTGTCGAGGGGAGCCGACAGGGAAGTGGTGCTGGTGGGAACGCAACGCGGGATTGAAATGAAGCTGGTGCCGCAGGCGGGGCTGCCGCTGGAAACGATTCGCGTGGCGGGACTGAAAGGGAAGGGCGGAACGACGCTCGTAAAGAATTTGATGATGCTGGGAAGCGGATTGGCGGACTCGTTCGGTGTGCTGAAACGGCACAAACCGGATGTGGCGTTTGGTGTGGGAGGCTATGCCGCGGGGCCGGTGCTACTGGCGAGCTGGCTGAGTGGGATTCCCAGCGTGATATTCGAGCCCAATGCGGAACCGGGCTTCACCAACAGGGTGGTGGCGCGATTTGCGAAGCGAATTGCCACAGGCTACGAAGTTACCGCGAAGGCGTGGGGAGAGAAGGCGAAGCTGACGGGGTGCCCGGTTCGGCCGGAATTTTTTGCGATCGAACCGCGCAAGCCGGAGAAGCCGCTGCATTTGCTGATCACGGGAGGAAGCCAGGGCGCGCTGCCGGTGAATCGCGCGTTTGTGGATGCGATGGATTTGCTGGCTGCGAGAAAAAATGAGATGCAGATTGTGCACCAGACCGGCGAACGAGATTATAATGCGGTGAGGACCGCGTACGCGCGGCGCGAAATTCTTGCGGAGGTCGTTCCTTTTCTGGCGAACATGGCGGAACGCTTCGCCTGGGCCGACCTGCTGGTTTGCCGGGCCGGAGCGATCACTGCCGCGGAAGTAGCCGCTGCCGGCCGCGCGGCGATTTTCATCCCGTTCGGGCGCGCCACGGACAGCCACCAGTTGCGCAACGCGCAGGCCATGGCGAACGCGCAAGCAGGGCGGCTGATCACGGAAACGGAACTGACCGGAGAACGATTGGCGCGCGAGATTTTCTCCCTCCTCGACCAGCCCCGGGAGATTGAAACGCTTTCCACGAATGCGCGGAGCCTTGCGTATCCGCATGCGGCGCGGGACATTGTGAATTTGATTGAAGAAGCGGCGGGGCGAGGAGATGTTTCATGAGCACCCAGATCAAAGGGAGAACCAGTTCCTCAGGGGCTAAAGCCCATGACTCTCGGCTGCTTAATGTCGGAGCTAAAGCTCCGACCCCCAACAACAGACTTGGGAGCCGATTTCGAATCGAAAGGGATGGAGCGAGGCCATGATGGTATCGTTTCGCAATTTTCAACGGATTCATTTGGTGGGAATCGGCGGGATCGGGATGAGCGGGATTGCCGAGGTGCTGTTGACGCTGGGGTATTCGGTTTCGGGCTCGGACTTGAAGCCTTCGACGATCACGGAGAGGCTGCAGAATCTGGGCGCGACGATTTTTGAGGGGCATCAGGCCGCGAATGTGGAAGGCGCGCACGTGGTGGTGATCTCTTCGGCGGTGAAGGCCGAGAATCCGGAAGTGGCGGAAGCGCACAAGCGGAAGATTCCGGTGATCCCGCGAGCGGAAATGCTGGCGGAGCTGATGCGGCTGAAATACGGGATTGCAGTGGCCGGGGCGCACGGAAAAACGACAACGACTTCGATGGTGGCGTCGATTCTGGCTGCGGCGCATCTGGATCCGACGTTTGTGGTTGGCGGCAAAGTGAATCAGGCGGGCACCACGGCGCGCGTGGGGCGCGGCGAATATTTTGTGGTGGAGGCGGATGAGAGCGACCGGAGTTTCCTGATGTTCGCGCCGGTGGTGGCCGTGGTGACGACGATCGACCGCGAGCACCTGGACCAGTATTCTTCGCTCGAAGACATTCAGGATGCGTTTATTCAGTTTGTGAATCGTGTGCCGTTTTATGGGGCAGCGGTGATGTGCCTGGACGAGCCGAACGTGCAGGCGATTATTCCGGACGTGAAGCGGCCGATTATTACTTATGGGACTTCGCCGCAAGCGGACCTGGTGATCAGCGACGTGGAGATTCGCGGATTGGGCAGCGAGTTCCGCCTGACTTATAAGAGCGAGGACCTGGGAATGTTCCTGCTGCCGCATCCGCCGGGAATTCACAACGTGCGAAATGCTGCGGCAGCCGCGGCCGTGGCTCTCTATCTGAACGTTGCGAGCGACCTGATTCGCGAAGGGCTGGCAAAATTTGCGGGCGTGGGGCGGCGCTTCGATATTAAGGGCGTGGTGAACGATATCACGGTGGTCGACGACTACGGGCATCACCCGGCGGAGATTCGCGCGACGCTGAAGGCCGCGCGGGGTTGCCAGTTCAACCGCGTGCTGACGCTTTTTCAGCCGCACCGCTATACGCGAACGCAACATTTGTGGGATGAATTCGCGCAGGCATTCAACGATGCCGACATTCTGGCGCTGGTGGATGTATATCCGGCGGGAGAAGCACCGGTTCCAGGCGTGACCAGCGAAGCGCTGGCCACGGCCATACGCGAGGCGGGGCACAAGAACGTGCAGTATTTCCGCTCGATGCAGGATGCGATCGAGTTTCTGCTGCGCGAAGCACGGCCCGGTGACGCAGTTATGACCATCGGCGCGGGAAATGTGAGCCGGGCGAGCAATGAGTTAATGGTTCTGCTCGGAACGGAATTGCGCGTAGAGGACCGGATTCGAAATGCGGATTGAGGAACCAAAAATCCTGGCAGCGCTGCCGGAGTTGGGCACGGAACTCCGACGCGGCGTTTCGCTGGCCGAGTTGACGTCGCTCGGAATCGGCGGGACCACGGATCTTTTGCGAATCCTGCGGCACGAGGCGATCCCGGGTTTGTTGAAACTGCTCGACGAGCATGGCGTGGCGCACAAATTCCTGGGGGGCGGCTCGAATTTGCTGGTGGTGGACGGGGAACTGCCTTTCGTGGTGCTGCAGCTGGTGAAAGGCGAACCAGAAATCTCTCTGGATGGGAACATCGCTTCCGTGGACGCAGCCGCGGACCTGGGGCGGACGGTGACGTTCTGCGCGAAAAATAATCTGGGAGGGATGGAAGGGCTGATTGGCGTGCCGGGAACGGTGGGCGGAGCATTGCGCATGAACGCCGGCGCTTACGGGATCCAGATCGGTTCGTACGTGCGGGAAGTGAAAGTGTACCGGGCGGCGGAGCGGAAAATCGAGATTCTGCGCGGGGAACAGATTTCGTTCGAATACCGGCACACTTCTTTTGCGCCCGATGATATGATGCTGGCAGTGAAGCTGGAACTTCCCTCCAAACCGTACCCTGAAATTCTCCAAGGCATTCGCATCTGCAACGAAAAGCGGCGTTCGAGCCAGCCGCTTGGGCAGAAGAGCGCGGGCTGCATTTTCAAGAATCCGCCGGGGGGTTCCGCTGGCCGGATGATTGATGAGCTGGGACTGAAAGGCTTTTCGCATGGCGACGCGCGGGTGAGCGAGCGGCATGCAAATTTCTTCGTGAATGCGGGGCAGGCCTCGGCGGCCGATATGCTGGCGCTGATCGCGGATGTGCGCGAGCGCGTGGAGCAGGCGTACGGGGTAACCCTGGAAAACGAGGTGGTAGTTTGGAACGCGTGAAGCCCATCCAACGCAACGCCTCGGCCGCGGCGGCAGAGCAGGAATCGTACCGGCCGGACCTGGTGACGGACGAAGAGCCGAAGTATCTGCGCCGGCAGAAGCCGGTGGACATCCGCAGGAAAAAACTTGGCGGGAAGAGCTGGCCGTTTTATCGCCGGGTTTTCGTGTGGACAATGACGGGCGCGGCGCTGATTACCGCGGGATATTTTGGCGCGCGATACGCGCTTTATTCGCCGCAGATGCTGCTGATGAGGCCGGACCAGATCGACGTCAGCGGGAATCACATCGTGGCGCGCGAAGAGATTCAGAAACTCTTCGTGCACGACCGTGACCGGAGCGTGCTCCGGATTCCGCTGGAAACTCGGCGAGCCCAGATTCAGGAACTCCCCTGGGTGGAAGAGGCCAGCGTGCAGCGCATCCTGCCGAACCGAATTCGAGTGGAAATCACGGAGCGGACGCCCGTGGCGTTTTTCCGGAACGGCAACGAACTTACGATGATCGACTCGCACGGAGTGCTGCTGGAGCGCCCGGAAGGCGAAGACTTTCATTTCCCGATCGTCACCGGGATGTCCGAAAACATGGCGCGGGAAGAGCGCGAAAAGCGGATGCAGGTCTACCAGGAGTTCATGAACAACATTGACCTGGTGAAGCCCGGGTCCTCGGAGCGCGTCAGCGAAGCCGACCTGGGCAACCCGCGGGATTTGTGCGCGGTGTTGACGGGATTCGGTAACGACGGTAGCGCGCCGGCGATCACCGTTCATTTTGGGCAGGGAGATTTCACCGGAAAATACCGGACGCTGGTGGAGAACTTCACGCAGTGGCAAGCGAACGCAGGGCCGGTGCATGCGATCGATCTTCGCTATTCGAGGCAGGTGGTGGTGAACCCCGACACCAGCGCACCTGTGGCAAGAGCAAAATAGAAAGCAGGAGAGCGTCTTGGCAAAGAAAGACAAGTACCTCGTCGGGCTGGATATCGGCAGCACAAAAACGTGCGTACTGCTGGCGGAAATCGAAAACGAGCAGGTGCGCTTCCTGGCGCTGGGTGCGGCAGAATCGAAAGGGTTGCGGAAGGGATTGATCGTCAATCTGGATTCGACGGTGAGCTCCATTCGGCGCGCGGTGGAGGAGACGGAAGGCGTGGCCAACGTGCCGGTGGAATCGGCGGTGATCGGCGTGGCAGGGAGCCACGTGCGCGGAGTGAACAGCCGAGGCGGAATTTCGCTGGGAAACCGGGCGCGGGACGTGGAGCGCGACGACGTGCGCCGGGCGATTGACGCGGCGCGAAACATCGCGATGCCGGAAGACCGCGAAGTGCTGCACGTGCTCCCGCATGAATTTCTGGTGGACGCGCAGGACGGCATTCGCGATCCCATCGGGATGATCGGGCAGCGGCTGGAAGCGAATGTTCACGTGGTCACGTCTTCGATGGCCGCGACGCAGAACCTGATTACTGCCGCGAACAAGGCGGGAATTCTGATTAACGACACGGTGCTGGAGCCGCTGGCTTCGGCGGAAGCGTGCCTGACAGCGGATGAAAAAGAGATGGGCTGCTGCATTCTGGACGTTGGGGGCGGCACGACGGACCTGGCTGTGTTTGGTGGCGGAGTGGTGCGGCATACCGGAACGATCGCGATTGGCGGCGATCATTTCACGAACGACCTGGCGGTTGGGCTGCGCACACCGATTCCGGAAGCGGAAAAGATCAAGCATCGCCACGGGTGCGCGTGGGTAGAGATGTTGCACAACGATGGCGCCATAGAAATCGCCAGCGTGGGCGACCGTCCGCCGCGCACTATTTTTGCGCGCAACCTGACGGAGATTATCGAGCCGCGCGCGCAAGAGTTGTTGACGATGATTCGGGACGATCTGCGCCGCGCCGGAATGGAACGCCAGATACCGGCGGGATTCGTGCTGACGGGCGGCGGCGCTCAGTTGAACGGATTCGGGGAACTTGCGGAGCACGTTTTCCAGTTGCCGGTGCGTCTGGGAGAGCCGCGCGGAGTTCTGGATATGCCGGAGTCGGTGGCGCGGCCCGAGTACGCGACGGTTGTGGGGCTAGTTCTGCACGCGGCAAAGACGCGGCGCAGCAACGCGCACAAGGGCAATACGCTGGTTTCAAAGTTGAAGTCGATGTTTGCCGGGGCGTAAGCGGGACGGGCGAAAATGAGATTAGCGGCCGCTAAGCCAAATTGGAGAGTATCTGCAATCGAGTTTGGAGGGAGCTGGATTGAACCCGCAAAACGCTGATCCAACATTCTTTGCCAGCGACGATATGCGTCCCTTTGCGGCAAAGCTCGGGATCCCTGCGGTCCTTATATTGGGGGGCCTTTGCCTCGGAGCGGCTCCCACTACACGACCGGCCGGAGTCGTCCTATGCGCTAGCATCATCCTCCTAGGCGCACTACAGTTCGTTGTAGTCGGTCTCGTGAGGCCCACGCAGGACTGCGTTTTCTATAAGCGATTCGCCGAATGGAGGCGAATCGAGTACAGCGATATCGTAAAGTGTGGCCGCCCTGTCTTCCCTCAGTTCTGGGGGCTCCACTATCTTAAACTTCGAAATTTTGAACCCCCGCTCGGGAAACTCTATTTTGTCCAATACCATCCGGCGGGATCTGTATCTCAACGCGAACAGGATCAGGAAATGATTGATCAGATACGTGCTCAGGTGCAGCGCCCTTAAATTAGAAGACCGTTAGGTGGGCCTGGACGTGAAAGGTGCAGAAGGGTAAGCGAAGTGCAAGGGTAACAGGATGTGGGCTGTTTTCCACAGGCCCGGAAAAGTCTATGTGGAATCAGGGGAATACGAGTTCTATAAAGGATTTGACCAGCCGGACGGGGGGAGAAGCATGACAGCGAAAGACGCAGGTATCCGGATGAGCTTCAGCGAGGAGTTGCAGCCCGCGAAGATCAAGGTGATTGGTGTGGGGGGCGGCGGGTGCAACGCGGTGAATCGCATGATCCGCGCCAAGGTCGAGGGCGTGGAATTTATCACGGCCAATACGGACCTTCAGGCGCTGAAGATGTCGCAGGCCCCGGTGAAGCTGCAATTGGGCGCCAAGCTGACGAAGGGATTGGGCGCGGGCGCGAATCCTGAGATTGGCCGGAAAGCGGCGCTGGAAGACACGGACAAAATTATTGAGGCGCTGGAAGGTGCGGACATGATTTTCATCACGTCCGGCCTCGGCGGAGGAACGGGAAGCGGCGCGGCGCCCGTGGTGGCTTCGCTCGCTAGCGAGTTGGGCGCGTTGAGCGTCGCCGTGGTGACGAAGCCGTTTGCGTTTGAAGGGAAGCGCCGGATGCTGCAGGCGGAGCAGGCGCTGCAGGACCTGATCGGCGTGGTGGACACCGTCATCGTGATTCCGAACGAGCGGCTGATGGAAACCGTGGAGCGGGGCACTAGCTTCTTCGACGCCTTCCGCATCGCCGACGACATTCTGCGCCAGGCGGTGCAGGGGATTTCGGACATTATCACCGTGCCGGGCATCATCAATCGGGACTTTGCCGACGTGAAGGCGATCATGCATGGGCAGGGTTACGCGGTGATGGGCACGGCCGTGGCTACGGGCGCAAGCCGCGCGGTGGATGCGGCGAACCGCGCGATTGCGAGTCCATTGCTGGAAGACAATTCGATTCAGGGGGCGCAGGGCATTCTCATCAACATTTGCGGAAGCTCTTCGCTTTCGCTGCATGAGGTGCATGAGGCGTCGAGCGTAATTCAGAAAGCGGCGCACGAGAATGCGAACATTATTTTCGGCGCGGTGATGGACGACAACATGAAGGACGCGGTGAAAATCACCGTGATTGCGGCCGGATTCAAGGACGCGGGGAAGAAGCAGGCGCCGGGGAAGCAATCGGTCTTGCCGAAATCCTGGAAGGCAGGAAGGGAAGTGCCGGCGCAGCAGGAACTGCCGCAGGCACCGAACGTGGTGCATCAGGTGGCGCAGAACGTGCGGGAAGTTTCGCCCGAGGTTTCGAAGGACGATTTGGATGTGCCGACGTTCCTTCGGCGGCAGGCGCAGAAGGCCTGATACTCGGAACAATTTGAGGTTTTGCAGGGCACGCTAACGCGTGCCCTTTTTTTGTTGAGAATTGCGGAGTAGTGCCGGCATCTTGCCGGCGTGCTTGCCGCCCCTTCGCAGCTCAGGGTAAACAGGATGGCGGCGCTACCCTGGCAGACTCGCTACGCATTCTTTGACAGCGGATTCGAAGGCTGCGACATCTTCGCTGGAGTAGGGGATTACTCCGCCGAGGCCGGTGTGGAGTTCGGTTGCGCCTGTCGCGCGGGCCACTGCTGCGAGATTTCCTGGATGAAGGCCGCCGCCGGGCAAAATGGTGATGCGGGCGCCGGCCTGCTGGATGAGGGAGCGAAGAACAGGTGCGCCGGACTGAGCATCGGCGGCGCCGCCGGAGGTGAGGGTGCGACGGGCGCCGGTGAGGACGATGTCTTCGAGGGCCGCGGAGAGATCTTTTGTTTCGTCGAAGGCGCGGTGAAACGTCACCTGCATGGGGGAAGCGAGAGCGACTAGTGCGCGGGTGCGCGGAACGTTTACCGAAGCATCCTCCAACAGAGCGCCGGTGACGATGCCCTGCACATTTTCGTTGAGAAGCGCCTTAATTGCTTCCTCCATCTGCGCGAATTCGGCGGGGTTATAGACGAAATTTCCCGGGCGTGGCCTTACCAGCACATGGATGGGCAATTCGACGGTGGGACGCACGGCACGAACCAGTTCGATATTTGGAGTGAGGCCGCCCACATCGAGATTTGCGCACAGCTCCAGGCGATGCGCGCCAGCCCGCTGCGCGGCTTTGGCGCGTTCCACTGAAGCTACGGCGATTTCCAAAAGGCAACTAGCGGGCATGAATCAACAGCCGGGCCAGAGGGCCAGATGAGAGGGATTCCGCGAAACAATGCATCCCGGCAGTTTAGCGCATGCGAGGCCAGAAGATGCGAGAGGCCGAAAGGCCGCGCTAGGCTAAGCCGTAGGAGGCGAAGACTACGATGGCGGCAACGCCCAGGCCGGAACCAAGAACCGCACCGGCAAGAACGTCGCTGAGGAAATGCATGCCGAGGACGACTCGGGAGACCGCGATGCTGGCGGCGAGGAAATAGAGGGCGCCTTCGAGTCCCGGATAGAAATAGCTGATGACCAGCGCGATCGAGAAGGCGGTCATGGTGTGGCCGGAAGGGAAGGAGAACTGGTCGGGAGGCAGCACGCGTGACCAGCAGTGCGGCTCCAGGTGGCAGGGGCGCTGGCGATGGCTGATTTTCTTGAGCAGCTTGAAAACCAGCACACCGGCGAGAGCAGCGGCACCCGCGGCGGTGACTGCGGCATATCGATTCGGGCCGCCGGCGATCAGGAGAATGAAGCCGAGGCTATACCACAACCAGCCATCGCCGATCCGCGTGGCCGCGATCATCCAATAGCGAATCCAGCGCGGGGCCTTCCAGCGATTGACGCGGCGCATGACGCGGTGGTCGCGGTTTTGGATGAAACCCCAGACGGTCTTTGCCATTGCCATGGCCTCACCTCAACTCGCCCAGTTTGCCTCGAACCCTGAATCCACATCCCACAGCATGCGTGGGGTCTTTTCCCTGCCTTGCAGGTTGGCCGCCCACTGTTTGCAGAAGCGCATTTCGTTCAGCCAGTGGAATGCCGTGATCGCCGGAATAAAAACAGTCAGAGGCAGGAGCGCGGCCGCCGCGGGCCGTTCCTTCAGCACGCAGCCGATAAAATTGAAAATATCGGCGGTGAGTTTCGCGTAGCCGCCATCCTGGCCGTGGATGACGCCGCGGCCGGTGCGCAAGCCAGCAAAATATTCGGCAACTGTGCGCGCTCCCGGTACTTCGGTGAAGGTGCGTGCAACGCCGGCGAGCGTATGGGAATCGCTGCCGGCCACGCCGGACTTGCCGAGTTTCGCGGCAAGCTGCGCCGCCTTCTGATTTGCTTCTTTCCACATCTGGCCGTTGCGCACTTCAAACGCCGGGACGTAAGAGGCGAACCAGTCGAAATCCTCGAGTTTGCGACGGCCCGTGAGGCTGGAAAACACATGGTTGAGGCTGAAGAAAATCTTGCGCTCGGTCAGATACATGAGCAGAGCTATAAAATCGTTGCGGCGGCGCGAAATTTCCGCGTGATCTTTTTCGGTGATTCCGTAGACTCCCAGGTGGATCTGGGTGCCTGTCGGCATGCGCACGGTGACTTCTTCGCTGAGGAAAAAGTCGGGGTATTTGCGGAGGGCTTCCGCGGCGTCGATGGAGTCGTGATCCGTGAGGGTGACGATGGACATGCCGAGGCGCTTGCAGCGATGGTAGACCTCGGCGGGCTGGTTATAGGATTCCTTGGCGATCCGAGTGAGGCCCGGGGTGTCGCACATCCCCGAGGCGATCGAATGGACGTGAAGGTCGCAGCGCATGTTACGAGAGTAGAAGGGGGATATGAACAGGACATAAAACGGGCGCGAATTGAATATGAAAAACAGGGTGGAACTGATTGAACACAAAAGGCTTGAAACGTTTTCCACATGGCATGGAGCGTGCCGGGGAAATGTTTACGGAACATTCATATTGGTATGGAACAATACGCACCGATGAAGAAAATACAGGTGTTGTTCCATGACGCGGGCGGCGGCCATCGGAACGCTGCCGTTGCCCTTCAGACCGTAATTTCCCAACAAAATCGAGGCTGGCAGGTGGAGTTGGTGCAGTTCCAGGAGCTGACGGATCACCTAGATGTGCTGCGGAAGCTGACGGGGATACGCATCCAGGAGCAGTACAACACGCTGCTGAGGAATGGATGGACACTGGGCGCGACTCAGTTGCTGCGGGTTTTGCAGGCGACGATCCGGCTGTTCCACGGGCCGCTGGTGAAATTGCTCGCGAACTATTTCCGGACGAGCGATGCCGAGCTGCTGGTTTCCGTGATTCCGCATTTCAACCGGGAGATCGCCGAAGCATGGAAGCTGGTGCACCCGGAAAGACCGTTCGTTACCTTGATTACCGACATCGCGGATTTTCCGCCGCATTTCTGGATCGAGGCGGCGGAAAACCAGTATGTGATTTGCGGCTCGGAGAAGGCGGCGGAACAGGCGCGGGCGATCGGGAAAGATTCCACGCATATTTTCGAAACTTCGGGGATGATCCTGCGGCCGGATTTTTATTTTCCCGATGAAACGGACCGGTTGGCGCTTCGCGGGGAATTAGGGCTGCGGCCGGAGCTGACTACGGGAATGCTCCTTTTTGGGGGATTCGGCTCGAAAGTGATGCTTGAAATTGTGGAGCAACTGGAAGAGGCGAAGCTGCCATTGCAGTTGATTGTGATCTGCGGACGCAACGAGAAATTGGCGGAAGCCCTGCGATCGCGAAAATGGGAGCTGCCGCTGCACATTGTGGGATTCACGAAGGAAGTACACCGGCTGATGCGAGCCGCGGATTTTCTGATTGGGAAACCGGGGCCCGGCAGCGTGGCGGAGGCGATGATGCGGAAGCTTCCGGTGATCCTCGAATGCAATGCGTGGACGCTGCCGCAGGAGCGCTACAACACGGAGTGGGTGAGGGAAAAGCGGGTCGGCATCGTGCTGCGGAATTTCCGGGAGATCGTTGGTGGGGTACAACAGCTCCTTGAACCAGCCACGCTGGAGGAATTTCGCGCGAATGTTGCGGCGCACCGGAATCAGGCAATTTTTGAAGTGCCGGAAATCTTTGCGAAGTTGCTGGGCGAAACGCCCCGGGGGAATTAGAAGGCGTCTGGCTCTGTTGACATCATGGCCCAAATCGAATTGGCGGTGATGCAACAGCGGGCGGGGCGAGTCCCGCCCCTACAAATTCTTTCGTTTTGTGAAAGTTTGAAGCCTTTCTGGCGAATGGAAAATACCAGACTTTCCTTTTTGCAAAGGAAGTCAACTTAGGCAGATAAGTTCTAGTTGCTGGCGCGCTCGGCACGGGGCTTGTGGGGGTAGTGAGGACCGGCTCCGGGATTATCGGGGGGCGGTTGGACGCGCGGCTTGGAGCAAGAAACGGCCCAGGAGCGCGAGGCATACTTGGGCAGTTCACACATCCTGGTGCAACCGGCGGAAGTTTTGGATTGCGCGCAACCGCAATAGCAGCCTTCCACTTTTGTTTTGGTGAGTTGGCCGCGGGTGTCAGCGGAAGTGGAAAGAGCGAGAGCGCCGGCGAAGAGGGCCAGATCGAGAAAGGCCCAGATGGCGAGACGGCGCAAGCGGCGAAGCACAGGTGAAGTCATAGAGGAGAGTGTCTGCCGGAATCGAAAAAAAACCGATAGCGCGGGGTAACTAAGAGTTTTGTTACTGGGGTCATGGTACGAGGATTGGAGGAATGAGGGTGAGCCGGAAAAGTAGGAAGCCAATGCGGAGTTCCGATTTGACTCTTGAGGTCAATTTTGGTTCAAGGTGCCATTCCGAGCGGGACAGCTAAGGGTAAATTATTGAGCTATTTATGAGAATGCTATAGGGGAACCGGCTTGGCGCAACTCGTGCAATAGAGGGACACGTGGGCGCGTTTCAGAAACGAGGCGCACATTATGGCAAGTGAGGGGGAAGGGGCTTACTTGCTGTTTTGGGCGAATCGTTACCACCTGCCTCTGAGAGGGAAGCTAGGATGGATGACCCCACGCGCCGGTGTGAAAACGACACTGGCATCTGAGATGCGCCTTCCGGGGCTCCCCGATCCCAAGCGGGGGCCCCACTTTTATTTCTAGACGATTCCCTAGCAGCCTTCTATCTCCACTCCAACTTTCGATTCAGATTTACTGCGCGCAGAGTCTTTTTCTTTAGTGGACCCCTGCCCTCGTTAGAAGCCATCTGGCTCTGCCGGATTCCTCGACCAAATTGAGTTTGGGCGGTTCTGCAACAGCGGGCGGGGCAAGCCCCGCCCCTACGAGTTCACTCGTTTGTGAAGGTTTGAAGCGTTGTTGGCGAACAGAAAATCCCAGGCTTTCCTTTTTACCAATGTTAACGAAGCCAAGCCATCTCATAAATGCCGGGCGCGTCCTTGCAAAGTTTTCTTTAGGGGCTAAAGCCCACATCCTCTTTCGCGCTTACGTCGGGGCCCTTCGGCTGCGCTCAGGATAAACTGAAGCCCCGACCTCCCAAAAAAACTTTTACGAGCTGACTTCCGGAGCAGCGCCCCGCTATCTGGGTAACGCTGCCTTTTCCAAGGGGAGAGGGTCTGGCGCGGTATCGATCGCGAGTCGCTGGATAATCGGGATACCGGCTTTGGCGAGGACGTGCGCAACCTGTGTGTCGCGGAGGCGCGAGGCGTCGTACTCCAACGTAAGGCGATTCTGCTTTTCGTCGACGCGGAAGCGGCGGAGGCCGTAAGTGTTGGCGAATTCGCCGAGGCGCTGGAGTTGTTCGGAGGTCGGCGGCGAGTGAAGTTCGTAGGTGATTTCGAGAAGTGTCATGCGGGGATTATACCAGCGGCGGAGGGGAATGGGGCAGGGGTAAGGCAGCCGACAGCCGACAGCCGACAGCCTACTGCAAAGCAGATCCCTCACCCGCAAAAAGCGCCCTTCGCTAAATGCGCTCAGGGCAAGCGGGTTCGGGATGACAGGGTTGGGATGAAGGCGCGGGTTCGGGATGACATTCAGTGAGTGCGGCGAATGCGAGAGCCGGGCCGCTTGACAATGGATAGGGTATGGGGGTATAAATACCCTTGGGGGGTATATGGGCATGAAGAGTACGGGACGCAAGGCGGCGGGGGTGGACGCGGAATTGAAGGCGGCGAACCTGAACCGGCTGAAGCGGATCGAAGGGCAGGTGCGCGGGTTGCAGAAGATGGTGGAAGAGGACCGCTACTGCGCAGACATCCTGGTGCAGGTGGCATCGGTGCAGGAGGCGCTGCGCGGGGTGGGGCGGAACCTGATGAAGAATCATCTGCAACATTGCGCGATGAAGGCGATCAGCAGCGGCAAGCCGAAGGAAACCGCGGCGATGTACGACGAGCTGCTGGAGATGGTTTACAAGCATTTGCGGTGAAGGGATTTGGGCTCCGATGGGGCATGGAAAAGCGCCTGTCCCTTAGATTCGTTCGGGACGGGCAAAAGGCGCCCGCCTCGGAAGGCGGCCGCTACAGGAGGAGTGATGGAACGCGATCCGGTTTGCGGGATGAATGTTGAGATTGGAAAGGCCAAAGCGAAGGTGGAGCACGAGGGGAAGAGCTACTACTTTTGCGGCGCGGGGTGCGCGAAGAAGTTCGAGCAGGGGCCGGAGCGATTTCTTTCGGCGGCGGCGCCAGCGGCAGGTTTGCACGGGGCGCAAATCGCGATGGCTGCCAAACCTGCTGTGGCTTCTTTGCCGATTCTTGCCTCAGCGCCGGCGGTGAAGGACCCCGTTTGTGGAATGACGGTGGACCCGCAGAAGGGGGCGGGGAAGGTTGAGCACGGCGGGAAAACCTATTTTTTCTGTTCGGCACATTGCAAAGCGCGATTCGAAAAGGAACCTGAGAAATTTCTGGCGGCGCCGGGAACCGCCGGGATGGAGCATGCCCATACACATGCGCATGCGACAACGCCTGCGGTTGGGGCGCAAGAGATTCGATACACCTGCCCGATGCATCCGGAGATTGTGCAGATCGGTCCGGGAAGTTGCCCGATTTGCGGCATGGCCCTGGAGCCCATGGATATGGTGGCCGAAGAGCAGGCCGATCCCGAATACGATTCCATGCGCAAGCGGCTTTGGGTTGGCGCGGTGCTCTCGATCCCGCTGCTGGCGCTTTCGATGGCCGGCGACGCGCTGGGACTCCATCTTGCTCCCGGCCTGACGAACTGGGTCGAGTTGCTGCTGGCATCGCCCGTGGTGCTGTGGGGCGGGTGGCCGTTTTTTGAGCGGTTCTGGGCTTCGCTGGTAAACCGCAGCCCCAACATGTTCACGCTGATCGGGCTTGGCACTGGTGCGGCATATCTCTACAGCCTGGCGGCAACGCTTTTCCCGCAGCTTTTTCCTGCTTCGGTTCGCGGAATGCACGGCGAGGTTTCCGTTTATTTCGAAGCCGCGGCGGTGATTACGACGCTGGTGCTGGTGGGGCAGGTGCTGGAATTGCGCGCGCGGCATCGGACAAGCGGGGCGATACGGGAACTCTTGCACCTGGCGCCGCAGACGGCGCATGTGGTTGCAAGCGGGGGCGACCGCGACATTCCACTGGATCAGGTGAAACGCGGCGATTTGCTGCGGGTGCGCCCGGGCGAACGAGTGCCGGTGGACGGGACGGTGCGTGAAGGCGCGAGCTCGGTGGACGAATCCATGGTGACGGGCGAGCCGTTGCCGGTGGAAAAGCAGGCGGGAGACAACGTCACCGGCGGGACGCTTAATGCCAGCGGAAGTTTCGTGATGTTGGCCGAGCGTATCGGCAGCGAGACGTTGCTTGCGCGCATCGTGAAGCTGGTGAGTGAAGCGCAACGCAGCCGCGCGCCGATGCAGCGGCTGGCGGATAAAGTGGCAGGTTATTTTGTGCCGGGAGTGGTTGCCGCGGCGATTCTAGCGTTCGCAGGCTGGGCGTTCTTGGGGCCGGAGCCGCGATTTGCGCACGCGCTGGTGGCGGCGGTTTCGGTGCTGATCATCGCTTGCCCTTGCGCGCTTGGCTTGGCCACGCCCATGTCCATCATGGTGGCGGTGGGACGCGGAGCGACGGCGGGAGTCCTGGTGCGTAACGCCGAGGCGCTGGAAACCCTGGCGCGGGTGGATACGCTGGTGCTGGACAAGACCGGGACGCTGACGGAAGGGAAGCCGCGGGTTGCGAGCATTGTCGTGGCTGAGGGCAGCGGTCTTTCAAAGGATGGATTGCTTTGGTTGGCGGCCAGCATGGAACGCGCGAGTGAACACCCACTTGCGCGAGCAATTGTCGAGGCCGCTACGGAAAAAGGCGCCCAGTTAGCGGACGCAAGGGAATTCCGCGCATACCCGGGTGGCGGGGTCGAAGGCAATGTGACCGATGATCGGGTCACGGTGGGCAGTCTGAATTTCCTGCAAGAACGCGGTATTTCTGGTTTGCATGGGCCAGCCGGACAACACCTTCAATTGGACTTTGGGGTGACAACCCCTTCCTCCGTGAGCATGGTCTTTGTGGCAGTTGAGGGGAAAATCGCCGGGGCACTCGCTATCACCGATAAATTAAAAGAGACCACACCGGAGGCGATTAAGGCGCTGCAGTCGGAGGGAGTGCGGCTGGTGATGTTGACGGGCGACCGGCGGGAGTCGGCCGAGGGGATCGCGAAGCAACTCGGCATCACCGAAATTGAGGCCGAGGTGCGACCGGAACAGAAGGCGGCAGTGATTCAGCGCTTGAGGAAAGAGGGCCGCATCGTGGCCATGGCTGGGGACGGCATCAATGATGCGCCGGCGTTGGCGGCCGCGCATGTGGGCATCGCCATGGGCACGGGCACGGACGTTGCCATGGAGAGTGCGGGAATCACGCTGGTGAAGGGCGATTTGCGAGGCATCGTGAGGGCGCGGCGGCTATCGCGCGCGACGGTTGGCAACATCAAGCAGAACCTGGCGTTTGCGTTTGTTTATAACGTGCTGGGCATTCCGATTGCGGCAGGAGTCTTCTTTCCGATATTTCACTGGCTGCTTAGCCCGATGATTGCGAGCGCGGCGATGAGCTTCAGCTCGGTTTCGGTGATCACGAATGCGCTGCGGCTTAGAGGCGTGAAGCTGTAGTGCGTTCGGGGCCACTCTTCCTTCGTCAGGGCAAGCCTGAAGGTGGCCGCTACTTGTTCGAAAAGCAGGTCCCTCACCCGCAAAGGACGCCCTTCGCGGAGTTCGCTCAGGGCAAGCGGGTTCGGGATGACGAGCTTTTAAGTGCAGTTCGAAGCCGGCTCGATTTCAACCTGACCCAAGGCCACCTTCGTTCGTCTATAACCTTAAGAGCGGGAACATTTTGAGTGGGGCTGCGTATCAATGTACAGCAGCGTGAGTGGTTTTTGCCTCGGGGGTCTGATATGTCCAGCAATGGCAATGGTTTAACGAATGGGAAGGCGGCGAAGAAGCGGCGCCGGCGCATCATCATCGGCAGTATTGTGGCGCTGATACTTGTGGGCGGGGGATACGGCGTCTACGCGGCCCTGCGACCGAGTCACGAGATCGATCCTTCCAAACTGGCGGCGGCGGAGCGGGGCGACCTGGCCAAGGTTGTGGTGGCTACGGGCAAGATTCAGCCGCTATCGAAAGTGGAAGTGAAATCCAAAGCCAGCGGCATTGTGAAAAAGCTTTACGTAGATTATGGCGACAAGGTGAAGGCGGGGCAGTTGCTGGCGGAACTGGACAAGATTCAGCTGGAAGCGAGCCTGCGGGCGGCGCAGGCGAATTATCAAGCGGCACAGGCGGCGAAAGATTCCGCCGAAGCCACGCTGGAGCGGAACAAGGTGGACGCGGAAGGGCCGGACGTACCGTTCCTGAAGCTGAACATGGAGCGCGCGGAGCAGATGTTCAAGGACGGAGTGATGTCCAAGAGCCTGGTGGAAGACGCGGAGAAAAATTATCAGCTGGCGTTGAACAAGCAGGTGAGCGCGCAGCGTAATTTGGCGGTTTCTCGCGCGGAGATTGCCAAGGCGGTGGCGCAGGAAGCGCAAGCGAAGGCGGCGCTGGAGAACGCGGAAGAGGACTTGCGCAACTCGACGATCGTGAGCCCGATCGACGGGCTGGTATTGTCTCGCGACGTTAATGTAGGCGACGCGGTGAGCTCGATCCTGGTGCTTGGCTCGCAGGCGACGCTGATTATGACGCTGGGCGACGTGAGCGAAGTGTATGTGCAGGGGAAAGTGGATGAAGCGGACATCGGCAAGGTGTACCTGAATCAGGCCGCGCGCATCGTGGTGGAATCGTTCAAGGACAAAAAATTCACGGGCAAAGTGACGAAGATTTCGCCGCTTGGAAAAGAAAAAGACAACGTCACCACATTTGAAGTGCGCGTTTCGATCTCGAATTCTACGGGCGAGCTGAAAGCCAACATGAGTGCCAACGCGGAAATCGTGCTGGAAGAGAAGAAGAATGTGCTGATGGTGCCGGAAGCGTCGCTGATTTATGACAAGGATCGCAAAGCGTCGGTGGAAATTCCGGAACCGAAGGCGGATAACGGAAAGAAAAAGATTGCCGTGCAGCTCGGCATTTCCAACGGCGTAAAGACTGAAATTACTGCGGGCCTCACCGAGAAGCAGCAAGTGGTGCTGCAATAGCGAGGCTCCGATGACGTTTCGCGACCTGCTGAGAGACACCATCGCAACACTGTTGGCGCACAAGCGGCGCACTTTGCTGACGATGTTCGGCATCGCCTGGGGCATTATTTCCATCACCCTGATGGTCGCGGCAGGGGAGGGGCTGGGCCGGGGCATCCAAAAACAGCAGGAAAATTTTGGCAAGGACGTGATGATCGTCTTTTCCGGGCGCACCAGTATGCAGGCCGGGGGGACACGCTCGGGCCGCGTGATTCACTGGATGGAGGACGACTACAAGGAAGTGGCGCAGGAATCGCCGGCTTGCAAGTATGTGCTGCCGGAATTAGGGAACAACACAAAGGTACACAGCGCCTTCAACAGCGGCGACCTGGATACGGTGGGTTCGCTGCCGCCCTTCACCGAGATCCGCAGTATCACCGTAGAGGAAGGGCGTTTCTATAATTACCAGGACAACGATGCGGGCAGGCGGGTGGCATTCATCGGCAGCGATACGAAGAAGCAACTCTTTGCAGAGCGCGAAGCTATCGGCCAGACCATCGAGCTGAACGGGATTCCGTATACCGTCATCGGGGTGATGAAGACGAAAGATCAAAACTCCAGCTACGACGGCGTGGACATTCGAAAGATATTCATTCCGTTTAACTCGATGAAGCGGGACTTTCCGAACAAGCCGCCGGCCGTGGAACATAGCGTGGACCGGCTGCTGGTGGCGCCGTGGTCGCTGGAAACGCACCGCGATTGCGTGAAGCAGGTGCGGCGCACGCTGGGGCGCTTGCACAATTTCGACCCGCGCGATGAGGAGGCCGCGAGCATCTGGGACACCGTCAAGAATGCCCAGGCTAACCGGATGATCTTCGTTGGCATGGAAATATTTATGGGCGCGGTGGGAGTGGCGACGATTTTCCTGGGCGGGTTGGGAGTGATGAACGTGATGCTGGTGAGCGTGCGCGAGCGAACGAGGGAGATCGGAGTACGCAAAGCGCTGGGAGCGACGCGCGAATCGATCCTGAAGCAGTTTTTTCTGGAGACGGTGATTGTGGTGTTTATCAGCGGAGGAGTAGGCCTGATTATTTCCTACGGCCTCTGCGGGCTGGTGAACCTTTTGCCGACGATTCCGTACTTTGACGGGCTGGATGCGAGTTGGAAACTGGCCGCGCTGACGATCAGTTTGCTCGGATTGATCGCAGTGCTCTCTGCTCTGTACCCCGCGAATCGCGCCGCATCGGTTGATCCTATCGAAGCGTTGCGCTTCGAGGCGGGTGGATGAAGAGAGTTTTCAGTTTTTAGTTCTTAGTTTTTAGTCGGAGATAAGCGAATCAATGCGGGCTTTAGCCACATATTCATGGTTCAAGACGCTGGAGCAATCCCGCCAGCATTTTCTTTATTTGGAGAAGCTCGCCTTCTGTTTCCTGGTGCCGGCTGACTTCCAGCATTTTAAGATCACACGCCAGGAGAAGAAAATACTCAAGTTCGCTTGCCGACCCCATGGAAACATGCAAGAACTGCCGAAGTTCAGATCGGCCCCTTCGGCCGCAACCTTCAGCAATGTTGGCTGGTATGGAACTGGCCGCGCGGCGAATTTGGCTGCAGAGGCCAAATCGTTCGTCGGGGGGAAGTTCGCGAGAGAGTTTGTACGCCTGAAGGGCCAATCGATGACTCCGGCGCCAAACTTCAAGTTTACGGAAATCTTGCATCGTGGTGCCTCACCAGACTGTACCTGTTTGCCGCGCTATTACTTACAACTAACTACTAATAACTGTCAACTCTTTGGCGAGGGCTCTCATGCTGATTGAAGTGTTCAAGGAAGCCTGGACCGCGCTTGGGCGCAATCGGGTGCGGAGCTTGCTGACGATGACCGGCATTTCGTGGGGCATCGTGGCGGTGACATTGTTGCTCAGCTATGGTTCCGGATTTCGGAGCGTGCTTCTCTATACCTTCGAAGTGTTTGGCAAGGGGGCTGTGATTTGCTGGCCAGGGACCACCAGCGAACAGGCGGGGGGCGAGCGGGCCGGGAAAGCGGTGCGGTTCGAGCAGGAAGACGCCGATTGGGTGAAGGCGCAGTCGCCGCTCGTGAAGCGGGTGACGCTTGAAACGGTAAAATTTCGGGGGATTTCGCATGACGAGCGGCTTTCGGACAGCGCCATTCGCGGGGTTTATCCGGAGTACGGCGAGATGCGCAACGAAGTGCCGTCGGAAGGCCGGTGGATTTCTGCGGATGACATTGCGGAGCGGCGGCGAGTGGTGTTCCTGGGGGCGCGCCTGAAGAAAAAGCTTTTCAGCGGGACGCCGTCCGTGGGCGAAACCGTGCGCATCGATGGGGTGCGGTTCACCGTGATCGGCACAATGGACATGAAATTTTCCGACAGCTGCTATTTCAATTGCGATGACGAATCCGCGTTCATCCCGTATCCCGCCGCCGCGGATATCTGGGACGCGCGCTATGCCAGCGTGATGGTCTTCGAACCCGTTGCCCCCCAGTTTGAGGCGCAGGCGATGCAGCAATTCCGGGACGCTGTGGCAAACCGGCAGCATTTTTCGGGGAAAGACAAGCGGGCGATCACCATGTTTGGCCGGCAAGAATTCAAGCCGGTGTACGACGGGATTACCTTAGGGATCGAAGGGCTGCTGTTTTTAATCGGGTCGATGACGCTGGCGATCGGCGGAGTTGGGGTGATGAATATCATGCTCGTCTCCGTGGACGAGCGGGTTCGCGAGATCGGCCTGCGGCGCGCGCTGGGCGCCCGGAAAGCGCATATTCGGTGGCAATTCCTGCTGGAGGCGCTGGTGCTCACTCTGACGGCCGGCGCGATCGGAATGCTATTCTCCGCGGCGCTGACGTCGGCGATCGGGACCCTGCCGTTTCTTGGCCCGGCTTATGAGGACGACTCGGGCAAGGTGGATATCCACCTCACTCTGTCCGTCACCACGATGGTGCTTTCCAGCCTGATTCTGATCGTTGTGGGCGTTTTCAGCGGCTGGATGCCTGCGATGCAGGCGGCGAAGCTCGATCCAGTCGAAGCGCTGCGCTACGAATAGGCGAAGTTGTCCGGCAACCCGGACGGATTCTTTCTTTCAAGCCCAATCTCGTAATTCCGTGAGAGCACTCCCGACGTTGGGGCGAATCTTCTCCCGCTGCTATAGTAGATAGGGGCCATTTCGCGCTGATTTGGCCGAACCCAAGAAGGCGGCATAAAGCCGCCCCTACACCGCTTGCGAGGGGAGAATCATGGATCGAAGGTTTGCACTCACTCGAATCATCGCGGGGACTGTTGCCTTGGCAGCCCTGCTCGCAGCGGGCCGAATCATCGAGGGGCATGCCATCCTGAAAGAGAGTTCTCCCGCCGCGAACGCTACGGTCGCGGGGCCCGACGTAGCGATCATGCTGAAATACAATTCCCGCGTTGACGCTACGCGCTCCAAGGTCCAGCTGTCGCACCCGGACAATAGCGTCAGCGACCTGCCCCTTGCGAAACAGGTTTCCCCGGACACGCTGTCGTCGAAGGCTACGGGCCTTACGCCGGGCGCTTACAAACTGCAATGGCAAGTGCTGGCGCCCGATGGCCACATCACCCGCGGGGTCGTACCTTTTACCGTGAAGGGTTCCTGAGCACGGCATGGTTGATCTGCTTGGCATCTTCGGGTTTCTGGTGGTGCTTTTGCGCGCCGCTACCTTGTGCTTTCAGACCATCCTGGCCGGCGGGCTGATTTTTCTATTCTTTGTTGCGTCGAGCAATGGACTGCGGCCGGAGGAGTTGACGCGGCCATCGTGGAAGTTCATCCGTTGGAGCGGGGCGGGCCTTGCACTCTGCCAACTGGCGTTCCTGATCGTGAACGCGCTGGTACTCGGCGATTCCAGCGAGATTTCCATTCGCGATTTGCTAGGCGCGAATTTTGCGATCGCCGGAATTGTTGCGATTGTTGCCTCGGTCGGCGTCGCGCTCTGGCCCTCGCGCCTGCGGAAGAGCATGAATCCGGCCGTGCTTGTCCTCGCGGCGCTGATTCTGGGATCTTCCGTGGTTACCAGCCACTCGTTTTCGAGAATGGAAGGGCGCGCGGTGCTGGTTGGATTGACGTCCCTGCACTATCTAGCGACCGCGAGTTGGATTGGCGGACTCCCTTACCTGCTGCTGTCCATGAAACGCGTTTCGGAGCAGGGAACCCGGATCAGGATCAGCCAGAGATTTTCGAGGTTGGCGCAAATCAGCGTCGCGGTGCTGTTTCTGGCGGGGCTGGGGATGAGCCTGGTTTTCGTGGGATCGTGGAACGCGCTCTACGGGACCGCGTACGGCATCATGGTGGGAACGAAGGTGGTGTTGTTTGGCTGCCTGCTGCTTTTGGGTGCAGCGAACTATTTCATCGTGCGCGGGATTGGCGCGGCTTCTCCAAGCGGCGCGACGAGCCTGATCCGTTTCGGGGAAGTCGAAATCGGCATCGGGTTGACGGTGATTCTGGCTGCGGCCTCCCTGACGTCCCAGCCTCCGGGCGCCGACCTGACCGAAGACCGAGTGAGCCTGCACGAAATTGCCGTGCGGTACGCTCCGCGGATGCCCCAGCTTACCAGTCCGCCGCTTGGGGATCTTTCACCGGCCGGGAAAGAGCAGGAGCGGCAGGCCAAACTCGCCGGGGTGAAAGTGCCTGCGGCGTTCATGCCCGGAGAAAGTTTCTCGCATCCAGATACGCCGGGAGACATCGCTTGGTCGGAATACAACCACGCCTGGGCGGGCTTGATCGTATTTTTCATGGGACTGCTGGCACTGCTTTCCCGCAACCGATATTTTTCCTGGGCGAAAATCTGGCCGTTGATGTTCCTGGGGCTCGCGGTATTTCTGTTTCTGCGGGCGGATCCGGAAAACTGGCCCCTGGGACCAAACGGATTCTGGGCCAGCTTCCGTGAGGCGGACGTTTTGCAGCATCGCGCGGCGGTGCTGATGATTATCGTTTTTGCGCTTTTCCAGTGGGCGGTGGAAACGAACCGGGTGAAGTCTCACGCCGCGGCGCTGGTGTTTCCCGGGGTATGCGCCATGGGGGGAATCGTGTTGCTGACCCATACGCACGGGGTGACGAATATCAAACAGGAAATGCTGATCGAGTTGAGCCACACGCCGCTGGCCATTTTCGGAATTGTCGCCGGATGGGCGCGCTGGCTGGAACTCCGGCTGCCTCAGGAGGACCGATCGCGGAAGTATCTGGCGTGGGTCTGGCCAGTGTGTTTTGTTTTTGTGGGATTGATCCTGATGGATTATCACGAGGCGTAGTGTGGGAGAGTAATCAGTTATCAGTAATCGGTAATCAGTAAGAATTGGACGTCGCGGCAGTTGTGTTAATCGCGCAGCTTGTTTCGGCGGGAGGGAAGGAATGAGCAGGTCGGCGCTGGTGGTAGTGGATGTGCAGCGGGATTTCTGTGAAGGCGGGGCACTGGCCGCAACCAATACTCTATCGCTGCTGCCACCGCTTCACAAATTCATCACTGAGGCGAAGAGGCAGGGCGTGCTGGTCGTGTTCACGCAGGATTGGCATCCAGCGAATCACAGCTCGTTCAAGGGGAATGGCGGGCCGTGGCCGGAGCATTGCGTGGCGGAAACCCCCGGAGCGGAGCTGATGTCTCCGCTGAACGCCGCCGTGGACGATGTGGTGATCCGCAAAGGAGTGGGCGTGGACGGCGCGGGATACTCGGGATTTGACGATACATCGCTGCAGCAGGAATTGCTGGACAAAGAGATAACTCGCGTGGGCGTTGCCGGAATCGCCACCGAGTATTGCGTGCGGGCGACCGCGCTCGATGCCCTGAAAGCGAAGTTTGATACCAGCGTTCTGGAGGACCTGATCCGCGCGGTGCAGGAAAAGGAAGTGGCGCACGTTTTGGCGGAACTCAGGGAAGTGGGAGTGACGCTGAGCAATTCGGCGGCGTGGCTACCCGCAGCCAAACAGCAATAATCGGGAATAAGAAGCGGCGGGCGCAGGCTTAGTTTTGCGCGAGCAGAGCATCGAAATAAGCCACCATCTCCGCGGAGTTCCAGTCCTGCGGCCCGATTACTTTGCGGGCGATTTTTCCCTGGCGATCGATGACGTAGGTTTCGGGATACATCACCGTGCCGTAATCCTGCGCGGATTTCTTGGAAGGATCGCGCGAGGTCAGAAAATTGATGCCGTGGTCTTGAATGAACTTGCGGTAAGCAGTGTCGTCTTCATCCACGCTGACGCCAAGAACAAGTCCGTTGCGCGACGCGAGGCGCTTGTTGAGTTCAATCAGAGAGGGCGTTTCTTCCACGCAAGGCGGGCACCAGGTGGCCCAGTAGTTCAGCACGACTACCTTGCCGCGCATGTCGGAGAGGTGAGCGGCCTTTCCGTTCAGGTCGAGAGGAATATCTTCAGCGGTTTTGCCGGCGATGGAGGATTCGCCCTGGCGGTAGTGGGGGAGCGTGAAGAAGGCCAGGACGGCGAAAGCGAAGCCCATGCTGCCCCAAGCCATGAATTTGCGCAGTAGGTTGCTCATATAAAGATATAATAACGCACAGAACCCGCGCCGAGAAGCCAGGAATCGCGCCGACGGCCATGAGCGAAGCCACAGCCACCAACCTACGAGTGAGCGCGATTGTACCCGCCCGAAATGAAGAAGCGGTGATTGCCGCGTGTGTGGAATCGCTTGCGGCGCAAGGGGAGATTGCGGAAGTGCTGGTGGTGGACGACCAGTCGTCAGACCGCACGGCGGAGATTGTGCAGGCTCTCGCGTTGAGATATTCGAACATTCGTTTGTTGCAGGCGGGAGAATTGCCTCCGGGTTGGGTGGGAAAAAATAACGCGGTGTGGATCGGAGCCCGGGAAGCGAGAAGCGAGTGGCTGCTGTTCACGGATGCGGACGCGGTGCACGCCGGGAATTCCGCGGCGACAGCTCTTTCGATTGCAGAAGAAAATGGAGCGGCGCTGGTTTCGTTCTCGCCACAGCAGGTGATGGAGAACTGGTATGAAAAAGCGATGATCCCGTATGTGTTCACGCGGTTGGGCAGCCGGTTTCGGTTTGCAGAAATAAATGACCCTGGACACTCCGCCGCTGCCGCAAATGGTCAATTTATCTTGATCCGGCGCGATGCTTACGACGCTGTTGGGGGGCACTCAGGCATCGCCGGGGATGTGCTGGAAGATGTGGCTCTGGCGCGGCGAGTGAAGGCGGCTGGCTATCGGATCTGGTTCGGGAACGGGAATGGAATCGTGCGCGTACGGATGTATCGCAGCTTTGCCGCGATGTGGGAAGGCTGGAAAAAGAACCTGTATACGCTGATGGGTGGAAGCGCGGAAGCTGTGAGGCGAGAGAGCGCCCGAGCGCTGCTGCCAATTCTGCTGGTGCTGCTGGTGGCGATTGGAATTGGCGGAATTACAAGATCCATCCCGCTTGCCGCGATCGTACTCGCCATGGGTTTTCTGGGAATCCTGATTGCTTACGACGCGGAACTGGAGTCCAATGGTTTTTCGGCGCGCCTATTGGCTTACGGCATCCCCGGGCGGATATTGTTTTCCGCGGTGCTGTGGGCTTCCTATCGGGAACATCGCAGCGGACACCTGGAATGGAAGGGGCGAACGTATCCTGCGGGTACCCCCCGCGCATCAAAAGGATAGAAAAGCACATGGTCTATCTCACACGAAAACTGGAGTTTTCGGCTTCGCACCTGTATCACAACCCTGCGTTGAGCGCGGAGGAGAACAAGCGGATTTTTGGCAAGTGCAACAATCCGCATGGCCATGGGCACAACTACACGCTGGAAGTGACCGTGGCGGGCGAACCCGACCCCGTGACCGGGATGGTTCTGGACCTGAAGGAGTTGAAAGAAATCCTGGAGCGGGAGATCACGCAGCGAATGGACCACCGGTTTTTGAATTATGAGGTGGCGGAGCTGAAAGGCCAGATTCCCACCTGCGAAAACATCGCGCGGGTGATCTGGAATCTGCTGGAGCCGAAGATCAACAAGGGCCACCTGCACAAGGTGCGGCTGTACGAAACGGCGGATCTTTACGCCGAGTGTTACCGGAACGGAGCTCACGGGGCATGAACGACGGACTCAAAATCGGACTGGGGCGGCGGTACCGGTTTTCGGCGTCGCACCGGCTGCATAGCTCGAGGATGAGCGAGGAAGAGAACCGCCGCATCTATGGGAAATGCAACAACCCTTATGGGCATGGCCACAATTACGTGCTTGAGGTGAACGTGTCCGGAACGGTGGACCCCGCAACGGGCATGATCGCGAATCTTGCGGATCTGGACAGCTTTGTGGAGAGGGAAGTGATCGAGCCTTTCGACCACAAATCGCTTAACGAGGATGTAGCGGCGTTTCGCGAAAATGTGCCGACCACGGAGAACATCTGCAAGGTGATTTACCAACGCTTGAAACACTTCCCGAAGGCGAGGCTGGAACGTGTCCGGGTGGAAGAGACCGGCAACAACACGTTCGAATATGCGGGGGAAGAACTTTAGAAGAGTTTGAGGGTTAAGCAACGGGAGAAGCGGGCAATGACGAAACCAACGGAAATATTCCTGAACGAGTCGAAAATTGAAACACCGAAAGAGAGCATCGCGGACCTGATGCGCAAGGTGATCGTCCAGATCGGCGAGGATCCGGAGCGCGAAGGACTGCGGAAGACGCCGGAACGTTTCGAAAAGGCGCTGAAGTTCCTGACCAGCGGCTATCACCAGAACCTGGACAACGTGCTGAATGGCGCGACGTTCAGCGTTTCTTACGACGAAATGGTGGTGGTGAAGGACATCGAATTTTTCAGCTTGTGCGAACACCACCTGCTGCCGTTCTTCGGCAGGGCGCACGTCGCCTACCTGCCGAGCAAGCGGGTTCTGGGCCTGAGCAAGATTGCGCGGCTGGTGAACATGTACGCGCGGCGGCTGCAGATTCAGGAACGCATGACCAGCCAGATAGCCGACGCGATATCGGAGAAGATCAGCCCCGAAGGGGTGGGAGTGATCATCGAGGCTCGACACCTGTGCATGCAGATGCGCGGGGTGGAAAAGCAGCACGGGCAGGCGGTGACCAGCGCGATGCTGGGATCGTTCCGGCACAACAAGCAGACACGGGACGAATTTCTGTCGCTAGTTCGCAACAAGCGCGCATAATTCGCGAGTCTCCAACCCATTTTGCGAGCGGTCCGTCTAAACGGCGGGGGAATATGCCAATGAGGAAATTACTCGTTTCCGGCGCGATTCTTCTCGCCGTTTTTGTTTCGGTGTGCTCCGGGATTTCAGAGAGCGAGATTCAGCGCCTGGCCGGGGTGATGAATTGGAAAGCCGGGCAGGTGATTGCGGACATCGGGGCGGGCGAGGGGGAAATCGGATTTGCCGCTGCGGGCGCGGTGGGAGAAAGCGGGAAAGTCTACCTGACCGAACTCGACAAAGAAAAATTCGCCGCGCTGAAGAAGGAAGTGAGCCGGCGGAAGCTGAAGAATGTGGTGATTGTGGCGGCGGCAGAAAAAGAAACCAAATTGCCCGACAACTGCTGCGATGCGATCGTGCTACGCCGGGTTTACCATCACTTCACCGCTCCCACGGAAATGGACGCAAGCTTGCTGCGCTCGCTACGTCCGGGCGGCTTGCTTGCGGTGATTGAATTTTCTCCGCGGAAATCGCTGACGGCTTCAGACCCGGTGAAGGGAGTGCCGGCCAATCGAGGCGGGCACGGAATACCCAGGAAAATTCTGGTGGAAGAACTGACGGCGGCGGGATTCAGACTTGAGAAAACGTTCGACGACTGGCCGGAAGACGATTACTGCGTGCTGTTTCGAAAGCCGTAGCACCAGGAAATTCCAGCGTTAGCCTTTGTGCGCGGCGCGAGAGCGCCGCACGCGGTCACGATTGCCGCAGGTCGCGTCGCTGCACCAGCGACGGACTCTGCCCTTTGTGCGGTCCACGAACACCCAGGCGCAACCGGGATTGGCGCATATTTTCAGGCGGTCCTGCGATTCATGCGCAAGCGCTTCGGCAAGGGAAGCGGCAATATCCGCCAGCACCGAAGGCCAGCCAATTTGTGCGGGTACATAGGTGAGCCGCAACCCATTTTGGCGCTCCTCCAGGCGGCGAAACACAGGTACCTTCAGCCATGCATTCAGCGCCTCCATATCTCGAGATTGAATCGCGGTTCCCTTGGAGGTTTTTTCCGCGAAGCCACGCAAAAGTTTCCGCAATTTGCGGAGATCGCGCAGATGGGAGGGGCTTGGCAGCGGAACGCGGAATTTCCAGAATTGCAGGAAATCGCCGATCCACTGGGGATCGTTCAGGAAGTCGGTGAGGCGGCCGTAGCCGTCCCACATTTCGCTGTTGGCGAGATCCACCCAAGGAGCGGACACGCCGAAGTTGTGGATGCGGAACTGGTGGGAAGCGGGGATCATGGTAATGGCATAAAATCGCTTGACTCATTACAGGGCCACCTGTACCCTGCGACATGAGTATATCATCTTTAACTCGTTACGGGGCCCCGCATGAGCGACACGACGCAAGCCATTGCAGCACAGACGGAATTAATCGAAGCCAACGCCGAGCGCGGTTCCAGGCGGATTCGAGTCATCCTCGCTTTTTTTGCGATCTATGTAATCTGGGGTTCCACCTATCTTGCCATCCGCTTTGCCGTGGAAACTATTCCACCGCTTTACACCGCGGGCTTCCGGCATCTTGTCGCGGGCAGTGTCTTGCTTGCCTGGGCTCTCGCAAAGGGCCAGCGCCCTACTTGGGCGCAGCTGCGTGCCAGTGTGGTCATTGGCTTTTTGTTTTTTCTTTTGGGCCACGGCTCGCTCCACTGGGCCGAGCAATATGTTCCCAGCGGGATGGCCTCTCTGCTGTTCGCCATCGAACCAATCATTGTTTTCCTGATGTTGTCTGCGGCGGCCCGTGTGTGGCGCCTGAATGGAATGCTGCTCACCGGAATCCTGCTGGGGCTGGCCGGAGTGGGAATTCTGGTGAGCGGCACGAGGCTCGAAGCAGGCTCTCGCGGCTATGCCGGGCCTGTCGCGGTGCTGATCGGTGCGATCGCCTGGTCGGCGGGAATTATCTATTCGCGGCGATCCAAACTTTCCGGCAACCCGTTGCTTCTTTCGGCGCTTTCGCTGCTGGCAGGTTCCGCGATGCTACTGGCGACGGGAACGCTTGCGGGCGAGGCCAAGGAGCTCTCGATAGCGCATATCACAGCCAAATCCTGGCTGGGCCTTGCGTATCTGATCGTTTTCGGCTCGATCATCGCGTTCACGGCGTATAACTGGTTGCTGGAACATTACTCGCCAACGCTGGTGGCCACGCATACATATGTGAATCCCGTGGTGGCGGTGCTGCTCGGCTGGCTGTATGGGGGAGAAGCGATTACGTTGAAAGTGGGGATTGCCGCTGCCCTTGTCGTAGGAGCCGTTGTGCTTGTAGATCGCGGCACAAACAGACTGCAACGCCTCGAATGACTCCATCCGCAGCGCGAACAAATCGCGCGAGTTTTCCTTGCCCACCGGCGAAGGCTATGGTGAACTCTCCTAGACAACATCGCCATGCTAGGGCAAAGATTCGGCCACTACCAAATTGAACAAAAGCTCGGCGAAGGTGGCATGGGCGTGGTGTATTGCGCGCGTGACGAAAAACTGCAGCGCGACGTGGCGCTGAAGTTCCTTGGAGTGCTACCCGCCGGCGGCTCCGCAAGCCATGAAAATGTGCTGCAGGAAGCCCGCGCGATTTCGGCGCTCAATCACCCGAATATCTGCACGATTTATGAAGTGGGCGAGATTGAGGGCAAACCGTACATTGCGATGGAGTATGTCGAAGGCCGCCCGTTGAGCATGGAAATTCCGTCGAACGGAATGGGGCTGGATCAGGTTGAACGCTACGGGATGCAGCTTGCCGACGCCCTGAGCCACGCGCACAGCCGGGGCATCGTTCACCGGGACTTGAAGGCTGCAAACGTGATCGTGACCCCGCAGGGCCGCTTGAAAGTGCTGGACTTCGGGATTTCCCGCCGGCTGGATGTTGGGCACGGCGGCAGCGAAACCACCTGCTTCGACAAGTCCTGGGAATCACAGCACACGTTCACGGGCACGCTTCCCTATGTTGCGCCGGAGGTTTTGAAGGGAGAAGAGGGGAACGCGGGAAGCGATATCTGGTCGCTGGGCGTTTTGCTGTACGAGATGGCGGCGGGGATGCGGCCGTTCAAGGGAAGCACCGCATTTGAATTGAGCGCGGCCATCCTTCGCGAACGAGCGCCGCTGATCTCGCCGCCGCTGCCGCCGATTCTTCAGAGCGTGATTGACCGCTGCCTGGACAAGGACCCCGGGCAGCGCTACCAGAGCGCGGGAGAGGTGCGAGCGGCTCTGGAGGCGGCGACAACCAGTTCGCGAAACCACGACTATTTCAGCTTAATGGCGCAGCGCGAGGGGAATCATCCACCCAGCCACCTCGGAAGGAATTTCGCGCTCGCGGCTATCGCGTTCCTGATTGCAGGCGGGATCGGTTACTGGCTCTACGGAAAGTCTGCCCCAAAGAGAAAAACGGTAACGGTCGGAGCGATCCAGTCAATTGCCGTTTTGCCGCTGGAAAATCTTTCGGGAGATCCATCGCAGGATTATTTTGCTGAGGGAATGACGGATGCCCTGATTACCGAGCTTTCGCAAATCAAGAAGCTGCGGGTGATCTCCCGGACTTCGGTGATGCAATACCGGCACACGCAAAAGCCGTTGCAGGAAATCGCGCAGGAGTTGAACGTCGACGCTGTGGTGGAAGGTTCCGTGGTGCGTTCGGGCGATCGCGTCCGCATTTCGGCGAAACTCATGCAGACCAACGTGGAAGGAGCGCTGTGGGCGGACAATTTCGAAAGGAAGTTCACGGACGTGCTGGCGTTGCAGAGCGACGTGGCGACTGCCATCGCTCGGGGAATTCAAGTGGAATTGAGCCAGCCGGAAGTCACCGAGCTCTCGCGGAGCCGCTCGGTAGTCCCGGAAGCGTATGAAGCGTACTTGAAGGGCAGATACGAAGCTTCCAAGCGCACGCCGGAGGGATTTCGCGCGGCGCTGGAGTATTTTCAGTCCGCGGCCGACAAAGATCCGACGTTTGCCGCCGCATTCGCCGGCCTGGCAGTTACCTACATGAACCTCGGAAACTACCAGCTTAGCCCGGCGTCCGAGGTGATGCCCCAGGCATTGCGGGCGGCGGAGAAATCCCTGGTGCTGGACGATCGGCTAGCGGAGGCGCACGCCGCACTGGCCGCGATACGTTTTTACGGATTGGAACGCAACGGCATCGAAAGCGAGTTCCTGAAATCGATCGCATTAAATCCGGGTTACGCGCAGGGGTTGCACTGGTATGCGCTGTATCTCGCGGCGCAGGGGCGAAGGCAGGATTCGATCACGGAAATCAAACTGGCGCGGGAGATCGATCCGCGATCGCTGATCATCAACGCGAACGTGGCGTGGTGCTATTACCTTGCGGGAGATTACGACAAGGCGGTGGAAGCAGCGAAGGAGACGTTGCGGCTGGATCCGAGTTTCGGGGTGGCCTATGGCTACCTGGGACAGGCTTATCTCGAAAAAGGGCAATTTGCGGACGCGATTGATGCCGGGCGGAATTTCGTTTCGCTGGCGCCAGGAGACGTTTCACGGCGCGCGGAACTGGCGGCCGAATACGGGCGCGCGGGCCGGGTAAAAGAAGCGCAAGAAATCATTTCGGAGTTTGCGCAGATGAAAAATGGGCCGTATATCTCGGCGTACGATTGGGCGATGGCTTATTCCGGCCTGGGCGACAAGCAGGAGACGCTGAAGTGGCTGCAAAAAGCGTATGAAGAAAGAAATGGGCGGGTGGCGAACCTGGGAGTGCACCCGCAATTCGCATTTTTGCGCAAGGAGCCGGCGTTTCAGCAACTGATCGCCAATTGGACGGTGGTGCAGGCGGGTGCCGCGAAGTAGATTTTGTTCACCGTTTGAGCGCGAACCCAAATTTGCAGTGTCGAATTTCTTGACGAGGTTCGAAGCCTCGAATAGACTCCGCACCCATAGGCACGCACGTGCCGAGTCCGATACCTGTCGGGACAACGGGAATCCAGCTGCATGGAGGGTGCAATGGCGAAGCAATACAAGGTTGGTTTCAAGACGATCAACGCCAAACTGATGGTGACCAAGAAGCACCTGAACAAAATCAAGAAAAAAGTCACGAAGAAGGACCAGAAAGCGATCGCCGCGCAGATCCAGGCGATTGACCTGATTCTTACCGCATGCAAGACCACCAAGATGTCCGTGACCTATACCGGAAACGACGACTGAAACTGAGGCAGGCAGACCATGGCGCGGCGGGAATGGCTTGCCCCGGAGCCCCCGGATGAAAGGTGCAACGCATCGAAAACACCAGCGGGGGAGTTCGCCGGGCGGGTTTCTGTGCCGTTCCCGATTCCTGGTTTCTTACTGGGAGGGCAAGCAGCTTTATTTCGAAAATTACCTGACCCGCGAAAAAATCGCGGCCTCGATGGAGACTGCCGCACTGCTGGATTTTTTCTCCGGCTGGAAGCGGGAAGAGGAGATGTTTCGGCGCTGGCCGGAATACACGCCCAAGTCACTGCGGAATGCCGTTCGCCTGCTGGTACGGGAAGGCTTCGTGCAAAAATCCGCTGTCCGGAAGCCGCCTGAAGATTCGCGCGAGAAAGCGCTGCATGGTTGGAAGGAATGGAATCCCGCCGCCGGCTTTTTTCACATGCGGACGAAAGATTCTTATAGCGAGGAGATCAGCCCGGAAGAGATTCGCCGGGTGGAAGAGCTGCTGGAAAGCGGGCGTGTCCCATCGCCGGTGAAGAAATATCCGCGCTCGCGGGCGATTCCGTTTGCCAGGGAAGCCTATGACGATGAGTTTCCGCGTGTGTTGCTGGAGCGGCGCACCTGGAGGAAGTTTGGGCGCGCGGCGGTTTCGAAGGAGCTGATCGGGCGATTGCTGCATCTTTCGTTCGGCGTGCAGAGATGGCAACAGATTCCCGAAGGTGGGCGATTTGCAAACAAGACTTCTCCATCCGGCGGGGCGCTGCATCCGGCGGAAGCCTACGTGGTTGCGCAAAACGTGGAGGGGATTCCAAAGGGAATTTATCACTACGATGCTGTCGGCCACCGGCTGCACGAGATTCGCCGCGGGGCAAGCGCAGCCGAGATTCAAAGATTGCTGGCGGGGCAATGGTGGTTCCGAGATGCGGGGTTTGTGGTTTTTCTGACCGCGGTATTCGGGCGCACGCAATGGAAATACGATTACCCGCGGGCTTACCGCGCGGTGCTGGCGGAAGCGGGGCACCTTTGCCAGACGTTTTGCCTGACCGCTACGTGGCTGGGGCTGGCCCCGTTTTGCACGATGGCGTTCGCGGATTCATCGATCGAGAGAGCACTGAAAGTGGACGGCATTTCGGAATCCGTAGTGTACGCGATGGGTGCGGGCACGAGGCCGGCAAAAAAATAGCGGCGAGGGGAGCGAACGCCCGTCGCCGCCGTTTTTGCGAGAACTACTTCTTCGAAAGCATCACGGATGCGCGAGTGGATTCCCAATCAATGTTGAGGTTGGCGCCGGCGCCCGCTTTTTCCAACGTGATGGTGAAATTCTCCATGGGGGAGGGAAGCGCGGAGACTTTCATGTCCACGCGAGCCAGATCATTGGCTTGCCCAGGGTAGTCCGTGCCCCATTCGCCTGTCTTTTTGCTGATTACGAGCGACCACTTGTCTTTATTGGGAACGGTAAAGATCGTGTAGGTTCCGGCGGGGACGGTCGTGCCGCCGATATTCAAATCCGCCGTCGTCACCAAGGTGGTGGCTTCATTCGCGCCGGTGCGCCATACCTGGCCGAAAGGAACGAGGTCGCCATAAATTTTGCGGCCTTTCGCACGCGGGCTGGAGTAATCGATGGTCACGGATTTTCCGCCGCCCAGATCCCACTTCGCCTGTACGGGCGGACTCGGCCGCTTGGTTTTATCCTGCTGTGCCGCCACCATCAAAGTACAACAAAGCAATAGCGACAACACACTGCCCACCAGGTACACTTTTTTCATGTTATTTCCTCCCGGCCTTACTCTACCACGCGACGGCTCAGGGAGTAGACGTTGGATATCTGGAGGCGTTAGCGGACGAAAGGATAGATCTCGTCGACAATCCAATAATTGGCCAGCACAATCGCCACCAGCGTTCCCGCAAGCCACAGGACCCAGCGCCGGCGTTTCCACAAGCCGTTAAGTGCGGAGCATTGCATCGGAATGTCCACCAGGTACGCGGCGCAATAACAGGCGTTGGCGAGCAGGGCGAGAATCGCGAGTAGCAGAAGGGAATGGACCTCAATCATGGGGCGGAAGTGGGGCCAGGTGGTTGCGACCCAGGCCGCGACGACCGCAAGAAGTACGAAGTTGTAGATGAGGCGGCGGAGTTCCCAATAGCGAAGCGAGTCGGTAAGCAGGCCGCGAAGGTTCGCCGGCGTTCCGGTGGAAAGGGGAGTGTCCATCAGGTGGCTCCGTAGTGAAATGCAAAGCAGGAACAGGGGAAGAATAGCACTGGACTCGCCGTTGTCAAGTACTTTGCAGTGCAAAGCTGATAACCCCTGCCTCGTTTTTTACATAAGCTCCTCCCTATCCTTTATTGAATTGGAGGGCTGATATTAAGTAGATGCCGGTCGCCCTCCGCGGGTTATCAAATCTACTCCGCGGGATCCAGACGCTCGATGGAAGCACCTTGAGTTAGAGTCCAAAATCGCGAATTCGATGCGCCGCCCTGGGATCCGTGTTCCGCTGCTCGTTGTTTTCCTGCTTGCCCGGCGCCTCGTGTTGCTAGTCGCTTAGGCGTGAATGTGGCTGGTGCGCTCCCCTATGAAGATTGAGGAGCCTTTCGGCGATGGGTCTCGGCAAGTCGGCTTGTGCGAATCAATCGCAGAAACTGCTCGATGACGGGCTAACCGGAAGCTGATCCACTGCCGAACATTTCGCTCGCTTTACACTTTGAACACACATGTGTTAGTTTAAGAGAGTCGAAGAAAAGAGGAAATTTCAAGGGACGACGGTGGGGGGCACTTGAGCGACGCCAAAGTTATGTTGATTGAACAATTCCGGGCACATGTCAAGGATACGGGATCGCCAGAAGTGCAAATCGCACTGTTGAGCGAGCGGATCAACTATTTGACGACGCACCTCAAGTCGCACGTCAAAGACCATGCATCACGCCGGGGGTTGATCATGATGGTCAACAAGCGGCGCCGTTTGCTGGACTATCTCAACCGGCGAGACCCGGATCGGTATCACCAGATTGTGGAACGCCTTAGCTTGCGCAAGTAGCGGTCAGCCGCAGGAAATGCGGCTCTGCTTGTGCCTTCACGAACGAACATATTCCCAGCGGAGTCTGTCGCCTGGCCGAGTTGCGGCCGGACGTGAATGTGCCAAGCCTGTCTTTACGGGCTTGTTGGCGTTTGCATTGGTGTAACCAGAATCAAAGCCGCCTGTCCTCGGCTGAACCTCCTCACTTTCTTCAAGATGCAAGCAGGCACTGCCTGCCAGAAACGCTCCTCAGATGAAGAGCTAAAGGAAAACACTTATGTCCGAGAACAATCACACACCAGCGCCCTTTCAGGTATCCATTGAAGTCGGGGGACGTCCCCTTATCCTTGAAACCGGAAAAATCGCCAAGCAAGCCAACGGTGCCGTGACCGCCCGTTATGGCGACACTGTTCTGCTCGTGAGCGCGTGCATGGCCAACAAGCCGAACGACCGCGATTTTCTTCCCCTCACCGTGGACTACCGCGAAAACACCTACTCCGCGGGCAAAATTCCGGGTGGATTTTTCAAGAGGGAAGGCCGTCCCACGGAAAAAGAGATTCTGGTATCCCGCTTGATTGACCGCCCGATGCGGCCGCTGTTCCCCGATTCCTGGCGCAACGAAACCCAGATTATCGCGATGGTGCTTTCCGCGGATAGCGACAACGACCCCGATGTCATCGCCGTGACTGCCGCGTCGGCCGCTGCCTACATCTCCGACCTGCCGTTCACCGATCCCATCGCCGCCGTTCGCGTGGGACTCCTCGACGGCCAGTTGGTCGCCAACCCGACGGTTGCCGAGCAGAAGACCAGCAAGCTGAATATCGTTGTCGCCGGCACCGCTGACGGCATTGTGATGGTGGAATCCGGAGCGTTCGAAGTCTCCGAAGAGAAAGTGGTAGAAGCGCTGGAATTCGGCCACGCGCAGGTGAAGAAAATTGTCGCGGGGATCAAGCAGCTTCACGACCAGCTCAAGCCGAAGAAGGTCGTCGTGGCTCCGCTGCCGTTCGATCAGGCTATCTACGACAGCATGAAGAAGACCCACGGCGCCAAGCTGCAGGACGCGCTGAACACGGAAAAGCATCCGAAGAAGGAAAGCTACCACCTCGTCGATGAACTCCAGGCGGAGATTTTGAAAGCCGTTCCCGAAGAAGACGAAGAGAAGCTGGCGCTGACCAAGCGGGCCTTCGAACGCATGCGCGAGGACATCTTCCGCCAGGAAGTGCTGAAGGCCAAGCGGCGTCCCGATGGCCGCGCGTTCGACCAGATTCGCAAAATCACGTGCGAAGCCGGTTTGCTCCCGCGCGTGCATGGCTCGGCGCTCTTCACTCGCGGCGAGACACAGGCTCTGGCCACGCTGACGTTGGGAACCAAGGAAGACATGCAGCGGCTGGACCTGCTTTTCGAGCAGGACTCCTTCAAGCGCTTTATGCTGCACTACAATTTTCCGCCGTTCAGCGTTGGCGAAGTGAAGATGTTGCGTGGCGCAGGCCGCCGCGAAATCGGCCACGGTGCTCTCGCCGAGCGCGCGCTTGCCAACCTGCTTCCGCAGGAAGTTGAGTTCCCTTACGCCATGCGCGTGGTGAGCGACATTCTGGAGTCCAACGGTTCGTCCTCCATGGCCACGGTTTGCGGTGCTTCGCTTGCCATGATGGACGCCGGTGTACCCATGAAGGCGCCCTGCGCGGGTATCGCGATGGGCCTCGTTGTTGAGGGCGGCAACTATTCCATCCTCACCGACATCGCCGGCGCGGAAGATCATTACGGCGACATGGACTTCAAGGTTGCCGGCACGCGCGAAGGCATCACGGCGCTGCAAATGGACATCAAGGTGACCAGCATCAGCATCGGCATGATGCGCGAAGCTCTGGCTCAGGCGAAGAAGGCCCGGCTGGAGATTCTCGACATCATGGAGAAGACGCTCAGCAGCCACCGCGAAAATATTTCGCTCTACGCTCCGCGTTTGTACAAGTTGAGCATCCCGACGGACAAGATCCGCGATCTGATCGGGCCGGGCGGCAAGAAGATCAGGTCCATCATCGAGCAGACCGGCGTGAAAATCGACGTCCTCGAAGATGGCACCGTGCACATTTTTTCGACCAGCGGCGCCGGAGGCGATCAGGCGCTGCAGATGGTTCGCGACGTTACCGCCAGTGCCGAAATCGGCAAGACCTATCTCGGCAAGGTGGTGCGCCTGGCGGAATTCGGCGCTTTCGTCGAACTCTTCCCCGGAACCGATGGCTTGCTGCACATCAGCGAAATTTCCGAACACCGCATCCGCGACGTTCGCGACGAGCTGAAATTGGGCGACCAGGTGCTGGTGAAGGTGCTGGCGATCGAAGGCAATAAGATTCGCCTTTCGCGCAAAGCCCTCATCAAGGAAGCCCGCGAGAAGCAGGCGAAGAAAGATGGCGGCAGCACGCCAGCCCCGGCGGCGGCAGCGGGTGCCGGCGGCGAAGGCAACTAAGCCAGCTAAGACAATTCAAATTCAAAACCAAAAGGCCCCCGGCGATTGCCGGGGGCCTTTTTCATGTTACAAAGGCGCCCGCCTCGGAAGGCGGCCGCTACAAGGAAAATTGATAAAGCTGGCTTGAAGGACCAGCACTGCATGGATGATTGAAGAGAATTCTAGTGTGTTGGCGCGCAATGAACTGCGTCTAAGGCGCCCCAGAGAGCGTCCAGCGCCTCGTTCGTTGTGGCGAGAATCTCCGCTTCGCTGCCTTCCGCGTGCTCGGCCAGCCAGCCTCGCCAGGCTTCACGGTGGGCTTTGTCGGCTTCTTCATGGACTTCGAAATAGCCCAGGCCTTCGGGCGACTTCACGCCATAAAACTTTTTCAGGCCGTCGATTTTTGTGGTGGCGATTTCGGGAACCTGCGCTTCGTAAGCGTAGAGCGCCGCAACCGCCTCTGCTACCGGCCGGTCGCCGACAATCTCGCGGAACGTTTCGACTACGGCCTGCGTTCCCGGCAGGGCAGGGCAGCAGGTGATGTCGTCCTCGCCCACGCCGAGCGCCGCGGCAAACTCGCGCCACATTTTCGGATGCGGACGCGAAGGATTCTCTTCCTCGGCCAGATTTTCAAGGATGATGTCGCGGATCGGGCCTTCGGTGCGCGCGGCCAGCACCCGCAGGTGCTTCGGGAAAGCCTCCACGTGGCGGTAATACTGGGCGGCATAAAGCTGCAGCGCTTCCCGGCTCAGCTTGCCCGCCTGCCAGTCCTGATAAAAGGGATGCTTCAGCAGATTCTTTTCGGCAATCGCGGCGTCAATCTTGTCTAAGAGTTCGGAATTCCGCATGATGGTCCCTCCGGTTATGGTCGTTCGGCGAAGCCGCTGCACGCGCGCTTAGCCAACCAAAAAGCACTGCGGGATTGTAGCAGAGTTCCCGGATTTTTGCCGCGAGGCTGGGGATCAGGAGAAGTGGAGGCGTTCGATGTCGGCGTCGAGGGCCTGGAGCTTTTCGACGATGCCTTCGTAGCCGCGATCGATGTGGTAAACGCGATCGATGAGGGTTTCGCCCTCGGCGACCAGGGCGGCGAGGACCAACCCGGCGCTGGCTCGGAGGTCGGAGGCTTGAACGGTTGTGCCGGAAAGTTTCGCCGGCCCCCGGACCACGGCGCGGCGGCCGTCAACGGAAATGTTGGCGCCCATGCGCATCATTTCGCTGGCGTGGAGGAAACGATTTTCGAAAATAGTTTCAGTGATGACGGAAGTGCCCTCGGCCTGCGTCGCCAAAGCCATGTATTGCGCCTGCATGTCGGTGGCGAAGCCGGGGTACTCCTCGGTGGTCACGTCGGAACCTACGAGTTTTTTCGCGGGATGAACGCGCAAAGTGGAGTGATCGAGCCGCTCTACTCGCACGCCGTCGACCTCAAGCTTTGCAAGCACGGCGCCCAGATGGCTTGCATTGCAATCGGTGATGGTGAGTTCGCCGCCGGTGATGGCACCGGCGATGAGGAAAGTTCCGGCTTCGATGCGATCGGGAATGACGGAATGGGAGGCGCCATGAAGTTTCGGCACACCGCGAACTCGCAGCGTTGAGGTTTCGTCACCGTGAATCTCCGCGCCCATTTTGCGGAGGACGTGAATCAGGTCGGTGATTTCGGGTTCGCGCGCGGCGTTTTCGAGGATTGTTTCGCCGTCGGCCAGCGTGGCCGCCATCAGGATATTCTCGGTGCCGGTCACGGTGATTTTCTCGAAGACAATGTGCGCGCCCTTGAGCCGGCCGCCATTTGGCACGCTGGCCTGGATGTAGCCGTGTTCGGTGGCGATGCGCGCGCCCATTTTTTCGAGGGCCGCAAGATGCAGGTCCACGGGCCGCGCGCCGATGGCGCAACCTCCCGGCAGGGAGACGTGGGCCACGCCGGAGCGCGCGATCGCGGGCCCCAGCGTCAGAATCGAAGCGCGCATGGTCTTCACCAATTCATATGGGGCAACGGCATCGTTCATGGATTTCGTTTCGATGGTGTAGCTTTCGGCGGGGATTTCGTGCGCGGAAACGTTCGCGGACATGAACGCCAGGAGCTTGCTCATGGTGATGATGTCGCGCACTTTGGGAATGTTGTGCAGCGTTACCGGGTCGGAAGTAAGCAGCGCTGCAGCCATGGCGGGCAGAGCCGAGTTCTTCGCGCCGCTGATTCTCACCGTTCCGTGAAGCGGCTTTCCGCCGCGTATCCTGAATTTATCCATTTCGAAATTTGCCGAGACTAGCGGCTCGGCTATTCTCCCAACGCTTTGCGCAAATTCCCGCGTGACTGCTGCAGGATGGTGCGGGCCTGTTTTGCGGATACACCGCGTTTCAACATGATCAAGGCCAGACGAAGGTCGTGTCCGCTTTGACGCAATGCCCGTGTAACCGCTGACGCGTTCCTGTCGCTGGCCTCTTTCAGAATCCATTTGGCACGCTCTCTAAGTTTCTCATTTGCCTCGCCGACGTCGATCATCAGGTTGTCGTACGCATGACCGAGGCGAACCATCACGGCCGTAGAGAGCATGTTCAGAACCATTTTTTGCGACGTGCCGGCTTTCAGGCGGGTGGAGCCGGCGAGAATTTCGGGTCCCACATCCGGGGTGATGGCGATCCTCGCGGATTTTGCCAGGGGCGAGTGGCGATTTGCGGCCACACCAATCGTCAGCGCGCCGCAGCGCTTTGCGTATGCAATCGCACCTAGCACGTAAGGCGTGGTGCCGCTCGCGGCGATGCCTACGACCGAATCCAGCTTCGAAAGGCGAGCCAGCCGCAGATCGCGCGCCCCGTCCTGGGGCCGGTCTTCCGCGCCTTCCACCGATTGCGTCACGGCTTTTTTCCCACCGGCAATCAGAGCGCGCACCAGATTCGCGGAGACGCCAAAAGTCGGCGGGAGTTCGGAAGCATCGAGCACGCCGATCCTGCCGCTTGATCCCGCGCCCACGTAAATCAGCCGCCCGCCCACCGTCATCCTCGCCACAATCTCATCTACCGCCCGCGCGATTGTTGGAATGGCGCGGGCGACTGCCGGTGCGACTTTCTGGTCCTCGCGGTTCATCAGCCGGATAATTTCCAGCGAGGTCATCCGGTCGAGGTCTTTCGACGCGGCATTTCGTTCTTCGGTGATCCGTCTTGGCCGAGGGTTCCGCACCGCCTTGGTCGAGGGCATTTCTAAAGTATAGCGGGGCTCCCCGCGTTCAAGTAAGGGGCCGCGCGCAGGTTTCGCTTATCCTAACGCCCGGAACAGCAACTCTCTCACAATTGAACGGGTGTGGCGAGGAACAGCTATGATAGAAAAGAATCAGCGTTATAACTTTCGTTAAATCAAATGAGCTGGAACCTATTTCATGGACGTATTGAACAAACTGTTTGAAAAACATTTCCGCGCCCCTGCGGAGCGCATCCAGCCGCTCCAGGGAGAGCTTGGCGGTTCGGGACGCCAGATCATCCGGCTTTCGCGGGGCAATCAGTCCGCGATTGGGGTGTTGTATGGGGTGCGCGAAGAGAATGCCGCGTTCCTTTCCTTCTCGCGCCATTTTCGCCGCCAGGGGCTGCCCGTGCCGGAAATTTACGCCGAGGATCTAGACTGCGGCGCGTACCTTGAGGAAGACCTTGGGGACACCACCCTTTTTGATTTTCTGACACTGAACCGATCGGGCGATTCGATTCCGCCGCCCGTGGTGGAGTTTTACCGGAAGGTCGTGGCGGAGTTGCCGCGGTTTCAAGTGGAAGCCGGGCGCGATCTGGATTATTCCGTTTGCTATCCGCGCGGGAGTTTCGACCGCCAGTCGATCAACTGGGACCTGAACTATTTCAAATATTATTTTTTGCGTCTGGCCGCGATTCCCTTCAACGAGCAAGCGCTTGAAGACGATTTCGACCGGCTGACCGATCTTCTCCTTGAAGCGCCGGGGGATTTCTTTCTCTATCGGGATTTTCAATCACGGAACGTCATGTTGCAGGGCGCGCAGCCATATTTTGTGGATTATCAAGGAGGCCGCAAGGGCGCGCTGCAATACGACATTGCCTCGCTGCTTTTTGATGCTAAGGCGGACCTGCCGCCGGATCTTCGTCAGTTGCTTCTGGACGCCTATCTTGAAGCACTGGGAAAGCACATCAAACTCGATCGCGAGGCCTTCCTCCGCTATTACTATGCCTTCGTCTACGTTCGGATTATGCAAGCCCTCGGCGCCTATGGATTCCGTGGCTTCTACGAGCGCAAGGCGCATTTTCTGCAAAGCGTGCCCTATGCGCTGAAAAATATCCGCTGGTTGCTGCACAATGCGAAGCTGCCCGTGGAGCTGCCGACGCTGATGAGCGCGTTCCAGAACATGCTGGCTTCCCAGAAGTTGCAGCGCCTCTCACCGGTGGCGCAATCGCAAACGCAAAATCTGGCGGTGCGCATTTTCAGCTTTTCGTTCCACCACGAATTGCCGAAAGACGACTCCGGCAACGGCGGCGGATTTATTTTCGACGCCCGCAGCCTGCCGAATCCCGGCCGGGAAGAGCGCTATAAGCAATTGACGGGAAAAGACGCGCCGGTGATCGACTATCTGAACCAGCAGGAAGGCGTGCACCAGTATCTTGCCAGCGCGATCTCGCTGGTCGAGGCCAGCGTCGCGAGTTACCAGCAGCGGGGCTTCAAGAATTTGATGGTTTCGTTTGGCTGCACCGGCGGGCAACACCGCTCGGTTTTTCTCGCGGAGCACCTGGCGAAACGTTTGCGCGGGCAGGGCGGCATCGAGGTTGCAGTTCGGCACCTGGAGCTGGAGAAGATGGGCCGATGAGGGCCATGGTTCTGGCCGCCGGCCTGGGCACGCGATTGCGCCCGCTTACGAATGAGCGGCCCAAGGCGCTCGTTGAACTCGGCGGGCGGACACTTTTGGAACTGACGCTTACGCGACTGGCTTCCTTTGGCGTGCGCGACGTGATTATCAACGTGCACCACTTCGCCGAAATGGTGATTCAGTATCTGAAATCACAAGACAATTTCGGTTTGAACGTGGAAATTTCGCGGGAAGAATTATTGTTGGACACTGGCGGCGGGCTGAAAAAAGCGGCTTGGTTCTTCCTGCAGGACGCCAACCGGTTGGATGAGCCGTTCATTCTTCACAACGTGGATGTGGTCAGCACGATTGATCTTAATTGCGCGCTGGATTTTCACAGAGAGCATCGGGCACTGGCGACGCTGGCGGTTCAGGAGCGGGAGAGTTCCCGCTACCTGCTTTTCGACGAGCAAGGCGAACTGTGCGGCAGGCGAATTGGCCGCGACCATGAGCCGGAGCTCGTGCGGGCCTCCCCAGACTTGCAGGCGTTGGCCTTTTCCGGCATTCACGTGATTTCGCCGCGCCTGCTTGGCAACATGACGGAAACGGGCGTCTTTTCGATCATCGCGACGTACCTGCGGCTGGCCGGCCAGGACGAAAAAATCATGGCCTTCCGCGCCGACGAATATTACTGGCGCGACCTCGGGAAACTCGAGGACCTGCGGCAGGCCGAGCAGGACCTTGCATAATTAGTCGACCGTCTCGGCCCAGAATGTTGTGTGAAAAAGCACCATTATGGTGCACACTGATGCAATGAGTCCCGCTAATAAGACTGTCCGCCAGAGCGTCAGCCTCCCTGCAAAGGTTGCCGCTCAAGTCCGCAGCCTGGCCAGAAATCGTCGGCTGAGTTCCAACCGCATGCTGGTTGAACTGATCGAGAATGGCATCGAGGCGGAGAAGCGCAGGCAACAGGAATTCTTTGAACTGGCCGAGAAATTTCGCAACGCCACAGATCCGGAAGAGACAAAACGGCTCGGTGACAAACTGGGCCGCATGGTTTTTGGCGGCTGATGCCCAGGATTGCGAACTGGGGCGACCTCTCGGCAAATGTGCGCCAGCACCTGCTCGATCGCATGCGCGACTGAGCAATCTCCCTGGACGACCTGAATCAACTTCGGCTTTGGATTGATTCGCACCCCACAGTGCCGGAGGGAGATTGGTACAAGGACTTTGGTTCCTTCAAAATTTGCGGCCGCGGTCCGTATCCCAAAACTTTCCTTTCGAGTGGCCAGGCTGCCAAAGGCGAGCGTCTCTGATGGAATCCTTGAGATGATTGATTTATTAGAAGCTGTTATTTGACCGGGGCCGCTTCAACTGCAAGCCCCAGCGCCTTCATGACCGCGTCGTGAACTGCCGGGCGAACTTCGGCGATCTTGTGGTTCTCGCGCGTGGGATGGACGCGATTTGTCAGCAGAACAACGAAGAGTTGACGGTCGGGGTCGATCCAGATCGTCGTTCCCGTAAAACCCGTATGGCCGTAGCTGTGCGGAGAAAAATAGTGACCGCTCGAGCTGCCTTCGGTCGGCACCACCCAGCCCAGGGTGCGCGTGTTTTGCGCCAGCGGTTGCGGCGCCGTAAATTCCGAAATAGTTGAGCGTTTCAGAATCCGCTGGTGTGCGTACACTCCGCCGTTCAGCAGCATCTGGCAGAAGACCGCCAGGTCTCCAGCGGTACTGAAAACGCCGGCGTGCCCGGAAACGCCGCCGATCGCGAACGCGTTCTCGTCGTGGACTTCCCCTTGCAGCATGCGGTGGCGCAACTGGCTGTCGAATTCCGTCGGAGCAATTTCCGGCCAGATCGCCCTCGGCGGGTTGTACATCGAATGTTTCATTTCCAGCGGGCCGAAAATATTCTCGTTGGCCAGCGCGTCGAGCGGCTTCCCGGTAAGCCGTTGAATGATTTCCGCCATCAAGATGATTCCCAGGTCAGAGTAAACGACTTTCGTTCCGGGCTCGTATTCCAGCGGTTCGGCGAAGATTCTTCGCAGCGTCTCCTGCTTGCTGGTGGAGGTGCGCCAGTATTCCTTGAACGGGGGAAGCCCGGAAGTGTGCGTCATCAGGTTGCGCACGGTCACTTTGTGGCGCCATTCCGGCTGCGGCCCTTTCGGCCATTCCGGCAAATAGCGCTCGATCGGCGCGTCCAGATTCAGCGGAGAAGGGAAGTCACCCTCCACGAGCTTTTCGACGAGCGTTGTGGTCACTACCACTTTCGTGAGCGAGGCGATGTCGTACATTGTGTCGGCATTCACGGCCGGGGATTTCGCGTCGTACTTCTGTTGGCCGAAGGCGTGCACGCTCAACTTGCCTCGATAGCCGACGGCCAGCGTCGCGCCGGGGAACGCACGGTCGGCGATGGCCTTTTCGATCACGTTGAACGCTGGCTTCAGCAGGGCTTCGCCGCGCACGTCCATCGGCTGCAACGTCATCGGGTTTGCCTGCACCTGCATTCCATAGCCTGCCTTCAGATCTACGCCCGGAATCGTCACCGGCATGCGTCCACGGATCGGAATCTCACCGAACAAAGCGCGCGCCACGGAAATCTGCGCCACGTCGGCGATCCCGAACACGGAGAGCCACGTTTCCGCCTGCGGGAACCGTTCGATCAGATAAGGACTTCCGAGGCCAACGGAAATTACCGGCTTGCCCGTTTTGAAAATCTGTTGAATCAGGGGGAACTGGTCGGCGGGGACGTCCACGTCGCCCTTGCGGTCGCTGACGCGCACGAACAGCGCCAGAATTGCGACGTCGTAGGAATCCGGCGGCGGCAGCTTCAGATTTTCCGCTTTGGCGAATTTCGTATCCGCGCGAAGAGTGACGACGGAATCGAAACGCTTGCGCAGTTCGCGCTCCAGATCTTCGCCCGGGTACGGCTCGGGGTCTGCGTACAGGCAAACAAGCAACGCCCGCCCGGGCTTCGTGCCATCCAGAGGCAGACGGTGCGGGGTATCGCGCAGCAACGTGATTCCACGGTCGGAAATCTCCTGCGATTCCGCCTGCCAGGCCACGCGGCCGAATTTGTCATTCAGCGCGGCAATGTCGACAAGCCGGTTTTTCTGCAAACCGAGTTGGGCCTTGGCTTGAAGAATGCGCCGCACGGAGGCGTCCAGGCGTTCCTGCGAAATTTGGCCGGACTGCACCGCTGCCAGCAGCGCTTCATAGGCTGCGTCGGGCACCGGCGGCATCAACAGTGCGTCCGCGCCCGCAAGAAAGGCGCGCACGGCGGCATCTCCGGGAGCATAGCGGACCGTAATTCCGCCCATATCCATCGCGTCGGTGACCACCAGCCCTTGAAATCCGAGTTGCTTGCGCAGGACGTCCGTCAGCACGCGCGAAGAAAGTGTGGCCGGCGTGTTCGGGTCCGGCTCCAGAGCGGGAACATTCAGGTGGCCGGTCATGATGCTGCCTACGCCCGCGGCGATTGCCGCGCGAAAGGGGACAAACTCCAGTTTTTCGAGGCGCGCGCGATCGGCCGTCACCACCGGTAAATCTATGTGCGAATCCGCCGTGGTGTCGCCATGACCGGGGAAGTGCTTCGCAGTGGCGAGTCCGCCATTTTCCTGGACGCCGCGGATAAATTCAGCGACATACTCCGAAACCTTTTCCGGGTTTTCGCCAAACGAGCGCGTGTTGATGATGGGATTACCCGCATTGCTGTTCACGTCGGCGTCGGGCGCGTAGATCCACTGAATTCCGGCGGCGCGCGCCTCCAGCGCCGTGATTTTGCCCATGGTGTAGGCGTCTTTGGGATTTCCCGCAGCGGCCACCGCCATCGCCGTCGGAAACGAAGTTCCTTCGTCCAGCCGCATCGCCGTGCCGCGTTCGAAATCCGCCCCAATCAGCAGAGGCAGCTTGGATTTCGCCTGAAGCTGGTTGCTCAGCACCGCCGTCGGGTATGCCTGGCTTTTCAGAAAACCAAGCGGGGAACCCTGCGTGACATTGATGAAGCCGCCGACGTGCAGATTTTCCACATCGTGCATCATCTGCGCGTAAGCAGCGGAGTCCGTCGCCGTGAAGCTGCCGTGATAGGTGGCAAAAAGAAGCTGCCCGACTTTTTCCTCGACGCTCATTTGCTTCAGCGTTGAATCGACCCAGGCGCCGGCATTTTCTGCGGGAGATTTGGAATTCGATTGGGCCTGTGAAGGGTTTTGCTTTGCCGCGGACTTCGAAGCCGCGGTTTTTGGAAGCTTTCCACTGCGCGATTGGCTGCGAACTTTCGGTGTCATAAGGGATAGAAGGACCAGCGGCACCAGCATCATCCGGGCGGTTCGCCTGCTCATATTGGAGAAATCCCTGCCGTGCCCCATGCCTTGACTGTATATAGCACGCGCACTACCCGCTCACAATGAAGGTGCGTAAGTCGCGTTCCAGAATATCATTGGGAGATATGAAACTTCGCTCTCGAGTTTCTGGAAACCATGGCTCCTTCCTATTAACCCTGTCTGTCTGTTTTTCCGTTCTGTTGCTTACCGCCAGTTGCCCAATCGCTGCCCAGACCCATGCCAAGCCCGGCAAGAGCCGAAGTCACACCGGCCGCGTTCAAACCGGCCTCGACGTTCTGGAGGCGGAAAAGTTTGCGCCGCTTCGCGGGAAGCACATCGGGCTGATCACCAATCACACCGGGCTCGACTTTCAGGAGCGCACCACGATCAATGTCCTTGCCCACGCACCGGGCGTGCAAGTCGTGGCCCTCTTCAGCCCGGAACATGGAATCGCCGGGCACTCCGACGAAAAACTTCCTTCGTCCAAGGACGCCTCCACCGGCCTGCCGATATTCAGCCTCTACGGCGACCATTTGCGCCCGACCGACGAAATGTTGCAGGGAATCGACGCGCTTGTCTTCGATGTGCAGGACGCCGGGGTACGCTTCTATACCTACACCACCACGATGGCTTACTGCATGGAAGAGGCCGCCAAGCGCAAGATCGCCTTCTTCGTTCTGGATCGGCCGAACCCGCTGAACGGGGACATCGTGGAAGGTCCCATGCTCGACGCGGATAAAACTTCCTTTGTCGCGTACTATCCGTTGCCGGTGCGCTATGGCCTGACGATCGGCGAGCTCGCACAGTTCTTCAACACGGAAAACCACATTAACGCCGATCTGCACGTGATTCCGATGAAAAACTGGCACCGCAACTATTTTTTTGAGAGCAGCGGGCTGAAGTGGATACCGCCTTCGCCGAATTTGCGGACGTTGAAAGGTTCGATGCTCTATCCCGGGCTTGAGATCCTGCAGAACGCCGGCGTCTCCGTTGGGCGGGGTACCGAAGCGCCTTTTGAAGAAATTGGAGCGCCCTGGATCAACGGGGAAGAAGTCGCGGCCGCCCTGAATGGAAAAAGCCTTCCCGGCGTTCGCTTCGTGAATCAACCGTTCATCCCTGTCAGCGGTTTGTATGCCGGGCAGCACTGCGGAGGCGTCGGCGTGCGGGTGATCGATCGCGCCGCCCTGCGCTCGATGCGTGTCGGCCTCGAAATTGCTGCCGAGCTGCATAAAAAGTATCCAGACCATTTCGACGTCACCAAGCTCCTCTTCCTGATCGGCAACGATTCCACGATTCAGCAACTCCAGGCGGGCAACCCAGCCAGCGAAATCATCGCGAGTTGGGCCAAGGACCTGGCCACCTACGATACAGTTCGCCGGCGCTACTTCTTGTATAAGTAAGCGTCAACTCGTTCCGATGCGCTTGTAACGGTCGCCTTCCTCTCCCGCAACTCGCCCCCATTCAAATATGCTAGAGTCACATTATGCGTATCGTTTCTTTACTGCCGTCCGCCACGGAGATTCTTTTTGCTCTTGGGCTGGACGAGGAAATCGTCGGCGTCAGCCACGAATGTGATTTTCCCCTTCGCGCGAAAACCAAAACCGCGGTCGTCTCCTCGCGCCTTCCGAAAGACGCGACGCCCGAGGAAACGGACCGGCTGGTGCGTGAGCACGTGGAGCGCGGCGAATCCATCTACGCCGTGAATCGCGATGTGCTTGAAGAACTCGCGCCCGACCTGATTTTCACGCAAGACCTGTGCCACGTTTGCGCGGCCACGCCGGAGGAACTCGGCGCCGCCCTGGCCACTATTTCGAAGCGGCCGGAAATCATCAGTTTGGATCCGCACGACCTTGGCGACGTGTGGCGGGACATTCTGTGGATTGGTGAAGCGACCGGGCGCCGCGAGCGGGCGCAGGAACTCGTTACTCACATTGGCGAACGGCTTGGGCGGCTGAAAGGGCAGCTTGCCGCGCTGTCTGAACAGCCGAGAGTCGCGGTGCTCGAATGGCTGCAGCCGTTTTACGTTGGCGGGCACTGGGTTCCGGAAATGGTGGAACATGCCGGCGGCATCGACGTGCTGGGGAAGGTGAAGACGCCTTCGCGGCGCGTCAGCCTGCAGGAGATCGTGGACGCAGCGCCGGAAGTTATTTTCATCGCGCCCTGCGGCTATGTCGCGGATCAAGCGCGCGACGAATACTTGTCGCTGAATTTTCCGGAGGAGTGGTACACGATACCGGCCGTTCGCGAAGGCCGCGTCTTCGCGCTCGACGCCAACGGTCACGTTTCGCGCCCCGCGGGGCGCCTGGTGACCGGGATCGAGTCCATGGCCAAGGGTATCCATCCGCAAATCGAAGTCCCCGTAAAAGCTATGCTCGGTATGCTCGCCATTCCTGCAACGAATCGGCGCAACCGCACGGCTGTTGCAGGTACACCGACTTTCTAGCAGCCGCGGCCACCTGAAGGTGGCCGCTACGCGGCTGCGCGGGCTTCTCCCCGCTTCACCCAATAGCGGTAAAACGGCAGGCCGGCCACCATCAGTAATAAGCCAATCGACGAGCGTCCTGGCCGCTCCAGCCAAATATTGAACGTCAGGGCCAGCGCTCCCAGTACAAACAAACCCGGCACCCACGGATACCCCCAGCAACGGTAGGGCCGCGGCATATCCGGCTCTGTCCGCCTCAGACGGAAAAGAGCTACCACTGCTAGTCCGTAGAAAATCCAGCCGGCAAAAATAAAGAGATTGGTCAGTTCTTCAAAAGTGCCCGTCAACGCCATCAGGCTCGAGAGTACGCACTGGAAAATGAGCGCCCGCCCTGGCGTGCGGTACTTGGGATGGATCCCATCGGCAATCTTGAAAAAAATTCCGTCGCGCGCCATTGCATAGGGCACGCGCGCCCCGCTCAACACGGACGAGTTCATCGAACCCAGTGCGGAAATCACCATCGCCAGCGTCACCCACGCCGCGGCGCCATGACCGACCACCCGCTCCACCACGTCGGAAGCCACATGGGCCGAACTTGCCACGCTTTCAAACGGCAGCACCTTCAAGCAAGCGGCGCTGAAGAGCAGATAAATAATCGCCACTATGGATACGCCGCCGACAAGCGCTCGCGGAAAGTTTCGCTGCGGATTTTCTACTTCGGAGCCGACCAGGTTCAGATCTTCCCAGCCGTCGTACGCCCAAAGCGCCGCCGCGAGCGCGGCCAGAAACGCGCCGAGCAGCCCAGTGCTTCCCGCCACCGGCCAGAGGGGCCCCGGCATGTGCGCACCGGAGGCCGGCAGCGCGAACGCGACGCCAATCACCATCAGCACGCTGAAGATTTTGATCGCGGTAAGAAAAACCTGGACTCCGCCGCCCAAGCGTACGCCCAGATAATTTACGCCCGTCATCAGGACCAGCCAGAAGACACCGAGCGGCTGCGCCCAGGTAAAAACAAAATCGTACGGCTTCAGCCAACCCGTCAGGCCAGGAATCGCGATGTGCCAGGTGAAAATCGGCGCCGCCACCGCCGGAATGAAAAAGCCCATGAAGCGCATCATCCCCGCCGCAATCGAAGACTGGGACGACGGCCTCCCCACAATCGAATGCATCCAGCCGAACAGAAATCCCCACGCCGGGCCGAACCCGCGGCGCAAGTACGCGTATTCGCCGCCGGCCTCCGGAATCGCGGCGCCCAGTTCGGCAAACGAAAGCGCGCCGAAAATGGAGAGGATCGCGCCCACGATCCAGGCGGCGAAGACGATGGAGACGCTGCGCCCCTCGCGCGCCATTTCCGAAGGTTTCAGGAAAATCCCCGTGCCGATCATCGTGCCTACAACGATCGCCATGGAAGCCCACGCCCCCAGGCCGCGCACAAGTTCCAGCCGCTTTTCGCTCATAATCCTCCGAGGCACACTCCGCAAGAAAGTGTAGCCCAACCTGCGCCGCCCGCCGTCAGGGAGCCGCGGGCCGTTGCACAAAGATCCTGCTGATGACGGCACCGAGTAAGAACGTGACGCAGGAGCCGATCAGCACGTACCAGGTGAACGCAACTTTTGTATAGACCAGGACCAGAAGCACGCTCGCCAACCCGCCGAACATCCCCACCAGCGACCCCGTCGCATTCGCGCGGGAATCAAACGTCCCCAGCAGAAAAAGCCCCAACAGGCTGCCGAAGGGAAGGGAGGCTACCGTGAGCCCCGCCTCCAAAAGGTGTCCCCATGGCAGCAAGCCGAATAAAATCAGAACACTGCCCCAGACCAACGTCATCCGACGCGACAATCTTAGAAACGCCGCGGGGTCCGCGCTTTTTCCGCTGAGGGCGGCAAAATCCACGACGCTCGAAGCGGCAAGTGAATTCAGGGAGCCGCTGGCGTTCGACATAGCAATCGCCAAAATCGAAGCGAGGAGCAGTCCCACAAGCCCTGTCGGCATCTCTTGGATGAGGAATCTCGGCAAGATGCTGTCGGTGCGAACCCCCGCGCCGAGAAGGGGCGTATGTTGCGAAAAAACGAAGAGCAAGACTCCTACGAGCAGGAAAAGCGCGAATTGAAATAAAACGATGAACCCGCTGGCGAGCAACGCGCGCCGGCTATCGCGCTGGTTTCTTGCCGCCAGCAATCGCTGCACGATGGTTTGATCGGTGCCATGGGTCGCCATGGTTAGAAACGCGCCGCCGATCACGCCGGACCAAATCGTGTACTTTGTCGCCAGATTCCAGGTGAAATCGAACACTTGTAACTTGTTGCCATTGGCGGCGGCGACCTGCGCAACTTCATTCCAGCCGCCGGGAATGCGGTGAAGCAGCATGACCAGAGTGACCACACTGCCAAGAAGGTAGAGCAGGAATTGCGCCACGTCGGTCCAGATCACCGCCTTCATCCCGCCTTCGAAGGTGTAAAGAACCGTCAAGGCAATTACGATGATCACGGCCAGCCGCTCGGAGGTGCCCAGCGCCACGCTCACCACCAGCGCGATTGCCGCCACGCGTACGCCTTCGGCAAGGGTTCGCGTCGCTAGGAACGTGACGGCCGCGACGGAGCGCATCCGCTGGCCGAAGCGTTTCTCGATCACGGCGTAGGCGGTCAGAAATTCCCCACGAAAATAGCCCGGGAGAAAAAACAGACTGATCAAGAAGCGGCCCACCAGGTAGCCGAACACCAACTGCAGAAACGTCATGTTGCCGGCGTATGCCAGCGCGGGCGTGCCGATAATCGTAAGCGTGGAGGTTTCGGTGGCGACAATCGAAAACGCCAGCGCCCACCACGGGGCGGTGCGACCGCCCAGAAAATAGTCGCGAACGTCGCGTTGCCTGCCGCGGAAATAAACGCCCAGCGCCGTCACGCCCAGGAGGTAGAGGATGACGATGGCCAGGTCCAGAAGATGAATGTGCATGCGATTCGAACTTCGCCGCCGGCCGCCGGCCGCCGGCCCCGCGAAGTGTGACGAGAATAGTGGCTGCGTCACGGTGCGTCAAGAAAGCAATGTCCGAACGGTGACACACCGGAACGCTTTCAGCACGGCCTCCGCCTTCTGCACCCCGAAAAGGGGAAGTCTCGCGTATGCTTTTTCCATGCGCTATGTTTTGGGTCTTGATGGCGGAGGGACGAAGACGGACTGCGTCCTGATGGACGAATCGCGCCGAGTGGTCACCTCCAGCCGCGGCGGGCCGTCCAATCCGATGCGGGTCGGCTTCGGCGGGGCGCTGGCGGCGGTCTGCGAAGCCGCGCGCACGGCGGTCGGGAGCGCGAAAATTTCCAATGAGGCGGTCGTCTCGCTCTGCGCGGGTCTCGCCGGGACCGGTTATCCGGAGTCCGGGCGAAAAATGAGGATGCTTCTCGAAGAGGAATTCCCCGGCAAGCTGATTCGCGTTTGCACGGACATGGATTTAACGCTTCAAGCGATCGGCGACGGAGCCGCGATCGTGTTGATCGCTGGCACGGGCTCTGCGGCGGTTGGGCGCGACGCGCGGGGGAATTCAGCGCGTGTGGGAGGCCACGGATATCTGCTCGGCGACGAAGGCAGTGCGTATCATGTTGGCCAGCGCGCTGTGCTGGCCGCCTTGCGTCACTTTGAACGAACGGGGAAGGATACTCCGATTGGCGAGCGAATCCTTTCCGAAATTGGGGCGCCGACCTGGGCGGATTTGCAATCCCGCGTTTACGCGGCTCCTGACGACGTCTTCCCGCGCCTATTTCGGGTGGTCGTGCAGTGCGCCGAAGCGGGCGATGCGACGGCGCAAGCGCTGCTCGACGATTGCGCCGCGGCCCTTGCCGAACTTGTCGAAGATTTAGCCGAGCGCCTTCAGTTACAATCTGGGAAATTCCAACTGGCGAGCACGGGCGGGATGCGGGGCGTCTCAGCATATTTTGACGCGCGCCTCGAGCTTTACTTGCGGAAGGCCGCGCCGCTGGCGCAATTCAGCGCTTTGCGGCTGAGCCCTGCGGAAGCGGCGGCTCATCTGGCGCTCCAGCTTCTGCCGCCGGCGTGAGGGAACGGACTTGACGCTCCTCGAACAACAACGCGATCGCGCCCGCCAGGCCGCCGGGGAAGAACTCAAGTCGTTGATCTATCACCCGTCGCCGGAGGTGCTCTACGCGCTGCTGGAAAATCCCGCGCTGGACGATGCGCTGCTTGGCCTTCTGCTTTCCCGAAAAGACCTTCCCGCCGAAATTATTGAGAGCATTGCGGGGCGGAAAACATTTTTGAAGAGCTACGCCGTCAAACGCGCGTTGGTTTTTCATCCCGGTGCGCCGCGCCTTGTTGGCCTGAGGTTGTTGCGGGATCTCTACCTTATGGATCTGGTGCAGTATGCGTTGTCGCCCTCGGCATCCACCGAACTGAAGCGCCACGCGGAGGAGTACATCGTCGCGCGCCTGCCCCAATTGCCGCTGGGACAGAGAATCACGCTGGCACGCCGCGGTCCCGCGCGCGTTGCGGGGGCATTGATCGCCACCGGCCATGCGCAGGTGCTGGAGATTGCGCTCGACAATCCGCGTCTGACCGAAGCGCAGGTATTGAAAGTGCTGTGGCACGACAAATTGCCGCAGGTGGTTGTCCTCACCGTCGCCAATCACCGCAAATGGTCGCAATACTACAACGTGCGCCTGGCGCTGGTGCGCAACTCTTCCACACCTCTCGCCCTGGTCCTTAGTTATCTCCCTCAGCTGACCGTTGTGGATTTGCGCGAACTCGCGGCTCCCGGCATTGTGCCGGAAAATCTTCGCAAGTATCTTCAGGCGGAAGTGAACCGGCGGATGCTGGCGTCCAAACGGGAAGCCGAGGCGGAGCCGCAATCGTTGCGCGGGGAGTCACTTTCGCAGCCGAAGAATCAGGATCGCTCCGAGAAAGAATAAAACCGCGGAGAAGGAAAACGCAGCTTTGGCGGAGACTGCCGACCAAAGAAAACCGACCATAAGGCTCGACAGAAAATCTCCCACGGCATTCACCGCCGCGAGCGTCCCGAAGGCCATGCCGTGCTGCTCGCGGGGAATGAGTTCCGCGGCGAGGGAATCCTCGAGCGCCTCTTCCGTGCCCACATAAATTCCCGCGAGAACAAACAAGCCCGCCAACAGCCACATTGAGGCGGGTGTGGTCGTGAGAAAAATGGCCGTTACGCCGGCCAGTGCGTAACCGCCTGCAAGAATGAACTTGCGGTGCGGCACGATATCGCTGATCCAACCGCTTAAGTAGGCAGAGCCTGCGTAGAAGACGTTGTGCAGCGTGTAGAGCCCTACGGCGAGGCTGGCCGCCCGCGCGGCACCGTGCGCCGGGGCAAGCATCCGCGACGCGTACAAAATCAAAAGCGTGTGCGAAAAATCGCCGGAGCCGAACACGCCGACACCGAGCAGAAATTCGCGGAACTTCCGCGGCAGGCTTTGGAGACCGGCGAGGAACGTCACTTTTTTTCTCGCTTCGAATGGCCTTTCCCGCACCAGCAGCCAGAAGCTGAGCACCGCAATCATCCCCGGCAGCAGCGTCCACAAAAATACCGCGCGGTAATTGTGGTTGGTCACTTTCAACAGCCACAGCGCCGTCAACGGTCCGGCGATGGCGCCGACGGTGTCCATCAGCCGCTCCAGCCCGAATGCCCGGCCGTATGCGCCCGGCGCCACGTCGGCCGCCAGCAGCGCCTTCTTTGCCGGGGAACGAACGCCGCGCCCCAGCCACGCAGCCGCGCGCCCAAACAGCACGTGGTAGGCGTGGGTCGCAAACGCAAAGGAAGCGGTCGCCAGCGCGGTGAACGCGTAGCCGACCACCGCCAGCGGCTTTCGCTTTTTTAACTGATCGGTGTAGTGCCCGGAAGTCAGCTTCGCGAAACTTGAAAGGCCATCGGCGATGCCCTCAATCGCGCCCAGCCATGCCGGACCCGCGCCAATCGATGCAAGAAATGCGGGCAAAATCGCGGTGGCGATTTCGTGGCTCCAGTCGCTGAACAAACTGGTGACGCCCACACCGAGCACGGTGCGGTTCAGCCAGGCGGACGGAGAATTCTGCGTTGAAGTTTTGTCGGAGTTTGCGTCGGCCACTGCGCCGCCTATCGTTTCGCGGGCCTGTAGAGAATCACCCGCACTTTTTCGAGTGTAATCAAGCCGCCGTCCACCATCTCATCCAGACGGGGCAGCATCTGGTCGATTCGCTCTTGCGTTTCGATCACTTCCAGAATAATCGGCAAATCCTGCGACAGTCGCAGCAGCTTGTCGGTGTGATACACGCTCGAAGAGCCGTAGCCCGCCACGCCACGCAGCACGGTCACGCCGGAGAACCCGTCTTTCCGCAGCAATTCGACAATCGCCTCGTGCAAGGGTTTTCCGTGCCATTTATCCGATTCGCCGATGTGGATTCGCATCAGCGTCCGCTCGCCTTCGAATTTCTGGTGCATCATAAACCACCCGCGTAGCGGCCCCGACCCGGTCGGGGCCGCGAATGCCTTCCCCTAGAATCTGTTCGCCAGCCGTATTCCTGCGACCGAAAGCAGCAGCCCGAAAGCCACGCTTGCCGACACGTATGCCGTCGCCCACAGCCACTCACCCGCTTCCAGCATCTTCGCCGTTTCCCATCCGAAGCTTGAAAACGTGGTGTATCCGCCGAAAAATCCGATCGCGATGGCCATGCGCCATTCCGGAGGCACAATCACGCGATTGAGGAGAATCTGCCCGATCAATCCCAGAAAAAAGCATCCCGTCAGATTGATCAGCAGCGTTCCGTAAGGAAACGTGCTCCCCATCTTGATCTGTACCAGCCCCTGCAGTCCGTATCTTGCCAGCGTTCCGACCGCGCCGAACGCACCAATCAGGAATAAACGCAAAG
>Ga0210400_10000050_pt1 | contig 196437 bp, 155 predicted proteins | sample IncBWH26MmetaG_FD_155456 | JGI IMG/M metagenome (GOLD analysis project Ga0210400, IMG submission 155456) | Forest soil microbial communities from Barre Woods Harvard Forest LTER site, Petersham, Massachusetts, United States - Inc-BW-H-26-M | ecosystem: Environmental > Terrestrial > Soil >... | reverse complement strand
GAGACGTTGCTGGCCACAAGCAACGTGAATTCGACAACGTTCGGGAAAGTGGGCGAGTTCGCGGTCGATGGGCAGATCGACGGCCAGGCGCTCTTCCTCAGCCAGCTGGCGATCCCCGGACAAGGGAACAAAGACGTGTTGTATGTGGCCACGGAAAACGACACCGTGTACGCGGTGGATGCGCAAAGCATCAGCGGCAGTTCCGCCACGGTCCTTTGGAAAACCAGGGTCCTTCCCAGTGGAGAATCTCCTGGCACGAGCTTGCCCTGCGGGAATATCAATCCAAACGGAATCACTGCTACACCGGTCATCGACCGCGCCCGCAACGCCATCTACGTCGAGGCCATGTCCCAGAATTCCGCCGGAAACATCATCCACCGGCTGCACGCGTTGGATTTGACAAATGGGAACGAGCTGTTTGGCGGACCCACAACCATCACCGCGACTTATCCGGGTACGGGCGGGCACAGCAGCGGCGGCGTCGTCACTTTTGATCCCTCGGTTCAGCATGACCGTGCCGCGCTGCTCGAGAGCGGAGGCATTATTTACACCGCGTGGTCGGGATTGTGGGGGGATTGCGGCCCTTATTCCGCTTGGGTGATTGCCTTTGATGCCGGCACGCTGAAACAAAGCGGCGCTATCGACCTGGTGCCTAACAATTCCGGCGGTGGCATGTGGATGGGCGGCGGCGGGCCCGCGGCAGATGCGTCAGGGAACGTGTACGTCATTAGCGGCAACGGCTTTGGCGACACACCCGGGATGAACAGCTACGGAAACTCGTTTGTCAAGCTTTCCACTTCAGCGGGCCTCAAAGTCGGGGATTACTTCACGCCGTTTAACACCATTGCCGAAGACGGCAGGGACGCGGATTTCGGTTCGGCCGGGCCGTTGCTGCTGCCTGACATGGTGGACGCGAGCAACACGACGCGGCACCTTGCCGTAGGGGCGGGCAAGGACGGGAATCTCTATGTGGTGGACCGTGACAACATGGGGAAGTTCAGCAGCACGAAGAACAATGTCTACCAGCAATTCCCATTGAGCTCGAGCGAAAATCACTCGTCGCCGGTCTTCTTTAACAACACCGTGTACATCTGTCCGGAAAGCAATACGCTTAAAGCTTTCGCGGTTTCCAAAGCGCTCCTGGCGACTTCGCCATCCACGCAGAGCGCCCATGTATTCGGCAGCAACGGAGCGGTTGTCAGCGTCTCCGCGAATGTTAACGCGCAAGGAATCGTTTGGGCGCTGGACTGGGGAGCCGGGACTCTGTTCGCCTACGACGCCAGCGACCTCACAAAGGAACTTTACGACTCGAACCAAGCTGCCTCAAACCGGGACCACTTCTCGGCGGTCGGAGGACATTTCATCGCACCGATGGTTGCGAATGGCAGGGTGTACATCGGCACTAAGACGACCGTGGCGGTCTTCGGGTTGCTATAGTGACGATGCGACATTGTTTGCGCGTGCCGCGCTGAGGATCTAGCCGCGCTCGCTGGAGCGTAGCTTGAATTTCGTAAGCGCGGTAATGCCAAATGCTTCGAGCATTTGTTCTTGAATCTCGTCCGTGAGCGCGTTAATGCGTTGGACCCCTGGTCCGCCGGGGCCGATGCGATAGCGGAGCTGGCGTTGGCCGGCGGGCGTTTCGGTGATTTGTAGAACGGCATCGGCAATATCCTGAGGGTTGGCCCGTGAGCTGGCAACCATCGCTTTCAGGTTCTCGGGAACTTGGGCCATTTCGCCGTAGCCGGATTTGCGCGCGGGATCTTCTCCCTTTTCGAGTTTGCTCAGGATGGGCGTGGCATGGGCGCCGGGCTCGAGAATCACGGAGTCGATGCCCTGCGAAGCCAGTTCGTAACGATAGACTTCCGCGAGCGCTTCCATCGCAAACTTGCTCGCGCAATACAAGCCCATGCCCGGAATCGCGAGGCGGCCCGCTCCGCTGCTGACGTGCAGCAACAATCCGCTCCCCTGGCGTTTCATGGCGGGGAGAACGGCGCGATTCATCCGCAAGATGCCGAAAAAATTGGTATCAAACTGCCGCTGGGCCTGGGCCATAGTCACGGTCTCGGCGAGGTCCATGATTCCGTGGCCGGCGTTGTTCACCAGCACGTCGATCCGGCCACATTGCAGCACGATTTTGCTCACCGCGCGCTCGACTGAGGTGTCGTTCGTCACATCGAGATCCAGCGTTTGCAAGGAGAGCGACTCCTGCTTAGCAAGTTCAGCGATTTCCCGCGCTACCGTCGCGTTGCGGCCCTTGATGTCGCGCATAGTCGCAAAGGCCCGATAGTTCTTGCGCGCGAGCGTTTCCGCGATCAGCCGACCGAAGCCGCTGCTCGCGCCGGTGATGAGCACAACTTGTTTCGGACTAGACATGGGGTAAGAGGATAGAGAGGAAGCGGCCGCACGTAAATAGCGTTAATTTTGCACTTACGCAATCAAGGTGTCCGATGCGGTCCGCCCAGTGAAGGCAGTGCAGCTCTAGCCCTTGGGTTTTAGGCCTTTCAGCAGGGCGTGAACCATGCTGTCCACCTGGTCGCGCGTGATCGCAGTACGATAGGGCGGCTCGAGCCCGATGGCGCGATAGGCCAGTCGCTTCGACGGGCGCTGGAAGAGGTCAAATACAAAGGTGCCTTCGCGGAACCTTACGTTCTCGTAGCTGACTTCTGGCGGTCCGTAGCCCCATCCCTCCCAGCACCCAAAAGGCCCGCAGACCAACCCTGGATACGCGCCGGGATAAACATGCTCGACCGCCACATGGCGGGGGCGCATAGCGTAGTGATAATCCACCAGGAAATCCGCCGCGGCGGGATCGCTGATTTGCGTCAGGCCCTTCTCGGTTAAATGGCGTTCGATAGAGGTTCGAAGCTCTTGACGGACGATTTCATTGGCGGGTTCATTTTCCCGGGCGACTGTTTCCCGGCCTTTGATTACGTCTCGTGAAACCACCGGCCGGCCATCCTGCGCCTCTCTCTTCGCCTGAGCAGGCCGCCAAGCCCAGGTTTGATGTTTCAAGACCGGAATATCGCGGTCGCGGGTAATCTCCACATGCTCATCGCAGCCGGCGAGCAGCAGCCCGCAAAACAGAACGGAAGCCACCAGCAGCGATTTTCCAATGCCATTTACGAGATGCTTTATCACTGCGTCCTCCCATGCGGACACGGTCTCTCCCCATGTTAAACCCCGAATTCTTGGGAGAGTTGCTGCTGTCAAAGGGATGTGCGCAAGCTGGTAAAGAAGGGAAGCGGCAGTTGCAGGATCGATTCAGAGTACTGGCTGGTTCAGGTGGCCGGAGAGGCCCAATCGGACGGCGGAAAAACAACCGGCCAGAACTTTGGGTTAGGCTGATCGAACTCGAAGGCCACGGAAAAGAAATCGGTTGAAGTATCGTCCACGCGGACGACCCGGCAGTCTTGCTCGATATGGTTCTGCGTGTTCACGACGCGCATGGGCTGGCCGACGTACACGTCCATTTTCATCTGGAGCAGGCCGCCGTGGGCGTTCACGACCAGGGTCAGGGCTTCTTCCTGCCGCGGTTGGCGGTGGACGTCATCGGCAATGACGGTGACTTTCATCCGCAGCATCACGCGCTCACTGCGCCGGCGGTCGGCCGGATTGGACGAACTGGACAAGCTCACCTCCTAAGACAGAAGCCCGCGAGCCCGCCGGACTCTTGAGAAACCGGCAAGAGAATCAGCAAGTTTCCCAAATAGATTTTACCGTAGATGGCCATGCTGGGCTGCGGGCGAATGGACGGGCGTTGCGCAAAAGGCAGGACATCACCGCAGGGGCTGAGGCGTTAAATTTGACGGGAATTCAGCTTCGCTTCGAGGCGTGCTTTCACCGCGGGCCACTCGGAATCGATGATGCTGAAATAAACGGTATGGCGGATGCGGCCGGTCGAAGTGACCATGTGGTTTCGGAAGACGCCTTCCTGCTGTGCGCCAACGCGCAGGATGGCCGCGCGGGATTTTTCGTTTAGCGAATCCGTTTTCAGCTCCACGCGCTGGCAACCCAGCGATTCGAAAGCGTGTCGCAGCAGCAAGTATTTTGCTTCGGTATTGATGGCCGTGCGCTGCCAGGAGCGCGCGACCCACGTCCAGCCAATCTCCACGCGATGATGCGCACGATCGATGTTGCCGTAGCGCGTGCTCCCGATGGCCCGGCCGGTGGCTTGTTCCATGATGGCAAATGGCAAGGATATGCCGCGGGCTTGCTCGTCCAGCGCCGTTTCGATGTACGCCGCCATTTCTTCTTGCGTTCGAACGGGCGTAGGTATCCAGCGCCACAATTCTTGGTCCAGGCCGACTTCGGCCAGTCCTGCTAAATGGGCCTTTGCCAGCGGCTCGAGCTGCACGTGCGCGCCTGTCAAGGTCACCGGGGAGACGGCCATTTCCGCAAGCATGATGAGCGCATGCTATGGCGGGACCGCTAGATCAAGTAGCGCCAATTTGGATATGGTGGGGAAACTTTCTCAGTGCACGGGGCAACAGGCTGAAGGATGCGGCGCTACGCGTAATAGGAGGCCAGCATCGTTCTTCCTCGTACCGGGAAGTATTCGCTGCCGTGCGTGCAAAGCTGCGAGAACTTGGACACCAGGGAATCATCGAGCCAGCCGCACGCGGCCTCCCTGTTGAGGGTTTCCAAGGCATCCGTTGAAGAAAGTGCATCGCGGTAAGGGCGATCGGTGATGAGCGCATCGTAGACGTCGGCAACTTGGAGAATGCGCGCCAGCAGCGGAATCTCATGCCCGCAGAGGCCATCAGGATAGCCGCTGCCGTCCATGCGCTCATGGTGATGGCGAATCACCGGCAGGATGCGGCGCAGCGACTTCAACGGTGCGCAGATGCTTTCGCCGACAAGGGGATGTTGCCGGACAACCTGAGTTTCTTCCGCGTTGAGCGAGCCCGGCTTGAGGAGAATCTCATCCGGTACGGCAATTTTTCCGATGTCATGAAGCAAACAGGCGATCCGCAACTCCTGCAAATCGTCTTCCGGCAAATCCAGACTTCTGCCGAGCTGCACGGCGTGATCTATCATCCGTTCGGAGTGCCCGTTCATGAGCGGATGTCTTGCTTCGATACTGCGCGCCAGGGAAAACATCACGGATTTGGCCTGTTCATCGATATAGGTCTTGAGGCGCAAGAGCGATTGCACGCGGCCCAGCGCTTCCCCGAGCGAGTTGCAAGTTCCCCAGAAGTCCGCAGCCCCTGCTTGGCGTGCCCGGGCGGCATCCCCCGGATCGGAGAATTGCTTGACCAATACGATAGGGATCTGCTGATTGAGGGGGTTATCCTTCATACGGCGGCAGAGGTCGAAGATATCGAAATCCGGCAAAGTGTCGCAGAGCAGCACGAGATCCGGCTGAAGCCGGAGACACTGCCGCAGGGCAGATTGTCCGTCCTTGGCGGCAAATACTTCGTAGTTATGATTCTGCAGGAATGATTTCCAGGAATCGCGGTCCGCTGAAGCGACATCCACAAGCAAAATGGCTGAGTTCATAAGCCCCTCGTTATTCCTCAGCGCGGCAGGACAAGTGGACACACTATCCCCCACGCGTAAAATAAGGCTTGGCGAGGGATTGGACTAGCTACCGATCTCCAATCCCTGTCTTCGGAGGAGTGAACCTCCGCTTCCTGGGGACGAGGAGGAATGAGGTGGCTAGGCAGGGGTAAACAATGCTCGTCGAGTTCCAAACCGCGAGCTAATGTAAATGACTAAGAACTCGGGTCTTGCGACGCAGCGTGTGGGTGGATGCGCCAGGCGCTAGGAATAATTTTCACAGGGTATCCGTTGTTTACCTGATGTCGCACATTCTCCGTGCGTCCTTTCGGTCCCTCTTCGCCATCGGCAAAGAACGCTTTCCATTAACGTACCAGAACGAGGTGCTGCCAGTCCGCAGTGGTTGTTTTTTTCACTTTCTTGCTGATTTGAAGGGAGTGGGTTACTTGGAGGGAAGGAAAAGAGAACTTCTGGGAAACGGGATGCGGGCGAGGGGCGGCGTGAGGTATGATAGAGTCTCCTGAAATTAACTCATTAGGATGGCTATGGCGACGGCAACGAATGGAAAGATATTGCTAAGGGTAAGGCCGCGGGGCTTCTGCGCGGGAGTCGTGCGCGCGGTGGATATCGTGGAGCTGGCGCTGGAAGCGTACGGCGCGCCGGTCTACGTACACCATGAGATCGTCCATAATACCTATGTGGTGGAGCAGTTGCGGCGGCGCGGCGCGATCTTTGTGGAAGCCATCGAGGAAGTGCCGCACGGGGCGGTGCTGGTGTTCAGCGCCCACGGCGTTCCGCCGACGGTGCGGGAAGAAGCCAAGTCACGCGAGTTGAAGGTCATTGATGCCACCTGCCCGCTGGTGACCAAGGTACACCTGGAAGCGCTGAAGTTCGCGCGCGAAAAGCGCACCATTATTCTGATCGGGCATCGAGACCATCAGGAGATTGTCGGCACATCGGGCGAAGCGCCGGACCGCACCATCGTGGTGGACTCCGTTGCCGCCGTGGATGCCTTGGTTGTGGGCGATCCCGGCAAGCTTTCGTTCCTGACGCAAACGACGCTGAGCCTTTACGACACGCAAGAAATCGTGGCGCGGTTGCGGCAGAAATTCCCGTTCATCCAGGGACCCGCGAGCGACGATATTTGCTATGCCACGCAGAACCGCCAGGAAGCGGTCGAGCAGGTCGCCAAGGACGTGGACCTGATCCTGGTGGTGGGTTCGCCGAACAGCTCAAATTCCAACCGCCTGGTGGAAGTGGCGCAGCGCAGCGGTGTCAAGGCGCAATTGATCGACTCGGCCAAGGACATAGATGTGCAGTGGCTCGAAGGAGTATCGCGCGTGGGCCTGACCGCGGGCGCTTCCGCGCCGGAAGTGCTGGTGGAGCAGGTCAGCGAAAGGCTGGCGGAGTTCGGCTTCACGGACCAGCGCGATCTGGATTTGATCCGCGAGGACGTGCGCTTCACGCTGCCGCCGGAATTGGCAACCATTGCGCCGGCGCCGCGCCGCTAAGAAGTTTGCAGTGCCCGGCAGGGAGACGCGCTGTGCTTGACCGGAGTGATTGGCGGGCCTGAACTAGAGATGGTCCGGTCATTGGTACCCTAGTGCGTTAGACGGGAAATACAAAACAAGGAGCCAGACCTTGGCGGTCAAAATCGTCCGTCAACCGAAGAAGATTGCCTTGATTGGCGCGCCCTCTAGCGCCGCGGCATTTTCCATGGGAAGCGAGAGGGCTCCGGCGGCGCTGCGGGCAGCCGGGCTCGCCGAAAAGTTGCAGGCCGCCGGCTATGAAGTCGTGGATTACGGGGACTGCGCGCCGCGGCTCTTTGCGGACGACGAGGAACACCGGCGCGCGCGCAATCTGGGCGAGATTGTCGCCGGGCTGAACGATTTGAAGACGCGCGCCGAGCTGGCGGTGAAAAGTGGCGCTTTGGTGCTGGTACTGGGCGGCGATTGCGCCCAGGTCATCGGCTTGCTCACCGGCGCGCGGCGCTACTACAAGCACATCAATCTTCTGTGGTTCGATCGCGACGCGGATCTGAATACTCCCGCAAGCACTCCCTCCGGCCGCATTGACGGCATGGTGGTGGCCCACGTCATCGGCAAGGGCGCTCCGGAGCTGGTGCGCTTCTGGAGCGAGGCGCCGCTGGTGCGCGAGCCTGACGTGACGCTTTACGGGCTGGAGAGGCTCGATCCGCCGGAGCAGGAGTTCCTTGGCAAATCGCCGATGCGGCACATTTACGTCGCCGACATTCGATCCAAAGGCGGCAGCAAAGCGGCGCACGAAGCGCTGGCGCAGGTGCACGCGGACGCGCGCGAATTCGTACTGCATCTCGATGTCGACGTCATCGCGGCGGAAGAGTTTCCCGCTGTGAATATGCCGGGCAGCGGCGGACTGCACTTTGGTGACGTCCGCGAGTCCTTCATGGAGTTTGTGAAACACAAGAATCTTCTAGGCCTCGATGTGGCGCAGTACAATCCCGTCAAAGATCCCGAAGGAAGCGGCGCAAGAAAGCTGGTCGATCTGCTGGTCGAAGCGCTTTCGGCGCGCCTGGAATCGCTGGCGGCGCCTGCAGCCGAGCCCACGGCGAATCCCGAAGAAATGTCTTCGTCAGAAACAACCGCGTAGCCCGTCCGCATTTCGTTTTTCACTGCAAGGAAAACCGGCGCGTCCTTCAGGAAGCGGCTGCGGCGCGCTTGCGCAGGTACCGCGCCAGCCCGAGAAAGGAAAGATTCAGGCCCGCGCTGAAGGCGTAGTGGTCGGCCTCACCATCAGGGAGATGCTGCGAAATCTCGGCAAACGTCGCGGACATGAAAGCATCCATCGCGGCGGAATCGCTGGCGGCGGTGCGCAGGACTTCCGCGGCGAGCGCGGCCCAGCGATGCAGCCGTTCACGGAACAAGCGAATGTGCTCGGCAGGATTGTCCGAATAGCCGTAGTGCGTGAGAAACAGACGCGCTGGTTGGCGCTCCAAAATGGCGGCGAAGGATTTATCCCAGATTTCGAGGTCGATGTCCGGCGGGGGAGTGGCGGGCATAGCGAAGGAATTTCCCTCGATGCGCACGCCCGTGGTATCGCCGACGAAGGCGACGCCTTCGGCGTGGTCGAAATAGCTGACGTGGTGGGAGGCGTGGCCGGGGGTGTAGACAACTTCAAGTTTGCGCGAACCAAGAGTGAGCGTTTCACCGCCTTCGAGGATGCGAAGATTCTCCGCCGGAACCGGAAGCATTTCGCCAAACAGGCGCTGTAGTTCGTTGGGCCAGAGGCGCTGAGCGCTGGCGACAAGTTTGGACGGGTCAATCATGTGCGGAGCGCCAAGCCTGTGGACATGCACGGCGAGGCGCGGGTTTTCGCGCACCAGCGCGCCGGTAGCGCCGGCGTGGTCCAGGTGGATGTGCGTGAGGAGGATGGCGTCAAGATCGCGCACGCCGAGGCCATGGGTCTGGAGCTTTTGGTGAAACGTTTCGAGCGTGGAGCCCGGGCCCGGGTCCACAATCGCGCGGTGGCCGTCCGATTCGAGCAGGGCGGCAGCAATGGTATGCGGCCGTCCCGTCCAGAGGTTGTCGAGCGTGGTGACCGAGTTCATAGGCAAATAAGTGTAACGCAGGATGCGAAAGTTGACAGCCGGCGGCGGGAGCAGTGCTTTTAAGGAAGAGCGGGAACACACCCAAAATATCGGAAATAGTTGCACCGCAAGCGAATTGTGGAATAGTCTTACTGCGCCGCGTCCTCTTGCTTCTTCGGGTTTCTCCCTTGGTCCGGACATGGGTGTGGGGAAATGCGGGCGCCTAGAGAAGAAGCGACAAGGGGAAGAGTTCTATGCGTCCAACGGGGCCGGCCAAAAACGGCGAGCGGTCATCAGGCGGGCACGTTAACCAAACGAGTTTCGATTCGTAAAGCTTGGGAGGAAAGAGATGCGCAATTGGTGTGCAGCATTGGCGATGAGCGCGTTTTTGGCATTGCCGCTGTGCGCGCAGCAGAAAAACAGCAGGGCTGGCGACGAACCCAACAACGTCGCAGCGAGCGCCGAGAAAAATGCTGCCTCGGAAAGCGCCACGAGCGGCGGCAAGCCAGCTGCTGCGAAAAACATCTTAGCATTGCCCGCGACGCCGCACCCGGCTCCGTTCCCTATGCCGGCCGCTGGCGCCACGGACGCGACTCCGCCGGGCAGGCTCCTGCCACGGTTTGAAACCGCGTCCATGTATACCTACATCAACTTTAATCCAGGTGATCCCTTCGCTCCTTCCGGCAACCATGGTTCAACTGGATCGTTCACCTATAACCCTTCCAGGTGGGTGGGGTTGACGGCGGAAGTCGGAGGAGCCAAGTTCATTCGCAACGTGTTCCCGGTGACAGGGAGCAACGCGCGCGTAAGCGGTAGTTTCACCTCGTACCTGTTTGGCCCCCGGCTGAACTTGCGGAAGTTCGACTATTTTGTTCCCTTCGGCGAGTTGCTGGTCGGGAGCACGAATGCCGGCTCGGTTTTGGCCGGCCAGCAGGGCCAGTATGCGTTCGCCCTGGCGGCGGGCGGCGGCGTGGATATGGTGATCACGAAGCACTTCGCTTGGCGCGTGGCGCAGTTGGACTACCTGATGACTACTTTTTCGGGGCAGGCAGTAGGCGCCAGTGCGCGGCAAAACAGCTTCCGCGCTGCCAGTGGTGTGGTGGCGCGATTCGGGTTTCCCAAGCCGCTGCCGCCGCCGAACCACCCGCCGGTGGCGGCTTGTTCGGCTAACCCGGCTTCGGTCTATGCGGGTTCGGGCGACAGCGTGGCGGTGCACGTGAACGCCAGCGACCCGGACAACGATCCATTGACGTACAGCTACACGGCCACGGGCGGGACGGTCGAGGGCACGGGCCCGGAGGCGCGCTGGAATTCGACGGGGGTGGCGGTTGGTTCCTACACCATCGAGGTGAAAGTGAATGACGGCAAAGGCGGGATCGCTACGTGCGCGGCCGAGGTCAAAGTGGAAGAGAAGCCCAATCATCCGCCGACCGCGACAGTTTCTGTCGAGCGGAGCCCGATTCTGCCGGGCGAGCGCACCGGCGTCACTTGCAACGGCAGTGATCCCGATAACGATCCGCTGACCTACAGCTATACGACCACCGGGGGACAGATCGTGGGGAGCGGTGCGACCGTGCAGTTTGACGCCATCGGTCTCAAGCCCGGGAGCTACGGCGTGAAATGCACGGTGAACGACGGCCGCGGCGGCACCGCCGAGGCTTCTGCCAACGTGGAAGTGAAGGAGCCGCCGGAGGTCAAGCAGATCCAGCAATTGGAAGCCAAGCTGGCGCTCCACAGCATCTATTTCCCGACGGCTCAGCCCACAGTGGCCAAGCCGACCGGAGGTCTGGTGCCGAGCCAGGCAGCGACGCTGGATGAGTTGGCGGCCAACTTCAAGCAGTATTTGACCTTCAAACCTGACACGCGCTTGATTCTCGAAGGCCACGCGGACGTTCGCGGGGCCAAAGATTACAACGTGAAGCTCTCCGAGCGGCGCGTGGAGCGAACCAAGAGCTACCTTGTTGAGAAGGGCGTGCCCGCTGATCACCTCGAGACCAAGGCGTTTGGCTTTGAAAAGAACATGACCTCCGAAGAGGTTACGAAACTGATCCAAGCCGAACCCGACCTGAGCCCGACGGAAAAGCAGAAGATTCTCAAAAACCTGCTTACCGTGCGCCTGGCCAACAACCGGCGCGTCGACGTCACCCTGAGTACCACCGGTGAGCAGTCCGTTCGACGCTTCCCCTTTAGTGGCAAGGACGCCTTGACGCTGCTCAGCAGAGGCGCCGGCGAAACACCCAAGAAGAAAACGGGCACGGCGGCACCGACGAAGAAGGCCAAGCCGTAGGGGGCTCTGGATTTGCGGACAAAACACCTGGCGCGGAGCGATTCGTAACAACCCACGGGGAAACAGGAAACCGTACGAGAGGAATCTGGCGGACCCTTCGAAAAGAATTCGAGGGGTCCGCTTTGTTATTTGGGGCGGGGTTGGTGGGGAACTGGGGACCGCCGATTCCCAAATTGGAACTGGAAAGGGGAGAGAAAACGGGACTAGGTTCCAAAGTAGGACTTGCCAAGAGGGTACTTTTATAATTAATGTATTGCGTTATGAATAAGTTCCTGGGCGTTCCTGAAATGGAACTCAAGATGCAATGGAAGCCACAAACCGGAGGCTTTTATGGTGCCAGTCATGAGCGAGGAAGCAGCCGTCCGCCGCGAGGTTGTCCCGATGCATATTCTCATCGTGGATGACGAGCAGTCCATCCGCGAGACCTGTGCCACGGTCTCCGAGCAATGCGGAATGAAGCCGATAGCGGTGGCCACGGCCGATGAGGCGCTGGAGGTCCTGGAACACTCGGCGGTGGACATTGTGCTGACGGATTTGAAGCTGCAGCAATCCAACGGAGTCGAGCTGCTGAAACGCGTGCACGACGTTCATCCGGAGGTCGCCGTGGTGGTGTTGACGCAGTATGGAACGATCGAGTCGGCCGTGGAGGTCACCCGCATGGGCGCGGTGGACTATGTGACCAAACCGTTCCGCATTGAAGAGCTGCGCGCCAGGCTGGAACGGGTGGCGCGCGCCGTGGAACTGCAGCAGGAAAACCGCCTGCTGCGCGAGCAGTTGCGGACGCGTCCGGGGTTCCGCGGGCTGATCGGCGTTTCCATGAAAATGCAGCGCGTCTATAAAATGATTGAAAAAGTGAGCCAGCACGAGTACCCCGTACTGGTGCTGGGGGAAAGCGGGACGGGAAAAGAACTGGTGGCGCGCAGCATTCATTTTTCGGGGCCGCGCAAGGACCGGCCGTTCGCGCCGGTGGACTGTTCGGCGCTGGTGCCCACGCTGATCGAATCGGAGCTGTTTGGCTACGTCAAAGGGGCGTTTACCGGGGCCATGCAGGCCAAGCAGGGGTTGCTCGAAGCCGCTCAGGGAGGCACCCTCTTTCTCGATGAAATCGGCGACATGCCCGTGGACTTGCAGGCCAAGCTGCTTCGCGCGCTGCAAGAGCGCGAGGTCAAGCCGGTGGGTTCGACGGAGCGGCGCCAGATCAACGTGCGCATCATCGCCGCCACCAACCGGGATCTGGAAAGCGCCATCCGCTCGGGAACTTTCCGGCAGGACCTCTTCTTCCGGCTCAACGTGGTGCAAATCAAGCTGCCACCCCTGCGGGACCGCAAGAGCGATATCCCGATTCTGGTGACCGCCTTTCTGGAAAAATTTTCCGACCCACGGGGTGAGGTGCGCACCATCTCCGAAGACGCGATGCGCCGGCTGATCGCTTACGACTGGCCGGGAAACGTGCGAGAGCTGGAAAACGCCATCGAGAGGGCGGTGGCGCTGGGTTCCGGGCCGATCCTCCACGTCGGAGACCTGCCTTCCAATCTGCAGTTCCCCACCACCGAAAGGACGCCGGAGAAAGATGAAATCTTGCCTCTCGAGGAGCTGGAGCGGCGTGCCATTCTTCGCACCTTGCGCGAAACGGGAGGTGACAAGCTTTCCACCGCGCGCATGCTGGGCATCGGGAAGACCACACTGTACCGCAAGCTGAAGCAGTATCACATGGAGACTGCCGGGCAATAACACTGCCTGACCGTTCGTCAATTTTTTCCAACAGGCTGATGAGATATTTTCACTTCCGCCGTCTTCCGCCACGAGGTACCACTGGAAGCCAGCTTCCGCGCATCCTTCGTCCGCCCCCAATCTCCAATCGGACTTCGCCGAGTCTTTCGCAAATAGGCGATTGAGAGAACAATTTCCATTAGCCGAAAAAGTGAGCGTTCGTATTTCTTCCGGGTGCGCCGGGTTACTTCAGCTTCGCGTACTCCGCTTTCGCGGCGAGGAGGATGGGAATATCGGGATCGGCGTCTTTCCAGAGTGTGAGGAAGTCCTGATAGGCTGCTTTCGCCTTGGCCGAATCACTAGACATCGCGTATGCACGACCAAGTTGGAGTCGAGCGAGCGCTCCAGTTACAAAGTTCAGCACGATACCTCGGTGGTCTAGTAGCTTCTCGAATTCTGCGACTGCGGCACTCCCATTCTTCGCGAGCAGGTATGCTTGACCCCTTAAGTACGCCGGGTAGAGCGTTCCTGTCTGCATCGGGGGCAGGTGGCCTAATTCGTAGGGAGCGGCTGTCTCTAATTCCATCAAAGCTACGGTGGGATGGTTCGCCTGTAGTTGAATAGCCGCATTGATGGTTGGTAACCAGTAGAGCTTGATGAGGCTATTGTTAGGATAATCCGTCCGAAGCTCGTCTGCTAAGGCTTTGGCTTCCGAGGCATCGCCGATTCGAGCCAGTGTGAGCGCTGCCACTGTCTTCACATCACGTCCCGACGACAAGCCCAAAGCTGCCTTGGCTCCCTGCCGGGCAGAGCTTGTCTCTCCTAACTCTGCCTCCCGCAATGCAGCACTTGCCTTCCAAAGAGCCGCAATCTCTTTGGAGTCGGAGCGAACAGCCGATTCCACTGCTTGACGAGAGAAGTCCCGCGCCTTGTCCAGACGCCCGTAGTAGGCTCCAGTGTCGGATTCGGTCGACAATAACAGGCCTTCTTCTCCTCGTTTGCCCGCAGCCCATGACACTTGTTGCCGCATCTGTGAATCATCTCCATGCAGGAACGCTAGGAAGTAGATGTTCTGTCGCAGCACCCCCCCGTCTAAATTGTGCGCTAAAGCCTGATCGAACGTATCCTTGGCTTCCTCAAGCTGATTAACATGGAAGTAAGCCATTCCAAGATTCGAGTAGTGACCCATGGAGTTCGGATCAAGCCGGAAAGCCTCCTTAAATTCGGACAACGCGCTTTCATGGCGACCCAGTTCCGCTTCACACGCGCCAAGATTGTTGTGCGGGGCAGCCTCGCGAGGATAATCTGCTTCCCATAGTTGCAAAGTCTGCATTTGTTTCTCGATGTCTCCGGTCGCCCGAAAGTACCGCCCAGAGATGATCAACTTTTCTAGCTCAGTAGCGTGGTCGCGCAACTGATACGCTCGGCTGGCGTATTCCAGCGCGAGGGATGGTTGTCCGGTATTAGCACTAGTAACCGACAACATGCCGTACGCCATGGGAAAATTGGGGTCGAGTTCAATGGCTCGTTTAAAAAAAGGAGCGCTCGGCACACTTCCCTGTTCCTTCAGCGTTGTCATGCCAAGGCTGAAGCTCTTTAGAGCCTCCAGTGAAGAGGTTGTCACTTCTACAGGTACATTAAACTTCTGCACAGATGGAAGTGACTCTCCTAGCTTGCGGCGTAAGCTCGCAGAGACCTTGCTGAGGGCCTTCAGAACTTCTTCCTTGCTGTCAGCCTCTGCTTGCTCCTTAGCTAAACTATCGCCAGTGCTGCACCCGACGGCGTTTAAGTCGATCAGGTAACGGTTGCCCAAGCTGGAAATTGTACCGCCTAGCACAGCTTTGCTGCCCGTCCGCAAGCAAAGCTCTCGCCCCACGTCCATTGAGACTCGCTGGTTCCCCGGATGTCCCATCATCTGCAACGTCTCGCTGACCTTATAGTCTGAAAGCACATTAAGAAACGGCGATTGATCAAGTGACATGATTAACGCTTGTTTCAGCGCATCATCAAAGACAGGATCGGCAGTCTTGTTATTGAAGTCGGCAAGGACAATAGTGTCTTTATCGGTAAGTTTGGCTACTCGATGGGAATAAAAGTAACCCCCTGCGACAAGTGCCCCGATCCCTAAAGCAACCCCAATCGTCGCTTTCCAGTGCCTTCTAACATGAGTGGGTGGGGCAGCACTTTCCATTGAGCGCCGTCCCGATTCCGTGTCTCGCTTCAGCCGTTGCAGGTCAGTGCGAATGTCCGAAGCGTGCTGGTAGCGCAGCTCTTGGTCTTTTTCCAGACACTTGTTGATGATCTCTTCGAGCTTCGGCGGAACATCGGGGTTGATCCGCACCGGAGGTACGGGCGCCCGTTCCAGTATGGCGTGGAAGATCATCCCGGAAGTATCACCTCGGAATGGCAACTGTTCAGTGGCCATCTGATATAGAACGGCACCGAAGGAAAACAGATCTGTGCGAGTATCAAGCCCCTTGCCTTTAACCTGCTCCGGCGACATGTAGGCGACCGTACCAACTGCCGTACCGGGGCTGGTGAGATGCTCTTCAACCTCGAGAGTCGCAGCGGTAGGTTCCGTTCCCGTTACTGGCTTAGGAGAGAGTTTGGCCAGGCCGAAGTCGAGGATCTTGGCGTGGCCGCGATCCGTGACAAAGATGTTGGCAGGCTTAATGTCGCGATGGACGATTCCTTTGGTGTGCGCGGCATCGAGCGCGTCGGCGATCTCGATGCCCAGCAAGACCAAAGCTTCCAGTTCGATGGGACGATTGGCGATGCGGTACTTTAAGGTCGCGCCTTCCAGAAACTCCATGGCGATGAACGCTTTCCCATCTTGTTCACCGATATCGTAGACCGTGCAGATGTTGGGGTGATTCAAGGCGGACGCGGCCTGGGCTTCCCGCTGGAACCGGGCGAGGGCAAGGGGATCTTGGGCTACACTCTCGGGCAGAAACTTGAGCGCGACGAATCGGTGGAGACGAGTATCCTCGGCTTTGTAGACGATTCCCATCCCGCCACCGCCGAGCTTTTCGATGACGCGGTAATGCGAGATAGTCTGTCCAACCATTGCCGGCCCACTCTCGGCGAGGCATGTTAGGCTGTGCTCAAAACCAAGTCAACGCCGACGCCGGCAGGAGCCAATCAGCAGCTCCCGGGACGGTCGGTAACCGCCCATGACCCCGTGCGGAATCGGGAGTTTTCTTTTGTTTGGGTCCGAGCCTGGCTCCAAGAATCACTAATCCCTTAGCTGGTCACGGATTGCGAGTCACCCTTCACGAGTCACGCTTCGCTCGTCCCCAGTGGTCCATTCTGGGAAGAAGGCCATGCAAAGTTTCGACATGGAATTTCTCACGCCCCACTCTCTCCTCTAAGTTATTGATTTATCAAGCGTAACTGACGTTTGCAGATGGCTCTGCCTATGCAAGAGCGATTTACGACGGGTCTTGATTTTCTCTCGCGTCTGGCACGTCCAGGGCAGGAGCGGCGCGAACTGCAGGAAAGGGTCCGCGCGTTCGAGGCGAGTGCATGAAGATTTGGGAGAAAACAGCGGAGAAGGAATCGACTGGGCGAGGCGTGGCGCGCGCGGCCCTGAATGGTGCCTCCCGCAAAGAATTGCCGCAAGAGGCGTTGCAATCGCTCTCCCAGTTGGGACCTGCAGGTCGCATCGGTGTCTGGCTCGAATCGGATGCTAACGCCAGCCCGCAGGACGAGACAGCGGCGGCCTTTCACGGAAAAGTATGGGACTCGGGAACGGATGAGACACCCAAGGAATGGGCGCAACTCTCGATAGTGCCTCCGCTTCCAGTAGAACTGCTTCTTCGCGGAAAAACGGTCGAAGAAGACCTGCATACACTCCCCCCCAACCCCATCCTCGGTTTGCTTGTGGGACTGCGTCACACGCTATGGGTCCCCATTGCGTGGAAAGAGAAATTGAGAGGCCTCATCCTCTCGGGAAGCAGGGGAAGGCGGCCGGCCATTTCCCGCGAACAGGTGGAATCGGTCGCCGCGGAACTGGCGCTGGCCCTGGGGTTTGAGGAGGAGCAGAGAATCGCCCGGCTGCGAACGGAGGACCTCGGCGCTGTCCGGCGTTTCCTTGCGCGACAGGCAGCCGCCGCTTCTAACGAGGCACTGCTCTCCAGCCTGGTCGAAAGCTGCACCGAGCAACCGCAGAACGAGAACGGTCCCGGCGCGGCGTTCGCGGTTATCGGCGCATTGCGGGAGCAGCGTGAAAAGTCCGGCGAAAGCCCTAGCGTCGAATTTCGCTGGCGCAGCGGGGATGACTCGTGGACGCACGCCATCGAGAGCGAACCGCTCGCCAATGTATGGCGGCGGGCGCTGGAGGCGCGGCGGGCGGTCGGCAGTGAGCCACCGATGGGCCGGGCGCGTGGATTGGTGACAAGAGTTGTCGCGTTTCCGTTGGAGTCGGAAGGGCAGCTTCTCGGGACGCTGATAGCAGGACTGCCGGGCACTGCCCTCTCCCTCGCCACGTTTGACCGCCTGGAGTTGCGCGGCGTCATGGCGGCACGCGCTCTCCGCGAGAGAAGGCGAAAAGAAAAGGAGTCGTCGCTCTCGGGATGGCTGGACGCGCTGCTGGATTGCATCAGCGAACCACTCCTGATCCTGGATGAGGCCGGAAAGATCACGGCGGCGAGCCGCGGCGCCAAGGAGTTAACCGGTTTCGCCGCCAGACCCGGCGGGCCGGAAACAGGGAGCCTTCCGGCACCAGCGCATTTCGCCGAACTCTTCTGCGGGCGCGACCGGGAACATCTCAGGTCCTGGTTGCGGGCGGCGCTTGACGGTGGAACAGAGAAGCGCCGTGCCCATCAACCCTTTCCCCGGGCGGAATTGCACAATGGTGTGCCCGTGCGATTGCGCTTGAGCGTCCCGGTGGCAGGCCAGCCCCCGGCAATCCGGCTCGAGCCCCTGGCGACCCGCGAATCGTCCGGGCAGCCCGGCGACGCGGAAATCGAATTGCAAAACGTCATCGAATGGCTGGAAGAAGGCGTCCTGCTCTTCGATGCCCAGGACAACATCCGCGCGATGAATACGCGATTCGAGCAGATCGCCGGTCTCGCGCCGCAGGAGTCCGGGAAATACAGGTCCCTCGAGGCATTGATCGGGCGGCTTAGAAGTCATGCGGCGGATCCGGCGCGGTTTGCCGAACGCTGGCGGGAGCTGGCGCGCGGAATCGAAGGGGGCATCCGCGAGGAGTTTCAAATGATGCTTCCGGCGCCCCGCACCCTTGAGAGAGCCGCCAGGCCCATTCTCGATCCCATCGGGCGGCTGCTGGGGCGTGTGGAGATCTACAGGGACCTGACCGCCCAGCGCGTCTTCCATTCAAAACTCCTGCAGACCGAGAAGCTGGCAGCGCTCGGGCAGATGGTTAGCGGAGTCGCGCACGAATTGAGCAGCCCGCTGACGAGCATTCTAGGCTATGCGCGCCGGCTGCTGGCGCACCAGGATGCCCCAGGGCGAACCGAGGAAGTTCGCCAGATTTATCAGGAAGCGGAGCGCGCCAGCGCCATCCTCAGGCAGGTGCTCCTGAGCGCCCGGGAAACGCTCCCGGAGCGGCGCCCGGTGTCCATGAATCAAATCGTGCAGCGTTCCGTGGACTTGCAGCGCTTCAGCCTCGCCGCGGAAAAAATCCGCCTGGAGACGGATCTGGACCCGACGCTTCCTTTCGTGCAGGGCGACCCCGGTCACCTGCAGCAGGTTTTGATAAATCTTGTGAACAACGCCCGGCAGGCCATCGAACAGCACGGCCAGGGCGGAACGATCCGGCTGCGCACAAAAAGAACCGGCGACAGGCGGGTGTTCCTGGAAGTCGCGGACAACGGGCCGGGAATACCACCGGCCATTCTGGCGCGGATCTTCGATCCCTTTTTCACCACCAAGCCCGCAGGCGTCGGAACCGGGCTGGGGCTGGCCATCGTATTGAGCGTGGTGCGCGAACATGGCGGACATGTGCATGTATTGAACTCGCCGCAGGGCGGCGCGGTTTTCCAGATCGAACTTCCTGCCGCAGCGGAACTGGCGCAGGAAGAGGCATTGGGTTCTTCGATGCCGGGGCGTCAGGAGATTCTGCTCGAAACCTCTAAGGATGCGGGCCGCAAAGCCCGATTGGCATCAGCGTTCCAGAGCGGAAAGGGCGCACGCATCCTCGTTGTGGAGGATGAGCCGACCGTGGCCCGTTTGATAGCCGACGTGCTCGAAGACGAGGGCATGCAAGTGGAGGTGTTGCTGGACGGCCGCGAAGCCCTGGACCGCGCGGCTCGGCAGGCCTTCGACCTGGTGATCTGCGACATAAGGATGCCCGGTCTGGATGGCCAGCATTTCTATAAATCGCTGGAGCGTTCGGGAAATCCCTTGCGGGAACGGTTTCTGTTCGTCACCGGCGATATCATCGCGGCGCAAACGCGGGAATTTCTGGAGCGCAACCATCTGCCGCACGTCGCCAAGCCGTTCCGGGTGGAAGAACTGACGGAGAAGGTTCAGGAAGTGCTGGCCCTCGCCGTTGATCATCAACCGCCGCCCGCCGAGGCGGCGAGAAAGAATGCGGCGAGAAATGGGTAGAGCCATGGGCAACCGGGAACGAACCATCTTGGTCGTGAGTAACGACGCGGCACTGTGCGCGGCGGCGCGGCGGGAGTTCGAAACGAGCATCGCGGGAGTGCGGGTGGCGTCGGTGACCAGCGTCGCCGCGGCGCGGCGCATCTTCGAAGAAGACGTGCCGGCAGTGATCCTGCTCGAAGAGGCGGCCATCGCGCCGGAAGCCGAGGGACCGCACGGGATCGTGCCGCGGCTCTACGCGGTAGTAACTTCGCTGGCGGTCTATGCGCCGGTGGTGGTGATCGGCGCGGCGGCGCGGCGCGAGGAGCTTTCGACGCTCATCGACGCGGGTGTCGCGGATTACGTGAAGTCCGACGGAGGATGTCTCCCTTTGGCCATGGGCCTGATTCAGAACCACCTGCGCCGGGTGCAGCAAGTGGCGTTTAGCGCCTGCGAACCATTCGAGGAAGCGAATGAAGATTTCGGAGAAGTGCTCCGCCACGAGCTGAACAATCCGCTGACCGGAATTCTGGGAAACGCGGAACTCCTGCTGGCGGAAGTCCACAGGGAGAAGGACGGCAAACTCCCGCACGGCGGAGAACAGCGTCTGGAAACGATTGCCGCTCTGGCCGTGCGCTTGCGGGAAACCGTGAGCCGCCTGAGCCAGGAATGGGAAGCGCGCCAGCATCCCGTGCATTGAGCGGAGGACTGCCAAATTGGACAATGGAAATTCGAAAATCGAAATTAGAAACGGGAAATTAGAAACGGGAAAATAAGTAATTCTGTGCCAACCCGTACAACTTGCCTGCGTAGGCTGTTGAAAACCAAAGGCCAGAGCAGAGAAGCAAGAACTGAAAACCCAACACTGAAAACTGAGCGCGGAAAACCGAAAACGGAATTCCCTCCGGCTCCTAGGGCTTCACCTTCGCCGTGCTCTCGCGCACGATCAATTCCGGCTCGACCGTGATGGCTTTCGGATACGGCGTTTTCGCCGGTGCGTTGATGCGCCGCAGCAAAGTCTCCGCCGCGATGACTCCCATTTCCCTCAACGGCTGCCGCACCGTCGTCAAGCCGGGATTTTGGAACGCCGCGCTTTGAATGTCATCGAAGCCCACGACGGAAACGTCTTCCGGCACGCGCCGCCCCGCTTCTCGCAGCGCGCGGATCGCGCCGATCGCGGAAATATCATTAAAGGCGAACAGCGCGGTGAAGCCTTCGCCCGCCGCGAGCAGCTTTCGCGTCACACCATAACCCACTTCCGGCGATGGCGATTCGCTATCGAGCTGCCCCACCAGCCGTTCGTCGATCTCCAGGCCCAGTTCTTTCGCGGCGGCTCGCTCGGCCTCCCAGCGTATTTCCGTGTCCGAGCTGAACTCCTGGCCTTTAATGAACGCGATCTTGCGGTGTCCCAGTTGCGCAAGGTGTTCCATAGCCAGCTTCGCGGCGCGCGCATGGTCCAATACGATGTTCGTCACGCCTTCCACTTCGCGATGCCCGGAGACGGCCACCACGGGAATCGGCACGCCCTTCTGGCACACCGTGTCCACCGCGATCAAGCCTTCGACCGCGCGCTGCTGCAGCAGCCGCGGATACTCCTCGATCAAATCGGCGCGGTGCCGGTGGCTCACCACAAAGTAAAAGTAGCCCTCCTCCAGCAAATGGTCTTCGATGCCGGAGAGCACCAGCGCCGCATAGCCCTCGCTGATCTCCGGCACCACCACCCCGATGGTAAAACTCCGCTGCGCGCGCAGCGACCGGGCCATGAAATTCGGCCGGTAATTCAGCTCGCGAGCCGCTTCCCGGATGCGCTCCTGAGTACGGTGCGGGATTGATTTTGCAGAGGGAGAGCGATTGATCACCAGCGAAACCGTGGCGGGAGACAGCCCAAGATGTTCTGCCAGGAACTTCAAGCTCACGGACCGCGCCGAGTCGTTTCCGCGCGGCCGAGAAGACGCAACCGTTTTCGACCGGGTCATGGGTGTAATCTGCGCGTAGTCTGGCACAAGCATTCCGTGGGAGCAAGTGCCGGAATATATTTTTGCTCTGCATCTCAGGGTGAAGCGAACCTGTTTCTCCGTCTGTTGCTTCTAGAAAAATCGATTTACCGTGGACTGGTTCTAGTACCTGTGCATTTCATTTTGTTCCACATTCCGCTTGACAGCACGCTCGTATCGGGTGTTTCATGCTCCTCAGCATCGGGGAAAATCGATTTACTGGATTGATTTTTCGAATACTCCCCGCATCGACCTCGAGGTGACGCCATGCGTTTGAAAGTCTTTCTCACGGTTCTTCTCTTTCTGCGCTATCTCCCCCTACGCCCAATTCGGAGCCAGTATCCAAGGCGTGCCCCTGCTACACCACTTTTCCGCTAGGAGAACCTTCATGCGTCGCGCCCGTTTTCTCAGCATTGCTTTCCGCGTCGCGCTGCTCTTTTCTATGGTGGTCCTTCCGGCGAGTTTGCTCCGGGCGCAATCCGCTGCCTCATCCGCGACAATCGAGGTTGACGCCGGGGCGCCGGCGCATCCCTTCCCGCACTTCTGGGAAAAAATGTTTGGTTCCGGCCGCGCCGTCCTGTCTCTCCGCGAGAGCTATCGCCATGACCTCCGCGAAACCAAGCGCATCACCGGCTTCGAATACGTCCGCTTCCATGCCATCTTCCACGACGAAACCGGCTTCTACGACGAGGACAAAGACGGCAAGGCCATTTACAACTTTTCCTATGTCGACCAGATTTACGGCGGGCTCCTGGAAAATAGAGTCCGCCCCTTCATCGAATTGAGTTTCATGCCCAAGAAGCTTTCCTCTGACCCGAACGCGCTTCATCCTTTCTGGTACAAGCAAAACGTTGCGCCACCGAAGGATTGGGACAAATGGGAACAGATGATCGAGAGTTTCACGCGGCATCTCGTCGAACGCTACGGCGTTGAGGAAGTTTCGCACTGGTACTTCGAAGTCTGGAATGAGCCCAACATTGATTTTTGGGCTGGCAATCCGAAAGAAGCTACTTATTACGAGCTTTACGATCGCGCCGCGCGCGCCGTCAAACGCGTGAGCCCACGTCTCCGCATCGGCGGCCCTGCCACCGCACAAGCTGCCTGGGTGGACCGCTTCCTGGCGCATTGCAAAGAAAAGAATATCCCGATGGACTTTGCCTCAACTCACGTCTACGGCAACGACCGCGCCGAAGACGTGTTCGGCACCCATGAAAGCATTCCCCGAACACAGATGGTCTGCCGCGCCGTCAAAAAAGTTCATGACCAGATCGCTGCCTCCCCCTACCCGAACACGCCGCTCATCTGGAGCGAGTTCAACGCCAGCTACAAGAACGAGCCCGCAGTTACCGACACCGCCTTCATGGGCCCGTGGATGGCCGACACCATCCGCCAATGTGACGGCCTCGCCGAAATGATGAGTTACTGGACGTTCTCCGATGTTTTTGAAGAGCAAGGTGTGGTCAAAACGCCATTCTACGGTGGCTTCGGTCTGCTTGCCGAGCGCAGCATTCCAAAGGCGGCCTTCAACGACTTTTTACTTCTCCATCAACTCGGCGATGCACGCCTCGACGTGAACTCGGACTCCGCGCTAGTAACTCGCCGCAAGGATGGTTCGCTCGCCATCGCCGCATGGAACCTTTTCCTACCGGAAGAAACCGGCTCCCCGAAAACTCTTACCTTTCATTTCAAGGGCCTCAGCGGCGCCCAGTCCGCCCGCATCACCATTGTGGACGGTGAACACGGCTCGCCGCTCCCCGCCTGGGACAAAATGGGCCGCCCCGCTTTTCCCACACTCGCGCAAATCCGCGATCTCCGCAGCGCCGCCGCGCTCCCCGCCGCGCAATCCCAAATTCTCAGCGGCGGCACGCTCACTCTCACTCTCCAGCCCCATGCTCTTGCCCTGATCCAAGTCGACAAATAATTCAATCATCTTCGCCAAATCCTAAAAAGCGCAGTAGGCGCGGCATACGTTAGCCCAGCCCGTAAGGGCTGGGAAAGCTAGCAAAAAGAAATGCCGAACGCCGTAGGTGAGTCACACGTTACTCCGGCCTGTGAGGGCTGGGCCATTCAGCCGCCCTAATAGCCGTTCGACCCTCATTTTCGACTATTTACTGTAAAACACTTAACAAATTAAGTAAGATGTGATATGCTCCTTCGTGTTTATCGAATTCCATCCTCGCGGATCTCCCAATTCCTTTCCTGGCGTATCTCCTTACGGCGATATCTCGTTGCCTCCTTACTTCCTCTTTCCTAAGTCCTTACCCCACAATCTTTTCGCCGACCCCTACCCTCTAACCCCTGTCGTGTCAATCTTTTACGAAAACATGGGGAGGGGGGCCTTTCTGAGCCTTCAACTTTCTCACCTTCAACCTTCCAACGTGCCAACCCCTTCTGCCCCATCTCCCATTCTCCGTACACTCTTCCAAGTTCCGTATCCTGTAACTCCTGTATTTGCCACTCTTACGAAAACTGCCGGGGTGTATACCAACAATTCCCGTTTTGGTTCACCCAGAGCGATTTCCGCGAAGGGAACTCGCGATGTAATCAGTCCGATCACTTTTCTTCTCCGCCCCGAATCGGAGATCCCGACCGGGTCGGCACGTTCAAAAGTTCCACGCCGTTTCTCCCTAATCCTTTTCTTCTCCTCAAACCCTCAAACTTTCAAACCTTCAAACGTTCAACCGTTCCCCGCCTCAAGCTTCCTCACCAGCCACGGAATAATCACCTGCCGGAAAATCACCGGGTCCGGCCAAACCTTCACCTGCCGGCCCAGGTGCCCGCCCTGCGGATTGATCCACGCCTCTTTCGGCACGTCTCCGCTGTTCAAAATCAAATAGAGGTCCGAAATCGGAACCTGCGTATCCAGAACTCCCCCAATAATCAACATCGGCGCGGTAGGTTTTCCGAGCAGCTGCTGATCGACAAGCGACAACTTGGGAAACCTGGCCACCATGTCGTCCAGGTTGTTGACGCCCTCGATGATGGACATGAAGGCTGGCGCATGGTCGAACAGGTACTCCCGGTTCCCAAACATGGTGTTCAGCATGTATTCCTTCTGAAAGAAGAGATGCGCTGGCGGGGACTGGACGCTCGCAGCCTTCACGCGCGCGCGCTCCACGATGGCCAGCTTCGTTCCCCAGTAAGCTCCCCAGCTCACGCCGTGAACGGCGATTCTCGTCTTATCCACTTCCGGCCTGGTTTGCAAATAATCGAGCACCCGCGAGAACATGCGATCCGCCGTGGGGCTTACTTTGATCGGCGCCTGGCCGGTGCCCGGCCCGTCCACCGCAAAAAAACCGATGCCATATGGCAAGATGGCGCTGAAGTTTTCGGAAAGGTCTTCCTTGCGGCTATCCAAGCCGCTGATCGCCAGCACCAGTGGCACAGGGCTCTGCACATTTTTCGGCAGCCGCAGATACCCGATGATCTCGGAGCCTTCAAAAGGAATGCGCACGATCTCTAATGGCGGGTCCCAGAAACGTGCGTGAGCGCGGAACGCCTCCAGCGCTTTGGCATACGCGCGCTGCTTTCCGGGAGACGCCGGCACCGGCCAGCGGCCAAAGGAATAAATGCGCCACGCCCGGATGAAATCCGCATTAGCCTTGGCGGGATCGCTCTTCTCCAGCGATGCCGCTTCCGCCATATACCGATCCGCGACCGCAATGAATGCCGCCGCCCATTCGTCCTTGTCGGTCGTCTTTATGGAAGCAAATGCCTCGCGGAGGTCCGCGGGATCGAGTCCGATCAGCGGATACATCCCGTTTTCCGCGCGCTTGATCGCCTCCGTTTTGATTTCGTCGAGCGTGCGTTCCTTTTGCTGCGCCACTGCTGCGTTTGCGAACGCGAGCACAAAAAGAATCACCGACAGCAAAGGACCAATACGGTGTAATCCTTTTTTAAAATCCATTCACTTTATCCCTTTCATCAATTTCGCCAACGCAGCGTCGTAATACGTGGAGTCGTAATATTTTTCCGGCGCTGGCGGATGCCCGCCCCACTGGCCTTCCACTTCCGCCCGCAATTTCAAAACATTTTTGAATCCTTCCAAATCGAATCGCGCGTCCGGCGCGAATCCGCCGGGATGATTCATGCTGGATTCGTACGCCTCCGCCGCAACGTCCGGCGCGAGATGAAATTCCTTCACCCACAGGTCGAGGACCTGCTGCTTGTTGGCGGGCGCCATGAGCCAGCGCTGCGCCTCGATGCACGCCGCGAGAAAGCCAGCCAGGACGTTCGCATTCTCCTTAGCCCATTGTCGCTGCGTGAAGAAGCCTGCCGCCTGGTACGGGCCAATCAGTTCCTGCACTGATCCCAGGCTCACAAAACCGGCATGTTTCGCGGCGATCGATGCTGGCGGACCGAGCATCGAGCCGGCGAATTCCTTGTGTTCACGCATGGCTGCGAGGCGCGCCGGGGTTGCGCCAAACGGCTTGATTTCGTAATCTTTTCCCGCCTGCATGCCGTTCAGCAGGAGGATTTTTTTCATTTGCAGCGCGTACGCCGTGTTGGGCGCATCGACGATCAAAGTTTTTCCCTGCAAGTCCTTGATCGATTTGATTTCCGGCTGGACGAACAATTCATTTTGCGAGCCTTCGCCGCCCGCGACGATGATCACGTCCTGGTGAGCGAGTTCGACCATGGCCACCGCGTTGTCGACGGCGAGGTAAGCGAGATCGCCCTTTCCGGCAGCGAGGTTCGCGCGCAACACATCGGAATTCGGCAAGTTTTCCGTTTCCACTTCGAGGCCGTACTTCGCGAATAGTCCTTGCTTGTCCGCGGCGGCAAACTGCAGCGGCCGCCCCAGCAGCGTCAGCACCTTGATTTTTTGCAGGCTCCGCGCCTGCGCGAACGCGCCGCTACAACAGAGAAAACCGGCAGCGAGAATCGACAGGCAGGCAATTCGAATGGTACGCATCATTCTCCACTCCTTTAAACGGTTGAGACCTCGAGGAGTCGTGCCCACGGACATTCCAGCTCTGTGTCCCCTGAGTCCTTAACTTCCTTAGGGTCAAATCTTGTCTTGCGCGCCGCGCCCCGTTCGAATGAAAAGAGGGGAAGTACATCAGGCAGCATCGAAAGGTATGACCGCTGTACCACTCGCGGATGGAGGCTGTCAAGAATATACTTCTAGAAGTAAGAAAGAGTTGTAGTTAAAGTGATTTTCGAAAAAGGGTTCGGGTATAGTGGATGGACCAAATCGAGAAAACTCTCAGCAGTGGACACAGATCGGCTCCCAGTCTAGCAAAGCTGTGGAAGAGGAATCGCGCTAGAGTGGGAAACCGTAACATTACGAGGCCACAGCAGGAATTCAAGAGGAGAAGCGAGATGGCGATAGCAACGATCAATCCGGCGACGGGGCAAGTGCTAAAGACATTCGAAGCGCTGTCGGATGCGCAGATTGAGGTGAAACTGCAGAAGGCGGCGGATACGTTTTTGAGCTACCGGAAAGTGCCGTTCGCGGAGCGTGCGCGGATGATGATGAAGGCGGCGGCGATCCTGGACGGCGAAAAAGAGACTTTTGCGCGCGTGATGACGACGGAGATGGGCAAGACGCTGCGGTCGGCGGTGGATGAAGCGGCGAAGTGCGCGTGGGTGTGCCGGTATTACGCCGAGAACGCGGAGAAATTTCTGGCGGACGAAATCGTGGAGACCACGGCGAGCCGGAGTTATATCCGATACCAACCGCTTGGGCCGGTGCTGGCAGTGATGCCGTGGAATTTTCCGTTTTGGCAAGTATTGCGATTCGCGGCGCCAGCGTTGATGGCCGGGAACGTCGGACTTCTGAAGCACGCCTCAATCGTTCCACAAAGCGCGCTGGCGATCGAGGACATCTTCCGGCGGGCCGGGTTCCCAGACGGAGCATTTCAGACGCTGCTGGTGGGATCGCAGAAAGTGGACAGAATTCTGGGAGATCCGCGGGTAATGGCGGCCACGCTGACGGGGAGCGAAGGAGCCGGAATCGAAGTGGGAATTGGGGCGGCGAAAAGGATCAAGAAAGTTGTGCTGGAACTGGGAGGAAGCGATCCCTTCATCGTGATGCCTAGCGCGAACCTGGAGACGGCGGCGGCCACGGCGGTGAAAGCGCGGATATTCAATAACGGACAATCGTGCATCGCGGCGAAGCGCTTCATCGTGGCCGAATCGATCGCGGATAAGTTCGAAAAAGTGTTCGCGGAGAAAATGGCGGCACTAAGGGTCGGGGACCCCTTCGACGAAAAGACGGAACTGGGGCCGCTCTCGTCGGCAGATGGATTGGCGGACTTGGACCGCGATGTGAAGAAGACGGTGGAGGCCGGAGCGAAGGTCCTGACCGGCGGCAAGCGGCTGGATCGTCCGGGGAACTTTTATGCTCCCACGGTGCTGACGCATATTCCGAATGGATCACCGGCGCACAAGGAGGAGCTGTTTGGCCCGGTGGCGAGCGTATTCCGGGCCAGGGACGTGGATGACGCGATACGAATCGCCAACGACAGCCGGTTCGGACTGGGGGCGAGCGCCTGGACGAACGACAAGGAAGAGCGCGAGCGCTTCATCAACGATCTGGAATCAGGGATGGTTTTTATCAACCGCATGGTGGCTTCCGATCCTCGGATACCCTTCGGCGGAGTGAAGTGGTCAGGGCACGGGAGGGAATTGGGGGCGCACGGAATTCGGGAGTTCACCAACATCAAGACGGTGTGGATTGAGGAGGCCTCGTAAAAGGTTTTGCGGAATGGAGGAGGCGTGGTAGATTGGTCCGACAACTCAACCAGGTTCTGAGGAGTCCTCGGTAAAACCACTGGACTTAGGCGAGTTTTCTTTGGTACGGCGGTCGTACCAAAGAGTAGACTGACTTCTTTCGAGGGGATGCCATGTATAAGATCGTGCGTTCTTCTCGCCTCTACGAACAGATCGTGCAGCAAGTCGAGGAATCCATCCAAAAGGGAACAATGAAGCCGGGGGACCAGCTCCCACCCGAACGCGAGCTAGCTGAGCAATTTGGAGTGAGCCGGACGGCGGTACGCGAAGCGGTTAAGGCTCTTCATGAGAAGGGATTGGTGGAAGCCTACCCTGGCCGCGGAACGTTTGTGACCGATAGCACCCCGTATTCCATGCGGCAGTCACTAGACCGGATGCTGAAGATGGGGCAGGCCGAGGGGTCCAGTTACCTGGCGGAAGTACGCGAAATCCTGGAGCCGGAGATAGCCGCGATGGCGGCCACGCGCGTCGACGACGAGGATCTTGCTTCGATGCGGGAGCAAATTGCCATCATGGATAGCGCGCGCAAGGATCCGGAGGCGTTCATCGAGGCGGATTTGGATTTTCACTTGGCGCTCGCGGAAGCCGCGGCCAATCCGCTGATACTCTCGTTGATTGATTCGATTGTGGGGCTGCTCCGAGAACAAAGGATGGGAATCTTTCAGGTGGAAGGCGGGCCGGAGCGCGGGCAGTACCATCACAAAAGGATTTTTGAAGCCGTCGAGCATCGCGACCCGACAGGGGCGAGGGAAGCGATGAAGGGGCATTTACGGCAAGTGCGGGAGGATTCGCGGCGGGCGCCTAGGGGATAGGAAGCTTGAGAAGCGTACACAATTAAGTTGCAGGTTTTTAGCCGAAAAGAAGGGTTCATGGCGAAGCTGGGATTTGTGGGGCTGGGTGTGATGGGCAGCGAGATGGTGAACCGGCTGCTCGGGAAGGGCCACAGCGTGACGGGATACAACCGCACGCGATCGAAGGCGGAGTGGCTCGTCAAGAAGGGGATGAAATGGTCGGATTCGCCGCGCGCGGTGGTGGCGGCTTCGGACTTTGCATTTTCGATGGTGACGAATACCGCGGCGTTGGGCGCGGTGATGAATGGGCCGGAGGGCATGCTGGCGGCAGCGGCGCCGGGCAAGATTTTTGTGGACATGAGCACGGTGAGTCCGGCGTACAGCCGGGAGGTTGCGGCGAAAGTGCGGGAAAAGGGCGGGGACATGGTGGACTCGCCGGTTTCCGGGAGCGTGATCACGCTGCAAGAGGGAAAGCTCTCGGTGATGGTGGGCGGGCGGAAAGAAACTTTTGAAAAAGTGAAGCCGGTGCTGCAGGACATCGGACCAAAGGTCACACATGTGGGAGACAACGGGCAAGCGTTGGTGATGAAGATTGGGGTGAACCTGAGCTTGGCGGTGCAGATGCTGGCGTTTTGCGAGGGAGTGCTGCTGGCGGAAAAAAGCGGGATTGCGAGGGAGACCGCGGTGGATGTGCTGACGCACAGCGTGATTGCGTCGCCGATGGTGCAGTATCGCGGGCCCTTTGTTTTGAAGAAGCCGGCAGAAGCGTGGTTCAACGTCAACATGATGCAGAAGGACATGAACCTGGCGCTGGAACTGGGGCGGCAACTGGACGTTCCGATGCCAACGACGGCGATCACCAATGAATTCCTGACGGCGGCGCGAGCGATGGGATTGGTGGAAAAGGATTTTGCGGTGCTGTTCGATGTGCTGGCGCAGATGTCCGGAGTGAGGCCATGACGATAGCGACGGATCAATCCAAAACCAAAGTGGAAGCGAAGACAGAGCACTGGATGCGGATGTACCGGCGGATGGTGATGATCCGGGAGTTCGAAGAGCAGGTGAACGAACTTTATACCCGCGCGCTGATGCCGGGACTGGCGCACCTTTACATTGGAGAGGAAGCGGTGGCGGTGGGAATTTGCGAGGCGCTGCGGCCGGACGATTACATTACAAGCACGCACCGCGGGCATGGCCATTGTGTGGCGAAAGGAGCTTCGCCGGACCGGATGTTCGCGGAGTTGCTGGGCAAAGAAGCAGGGTATTGCCGGGGCAAAGGCGGGTCGATGCACATTGCGGACCCGGCGACGGGAAATCTGGGAGCCAACGCGATCGTCGGGGGGAGCGCGGGGATTGCGACGGGGGCGGCGCTTTCTTCGAAACGATTGGGAACGGGACAAGTGGCGGTGTGCTTTTTTGGCGAAGGTGCGCTGGGGCAGGGAGTTCTCTACGAAGTGATGAACCTGGCAGCGTTGTGGAAACTGCCGGTGGTTTACGTTTGCGAGAACAATCTCTATACGGAATACACGCATTATTCGGAGACGACCGCGGGAGACATTCTGGCGCGGGGGACGGCGTTTGGGGTGCAAGCGGAAAGCGTGGACGGGCAGGACGTGCGAGCGGTATACGCGACGGCGCAGCGGCTCGTGGAGCGAGCGCGGAAGGGCGAAGGGCCGGCGTTTCTGGTTTGCGATACGTATCGCTACACGGGACATCACGTGGGCGACATCAACCGCGAATATTACCGTTCGAAGCAAGAAGAGCTGGAATGGAAGACGAAGCGGGACCCGATCAAGAATTATTCGCAATGGCTGGTGGAACAAAAAATTTCAGAAGAAGGAAAGCTGAAAGAAATTCAGGAAGAAGTGCGGGCGGAGATGAAAGCGGCGGTTGAGTTTGCGATTGCCGCGCCGTATCCGACCGTAGACCAGGTGGACCAGGACGTTTATGCCTGAAGTGGCGACGAGAGAACTGACGTTTGCCCAAGCGGTTCGCGAAGCCCTCGCGGAAGAAATGCGGCGCGATAAACGGGTGTGCATTTTTGGCGAGGACGTGGCGGAAGCGGGGACGCCGTTCAAAGTATTGTCCGGGCTGGTGGAGGAGTTTGGCGCGGAACGGGTGATCGACACGCCGATTTCGGAAGCGGGATTTACGGGGATGGGAGTCGGGGCGGCGATGACCGGGCTGCGGCCGGTGGTCGATATCATGTTCGGAGATTTTCTGACGCTGACGATGGACCAGATGGTGAATCAGGCGGCCAAAGTGCATTACATGTCCGGGGGGACGTGGAAAGTGCCGATGGTTTTGCGCACGACGCTCGGTGCCACGCGACGATCCGCGGCGCAGCATTCGCAATCGCTCCACGCGTGGCTGAGCCATGTGCCTGGATTGAAAGTGGTGATGCCCTCGACGCCGTACGACGCGAAGGGACTAATGAAGATGGCGATCCGCGACGAGAACCCGGTAGTTTTTTTTGAAGACAAGATGATGTACAAGCTGAAAGGGCCGGTGCCGGAGGAGGAGTACACGATTCCGCTGGGAGCGGCAGACGTGAAGCGTGAAGGCGAGGACATCACCATCGTGGCAACCAGCAGCATGGTGCAAGTGGCGCTGGGCGCGGCGGAGTTGTTGCAGAAAATTGGCGTAAGCGCGGAAGTCATCGATCCGCGGACGACGTGGCCGCTGGATGAAAAGACGCTGGTGGAGTCGGCGAAGAAAACTTCGCGGGCGATGGTGGTAGATGAAGGATATGGGCGATACGGGGTGACGGGAGAGATAGCGTCGGTGATTGCAGAAGGCGCGTTCTATAACCTGGAGGCGCCGGTGAAGCGGATGGGTGCGATGCACGTGCCGATTCCGTTTTCGCCGCCGCTGGAAGATGTGACAGTGCCGACGGAGCAGACCGTATTTGAGGCGGCGCGGGCGCTTTGCGGGAAGGCATGAGTTGCGCGGAACGGGAGGTGGGAGATGGCGCTGAAAACTTTCGGGCCGATGGCGGTGGATTGGGAAAACCGCATTGATTTTGACCGCTTGCGCCAGGAACGGCTGGCGCGGGCGAAAGCGCTGTTGGCGAAATCGGAGATGGGCGCACTGCTTTGTTTTGACATGAATAATGTGCGGTACCTCACGGCCACGCACATCGGGACGTGGGCGCAAGACAAAATCAGCCGATTTTCGCTGCTGCCGCAAAATGACGAGCCGATCCTGTGGGATTTCGGGTCGGCGGCGCGGCATCATCAACAAAATTGCCCCTGGCTGGGGGAGCGATCGCGGCCGGGGATTCCGCTGCTGCGCGGAGCGATGTCACCCGAGATGGGGCGCGCGGAAAACGTTGCCCGCAAAATAAAAGTGGAACTCGAGAAGCGCGGCCTGCACAAAGAGCCGCTCGGGATCGATGTGGTCGAGCCGCCGATTCTTTTTGCTTTGCAAAAAGAGGGCATCAAGATTGTGGACGGGCAGCAGTTGATGAGCGACGCGCGGGTGATCAAGACGCAGGACGAGATTTCGCTGCTGAATCATTCAGCGATGATGGTGGACGCGGCGTACGACGAGCTGTATCGCGCGATGAAGCCGGGGATGAGCGAGAACCAGGCAGTGGGGCTGGCGAGCAAAGTTTTGTACGACTTGGGCTCGGAATATGTGGAGGCGGTGAACGCGATTTCGGGGGAGCGCTGCAATCCGCATCCGCATGTTTTTTCGGATCGCGTGCTGCGGCCGGGGGATCCGGTTTATTACGATATTTTGCATTCGTACATGGGCTACCGGACTTGCTATTACCGGTGCTTCACGATTGGGTATGCGTCGCACGCGATGATCGACGCTTACAAACGCTGCCGCGAATATCTGGACGCGGCGATTTCGCTGGTGCAGCCGGGACGGACGACGGCGGAAATTGCTTCGGTGTGGCCCAAGGCGGAGGAGTTTGGATTTCCGGATGAAGAGGCGGCGTTTGCGCTGCAATTCGGGCATGGCATCGGGCTGGCGATTTGGGAGAAGCCGGTGATCAGCCGGATGGTTTCTCTGGAACATTCGCACGAGATCAGGCCGGGGATGGTGTTTGCGCTCGAAACGTTCTGGCCTTCGACGGATGGATGGAGCGCGGCGCGGATTGAAGAGGAAATTGTGGTGACGCAGACCGGCCATGAAGTGATCACGCGATTTCCGGCGGATCAATTGATGGTGGCGGGGGCGCACTATCACACCGTCAATGGGCCGCTTGCAACAACGCGCGAGCATGAGGCGCCGCCCAGCCGGCGCGTGAAAGAAATGGTGGCAGAAAGCGCGAAAGTCGAAGGAGTGGCGGCTACGGACTGAAGGCGCGTCCCCGGCTTCCGAAAAACTATGGCGATCAGTGTGGTCATGCCGGCGCTGGAAATGGCGCAGGAAACGGGGAAACTGTTGGCTTGGCGAAAAAAAGAGGGCGAGCGCGTCACGAAGGGCGAGCCGCTGCGTGGGATCGAGACGGATAAAGCGGTTGTCGAGGTGGAAGCGCCGGGGGACGGGACTCTTGCAGGGATAACGGCTCAAGTGGGGGCCGTAGTTCCGGTGGGAGAAACGATTGCGTGGCTTGTTGGGCCCGGCGAAAAGCCTCCCGCGAAGAACGCAACGGCGGCACTTTCCGCGCGCGCATCCACTGGTCCCGAACGCGCTAGCGCAGTTGCTGCGGCGCGAGCGCCAGCGGCGGAACAGCGCGGTGGAGTTGCTCCTCAGATTTCGCCAAAGGCGCGGCGGCTTGCGAAGGAGCTTGGCGTCGACATTGCGCCGATTCGGGGAACAGGGCCCGACGGGACGATTACCAGCGAAGATGTACATCGCGCTGCTGATTCGAAGGGCGCGTCTGCCGGGGCTGTGGCAGCCCTAGCCGGAGTGGAAGCGCTGAGCCAGGTAGCGCGCTTGATGGCCGAGCGCACGACGCAGAGCTGGACCAGCGTGCCACACTTTTTTCTGGTGCGGGACGTGGACTGCGGCGAACTGATTGCGGTCCAAAAAAAATTGAGTGCCGAGGCGCTGAAGTCGCAGGGGGCCGAGCCGACGATTACGGATTTGTTGATTGGAATTTTGGCGCGGGTGCTGGCGAAGCATCCGCGAATGAACGCGAGCTGGACAGGAGAAGGAATTCGTTCGAATGCGGAGATTAACGTTAGCGTGGCGATGGCGGTGAAGGACGGGGTGGTTGGCGCGGTGATTCACAAGGCGGACAAGGCCAAGATTTCGGAAATTTCCGCGCAGCGCCGGGAATTGACGGAACGTGCGCGCGCGGGCCGGCTGCGTCCAGCAGACATCACCGGCGGGACTTTTACGCTGAGCAACCTGGGCATGTACAAGGTTGATGCGTTCAGCGCGATCATCACGCCACCGCAAGCGGCGGTTCTTGGAGTGGGGAGTATTTCCGACCGCGTGGTTCCCGTTGACGGAAAACCTGGCATCCGGCCGATGATGACGATGACGCTTTCAAGCGATCATCGCGTGGCGGACGGAGCGCGGGCGGCAGAGTTCTTGAACGAATTGGCGAACGCCATTCGCGAGCCCGAGAAGGTCTCGTAGCGGTAGTGTCCGAAAAATCCTTGGAAGGAAAAGACACTTCTCGAGCCGCGCAGCTCCCGGCTCCTACACTATGACGCCGCCCCATCCGCGCAAGAAAGCTTTCTATACAAATTCGTCGGTGCAAGTGCTGTTCGCGGTGGCCGCGGCGGTCGTGCTCGGTTACCTGCGGCCGGCGACGGCTATTGCCATGAAGCCGCTGGGGGACGGTTTCATTCGGCTGATCACCATGATCCTCACGCTGGTCATCTTTTGCACGGTGGTGACGGGCATCGCCGGAATGGAAGACTTGAAGAAAGTCGGGCGGGTGGGCGGAAAGGCGCTGCTGTACTTCGAGGTTGTTTCCACATTGGCACTGTTCATCGGCCTGGTGGTCGGGAACGTATTGCATCCAGGCAGCGGATTCAACATCAGCGCGGCCACGCTGGACGCCAAGGCGGTGGCGGAGTACGCGGGACAGGCGAAAGCGCAAACGGTTTCGGAATTCCTGCTGCACATCATCCCCAATACCGTCGTGGACGCTTTCAGCAAGGGCGACATCTTGCAGGTATTGCTGGTTTCCGTGCTGTTCGGATTCGCCCTGTCGGCCGCCGGTGAGCGCTGCAAACCGCTACTGGATTTCTTGAACATGCTGACGGAAGCCGTGTTTGGCGTCGTCACCATCCTTATGCGCCTCGCGCCGTTCGGAGCATTTGGAGCGCTGGCGTTCACGATCGGCAAGTACGGCATCGCGTCGCTGGGGCCGCTGGTCAGACTGATTGGCACGTTTTACGCCACCGCGTTTTTATTTGTTTTCCTGGTGCTCGGCATGATCGCGCGCGTGAGCGGATTCGGAATCCTGAGATTCCTGGCGTACATCAAGGAAGAGATTCTTCTGGTGCTGGCGGTCAGTTCGTCGGAACCCGCCATGCCGACGTTAATGGCCAAACTGGAGAAGCTGGGATGTTCGAAGGGACTTGTGGGGCTGGTCGTTCCCACCGGATACACCTTCAACACCGATGGCACGAGCATGTACATGACGTTGGCCGCGCTGTTTGTAGCGCAAGCTACGAACACGCCGCTGACGCTGACTCAGCAACTGACGATTCTGGCGGTGGCGGTGCTGACGTCGAAGGGCGCCAGCGGCGTGCAAGGCGCTGCGTTTATCGCGCTGGTGGCGACGATGAAGGTTATCCCGACGATACCCGTGGCGGGGATGGCGCTGATTTTGGGGATCGACCGGTTCATGAGCATGGCCCGCGCGGCGGTGAATATGATCGGCAATGGAGTCGCTACCGTGGTCGTGTCGCGCTGGGAAAAGGAAGTTTCCGCCGAGACGCTGAAAAAGAACTTGGCGTGACGGAAAAGCCGGGCCCGGGCGCTGCGCGTCGAGCCGCGGGGGCAGCGCGCCCAGTGAATTGAGAATCGGAGCTGCAGGCTGGAATGGCAGAACGTTTCGATATCGTGGTGGCGGGCGCGGGACACAACAGCCTGATCGCGGCGGCGTATCTTGCAAAGGCGGGTTACCGCTGCCTGGTGCTGGAAGGCCGGCCGACCGTAGGCGGCGGAGTGAAGTCCGCGCACTTGACGTTGCGCGGATTCACGCATGACGTTTGCTCCTCGGCGCACAACGGAATCCATGGAAATCCGATCCTGCGTGACGATGAACTCAGGCTTGGGGATTACGGCCTCGAGTACATCTATCCCGACCCCGTTTTTCACATGCCGTTTCCCGACGGCAGTTACTTGACGCAGTGGCGCGACCTCGACCGCACGTGCGAGGAGTTCGCGAAATTTTCCAAGAAAGACGGGCTGGCTTACCGACGAATGATCGCGGAGTATGAAACCGTCAAGCCGCTCTTGAACGCGGTGATGTTCACGCCGATTGGCTTTGGAAAAGCGATCAACGACCGCTTGGCCGAACACCCGTACGGAAAGCTGTGGCAGCGACGCTTGGCGATGTCGGCGTGGGAAATCCTTCGAGACACTTTCGAGGATGATCACTGCCGGGCGTTCATGATGGGCTGTCCCTATTCGCTGCAACCGGTGCAGGATCCCATGACGGGGAGAGTAGCTTATATTCCTCTGCATCAGCAAAGGGAGAGCCGGCCGCTTCCAAAAGGAGGCTCAGGCGCGCTGACGGAGGCGTTGTCGCGCTTCATTGAGGCACATGCTGGCGTGATTCTCGCGAACAAGTGGGTCAAAGCGCTGCTCGTCGAGAACGGGAAGTGCATGGGAGTGGAATGCGAGGATGGCAGCTCTTATCGCGCGGAGAAGGCAGTGCTGTCGACGATTCATATCAAGCAGCTTGTCGATATGGCGCCGCGCGAATTGTGGGGACAGGATTTTATCGACGGAGTGGATACCTGGAATGCCGGCCTCACGCTGTTTGCGACAAATTATGCCACTAGCGAGCCGCCGAAGTATGCGGTCACCGGCGGCACGCTTTCTCCGGTGCATTCGGGGGTGATGATCAGCGCGGACCGGGCGCTGCGTATGAGCGTCGATTATACGAGCGGTACCGTCAACCTCCAGGATCCGCCGTTGCACGTGATTTGCTGCAGTCTTGCCGATCCGACGCGTGCTCCCGCGGGCATGCACACGGTGAAAATAGTCGCGTACCAGCCTTATGAGCTGAAGGAGGGCCCGCAGCATTGGGACGCCATCAAGGAAAAAATTTCCGATACAAGTTTGAATTACCTGCGGCGGTTCTCGCCCAATTTGACGGATGACAAGATTCTGGCGAGGACGATAGAAAGCCCGCTCGATCTGGAACGGATGAATCCTCACAATTGGCATGGCAGTTGTCACGCAGGCGCGTCGAGCCCATCGCAGTCAGGCGTGATGCGTCCCGTGCTTGGATACGCGCAGCATCGCATGCCCATCCCGGGCTTGTATCAAACAGGAGCAACGACCCATCCTGGGGGATCGGTCACCGGTGGCCCGGGGCGAAATGCAGCCACAGTCATGCTAAAAGATTTCGGGACGAGCATCGAGGAAGTGGTGAGCAGGAAAGCGTGAGAGCTTGTTCGAGGGAGGCGTGCCTATGAGAAAAATCAGCCGGCGGGGATTCGTCAAGACAGCGGCGCTCGCGCCGCTGGCGGCCGCTCCTTTTTCCATTGGCGAGCAAGCGTCCAACAATGATCGCTTTGACATTGTGGTAGCAGGCGCGGGACACAACAGTATGATTGCGGCTGCCTACCTGGCGAAAGCCGGTTATCGCTGCCTGGTCCTGGAAGGACGGCCCATCGTCGGGGGCGGCGTAAAGACCGCGTCATTGACGCTCAAGGGATTCAAGGACGATGTCTGTTCGACAGCGCATACGTTTTTGCTCGACAACCCCATGATCAAGAACGATGAGCTCAAGCTCCGCGACTTCGGGCTTGAATACGTCGATCCCGACCCCATCTTTCACATTCCCTTTGCGGATGGCTCCTATCTGACGCAATGGCGGGACGTCGACCGTACCTGCGCGGAATTAGCGAAGTTCTCGAAGAAGGACGCGGCCGCGTACCGGAAAATGCTGGCGGAGTTTGACGCTGTTAAACCGATCTTGATGGGAACCAGTTTCACACCGATTGGATTCGGGAAGCCGTTGAACGATCAACTGGCGCAGCAGCCGCGCGGAAAGCTGTGGCAGAGGCGATTGGCGATGTCGGCGTGGGAAATTATTCGCGACACATTCGAGGAAGAACATTGCCGCACGTTCATGCTTTATATGTCCCACCTGGCGGCGGAGCCGCCGGACGCGCCGATGACCGGGCGTTTGGCGTACGGTACCGCGCGCCAGCAACATTCTGGACGGCCGTTCCCCAGGGGCGGTTCGGGGATGTTGACGCAGGCGCTGGCGCGTTTCATCGAAGCACACAACGGCGTGCTGCTGACGAACAAATGGGTGAAGCGGCTCATTGTGGAGAACGGGAGATGCGTGGGCGTGGAATGCGGCGACGGAACTTCGTACCGCGCCGAAAAGGCGGTTGTCTCGACGATTCACATCAAGCATTTGGTGGACATGGCACCGCGCGAGCTGTGGGGCGAAGATTTCATAGACGGCGTGGAAACTTGGCAGGCGGAACACGCCATGTTTGTCACGCATTACGCGACTTCGGAACCGCCGAAGTTTGCAGGTGATGGCGGCGCGCTTTCACCCGTCGAAGCGGGCATCCTGGTTTCACCGGAGCGGGCGCTACGCTTCGGGTACGACGATGCCAGAGGCGTCGTCAATCTGGAAGATCCGCCGATGCAAATTATCTGCTGCAGCGTCGCCGACCCCACACGCGCGCCCGCCGGCATGCACACGTTGAAAATTATCGGCTGGCAACCCTACGAGTTGAAGGAAGGGTCAGAACACTGGGACAAGATCAAAAATGAAGTCTCCAACGCTTACCTCAAATACTTGCGGCGATACGCGCCGAATTTGACGGACGACAAGATTCTGGCCCGATTTGTGGAGAGCCCTCTTGATCTGGAGCGTATGAATCCGCACTTCTGGCATGGAAGCGCGCACGCGGGCGCGCAGAGCGCATCGCAAGTAGGACCGATGCGCCCCATGCCCGGCTGGGCGCAGCACCGCATGCCGATTCCGGGCTTGTACCAAACCGGCGCGACGACGTTTCCGGGCGGCTCGGTAACGGGAGCACCCGGCCGAAACGCGGCGACGGTGATGCTTAGGGATTTTGGGACGAGCATCGAGAAAGTGGTGGGGAAGAAAACGTAGTTGGAGCGCGGAAGCACGGCAATTTCTAATTTGCGAGGTTAGCCGGTGATAAAAAAATTGAAATGGATCGTACCCGCTGTGAACGCGGCAATGCTGGCGGCATTTCTGCTCCTTGCCGCGGGTCTTACCGCTCAACCAGCGGCGCTCCCGCAAGCGGCGAAGCAAATGGTTCCAGACAATCCGTCCGAACATACTCCACCGGTGCAGCCCGTCCCCTATAGTCACAAGAGACATCTTTCTCTCGGTTTGAATTGCAAGGACTGCCACACCAATCCCGAACCCGGCAAGCTAATGACCTTTCCCGGCACCGGCAAGTGCATGCTGTGCCACTCGACGGTCGCGAGGGATAAGCCTCCGATTCAGAAGCTCGCCGCGTTCGCCAAATCCAAGCAGGCGATTCCGTGGGTGCGCGTCTACACCGTGCTTCCGGGCGTCGAGTGGAATCACCGCGCCCATCTGGAGGCAGGAGTCAAATGCGAGACGTGCCACGGCCAGGTTCGCGAGATGGAGGCGATGTCGGAAGTGACGAGCGTAACAACGATGTACAGCTGCCTGCACTGCCATGAAATGAATCAAGCCAAGACGGCTTGCGACACTTGCCACAGGCATTGATTCGGGGCAGAATTTTTGCGAAAAGGAACAGGGGCTATGCCCATCGAAATCGAAGTCAATGGCAAGAAATATCCGGTCAACTACCCCCCGGACACGCCTCTTCTGTATGTACTGCGCGATGAACTCCATCTGACCGGGACGAAATACGGCTGCGGGGAAGGGCAGTGCGGCGCCTGCACCGTGCTGCTTGGCGGAGCGCCGCGGCGCTCGTGCCAGATTCCTGTTAGCGCGGCAGCCGGGAAGCCCGTGACAACCATCGAAGGACTTGAAAAAGACGGCCGCTTGCATCCCGTGCAACAGGCGTTTCTCGAAGCAGGCGCGTTCCAATGTGCTTACTGCACCTCGGGCATGATCATGAGCAGCGTCGGCCTGCTGCAATCGAAGCCCAACCCTACTGGGGCGGACGTCGTTCAGTTTTTACAGGGGAATGTGTGCCGGTGCGGCACGCATCCGCGCATCATGGAGGCCGTCCGTCACGCGGCAAAAATGATGCAGGGGCCCGGGCGATGAACAACGCCGAAGAAAAGCTTGTCATCGAGCCGGAGCGCTACGAATTCCGCGCCGCTCCCATCCATCAATTCGAATTGGCGCGCCGTGACTTCTTCAAGATTCTCGGCGCGGGCATTGCCGTTTTCGCCGTTGCCAAGGATGCGCTCTCTGCGCAGGAGACGGCACCCGGGCATCGGAGTTTTCATAATGAAGAACTGCCGAAGGAGATTAGCGCGTGGTTGCACATCGGTGAAGACGGCACGGTGACCGGTTTTACAGGCAAGGCCGAAATCGGGCAGAACATTCGCACGGCATTGGCGCAAACCATCGCTGATGAATTGCGTGTGCCGTTCGAAAGCGTCCGCATGGTGACGGCGGACACGGCGCTGACGCCCTTTGACGCGGGAACGTTTGGCAGCCGAACGACTCCCACCATTACGCCGCAATTGCGGCGCGTGGCGGCCGCGGCTCGCGACATTCTTGTTCAGGCGGCGGCGAAGGAATGGAGCATCGCGCCGGAAGGATTGATTGCCGCTGACGCGAAAGTCACCGACCCGGCATCCGGCCGCTCGCTGAAGTACGCGGAACTCGTGCGCGGCAAAATGCTCGCGCAGGATCTCCCCGCCGAAGATCCCATCACGCCCGCGGCGCAATGGAGGATCGCCGGCAAACCGATTCCAAAAGTTGACGGTCGCTCGTTCGTGACGGGACACCACCAGTTCACCACCGATATCCAGTTACCGGGAATGCTTTACGGCAAAGTGCTGCGGCCGCCGTCGTTCGGCGCGACGCTCGCTTCCTGCGATGACACTGCCGCGAAGGCCATTTCCGGCGTGGTTGTGGTGCGAGATGGAGACTTTGTCGGCGTGGCCGCGCCGAGCGCGCACGAAGCACAGAGCGCTCTCGATGCAGTACGCGCCCAATGGAAAGAAGTGTCGCAGATTTCGAGTAAGGAGATCTTTTCGTATCTCAAGCAGAACGCCGTTGCGAAGACGGAGGATCGTTTCCGCAAGCAAAAAGGATCTGTGGAAGAGGGGTTGGCAAACGCGGTGCACCGGCTCGACGCGACTTACACCGTGGCGTATATCGCGCATGCACCGCTGGAGCCACGCGCGGCCGTGGCCCAGTGGGCCGATGGGAAACTCACGGTGTGGACCGGCACGCAGCGGCCATTCGCCAACCGCGACGAACTTGCGGATGTCTTCCATTTACCAGAGAGCAGCGTGCGCGTGATTGTACCGGACACTGGCTCTGCGTACGGGGGGAAGCACACCAGCGATGCTGCCATCGAGGCCGCTCGTCTGGCGCGCGCCGCCGGGCGTCCCGTGAAGGTGGTGTGGACGCGCGAGGAAGAATTCACGTGGGCGTATTTCCGTCCCGCGGGTGTCATCGAAATCAAGAGCGCCATTTCCGGCGACGGTGCGCTAACGGCATGGGAATTTCACAACTATCATTCTGGAAGCTCGGGCATTGAAACTCCTTACGTCGTTGCGAATCAGCGAACGGAATATCATGCGGTGCCTCTGGTCCTGAGAAGCGGTTCCTATCGCGGGCTGGCCGCGACGGCCAACCACTTCGCGCGCGAAACGCACATGGACGCGCTGGCGCGCGCGGCGAAGATGGACCCGCTCGAATTTCGCATGAAGAATCTTTCCAATTCGCGCATGCGCGCGGTACTGGAAGCGGCGGCGAAGTCCTTCGGGTGGCCGCGCAAGAAAACGCAAGAGGGGCAAGGATTTGGTGTCGCGTGCGGCGACGAAAAGGGCAGTTACGTGGCGACCTTTGCGGAAGTAGCGGTGGACAAGGTTACGGGCGCTGTGCGAGTCGTGCGCCTGGTTGAAGCGTTCGAATGCGGGGCCATCGTCAACCCCGATGGTTTGCGTAACCAGGTGGTCGGCGCGATGATTCAGGGTTTGGGCGGCGCGCTCTTCGAAGCCATTGAATTTGAGAACGGCCGCATCAAGAATCCGCATTTCGCGAGCTATCGCGTACCGCGCTTCCGCGATGTTCCGGAAATCGAAGCGATCCTCCTGGATCGTAAAGACATTCCCTCGGCGGGGGCTGGCGAAACGCCGATCATGGCCGTGGCCCCGGCCATCGGCAGCGCCATCTTTGACGCCACTGGGGTTCGGCTCCATGATTTGCCGCTTGTTCCGAACGGCCTTCGTTCCAAGTAGCTTTCCATTTGCAGCACACGGCGCATTTGCTCTTGCCGCCCCTGTCCTTGCTGGCGATAGACTGCAAGAGGGCATTCGAAAAACAAGTTCCCGGAAGCCTGTTCAACAGAAATAGAGGGGATCTTCGCATGAGAAATTTTGCCCTGATGTTAGGGTTATTCAGCGCGCTATTGTTTGGCGCCGGATGCAAGCAGCAGCCGAGCGACAGCGAGGCCATCCGCGCCGGCATCCTGCAGCACCTCAACGGCGTGGGCACTCTCAATATGAGCGCCATGGAGATGGACATTCGAAGCGTTTCCATCAATGGCAATCAAGCGCACGCCGACGTGGTTTTCCGGCCAAAGATCGGCGCGCCTCCGGGAGCGGGCATGCAGGTCGCCTACAATTTGGAGAAACGCGATGGCGTGTGGATTGTGCAGAAAACACAGCCCACCGGCGGGGTGATCCAGCATCCGGATACGAACAAGAATCCGCATCTGAACCAGGACGTGCATTCCGGCAGCCTGCCGAATTTCAGCGACGTTTTGAATCCTACTGGCGCGCCTGCCCAGGGCGCGCTGCCGCCTGGTCATCCGCCGGTTAATTCACCACCCGCCACCTCGCAGCCGGGCGGACCAGCGCAACCTCCAGCCAAGAAACCTGAGTAGATAACTTGAACCTTAGATCGTCTTGTCTTTCGCGTAGCAAAGCGATTCCATGTTGCATTCGACGCATTTCGGCTTGCGCGCGTGACAGATCCGGCGTCCGTGCCAGATTAGTTGGTGGGAAAACTGGATCCACTTCTCCTGCGGAATAATCTTCATCAAATCCTGTTCGACCTTTTTCGGATCTTCGTTGCGTGTCAAATCCAGACGGTTTGAAAGACGCAGCACGTGCGTGTCCACGACCACTCCACTGGCGATTCCATAGGCGGTGCCGAGCACCACATTTCCTGTTTTTCGCGCCACGCCCGGCAGCGTGAGGATCTCTTCCATCGTGCGCGGCACCTGCCCGCCAAATTTTTCAAGGATCGCCTTGCTCGCGCCCATCACCGATTTCGTTTTGTTGCGGAAGAATCCCGTCGGTCGGATATCCTGCTCCAACTCGCTGGGCGTGGCATACGCGAACGCCTTCGCGTCCGGGTATTTCTTGTAAAGCGTTTCAGCAACTTGATTCACGCGTACGTCCGTGCATTGCGCGGAGAGAATCGTGGAAATCAGCAGTTGAAAGGCATTCTCATGCTTCAGTTCGCACGTCGCGTTGGGGTACGCTTCGTCCAGTTTCGCCAGAATTGCCGCCACGCGCTGGGGATCCGTTCCCGCCGCACGAGCTGGCTTGGCAGCCTTGGCTGTCTTCAGGGATTTCGCCGTTTTCGTTTTTGGCGGAGCGGATTTTTTCTTTGTTGATCGTTTTTTCTTCGATTTCGCGGCCATAGGAGCAAAAACTATAGCATGGAGGGAAGCGCCGCGAGCAATCTGCGGAAAGCCTTTCCCCGATGGCTGTGCTGATTCTTTTCTTCGGCGGGAATCTCTGCAAATGCTTTCTCGACGGCAGGGAAGTAGAAAACCGGGTCGTAGCCGAATCCGCCTGCTCCCCGCGGCGCCTCCAGGATTTCGCCGTCAACGCGATCCGTAACGATGGCTACGGCTCGTCCGCGTTCCGCCAGCGCAATCGCGCAAACGAAATACGCGTGACGCTCGGATCCCGTTTTGTCCCGCATCTCGCTCAGCAGTTTTTCAATCCTTTGCGAATTTGTCGCCAGCGGCCCGGCGTATCTTGCAGAATGAACCCCGGGCGCTCCGCCGAGAGCAGGCACGACCAGCCCCGAGTCATCCGCGAAGACCAGCCCGTCCCTGCACCGCGAGTAATGCAGCGCCTTGCCTGCCGCGTTTTCGGCAAACGTTGGAGCATTTTCTTCGAACGCGGGAACCGCATCAAAATCCGGCAACAACGCAAGTTCCACCGGAAGAGAAAATTCGGACGAATTCGCAAGCGCGCGATATTCAGCGAGCTTCCCCGGGTTAGACGAGGCGAGAAAAAGCTTAGCGTGCGCGCGCACTGAATTTTAGCGGCAGAAGGGCGCGTTGTTCTTCCGTCAAGCGGCGAATCCCCGCGGCGGCGAGCGCCAGCAGGTCTTGCATCTCGCTTCCGGAAAACGCGCGTCCCTCCGCCGTCGCCTGGATTTCCACAAAGTGCCCGTCGCCGGTCATGACCACGTTCATGTCCACTTCGGCGCGCGAATCTTCTTCATAAGCAAGGTCCAGCAGTGCGCGGTCGTCCACGATGCCGACGCTTGTGGCCGCCACGCTGTCGATCAGCGGCGAACTCTTCAATATCCCCGCTGCCGTCAGCCGTTCGAACGCCAACGCCAGCGCGACGAAAGCCCCGGTGATTGAGGCTGTGCGCGTGCCCCCATCCGCCTGAATCACGTCGCAATCGATCCACACCGTGCGCTCGCCCAGCGCTTCCTGATCCGTCACCGCGCGCAACGAGCGCCCGATCAATCGCTGAATCTCCAGTGTGCGTCCCGATTGTTTCCCGCGAGCCGCCTCGCGCGGCGTGCGCTCCTCGGTCGCGCGCGGCAGCATTCCATATTCGCTGGTGACCCAGCCTTTGCCGCTGCCTTTCAGAAAGCTGGGCACGCCGTCATCGACGGTGGCTGTGCAGATCACTCGCGTGTTTCCCAGCTCAATCAGGACGCTGCCCTCGGCCGTGGAAATAAAATCCGGCGTAATTTTCAGAGGACGCATCTGGTCCGCGGTTCGGCCGTCGGCTCTCACTCTTCCTCCTGCGCTCGTCACTTCGGTCCCTACGAATTCTACGGCTTGCGCTCCGGCTGCGCCATCTTGTCTGGTGTCTTATCTGGCGTCAACGTTCCGGAAGCAGCCGCAGCCGGCTTATCTGCCGCCGGCGCTTGGGCCGGATGCGTGCTCACGACAAATGTCCCCGTCAAATCCAAATGCCCCGCGAGCGTTTCCACTTCCTGCCCATGAATCAGAATTTTCAGCCGCTGCACCTGCGGCACATTCGCTTCCAGTGTCCGCGTGATGGAATTCACAGCCAACTGTTCGCTCACGATCCCGGAGGGAATGGAAGTCGCCAGCGCCTCGGAAAAATCCGCGATCGCCGTACCATCCGGCAACAAATAAAACGCCAGCAGCAAAGCGTCCGGCGGCAGCGTACGAAGCTCCGCATCCACTGGACCCGCAAGCAGGGTATTCAAAACCTGCTTCGATCGCAGCACTGGGTCACGCGAAAGCGGCAGTTCGACTGTTACCGGAACCAGCGTGGCATCGATCGTATCCGAAGCCCAGAAAAGCTTGGTCTTCACCCGTGGATCGCCCGGATTGATCGCGATCGGCTGCGTCAATTCGCGCCGCGCCTGTTCTTCGCTCTGTTGTTGCAGACGCGCCGCGCGCTTCACGCGCCGGCGAAGAATTGGAAAATAAATCGCGGCAGCAAGTACGATGAAGACCAAGCCGCCGATCAGAACAATTTTCCACCGTGACGTCACGGCAGCGCTCCCGGCGTATTTGGAACAACGTAGGATGGCTTGAACGCGGCCGCGCCGCGCGCGACGGCGTCCGCCACCCCCGGCGCCATGCGCTCCAAATCGGCGCGGTCCTCCACCGTCACGCTCGAAATTTCCACGGCGATGGCCGGCGCTGCCGTGGTTCGAAGCTGCCGCACACTGGCCGTTTGTGCGGTGTCTGGCGAGCCTTTGAACCGCTGCGTCAGAAATCCCTGCACCAGATCGCCAAACCTCCGGCTCAGTCCCAGAAATGGCGCCTGTGCACGTTCCCACGGAATCAAGCCATTCGCACCCGCGACCGGCGGCAAATCCGAATTCACGTACACGCGCGCCGTGCCCGGCAATCCCGTCGAGGAAATGTGCAGTGTTACGAACACCGCCCCGCGTTGCGCATTAGCCGTCGCGGAGCGATCATCGAAAGAAGGGTTCTCATTCCCCTGCCGCGTCTGCACGACTTGAAATCCTTGCAGTTCCAGCGCCCGCCGAACCTGAGTCGCGAAATCCAGAACGATCTCGCTCTCGCGCATGCCGCCTGTGCCTCGCGCGCCGGGGTCCGTTCCGCCGTGCGCCGGATCCAGAACCACGATGTTCAGCCCGCCATGCTGCGCTTGCGCGCCGAAAGCAGAAGCCACCGGTCCCGCCACCCCTTGCGGAGAACCCGCGGAGGGAGTCGCCGGCGCCGACGTGCCGGGCGCAACTTGCTGGGTCTGTGGAGGAACTTGCGATGGCGAAACCATCACCGCGGCCAGAAGAGCCACGGAGAGCAGCCCAATCAAGCAGAGAGACCTGCTTCGGAGAATGTTTCTCACCTACAGCAGCATACCAAATCCGTACCTCAATCCGCGCCGTCCGAGAAGCGACAACGCAGCGAGAGGATGTAAGCCCTGGCGCCCCGCATATAACCGGGTCGCCGGTAGCTCGCAGGGGCGCAGCATGCTGCGCCCCTACATCGAGAGAGGCTTCAATTTTGCATTTCGCAGCAAAGCATTTACACTCTCCACCTCATCCCTTTGGAAGGCGGCCCAGTGCGACAGTTCCTCGCGCGCGGCCTCATCCCACCGCTCGCTTGCGCTGGCAGCATCCGACGTCGGTCCCAAATCGGAGCTATCCACGACGACTAGTAATCCCCTGAGCGCCGCCTCGACATGCCGAAGCGGCTCACGCTCTTTGCCTGGAGCGGCAATTCCAAACAACCCAAATTCAGCATCTCTATCGCTTTCCACTGCCGCTGCAACCTTTTTTTCCAGCTCTTGCAAGGCCGTCAAGAGCTCGGTATTGCCGCCCGCCTCCCTCTTGCGCTCCGCAAGTTGCTTTCGCAGCTCACCGGCCTGCTGCAGCGCCAGCGAAACTTCCCCCAGCCGAGATGCCAGCTTCGAAGCCAACCCAAACTGCTGCACCAACGCGTCTTGCGGAGTTTTCACGCGCGGATCCATCTTGATCGTCAGCGGTTGCGTGCTGCTCTTGCCATTCGCCGTGAGCTTCACCGTGTAGTTGCCCGGAACTACCAAAGGTCCGTCCAGCCGCCGGTACGTGGCGCGAACGCCCTTCGGTGCCGCGTAACGAAGATCCCAGACGAACCGGTGTATCCCCGCCTCCGCCAATAGCGGTTTCGGATCGCGTATCCACTCGACTTGTATCGGAACGTCCTTGGGATTCGTCTTCTGCAACACGTCATCGCTCGCGAACCGCCGGACTAGTTTTCCTTCAGAATCGAAAATTTCCATCTGAATAGCCGTTGCCGGCTTCTCCCTCAAGAAATAATCCAGGACGGCGCCCTCCGGTGGGTTCGCTGCTAACCACTCGTCCATCGGCACCGGCGTGCCTTGGTCCGAATTCGCGGGCATGCGAATCGCGGTTTGGGGGCGAAAGAGCCAAGCATCGGCACCGGCGACATGCGCATCCATCTGCCGCAGCGGCGTCACATCGTCCAGTATCCAGAACGAACGGCCGAAGGTAGCCACGACCAAATCATTTTCATGCACTACCAAGTCGCGCACGGACGTCACCGGCAAATTGAGTTGCAAGGACTGCCAATCGTTCCCGTCATCGAAAGAAACGTAGACGCCCTTTTCCGCACACGCATACAGCAACCCTTTGCGATCCGGATCTTCTCGCACGCAATTCAAAAAGCTTCCCTCGGGAATCCCACGCGAGACGAGTTGCCAGCTCTTGCCGAAATCCCGCGTGCGATAGAGATACGCCTGATAGTCATCCAGACGATGCCTGTCCACCGCCGCGTAAGCCGTCCCCGCATCGAAGTGCGACGCCTCGATGTGCGTCACCTTGCTCCATGCCGTCAACTCCGGCGGCGTAACGTTTTCCCACGTTTTCCCTTCATCCCGCGTCAGTTGAATCAAGCCGTCGTCCGTGCCCGCCCAGATTTCCCCTGCCCGCCCAAACGAAGCTCCAATCGTGTAAATGACGCCGCGCCGTTTGCCCTTCGGACCATCCGCAGCCGTCGCCGCGTCCAAATTTGGCGGCACACCGGGATCTTCCCGCGTGAGGTCGGGGCTGATCACTTGCCACGAGCCGCCGCCATCCGCCGTTCGAAACAATATTTGCGAGCCGAAGTACAACACGTGCGGATCGATTGGCGAAAACACCAGCGGCAGAGTCCAAGTGCGCCGGTAATCTCCAGGATGAGCTATCGATGGCGGCATCTCCCGCACTTGCTCGTTGCTGAAATCCTGCCGGGCGACTGTGCCGCCGTACACCACGCCGGCATTCAGCGGGTCCGGCGCGATGTAGCCATTTTCGCCGCCCACTTCCGTCGGCTGCCAATCATGAAAATTCAACGAGCGGTACTTGCTGCGGCTTGGAGTGGCCGCCGAGCCGCTATCCTGCTGCGCGCCGTACACCCAATACGGAAACTGGTTGTCCGTCGCCACGTGATAGAACTGCCCCGTTGGCTGGTTGTACCAGGAACTCCACGTTTCGCCGCCGTTGCGCGTCACGATCGTCCCTTGATCGCTGCTCAGCACCATCCGCCGCGGCTCGTCGGGATCAATCCACAGTTCGTGATAGTCGTCGCCTCCCGGCGCGCCCCTGAATACCGTGAACGTCTTTCCTCCATCATGCGACTGATAGGTTGCCGTGTTCGGCAGGTACACCGTGTCCGGCTCTTTTGGATCCACGCTGACTTCACCGAAGTACCAACCACGCCCCCAGATGCGTTTGTCATTCGAAACGCGCTGCCAACTCTGCCCGCCGCTATCCGAGCGAAACAGGCCGCCCTCCTTGGCGTCCACGATCAAATAAATCCGCCGCGGATTGCTCGGCGCAAAAGCAATCCCGATCCGCCCAAGACCTTCCGATGGCAAGCCTGGACTGCTCACCCGTTCCCAGTGATCGCCCCCATCCATCGAGCGATAAAGCCCGCTGCCCGGCCCGTTCGAAGGCGGGTAAATGCTCCACGGCGGCCTTCGCGTCTGCCACAGCGCCGCGTAAACGGTTTTTGGATTTCCCGGCTCGAACGCCAAATCGATCGCCCCGGTATTCTCATCGTGAAACAAAATCTTTTGCCAACTCTTTCCCCCATCTTTCGAACGAAACACGCCCCGCTCCTGGTTCGGCCCATACGCATGGCCAAGCGCCGCTACAAAGACTCGATTCGCGTCCCGCGGGTCCACAAGGATTCGCCCGATCTGCCGCGAATCCTCCAGTCCGATGTGCGTCCAAGTCTTGCCTGCGTCCGTCGACTTGTACATTCCATTCCCATAGGAAATCGAGGAGCGCATGTCCGCCTCTCCCGACCCCGCGTAAATCACATTCGCATCCGACGGCGCTACGGCGATCGCCCCAATCGACGCAATCCCCTGCGCATCGAAAATGGGCTTCCAAGTTCGCCCCGCATCATTTGTCTTCCAAATGCCCCCGCCGACGCTCCCGAAATAAAACACCTCCGGCTGCCCGCGCACCCCCGCCACCGCCAGCGTCCGCCCCCCGCGAGACGGCCCAATCAATCGCCACCGCAGATCCTGAAAAAATTTTGGATCGTACTGTTTGGGTGCATCAGGTCCGGCCAAAAGCCGAACCGAAGCAACGAGCAAGAGTAGGACTGATAGCAAACCAAGAACGAAGTCGCGCAGTTTCACGTCGGAAGTCTCCTGGCAATCGGCAAGCGTCTTGAAAGATTGTTGAGTATATCTTACCCGCATAACAAAACCGCCCGGCTCTTTCGAACCGGGCGGCAGGGAATCGTTAAACTAAAAATGGCCCCTAGGCGGTTTCCAACTCCTCGATCTCTTCCAGAACCACCGGCTTCGTGTGGCGAATCTTCAATTTCCCGGTAACAAAGTAGATCAAGAAGCCAGCCAGGATAATCAGTGCGCCAAACAACAGCCCGTTCAGACCCAACACGGTTTCGTGATTGCTTTCCACCATCGCCAGGCTGAGGAGCAGCAGCGGAAAGACGCCGCAGCTAATCGCGCCGGTCAGTCCGCCCGGCACGCGGAAGCCGCGCTTCAGCTCCGGCTCGCGGATGCGTAGCGCCACCAGCGTCACGAATTCCAGCATCAAGCTGATTCCGTAAAGCATGATATCCAGCGTGATGAGCCGCTTGAAACCCAGCCCAAGGCACAGCGCCCAGCAAGTCGCGCAGAAGATGATGGCCACCCACGGCGCTTGAGTCCGGGCGCTCATTTTCGCAAAAAACTTTGGCAGCATGCCATCCCGCGCCATAGCCAGCGGCAAACGCGAATAGCTAAGCACCAGCGCATTGAACATGCCGAAGGCGCTCATCATCCCGCCGAGGACGATCAGGAATCTGAGCCATTCGATTCCCAGGAACTTCCCGCCAATCGCCCCCGCCACCGTTGCCCACGATCCGTCTTCGCCAAAAATAGAAGAGGGGATTCCCGTCAAATACACCGCCACGAACGGCAGCACGTAGCTAAGCGCCACGAGGACGACCGCCGCGATCATTGCTTTCGGATAAGTCCGCTGCGGCCGCTCGACTTCCTGCGCGATCGTCGAAGCGTTGTCCCACCCCATGTAGTTCCACATCGCCACCAGCACGCCCCCGAGCAACCCCAGCCCTGTAGCCGCAGGCGCGGCATGGGTTTCCGCAAGCGCTCCCATTTTGAACGGTGCCATCACCACGATCAGCGCGAACGGTGCCGACAGCAGGAAGAAAAGCCACAGCGAAGTGATTCCCACCACGCGGATTCCAGCAAGATTCAGCGCCGCGCAGGTCGCCACCACAAACAGTCCAGCATAAATTCCGTGATTCCCAACGCCAAACCAAGGCGACATCTGCTTCAAGTAAAAGACAAACAGCGTCGGGTAGATCGCCATGTCAAAAATGCTTGCGGCCAGCGAAAGCCATGCCTCCTGGAACCCCCAGAAATTCCCCAACCCCCGCCGCACCCACGCGTAATAGCCGCCCTCTTGCGGCAGCGCGCTCGAGAGTTCTCCGATCATGAACGCCGTCGGCAGGCACCACAGCACCGGCAGGAACAGCAATATCAAAATCCCGTGGCCATAGCCCGCTCCGTGAATGATTTCCTCCGTCCCGTACGTCCCGCCGGACACCATGAAAAACGTGGCAGCCACAAGCGGCCAGAGCGTGAGCTTAGCGACTCTTTTTCTTGTTGTTGGGATGGCGAGGGAAGGTAGCTGGGTGCCAAGCGGTAAAGAACTCAATTTTTACTCTCGTCCTCCTAAGGGAAACTCGCTCGCGCCGCTGCGGTAAAGCGAGTTCGCATTCGCAGAATACAAGAGTCGCCCCTGCATGCAAGAAAAAAATGCGTACCAGCGAAAATATTTTTCAGCCGCGCCAAACACGCTTCCGCACTGCCCGCTCACCCGTCTTCCAAATCCCTCGCGGCCGCTTCCCGATTCTCTCCCTGCACCGTCTATCAAGGAGCCTGTGCTACACTTCGCTCCCGGTTTCGGGCCCACATTCCAAAGATTGAGGAGTCGTCTGCATGAAGCTAATGCCGTGCGTCGTGTTCGCGTCCCTTGCCACCTGCTTTTCGTTCTCAGCTAATGCCCAGGAGCCGGCTCCCAAGCCATCTGCCGCGCCTGCGACCGCTCCCCGCGGCATCACCATCGACGACTTCTTCCAAATCCGCGATGTCGCTCAGCCTGAACTGAGCCCCGACGGCCAATGGGTCGCCTACTCCGTCCGAACCCGCATCCTCAAGGACGATAAGAACGAGCAGCGCCTCTGGATGGTTTCCACCCACGGCGGCGATGCCATCCCCATGACTGCCGAAGGAGTCTCTTCCTCGCACCCCCGATGGAGCCCTGACGGCAAATATCTCGCCTTTCTGTCCGCCCGCAACGGTGGCAAGAGCCAAGTCTGGCTTCTCGATCGCCGCGGCGGTGAAGCCGAGCGCCTCACCGATATCGCCCAAGGCGTCAACGACTTCGAGTGGTCTCCTGACTCCACTCGTCTCGTTTTGGTCCTTCAGGATCCCAAGCCTGAGGACCTCGAAGCCGCGAAAGACAAAGAGAAGGACAAGGAAAAGCCCGCCGCCAAACCGAAGACTCCCCCGCCTTTCGTCATCGATCGCCTCCAGTTCAAGGAAGACAACGCCGGCTACCTAGATCGCCGCCGCGACCACCTCTACGTCTTTGATGTGGCCTCAAAAAAATCCACCCAAGTGACCAGCGGCGACTTCGACGACACCGATCCCGCCTGGTCGCCCGACGGCAAGTCCCTCGCTTTCACTAGCAATCGCAGCACGCCCGACCCCGACCGCAACTACAACACCGATATCTGGATCGTCGCTGCCGACAATACCGACAAAGGCGCCCACCTCACCCAAATCACCACCAATCCCGGCCCCGACCGCCAGCCTGCCTGGTCCCCCGACGGCAAATGGATCGCTTACGTCACCGAAACCGACCTCAAAGCCATGATTTACGCCACCCACCATCTCGCCATCGCTCCCTCTTCCGGCGGCGAAGCGAAAGTCTTGACAGTTGCCTTCGACCGCAGCGTGCGCCGCCCCCGTTTCTCCGCCGATGGCCGCTCCCTTTACTTCATCGCCGACGACGACGGCACGGACAATCTTTTCCGCATTCCCGCGACAAGTGGCGAAGTCTCGCGTACCATTAGCGGCCCTCTCAGTGTTGGTTACTATTCCGTCGGCAAAGACGGCGCCATCGCCGCGCAAATTAGTTCGCTCGATCGCCCCGATGAAATCTTCACCTTCAGCGACAACAAGCTCACCCGCCTAACCAAAACCAACGACGCGCTCTTCGCCCAACTCCGCCTCGCCCAAGTCGACTACGTCCACTTCAAGAGCAAAGACGGCACTCGTGTCTCCGGCTACCTCTACAAACCCCTCGACTACACTCCGGGCAAAAAAGTTCCCACCCTTCTCAATCCTCACGGCGGCCCCGTCGGCCAATATTCCGCTTCCTTCTACCACCTTGCCCAGCTCTACGCCGCCAATGGCTACGCCGTTCTTCTCCCCAATCCCCGCGGCTCCTCCGGCTACGGCCAGAAATTCTGCCAAGCCATCTTTGCCGACTGGGGAAACAAGGACTATCAGGACGACATGGCCATGGTCGATTACGCCATCGCCCAAGGCATTGCCGACCCCGATAAGCTCGGCGTCGGCGGCTGGTCCTACGGTGGCATGTCCACCGACTTCATCATCGAGCAAACCACGCGCTTCAAAGCCGCCATCTCCGGCGCCGGCATCGCTCTGATGACCAGCGGCTTCGGCCACGATCAATACCAGAAAGACTACTTCTACGAACTCGGCTACCCTTGGGAAAACAAAGCCGTGTGGGAAAAAATCTCCCCGTTCTACCGCGTCAACAACATCACCACGCCCACGCTTTTCATGGGCGGCGACATTGACTGGAACGTGCCCATCATCGGCGGGGAGCAGATGTACCAAGCCCTAAAAAGCCTCGGCCGAACCACCGAACTGGTCGTTTACCCAGGCGAACATCATGGCTTAACCATGCCCTCCCACCTCAAGGACCGCCTCGAGCGCCACCTCGCCTGGTACAACCACTACGTAAAAGGCGACCCCGCCCCCGCACGTCCTGCCGAACCCCCGCAGGTGCCAGCGACGAAAGCAGGAGGCGAATAATGCCTGCCCGCGTTTCGATTCTGGCTGCATTTCTTTCCTTACTTTGTTGCATTTCGGTTTCGGCGCAATCCAAATTCACCGTCGGCACCGCCTCTGCCGCCCTGGGCGAAAAATCCACCGGCACCCTCGAAGTTCCTGCCGGCGTCGACGCCGCCACCAGCATCCCCGTCGTCGTCGTGAACGGCGCCAAGCCCGGCAAAGTCCTCGCGCTCGTTTCCGGCGCTCACGGCACCGAATACGTTTCCATCATCGCCATCGAAAAGCTCATCGCCGCCATCGACCCCGCCCAAGTCACCGGCACTGTCATTCTCGTCCCGCTCATCAACGTCCAGTCCTTCGAGCAAAAAGTCCCGCACGTCAATCCCATCGACAACAAGAGCATGAACCGCTTCTACCCCGGCAAACCCGACGGCACGCAAACTGAGCGCGCTTCCTACCTCATCACCAGGGAAATCGTCGACCGCTGCGACTACCTCATCGACTACCACGGCGGCGACCTCGACGAAAGCCTCCGTCCCTACGCCTACTGGGGCCCCACCGGCCACGAAGCCCAGGATCGCACCTCCAAGGAAATGGTCCTCGCCTTCGGCCTCGACCACATTATTATCTGGCGCGAACGCCCCACCGATCCCGCCGCCACCCGCTACCTCGATAACACCGCCGCCGTCCGTGGCAAGCCTTCCATCGTCGTCGAAGCCGGCCACGCCGGTACCGTCGACTCCGACGATCTAGCCCTCCTCGTCAACGGCACCCTCAGCACCATGCGCACCCTGAAAATGTTCCCCGGCGATCCGCATCCAATCGAAAATCGCGTCTGGATTGAAAAGCTAGTAGACGTCCTAGCCGACGGCCCCGGCATCTGGTACCCCCTGGTCAAGCGCGGCACCTACGTGTCCGCCGGCATGAAACTCGGCACCATCACCGACTATTTCGGCAAAGTTATCGCCGAGCCTCGCGCCCCCGTCTCCGCCGTAGTCCTCCACGTCAACGCCGTCCCCTCCCTCAAAAAAGGAGACAACATCGCCGACTTAGGCGTAGTCGCCCCTCACGCGCCCTAACTTGGCGCTGACCTCTATTTGATTTTTGATCTTGTGGCGGCGACTGAACGTCGCCATCTTGCGCCCGCATCGCGCCTGTTGCGCTTAGTTGGTGCGCGTGGCGAACTGGCGATCCATGCTCATGGACAGACTTTGGTCAAGTACCACTGCCACATAGCGCGAGCAGATTTGCATTTCACCTTTTGCCCATGCGGAAATGGCCGGAAGCTTCACTCGGAAAGCGTTCTCCAGTTTCTCAACCGCGCGGTAGTACACCGATACTTCTCTTAGCCAGGGGCTCTTCTTCTTCAAATCAGGGGACAACTCGTGGCACAAATGCAGCAGTGTGCTGAAATCACCGGCGCCGACGTGTGCTCCGTCAATCCCAGCCGTCAGTTGCAGCGAGTCAGACAGCGGTTGATTCGCGGTCGTCAACCAAATCGCGCGCCATTGCGAAATTCCGAACTTCACAAGGGCGAACGCTGCAAACACGAGGATGAAGATCGAGACCATATTTTGCTCAACGTAAGTTTCTTAGGATTCACCTCTTTTTCCAATGGGACGCGGGTACCAGCCAGGTAGAACTCTTGTGCAGCCGGAGGTCTTCCGTAAGTCACTGATTATAAATACATTAGTGGCCGTCGACTTGACCTTCGGTCTTGCCCACGCTTCCTATCTCCGAGTAACCAACTTGTAATTCCGAAATGGAACAGTCTTGACCCGCACACCCGGACAGACTAATTTAGTTGAATCGGCGCACTCTTGTCCCTCACTTCCAACCCATGAATGAGCCCCCCATTCATCCCGGCGCAGCTTCTGTAGAGGCCAGCGATCAGGAACTGGCGCGCGAATTTCGGAGAATTGAAAAGGGTGATTGGTGGGTCTGGGGTTACTCGATTTTTGTTGCTTTCCTCCTTGTCTTCACAGTTATCGCATTCAGTCTCCCGGCAGTGCGTCGCGGCGCGGAGACCATCTTCCGGATCAACATTGTCGATGTGGTTTTTGGTCTAATCGCTTTGGTCGTGCTTTTTAACGTCCATGTGATTTCTCAAGCCATTCTTATCAAGAGGCTTCGCCGCCAGCTCGCCGAGAGACAGGGCCATTCCGACCTTCTCCGCAATCTCGCCATGGTTGATCCTTTGACCGGTCTGTATAACCGTCGCTTTGCGGAGCAGCGCTTGGCCGCAGAAGTGGCTCGTTCGGAGCGCAAAGGGCACCCGCTGACCGTACTCACCTTGGACTTGAACAATTTCAAGGAGATCAACGACACCTACGGCCATCCCGCCGGTGACCTTGTATTGCAGAAATTTGCCGCCCTCCTGAATAACGCGATTCGGGGAGGCGACTTGGCGGTGCGTTTGGGCGGAGACGAGTTTCTCGTGTTGCTCCCGGAGTGCACCTCGCAGCAGTTGAAACTTGTGTTGGGACGTCTCGGCTCATTGGAAGTAGACTGGCACGGCAAAGAAATTCCCATCACCTTCTCCGCCGGATGGAAGCAATACGAACTGGGCGAGCGGCCAGAGGAAATGCTGGCAAGCGCGGATAAGGTTCTGTACGCCAGAAAGCGCGCCGGTAAGAAAACGCGACCGCTCGCGAAAGGCCATCACCAAGCGCCAAAACAACGCGCTCAAACGGAGACAGAAGCCGCTCCGCTCAGCGTCTTGGTCGATCTGACCTGCCCTCACTGCCGCAAGAAAAATTCCGTCGCACTGGACACCCATTCCGGCGCCAATAACGCTGCTGCTCGCGAAGTCCAATGTGCCCACTGCAAGCAGGCCTGGGAGCCCGTGCTCTCCGGGCCCATCATGGCCGGCCCGTTTCCCAAATAATCTCCCCCCTTACAGAGCCGCCGCGAGGAGCGCCCCCCGGCGTATTCGCCCGTTCGGTAGTGGGTCAGTTTGAATTTTATTAATCGTGACAATAGAGGTCAAAATTCAAACTGACCCACTACTGCCCGTTCTGGTAACTCGATTCCATTTGTGTGACCATCTACACTTCCGCGGAGCGTCACAAGCGATGCGCCAGATCAGCATCAAAGTCGTTCTATCCAGCTCCCTCCTAGCTGCCGCGCTAGCCTTCGCCGCCCCAACCGCCGATCTCCCCTTCGGCCCCTGGACCCGCCCCTCCAACGAACCCATCCTCTCCCCCCAAGGTGCCACTTGGGAGTCCGCTGGCACCTTCAACCCCGCCGTCGTCCTTCACAACGGAAAATTCGTAATGCTCTACCGCGCCCAGGACGCTTCCGGCACATCGCGTCTCGGCTACGCCGAAAGCAAAGACGGTATCTACTTCATGCGAAGACCCGAGCCGGTACTTTCGCCGGAGACCGACTACGAAAAAGATGGCGGCGTCGAAGACCCCCGCCTCCAGAAATTCGGCGACACTTTTTATCTCACCTACACCGCCTACAACAAAAAAGACGCCCAGCTCTGCCTCGCAACCTCACTCGACCTCATTCATTGGGAACGTAAAGGCGTGATTCTTCCCGCGTACAAAGGCAACTGGAATGTCGGGTGGACCAAATCCGGCGCCCTCGTCCCGATAAAAATCGACGGCAAATACTGGATGTACTGGCTAGGCACCGCCCCCAGCAAGGCCGGCGAAACGTACAAGACCGACCAAATGGGCCTCTCCTATTCCACCGATCTCCTCCACTGGACCGAAGCCACCCCCACGCCTGTCCTCCCCCGCCGCCCTGGAATGTTTGACTCTCGCGTCGTCGAACCCGGCCCCCCGCCCATCCTCACCGAGCAGGGCATCGTCCTCATCTACAACGCCGCCGACGACCACCTCATCTACCGCACTGCCGTAGCCGTCTTCGACCGCCATGATCCCCGCAAACTCCTCTCCCGTTCCGACACGCCCATCTTCGCCCCCGAAAAAGAATGGGAGAAAGTCGGCCAAGTCCCCAATGTCACATTCGTTGAAGGCATGCTTCTAGTTAAAGGGAAAAGTGAAGCAATGGTGCGGAAGAAAAATCGCTATCTCTTCTACTACGGCGCCGCCGACAAATACATCGGCGTAGCCGAAGCTCCGGCAAAGTGAAGGGCCCTCGTCGTGAAGGTGCGTCATCGTGAAGGGCCTCGTCGGAATCCATGACGACATAGGGGCGGGGCTTGCCTGCCCCGATCCGGTCGGGGCCTCGCCCGCTCTTCGAATTTCCTCCCGTAGCGGCGACCTTTAGGTCGGCCTCTTGAAAGCAAAATTTCAACAAGAATTCTTGCGGCTTCGCATACTCTGCTTTAGTTTGCGCCTCCCCACTCTGGAAAGGCGCGCAATGCATCTGCGAAATTGTGAATTACATCGGTATGCGCATCCTCTTGCCAGCCGCCTAGGTCGGGGCTCTTGAACAGATCGCGCGGGCGGCCTTGCTCGTCAATGGAATACAACGTGAAATTCAGTGCCTGGTGAGCCTCATTTGCAAGATCTTTAGAACCGGTCGACTGTGCATACAGAGCTAGGACCGCGCCGTACGTGGAATTCACGCCGCCCCAAGCGTCTTTGTCTTCATCCTGCTCTTGGCAAACGGTCACGCCAAATTCCTTGTGCGTAAAATTTCTGCGCACAAATGCGACCAACGTGCCCGCATCCGCCCGCCATTCGGGATCGAGGGCTTCGCGTTTCTCCAGAAGATACCGCGCGAGGTTAAGGGGCGCCCAGGCGTTGCGATTGGTGGGCGTATCGTGATCTTCGAAGAACTGCGCGAACAAGGCTCCCTGCCCGGATGCGCTGGGGACTTGGACGGTTTTGATCCATTGCCAGAGCGCTTCGCGGGGCGGAGCAAATTCCTTGTAGCCGTGAACGAGAAAAGCGTCATAAAGGCGCAGAATGTAGGTCATGTTTCCGGAGACGGCGCCACGCGCTTCTCCGGTGCGATAGTCCGCGCGAAAGGGCCAGGGGGAATGGGCGGCGTCGCCGGGAAGTTGATTTGCGGCGAGGATCCGCGCATTGTGCAGGGCCTGCTCCAAATATTTTTTCTCACCGGTGGCCTGGAACAGTTCCACCAGGGCATAGCCCGCGATGCCACCCTTGTCCGGCTCGATCTCATAGGGATGATCGTCTTGGCTGCCGCCGTCCGGAGGCTGGGGAAATTTTCCTCGAATGCCGGTGGAACGCGGAAACCGCGGATACTTGCCCTCATTCGGCGTAAGCGCTTCCTGAAGGAGATAGTCGCCCATGGCGCGGGCTGTCCTCAGGTAGGCAGGATCGCGTTCGCCGCGAAGCTCGTAAAACTTGAGATAGGAAAGAATGCCCATACCGTTTTGTGTCGCGGGAATCGTGTCCGAGCGATCTGGTAGCGGATTCCAATGGCCATCCAGAAACGTGACGGAGACGAAGCGCGGATATCCATGATCCGCGGGACACTGTTGGTAGAAGTGCATCTCCCGGTCCAGCGCCGTGTTCCACGCAATCCATGGGAGAAGATGCCCTTGGGCATCGAAACGGGCTTCATGCGCGCCGATCCGAACGGGCGGCGTGCCTTGCGAATGGAGCAAGAACGGAATCAGCGATACAGCGCAAAGGAAGAACCATCGGATTCGCATCAATCCATTTAACGATAACGGGAAGGAAAGCAAAAGCAGCTAGAGCTTAGCGCCACCTCCAACTCTTGTCGCGCAGTGTTTGCTGATGACTTTCGACAGGCGGGTTCCCACGTCTCCCGCCCGACGCCTTTCTTTCTTCCAACCGGTGCCCTTTACTGGACATTTCTCGAGACCTCAATCGCGGGTGCCCCATACGCGGTTTCTGCGTGTGGGGCTTTTGAATTTGATCCAAGCGATGGCACCCGCCCTCCGCATTCCAGAGCTCATGAACCATCGTGCGGATATACAGTGAGCTCTACTCCTTTGTTTTCTTCACTATGCAAAATTATTCGAACCAACGCGCCATTTTCTAAATACTAGTACTATAAAATCATTTGACAAAGCGTTTAATCCATGTTACCATGGGTCGTTATGATTCGACCCCAAACCCGCCGGGCCCGTAAGTCCTGCCACATCTGTGTTTTGCCCCTTCTGTCTTTTCCTCTAAACGTTCCAACGTTCAAACTTTCCACCTGCCAACACGTTCTTTTTCCTCTCTTCCCGCTCTTTGTCCCAAGAGCGTTGACCAACTCCTTTCTCTTCAACCGCTTCCGCACTCTTTCCTAAAAATGCCGGGGTGTACCCCTTTCTTTTCTAAACAAGTCTCCAGCAACACTCGAAGTCTCTCGCAACAAAAAATCTCAAATCTGAGGATCACCATGAACGAACCTACTACCCATCCCTGTTCCGCCGTCGAGTTGACCAATGAACCACCCGCCAACTCCAGTTCCACTAATCACCTGTCCCGTTGCCAGCACCGCACCCTCACTGGCCGTCGCTGCCGAAAGGACGTTTCCAACGCCGCCTCCGCCCTCTGCTCCAAACATGCCTCCCTCCGTCCCGTCCGCCTCGAGGAACCCGACCTTTCCGTCGCCCTCCTCGGCCAGCTCTCCCGCCTCAAATCCGCCTCCGACCTCAACGAAGTCCTATGCAATCTCTTCCGCCTTCTCTCCCAGGACCGTATCGCCGCCCGCCGCGCCGCTGTCCTCGCCTACATCGCCAATCTCCTCCTCCGCACCCTCCCCGCCATCGAACACGAGGTCTACCCCGAAGGCAAACCCGGTCCGGAAATCATTATTGATCTCCCCTGCTTCCTCAACAAACACGCCAAGCCCCAGACCGAAAACCCCACCTACCAGGATCTCCGCTCATGACCCAACACTCCAATTTCCGCTCTTCTCCATCCGTTCGGAGAGGCGGGGCTTGCCTGCCCCGACCCGGTCGGGGCCCCGCCCGCTCTTCCTCCCCGCAATCAGCGTTTGGCGGGCGGAGGATTGACCGGCGTGCCGGAGCCTTCCTTCAGCGTGTGGATGGAATCGACTGGAAGGTTTTCAAAGCGTTCGGCAAGGCCGCTCGGCCAGCGCACCTGCACCCCATTGATCTTGGTGGCGGCCCCGAGGCCGAAGTGAACCCGCAGGTCGCTCTGGGAAATGTAGCTGGAGCCGCTGCGCACTTCGTCGACCAGCGTGCGCGCGCCGGCTTTCACCGTGATCTTCGCGCCGATGCCGTCGCGATTGGATTTGCTGCCAACTGTGTGAAACGCAATCCAATGATTTCCGTTGCGCACGTCGTTCACCAGCAACATCGGCGCTGCATTCATGTTGCTGATGACCGCGGACATGCGCCCGTCATTCCACAAATCGCCGACTGCCAGTCCGCGCGCCGAGCTCACCGTCGTAATCCCCGGGCCCGCAGAAGCGGAAATATCGGTGAACGTTCCGTTGCCGTTGTTGTGATAAAGAATTTTCGGTTCCTGGAAGTTGCTGCCCAGGTGCTGGCTGTCCACTTCCGGATAAACGTGCCCGTTGACGAGCAGCAAATCGGGCCAGCCGTCGTTGTCCACGTCCACGAACATCACGCCCCAGCCGAGATATTGCGTGTTCAAGCCCATTCCCGCGGGAAAAGTTTTGTCGTCAAACGTTCCGTCGCCGTTGTTGCGGTAAAGCGTGGAGGTATCGTCTGAAAAGTTTGTTTTGAAAAGGTCCAGCCGGCCGTCGCCGTCGTAGTCGCCGACCGTCGAGCCCATGCCGGCTTGCTCGCGCCCGTCATCATTAAACGCCGCTCCGGACACGACCGCAACGTCAGTAAACGTGCCATCGTGATTGTTGTGATAGAGAATGCTGGCGGTGCTGTCGCAAGCCACGAAAATGTCCGGCCAGCCGTCGTCGTCATAGTCGAGCGTGGAAACACTGAAGGAATAATGGCCGTTGGTCTGATCGATTTTAGCTTTGGCGGAAACATCCTCGAACGTCCCGTTGGCGAGATTGTGATAGAGAATATTTTTTGCCCACGGCAACCCGCGCGGCCCGCACATTACCGGAACCCCTTTCCACATGCAGGAGGGCCGTTCCCCCGGAGCGAGCGCGGTAGCAGAATCGTAATCGACATAGTTCGCGACAAATAGATCCAGCTTGCCGTCGCGGTCGTAGTCGACGAAAGCGCAGCCCGTGCCCCAGGCCTTGCCGCTCCCCGCCACATGCGCTTTTTCACTGACGTCGGTAAACGTGCCGTTGCCATTGTTGTGATAGAGAATATTTTTGCCGTAGTAGGTGACGTACAAATCTTCAAAGCCGTCGTTGTCATAATCGCCGACGCACACGCCCTGGCCCCAGCCAGTGTGCGTCAAGCCTGCTTTTTCCGTGACGTCGGTAAACGTGCCGTCGTGATTGTTGTGATAGAGATGGCTGGTGGGCGGTTTGCCGGAGGGCAGGCCTTCCAGTTTCGTGCCGTTCACGACGAAAATGTCGGGCCAGCCGTCGTTGTCGTAATCGAAAATGGCCACGCCGGTGCCCGTCGTTTCAATGATGTATTTTTTCGTTGTCTCGCCGCCGAAAGTGACCGGCGCCGCCAGTCCGGATTTCTGCGCGACGTCGGTAAAATGCGCGATCGGCCTCGAACTCGCGTCCTGCGAATTCGCGGCGGTAACACCAGGAGAACTTACAGATGGCGTGGAAAGCCAAAAGCAGAGCACAAGAAAGCAGAGAAGTCGGAAAAAAGTAAAAAGGCGAGTCATCGGTGTTTAATGATAGCAAGGTCTGTTCGCCACGCGTCAATCCGGCGAGGCATTTCGCCAAAAAAGCGGGGGCGAGGTGCGCGGCGGCGAACATGCTAGTATTTTTCGGAACCAATTTCGGGAATGATTCGCATGGAGTTCATTTTCTCTTATCACCGAACGCTTCTTTTTCGAATCTGCGGCGCGCTGCTATTTTTCTTTGGCGGCATTGCGGTGGCCGCTGCGCAATCCGCGGGTCCTGCGAAAACGGAAGCCGCTTCGCGGGCGACGGCGGCTTACGCGCATGGCATGTCGGCGCTGCAGAAGGGCGACCTTGCTTCCGCTCGCGCGGATTTCGAAAAAGTCGCGCGGCTGGCTCCGAAGAGCCCGGAAGGACACAACTCCCTGGGGTGGGTTTTGCTCGCGCAGGGCCAGATCGATTCCGCGCTCGTTCAATTTCAAACGGCGGTGAAACTGAATCCCGAATTCGCGCTGGCGCACATGAATTTCTCCAACGCGCTGGCTCGAAAGGGTGACATACCTGCCGCGCTGCGGGAAGCGAAGGAAGCGGTGCGGCTGGCCCCGGGGGATTCGGAGACGCATCACGCGTTGGCGCGCACACTCGATTTCTCCGGCGATCTCGATGGAGCCGTTGGCGCGTTTCGGCGCGCGATCGAGCTTGAGCCGCAAAGGCCGGAATTGCACGACGATCTCGGGGCGGTGCTGGTGCAAAAATCTGACGCGGCAGGCGCAACGGCGGAATTTTCCGAAGCGCTCCGGCTCCAGCCCAATTATGCGCTGGCGCATTTTCATCTCGGCGTTTTGCGCTACCAGGAAAAATCTTTCGAGGAGGCTGCGCAACACCTGAAAACCGCGGTGGAACTAAATTCCACCGACGCCGGTGCTCATTATTATTTGGCACAAGTCCTAAAAAGCAAAAATGAAACAGGCGCCGCGATTCGCGAACTGCAAGCTTGCGTGGCGTTGCAGCCGGATTATCCCGACGCGCAAAACAGCCTGGGCCTGCTGCTGCAGCACAGCGGCGAAGCCGAGCAAGCTGTCGCGGCGTTTCGCCAGGCCGTGAAAGCGCAGCCGGAAAATCCGGATGCGCACAACAACCTGGGACTGGCCTTTTTGCAGACCGGAGATGGCAACGGAGCCATCGCTGAGTTCAAAACGGCGGTTCGTTTGCGCCCCGAAGACAGCGGATACAAAGGAAACCTGGGAGCGGCGTATTTGCAAGTGGCGGATTTTGACGCCGCCATCTCCGAATTCGAATCGGCGCTGAAGCTTTCCCCGCAAGATGCCACCCTGCACTACGACCTGGGGCTGGCTTTGAAATTGAAGGACAAGCTCGATGAAGCTGCTGTGGAATTGCGCAAAGCTGTGGAATTGGATCCCAGCCAAGCCGATCCTTATTACACGCTGGGCGTGATTCTCTGGCAGCAAGGCGATTTTGCCGCCGCCGCCGAGGAACTACGCGCAGCCATTCATGCCAGGCCGGACTATGCCGAGGCTTATTACACGCTGGGAACGGTGTTGAAACAGAAGGGCGAGCTCCAGGATTCCGCGAAGGCATTGCGGGAAGCCATTCGAATGCAGCCGGACTTTGCCGGGGCGCATACCACCCTGGGAACGGTGCTGCGCCAACTGGGCGACGCGGAAGGCGCGGCCGCGGAAAGCCGCGCCGGCGCGGAAATCGCCAAACAGAAAACCGGCGAGCAAGCGGCGCTATTCGCCACAAACTCAGGACGCCGGCTGCTGAAAACAGGAGACGTCGAAGGCGCCATTTCACAATTCCGCGCCGCGATCGGCTCCGCGCCAAACTATGCTGTCGCGCACTTTGAATTGGGAGTGGCTTTGCGGCAGGTGGGCAAATCCGAGGAGGCACAAGAAGAGTTTCGAAAGGCCGCCACCCTGGATCCTCGATTGACGCCTCCGACTGTTCCAAAGAAATAGCCAAGGAGAAGCCGCAGCATGTTTGGCGATGGGGTGACACAGCCGGGCAAGGTGTGGATTATGCGGGCGAGGTTATGGAGAACCCTTGCGCAGCGCCACGAGTTCCGTGCCCACGGGCACGCCGCGGGCGACTTTCACGCGGATGACCGCTTCGAACGGCTTGAGCTCGCCTGAATTCGAAACGGAGAGCCGCAAGAGCAACTCTTCCAAAGAGTTTTGCTGGCACACGTATTCCACGGCAGCTTGCGTGCCGATGGTAGTGGCGCCTGCCAGGATCAAGACTGAGTGTGCAGGATTCAGTCCTCGCTTTAGGGCTATGACCGAATAGTCTTCCGTCAGAGTTTCGTCTGGTGGGGACGGAAGGAACTCCTTCGATTCGCCCGACCCCGGATGAAAATTGACAATTTCCATGGTGCCCATGCGGGGCCCAGACGTGATCTGCTTGAAAGCGAATTCCTGAGTGGTCGGCAACTCCAAGAGGGATAAATTTTCCGAAGGCGAGCCAATGAAGATGAGGTCGTTGTTCTTCGCGTCATCCAGGGAAAACAAGCTGCCGCGCTTGACGCGAATTTGCTGGCGAAGCTTCCCGAAAACTCCGTCGAGAGCATGCACCGCCAGCACTTCGCCGACGCCGGTGTAGTGATCCAAGATCACAGCTCCCGAATCCTTCGCTCGATTGTAGTAGCGCATGCCAACGTACGGCCGGCCGACGAAGGCGGCATTGCTGAAGATGACCCAAGGCTCCTGCGGGCCGGTGAGGAAACCCTTCCAGAAAACGCGAAAAGCAACCGGCACATCCGGGTTATCGCTTGCGAGCCGGGCTTCCGCAACTCTTCGATTTAAGAAGCGGTCCGTGGCCACGGCGACGGCAGACGCGAGAACGACGGAAAGTGCAACGACGGCAACGATCCAGGTACGCGAGGTCCGGCCGTTGACCTCTAAATTGTTCGATGGCTCGTGAGAAGCGTTCGCGTGGTTCCTCGCTGCCCCGTGGGAACGCGGATGGAAAGTCAGAAGATAGTTGCCCTTGGGCATTTCGACCAGGATGGGATCCTCTGCCCCCTCCGAGCCATAATATTCGGCCAACTTGGTGCGCAAACGCCCGGCCTGAACACGGACCATCGAGTCCACATGTGGGTCAAAGTCCTGCTGCCGCCCAAAGACCTCTGTCGCAATTTGGTACTCCTTAGGAGATGTACCGGGATGGTCCAAAGAATGGGTTGTCAAATAGCGCAGCAGCTTGCAAAGGGACTCTGAGCCATGGAGGGCATGGCTAGCCAATAGTTTTTCAATCTGCGCGAGGTGTTGGGCTTTCTCAGTCACGGCATCCACCGTCCGGGAATTGTAACACCAAGGTAACCTTCCCCACATCTCTTTGCAAGGCGACAACTTATCGCGCGTAACCGTATCAGACCCAGAGAGACTATCCACGTCACTCAAAAAACTGATAGAAGCCATCCATATTCTTCGTCGCCCGTGTCTGGGTGCAGGTTTCTCTGTGTGGAGAGGGACCGAGAGTAATTTTACTTGCGGGGACGAAGCGACAAGTGGTCGAGGAGTTTGGGGGGCTGTTCGCAGCGTTTCAGGTGGTCCAACAGGTTGCCGTCTATTCCATTTTGATCTTGAAGTGTGTCGCAGTGCGCCTAGTGGATTGCAAGCACGGGCCTGGCACCTGGTGAACCAAGCTACGACGCTGCGAATTCCCTGTGTATGAAGCGATGTGTTGGATTTGAACGGGAAGAATTTGGGGTGCTCAGGAGGAGTGTCATGAAAAAGCAAGCAGTTCTAGGGTTGGTTCTGGTTCTTTGTGTCGCGATGGGGTTCGGCGCGAGCACATCGCTGGGGCAGGCGGTCTTTGGAAGCATCATCGGCACGGTGACGGACCCGCAGGGCAACGCCGTTGCCGGAGCTAAAGTAACCGTCACTTCGGTTACCAAGAGCTTTGCATACGATACGACCACGAACGAGAGCGGGAACTATTCCGTTACGCACTTGATCCCCGATACGTACAAAATTCGCGTTGAGTCCCCCGGCTTCAAGGCTTCGGATATACCCAGCGTTGCAGTGTCAGCGGACACTTCAGCCAACGTCGACATACAGCTTCAGGTGGGCGCCGTCACGCAAACCATCGAAGTCACGGGAGAGATTCCACAACTCCAGACGGACCGTGCCGACGTGGACGTCCAGTTCAGCCAGAAGTACGTCGAAGATCTGCCGGTCCTCAACCGCAACTTCACCAGTTTCGAATTGCTCTCGCCGGGCACTCAGAAATTGCCTGGTTTCAACCACGCGGCCACTGAAAACCCCCAGGGTGGCGGTCAGATCCAAGTCAACGGACAGCACTTCTCGGGCACGAACTTCGAGCTGGACGGCACCGACAACCAAGATCCCATACTTGGCATTATCGTGGTGAACCCGAACCTCGACGCCATCGCGGAAACTAAAATTGCTCTTCAGGATTACGATGCAGAATCCGGCAAAGCCACGTCAGGCGTGATTCGAGTGCAGACCAAATCCGGATCGAACGAAATCCACGGCAGCGGCTTCTACTACTATCGCAGCAGCGACCAGCAGGCACGCGATCCCTTTACAAATAAGCCGGGAGTCCCGCTCGCCTCGGCAAATTGGAAACAGTTTGGCGGCTCTGTCGGTGGGCCCATCTTCAAGGACAAACTCTTCTTCTTTGCGGACTACCAGGGCACCAAGACGCAGCAAGGAATCACCAACCAGTACACCATTCCCACCGAGAATGTGGCCAAGACTTGCAATCCCGCGACGAACACTACCGGGACTTGCGACTTGAGCCAGTATCTAGATATCTTCGGGCCTCCCGTTAACAATATTCATACCGGCCAGATCTATAATCCCCGTAGCTACGTCGGCAATGGTTCCGTAACCTGCCCGAACAACCCAACACCGGCGCAGACTCAAGCAGCGCTGCTATCCGGGAGTTGCAGGGCGCCATTCGCGGGTAACCTGATCCCTATTTCAATGATCAGTCAGAATGTAGGCAATGTCTTGGCCTTATTTAAGACGCCCACTGTTACTACTGCGACGGATCCCAACTTCCTTCAGAATAACTTCGTCTCTCAGGGTGCAGGTCCTTTCGACCAGAAATCCTTTGACACGCGAATTGATTACAGCGCCCCCCACAACTACCAGGTTTTCGGACGCTTCAGCCTGGACTACTTCTCCTTGTCCGGCACGGGCGGACTCGGCGCGCTCGGCGGAAATGGATTTGGTCCGGGCGGTTTGGATGGCAGTTCCAACGTTCATAACTATAGCCTAGCCACCGGTTTCACGAAACCGATCGGCGCCAGGTGGCTAACCGACTTCCGGTTCGGATATTTCAAATACAATCCAAAGACTGCCTATTCCGACCAAAATAAGGCGTCCATGGATGCTCTCGGGTTTCCGTGCCTGAACACCACTAGCAATCTTGCGAACACAAATTGCGCAGCGGGCATCACTGGCTTGCCTACGACGGGAGGACTATCGGGCTTCCTGTTCAGCAACGGGGGTGATTCAAGCAAAGGCACATTTTCGAACTTTGGCAATGGCCTCAACGTTGCACGATGCAATTGCCCGCTGACGGAAAGCGAACAGCAATTCCAGTTCGTCAATAATTGGACGCGTGTCCAAGGAAACCACAACATCAAGTTCGGCGCCGACATTCGCTATGCCGAAAACCTTCGTGTGCCCAGCGATCAGAGCCGTAGCGGTCTTTTGTATTTCGACCAGGGAGACACTTCCAACGCGGGGGCCAATGGTCTCGCGCTGGCTACTTTCCTTCTCGGCGACGTCAACCAATTCCAGCGCTACGTGAGCACCAGCGTGAATGCCGCCGAGCGCCAGAAGCGCACGTTCTTTTACGGTCAAGATTCTTGGCGCATCAGCAACAAATTTACGATGACTTATGGCCTCCGCTGGGAGATTTATTTCCCCGAAACCGTCAACGCCAAGGGCAACGGTGGTTTCGCTAACTTGGACCAGGGCGTGATCAACGTCGCCGGCTTCGGTGGAGTCGGATCAAACGGTAATGTCAAGAACACTTATAAAGCATTCGCTCCTCGACTCAGCTTTGCCTATCAGTTCGATCCCAAGACCGTCGTTCGTCTCGGGTACGGCCGTGGCTTCGATATCGGCGTGTTCGGCTCGAACTTCGGCCACGTGGTGACTCAGAACCTTCCAGTGCTCGCGCGGCAGGACCTTGCGGATACCAACTTTAATCCAACCGCAACCAACAATCTAAGTCCAATTTTCACTCTTAATCCTGCTAACGCAGGCCCGGGCCTAACTTCGGGCTTTGGCCCCCCGGCTTTTAACTTTGCGCCACTCATAGGCGCCATTTCCGCCAATGGCACCTTGCCTGTTGACGGTCTCGATGGCTCGACACAGAGTAACGTTCGCCCGCGGGTTCAGCGGCTTCCCACCATTGACCAGTGGAATGCCACCATTCAGCGGCAGATCACTCCGACGCTGAACATTACTGCCAGCTACATCGGAAACAAGGGAACTCACGTTTTCGCGGGCGGCGGACCATCCTACAATTCGAACCAAGCTGCGGCAATCTCCGGCACGACGCCTGTGGTCTGCGCAAAGGACCCAGTCACTGGCGCGCCGGTGTTGCCTTGCAGTCCGGGATCCTTTACCCCGCTAGGGGGTGTATCGACAGCGGCTCGCCGCCCTCTTTTCCGGAACGGTGTGCCCGCATTCACGTATCCTGGGTTTACTTTCACAGACGCGCAGGGCGTAGTACATCCCACGCCCCCTTGCTGCCCAGGGGATACCAACTATTACGGGAACGACGCCGACAACAAATACAACGCTTTGCAGGTGAAGGTCGAAAAGCGTGTGAGCAACGGTCTCCAGTTCCTCGCGCACTACACCTTCTCCCGCGCCTACGCATACGACAGCGATTATTTCTCCGTAGACAAAAAAATCGCTTGGGGTCCAAACCAGAACAACCGCAATCAGGTGTTTGTGGCCAACGTCATCTACGAGTTGCCAGTAGGCAAGGGCAAAAAGTTCATGGGTGATGCTGGCCGTATCGCAGACCTGGCATTTGGCGGCTGGCAAGTGACCAACACCACGACCTACGGCACCGGTCTCCCGTGGACTCCCGGTATCAACGAGTGCGGCGTGCTCAAAGACGCGGGTCCATGCCGTCCCGACAAAGGCTCCGGCTCTCTTTCTACTGGGCTCAGTCATAAGAACGGTGCTACTTATTGGTTCACCCCAGTCGCCCCGCTTTCGTATCCCAGCAGTCAGCTCACGCCAGCCAATAGTGGAGTGGACACCTGCACGTTCGCTCGGCCGGTTTCCGGTCCGTTCGCTCTTCCCGCTTGCGGCCAGATTGGCAACGTAGGAATTTATTCCTACCGAGGTCCGCACGCCTTCTACGACGACATGGCGTTGTCGAAGAACTTCATCATCACGGAGCGCGTCAAAGCGCAGTTCCGCTTCGACGCTTACAACCTCTTCAACCATCCCGTTCTGGCCCTGCCCAACACTTGTGTGGATTGCGGCGGCCAGGCTGGCCAGATCACGGACATCGAGGCCGATTCCGCCCCAGGTGCCCCCATTGGCATGCGTCAATTGCAGTTCGGCTTCCGGGTCACTTTCTAACAAGGACGAGGAGTAAGAACACCCCACCACCCCAACGGGGAGCCTTTACGGGCTCCCCGTTTTTTTGCCTCAGAGTTCCGTTATGCTGGTTTGGGGATTAATGAAATGAAATCATTAAGGAGGTATTCACTCTTTGTCTTGACTGGCCTGCTTGCACTCACCTACTTTGGCGGGGTCCGAACGCTTGCGGGGCAAACGGCTGATCAGGCAATCGATGCGCCCAAGCCAAAAGGGACGGTTACGGCGGACATTACGCTCAGTGAGGCGCGGCGACTTTCGCAGGAGGGGAAATTCGATGAGGCAATTGGGAAGCTCGAAGCGCTCGCCCTGAAAGAACCGGAATTGAAGGGGCTTGCTCGCGAGCTAGGGGTTACTTACTACAAGAAAGGTGACTACCTGAAAGCGGTGGCCAGTTTCAAGAAAGCGCTGGGGGAGGATCCTGGGGATAACGAAGCGGTGCAATTGATGGGGCTGTCGTATTACCTTGCTGGGCGGCCTGTGGAGGCCATTGGGCCGTTGGAGAAGGTGCAGACGTGGTATCCCAGCGCAAATGTCGATGCCGCTTACATTCTGGGGATTTGCTATATCCAGACGAAAGACTACGCGAACGCGCGGAAGGCTTTTGCGAGGATGTTCTCGGTGCCGGGGGATTCCGCGGCGAGCTACCTGATTACTGCACGGATGCTTTTGCGGCAGGATTTTGCCCCCGTTGCAGAGGAGTATGCGAAGAAAGCCGCGGAACTCGACACGAAGCGTCCGGGCGTGCATTGGTTGCTCGGAGAGATCTACCTTTATAAGTCGCGCCTGCCGGAAGCCATTGAGGAGTTTCAGAAGGAGCTGGAGCTCAATCCAGGCGAGGCGGCGGTCTATTACAAGCTGGCGGACGCTTACTCGCGCATGCAGAAGTACGAGGAAGCGGAAAGGCTCCTGCAACGATCAATCTGGCTGGACGCCACGTCGACAGGGCCATATATATTGATGGGGAAGGTGCTGGAGAAAAAGGGCGAGACGGCGCTGGCCGTGCGCGCTTTGCAGCGCGCGATCGCCATGGATCCGAATAACCCCATGCCGCATCATTTGCTCGGCCAGGCTTATCGGGAACTCGGCAGGACGGAAGAGGCAGAGCGGGAACTGAAGTTGTCAGAGCAACTGCAGAATCATCAAGACGCGAAACCTTGACCGACGGAGTTGAGGCGTAACACAAACAGGGAGAGCCACCGTGTGGAACCGCGCTAAGTTTATCGTTGCCCTGGTCACGATTGGCCTGTGTCTCGCGGCAAGTCCTAGCCGGGAGCAGCAAGCGCCGCAACAAGCTGCACAAGCGACGCACGCGCCGGCAAAAGCGCAAGCAAAAACGCAGGACCCGTGGTGGAAGCACGCGGTGATTTACGAGATTTACCCGCGCAGCTTCCAGGATTCGAATAGGGACGGCGTTGGCGACATCAGCGGGATTACTTCTCGGCTGGATTACCTGCGCGACCTGGGCATCGACGCCATCTGGATCAGCCCCATGTATCCTTCGCCGCTGGTGGATTTTGGATACGATGTCTCCGACTACACTGCCATCGATCCGCTCTACGGGACGCTCGCGGATTTCGACCGGCTGGTTAGCGAAGGAAAAAAACGAAACATTCGCGTGATCATGGATTTTGTACCTAATCACACGTCGGACCAGCATCCTTGGTTCAAGGAATCGCGTTCTTCGCGCACCAATCCCAAGCGCGACTGGTACATCTGGCGCGACGGCAAGGGGCCGGGGCAGCCTCCGAACAATTGGCAATCATGGTTCGGCCATTCGGCGTGGAAGTTCGACCCCACCACCAATCAGTATTACTATCACCATTTCTACACTGAACAGCCCGATCTGAACTGGCGCAATCCGCAAGTGCGCAAGGCCATGTACGACGGCATGCGTTTCTGGCTCGACCGCGGCGCGGCCGGGTTTCGCATCGATGCCGTCTCGCGCTTGTTTGAAGATCCCAATCTGCACGACGACCCGATCCTGCCGGGGAACAATGCTTATGGCGATCCGAATATCCAGCACAAATACACGGACAACTTGCCGGAAGTTCATGAAGTGCTGCGCGAAATGAGAAAGGTAGTGGACGAGTATCCTGGAAATCCGGTGCTGATCAGCGAGGCCGACGAACCAAATATCGCAGAACTTACAAAAATGTACGGCAGCAAGAACGATGAAGTTCAGTTGCCCATGGATTTTCAGATTGCTGACGTCAACAAGCTCTCCGCGCCGGAGTTCCGCCGGTTGTTGACCGAAATAGACCGGAACACGGCTGGCGGGCAGCCGCACTATTTCTTCAGCAATCACGATCAGCCGCGCCAGTGGGATCGTTACGGCGATGGAGCGCACAACGACCAGATCGCCAAGCTGACGGCCGCCCTGCTCCTGACCACGCGCGCGACGCCGCTGATGTACTACGGCGAAGAGATCGGCATGCACACCACGGAACCCGCTCGGAAGGAAGACGTCCAAGACCCGATCGGGAAAATCGGATGGCCGCAAGAGAAGGGCCGCGACGGTGAGCGCACGCCCATGCAATGGGACGGTTCGAAGAACGCCGGGTTCAGCGCGGCGGAGCGCCCCTGGCTTCCCGTGCCGCCCAGTGCAGCGGAATACAACGTCCAGGCCGAATCGCAAGATCCCCACTCGATTCTGTCCTTCTACAAACGCCTGCTCGAGTTACGCCGGGGCGAGCCGGCGTTGCGGGATGGAGTTTATCTGCCGTTGAACGGAAATGATCCGTACGTCCTGGCCTTCTTGCGCAAAATCCCGGGCAACAACGATGCAATTCTGGTGGTGCTCAACATGAGCGCGGAATCGCGAACTGTCAAATTTGACCTGTCCGCTGAGGGAGTCAAGGAGAGTTCTGCGAAGCTCTTGCTTGCCGCCCCGGAGACAGGCGCTGAGTCAACAGTCCTCGCTCACTTTACGATTCCCGCGTTCGGAGTCTTTATCGGGTCGGCTCACTGAGGTCATCAACGGTCCTTGAGGAAATGGGCGGCTCCAATGAGATGGTGGAAGGAAGGGCGCATCGGAAAACGGCGAAACTCAGAAATTCGGAGCGGCCGCGCGGGCGGCAGGGCCACCTTCAGAGAAAGCCATGGATTGAGCGACCGTGAGGCGCGGGGCTCGGCAAAAGACGAAAAGTTCACCAGCCCAGAGGAGAATGTCCAGCAATCGTCCGCGCTGAAGATTGGTCAGGTTCTTAGACTGCAAGCTGATGTCAAGCGCTTTTCGCGAGCATTCTTCGATGAAAGCCCGCATGGAAACCAGGTCGACGGTTTCGGAACTGGACTGGCGGCCCTGCGGATCAAGGCCTTCCAGCTCTGCATAACAACGCAGTAGGAAGTGGTTCAGGCAGAAAGCCTGGTGATCCAGTGTAGTAACCGCGGCGCTGCCACAAGAACCCATCTGGCACTTTCGTTTCCCAAGCATTGGATCCATCCTACCCAGGCCCATTGATTTGAATCCACAACTGCTCTCATTCTTTTCTTCTATCTAGTTAGGATGCGCTATGCAACGCAAACGGTTTCATCGCGGGAAAGGAGGCTATCCGCCACTGAACAATCACCGGCGGCATTTGTTTCCGGCCCAATCGCAGGCAACACCGGCAAGTGCGCGACCATCGAGCGCACCCGCAAGCAGCGGTCGAGATACGGCGCCAAGAGTGCCTGGACCCAGCGCACATTTCGGTCGCGGTGCTTCGAGCGGTCCTCTCCCGTCCAGAGCGTGACGACTGTAACCAGGCGCGCTTCCTGATCGGAGATCAACACCAGCGATCCGGCGAATCCGGCCACGTCCTTTAATGTTCCAGCAAGAGCGGCTGGAATCGCGGATTCCACACGGTGCGCTTCCGAGGGCTTAGCCACAAATTCAACGCTCAGAGCCGTCAAACGAGGAGCTCTTAATGCTGCAGCAGCGGGAAGCTGCGGTTTCAATGGAGCGCTTTGTTTGAATGGATAAGTGACATTTTGTGTCACACTCGAATACCGCGCCGGACTTGCCAAGGTTCCTCCAATGAATCGGCCCACCCTTGGGAGAGGGGGGGCGCATTCTTGCCCGTTCAGAGCGGGCCAGAATGCGCCTGCTGGGGCACACGGGGACCGGGGAGGGTTCCCCATGGATAAGGACTCCCGATCGTACGGGCGTACCTACAAAGGAGTAGTGCATCAGGCCGCGATTCCGTTTCAAAGCTATGTTGCTGAATCATAAGCAGCATTGCCCTCCGCAGGGGGCGACGGTATACTCCTTCGCCAAGAACCCGAGGCAGGCGTGGAATTCTTCACATTTGACGGAGCGTACGTGGAACGGCTGCGGGCGGGGGATCCTTCGACCGAGCAGCACTTTGTCGCCTATTTTGAGAAACTTCTGCGCATTAAGCTGCGCTCCCGGTGGCTGGCCTCCGACATAGTAGATGACTTGAGCCAGGAGACCTTAGTTCGGGTGGTAGCCAAGGTGCGCGAGGATGGCGGGGTGCGCCAGCCGGATCGCTTTGGAGCCTTCGTTAACTCCATTTGTAACTTCGTTTTACAGGAGCATTACCGGTCTTGCGGTAAGAACCAGCCGCTGGAGGAGGTGCACATGGACATTCCGGATAAGGTATTGGATTTGGAAGGCATGCTCGTTACCAAGCAATCCGCCGAGCAAGTGCGCCGCATCCTGGACGGAATGCCAAAACGGGACCGCGACCTCCTTCGCGCCATTTTCCTGGAAGATAAGGAGAAAGACTCCATCTGTCGGGACTTGGGCGTTGATCGCGAATACCTCCGCGTGCTGGTCCACCGCGCCAAGGATAAGTTCAAAGCCCTCTATGAGAAAGGCCAGATGGGGGTTACGCGGCGGGCCACCGGCTTGGGAAACCGGTGAAACGATTTAGCTCCCCCCGGCACTACCTTTCGGATGGAAAAGATGGACCACAACCAAGCGATACAGCTGCAAGCAGCAGTAAAGTATGTGCTCGGCGAACTCTCCCAGGTCCAGCGGGAGGAGTACGAAGAGCATTATTTCGATTGCGCGGAGTGCGCCGTCGATCTTCAGGCCCTTGCTACCTTCGCCGATACCACGCGCGAAGTCTTGCGGCAAGGGAAGGCGAACGCGCTGGCGGCAGATGCCGTGCCTTTGCGCGGCGGATGGCCGCGCTGGTTGCAACCCGTTACCGCGGTTCCGGTGTTCGCGGCACTTCTGCTTGTCATCGGCTATCAGAGTTTTATCGCCATCCCTCAGGCCAAGAAGGAGGCGACCCCCGGCGCTTCCCTTTTTCTTTTCAATTCGTACCCTCTGCGAGGGGTCAACACCGCTGGGGAAGAGGGTCGCACTCTCTCGATCCGGCCCGATGAGGCCTTCTTTTTGAATTTTGACTTTGTCCCGACGCGAAGCTTTGACAGCTACATCGGCCAACTCGAAGACGCAAATGGGCGTGTGCTCTTGCGGTCGAAGATCGCGGGCGGGAACGCCAACCAGGAGGCACATCTTCCTGTAGCTGCCGGGACACTTCATCCTGGCAAGTACGTTCTAGCGTTCTACGGCAACCCCGATGGCGGCGGCAAGATTAACCCACAGAATGACGCGGGCCGGTTGCCTTTTACAGTTGAATTTCGTCCTTAAATGAATAAGGATTGGGCCTCATCCCAGCACCCGAGGTGTCCCCTATGGCTACGCTGCACCGCATCCCCTTTCACTTTCATGCCGAGGGCCATGCCTTTAGCGGAGAGTTTCGGCATCCCGCATGGTGTCCGATCCCAGCGCAGGCCTCGGCGTCCCTTCCGACGATTGGCGGCCACGCGTCGGCCCAAGTTGACGATTTCCACTTTCAGGATTTCGTGTCATTCAAGTCGGCTCATACGCACATCTCTGGAAAACACCGCAAAGACGACACCTACGCCACACACGCCACCACTACGATCCATGGGCTGAATATCCTGGGAGTGGTGACTGCCGATCTTGTCGTGTGCAGACTGACCTCAGTCCATAGACCTAAAGAAAAAGAGGGCCACATTACTGCTGAAGACAGCCGCTTTGAAGGGCTGCGCATCGGGGGAGAGGATGTCAAGGTGACTCTCCGGCACGACTTGCTGGTCAAGTGCAAGACCTTCGCCGACCTGACGAAAGGTATTGCAAGTGACACCAAATCCGGGAAAATAGCGGAGACTTATGACAAGGTGGCCATTTGTTCTCTTGTCGAGAAAATCGAGACGAAGTTGAAGGGCGTCGACCCAAAGCGCCACCTAATCGAAGTGCCGAATTTTGGAAAGATATTCTTGGCCGAGATTTTTGCCGAACCGGGGACGAGAACCCTGACGATGCTGCGGCTCGAACTTGGTTCGCCCCACGTAGCGGAAATCACGGCCGCGGAAACCCGCACCAACGGACAACCCGTGCCGCCTTCGGGTTAAGGTCTCACCGCATCCTTTCACCAATATTGATAGCGTTTTGCCTCGCTTCTTGTCACTCGCCAGAATCGGATTATGAGACTCTTAAGCAAGAAGTGGATGGCGGCGAATTCAACAATACACTTGTTGGCGTCGACGCAGCACTGCGGCGGTACACCGGAAAGAATGCAGAATGGGAATGGCGTTTCCGCCTGCTTAAAGCGCGTATTTTGGTTTCGCGATCCCAAGGGGAGGAAGCCCTCTCAGTTCTCGGGCCTGAGCCACCGGTGGCTTTGGCTTCGACAGAAATTCCGGAGCAGCGAAAACTCTACGAGGGAATCGCACAACGCTACCGCCAGCACTTCACAGAAGCGGAACGCTCCTTCGAAGGGGCGGACCGACTTGCCGAACCGCTCCAGCCTCGATACTTGTGCCAACTATTGATTGCCAAGGCTGCACTCTGGGTCGACGAAAATAAATACGAAATTGCCGAAGCCGATTACAACAAGGCTCTTGCCCTTGCGCGCCGCCACGGATTGTCCGTCTTGGAGGCAGATTCGCTGGCCGACTTGGCCCGACTTGCTACGGCGCGAAATCATTTTGATGAGGCTTTGGACCTCTACACTACTGCGCTGCATCTTGCGCAGTCCTTAGGAATGAAGGGGAACATTGCGACCATTCTGGGAAACATGGGTTGGAGCTACTTTGAATTGGGGGATTTCGAGAACGCCCTGGATTTCTACAAGCGAGGCGCAGCGGCGTCGGAACAAAGCGGACTAAAGGGAAACACAGAGTATTGGTTTACAGGAGTTGCAAATAGTTATATCGCGCTCCATGATCACGAATCCGCTGAAGCCCTTGCCAAAAGCACGCTCGACCGTTCCAAGAGTCTTAAGAATGCACAAACAACAACGGCGTGTCAGAACACGCTAACGGAAATCATGCTGAAAACCGGCAGGCTTAGCGAGGCGAAGGGGTATAACCAAGACGCGTTGAAAATGGAAGAGGACGGTCAGGACAAGTTTGGCGTCGCCGATTCGTTACTCATGGCTGGCCATATCGCCGCGACCGAAATGCGTTTCGGCGATGCCGATCAATTCTTTCAACGCGTTCTTTCCGGACCCAGTCCTGATGTTCCGCTGCAGTGGGAAGCCGAATCCGGCCTTGCGGCAGTTCGGGACGATGAAGGGAAGCCTATAGAAGCCGAACGGCTGTACCTTCAGGCAATCGATATCATTGAGAAAGCGCGACAGTCGATTAACCATGACGAGTTGCGACTGAGCTTTCTTTCCAGCGGCATCGCCGTCTACAGCAAATATATCGATTTTCTGGTGCGGCACAACAGATCTGCCGATGCCCTGAATCAAGCCGAGCTGAGCCGCGCGCGAACTCTCGCTGAGGGGTTGTCTTCGGATGCGAAAGAGAATTCACAATTGAGAGCAGACCTGCGCGGGCAACGGTTGGCGCAACGCTTGCACGCGACCCTATTGTTCTACTGGCTGGGCGAGGAGCATTCGTATCTGTGGGTGATAGCTCCAACTAAGACGACATACTTCATGCTTCCTCCTGCTTTGGAAATCGACGTGCTGGTCAAGGCTTACACGCGAGCGGTTGTTGACTCCAAAGATGTTCTCGTTACGACTGATCGATCGACCGGCGAGAAATTATACGCAACGCTCATCGCACCAGCGCAAAAGTTGATCCCGGCCAACTCGCGCGTAATTCTGCTGCCGGATGGAACGGTCTACGGATTGAACTTCGAGACGCTCATTGCGCCTGGCTCGCGACCGCACTACTGGATCGAAGATGTAACGCTGACGACGGGGAGCTCACTGGCCCTGCTAACCTCCTCCGCCAATCGGTCGGCTGCGAAAGAAAGAAACCTGCTGCTGGTGGGAAGTCCGAAAGAAGCGAACCCCGAATTTCCGCCGTTGTTGCAGGCGCCCAACGAAATGAAGAAGGTAGAGCAGCACTTCCCGGAACCTCGCCGGGCAGTCTTGGAAGGGGAGCGCGCCACGCCGAGCGCTTATCTGACGAGCAATCCAGAACGTTTTTCTTACGTCCACTTTGCGACGCATGGCACGGCCAGCCGGACCCGGCCGCTGGAATCCGCGGTGGTCCTGAGCAAAGAACCCGGGGGTGACACGTACAAGCTGTACGCGCGGGACATCGTCGCTCGCCACTTGCGGGCGGAACTGGTGACCATTTCGGCATGCTATGGGTCGGGAAAGCGCGCCTATTCGGGTGAAGGACTGGTCGGGCTCTCCTGGGCTTTCGTGCGGGCAGGCGCTCACAATGTCATCGGCGCGCTGTGGGAAGTGAGCGATGTCCCCGCTACGCCAGAGCTCATGGACGCGCTCTACCGTGAACTGGGAGCGGGGAAGGACCCAGCCGCCGCGTTGCGCTCGGCCAAGCTCTCGCTCCTCCACTCCGCCAGTCCCGCTAACGTCTTCCGCAAGCCGTTCTATTGGGCCCCCTTTCAGCTCTACGCCGGTTCCTAGTAGAGGTCCGGTCACCTGCGACCGGCCATCCCCTAACGCAATTGCCTTGCACCCGGCTGTCGAAGGCCTCGTTCTTGGTGTAACGATTCCGCGGGTGGCGTCACCACTGGTGAAGGAACCGCTGTCCGAGGAGAGTTACGCACCCATGACTATGAACGACAAGGCCATCAAGCCGCTGAAAAGCAACCTTGTTTCTTCGCCGGACCTTCCGGAAGAGAACTCTTCGCGCGTGCGCGTCGAACCGTGTGAGTTCGAAAGCCTGCTTGAGCGCGCCATGGAAATCCTGAGCCTCCGTGCCCAAACCGCGACGGTATCTAGGTCTTAAAGCTTGAAGGCAATTCTGGCCGGCAAGGTGGTCTTCCGCGCTTACGTGGGATGGGGGGCGGCGAAGGCGCTCACCCCTACCTCGGTATCGCTAACTTCATCTGAGGACTGTTCGGCACCACCATGGGCTCTGTCAGCGCTTGCGCAGCGATGGATAGCGGTACGGTGTCACGCCTTGACCCTCTTCAATGGTCACAATTTGGTTGGCGGTGAGATCATGAATCACTTCGCGGGCGCTGCTTGGCCAGGTGATCTCAAGCGTATCCACACGCGCATGTTTTCCCAGTCCAAAATAAATCCGCGGATCTTGCGCCGAGCAATAACTCATTCCACCCTTCGCCTGGTCATGGCTGACGAAGTCTCCCGCAATTAATTTGAGCGCCGCGCCAATCGCGTCGCGATTACTCTTCGTGCCGATTAAATGCACGCCCAGCCAGTGATTCTGTTGCGCGTCAGGCCGCGCTCCTCCATCATTGTGAAAAAGCTGCGCGTCTTCGCCATTGTTGCTCACCAGGAAATCGAGCCAGCCATCATTGTCGTAGTCGCCGACCGCGAGTCCGCGCCCTACACGCGGCGCGCGAAACACCGCGTCTTGTGTTTTCGTCGCGTCGACGAATCGCCCGCCGCCGATGTTGCGATACAGTTTTTTCTCTTCCGCGTAGGCAACGCTCGGATGATACAGCGCGATATTGTCGAGAATATGGCCGTTGATCACCAGAAGATCTCGCCAGCCGTCGTTATCGAAATCAAAAAATCGCGCCCCAAAGCTGCTGTTCAGAAAATTCGTCTGGCCGAGCCCCGACGGAATTGTGGCGTCGAGAAAAGTTCCGTCGCCGTTGCCCTGATAGTAGCGATTCAATTGGAAATCGAGGTGGCTCACGTACAAGTCATAAAAACCGTTGTTGCGGACGTCGGCGGCGTCGGCGCTCATTCCCGCCTCCGGCTTGCCTTCTTCGCTGAAGCCCGCGCCGCTGGTGTAGCTCACATCGCGAAACGTTCCATCGCCATTATTCAGGTAGACAAAATTTCTTTGCGTGTCGTTGGCGATGAAAATGTCAGGCCAGCCGTCGTTGTTCAAATCCGCCAGCACCACCGCCAGGCTTTTGCCATCGTTGTTCACAAATCCCGCTTTTTTTGTCACGTCGGAGAACGTGCCATCGCCGTTGTTGTGATAGAGCCGCGGCGAGGCGCCGGAAAAACTGTCCGGATGACAGTACGCGCGGTAGCCGGGCTTGTTCTGTCCGCAGGAAACTGGATGGTCCACGTCGAATTGCACGTAATTCGTCACCAGCAAATCGAGCTTGCCGTCGCGGTCGTAGTCGAACCACCCCGCAGCCGTGGCCCACGAGCCATCGTCCCCCACGCCCGCTTTCGCCGTCACATCCGTAAACGTGCCGTCTCCATTATTGTGATACAGCACGGAATGGCGGTAGCCGGTCATGTAGATGTCCGGATAGCCGTCGTTGTCGAAATCAGCCACCGCCACGCCAAAGAAAAAAGTTCCATCGGTGTGGATTCCTGCCTGTTGCGTCACATCGGTAAACGTGCCGTCTCCATTATTTCTGTAGAGGGCGGGCTGCGGCGGTTTCTCTGGATGAAAAAATGGCGTGTAACCGCTGTTCACAAAGAACGCGTCGAGGAAGCCATCCTGGTTGTAATCGATCCACGCCACGCCCGCGCCCATCGTTTCCAGATAGAGCTTTTGGTCCGAAGCGGCGCGCTCGTGATGAAAGTGAATCCCCGCTTGTTTGGTGACGTCATGAAATTGCACGCCGAAGGGATTCGCATCAGCACCTTTCTCCGCGGGGGCCGCGCGTGATCGCCTTGCCTTCGCGGATTGCGCCGCTCCAACTTCCCTCAGGCGCAGTCCCACAGGATTCAAAAAGAACGCGGCGAAAGCCGCCAGCATCATCAGAAGTCGAATTCGTTTTGTTCGCTTCGTTCCCGTTACTGGCATCGCCAGAAATGGTAACATTCTGCCGCAGAAGTTTCGTCTGATGTGGCGGGCATGATTGGAATTTTCGATTCGTGTCAGTTGCCTTACATTGCTCCCAAGGTTTTCCACTGTTATAGGGTTTCAACCTTACTTTTGTCTTGACACTTGTCTCAATCGAACGCTAGCCTACGCGCACTGGTGCGACTGGGGGACGTTCTGGGACGAGTAAGGCTGAATTCACGCTTAGGTTTTGAGGACGACAATCTCTACGGTACTCGTGCCACATCTCTAGGTGGCCTTGGCGTCTCTGCGAAGCGCGCTGGCCGCGCTATTCTTCCGGACTCTGTTTCTGCGAGCGCTTTCTTATTTTCTTGCCCGGTCGTGGCGTCGCTTATCCGGTGCGAGCGGAAATTCACGCAATTTCGTTTCAGCGCTGATCGCTGCATAGGTTTTCTAAGTTTGGGGAGGCAAGAATGAACTCAGCACGTTGGAAGTACGCAGTCCTCGCAGTGTGTACTCTGTTGCTCGCAGTCGCCGGCGCTTCCGCACAGACCCTCGAACGCGGCGCGATTCACGGTTTTGTATATGACGTTTCAGGATCGGCAGTTCCCGGCGCCAAAGTCACGCTCACCAGCCCAGCCACTGGCCTCAAGCGTGAGCTCACCACCGACGCGAACGGGGGCTACGACTTCGAATCGCTCATTCCCGGGGAATACACCATCTCCTTCGAATCTCCCAGCTTCGCCTCGTACACCGTCAAGCAGATTGTTGTCACCATCGGCTCCTCCCTCGCTCTCGACGCCCACATGAAGATCAAGACCGCCGAGCAAAACATTGTCGTGACCGCCGACGCGGTCGGCGTCGTTGACACCTCCACCGCCGGTATCTCGCAGCTCCTCGATTCCAGAAGCTTGCAGGAACTTCCATTCCCGGGCCGAGACTACCGCGACCTCGCGCAGTTGACCCCGTCGGCTCAGGTGGTGCCGGGCTTGCGCGGCAATATCCGCCTCGGCGGGCAACAGAGCGACTACACGGGACTAGTGATTGACGGCGCAGATACGACAAACAATTTCTTTGGCGAAAATTTCGGTTCTCTGGAAACCAAGAACCTCACCGTTCCCATCGAAGCTGTTCAGGAATTCCAGGTTGTCACTAACGGCTTCGCGCCGGAGTTCGGCCGCGCCACTGGCGGCTTGCTCAACGTGGTCACCAAGTCCGGCACCAATGATTGGCATGGCGAGGCCCACGAATACTATCGCGGCAGCGGCCTCAGTAAGGACGATGCCCTTCACAATCCACCTAACATTGACTGGCAGCATCAGTTTGGCGGCTCCGCTGGCTTTCCCATCCACAGAGATCGCCAGTGGCTGTTTCTATCGACCGACATTCAGCGCAACAACGGGCCGCTGACCACCAATCTTTGTCACGGGAACGCCGCCTGCCAGGCTGACGCCGGGCCCGTGATCGGGGCAGTGGCAGCGGGCAGCGGAGAGACCCTTGGAGGGGCTTGCGTGAGTGGCGCTGTAGGCATGCACCTTCTCCCTGCATGTTACGGCGTGGCGAATTTGGGTGCGCTCGAGGGAGCTCATCCCCAATTCCAGGATTTCTTCACCCTTCTTGGGCACTACGACTACCAGCTCAGCAGCGCAAACCACTTCAGCATTCGGGGACTCGGCACACGCAATCACACCCACGGTTTCACCGGAGGGCACGGGCAGTCGGAAACTTTTGACACCATCGGGGACACGGAGGATTTCGTCAACCAGGGCATCAGCGGCGTCTTTGCACTGACGACCGTTCTCGGGCGGAAGGTGAACGAGATCCGCGCTAGTATCGAAGGCGAAACCCGCAAGCGGCATCCGATCTTCAAAGGCGCGCCGGAGGTGTTCATTGCCGGCGTGGGTGAGTTCGGCCAGCGCTTCTATCTTCCGGGCAACAATGACAATGGAAAGCTGCAAATCCAGGACAACTATTCTTATTCGTTTAGCAAACACGACGCGAAATTTGGCGGGGATGTGAACTCCTTTGTGGATCGCAAAGACGTTTTCGCCGGTTGGAGCGCGGGGAGATACAACTTCGGCAGTCTGACGGATTTCGACAACGCCAATCCCAATTTTTATTTCCAGGGCTTCGGATTGAACAACCAAACCCCATTCCAAGCCAACACCCTTCCCCCGGAATACCAAACGGGAATCGGCCTGTATGCTCAGGACAAATGGCAGATATCACCCCGGTTGACTGTCACGTATGGAGTGCGCTGGGACGGCACTCGGAATCCGCAGCCTTCAACCAGAATTCCCGGGCAGATGGTCTACACCGGAGTCGGGCCGTTGGGCAGCGGCACGAAGGTCTCACCCGTGCCGCAGAAGACTCCAAACGACTATCAGCAATGGGGTCCGCGCGTCGGTGTGGCGTGGAATGCTGCAGGAACCTCGCATCCAACTGTGGTCCGAGCAGCGTGGGGACTATACTACGCGCAGACGCCCACGATTTTCTTCCCAGCAGCTTCCAATGGCGGCGGCTCGAAATCGACGACGCTGTTCTGCGTTCCGGCATTCTTCTGTGCCCCGTCGAGCGGTTTCCCGTACACTTTCCCGGGAACTTTGAATACCACCTCGAATGGTTTGTGCGCTTTCGGACCACCCTTCATCGGATGCCCTGCGATCAGCTATGCCGATCCGGCACTTCGCAATCCGCGTGTTTCGAACCTGACCGTTGGCGTCGAGCACCGATTCGCGAGCGATTGGACAGTTTCGGCGAACTACGCCTTCATGCACTCAACTCACTTGAAGACGGGCGGGTTTAGCACCTCGAACTGGCAGAGAAATCTGGTGCCGGTCGGGACTGACCAGTTCGGACGGGCCATCATCGGTACCACCGGAGCTACTGGGATACCCTGTCCAGCGAACGGAGTGGGGGTCTTTGGATTCTCACCTCTGCCTTTGGATTGTACGCTTACGCCCTTCTCCGGCGCCGAGGAGCTTGCGAGCTTCAGCCGCGGGAATTACCACCAGTTCACAGCCAGCGTAGATAAGCGCTTCTCGCACCACTACCAGTGGTTCGCCAATTACACCTGGTCGCGCAACTTCAGCAACGACTCCAGCGAACGCGATACCGATACGTTTTTCGGCACGCAAGATCCCTTCAATATCAATATTGATTACGGGCGCAACGGCCTGGATATCACCCACCAGTTTAAGTCTGGAATTTCGGCAGAGCTGCCGTGGGGCGTTAACTGGAGCTCAAACTTTATCGCCCACAGCGGCTTGGCATATCCGGCTTATTCGTCTGTTGACATAAACGGCGATACTGTGGTCAATCAGTTTTCCAACAACGACCGACCGACGGTCCAACTAGGGACCGGTAAGCCGTTCTTGTTGACACGGTATCCCGCTCGTCAGCCCGACTTCTTTACTTGGGACATGCGAGTCAGCAAAGACTTCAAACTGGGCGAGCGCTATTCTGTCCGCTTGGTTGCTGATATTTTCAATGTGACCAATCGCGGCAACCTATACTCCAACCCGGACAACAGCGGCTTTGTTCCCGTGGGACCGTGCACACCGATCGCCAACAGTGTCTCGATGAACTGCGCGCCGCTCACGGCAATACCTACGCCCAGCAATACGGCGGGTTACCGCATTTTGGACGAAATTTCGCCCGGCAGTTCTCCATTCGCAGCGCAGTTCGGCGTCCGTTTCCAGTTCTAGCGTCGGTACGACGCTAGAACGTCGTTTTTCTCCACTAAGGGCACCAGGCCGGAGGCGAACACCTCCGGCCTTTGCTCTGTTCAGTCCCAGCTCGACGGCTACGCAAATCCACCGGAGGCATTTCCCCTATGTATGTACTAAATGCGGCTGCGAACTCCGGTGTCGGATTAGGGAAGCTTCTCCGCATTCTCGCGATTGTGCTGCTCAGTTTTTTTGCGCTGTCCGCACATGCGCAAGGGAAGCCCATCGAGGCTCAGGGTAAACGCAAAGTGATCATCGATCAGGATTGCGCGGGGCCGGGCGGCACGGACATGCAGGCGGTCCTCTCGCTGATCAATTCGCCGGACACGGAGGTGCTTGGGATTACCGTGCTTACCGGAGACGCGTGGCGCGACGAAGAAGTTGCGCACACGCTGCGCTTGCTCGAAATCATCGGCCGCACCGATATTCCTGTGCTTCCTGGCGCCGTTTTTCCCCTCGTCAGCTCCAAGGAATACATCGCCAAGTGGGAAACGCTCTATGGCAAAGTCGTCTATCAAGGCGCGTGGAACTACGCCAAGGGCCACGGTGTTCACGGCCCGTATCAGATTCCACCCATGCCGGAAGGCGCGCCTACAACGAAGGCTTCCATGGAGGACGCTGCACACTTCCTGGTGCGGATGGTTCACCAATATCCTCACGATGTGACCATCTATGCCGCCGGACCCATGACTGACCTCGCGCTTGCTATCGTGCTCGATCCGCACTTCACGGAACTCACAAAAGAGCTGATCGTCATGGCGGGCAGCATCAATCCCGTCACCGACGATCCGGAGTTCTCGTTTACGCCCAAGCGCGAATTCAACTTCTGGATGGACCCCGAGGCCTCGCGAGCGGTCCTTCACGCGCGCTGGCCGCGTTTCGTCCTGACCACTGTGGACATTTCCGTGAAGACCCGCATGGAGAAATCACTCATCGAACAAATCGCCAAGAGCCCCAACCCCGCCGCGCAATACGTGGCCAAATATGCGGAGGCCAATATTTTGTGGGATGAGCTCGCTGCCGTCGCGTGGCTCGATCCGAGCATCATTACGAAAACGCAAAAGCTCTACATCGACGTGAATATTGATCATGGCGCCGGTTACGGCGATACGCTGGCTTGGACGCCCGGCCAGCAGCCCGGCATGGGTGAAGCCCTTGTCGAAGTCCAGCAAGACCTCGACAGGCAGAAGTTTTACAAAGAGTATGTCGAGCTGCTCTCGCGTCCCACGCCCAACGCGCGCAGCATGAAAGTTGACCACTAGCTTCGTTGCAGTCCTTCGCCCTCGCGCTCCATCCTCTCCTCTATGTTCTCTGCGTTAATTCTTTTTCTTCATTCCTCCTGGAACGACTACTTCGCTGAGAGCTCTCTTGTAATCCGGGTCGTCCGGCGCCAATTCCGCCGCCTTACGAAACGCTGCCAGCGCCCGCTCCCGGTCGTTGCGCTTCAAGAAGATGCGCCCCATTTCAAAATAGGCGTCCGCCTCTCTGGGATTGATCTGCGCCACTTCCTCGAATGCCGCCAGCGCTTCGTCATCTTTGCCTTCGCTTTCGGCGATGACGCCCTCGACATACAGAAAGTCCGGCTGATACGGCTGGATCTCCAAAGCCCGATTGATGGCCTCCCGGGCTTTGTCTGTCTCATGCATCGAGAAAAAAATCTTGGCCTGCTGGGAATACGCAAAACCGTTCTTCGGATCTTTCTCCAACGCCTGCTGCACGATATCGAGCGCGCCACTAAATTTGTTCCGCCGCGCCAGCTCGTTTGCCTGCTCGTACAGGTGTTTTGATTGGACTTCATTCTCGGCCCGCCGCCGGTCGTTCTCCGAAGCGACGGCAAATTCGTTACGCGCGGCTTTGGCGAGCTCCGCCTGTCCTGCGCAGTCGTAGGCATTGCCGAGCATAAACAATTCTTCTGTGTCGAGCGCCGGCGGGTTTTCGGCAGGCCGCAAGATAACGACTGCGCGCGCGCATTGCTTCAGCCGGATCAAAATCTCGACCAAGAGTCTCCGCGCAGGCAGGGAATCCGGCTTCGCCTCGAACGCTTTCTCCGCGTCCGCGAGCGCCTCCTTATTTTTGCCGCCGTCCGCGAGAATTTGCGCGCGGAGGAAACGCGCGAGCTGGTCCGCAGGATCCAGAGCCAGTGCTTTTTCAATTTGTCTGAGCGCTGCTTCCTTGTCCCCCTTTCCAAGATACGCGGTGGCCAACATATCTCGCACGCTTTCATCCGTGGGAGCGAGAGCCGCTGCCGCGTTCAACGCCTCGATCGCCGCGTCGTACGATTCCGCTTCCATCTCGAAACTGCCGAGGGCCTTCAAGACAGGTACGCTCTTCGGATGATGTTTACGTGCATCTCGCAGCAGCGCTTGCGTTTCGTCGACATTGTGTACTCGCCGGTACGCTTCCGCGAGTCCCAGTTCCGCTACTTCGTTGCGTGGGGCAAGCTCCAGAGCTTTCCGGTAAACGTCGATCGCTTTGGGGTAGCGTTCTGCCTTGGCGAGAAATTGCGCAAACTCGAGGTCGAGACTCAAATCGCGCGGCGTCTCCGCCACTGCTAGCTGGTACTTCCGAATGGCTTCTGCCGCGTCATTTTTCGCCGCGGCCGCCCTAGCCTCCTGCCTGGAAACGGACGAGGCGTTCTGCCGAGCTTGCCGAGGCGGCGTATGTGCGATTGAGGAAAAGGAAGAGGAGAAGAAGGCAAGCAAAAGGAGGAGTGTGATCGAATATTTTTTCATCACGCAGCGTTAAAATCGCGGACAACAGAATAAGTCTTTTCACTTGGCGGAAACAACTGCTGGGCCGCGCCGGAGCAACAGTCTTTTCAACTTGCTTGCACGCCGCTTATCCCTGACAATCTAAGGTTTATAGATGCGTGTTTTTTTCGCGCGGCAGCGGTGAGCCGCACCCGAATGAGAAGCGAGGGAAATGGCAAGCGCAGTCAATTCAGTAAAACGATTTATAGCTTATTTTTCGATGGAAATTGCGCTGGAGAACGCCATGCCCAGCTACAGCGGCGGGCTGGGCGTGCTTGCGGGCGACACCATTCGCGCCGCTGCGGACTTGCGCCTGCCCATGGTGGCGGTCTCGCTGCTCTACCGCAAAGGATATTTCACGCAGCGGCTTGCCGAAGACGGCTCTCAAACTGAGGAACCGGTCGAATGGCGCGCGGAAGACTTTCTAACGGAGGAGCCGGCGCGGGCGAGCGTCACGATTGAAGGCCGTCGCGTGGAACTGCGCTGTTGGCGGTATTCCGCAAAAGGCGTGCGCGGTTTTGAGGTGCCCATCTATTTCCTCGACGCCGATTTGCCGGGCAATGCCGAAGTCGACCGCAATCTTACCGGCGCTTTGTATGGCGGCGATTCTTTCTACCGTTTGTGCCAGGAAGTCGTGCTGGGAATCGGTGGCGTGCGCATGCTCGGCGCGCTCGGGTACAACGATCTGACGCGTTATCACATGAACGAAGGGCACGCTGCGCTGCTTTCCTTGCAATTGCTTTACGACGAAGCGATGAAAGCCGGGCGCGCCTCCATCCGAAGCGAGGACATCGAAAAGGTCCGCGGCAAGTGCGTCTTCACCACGCACACGCCGGTGCCCGCGGGGCACGACCACTTCCCGATGGAATACCTCACGCGGGTATTTCCCGGCCAGACGGAGTTTCTCGATTTGAAAGACGCTCCTACCGCGGATTTGCTGAAGCGCGTTTTGCAGGCGGAGCAAAATTTCCCGGACTTGCAGGAAGCGGCGCGCTCCGGCGCAGCACTTAACCTGACGCAACTGGCGCTGAGCCTGAGCACCTACGTCAACGGCGTCGCCAAGCAGCATGGGGAAACTTCGCGGCAGATGTTTCCGGGAGCGGCGATCGAGGCCATCACGAATGGCGTGCATGCCGGAACGTGGACTTCGCCTCCGTTCCAGCAACTGTTTGACCGCTACATTCCTTCTTGGCGCGAGGACAATTACAGTTTGCGCAGCGCGCTCGGATTGCCCGCGGAGGAAGTTTGGGCAGCTCACTTGATCGCCAAATTCGATTTGCTCGAGACGGTGCGCAAGAAGACCGGCCTCAAATTTGATCCGGAAGCGTTCACGATCGGGTTCGCGCGCCGCGCAACGGGTTACAAGCGCGCCGACCTGATCCTGTCCGATCTCGACCGCCTACGGGAGATCGTCAAGAACGCCGGCCATTTCCAGATTATTTATGCCGGCAAAGCGCATCCGAATGACGGCGGCGGAAAGGACATTATTCGGCGAATTTTCCACGCGAAAAAAGCGCTGCGGAAAACAGTGCCGGTGGTTTTCCTCGACGATTACAATCTTGAGCTGGGCGGAAAGATCACTTCGGGCGTGGATCTGTGGCTCAATACGCCACAGTTTCCTCTGGAGGCTTCCGGCACCAGCGGCATGAAGGCCGCGCTGAATGGCGTGCCGAGCCTGAGCATTCTCGACGGCTGGTGGGTGGAAGGCCACATCGAGGGCGTGACGGGCTGGTGCATCGGCGAATCACGGCGTACCGCCGCGGGCAACACTCCAGCCGACAACACCGCCGAAGCGGAATCGTTGTACACCAAGCTGGAAAGCGTGATTCTCCCGATGTACTACACCGAGCGCGCGAAATTCCTGGCAGTGATGCAGCACGCCATCGCCATCAATGGCTCATTTTTCAACACGCAGCGCATGGTGCAGCAGTACATCACGGATGCGTATCTGCGCTGACCCGCCATAGGAGATATAGAGGCGCGGATCGCCGTCGCGAGTCAGCGCAGCCGGTTTTTGTACATGGCCATGCCGACGGCGGCGTCCATTCCCATCTTTTCGAGTGCGGCGATTTCGCGCCGCGTTTTGATGCCACCTGCGGCGATAATCGTATGGGAAGTCGCGTGGCGCAATCTGCGAAACCATTTGAGGTTCGCCCCCGCCATGGTGCCTTCGCGGTCCACGTCGGTGCACAAAAAACCTGCGCAGAAAGGTTCGAGCTGGGTCATCACTTTTTCGGCTTGAAGCGCGAGACGCTTGCGCCAGCCGTGAATGGTGATTCTTCTGCGGGCAGTGTCGAGAGCGATGATGATTTGTTGCTGGCGGAGTTTTCTCGCGAGCCGTCGCAGAAATTCCGAGTTCACTTTTCCCCGGCGGAAAGCGGCGCTTCCCACAATGACTTGGCTCGCGCCCCATCCGACAATTTCTTCGGCGCGAGAAACGGTTCGAATGCCTCCGCCGACACGCACCTTCATGCCGAAATCTTTTCTTGCGCTGGCGCAAAGCTCGCGAGTCAGTTCGTGGTTCTGGCCTTTCCCCATGGCGGCATCGAGGTCGATGATGTGCAGCCAGGGATATTTTTTGAATTTTTTCAAGAGGCCGACGACGTCGGCGACGGCAAGCTCGCGCTTTCGGCCGTGAACCAACTGAACCGCTTGCCCGCCTTGCAGATCGATGCAGGGAATCAGCATGGCAGGCGCACCTCGATGCCGCGAGCCGCGAGGAATTCCTTTAGCGCGCGGATGGACTGCACTCCGTCGTGAAAAATAGACGCTGCCAGAGCTGCATCCGCCGAGCCTTCCTGGAAAATTTCTACAAAGTGTTCCGGCAACTTTGCGCCGCCGGAGGCGATCACCGGGACAGTCACAGCTCGGGAGATCGCCGCGGTCAGCGCAACGTCGAAACCGCTTTGCGTGCCATCGCGATCCACGGAGGTGAGCAAGATCTCGCCGGCGCCGTACGCAACGGCCAGGCGCGCCCATTCGAGGGCATCGCGGGAAGCGGATTCGCGCCCGCCGCGCACCATGACATCCCAATGATCGCCGGAACGCTTGGCGTCAATCGCGAGAACGACGGCTTGCGCGCCGAACTCGCGCGACAATTCGGAAATCAGAGCCGGGCGCTCGACCGCGGCGGTGTTCACGGTGACTTTGTCCGCGCCGGCGCGCACCACCGTGCGGCCGTCATCAAGCGTGCGAATGCCGCCGCCGGCGGTGAGCGGGATGGCCAATTCCGCGGCGACATGGCGGATGGTTTCGAGGAAGGTGGGGCGGCGGTCGCGGGAAGCAGCGATATCGAGCATTACCAGTTCGTCGGCGCCTTCGGCGTTGTATCGCGCGGCGAGCGCGACGGGATCGCCGGCATCGCGCAGGCCGACGAAGTTGACTCCTTTGACGACGCGCTCGCCGTCGGTATCAAGGCAGGGAATGATGCGGTGGGCGAGGCTCATGCCGCCAGCCTCAGAAAATTTTGCAGCACGCGCGCGCCGGCGGCCCCGCTTTTTTCCGGATGGAACTGCACAGCGTGGATATTCCGCTGCTCGATGACGGCGGCAAATTCCGCGCCGTGGAAGCACGTTGCGGCTGGCGCGCTATTCGAATCGAGCGCTGCGTAGGAGTGCGCGAAATAAAAATACGCTCCGGCGTCGACGCCCGCCAGCAGGGAAGACTCGCGCTTTTTTTCAAGCTGATTCCAGCCCATGTGTGGGAGCTTCACGTTTGGCGGCAAGGCGGACACGGCGCCGAGAAGGAGATTCAATCCCTGGAGTTGGGAGGCTTCTTCGCTCGACTTGAACAAGACTTGAAGGCCCAGGCAGATTCCCAGAAAAGGGACACCACGATGGATGGCGTCGACCAAAGGTGCTCGGATTTTCTTTTCGTCGAGGGCACGGACCAGAGCAGCGTAATGACCTACGCCGGGAAGGAGCAGGGCGTCCGCGTTGGAAATGCATTCAGGCGAACTTGTCCGCAACGATTCCGCCCCGAGGCGCTGGAGGGCACGTTCGACGGAGGGCACGTTACCTGCACCGTAGTCGAGGATAGTTACTTTCATAGAAGTCCCTTGGTGCTGGGCAAGACCTGGCGGAGGCGCTTGTCGCGAGAGACGGCGAAACGCAGGGCGCGCGCGAAGGCCTTGAAAATGGCTTCGACTTGATGATGGGAAGAGCGACCGTAGAGAGCGCGCAGATGAACGTTGGCTTTTGCCGATTGCGCGAATCCCTGAAAAAAATCTTCCAGCAGCTCGACTTGGAAATCGCCGACCCGTTTGGCCTCGATCTTCGCTTTCACGACACAGTACGGCCTTCCGCCAAGATCCACGGCCGCGGCGGCGAGCGTTTCGTCCATGGGCATCAGGAAATAGCCGGCGCGCAGAATGCCGCGCTTGGAGCCGAGGGCTTTCTGCAGCGCCTCGCCGAGCGTGATGCCCACATCTTCGACGGTGTGATGCTGGTCCACGTCGAGATCGCCGCGCGCGTCTACTTCGAGATCAAACGCGCCGTGGCGCGCCACTAATTCGAGCATGTGGTCGAAGAAGCGAATTCCCGTGGCGACGCGCGCTTTTCCGCGGCCGTTCAGATTCAGTCTCAGGCGGATATCCGTTTCATTTGTTTTTCTATGAATGGTTCCTATGCGGGGCATCATTAGTTTCTCTTTGGCGTTGCCGTCCAGGGTTGAGCCTTCCATTCCTTTCGAATCGATTTCAGCAGCCGCTGCATTTCGGATTGCGTTCCAATGGTGATGCGCACAAACCCGGGGCCGATGTCCTTGCTTCGTTCGCGGAGCAGAATGCCTTGCTTCTCCAACTTCTGAAAAAGAGCCGGTCCATTTGGCCCGAAATTTGCGAGAAGAAAATTTGCGGCGCTCGCGTAGGTTTTCACGCCGAGCTTTTGCAATTCTGCCGCAAACCACGCGCGCAGCTGTTTCACTCCGTTCACGTAACGCTGCATGGTGGCCCGGTCGTTCAGCGCCGCTTCTGCTGCCACCAGAGCAGCGAGATTGACGGGGAAGGGCGGCATGGCCCGGCGCACCAGCGCGAGCGAATCTTCGCAGGCGATTACCGCGCCGAGGCGCAAGGCGGCAAGTCCGGCAACTTTCGAAAACGTTTTCGCGACGAACAACTGCGGATACTTGCGGATCCAAGGAACTGCGGTGAAGCCGGAAAACTCCCCATAGGCCTCATCCATCACAACGGCGGTGTGTGTGGCGGCTTTCAAAATTCTTCGCAATTCTTCTTTTTGGAGCAAAGTTCCCGTCGGATTATTGGGATTGGCGATGAAGAGAACGCGCGGCTTTTTCCGCAGCGCGGCGATGAGGCCTTCAAGGGGGAATTCCATATCGCGGCCGTGGCGCAGCACCGCAATCCGTGCGCCGTAAATTTCGGCATAGTAGCGGTACATCGGAAAGGTGGGCTCGCAAATCAGGATACTGCTGCCGGAATCGACGAAAGCGTCGAAGAAGACGCGCAGCGCGTCGTCACCGCCGTTAGTGAGCATGAATTCTTCCGGGCGGAGACCGAAGTGGCGCGCGATACGCCGCGTTGGGGCCTGATATTCCGGGTACATCGCCAATTGTTTGGTGGTGAGCTTTGCGAGCGCGCGCCGCACTGCCGGTGAGCAGCCCGAGGTGTTCTCGTTGAAGTCGAGGCGCACCTTATCAGATCGCCCTTCGGCGGGCGCCTCATAGGTGCGGCGATTCAGAATCGCCTTGCGCACTGGCAAGTGAACTTTCATCGGCGGACCCTCACGGCGTGGCGGTGGGCCATCAAGCCCTCGGATTCTGCCAGAGTTTCAACCGCATCAGCGAGGTGATTGAAACCGTTGCGAGTAATGGTTTGGATGCTGATGCACTTCACAAAGTCCGCGGCGGAAAGGCCGCCCCGCCTGCGCGCCCAGCCGCTAGTCGGGAGGACGTGGTTGCTGCCGGTAGCATAGTCGCCCAGCGGCTGCGCGCTCCAAGGTCCGAGAAAAACCGTGCCGGCCGAATGGATTTTCTTAAGGAGGTTTTCAGCGTTTTCAGGAAGACTGAGATGTTCCGGCGCGAAGCGATTGACGAATTCGCAAGCCTGCTCGAGAGATCCCGCGCAAAGAATTGCGCCGGCAGTTTTGGTGGAAACGCGGGCTGGACCAGAAGGCAATTCGGCAAGCTGCCATTGGACTTCACGCTGCACTTCGCGGGCGAGGGAGCGCGACGTGGTTATGAAAAAAGTGGCCGCGTCTTTCGCGTGTTCGGCCTGTGCCAGCAAATCGGCGGCGATCCATCGCGCGCTACCTTCGGTGGCCAGAACAATCGCCTCGGTCGGCCCCGCGGGCAGATCGATCGCGCAATCGCCGCTCACGAGTTGTTTGGCCGCGGTGACATACTTGTTACCCGGGCCGAAGATCTTTTCGACGCGCGGAATCGACTTGGTGCCATAAGCCAGGGCAGCAATCGCTTGCGCGCCGCCGAGGTGGGCGATCTCCTCGATGCCGAGCAGGCCCGCCGCCGCGAGCAATTCCGGATTCGGCCCCGGACAGACGGCAACGATGCGTGAAACGCCTGCGACTTTGGCCGGAACAGCCGTCATCACGAGCGTTGAAACAAGAGAGAAATGTCCCCCGGGAATGTAGCAACCGATCGATTCAATAGGAGAAACGCGTTGGCTGATCCGCACTCCTGGCTCGGTTTCGAACGTCCATGGGCGAGGCAGCTGTTTTTCAGCCACGTTGCGGACATTTTTCGCGGCTCTTCTAAGAGCGCTCAGAAATTCGGAGCTGACGCGCCGCTCCGCGGATCGTATTTCCTTCTTGGAAATCCAAACGCCTTCGCGCGCGAGATCCACATAGTCCAGTTTTTTCGCCCAGGCGAAAAGGGCGGCGTCGCCGCGCTTGCGCAGGTCGGCCACGATTGCGGAAGCGACGGAATGCGCTTCATCATCACGCTGCGCGCGGCGCGAGAGCAGCCGCTTCTCGACTCGAGGCGTGAGCTTGAGGATGCGCATCAGAGCACGATCTTGTTCAAGGGGTATTCGACGATCCCCTGGGCCTTGGCGGCCTTTAGCTTCGGCAGAATCTGCCGCACCACCGCTTCTTCGATGATGGTATTGACCGCCACCCAATCCGGGTCGCTCAAAGCCGAGATAGTAGGATTCTTGAGCGCCGGGAGAACTGCAAGAACCGCCGTAAGATTGTCGCGGTGGACGTTAAGGAGCAGACCTACTTTGCTCGCAGCCGCGATCGCGCCCTGCAGCATCAGGATCAGGTTCTCGGCTTTTTCCCGCTTCCAGGAATCAGCCGCAGCGGAGCGGTTCATGATGAACACCGTCGCGGATTCCAGCACGGTATCGACGATACGCAAACGATTCGCGCGCAGCGACGAACCTGTCTCCGTCACTTCCACGATGGCGTCGGCAAGTTGCGGCACTTTGACTTCGGTGGCGCCCCAGGAAAACTCCACGCGGGCTTTCACGCCGTGCTTCGCGAGATAGTTTTCCGTGATATGCACAACCTCGGTGGCGATCACTTTTCCTTCCAGGTGGCGCGGTTCCCGAATGGCGGAGTCTTCCGGCACGGCCAGGACCCATCGGACGCGCGCCAGCCGCTGCTTGGCGTATATCAGTTCCGACAATTCCTCCACGGCCGAGCCAGTTTCCACCACCCAGTCGTGGCCGGTGATTCCCGCATCCAGCGCGCCGGACTCGACGTAACGCGCCATCTCCTGCGCGCGCACCAGCAAGCACTCGATTTCGGTGTCGTCAATCGCGGGAACGTAACTGCGCGAGCCCAACGTGATTTTCCAGCCCGCGCGTGAAAAGAGATCCAGCGTGGCGTCCTGCAGGCTGCCTTTAGGGATTCCGAGCTTCAGCCGGCTCATCGAGTTTTCTCCGCTCCGTAAACTTTTTCCGGCGCGAAGGTACGCTCGGCGATCACCCTCGCGCTGCCGTCCGGCGCCAGACTTCGGAAGAAGCAACTCCGGTAACCTTCATGACAGACTCCCGGCCCGGCCGCCTCGACGCGCAAGAGGAGCGCATCCGCATCGCAATCCACGCGTATCTCGCGAACACGCAAAACGTGGCCGCTGGATTCGCCCTTTTTCCAGAGCTTGTTTCGCGAGCGGCTGAAGAACACGGCTTCTCCGGTGCGGCGCGTCTCGGCGAACGACTCGGCGTTCATGAAGCCGAGCATCAGGACATCGCCGGTGCGCTCGTCCTGGATGACGGCCGGCACCAGCCCGCCGCTTTTCTGAAAATCGATCTCCATGGTGTCGTCTCCTGAAAAAATGAGCCCGAAAATAAAAATCCCGCTGGGGCTTGCCGCGCCAGCGGGCCGAAGAGTGCTTTGTTTAGCGAATCGCTAGGCACACCTCAGGGGGCGCGGCGCGTGGCCGTGATGATGGTGGTGCCGATGCGCCCGAGCTGTGTGTGTGCCGTTCATTGCGAAGAACCAAGATAAGGGAGGATTGGCCCAGTGTCAACCGGCAGGTTTCGCCGCAGGAAGGATCAAGCGCGAGCGAGGGAGCCCGGTGCGGCGCTGCTGCTGTAATTCATGGACATTTTCAGACTTACGGCCACGCCAAACTTGCCGTGAGCCACCTGGTCGACTCGCACGACTTCGGCCACATATTCGCAGTTCATTGGATCATGGGGCGAACTGAACGGAAAAGTGACGAAAACGCGCATGCCCTTGTAGTATGAATCCCGGCGCGAGGTGAAGTAGATACCGTCCTTGGAGGCATTTACGCTGACCGGCAGGTCTTCAAAGTGCTCATCCTTAGGGTCGGACGGCCGCACGCGGAGGGGGCGGGCAATTTTCGCCCTACGGTTCTGTCGTTTATCCGGATGCTCGTTATTGAGGGCTTCTGACATGGGGTCTTTCCCGACAAGGTAACTCTACTACCTCTATTTAGGGTAGCCGCTGAAACGTCAGGCCAGTGCGCTGAATCTGATACTGCACGGAGCATACCGAAAGGAACACGTTCAAGGTAGGGGCCATGGAGGGGAAAATTCGTAAGGATGAAGCTGCCTGGAAAAAGCAACTCACGCAGAATCAGTACTTTGTAACCAGGGAAAAGGGAACGGAACCGCCCTTTACCGGCGAATACGAAGACACCGAAACGGCAGGAACCTACAAGTGTGTTTGCTGCGGCCAGCCGCTGTTTCATTCTGATACAAAATACCACTCAGGCTCCGGATGGCCCAGTTTCTACGCTCCGGCCAGCGAAGAGGCGGTCGAGGCGGAGACTGACACAAGCCACGGGATGCGGCGGACGGAGGTGAAGTGTAGTCGCTGCGATGCCCACCTTGGGCACCTATTTGATGACGGACCGCAACCCACGGGGATGCGCTATTGCATCAATTCGGTGGCACTGGAGCTAGAGGAAGACTAAAAAAGCGCCCCGGATGTTGCCGGGACGCTTTTTCCGTTGCTAATTCTCAAGAGCGAAGCAAGAAAGGAATTAAGCCGCCGGGCAGGAACACGCCACCAGGGCGGCTACCGGATCGTCCGCGCGTTCCCATGCGCCAAGCAGCAGCACTTTCGTCCCGCTCGGATACTTGAACACGTAATAGATGTTTGCAAGGCCTTGCACTTCATAAAAGCCGGGCCGGCGCGGATCTGGCCGCGAAGGGGCGCCCGTAACGAGAAGTTGACGCAATTCGGCAATCTGTTCCTGCGAATGGTTGCGCAGATCTTCCACGAGGGGCGGTTGTTTTGGGACGGTTATCATCATTATGTTTCTCCGCCACATTCAGGTTATATGCTCCTCACTAGTAAAGACGCTGAAACTCGAAAAATGTTTCATAGCGCGCAACAATTTTTCCAGACAAATTGGCCTGCCGGTTTCGTCAGTCCCGGGGCTGGAATCACTCCAATTCCCTGAGCCACTGCATGAATACGCTGTAAATGCGGCAAGAATCAGCCTTTGCTCGCCCTCGCGCAGAGCCATTCCGCCGACTCTTACTCACTCATCAAAATACGACGTACGTTATCGGCCCTCTGGTCTTGCCCGCGCTCCGCGAAGTTAGCTGTTTCCGTTTGCGTATTTTTCTGCTGTAATGGAGCGCGTGTTACTATCACCTCTGGTACTTGTGCGGCGCTCGCTTCCCTGAGATAGTGGTGCGTATTCTATTGAGATAGGGTGGCCAACGTGACAAAAGATGGGACGAAAAAAACCGGGACTCGAGGCAAGACTTCCTTCGGCAAAGATCGTCGCCGCAGACATCACCATTTCCTGGTCAGTGTCTTCTATGCTGATGGGGAAAAGTTCGGGCGCGTTTACACGGACAAGGATAAAGCCACGCGCTTTGCGGAGCGCCAGCGGCGATCGCCGGTCGTGAAGTCCGCCCGCATCACTCAGGTCTCTTGATCATTCCTGCACGCGGGTGGTTTGCCTTAGGTTGAGATGGGCGCGGAAGGCTTGTCGCTGCCGCGCGGTCATGTTATAAAAAGAAGGTCGTTGAGCGGCCTTAGTATAGTGGTAGTACGGAACCTTGCCAAGGTTCAGGTGTCGGTTCGATTCCGATAGGCCGCTCCATTGCTCTCATCCGCCATTGGATGAGTGCCTTGAAACGTCCCTCCCGAGTTTTCCTCAGCCTCTGCGAATTCCCCGTGATATTTGTCCCCTAGCACCGTTAGAATCAGGCCGTCGCCATTTTTCCAAATGAAAAAAATCATCATCGCGGTCGGCAGCAAGCGCGGCCCAAAGCTCAACGCGGTCACGGAAGCGCTCGAGTCATTCGCTGCCGCGCTTGCTCATGATGCTGAATTTGAAGTCGTCGGAATGGAAGTGGAGAGCGGAGTCAGCCACACACCGGCGTCCCGCGGCGAATTAATGCGCGGCGCCCACCAGCGCGCCGAAGCGCTGGCGCAAATGGCGGGCGCGAGCGGGGCGGCTTGGCAATACTTCGTCGGCCTAGAAGGCGGGCTCGATGTCATGTACGAAAGCGCGGCGGCGGACGAAATTCCAAGTGATTCCCTATTGCCGCGGAACGGGCATCGGCGTGTCTTTCTGGAGAGCTGGGCCTACGTTTCCGACGGCGCGCGGGGCCACTACGGCCGTTCCGGAAGCATCGAGCTGCCGGAGGCTCTGGCTCACGAAGTGCTCGAAAATGGCGTGGAGCTTGCCGTGGCGATCGACCGCTTTGCCGGAGCGGTTGGAATCCGCGATGCCCAAGGCGCCTGGGGCGTGCTTTCCGACAATTGCATCTCGCGGCAGGAAGCTTTTCGAGTTGCCGTCGTTGCGGCCTTCGCGCCGTTCTATAATGCAAAGATGTATCGCGCCGCAGCCGCCAGCGCATCAAATGGATTGGGGTAAATGCTCCGGAGGCAGGGACGGACCCGGTTCGACATTCCATTTCTTCACAGAATGCTGAGAACTAAATAGGGATGACTGGTTTCAAGGGAGCAACCGTGGACATCGTCAAAGGCAACATGGGCTGGATCGAAGTCGTCGTCGGCCCGATGTTTTCCGGCAAAAGCGAAGAGCTGATCCGCCGCCTGCGCCGCGCGGAAATCGCGCGCCAGCGCGTGCAGATCTTCAAGCCCGCCATCGACGAACGCTACGCCGCCAACGAAATTGTCTCGCACTCCGGCCTTGGCATCCCCTCGGACAACGTGTTCAAAGCCGCCGAAATCATGGAAAAGCTGTCGCCCCGCACGGAAGTCATCGGCATTGACGAAGCGCAATTCCTGGGCGACGAAGTGGTCGACGTTTGCACCAAGCTCGCCAATCTCGGCAAACGCGTCATCGTCGCCGGCCTGGATACCGACTATCGCGGCCGCCCGTTCGAGCCGATGCCGCGCCTCCTGGCCATCGCCGAAGAAATCACCAAGCTGCTCGCCATCTGCGTCCGCTGCGGCAATCCCGCGGTTCACACCCAGCGCCTCGTCGAAAGCGAAGAGCTCATCGTCGTCGGCGCAATGGGCGCCTACGAAGCCCGCTGCCGCCGCTGTTTCGAACCCAATCCCGCCCTCGCCCAGGAAAAGAAAGACGGCCCGCAACTCATCGCCCGCAACCGCGCCGCTTCCGCCGGTAGCTGACCCCCGCGTCTTTTCGAAATGCGCGGTATTCTCTCCAGCGCTGGCCGCGCGTCATTGCCTTTCTGTGGACAACCGCGCGGGTCATACCTTGAGATGGCCGTCTTAATCCGTCAAACTGGCTCGGCTGAAAATCCCCCTGAATCGAGCTGGCTCGCACTCATGATCATCGAATCCAAAGCACCGACCCGCGTGGACTTTGCCGGCAGCACGCTCGACATTTGGCCGCTCTATCTCTTTCATCCGGGCGCCGTCACGCTGAACGCCGCGATTTCGCTGTACGCCTCCTGCGTCATCCAAACGCATCCCAGCGGCGACAACCGCATCGAGCTGGTTTCCCGCGACATCAAATGCGAGGAAAGTTTCGCCTCTTTCGCCGCCCTCGTGAAAGCCAAGCGCTACCGCCTCCCGCTGCTCGCGGAAATCACCAAGTTCTTCGAGCCGCAGGGAGGGTTCACTCTCACCACGGATTCGGAAGCTCCCGCGGGCGCTGGCATTGGCGGCTCCAGCGCCATGGCTGTGGCCATTTGCGCCGCGCTCGATCGCTTCACCGGAGCAGGCAAGAGCAAGGTCGACTGGATCCACATCAGCCGCGACGCCGAAGCCATCGTCATCAACGTTCCCACCGGAACCCAGGATCATTACCCCCCGGCCTTCGGCGGCGCTGCCGCCATCGAGCTTCCGCCCGGCGGCGAGCATCGCGTCGAATTGCGCGTCAATCTCGACGAGCTCGAGCGCCGAGTAATGGTCTGCTACACCGGCAAGCCACGCCAGCACGGCATCAACAACTGGGAGGTCTTCAAGGCGCAAATCGGAGGCAAACGCGCCGTGCAAAAAAGCCTGGAGCGCATCTCTGAAGTTGCCCAGGAAATGCGCGTCGCCCTGGAAAAGCCCGACTGGCCTGAAGCCGGCCGGCTTATGCGCGAGGAGTGGTCCTTCCGCAAGCGAAATTTGCCCACGATCTCGACCAAAACCATCGACCGCGTCATCGAGAACGCCCGCCACAACGGCGCGCTGGCGGGCAAAGTCTGCGGAGCGGGTGGCGGCGGCTGCGTGGTCCTATTGATCGAACCTGACGCTCGGGAACGCGTGCAAACGTCCATTCGTGACGCCGGCGCTGAAGTTCTGCCCACGAACATCGACCGCCAGGGCGTTCAAGTCGTGTCTCGTTAGAGGGATGGCGCAAATCTCCGTACGGTAGTACAGTTCCACCTCAATCGAGGACAAGTAAGCGAACGGTGTCCGCCCTCAAGCGAAGCACCTGTTCAGGGGCTTTCTGGCATCGTAGAATAGGGTAGTCGGTTCCCGGCCACAACCGGGTCCGCCCGTACATTATGTCCAACTGGCTCGCCTTATCGTTGACGCTCTTGCTCTTGGCCGATGCGGACGTTCCGCGCCTCAACAGTCTTCGTCCGTCTGCGAATCCAGCTCCCAGCTTTCCTTCCAACGAGGAGATTCCCCTCTTCCCCAACGCCGATGCATCCTCGGACAGCGCGCAGCCCCAGGGTGAATCTACTTCCAAGACCACTCCTCCTGCAAAGAACGCCACGCTTCAGGAAACTTCCAAGCTGAATCTGATCCGCTTTGTGTCCGGCGAATTTGCCAAAGCCATCAAGCCCCTGCCTGCAGGCAAGGAAGGTTTCCATCTCAGCGTAGGCAAACCTCTCCAGACCGAATTGCTCGATCGCGCCGTTGCCTCCCACGGCCCGGCAATCAATAGCGGGGACAACGTGCAAATCACCAAGCTGGAGTTCCACGACCGTCAGATCGTCGTGGATGTGAACGGTGGAGGGCGCGGAAAGAAGCATTGGCGCGACCATATCCAAATCGGCTTTGGGGGCGGCGGTTATCCCGGGATGCAGCCCGCCTCGGCGCAGGATCAGGGTCCACCGGGACTCCAGCCGGGCATGGGTAGCACGATTTTCCTGGAATTCGGCAAGCCGCTGCCGGACCTCACACCGGACGAATTGAAGCAGCTCCTTTCGCCCTTCCTGAACTTTGCCAAAGAGCGTTCTGCTGCCGTGCAGTGGTTCGACACGCTGCCTCCGGAAATGAAGAAGGCCATTCAGGAACGCAAGCCCATGGTCGGCATGGACCGCGAGGAACTCGTCGCCGCGATCGGCAAGCCCGACCACAAAGTGCGCGAGCGCGATTCCGACGGCAACGACATCGAAGACTGGATTTACGGCCAGCCTCCCTCGAAAACCGTCTTCATCCGCTTCCAGGGTGACCGCGTCACCTCAATAAAACAGTTCCCCCAGTAGTATCTATTCTTCAATCTTCATTCTCGCGATTCCAACGCAGGTGGCCACTCCAGGACCGCAATTCTTCCGTCGGATTGGCGCTCGAGTCTGGGAGCGTAGAGGCCAAGTTGCTGCCTTTTCCACCAGGTGCCTTGCGAACGTTTTTCGGCCGGCGTTGTAAACCAGTATTGCCAAATCACGGCGCGCACCTGCCGCGGCGGAGCATGCGGAAATGGATTCCCCGCAAAAAGCAGCAGCACATCCGCGTCGCCGCGCAGCAAACTCTGTTCTGTTCTCACGACGATCGCTTCCTGTCGCCACGTACTCAGAGACGCAAACCACAAATTCCAATCGAAGCGCGGCTGATACGGCGCGTAAATTCCCGGTGCCTTGCCGGGGTCCTGTGGCTTGAAGCGAAACGGGTAGACGAGCCAGGTTTGTCCATCGTCCGAACCTTGAAACTCGATTTCGTAACGCCCGCGCGTCATCACCGCAAATAGCCCATAGCGGTTCGCGATGCGAAACGGCTCCAATGCCGAGACCGGCGTCGTCGGCAGCGGCCACGGCTTGACCATCCACACCAGTTGCGCGAGTGTCGCATAGAAAATCCACGTGAGCATCACTGCTGTCACTGCGAGCTTCAGCGCCGAGAATTGCGCATGAATTCTCGTTCGCCACTTCTCTTCGGGAATCGGAGCGTCAATTGGCTTGGCTTCTTTCGTGGCGAGGTAACTCCTTTTTATGAAGCCCGGCAGCCAGGGCAGCACGAACTGGTCGTCGAGCAGCAAAATCCCCAGCCCCAGCACCAGGTAATTCAGAAACGTGTAATTTGCCGAGAGAATGATCCCGATCTGCCACGGCGTGATAATCAGAAAGCACAAAATCCGCAAGCGCCGCGGCAGAAACATCAACCATGCGAGACCGAGCTCCAGCGCCAGCGTTCCAAACGCCGTCGCTGCATGAAACCAGTGCGGCCAATGCTGCATGTGCCAGCCCATCCACGTCGGCAGTGGGCCGTTCTGGTAATACTCGTCCAGCGCCGTGAAGTTCCGCCATTGCAGGTCGCCGCCCATGATCTTCGCCACGCCCGATTCGAAATAAATCCGGAAGCCTTCCCACACCAGCAGGAACAGGCTCGCCCGCGATGGCCTGCTCTCCTCGCCCCATCCAGGCCGGAATCCTGCCGGCGCGAAGAACATCGCGATGAATCCCGCCTCCAGCAACATTCCATCCGACTGATAGCCGGAAAAATCCTGCGCCGCGCTCACAAAGGAAAGAAAGCACACAAAACATATCGCCAACATACCGCGCGGCCAAAAATTCAATACGAGTAGCAGCGAGGCAATCATTCCCGCCCAGCAAATTCCCGTCAGCATGTGCGAGCCGCTCGATACCCACAGCAGCGTTGGCGCATACCGGTAACTCGTATGCCCGAATCGCTCGGCCAGCGCCTGCAGGTATTCGCCAGCCGGCAGAATTCCGTGCGGCCCAATCAATCCGCGGATTTGAAACACCAGCGAGAAAAACGCCGAGTAATAAATCAGCCCCAGCGCCCGCAAAAAAAACCAGCGCGGAAGCAGGCGGCCCGAAGCTCCGCGCTCTGAATCAAACAGCCAGCGCAGCACAGATGCAGGTGTCCACTCCATGATCGACGGCCATTATAACGGCTAATTTTCCATCTGTTTCTCCGCGCGTTGACTTTTGTCCCCGCAACCCATAGCATTTTCTGTTGGCCCGCGGCTGTCATTCCCTTCTGCACTGCCGCAATTTACGAACACTCCATCGGAGGAAGTAATGCCCATCAAGGTTGGCATCAACGGCTTCGGCCGCATCGGTCGCAACATCATGCGCACCGCGCTCGACGACAAGGACATTCAATTCGTCGCCGTTAACGACGTTACCGATGCGAAGACCCTCGCACACCTTTTGAAATACGACTCCGTTCTCGGCAACCTTCCGCACAAGGTAACGCATACCGATGACACCATCGCCGTGGAAGGGAAGAGCTTCAAGGTTTTCAAGACCAAGGACCCCGCCGAAATCGATTGGGCTTCTGTCGGAGCGGATATCGTCGTCGAATCCACCGGCCTCTTCACCAAGGGCGCCGACGCCAAAAAGCATCTCCGCGCGCCTGTGAAAAAAGTCATCATCTCTGCCCCCGCCGACGGCCCCGACGCCACCTTCGTCCTTGGCGTGAATGACAAAACCTACAATCCAGCGGCACACCACGTCATTTCCAACGCTTCCTGCACCACCAACTGCCTCGCTCCCGTCGCCAAAGTTCTCCAGGAAACCTTCGGCATCAACAGCGGCACCATGACCACCATTCACTCCTACACGAACGATCAAAAGCTCCTCGACCTCCCGCATAAGGATCTGCGCCGCGCGCGTGCCGCCGCCATCAACATGATTCCCAGCTCCACCGGCGCCGCCAAAGCTCTCCACCTCGTCATTCCCGAATTGAAGGGCAAACTCGACGGCTACGCCATGCGCGTTCCCACGCCCAACGTCAGCGTCGTCGACCTCACCGTCTTCGTCGACAAGCCCGCCACCAAGGAATCCGTAAACGCCGCGCTGAAAGCCGCCGCCAACGGCCCGATGAAAGGCATCCTCGCCTACACCGAAGAAGAACTCGTCTCCGCCGATTTCAAGGGCAATTCGAATTCGTCCATCGTCGACGCGGAATACACCAAGGTCGTCGGCGACCGCTGCGTAAAAGTTCTGGCCTGGTACGACAACGAGTGGGGCTACTCCTGCCGCTGCCGCGACCTCATCAAGCTCCTGGCCTCCAAATTCTAGGGAAATTGGCCGATGGAAGAGTTGCGAATGGGAGCGAACTCGGGATTCTCGCCACGCGTCACTCGTCACTCGCCACTTCTTAAGCCATGAGCAAACTCACCATCATCGACCTCGACCTCCGAGGAAAACGCGTCTTCATCCGTGTTGATTTCAACGTCCCGCTGAAAGACGGCGTGGTCACCGACGACACGCGCATCCGCGAATCGCTTCCCACGCTCCGCCTCGCCATGCAAAAAGGCGGCCGTCTGGTGCTTGCTTCGCATCTCGGCCGGCCCAAAGGCGGTCCCGACGCGAAATTCTCCCTCCTGCCAGTCGCCAAAAAGTTGCAACAACTCCTCGGCCAGCCCGTTCGATTTTCTTCCGATTGTGTCGGGCCTGTCCCCGAGTCAAAGAGCAAATCCCTCGCTGACGGCGATATCCTCCTTCTCGAAAACGTGCGCTTCCATCCCGAAGAAGAAAAAAACGACGAAGCTTTTTCAAAACAGCTCGCCGCCCTTTGCGACGGCCTTTTTATCTGTGATGCCTTCGGCTCCGCACATCGCGCGCACGCTTCCGTGGTCGGCATCACCCGCTTCGTCAAGCAATCCGCCGCCGGCCTGCTCATGGAAAAGGAGCTCGCCTATCTCGGCAAAGCCGTCACCAATCCGGCGCGCCCCTTTGTCGCCATTCTTGGCGGCGCCAAAGTTAGCGACAAGATCGAAGTCGTCGAAAACCTGATGAAGATCGCCGACGCCATGCTCATCGGCGGCGGCATGGCCTACACTTTTCTCAAAGCCGAAGGCCAGCCCATCGGCAAGTCGCTCGTCGAAGACGACAAGCTCGATCTCGCCAAGCGCCTCCGCGCCGAAGCCCAGCAAAAAAAATTCGCGCTGCTCCTTCCCGTCGATCAAATTGTTGGTGCCGAATTCAAAGCCGACACCGCGACGCAAACCGTTTCTGTCTCCGCCACTCCCGACGGCTGGATGGGCCTCGATATCGGCCCCAAGACCATCGACACGTTTCGCCAGAAAATTGCCTCGGCCAAGACCATCGTCTGGAACGGTCCCATGGGCGTATTCGAAATGCCCGCGTTTGCCAATGGCACGCTCGAAGTCGCTAAAGCCGTAGCCGCAGCTACAGCCAACGGCGCAACTTCCATCGTCGGCGGCGGTGATTCTGTAGCCGCCGTCCACCAATCCGGTGTCGCCGACAAAATCTCTCATATCTCGACAGGAGGCGGAGCCTCCCTCGAATTTCTAGCCGGACGCAAACTCCCCGGCGTCGAAGCCCTAACCGACAAATGATCCCAGCTCTTCTCTGCGTTCTCTGTGCCCTCTGTGTTAAATCTTTTCTCTTTCTGGAGGCCCTGAAATGCGACGCCGCGTAATCGCCGGCAACTGGAAAATGTACAAAACGCTTGTGGACACCCGCGCTTTTTTCTCTTCCCTCCTCCCCCTCGTTTCGAACACCAGGCATTGCGACATAGTAGTCGCCCCACCGTTCACCGCGATCTCCACCGCCGTTGATGCCGCAACAGATTCGAACGTCGCCATCGGCGGCCAGAACGTCTCCTGGAGCAAGGAAGGCGCCTTCACCGGCGAAGTTTCCGCCCCCATGCTGGCCGAAGCCGGCTGCCGCTACGTCATCATCGGCCACTCCGAGCGCCGCCAGCTTTTTCGCGAAACCGATGACAATGTCGCCAAGAAATCCTTGATCGCCCTGGCCAGCGGCCTCACGCCAATCGTGTGCGTGGGCGAAACACAAGAAGAGCGCGACGCCGGCCTCGCCGAACAGGTTCTCAGCCGCCAATTCAACGGCGGCCCCGGCGCGTTGACCCCGGAGGAGTTCTCCCGTATTCTGGTTGCCTACGAACCGGTTTGGGCCATCGGCACGGGCCGCACCGCGACCCCGGAGATCGCCGCCGAAGCCCATCGATTGCTCCGGCGATGTGCGGGAGAGAGGTTTTCCGTCCGCCTCGCCTCCGCCCTGCGGATTCTCTACGGTGGTAGCGTCAAACCTGACAATATTCAGGGTTTGATGGCCCAGGAAGAATTGGACGGCGCGCTCGTCGGCGGAGCCAGTCTCGACCCGAAATCGTTCGCCGCGCTTGTGAATTTTAGGTAGCGCCGGCATCTTGCCGGCCTACGGTTTTGAGGCCCGCGCACTTTTGTTTGGAATTTGCCACGGTTTGGCTGGGAGGCCGGCCTTCTTTGGTCGTGCGGGCTCACTAGTTACAGCAGCGGGTTTATCCCGCGATCCTTAGATATTGAGTGAGGTTTTCAATATGCCAGGTTGGATGAAGTGGCTCGTCGCGCTGTTGATCGGCGCTGGAATTATCGTAGGCGGATGGAAACTGGCCGACTCGCGCTGGTTTTTCTGGTTGTTACCAACATTTTTCATCTTGAACTGTCTGGTGCTGATCATCGTCGTACTGCTCCAAAGCGGCAAAGCCGCCGACCTCGCCGGAGCCTTCGGCGGCGCCGGCAGCCAGACCGCCTTCGGTCCGCGTGGCGCCGCCAACGTGCTCTCTAAAGCCACCACTTGGTGCGCTGTCATGTTCATGCTGTGTGCCTTCGCCATGGTCCTGCGCACCGATAAGGCCGTCGTCGGCCAGGGCAGCTCCATCCTCGAACGAGTTTCGCAGCCCGCCACCAAGCCCGCGCCCGCGAAGACCCCTGCGGCTCCCGCGACCACGCCTGCAACCACTCCTGCGGCACCCGCATCAACGCCATCCACGCCGCAATCCAATACGCAACCTGCTTCTAAGCCACCGGCAACTTCGCAGCCTGCACCCGCGCCGTCGAAGAAACCGTAACTCGGTTTGTAGAGCGGCCTTCTGCCTACCCCGATCCTGTCGGGGAGGCTCCTGCTCGTCTTCTTCGCTTCCATCGCCTGGTTTGACAGCTTCCTTTATTGCCCTTACGATGGATGTCATCGCGGTCGTGGCGGAACTGGCAGACGCACTAGCTTGAGGTGCTAGCGCCGCAAGGCGTGGAGGTTCGAGTCCTCTCGACCGCACCAAATTTTTTCGCTGGATAATTTGCCCGTCCCTTCAGCGCCCCGCTCTTCTCTCGGCTGCTGACGTCAAACTGAATCGCGGAAGGGCCAGTAAGAACGATGTGCCCATTCCACGGCCTTGAACGGGCTTCATTTCGTCCTGCCCCGGATGCGCGTCCCCCCAATCCCCAAATTGAAACCATTCCAGCGCGTGCGTCGCTGCTGCTTTTTGTGTCCCCTTTGGAACAGACTTCTGAATTCTCAACGTGGTATCTCTAACTCTAAGGATCTTGGTTCCTCTAAGGCCTATTGCTGCAGCCACCCTCGATCTCGAAATGGAAGTTTCTGGCGGAAGGGGAATTTCATTCCTCACCGCTGGATCAGCTCGGACGCACGCAACCTGGGTCACTCATGCGATCTACTCTCACTTCCGTCTGGCGTCCGATCAACCGCTTCCTCGAGTGGTTTGGGGATCTCGGTCTTTTTGCGTGGCAGGTGGTGCGCGCCGCAGCTCGGCGCCCCTTTGAAGGCCGCGAGCTGCTTCGTCAGCTCGACGAAATAGGCTCCAGGTCCTTGCCTCTGGTAGCCCTGGCGGGTGCTGCCATCGGTTTCGTGCTCTCCTTGGAAAGCCGCAGCAGCCTCGTCCGCTTCGGAGCCAAGTCCATGCTTCCCGCCGCTCTGGTGTACTCCATCATCCACGAGACGGGTCCTATTGTGACTGGCCTGGTGGTCAGCGGCAGGGTCGGGGCCGGCATCGGCGCTGAACTGGGGTCCATGAAGGTAACTGAGCAGATCGATGCCATCGAGGCCTCCGGCGTGAATCCCTACAAGTTTTTGGCCTTTACGCGCATTGTGGCTTGCATCCTAATGCTTCCGCTCTTGACCCTCGCCGCCGATTTCTGCGGCGTGCTCTTCGGTTGGGTTGCGGACGCTTTAGTCGAGCCGGTTTCCTTCCACAGATTCATCAATCAAGGTTTTGTCGGCGCCGCCTTCAGCGACTTTCTGGCCCCAACTTTCAGAACCGCTGTCTTCGGCCTGATCATCGGCATGATCGGGTGCTTTCAGGGAATGAACACAAAGGGTGGTACTGCGGGCGTGGGTCTTTCCGCCACGAGTTCCGTCGTCCTCTCTTCGCTCTTTGTCATTCTCGCCGACGTCTTTTTGGTGAAATTCATCCTGGTGTTCTTTTCATGATGCTTCCTGAACAAGGGGTCTTGCTTGCCAGCGAGGAGAACCGCGCCATTCCGGCGACAGAAAGCTCTAGCCAGAAAAGTGATGGATCGGCCGTACTTTTGCGAGGCTTACATAAGTCGTTCGGCAGCCAAATCGTCTTGGACGGCATTGATCTGACCGTGCAGAGCGGGGAAACTTTGGCCGTGCTCGGACGTAGCGGCACTGGCAAGAGCGTGCTGCTCAAGCTGATCATCGGCCTCCAAAAGCCCGACTCCGGCTCCGTTCGAATCCAAGGCCAGGAGATCACCCTCCTTCCTCTCGACGCCATGAATGAGATCAGGAAAAAGATGGGGTTCTTGTTCCAGCACGCCGCTCTGTACGACTCCCTGACCGTCGAGCAGAACGTTGCCTTTCCCCTAAACCGCCATACAAAAATGACGGAATCGGAGCAGGGAATTCGCGTCAAGGAACTGCTCTCCGCCGTCGGCATGGAAGCCGACCTCAAGAAAATGCCCAGCGATCTTTCCGGCGGCATGCAGAAGCGCGTCGGGCTGGCCCGCGCGCTCGCTCTCGAGCCCGCCATCCTCTTGCTCGATGAACCCACCGCGGGACTCGATCCCATCACCTCCGGTGAAATCAATGAGCTGATTCTCAAGTTGCAGGAGGAACACGACATGGCCTCCATTGTGGTCACTCATGACTTGCACAGCGCAAAGACCATCGCGGATCGCCTGGCGCTCTTGCACGAAGGGAAAGTGCTGATCGAAGGAACCTTCAACGAACTCGAAAAAAGCGATAACGAATTTGTCTCGGAATTCCTGAAGCGGGATTCCTAGGGAGCACATATGTCAAGAGCGGCGAGGCTCGGAGCTTTTATAATTGCAACGCTGGCGGTTCTGGCGGCGGGAGTTTTCATCATCGGGAGCAAGCAGTACCTCTTTACCCCCACCTATCGATTGAAGGCGGAGTTCGCTACCGTGGTCGGCCTCGATCCCGGCGCGGAAGTGCGCGTCGGCGGTGTGAACACCGGCAGCGTGCGCGGTATCAAGCTGCCCGACAAGCCCACCGGCAAAATCACCGTGCTGATGGACCTCCAGCGCTCCTCGCACGACATCATCAAGCAGGACTCCATAGCGGCCATCGAGACCGAAGGCCTCCTGGGCAACGAATTTATCTCCATCTCTTTTGGCTCCGCCCAGGCCCTGAACGTGAAGGATGACGATACCATCGCCACCGTGCCCCCGCTCGTCATTGCCGACCTCATGAAAAAGGCCGACGGCATTCTGGACAACGTCACTGTGGCCGCCGCCAATCTGGGTTCCATCACCGGCAAGATCAATCAGGGTCAAGGAACCATCGGGGCTCTGGTCAACGATAAGAAGATTTACACTCAAATGGACCAGACAACGGTCGGCCTACGCGACACCGTTAACCACGCCCAAGCCGGAGTCGCCGCCTTCCAGCAAAACATGGAAGCGATGCAGCACAATGTTCTGTTGCGCGGCTATTTCAAGAAACGCGGTTATGAAAACAATTCCGACCTGGAGAAAAACGAAATCCCCCAGCTTCCCAAGACGGCGCCTCTGAAAACCTTCTCTTTCGAGTCCAAGCAGCTCTTCGACAGCGTGGATTCCGCCAAACCCAAAAACCAGAAATCCTTGCGTGCGGCCGGCCAGTTTCTCACCGACACGGAGTTTGGATTTGCCGTGGTCGTCGTTTCAACGGGCACGACGGGCGATACGCAAAAGGACTTGGTCCTGGCGCAGGCTCGCGCCATGGTCGTGCGGGACTACCTCGTCGGCAATTTCTCATTTGATGATGCCCAACTCAAGACCCTTGGACTCGGCAAAGGAAAAAGCGCGACCCCCGATTCTGGTTGGGGCACCGTGGAGGTCATTGTCTATCCGGCTGACACCCAGGCTCCCACACAAACGAGCGCCGTCAGTCGGCCGTAGATTTCAAAGTACACAGTCGCTTGCCCGTCGCGTCTGTGAATCCGATCCTCGATGACCCGGAGCTCCGTGCGTGACTAAAGCGGTGTCTGACCAAATGGCGAATAATCCCACGCAATTCAATATTGCCGCCATTGCCAAGCTGGAAGAAGAAGCCCTGGATCGCCGGACACCCACCGAGCACGTCAGCGACGCCATCGTAAAATTCATCGGCAGCGTAAAATTCCTCGTATTCCACGCGATTTTGGTTGCGGTCTGGAGCACCGTGAATCTCAACTTGATTCCCGGCGTGAAAGCTTTCGACCCTTTCCCCTTCGGCATTTTGGCGCTGTTTGTTTCCTCGGAGAGCGTTTTCCTGACCATTTTTGTTCTGATCAGCCAGAATCGTATGGCTCGCCAGGCGGAGCGCCGCGCTCATCTCGATCTTCAAGTCGGCATGCTCGCCGAACAGGAGCTCACCATGATGCTCCAGATGCTCCAAAAACTCTGCCAACACACCGGCGTCGACGTGAAATCCGCCATCAAGCAAGTCCAAGGCTTCAGCGAAACCACCGACGTCCACAAACTCGCCAGCGAACTCGAAGAAAAACTCCCCGAACAGTAGCGGCCCCCTTCGGGCGGCCTCCCTGTTTTCTTCTCCGTTCCTCCCTGCCCTCCCTCCTCGTTTGTGTAGAGGCCGGACTTCAGTCCGGCGCGGGTGCCCGGGTGCCGGTTTTGCACCTGGGGCCTTTGGCTTTTCGTCCATTTCCTTGCCCCACTCTCACGTATTTCCCGGTGCCAATCCAACAGACACGCTGCTATCCCACGGCATCCAAACCACTTACAAGTAACCCTTGACATACGGTACCAATTTGCTATAATGGGTTAGTCAGTTTGGCACGATTCCTCCGTGCCCTGCGAACCATGCTTACCCGCCACCCGGTTCTCCTAACTTTCTCAGTACCCCTTCGCTATCCCAGCCGCCCTGTTACCAGCAGAACGAACAAAGCAGCTTCCATTCTCCGTGCGCTCTTCCAAATCCCGCATCCTGTAAGTCGTTTACCTGCAACACTTATGGACCTCCCCGCAAGTGTTGCAAACAAAAGACTTATAGCAGGGCTAAACCCTTTAGATGCAACACTTACAAAAAACAGGGGGTACATCCTTCAAGCTAACTATCTTTCTCTATCCTCTTTGTCGCCTGCTCACTCCGAGTGCAACCGAGGGGAACTCGCCACTCGCAACTCTTCATTCGCCACTATCCGCTCGCCACTGGACTCAAGTTCTTTCTTTTCACACCCTTGCGCACTCTTTTGCACCAACGAAAAACTCAACTCTTTTGTTTTCAAGCAATTCCGCACTCTTTACAAAAAACCACCCGGGGTGGGGGGGCCTGTCATCATTTTTCGGTTCCGCGCCTTGCGAATCTCTGCGCACTCGGCGCCTCTGCCTTTCCTTTTTCCACCCGTCATCTCGGCGCCTGCCCCGAGCGGGTCGGGGCGGGAGATTCCTCGCCTTCTTTCAGCTTTTAGATCGAAGATCCCGAGCGGCTCGGGACTTTCAACTTTCAACGTGAACTCCTCTCCCGGCCCCTTGCCTTTTCCTCGCTGATGTATTCTATTTGTCCCGCGCCCGGCGGTTCCGTTCCACCACGGGCCACCAGGGATCCGCAGCGCAGGCATGGCAAACGACAACAGCGGAGCAAATCACACGGAATCGCCGCAGCCCGGCTTCCTGTCCCGCGCCATTTTCGCCACCGGTCACAAGGCCATCGGCCTCAATTACCTGTGGCTCGCGCTGTTCAGTGTCTTTCTTGGCATGGCCATGTCGCTGCTCATGCGCGTACACTTGGTTTGGCCGGGGATGCATCTTCCGTTTCTCTCCGACCTGGGCAACTCGCCGGATCGATTTGCCGCTCTCACCACACTGCATGGTTCGCTGATGGTTTTTCTGGTGCTCACGGCGGCGCCCCAGGCCGGCTTCGGAAATTACTTTCTGCCGCTGCAAATCGGCGCGCGCGAAATGGCTTTCCCCGCGTTGAATCTGGTTGCGCTTTGGGCCACGGTGGCCTCGCTCTTCGGTCTGACCGCGACATTTTTCATATCCCCGCAACCGGCTATCACGCTCTGGATCGTCAGCGTCGCCATCTTCTGCGCCGCATCGCTGCTCAATGCCCTCAATTTCAGCGTTACCACTATCGACTTGCGCGGTCACGGCATGACTCTTCCGCGGCTGCCCTTGACCGTCTGGGCGTGGTTCATCAACGCCATTCTCGGTTTGTTGATTTTCAGCATTCTGCTGGCGGCCTGCGTTTGTTTGCTCTCGGATCGACTCCTAAACACACACTTTTTCCCCCTGATGAGTTTCATCGCCGATCAGCCGCCCAGCGTGATCGCGAACGCCGTCCCCATTCTTTGGCAGCGGCTCTTCTGGTTTTTCGCGCAAGCGGAAGTCTACGTGGCCATGCTTCCGTGCTTCGGCCTGGTCACGCATCTGGTTTCCACGTTTTCGCGCAAGCCCGTTTGGAAGGAACGCCTCGTTGTTCTGGCGCTTTGCGGCGTTGGCGTTTTCGGGTTTTGCGTGTGGGGACAGCACATGTTCTCCAGCGGCATGAACCCGTTTTCGCCGCTGGTCTTTTCGCTGCTGGCTTCTTCGCTCGGACTGCCTGCCACCATCCTTTTGATCAGTTGGCTGGGCACACTCTGGAACGCGCGCGTGCAGCTCAACGCCGCCATGCTTTTCGCGCTCGGTTTCATTTCGCTTTTTCTCTCCGGCGGACTCTCCGGGATTTTCCTCGCCCGCCACGATCTCGCGGCAGCGGCCGTCAGCGACGATTTCATCACCGGCCATTTCCATCTCGTGATGGGCGTCGCGGCGACGTTCGCCATTCTCGGCGCGCTGTTTTTCTGGTTCCCCAAACTATTTGGCCGCCGCTTGAACGAGCCGCTCGGCAAAATTCATTTCTGGCTGACCTTCGCTGGCGTCTACTGCGTCTTCATGCCCATGCACTGGCTCGGCTTGATCGCGCACACGAGCCTCTACTCCGGAAGTCGCATGGCCGCCATCGCCGGTCCGGTCCGCGAGTTCATTACGTTCGCGATTCTTCTCACCGTGTTCGCCCAGGGAATCTTCCTCATCAATTTTCTCTGGAGCCTCTTCCGCGGCGAACGCGTGCTGGAATGCAACCCCTGGCGCGCCACCACGCTCGAATGGAGCGTGTCCTCGCCGCCGCCTGCCAATGATTTTGGCGTGTGCGACCCGGTGGTGTATCGTGGGGCTTACGACTTCAGCGTTCCGGACGTAGCCGAAGATTTCGTGCCGCAGCATCTCGCGCCGGAGCAGGTTGTCAAGGCTCGCGAATCAGGAAAATGAGCCTGGAGTACAATGCAGTTCGGAGAATAAACCACAGAATTGAACTTCGGAGAATGAAGTTCGCAGAAGAAAGAATGCCACCATGCCGGGCACAACCGCATTTCCGGACGAAGAACTGATAACTGATGACATCGGCGGCGGAGGCGGCGGCCCCACCCCGCCCCCCGGCGGAGGCGATGACGGAGATGGAGACGACCGCGACCGCCGCCGCAAGTGGTCGCCGACTCCCCGGCGGTACTCCACCGCGATCACTCTTGGCATCGTTTCCATTTTGATGTTTTTCATGGCGCTTTCCAGCGCCTTCATCGTGCTGCGGCGCGGCAGCAACGTGTGGGTTTCGGTGCATCTGCCGATGGTTCTGTGGGCCAACACCGGCATCCTTCTCGCCAGCAGTTTTACTCTGGAAGCAGCTCGGCGGCGGCTTTCGCTTGCGGATTTGCGCGGCTTCCGGAAATTCTGGACGATCACCACGGCTTTAGGATTTTTGTTTGTGGCCGGGCAGCTGATTGCCTGGCGGCAGTTGGTGGCGCAAGGCGTTTACATTGCGAGCAACCAGGCCAGCAGTTTTTTCTATATTTTCACGGCCGCGCATGCCGTGCATCTTCTCGGAGGAGTCGCCGCGCTGCTGTACGTTTTGATTCGCAAAGTCGAAACGGCGAATTTGTCGCGTTCCATGGCGGCGGAAGTCGCTTCTTACTACTGGCACTTCATGGACGGGCTTTGGATTTTCTTGCTGGCGCTACTGTATCCGGGGAAGTGAATTTCTATTCTTCCAAAATTCAGCACTTCAGGAATTCGGCGATCGTTTCCGCTACGCGCGCGATTTGTTCCTTGCGCAACTCGGGATACATCGGTAGTGACAGAACTTCTTGCGCGGCGCGCTCCGCGTGCGGGAAATCGCCGACGCGGTAGCCGAGCGATGCGTACAACTGCTGCAGATGAAGCGGGCAGGGATAGTAGACAGTGCTGCCGATTTTTCTTTCGCTCAGGAATTTCTGGAGGGCGTCGCGCTGCTCGATGCGAATGGTGTATTGGTGGTAGACGTGTTCGAATCCCTCGGGCGCGAGCGGCGGCATGACGCCGGGGATTTGCGAGAAGAGCCGATGGTATTCCGCGGCGTGCGATTGGCGGGCGCACTGCCAATTCGAAAGATGATGGAGCTTGACGCGCAGGATCGCGGCCTGGATTTCGTCGAGGCGGCTGTTCCAGCCGGGCTCGCTGCTCAAATATTTTGCCGACTGACCGTGATTGCGCAGCGTTCGAATGCGGGCGGCGAGTTCCGCGGAATTCGTGACCACCATTCCCGCGTCGCCGTAGGCTCCCAGATTTTTCGTGGGGTAAAAGCTGAGGCACGCGGCGTCACCGAGCGAACCAGTACGCCGGCCCTTGTAGGACGCCCCGATGGCCTGCGCGTTGTCTTCGATTACGGGCAGATGGCGCGCCCTTGCAAAGGCGAGGATCGGGTCCATATCAGCTGCGAGGCCGTAGAGATGGACGACCACGATGGCACGCGTGCGTGGCGTCACGCGGCGTTCGAATTCGGATGGATCGATGTTGTAGGTATCCGGCCGAATGTCCGCGAAAACCGGCTTCGCGCCCAGGGCGCTGACGGCGCTCGCTGTGGCCACAAATGTAAACGGCGGCAGGAGCACTTCGTCGCCGGGCTGCACGCCGCACGCGCGCAACGCCAAAATCAGCGCGTCCGTTCCGGAAGCTACCCCGATGCCGTGAGCGACGCCGCAGAGCTGGGCGATTTCTTCCTCGAGCGCGGCTCCTTCGCGGCCCAGCACAAATTGCTGCGACGCCAGGACGCGCTCGATGGCGGCGCGAATCTCGCCGCCAATGACGGCGAATTGCGCGGACAGATCCAGTTGCGGCACAAGATCTGGATGCGAGGGAATTTGAAGCGGTGAGGTCATGGATTTGTGACAGGTCCAGTATACGTCAATTGGGTTTGTGCTTCGGGCGTAGCGGATTGTCGGCCAGAGGAGGCGCCCTTCGAACGAAAAAAAAGAGCTCGGGTCTGAAGACCCGCCACTACAAATACGGCTGTGCCCGTATAATGATGCGGCTTCGAAAATGTTTGCAAAGCGCACAAATTGGAATTTGGCGCCGAACCGGCTGAGCTCGGCCCTGGCGGCGCACCGCGCGGCGGGGAAACCGTTGCTGGACTTGACCGTTTCGAATCCCACCGAATGCGGGTTCGCATACGACAACGAAGCGATTCTGAACGCTCTTCGGAACCCTGCAGCTCTGAAATATGAGCCAAACTCAAGAGGTTTAGAGTGCGCCCGGCGGGCAGTCGCGCAATATTATGAGGAAAAAGGCGCCGCGGTTGGGATCGAAGACATCATCCTGACTACAGGCACGAGCGAAGCCTATTCTTTCGTCTTCCGGCTGCTGTGCAATCCTGGGGATGAAATCCTGATTCCCGCGCCAAGCTACCCGTTGTTCGATTTTCTGGCGGACATCCGGGACGTGCGTCTGGTGCGCTATCCGCTGCTTTACGACCACGGCTGGCAGATCGATTTTCATGCGCTGGAACAAGCCATCACGCCGCGCACACGCGGGGTGATTGTGGTGCACCCCAACAATCCGACGGGGAATTACGTCAAGTCCGCGGAAATGGCAAAGTTGAATGCTATTTGTTCCATGCGCGAGATGGCCATCATCGCCGACGAGGTATTTCTCGATTTCGCGCTGGAGGGAAACCGGCTGGCAAGCTTCGCGGCCAATCGCAACGCGCCGACATTTACATTAAGCGGCCTCTCAAAGATTTCCGGGTTGCCCCAGATGAAGGCCGCCTGGTTGGTCGCCAGCGGCCCACAGCAGTGGAAGAGGGAGGCGCTCGCGCGGCTCGAAGTCATTGCCGACACCTATCTTTCCATGAACGCGCCTGTACAACTGGCGATTCCCAGTTTTCTTGAACAGCGCCATGGCTTTCAGAAACAGGTTCTGTCGCGTGTCCGGCAAAATCTCACGGAACTCGACCGTCAGTTGGCGGTGCAGAAAGCTGCCTCGCGGCTGAAAGTTGAAGGCGCTTGGTGCGCCGTGCTGCGGGTCCCCGCGATGCGCTCGGACGAGGACCTCGCGATTGAACTCCTGACGGCAAAGGGCGTGTCTGTTCATCCGGGTCACTTTTACGAGTTCCCGTCAGAGGGGTTCCCCGTCATAAGCCTCCTTACGCCGGAGCAAACCTTTGCCGAAGGAATCAGCCGCTTACTCTCCTCGTTCTGACCGAAGTCCTAGCGTTGCGAGAAAACTGCGTGCTTCCTAGCGTCGCAACTTCAAGAATTGGGGAAGTGCGGCAGCCAGTACCGGGACTAGGTGGGAAGCATGGTGTGCTCCTCCCCCGCGCGGAGTCATGCCCACTCATTTTCTCCTGATTTTCATAGGGTATATGCCCGATAGTATGAAATCAGCAGAAGCGAATTCAGCGCCAAGGCCCGCATGTCGTGTAAAGCAAACATAAATTTGCAGTTAGTGGAGCTTAATTTTATCTTGACAATCTGAATCTTTGGAATTTAGATTGCACCCCGAATGGCATCAATGAGTCCCAATTTGTGTGTGATGTTTGGGGTTTCGTGGGTTTTTTCCAAAATTTAGGAGGCTTTAGCAATGTCTTACACTCGTTTTCTGAAGTTCTTCGCGCTGCTGGTATTGGTTGGATTTTCCGCCAGCCAGGCATGGGCGCAAAGCGTGGTGTCCGGCGAAATCGACGGAACGGTTACGGATCCGGCAGGAGCCGTGGTTCCGAATGCGACAGTGAACTTGAGCAGTGCCGAAACAGGGTTCAACGAATCGACAACTAGCGGCTCGAACGGTTCGTTCCGTTTCGCATTGGTAAGACCGGGCAATTATACGCTGAGCGTGAGCGTCGCCGGTTTCAGAACGATGAAACTCACTGTGATTTCGTCTCTCGGTCAGGTTACGACAGTGCCGATCAAACTTGAAGTGGGTACGCAGTCCCAGACGATTGAGGTCACGGCGGAATCTCCGCTGCTGCATACGGAAAACGCCAACCTGGCAACGACGGTCGATGAGAAGACCGTTGGACTGCAACCCAGTCCCGGCCAGGATATTACGAACTACGCGTTGACAAGCCCGGGCGTCACCCTTAGCACGGGAGCTGGCTACGGCAACTTTACGGCAAACGGCATGCCTGGCACTTCGAACCTCTACACGGTGAACGGCAATGATTACAACGACCCTTATTTGAACTTGAACAACTCCGGTGCGAGCAACCTCCTGCTGGGCGCAAACGAACTACAAGAAATCACGATCGTCACCAACGGCTACACAGGAGAATACGGCCGTCAAGCGGGCGCGAACGTGAACTACACGACCAAGTCCGGTGGTAACAACTATCACGGGAACGCAACCTGGTTTTGGAACGGCCGCTACTTGAATGCGAATGACTGGTTCAATAATGGCGGCGGCGATCCCAATATAGCAAGCGCACAGGCCCCTCGCCCCTTCGCGAACAGCAACCAGTGGGCAGGCTCCTTTGGCGGTCCGATCAAGAAAGACAAGCTGTTCTTCTTCTATGATAACGAGGGTTTACGTTATGTACTGCCAAGCGGGGGAGCTCCAACCGTAATACCGAACAAAGCCTTTCAAACGGCTGTCCTTGCGAACCTGAATGCAACCAATTCTAGTGCGGTACCCTTCTACACGACGATATTCAATCTTTACAACGGTGCGCCTGGGGCCGGCTCTGCAGTTCCGCTCGCGGCTAGTTGCGGTAAGTTTACCGGGTTTGGCGCTGGGGCATCCTGCGCGGATACGTTTCGCAGCGCCCAGAATAACTTGAATACCGAACGATTAATGAGCATTACCGTAGACTATAATATGACGGCAAAGGACACGCTGAAATTCCGCTACAAGCAAGACCGCGGAGTGCAAGCGACCGGCACCGACGCGATCAACCCTTTGTTCAACGCCAATAGCGTGCAGCCAGAAGATGATGGCCAGATGATGTGGACCCGCGTCATCAACAGCCACACGACCAACCAGTTCATCGCCTCGGGGCTTTATTACAGCGCGATTTTCGGCCCTCCGAACATCAGCGGTGCGCTCAAGCTTTTCCCGACAACGCTAATTTTCGTCGATGGCGCGTTCTCGAACCTGGGCGGCAGCGATTTCAATTATCCCCAGGGGCGCAACGTGGCCCAGTATCAGTTCGTGGACGATTTCTCCTGGACCAGGGGCAATCACGGCATCAAGTTTGGCACCAACATCCGGCGGAACAACATCAGCAGCTTCGCGGCGGGTCCCCTTACCAGCGGCGAAGTCGTGCTGAATAGCATGAACGACTTTTACAACGGCACGCTCACGAAAGCAGGGGCTTCTTTTATTTCGCAGAGGTTCGCCAACGCCACAGAGCAGCCCATCTCTGACATCAGCATGGGTTTCTATGTTCAGGACGAATGGCGTGCCTCGAACAAATTGAAGGTGACATTGGCGATGCGCGCGGATCGCAACTCTCCGGAAATCTGCCATCACAATTGCTTCTCGCGGCTCGCCAATCCGTTTGGTTCCATACCCCACGATACAGCCGGAACTCTGCCGTACAACCAAGCAGTGGTCACAGGATTGAGTCAGGCGTTCCCGAGCCTTGAGAGAGTAGTCTTTTCTCCCCGTGGTGGTTTCGCTTACAGCGTTAACAGCGGCTTGGTGATTCGTGGTGGAGTAGGGCTCTTCACTGATCTCTATCCAGGATTCCTGGCGGATCGCTTTATTACTAACCTGCCCAACGTCGCTGGTTTTACCGTCTCGGGAAGTACCGGAAATGATATGATTCCGATTTCGCCTGGCACTTCCCTCAATGGCGTTCAGGCGGGATTCACGCAATTAGCGGCGTCCAACACCGCCTTGCACAATCAGTTTGCAACTGGAGGAACATTCAGCAGCATCTCTGCGGCTTTGGCGCCTATTCCTTTCTCGAGGCCGAACTTTAACTCGGTTACCGACAGCGTTAAGAATCCCAAGTACTTGGAATGGAACTTGCAGGTGGAAAAAACCATAGACGCCCGGACATCGGTGAGCTTGAATTACGTAGGCAACCACGGCTATGACCTGTTCATCGTCAATCAGGGGCTGAATACATTCTGCACGCTTGGCCCGGCCAATTGCCCGGCCTCTTTACCTACCAGCAGGCCGGACGTTCGGTTCAACAACCTAGGTGAAATCAGCAACCGCGGCTATTCCAACTATGATGGCCTGACCTTGTCGGTCAGCCGCCGCCTTTCTCACGGTTTACAGGGAACCTTCAACTACACTTACGCTCACAGCCTGGATACTTTGTCGAATGGTGGTTTGCTGCCCTACAGCACACAGACAGGCGGTGATTCCTTCGGCACGCAGCTCGATCCTTACAACCTGCGCCATCCGAACTACGGAAACTCGGACTATGACTTCCGTCACACCATTAGTGCGACCTATTTCTACGAGGTGCCCCTCAAATCGCAGAACCACTTCATCAACGCAGCGATTGGCGGATGGGCATTTTCCCAGACCGTGTTCTTCCGGACCGGGGAGCCGTTTAGCGTGTACGTAACGGGCCCCTCTTATGGCCTGAGCGGCGCGACCAACGACCGCGTTCTCATCGATTACCTTAGCGGTCCGACGTCTTGCACGGATCCGAGGCATCAATGCTTCACCACAACCACTTTCGCTGCCACACAGACCGACTTCGGCAACGTGGCACGCAACTCCTACCGTGGACCGAGGTACTTCAACTCCGACTTCTCTATTGTCAAGAATTTCCAAATCAAGGAGAGAATGGGGTTCACGCTGGTCGCGGACGCGTTCAACGTGTTCAATCATCCCAACTTTGCAAATCCGACCCCCAACGCCGCCAGTAGCCTTTTCGGTTACATCACGAGCACCGTATCGGAGCCCAACAGCCCCTACGGAAACTTCCAGGGCGCGGCCGTATCCGGCCGAGTCCTGCAGCTGGGGCTGAAGTTTAAGTTCTAACTCTCGGCTAGCAAGCAGTTCATGGAAGGCGGCCTCTAAAGAGGCCGCCTTCTTTTTTTGGCGGTCCCGAGCATGCTCTCGCTAAACCTTCTATCCGCTCTCTTACAGAGACACCGCATGCGCCCGAAGTTTGTTTCCCAATGTAAGCTTCCTAGCACAGCACTTTGTGGTACTATTTTGCGCACTAGATCTCACGCCCACGGCGAATGCAAAGGTTCGCCTTTGCCGTGATGTTAAGGAGAGATTCAGATGAAACGTTACCGTTACGCAGGGATTCTCGTCGCCATTCTAGCGCTGGCGATCTCCGCAAGCGCACAGCGCGCATCCACCGAACAGGCAAGTGCGCAAACGCAAGCAAGCGCACCCGCGACTCCGGCCGCGCAGGAGCTAAATGTTCCCCTCGAAACGGCATTTATGGCCAAGCTCTCGACGAATCTTAGTTTGAGCCAGTGCAAACCCGATGATGCTGTGGAGGCGGAGGCCAAGCAAGACATCAAGCGTGGGAAAGAAGTTGTATTGAAAAAGGGGTCAAGCTTGCTCGGCCATGTCAAGGCCGTGCAAATGCCCACGGCAGAAAAACCCGAAATGGTCGTCGGGATTGTCTTTGATGGCGTCAAAATGCAGAAGACCGGGCAGCAGTTTTCGCTCCATCTGATTATTCAGGCGCTCGCTCCCGAGGCCAACGTAGATAACAATAGCTCGCTCGCTGACGCGACAGGAACGGGCGTACAGTCGGCCACCCGGCATGCGTCGGCAAGCGGACATGCCAGCACCGTATCGGGAGACGTCAACCCTCTCAACACGGAAAGTAAGGGCATATACGACCTCTCGGGGCTTAAACTGGGTGACCAAATAACCAAAACCGGGCACATGACGGTTCTCGCCTTTTCGCACAGCGACATCCGCCTGAAGAAGGGCGCACAACTGGTGATGAGAGTTGTCGAGCAGTAATACTGCGACGGCTTCAGCTTAGGGGATTCGATACCCGTCCAGAATCAGCGTTGGCTGCGCTGGATCTGTGCTAGTTCCTCGCGCACGTGGTCGGCACGTGCCCCCTTGGGTTCCTCTGTCAAGAAAAGTTGAAGCTCAGCCAAGGCATCATGTAAACGGTTCTCGCGTTCAAAGGCACGCGCCGCAATGTAATGGACCACCGCGAAGTTCTGGTGCGGCATAGAATGCACGGAGTGCGCTGTGGCGACGGCGGCATCGAAATGCTTATTCAAAAGCTGCGCTTGCGCCAGCATTGTCATGGTCTCGGGATTGTTGGGTTCCGCGCGGCTGGCATTCTCCAGCAGAGTTTCCGCGCGCGCCGCGTTCTTGTCCTGGAAGCACAGCTTGGCCAAGTTGACCAACGCGGGCACAAAATGGTCATTCAGGCTGATGGCTTTCTCCAGCGACTCGCGCTCATGCGCGGGATCATTCAAGTGGCCATATACCGCCGCCAGGTTGTTGTAGGCCTGTGCATACTGCGGATAGGCCGAGATGGCCCGGTTCAGCCGCTGCTGAGCGCTGGTCCAGTCCTGCCGGCCCATGTCTTCATTGGCCTGTTCAAACTCCTTCCGAGCGCTGTCGGGCACATTTAGGTCTACCGCGGCAACGGACTGGGGACCGGCGGCATTTCCTTTTGCATTGGATTCAGTGCTGTGGACAGTGATGAACAAGTCTTGGCTGGTCTTGCGCCGGTCGAGTTCGAACACACCACTGTCTGCCTCCTCAATCCCTTCGCCCGAAACGACGACGTGGTAGTTGCCGACGGGGATTCCAATGAAGTCTGTTCGGCCCTGATCGTTCGTGAAGCTCTCAGTCACGGGTGTGCTGCCGGAACCGCTCATCAGACGCACGCGCAATTGCAGGCCAGCGGAGCGATTGTCTGCGTAAACAACATGAACGTGGATGTTTCCAAATTGACTGGCATCCATTCCACGTTGTCCGACCTGGGAGTTGGCAACAGGAATGATAAGGGCAAACATTCCGAAGATAAGCAAATGGAGGTACCGCATAATTGCCTCACGAGAGGCGGCAAATCACTCAAGCACAAAACAGCATGGTCATCGACGGAAGGGCCAGCGGCCCTTGCTTGTGCAAGCCGAGCCCGGCACTCGCTGCGGGCGGTCAGCTGTTCTGACTGAGAATTCTACTGCTTTACAGCTTACATGACCAGTGTGCGGTTGCGAATCTGAGGTAGGAGCTAAAACCGGGATTTCGCCCGGGGCGGCTAGCGCAAGCGGCCGGGAGGGTCGGCGGGAGACGGCATGGCGGCGGATTTGCCATTGCTCGGGGAATTCGCGGCGACGTGCACCGGGGCGGGCTGGGGGATGCCGGCGCCGGCGTTTAATTCGAGGTGGTCTTTGCCGCAAGCGGGGCAGTAGCTTTTGCTGGTGTCCTCGTCGCGGAGGCTGGCTAGTTCGTAGCAGCCGCAGATGCAATCGCAGTAGCCGGTTTCGGAGGCGGTTTTGATGGGGATGAGCGCCATTGCAGGGGAATAGTACGTTTTCTGCGGTGTCTCTGCAAGTGAGAGTGGTGAGTGGTGAGTTGCGAGCAACCCCGGCCCACGACTAAATGGCGCCGGGGGCAGCTCGTCTTAGAGACCGATTGTGGGATAAACCCGCAGCAACACGTTGTTCAGGTGAGCTAGGCGGGAGGGCAGAGAAGAACGGTCCGCCTCCCCGACCAGGTCGGGGCAAGCTCCAGGCGGACCCTACAAGTTCTTCAGATGCGCGAGGCGGAACGGGGAGCCGAGGTGTTCGCGCAGATCCAGCCAGTGCTGCTCGGGAATGGTTGTGAACACGTCGACGACCGCGGGATCAAACTGGCTGCCGGAGCAGCGCTTGATTTCTTCGCGCGCGTGGGACATGGGCAAGGCTCGGCGGTAGGGGCGATCGCTGATCATGGCGTCCATCGAGTCGGCGATGGTAAAGATGCGCGCTCCCAAAGGAATTTGTTCGCCCTTCAGTCCGCGTGGATAACCCGAGCCGTCAAAAAATTCCTGGTGGGCGAGAACGATCTCCGCGGCGTCGCGCAGAAACGGTATGCGAATCAGCATGTTGTAGCCGATTTCGCAGTGTTTGCGCATTATTTGCTTTTCGTCGTCGTTCAGAGGACCCGGTTTGCGCAGAATGCCATCGGGAATGGCCATCTTGCCAATATCGTGGAGGAAAGCGGCCCGCGCCAGGATGGGCAGATACGCATCTGGCACTGGCATGGCCCTGGCGATCGAAATGCAAAACGCGGTGACCCGCTGGCAATGTCCTTCCGTCTCGGCGTCCTTTAAGTCCAGCGCGCTTCCGAGAGCCTCGAGTGTGTCGTCGTAGGACTGCTCGAGCTCCACGTGTTTTGCGGTGAGCTGTGCGGTGCGCTCTTCGACAAGCTGCTCGAGGTTGCGCTGATAGTTGCGGTTTTCGATGATCAGCCGACGGTGTTGAAGCGCCCGTCCAACGCCAAGGAATAACTGGTCTTTTTCGAAGGGCTTAAGGATGTAATCGTAGGCGCCGCGGCGAATGGCTTCGAGAGCCGTGGAAATATCGTGGATGGCCGTGACCATGATCACCGGCACTTCGGGATCGTACTGGCGCATCCATTCCAGCAGGCGGATGCCGTCCATCTCCGGCATGATCATGTCACTCAAGACCAAGTCGGGCGTGGATTTCTTGACCTGGTCTTGCGCGAAGCGGCCGTTCTGCACGGCCGTGCAATGATAACCTTTCGATTCGAGCATGGTCGAAACGACCTCGCGAATCGCTTCTTCGTCGTCCACGACCAGTATATTTTCCATCTCCACGTTGGTAGGCCCCCGGTAGGCATTATATGTGACGGCACACGTAAATGGGGACGGCCTTGCCCAGTAAGAAAATAGCGTGTTAGCGTCAAGGAAGAGTTATCTCTCAGAGCTTCTCGCCGTCCACAGCAAGCTTCGCGGCAGCACGATCACCGCAGCGACGGCATCACCGGCCGGGAGGCGGAGCATCGTGTTGGCGAATCAAGGCTTGCTTGGGATTGCTTTCTTCGAAGCAACCGCCTCCATCATTTTGCTGGTGCTCTTTCTTCTTTTCCGGCGCGATCACCAGGCGGGCTATTTCCGCTTTTGGCTGGCCGGCTGGTGCTGCTTTACTTTCTCCTCGTTGTGCGAATTGGCGCTGCTGATTCGTCAGCTTCCAGGATTGAATCTGGTAAGCATTTTGGCGCAGTTTGCGGCCCTGGTTCTCTTCTTGATGGCCGCGATGCACGCCGTGGGGGCCTCCCAGCACAGACTCTGGTCCCCGCTTCCACTGCTCGGCTTGGCGCTGGCGGTCATTTATTATTTCGAGCGAACCGGCCCACGGCAGGTTTCCGCGCTGCATTGGGAAACCGCCATCTTCGAGGCGGCCATTTGCCTCTTTGCCGGCTGGAAGCTCTGGAGGTCGGAGATGGCGCGCCGCAGTCACGGCGCACAGCTCCTCGGCGCGATCTTCCTGCTGAACGGACTACATGGTCTCAACCGCCCTCTTTGGCTGGAGAGCCCGTTCTACCTCTTGCACGTGGCCTTCGACCATTTGCTGGGAGTGGCCTTGGGAATCGCCATGGTGGTGGTCGTGCTCGAAGGCGCGCGCACGCGCAGCGAAGACTTGAACGACAAGATGCGCCGCCTGACGCTCTTGACCACCGCCAGCACGCAGACGCTTTCCGTTCAAGAAGTCATCGACCAGGTCTTGTCGCATCTGGTGCAAAGTCTTGGCGCCACTCACGGCATCGTACGGCTGAAGGAAGGCGAAGGCAGTGCGGCGCAACTCGTGGCCCGGGCTTCGGTGGGATTTGACCAGTCCTATTTGACTCGCTATGCCAAAATTGCCGCATCAGAGCCCTGGGCGCAACAGGTGTTCAACGCCGGGCGCCAGTTCCTGGAGTCCCAGGAAGAATGGGAGCCCGCCGCTCGCCGGAGAGGGGAAGAGGCCGGATTGAATAACCTGGTGACCCTGCCTTTGCCCGGCAAGCAGGGGCCCTTGGGGCTTATCGCCGTCGGTTCGACCCGCCGGGTGCGGTTTCCCCCGGATGAGCTGGCTTATCTCGTTAACATCGCCAACTTGCTTGGCCTCACGCTGCAGAATGTGAGCTTGTTTCAACAAGTTACCGCCGTGCAGCGGCAGTGGGAATACACCTTTGATTCCATTGGCGACCCCATCCTGGTTCACGATCCTGCCGGGCGGGTTCTGCGCAGCAACCAGCGACTGAGCCAGCTCCTCGGCCGTGAGGGAAGCGCCTTGGCCGGACGCAGCGTCATGGAACTCCTTCCGGTGCAAAACGCTGCCTATAGGAGCTGCCCGTACTGCGAAGGAATTGGCGGGGAAGGCGACGAGCCCGATCCCTGGCTGCCCGGGTATTTCCTGGCCTCCAACTCAACCTTTACTGATCCCACTGGGCGGCAACTCGGAACGGTCCACGTTTTGAAGGACATCACCGATCGAAAGCGCGCCGAGGAAAAATATCGCACGCTGGTGTCCAGCGTTCAGGAAGGCGTATTTATTTCTACGCCCCAGGGGCGCTTCATGGATTTCAACGACGCGTTACTGCGCATGACCGGCTATGAGGACCGCGAGGAATTGCTCGCGCTGGACATTCCTAGCGCGTTTTATGCCAAGGCCTCGGATCGCGAGAGGCTCAAGAAACTCCTCCAGCAGCACGGCACGGTCGCCGATTTCGAATTCGAGATGCGCCGCAAGGACGGCGAAATCCGCACTATGCTGGAGTCTTCCATCGCCGTCCGCGACGCCGCCGGCGGCATCACCGCTTACCAAGGCTTCTTACTCGACATTACCGAGCGCAAGCAGGCCGAATCCGAAATCCGCCGCCGCAACCGCGAGCTCCTGGTCTTGAATTCCATCGCCCAGACGCTGACCGAATCGCTGGACCTGAGCGATTCGCTACACCGTACGCTGGGACAGATGTCCGAGCTTTTCAACCTGGACACCACTTCGCTTTACCTCTTCAATCCGGATGGCACTCAGTTACGGCGCGTCGCCGCGGTCGGTCTGCGTTCGGAATTCACCAGGCACTTTCTGCCGGTCTCCGTTAATCCGGAGCTGATGCAGCACATCAAGGCGGTGCATGCGACGTTTCTCTCCGCCCAGGGCTTGCCGCTGCCGCAGGTTTTCCGCGACGCCCAGGCCAGGGAGGAGCTGGTTGCCGCCTACATTGTGGTTTTGTGGTCCAAGGACCGCGTCATCGGAGGTCTGGCCGTCGGCAGCCGCACGCCGCGCGAGTTTTCTCCGGCCGACGTGAACTTGCTCATCGCCGTCGGCAGCCAAATTGCCAACGCCATCGAGCGCTCCATTCTCTATGAGGAGACTCGCCAGGCCTACGAAAACTTGCGCCGTACCCAGGAGCAGTTACTCCATAGTGAGAAGCTGGCGGCGGTCGGACAATTGATCTCCGGCGTAGCACACGAACTGAACAACCCGCTTACAGCCATCCTCGGCTATAGCCAGTTGTTGACCTCCAGCGGGCAGATGGGACAGCAAGGCATCGAATACGCCGACAAACTTTACAAACAGGCGCAGCGGACGCACCGCATCGTCCAGAATCTCCTGAGCTTTGCCCGTCAGCATAAGCCCGAACGGATTCTCGTGCAGATCAACCAAGCCCTCGAGGAGACGCTGGCGCTGCGCGATTATGACTTGCGGATGCACAACATCCGCGTCCACCTGGAACTCGCGGAGGATTTCCCGGTGACCTCCGCCGATCCACACCAACTCCAGCAAGTCTTTCTCAATATGGTGAACAATGCGGTGGACGCCATCCTGGAACACTCGTCCGAGGGTGATCTATGGGTTCGCACCGGCCTCAACGGCGACCGGCTTTGCATTGAGTTCACCGACAGCGGGCCCGGCGTGAAAGACGCTTCCCGCGTGTTCGATCCCTTCTACACCACCAAACCAGTCGGCAAAGGCACTGGCCTGGGTCTCAGCATCTGCTACGGCATCATCACGGAACATGGGGGAACCATTCGCGTGAGGAATATCCCCACTCGGGGCGCCTGTTTCGTCATCGAGTTGCCTTATCAACCCGTGCCTGCCGTCCTCTCCGCGCCAGGCCAAAAGACGATCTCAGGAAGGGATGGGCGAATCCTGCTGGTGGATCGCGATGATTCCGTTCTGGAGGCCGTCGGGACCATCCTGCGTGCCCGCGATCATCGCGTACAGACCGCCAGGGACATTCCGGAAGCCTGCGCCCTGCTGGAAAAAGAGGAATTCGATCTGGTGGTTGCGGATTTGCACGTATCCGACGGGACCAACGGGAACGGCTTGGGCGAATGGCTGGCCCTGCATAAGCCTGCGCTCAGCAATAGATTGATCTGGATGTGCGCTGTCGCACCGTCTGAAGATGTTGGCGAGAGTATTGCCGGAAACGGCCGCCACATTCTTCAAAAGCCGTTCAAGGCCAACGATCTCCTGGCGGCGGTCGACGAACTGCTCCTAAACAGCGCCCAGGCCGCGGCCATTCATCGATGAAGCCAGCTCCGCCGCAAGTGCGGCGCGCTCTCCGAGTTCTTTCATCGCCGCTTCCATTCGAACACTCAAGCCACTGACCAGGTTGCTCAATCCATCCAGTTGCGGCAGCGTGGCAAAGCCGGCTAGCAGCTTCCAGCGAATCAACTGGTACTGCAAGCCAAACTTCGCCGTGAGTCGAAGCCTTTCGAACTCGTGCACCGCGGCCACGTCCGGAGAAAGTACCGCAATCACCCTCGCCGTCCGCAACAGGCTATGGAAGTCCCCGCGCAACGCATCCAGGTACGCCAGAGCTACGTTCCGCCGTTCCCGGCGGACTCGCCGTTGAACTTTTTCTGACGCTCTCTCCCTGAGGAATTTGAAGTCCGCCTTTGCAAGCGCTTGCCGGATTTGCGGCAAGTAGGTTACATGCCGCCGGTCATTCTCATCCAGCGACTGCGGACCTCCCCGGAGTTTCCTCCGCTCCTGAGGCCTCCGCAAACCCCACACGAGCACAAGGAGCAGGACGGCGACGAAACCGATGAATAGCATGAGGGGGAGATTCAATTTCGAGTCGCCTCCGTCTTCCAGAATTGGCCAAGCTGTTCATTGAGCAAGCGCAGACGAAGGTTGATTTGAGGCGCAACAGCTTGATAGACCCCGGCGGGCAGAAGAGTTTCTGCCGGAACTGCTTCGGTCTGCGGTCTGCGCAGTGCCCAAGCCCACAGGAGCAAGCTTCCAAGAAACGCAAGCATTCCTAGAAAATTCCAGAGCACAACATAGTGATCGAGGAAGCGCTCGAGGATCGTGTTATTCAGCGCGCGGAAACACGAGTACAGGCAAAACCCCACCGCCAGGGAGCGTTCCGCGAGATTGGTTTCCAAGTGGTAGTAACGTGCAATAACGAATACTGCAACGATCACCGCTGCAATCGTTAGTTCCAGGCCGCGGTTGGCCCTGATCAGTGCAAGTCTCCATTGGTAGTTGGTGGCGATGCACGAATAGATCAACGTCAAGGCCGCGCAAGAGAGTAAGACTCGCCAAGCGAGGCCCCAGATGCCTAGGTAGCGGGCGAGGAGATGCTTACAAAGTTCGGCGACCGCAAGAGCTCGTGCACTTGTGGCCAAAATCTGCATTCCTGAGGCAAACCACCAAAAACCAGAAGAAGAAAAGCCCCAGCGATGATAGGTGAGGAGCACCAACATACTGCATGTCGAGTTCGTAAGAAGGTAGAGGGTAAAAGCCGGAAAGGCGCGATAGTTCCGGCGGACAGCGACCAGGATAAGAAGAAGCACCCCGGCCGCAATGTTTACCATCCACAGGATCTGCTGCAGTTTTTGGAGCTCTGCCATCACGCCCGCACCTTATCACATTTGTACTTATCATGTGAATGGCACAAGGTGGAGCCGCCCGATAGTCCGAGGGTACTGGGTAGAATCGCCCAGTTCCAACCGTTCGAACGATTAGAGCATCCTTATGCGCCGACCGCCGTCACAGCCGATTGCGGGGGGAATGGTGGTTCCGGCCAGCCGTCGGCGACAAGAGTCGGAAGAGTCGTCGGCGGGAACGGCGGCTCGGGCCAGCCATCAGCGACGAGGGTCTGAGGTGCGTTCGGCGGGAAAGGTGGTTCAGGCCAGCCATCGGCCGTCAATGTGTGATCGATTGCGACAGGTTTACCTGCTGAGAGGTTGACGGACCGCACAATAGGCAGTACCATCAAAGCGGCGAAAACAAAAACTGCAACGGCTACTGCTGCTTTTTTCATGGGTGGTGCCCTCCTGCAGACCATCTTTCAGGAGGGTCAGTTTTGGCGGGGCTTTGTGCTTGAAAATGTTCCGTCTACGGAACACTTCGCGCGATGAGAACGCTTACACAATTGCAGCAGAACCGCAGGGTCATTCAGGATTTCACGGTGACCACGCTCGCGGGCATTCCCGGGCTATTTGCCCGGCTGGTGTACCTGGCATCCTTGCGGGATCTCTCCAGCGGCCGCTATGACCACGCCGGCCTCTCCGCGCTTTATCCGGACGCGGCGGTCCAGCAGGCTTTGCAGCTTTGCCACGAGCAGATTTTCGAGCGCATCTTGGAATCGCCGCTCGCCGGCCAGCAGGAGGATTTGCGCGCCTGCCTGAGCGGCATGGAAGGCGGGTTGTGCGGCGCGGTCTCCCACTGGCGCCGCAGCGAAGCCTACCGGCTCCTTCAACCGGAAGCCTCGCCCGACTATCTCAAGGATCTTTTCTGCTCGAATCTCCGCGCTCTCCTGGAGATCCTCGACCAGGAAAATTTTCCGGCTCGTTCAGGCGCGTAACCACCCCGGTCACCCGCCCCACGATTTCCGCCTCATCCGGCACGCGCCATGTCTCCGGCAAACAATGCGATAGCGGATGCGGCTGCATCACCAGCAGCGAGCCTTGCTGATGGAACCACCCGCAACGGTATCCCCCGCGGACCTCCGCGAAGTACAACGGCCGGTCATGCTCCGTCGTCCAATCGCCATTGTTGACTTTGCGGACCGAAGTATCCACCAGCACCACGCTCCCCGGGCGCAGCAGCGGCGACATGCGCCGGTCGGACGAGCCAATGTATCCATAGAGCTGGTGACGGTGGCCGTTTGTGAGCACTCCCTCGAAGCGCCCCCACTTTTCGACCATCCTTGAAAGCAGCTCCGTTCGACGCGGGTCGAACGCCGGGTCAAATTTCATCGGAATCCGCAGCGAGGTCGGCGCGGCCATCAGGTGCGTCCGCGGCACGGAGAAAGACACTCCATCCGGGAAACACTCTTCCATCGGCACGTCGTACCAGGCAAAGATTTCCAGCGGGTTCAGCCGGTAAAGGGCGGCCAGCGTATACAATTTGTGCAGCCCCGGCACAACTCCCCGGTTTTCAATGTCCGCCAGCCGGCTGATGTGCAGAATGAATTCGGGGCGCCCGCGCCGGGCCGCCAATTCGTAGCTGCAGCGCTCTACATCTCGATACGTCAATCCGAGTCGCTCGCGGGCTTGCCGTAGACGAAGTCCGGGAAGCATCAATCCCTCGTGGGCTGAGTGGATCGCAACAAGCAGAGTACAACAGAATTACCATGCTGTTAAGTTTCCGGAACAAAAAGTTGGCGCGGATCGCCGTTCGCTTGGGAAGGGGACTTCCCCGCGTTATTTATTTCTTTGGAGAGGCGAATCGGGTCTGTATCTCTTGCATAGCTTGTGGCAGCTTCTCCGGATGGTGGTTGAGGTCCATGAAAAAGACCCGCATGTCGAAGGGGGCGCCTCCAAATTCGCGAAACGCGGCGGGGAGCGGAGGGCCGCCCAGGCTGCCGGCCGGTGGGATGTGCTCCGGCAGATGCACGGCATACATGCTGCCGCCCGCAAACGCTTCAAGTGGATACTGCATCAGCCAGGCGCAGTTATGTCCATCCAAGATCATGCCGGCAGAAACTACCACCCACTCTCTACCGTCCGCTGCTGTGGACCTCTGGCAATCCCAGACCTCGGACTGCGGCACGATTGCGCTGGGATCATTGAACCCATACTCATCCAATTTAATCTTCTGCAAGCCGTGTTGCTCGGCCCACCTCTTCACTTCCGGGAGTGACTGGTTCCAGTCCAGGTTGGAATCATTCACTAGGGCATAAGCGGGGTGCCCGAGGCTCAGCGCGTTGATGTAAGGAAAGTAGAAGGGGTACGCCTGCACCGCCATGCCAAGGCAAACCAGAGCCAGCGCTCCCGCCGTCGCCGCTGCGACCCGCCCTGGCGTCGGAGCGGACTGGCGTAGCCGTTCTACCATGCGCGACAGTGGCGCCAAAAGCATGATCAACAGCGCCAACGGAACGCTAAAATGGCGAATACTAAGATCCAGGCGGCTCAGCATACAAAAGCCGACGAAAACGATCAGAGCCACCCACAGGACCCGCCAATGAATCGTAAGTTCCGCAGGAATTGTTGGAGCGTTCCCCTCATCGCCTCGCTTCTGCCTCAAGGCCAGCGCAGCAGCCAGCGCCAACAATCCGAGGAAGGCCAAAGGTGATTTCAGCATGAACACAACCGGAAAGTAGAACCAAACGCCGTGCGAATAGCCGTGACCCAGGATGAACGTCGGCCGGCTCCCAGTGATCAAAACCATCAGCACGCCCCGCAGGTACAGCCACGGCGGCATGAGCAGCCGGCGAATCGGTATCGCGGCTGCCCCATGGCCGAGCTGGTAAAGCACATCGGTCGTCTGATGCAGGGAAAAAATGAAATAAAAGAAGTAGACCGCAAGCGCGGCCCACAAAATTCCCTGAAGAGTCGCACGCCATCGCAGCCGGCGCCAGGCACGCGCCTCCGGTTTCGCAAAGGGCTGGCCGGGCACGGCGCGCCAACGCGTGCTCAGCGCAAAGGCCGCGAAAGCAAAAAATAAAATGCCCGCGGTGAACTTTGAAAGTAAAGCGCCCGCCAGGCATAAGCCGAAAATCACGGCGTTCTTTCGGCTGGGGTTCTGCCATAGTTCCGCAAAGCGCCATAACGTCAGCAGGGAAAACAGCGTGACCGCTATGTCGGTGTGGACCAGCGGGCCGAACGCCAAAAAGGCGGGCGTGCTGACGAAGATGCTCAGGCAAAGCAGCCCGCCCCAGTTTCCTCCCAGCCGCCGCGCGTACGCGAACACTGCCCATCCCAGCGCCAACGTTAGCAGCAGCATGGGCAGACGGGCCCACGCCAGCGTCGTCACGGGATCGTTCCACTTTGTCAGCAGCCATTCCCCGAACACCCATTGACCCATATAGGCCGGAAAAAACTTCTCGCTGATCGTCCACGAGATGTGCGAATAATCCGCTTGCGTTCCGCGCAAAACCAGTGGCAGCGCCGCCAGCACCTTGGCCAGCGGCGGGTGTTCTTCATTCAGCCGCAACTCGAGTTTTTGCAGATAACTTACCCCAGAAGCGATGTGCGAGACTTCATCGACGGTCACGGACTCACGCAAAGCCGAGCCGCCCGCCAGTATCGCCATCAACACCAACAGCAGGCCAGCCACGATGGAGAAGTAAGTTCCACGCCTATTTTCCACCAAGCCCTTCCTTTGATCGAGGATACGTCGCCGGCCCCGAAATGGTTTCGGGGGCGATTGTGCCACAAAAGATGGAGAATGCCCCTCCCAACTGGTGACTGACCGGACCATCCTGCGCTGCCGTCCTCTATCCTGTCCTTTTCTCAGCCCCCTGTAGGGGCACGATATGTCTTGTCCGTAGTTGGACGACCGCCCCAATCTGGATTCTGCTATTCTGAAAAGGACATGGTGCTGCACTCGAATAGTTCTCTTCTCGGGCTGCGCGCTCTACTCTTGGCTCTCGCCCTTTTCGTTGGTGGCGCCGCGATTAACGCGCAGCAGGCGGCCGTCGCTCCTCCTTCTGCGGATTCCAAGCCCGTCACCGATGGCGATTTCATCGCTGCCGCCGATGAAGTCCTTGCCCAGATGAGCCAAATCACCGGCCTGAAGCTGCTCGCTCCGCTCAAAAAATCCCTGCGTTCGCGCGAAGAAATCCGCGCTTACGTCATCAAGCAGATGGACGAAGACAAAAATCCCGCCGAACGCTACGCCGACTTACGCAGCGCCGAAGCTTTCGGCCTCCTTCCCAAGGGCTTCGACCTCGATTCCTTCATGATCAATGTGCTCACGGAGCAGGTCGAAGGGTTGTACGACCCCAAGACCCGCGAATTTTACATCGCCGATTGGAGCCCGCTCGCCGACCAGCGCATGGTCATGGCTCATGAATTGACGCACGCTCTCGAGGATCAGCATTTTCAAATCGAATCGTGGATAAAAGCAGCGCGGCCCAATGAAGATGCCGAGCTGGCGCGCGACGCCGTGCTCGAAGGCAGCGCCATGGCCGCCATGGTCGATTACTTGATGCTGGGAACCGGCCGCTCTTTGAAAGATCTGCCGGAGTTCGACCCCAGCGCGCTGATCGGCGATTTGGACACCACTCCCACGCTGCAAAAAGCTCCGCCGTTCCTCAAGGACGTGCTGATCTTTCCGTATTTCAGCGGACTAACTTTTTCGGCCGCGGTCATGCGCAATACCGGCTGGGCTGCCGTCCCCGGTGTGTTCGAGAAGCCGCCCGTTTCCACGCAGCAGATTCTCCATCCGGCGTTGTACCGCGCAGGCAAGATTCCCGCCGCGGTCGCTCTTCCACCGCTCGACAAATTGCTCGGCGACAACTGGTCAAAGCTCGACGAAAACACCATGGGCGAATTCGGGTGGAAAGAAGTCTTGAAGCAATTCCTCGACAACGACCGCGCAAAATCCATGGCGGCGGCCTGGGACGGCGATCGCTACGCTATCTATGAGCACAAACAAACAAAGAAAATCATTCTGGTCGCCCGCCTGAACCTGGACAGCGAAGTGCACGCCGCCCGCTTTCACGGGCAATATTCCGAAGCGCTCGAGAAAAAATACCCGCAGCGCTCGAATCTGTTCCGCCGCCCCAACTTTTTTTCTTTCGATGCCCCCGATGGCGGCGTGTTCCTGGATTGTTTGGGAAACGAGTGCGTGACCATGGAAGGCGCGACCCGCAAAACTTTCGACGCCTTCACCAAAGCGCTGAACTGGCCTTTGGCTCCCCAGCCGCCGGAAAAACTTGGATCCGTTCCCGCGAGAACCGCAATGATCTCCGCGCCCGGAAAACATTGCCCAGATAAGTGGGGTACGTCTAGTTTCCCATCTTCCTGCCGAGCCAGGCTTTCTTACTCTGCGCGCTGAACCGCAAGAAGCGTCAAATCGTCCGTTTGCTTCAAACCCTGTCCAAAGCTCAGCAGATCTTCCAAACATTTAGAGACCAGTCCCGCGGGCTCTATCCCTGTGTGCCGCGTTGCCAGCGCGCGGATTCGCTGGAGGCCATACTCCGCACCTGAGCGATTCCGCGCCTCCGTCAAACCGTCGGTATACAGGAACAGCGTGTCACCGTGAGCCAGCGCGAGCCGATGGACAGGGAAGCGCGTGTCACAGAACATCCCCAAAGGCACTCCCGTGGAATCATTTGGAGTTGCTCCGTCACCGCGAATGTGAAGCACGGGAAGGTGGCCCGCACTGACGAACTCCACCGAACCATCGCGGGCAGCGCGTCCCACGACGAGAGTCGCGAATTGCCCCGCGAGAGTGCTCTCGCAGAAAATGCGGTTGGCGTCTTGCACCATGCGATCCAGTGGGAGACCGGCTTCAGCCAAGCTGCGAAAGGTTGCGTGGAGGTGGCTCATGAGCATCGACGCGGCAACACCCTTCCCGGAAACATCGCCCAGCATAAACAGCAGGCCGCCGTCCGTTTCGAAAAGATCGCAGTAATCGCCGCTCACCATGCCGGCGGGTTGATAGTGGTAGTGCACGTCCCAGCCCTTTAGTGTCAGGCCAGGTTTCGGCAAGAGGGCGCGTTGGATGCGTGCAGCCAGGGAAAGATCGCTTTCCAGGGCGCGCTGTTCAGCGGTCGTAAGATGGTCCAGACAGAAGCGCACCAATGGATCGGCCAGCAGGCGCTCCGCTTCAATCGCGTCGTGGCACGTCTCGCACCGCCCGAACGTTCCTTGATCGATACGGCTCAGCGCGGTGTCCACAGCCGTCAATAATTCAGAAAGGGAAGCATCGGCCGCCGGCGAATGCAGCGCTTCGTGAAGGCGCTCGCGGCGTTGTTCCAGTTCGGTGCGTAAATAGGCTTGTTCGGCAGTTGCCATACTACCTCCTGCCATAGGTTGTAGTTTTGCTGCTGAGGTTTCCATCCGATTTCCCCCTTTGAATTGAGGAACACGGGAATTGGCTTAACGGCCGCGGTATCCGCTCTACGCTTCCGGTTCGCCCTTGGAGCGTGGAAGAGCGAGCGGTCTTGCCAGCCCGTTAGTGATTTTTATTCGATGCTGCAGACGCGCAAGGCGTTGCAGAAATTTCTGTTCCAGACGCGCGGTTCGCGCCGCGACATACGGATCGCGCGACCCACGGGGAGCAGGGCGGCGCTGCCTCAGTTTCGCAAGGCCGAGCTCGGCGAACTCCGTGGCTTGGCGCAAGTCCTTGACGTAACGCTCGAAGTGGATGGCCAACTGCTCGCAGGCTTGAACGCCGCTCTCGGGATCGGCAACGATTTCCTGCCAGATTTCCGCCGCGCGCGCGTGTTCACCGTGCTGCCGGGCCATCAAGGCAAGTTCGCGTTGAGCTTTCGGTTCGAATTCCGCAGGCAGTCCAGCTTCCAGGGCCTGCGCGCACGCCGTTTGCGCGCGATCGGCGTCCCCGCGCCGCTGCAAAAATCGGGAAAGCCCGAACAGGTCCAGGCCTTCAATTTCGCTCGCGGTGTTTGGCGTGCCGGAAAGAAGTTCGTTGATTTTGCCGAAGAGAGCGGCGAGCCCGCGCAAATCCATCTGGTTGTGGCGCACCACTCCCGCTAGCGGCTCGACTGGGCCGCCGCGCAGGTAGTCGAAATAAAATTGCGGAATAAGCGCGGAAGAAACATCGTTCTCGCGATGCCAGCCGAGACGCGGCGCGTCGAGGACGCGGCGCTCGAGTTCCACGAGGCGCACGGAACCGAGGCGGAGTTTCCACAGCGCGCGCGCGGGATGCAGCAAATCGAGATGCGCCGCGAGCTTCGGCACGGCGAGGGAGCGCGTCATGGTGAAGCGATTTTCGAGCAGCGGCCAATCGAACGTCTTTCCGTTGAAGGTGACCAGCACGGGGCGCTCAGCGGCCCGCGCCGATAACTCATGAAGTACGGAATATTCTTCCGTAAAATCACGCATAAAGAATTGCTCGACCTGCAATCCGCCGGCGTCCCACCACGCCAGCCCGACCAAAAAAGCGTACGTGCCTGTGCCGCCGGCAAGGCCGGTGGTTTCCGTGTCGAGAAAAAGCCACTTTTCCGGATCTTGCAATGCAGCGCGAGTTTTGCGGGAGAGCGATTCGTCGCGCGTGCGGGAAAGCAATTCGAGCGTTGCGGATGAAGGGTCCGTGAATTCCGGAGTGGAGAACCAGTTTCGAATGGCGAGGTGTTCGCCGAAATGATTGGTGGCGATGCCCGCGCCGAGAAGGCGGCCGAGGGCATCTTCTTCGCCGGGCGTTCGAATGGCGCTGGGACGTGCGGGCATAGGCCGGGCGGGTTTCAGCGCAGCAAGACGCGAGAATTTATCGGCAGCGGCGGCGGACATCTAGGCACACAACCTGTCGAGTATGGCGAGTGCGGCTTCTTTGGCGCGGGGGGCGAGGTCACCCGCGGGGCCGACACAAGAGGGGCACCCTTGTTCGCAGGGGCAGGCGGCGATAAGCTCACGGGTTTTTTGGACGAGGAGGGCGTGTGTTAGAAAGAGCGGTTCGGAAAAGCCGATGCCGCCGGGGTAGGCGTCGAAGAGATAGAGATTGGGTTCGAAGAATTCTTTGGAGTTGGAAGAGTGTGCGTCCCGCAAGCGCGTTGGAGAGAAGTCTGTTTCGAACGGACGGGTGATCGACGGCGATGAGTTGAGATCCTTCACTTCGCTCAGGATGACACCCGCTTCATCGTGCGATTCGGGTGCAGGAGGACGCTCACCGATGGCGATGCCGAGGTCTCGGCGGTCGCACATGAGGAGAAGGGTGGCTACTGATTCTAGGGCGTGGAGTAGGCCGAACATGCCGCTTTGTCGTTCGCCGACGGTGAAGGGGAGGGATTCAAGGAGCGGGCGCTGGAGGGTAATCCAGTAGGAAGTGGTGTGCATTTCGTTTTCCGGGAGTTCGAGTTTGCCGTCGCCGATGTTTTCGTTGGTGAAGAATTTTATTTTTTTGAAGCCGACGACCTGCGAGCGCACGAGGACATCGCCATGGGAATGAGAGTGCGCGGACGACAGGACGTTGGCGGCGACCTCCAGGATACGGACTTGGGTGTGGCGGACGGCGTCGGTGTAGTAATCGACGTCCACGCGCTTGACGTAGGCTTTGCGTTCCTTGAAGTCGAGATGCTCGACGTGGTGTTGCTGGCCGCCGTGAAGGTAAATCGCTTTCTCATGGAGGAAGACCAGGGCGCTGGGGAAATCGACTTCGCCGATGACTGTGGGCGCGCCAGTGACGTCGATGATCACGAAGTTGTCGCTGGTCACGGAGCGCAGGCTGATGGTATCGGCGGGATAGGCTTCCTGCGTCCAATGATAATTGTCTCCCGCCAAATGCAGAAAACCAGCTTCGGCGAGGCGCGCGCAAAGATCGCGGAGATCGACATCGCCAAATTTGTCGTTCGGAGAAATGGGCAATTCGAACGCGGCGCATTTCAGATGGTTGATGAGGATTTCAAGATTGTCAGGCTGGATGAAGGCGTGCTCGGGAGTGTTGCCGAAGAAATAGTCCGGGTGGCGAACGATGAATTGATCGAGCGGCGACGAAGAAGCCACCAGCACGGCGCAAGAGCTTCCGCTGCGCCGGCCCGCGCGGCCGGCGCGCTGCCAGGTGGCGGCGATCGTGCCGGGATATCCGGCCATGACGACGGTATCGAGGGAGCCGACATCGATGCCGAGCTCGAGCGCGCTAGTGGAAACCACGCCGCGGATTTTTCCGTCTCGCAGGCCGTGCTCGATTTCGCGCCGTTCGTTCGGCAAGTAGCCGCCGCGATACCCGCGAATGGTTTCCAGTTTTCCGGGCAACTGCGGATTGGCTTGCTGCAAATAAGTCAGGAGAATTTCTGTCTGTAATCGCGAATTGGCGAAGACCATGGTTTGTAGATCGCGTTTCAGAAATTCCTGCGCCACGCGCGAGGATTCATTGATGTGGCTGCGACGGATGCCGAGGGCGCGATTCACAACGGGCGGATTGTAGAAAACAAAAGTCTTTTCCGCGGCGGGCGCGCCGTTCGAATTGAGGACTTCGACTTCGGTTTCGAGAAGGCGCGAAGCGAGGTCGCCGGGGTTGGCGATGGTTGCTGAGCAGCAAATAAATTGCGGATCGCGGCCGTAGAAGCGAGCGATGCGGCGAATGCGGCGCAAGACATTGCACAAGTGGCTGCCGAAGACGCCGCGGTAAGTGTGCAGCTCGTCGAGCACGATGTAGCGGAGATTTTCGAAGAGGCGGGTCCAGCGCGTGTGATGCGGCAGGATTCCAGTGTGCAGCATGTCCGGATTGGTCAAGACGATGTGGCCTTTTTCGCGAATGGATCGGCGCGCGTCGGCGGGCGTGTCGCCATCGTAGGTGAAAACGCCGAAGCGGTTTTCGAGACGCTGGTTGAGGTCGTGGAGTTCGGCTAGCTGATCTTGCGCGAGAGCTTTGGTGGGGAATAGGTAGAGCGCGCGGGAATCGGGGTTTTCGAGCGTGGCATTCAAAACCGGCAGGTTATAGCACAGCGTTTTTCCGGAGGCGGTGGGCGTGACGATGACGACGTTTTTTCCGGCGTGTACTTCTTCCGCCGCGGCCGCTTGGTGGGTGTAAAGGCGGCGAATCCCTTTGGCAGCGTAGGCAGCAACGAGATCCGGATGCACCCAGGCCGGAAAGTCCGCCCACTGAGCCTCGCGAGACGGAAAATAGCGGACGGCTGTGAGGAGTTCGCCGTTGAAGTCGCGGTCGGCAAAGCCGTCGAGAACTTCATGGACGCGAGTGATGGCTGAAGACCTTGTGGCCTTGCGAACGGCTAGCGATTCGGGCATGAAGCGCCCCTTTCCGTGATTCGCCTTTTATTCGCTCACGGTAACACGTGGCGTTTCACGGCGCAATATGGAAAATCCTCGAATCTTACACAGACGGCACGGAAAGCAGAGAGACCACAGAGTTCGCTGGAGTCGGATTCCTTCCTATTCAGCGGCTTTTGCGGCAAGCGTTTCAATGACGGCGATATTGGGGAGCAACTCGGGTGGGAGATGGTGACGCGCCTGGAGATACGCCGGGGCGTTGTAGGAGATCCAGACTTTGCCGGCGGCGTCTTCGGCGATAAGGATTTTGAGCGGGAGGTCGAGCGCGGCGCTTGGCGAAGCCAGCATCAGCGGCGTCCCCGCTTTAGGGTTGCCGAAGATGAGCAGCTTGGTGTTTGGCATTTTCAGGCCGGCGCTGGCGGCCTCGCCGCTGTGGTCGACGATGGTGAAGAGTTTTACGCCTTTGGATTGAAGGATGCCCTGCAAGCGCGTGACGGTTTCGTCGACGGAATGATTGCTGGCAGCGCGAAGGATGCCGTTTTCTGGAATTTGCGCCATGGAAGTCTCCCGAGCTTTTGATGCATTATCCGGCGTGATGGGCCTAACGGAAATGAGATAAATGGCCATGGCCACGCCAAGTACGGCAAGGACTACAGCCGTCGTCATTGCAAGCGTCGAGGGACGCGAGAGTCCTGCTTCCGATTGCTCAAGCTGTTGCAGCAGGCGCCGGTATCGAACGAGCGAGAGCAGGCAGACCAGCACGCCCATGAATATCAGCGCGGTTCCGAACCACAGAGAAAGGCCGTAAGACTCGGAGGGAAGATTGGGCTGATTAACGCGGAACTCCCGCAGAAAAATTCCAAAGCGCGCGAGGACGAAGCCGAGTCCCATGAGTGCGAGGCCGGTGCGAATCCAGGCGAGAAAGGTTCGCTCGACGGCGAGGAAGTCGCGGGGCGTGGCCTTGGAATCGTCGGGCATGGCGAAGGCTCTAAACAGATTTCAACGAAGCCGCAGGATCAATATAGCACCGATGATGAAAAGGAGCGCTGAGGCAGCGAAAGCGGTCTGGACGTTGAAGGCGCTCCACAGGAAGCCGACGAGGAGGCTGGAGAGGAAGTCGCCGACGGCATTGACGGCGGCGAGCGTGCCGAAGGCCATGCCATGTTGCTCTTTGGGGACGAGTTCGGCGGAGAGCGAATCTTCGAGCGCTTCTTCGGTGCCGACGTAAAGACCTGCCAGGACAAAAATCACGGCGAGTAGCCACAGGGAACTTGTCCCAGTGCAAAGAAGTAGCGCAGTGACCCCGGCGAGGGCGTAACCTGCCGCCAGAACGGCTTTGCGGCTAGGGACGTGGTCGCTGAGCCAGCCGCTCAGATACGCGGAGCCTGCATAGAAAACATTGTGCAGGGTATAGAGGCCGACAGCGAGGCTGGCGGCGCGAGCCATGCCGTGGCCAGGGGCCAGTGTCCGCGTGGCGTAGAGGATCAGCAGGGTGTGTGAGAAATCTCCAGCGCCGAAAACGCCCACGCCCACAAGCAATTGGCGGAAGGGAAGCGGCAGCGCTTTCAGACTGACGACAAAGGAACGTTGCGGGCGCCCAGCGATGGGCCGCTCGCGAACGAGCAACCAGAAAGCCGCGACAGCGACGAGGCCGGGCAGAAGCGTCCAGAGAAAAACTTTGCTGTAAGAATGCCCGGTGGCTTCGAGCAGCCATAGTGCGGTGAGCGGTCCGGCGATGGCGCCGACCGTGTCCATCAAGCGTTCGAAACCAAAGGCGCGCCCGTAGGCGCCCGGCGGAACATCGGCGGCGAGCAGAGCTTTCTTCGCGGGTGAACGGACACCGCGTCCCAGCCAGGCCGCGACGCGGCCGAAGAGCACATGATAGGCGTGCGTCGCGAAGGCGAAGGACGCAGTGGCAAGAGCGGTGAAAGCGTACCCGAAGACGGCGAGCGGCTTGCGGCGTTTCAGTCGGTCCGTGTAATGACCCGCGGCGAGCTTCGTGAAGCTGGAGAGGCCGTCAGCGATGCCTTCAATGGCACCCAGCCAGACGGGGCCCGCGCCGATCGCGGCGAGAAAGGCGGGTAGCACTGCCGTCGCTGTTTCGTGGCTCCAGTCGCTGAACAAACTGGTGAGGCCGACTCCGAGGACGGTGCGGTTGAGCCAGGAAGTGTGTTGAGAGGGTTCAGGCACGGCAGAAGAGTTTAACTTGAACAGTCGCTGGTCAAGAAATTAGGGAACTTCCGATTTGCGGAGTTGCCCTGACAGCGGCAAAGTATCCGGAGTCGACATCCAGATTTGCAACTCACCCATATCTCGCGAAACGGTGCGGCTGGCGGCCAGCAGAACGGCCGCCAAGAGAACACTGCACAAGGGAATCACATACATGGCGCTGTGCAAGCCGACGGCGCGAAAATGCTCGTTCAGGCGGCTGGCGCCGGCTTCGGCCATGGCCAGGCGCGCAAAATAATCGCTGAGCTTCCCCGTCAGCACAGGGCCAAAGCTCCCGCCGAGCAAGTACATCGCAAAAAAGTAGAGCGCCATCGCGGTTCCACGAAGGCTGGGCGGAACGATGTCATGGATAGTGGAATAGACGCAGGAATAGTAAGGATAACTGAGCAGGCAGCCCAATCCCATGAATGTTCCGAAGAGAAGCAACCGCCCCTGCGGAACGTTAACAGCCAGGAAGATGAATATCGCGGCAAAGAACAGCGACGCTGAACAAAGCAAAAGGCGGCCATTGGAGCGCACCGCCGCAATGCGATCGGCAGCCCAGCCGCCAAGCAAAAGTCCGGGAATGCCCGTGAGGCCGAAGGTAATGGCAGCAAGCGTGGTTGCTTGCTTCACACTGAGAAGGTGATAGCGGCTGAGATACGCGGACAAGAAGGTCGGGATCGCGTACATGTTGAAATTAGACAAGGCGCCGGTGATGACGATCCAGCGAATAGTGGGAATTTTCAAAACCGACCACCAGTGAGGAAAGCCCGGGTGCGGCCTCCCCGCCAGCGGCGAGCTTTCGGAAGCACCGCGCGGCGGGTCGGGCAAGCGCATTGCCAGCACAGCAAGCAGCAAACCGGGAATGCAGGCAACGTAAAATGCCATTCTCCAACTGTACGTGGCAGCAACACGGCCGCTCACAAAAGAGCCCAGGAAATTGCCGATCGGAAGCCCTAGCATGAAGAGCGAAAGCGCATGGGCGCGGCGCGCAGCAGGGTAGAGATCGCCAATGAGAGAGTTCGCCGCCGGAGCACAAGTCGCCTCTCCCACACCGACACCCAAGCGCGCCGCAAACAGCGAACCGTAGCCCCACGCGAGTCCCGAAGCAGCGGTGAGGAGGCTCCAGGCTGCAACTCCCAAGCTGAGCAGCTGCGGGCGTTTCCAGCGGTCGGCCAATCGTCCGAACCGCAAGCCAACCACGGCGTAGAGCAGAGTGAAGGCAGTAGCCAGCCATCCGATCTGTGAGTCTGTCAAGGCCCATTGCTTGCGAATGGGTTCGACGAGAGCGCCCGGGATTTGACGATCGTAAAAGTTGAGAAGGTTAATGGCAAACAGAATGGCCAGTGTGTAGCGCGCCCGATCCTCTAATTGATCCACACCCACCTCGCCCGCGGAGTGTACGTGAAACGCGGGGAGGATTCTATAGCAAGCGGCCTGAAAGCGGGGTCGGCCCTTAACAAATCTATTGCCGGAAGCGGTGCCACTATCTCTTGGCAGGCCGGTAGAGGATGACGCGAACTTTTTCAAGTGTGATGAGGCCGCCGTCGACCATTTCGTCGAGGCGTGGGAGAATTTTTTCGATGCGCTCTGCGGACTCGATGACTTCGAGGATTATGGGCAAATCCTGAGAAAGGCGGAGCAGTTTGTCGGTGTGATACACGCTCGATCCGCCGTAGCCGGCGACGCCCCGCAGCACGGTTGCGCCGGAGAAGCCGTCTTTGCGCAGCATTTCCACGATGGCTTCGTGGAGAGACTTGCCATGCCATTTGTCGGACTCGCCGATGTGAATGCGCATCAGCGTGCGCTCGCCCTCGAATTTTTCGTGTGTCATGGTGGCTCCCTGGCCTCTGATTTGCCATTTGTCTCCGGCTAAATCCCGAACATTTGCAAAGGGTTACAGCCATCTAGGCGCGAAATCCGATTCCCCCAAAAATTTCCTTGACATTTCTCTTATTCCTAGTACAATTACGCATGTGGATAACTGTACTTGGAGTGTGGGAGCTTGCTTACCCTGCGCGCAGCCGAAGGGCTCCCGCTTTTCTTCCTTGCGAGTACCCAGTTTCTCGCTACAATGCCCAAACAGCCAACGTCGCGTCCTTTAGAATCAATCGGTTACGCACTCTTTTACGCTTTTTTGCAATACCGTGAAACTCAACTCCTTTCCTTTCATGCGTTTCCGCACTCTTTCACAAAAACACGGGGGGTATGGGGGTGCAGCGCGTACCCTCGTCCGCCCTTGCTCTCCAGGCCCACCCCTCATATCTGGTTGGCCAGCCGGATGCCGGCCACGCTTAGCAACAGCCCCGCAACGACGCTGACGCCGACATACACGGAAGCGCGGAGCCACTCTCCATCCTCAAGCATCTTGGCGGTTTCCCAGCCGAAGTTGGAGAACGTAGTGTACCCGCCGAACAAGCCGACGGCGATGGCCACACGCCAATCCGGCGAAATGACCATCCGATTCAGTGTGAATTGTCCGATCAGGCCGAGCAGGAAACAGCCGGACAAGTTAACGAGGAGCGTACCGTAAGGAAACGTGCTGGCCGCACGGATTTGCACCAAGCCTTGCAGGCCATATCGGGCCAGCGTCCCAACGGCGCCGAAAATCGCTATCAACGCTAGACGCAATGTCGCTCCAATCCGCGCATGAATTTCAATAGTGGAAACGATAGCGCAGTTGGACAAAAAGTTCGCGCGGATTCAGGTAGTGGGTGCCCCCGAAAGTAAAGCTGTTGTCGAGGAGCACGCGGCGATTGGCGACGTTGATGCCTTGCACGTTGACAGAGAATCGTTCGCCGAGACTCTTGCCGAAAGAGAGGTCGAAGGTGGTGTGGGGCTGGAGATGATCGCCAGAGATATTCGGATTGCTGTTGGAGAACCCTGAAGCGTAGTAGACGTCCGTTGAGAGATGGGCGCTCCAGGGTAGCGTGTACTGCCCCCCAAGATGCAGCGTATTTCGCTGGTCGTGGTCGAGAAAGAAATATCCGGGCGGCGGGTTAGGGCAAGCACCAATGAGTCCGCCCACGACGCAGCCGCGGCCGAGCGCCAATTGATTTGAATACGTGACATAGAACTGCGCACGATTGCGGAGCCGTGGCGAGCGGAGCGTCAACTCCCACCCATTGATGCGCGCGCCCTGCACAGTGACAGGGAAGAACACGTTGGAGTTGTTCAAACTGTTGTGGTCGAAGAAGTTCGTGGCGCGATTCAGAAAATTGTCGGCATCCAAGACCCACCCTTTGAAGGGAATGGTCACGCCAAACTGGTGTTCTTCATCGCGCTCGCCCGGCAATTTCGCGAAGTCCAGTTGCTGCTGGTTTTGGATAGCGTTTAGTGCAGGCCCCGACAGCGAGTCGAGGGGCGGCGGCTGATAGAAACGTCCGCAAAAGCCACGGAACACCCAGTTTAGTTTGGGAATTCGTAAGGAAGCGCCGGCGCGCGGACTGGTGGCGTTTTCAACGAGCGCGCCGGAAAAATGCGTTTGGCGCATCCCGGCATTGAGCGCCAGCCACGAAGTGGGCTTGAACTGGTCCTCGGCAAATGCGGCGATCAGGCTGCCAGTCGGACTTTGTGCCAGCGCCGGGATGACCGTGCCGCTCCCGTCGTTATAAATCACGTGGAAGAATTGATCATCCTGCTGCGCGAAGCTGTAGAGGCCCGCCCGCGCGTTATTGCGCCCTTTGATCCAGGAGACGTTCGCCTGGCCGCCTTCGTATTTTGACGAGCGGTTTTGCGTCGCGGCGCTGGGCGTGTCGAGCGGATTGCTGCGGTAGTTGGCGCTGTTGTAGTGAAAGAACGGCGAGACGGTCGTAACCAGTCCCGGGCCGAAAGTGTGAACCCAGGAGAATGCGGCGAATGAATCGTTCTCACGATTCGCATCGCGGAGGATGGCTGCTGGATTGCTGGGGTCAGTAGGCACTTGGTAAAAATCGCGGCGCGCTTGAGCGACCAAGCGGAGCTGGTCCTGCGGATCCAGGTTGAAGATAAGCGAAGTGAAGCCGCCGAAGCCGTTCGCTGCGTCGTGGACGACTGCGGAAGTGGGCGTCTGCAAGCCGAGACTGGTGCGATTGCCGCTGAGGCTGGCGTAGTACGCGAAGCGATTGGTATGGCCTCCGAAGTTCAACTGGTCATCGGTTTGATAGAAGTTGCCAACGGAGAGGACAAGCTCGGCTTCGTTGTTGCGCTCGAATCCGGTCCGCGGGGAGACGTTGAAAACGCCGTACGTGCGGTCGCCATTGTCGGCAGTGTAGCTGCCGCGCTGCGTTTCCAGAGTATCGATGTCCTTGGGATCGATTTGCGGGCCGAGATTGCTGGCGATGTTGGTGTTGGGGATGGAAACACCGTCGATGAGCCAGCTCACTTGGTGTCCGCCGCGGACGTGCAGCTGATCGTGCGTGAAGTAAGAACCCGGCACGTAATCCGTAATCATCGCAAGGCTGTTGGTGCGCGCGGCGCCAGGAGTTTCCTGAATTTGTAGGCGGTCCACGAGCGTTGTCGGCGTTACAGTTTCGGTCTGCGCGGCGTCGGCGGAAACGACTACTGTTTGGTTCTGCGTGGGAAGGCGTAGCTCGAAATGCAAAATGGGCGCAGTACCGGAAAGTACCGCGACGCTTTGCTGATCGGCCACGAAGTTCGAATCCGAGACCGCGACCGTGTATTCGCCGAGGGGAACCGCATCAAAGTGAAATTGCCCCGCGTCATCCGTGCGAGCGTTCAAAGTGAATTCCGATGCGTTCGCTTTCAAGATAACCTCGATGCCGGAAACCGGACGATGCTGGGGATCATGGACGATGCCGCGCACGGTGCCAAAAACCGTCGCAAGGCTCGCGCCGGCGAATGGCAAGACAAATAGAACGAATAACAGAATTCTGCGCATGAGGACTCTTCTCCAAAAGAAGATGGATCGTGCGGCATCCAAGCCGCAGCTGGAGTTGATCAGAGAATGTGAGGTGAAAACGGCGGCGCTTTAGGCGGCCACGGAGAAGTATCGAGGAGGGGGAGAAAGAGGTTCGATAGAACGCGGGAAATCCAAGGGCTTCGCTAATTCGATCGGCGATTTGATCGAAGTCGCGTCGGCGGCCACGGCGGGGGGAGGTAGCACGAAGGCCATCGAAGCAACCAGCGAGCGCTCAGTATCGTGACAACAGGATATGGAGCAGGCCGTCATCCCAGCCATTTCATGCCCGCAATCCATATGATCGGCAGGCGCGGCGGGAGCTTTCTGGTGATGATGCGCGGGAATGGGGCATTGACCCGACGTGCAGCAAGCCATCTGATGCGTCGACCACGCGGCGCCCGCAAGCGGCGCGTATAGCAAGACAACCATGAGCAAGCAGATGCTTGCAGAAATGGAACGACGACGATTCTGACGTGCACTCTTCATGTGGCACGAGGCCAATATCTATCGCCAGACACTATAGCGTTAAACGCCATAGTTTGCAAGCCAATCATAAATGGCTGCTGCCTGCCCATTCACTATACGCCTGACCTCGTCTTTTTTCGCCGCGTGCCCGCCAATCTGGTGGCCACCCAGGCGAACTTCAGTGGCCGGAGCCATCTTGACTTAGAATGCGGCGCGTCGCAGACTCGAATCATGGCGCACAGTTATATTCGATTTGATTTTGGCACCGACGAGGAAAAGGCGCAGCAGGCGCGGCACAAACTGGATGGCTGGAGGCAGGCCTTCCGCCTCGACAAGAAGCTGCAATATAAGTTGGATCGTCCCGAAAGCGCGGCTGCCCCGAGTGCGCCCAAGCCTGAACCGGCAGCAAGTCCCGCGCCGCCGGAGAAATCCAAGGGAAAAGCCGTGGAAAAGGGCAAGGGCAAAGCCGCCTCCACCAAAGTGAGCGCGCCGTCCGCGGAAAAACCAGCTCCCGCCGCGAATGGAAAAGTCAGCCTGCTGGTGCGCTTGTATTTTTCCTCGCACGAAAAACTTTCCGAGCAGCGCTGGCTGGAGCGCATCCCCTCCGAAGAACCGTTCAAGAGCGCCTCGCCCAAGGTTGTCCACCACAGCGATCCGGATTTCGAATCCACGGACAAGCAATTTGAATCTCTGGAGTGATTCATCGGGCAAGCGTTTCTGGATCTATGAATTCGAGGCCAATTTGGCCTGAAAATTCGGGGCAGCGGGTTTCGCCAAAAGGACCTATGCGGCCTGAGGCTGGCGAAAATCCGGTATAATGGAATTCCGCAGGGCAGCATTCAGAAGTTCCACTCGAGGGCAGAGCGAATGGCGTTACAAACGCGCGTCAAACTAGCAAAGCTTGACGCCCCCAAGGTTCACGGCCTCGATCACGACACTCTCATTCGCATTTACCGCACCATGTTCCTCTCGCGCAGGCTCGACGACCGCGAGATTCAACTGAAGCGCCAGAACAAAATCTACTTCCAGATTTCCAGCGCCGGGCACGAAGCCGTTTGCGCCGCCATGGGATTGCTCCTGCGCCCCGGAGTCGACTGGATTTATCCTTACTACCGCGACCGCGCGCTTTGCCTCATGCTCGGCTTAACTCCGTTGGAGACCCTTCTTGCGGCCGTGGGGGCGAAAGACGATCCTAGCTCCGGCGGACGCCAGATGCCGTCGCATTGGGGCCAGCCCAAGCTGAACATCGTCAGCAAGTCGTCCTGCACGGGCACGCAGTTCGTGCAGGCCGTGGGTGCCGCCGAAGCCACGCTTTACTACGAGGGGCGGGCCAACGCGCTGGCACAAGCCAAGAAAGCGCCGCTCGGCGAATACGTCCATCACGAGCGCGACGAAATCGTCTATGTGTCGAGCGGCGACGGAGCGACCAGCGAAGGCGAATTCTGGGAATCATTGAACATCGCCTGTGGCAAGAAACTTCCCGTGCTGTACCTCGTGGAAGACAACGGTTACGCCATCTCCGTGCCGGTAGAAGTTCAGACCGCCGGCGGCAGCATCTCGAAACTGGTGCGCAGTTTTCCCGGCCTGCACGTCGCCGAATGCGATGGCACCGATCCCATCGAAAGCTACTCCGTCTGCAAGGAAGCTGTGCAGTACTGCCGTGAGCGCCACGGCCCCGCGCTGATCCACGCCCACGTGACGCGCCCGTATTCGCATTCGCTGTCCGATGACGAAAAACTCTATAAGTCCGCCGAGGAACGCGAGGACGAGGCGCGCCGCGATCCGATTTCCAAGTTCGCGCTCTTTCTGGTGCGCGAGGGCATCCTCGATCAGAAGCAGATCGAGCGCCTGGAAGCGGAAATCGACGATGAAGTCCGCGAAGCCGCCGATCAGGCGCTGGCCGCCGAAGAGCCGTCCATCGATTCAATTCGCATGAACGTGTATTCCCCGGACATCGATCCGGCGTCGCCAGCGTTCGCAGCCGAGCCTCATTTGCACGGCGCACCGAAAACCATGGTGGAAATGGTCGCGCTGACCCTTGCCGACGAAATGGCCCACGACGAGCGCATCACTGTTTTTGGCGAGGACGTCGCCGACGCCAGCCGCGAAGACACCCTCAAGCACGTCAAGGGCAAGGGCGGCGTCTTCAAATCCACCGCGGGACTGCAGCGCAAGTACGGCAGCGACCGGGTGTTCAATACTCCGCTCGCGGAAGCCAGCATCGTCGGGCGCGCCATCGGCATGGCCACGCGCGGCCTCAAACCCGTCGCCGAAATTCAGTTCTTCGACTACCTCTGGCCCGCCATGATGCAAATTCGCGATGAATTGTGCGTGATGCGCTGGCGTTCGAACGGCGCCTTCAAAGCCCCGGTCGTTCTGCGCGTGCCTATCGGCGGGTATCTCACCGGCGGCGGCGTCTATCACAGCCAGAGCGGCGAATCGATTTTCACGCATTGCCCCGGTCTGCGCGTGGTGATGCCGTCCACGGCGCTCGATGTCGCCGGTCTTTTGCGCACCACCATCCGCTGCGACGACCCGGTCATGTTCCTCGAACACAAGCATCTCTACCGCCAGCCGTACAACCGCTCCGAGCATCCCGGGCCCGATTTTACAATTCCATTCGGCAAAGCTCGCACGGTAAAAGAGGGCAACGACCTCAGCATCATCACTTACGGCGCGGTCGTCCACCGCGCGGAAGTCGCGGCGGCACAGCTCGAGCGCGAAGGCGTCTCCGTGGAAATTATCGATTTGCGTTCGCTCTCCCCCTACGACTGGGAAGCCATCGCCGCGACGGTTCGAAAGACGCACCGCGTCCTGGTCGCTTACGAAGACATGCTGAGCTGGGGCTACGGCGCGGAAATCGCCGCGCGCATCGCCGACGAACTCTTTGAGGAACTGGATGCTCCAGTAAGGCGTGTGGCCGCCATGGACACGTTTTGCGCCTACCAGCCCAAACTGGAGGACGTGATCCTTCCCCAGACGAGCCACATCACCGCCGCCGTGAAGCAGCTTCTGGAGTATTAAACCGATTGGCTTTAGACTATTCCGCCAGGAAACTTTTCCGGGTGCATTTACGTACTTACAGCTAGGGAAGCCAAAATAGTCCTGTGGGGGTGACCCAATGACTTGCGTAAGCTGCCAAAAAGACATCGCAGCCGGTTCGAAGTTTTGCTATAGCTGCGGAGCAAGACAGCCGGAGACTCCCGCGTCGGCGGTGCCTCCGGGCTATGTCCCGCCGAAAAAATTTGTGCGCTCGACGAACGACAGAAAAGTCGCCGGCGTCTGTGCCGGTGTAGCCGATTATTTCGACATGGATCCGACGCTCGTTCGTGTCCTTTGGGCTCTGGCCACCCTGATACCCGGCCCGAATATCATCGCCTACATCGTCATCTGGATCGCCGCGCCCGAAGGGCCAACCGGTGTTGTCAGCACGTCCGCGACTGCGGTCTCCTAGACTTCCACCAAAGAACCAAACGCCCGCTCCGACGTCCCGTCCGCAACGTCAAGGACGGGACGTGTTTCTTGCGGTCCTAGTTTCCTTGTTTGATTAAATAACTTGGTTAGTTATTGTCTGGATGAGAGTGGCGGTAATTCCAGTATCGCCCCTGCTCCCTCTTGTTTGCCTTGGAGAATTCGTGAGAATTCTTGTGGTTATCCGCAAGGTACCGGTTCCAGGACCGATTTTCGTTGTCATCCCAGTTGTGATAATCCTTATGTTGTTTATCGTAGACGCGGATCTGAACGCGGGCCTCTTGAGGCACGGGGGCAGCCAGAATTGACACTGGCGCCACAAGGGCGGCGGCCAGTAACAGCGAAGCGATGTAGCCATGTGTACGGTGCATCTCGTAATCCTCCAAATTCAAAATGTCCGCTTTCTGAATCGCGGGAGCCACAATTATGCACCTTGGGCAAATGGATAGATGTCCTCTAAAGCACACAAGCATCGAATTCAGAGAGCGGCGCGCTGTTGGCGGTATGACGCTTTATGTCGACTCGCCGTTCCTGCGGGACATATTCCGGGCGGATCCTCGGGCATTTGGCAGTGGTGGTCGGACTTGATCCGCCAGAGACAGGGCTTTACCTGACGAGCCTGGAGTACTTGGGAGGCCGTGAACCGCCGCCTTCGAAGAGCGGATGGTCGAGTGACACTAATCCTGCGCCGACGGTGGCGAGCGCGAAACTTCCCGCCAACATCGCCAGGGGAAACTCGTAATTGTGCACCGCCAGGTAGCTGCCGGCGCTGTGGACCTTCCAGATGGCCACGCCCATTTCGATGGCCAGCAGCAGCGCCGCCGGCCGGGTAAACAATCCCAAGACCAAAAGCAGCGCGCCGAAAACTTCCAACACGCCGGAAATGTAAACAAAGTACCCCGGCAGGCCGTGCTGCACGAAGAAGTCCTGCATCCCCGCGCCGGCGTGCGCCAGCTTCGGATATCCGTGGGAGAAGAAAATCAGCCCGAGAACCAGGCGGAGAGCCAGCAACCCCGCCGGCTGAAGGGAATCGAGAGACTTCATGAAAAATCCTCCGCGATGCGGTGCAAGAGTGTGCTTCGAAGGCTTCGCAATTTTAGCAGAAAAGCAAAGCGCTCACCGGCGGCGCCGGCGTTGCCGGGGATTCAGGTACAATCGTTAGCGAATCGCGAACTTTAGCGCACCGCGAAGACCAGCGGGGAATCATGACCAATGTGGAGACGATGGGTGTCGGCTGCGGTGAAGGTGACCTCGGCGGGCGGAGCGGCGTGATTCGCACCGTTAACTGCGCCACGTTTTACGCGCTCGAGGCCCGCGCCTCCTGTATTTCTCTGGAAGACCGCGCATGAAGAGGAAACTGCTCATCGCTGTGCCGCTGCTCGCTCTAGTGACTCTGCTGGCCTGGATGCTCCGGCCCAAGCATGAAACGTTGGGCGAAGCCTTCGTCAGCGAAAAGTCCGCTCCTCTCCTGAGTGGCATCGCGCAAGTCCGCGAGCCGGTGGGCATGCTCCATTACGGAGAGCGCGTCGATGTGGTCGGCAAGCGCAACGACTACGTAAAAGTACGCACCACTGCCGGCACGGTCGGCTGGGTGGAGAGCCGCAAACTGATGGAGCCGGCCCTGTGGCAGCGCAGCATCAAGCTGCTCGAGCAAACTCGCGGCATGCCCGTGCAGGCGCGCGGACGCACCAAGGTCTCCACCAATTTGCGCGTGCAGCCCGGGCGAACCGAGCCGCGCTTGTATAAATTCGCGCGAAACGTTCCGGTCGAGATTGTGGGACGAGCCGTGGCCGATTGGGCGCAAGTCACGGATGAGAAAGACGCCGCGAATGAGCCGCAGGAGACGAAAAAAGAGGATTGGTTTCTGGTTCGCGGCGTCGCCACGCGGCCGCCCGGAGAAGACTCCGCTCGCGGCGCCGACTCCGCAAACACCACGCAACCCGGCGATCAGACCGCGCCCATCGCCGGCTGGGTGGTCGCGCGTTTCATCGAACTGGATCTGCCGGAGCCGGTGCGCGAAGGAGCGAATTCCGCAAATATCCGCCCCCTGGCGTGGTTTGAACTGAATCGCGTGAGCGACCCAGCCGGCGACAAGCCGCAGTATCTTGTCGCTGCGGCCCGCGGGCCGGAAGGCCCGGTCTGCGACTTCACCGCCCTCCGCGTTTACACCTGGTACGTCAAGAAGAGCCGTTACGAAACCGCGTTCATCGAAAATAATCTGTGCGGCCAAATCCCCATTCGCGTTGGCAAGGGTCCCAAGGGCGAACCCGAGTTTCGCTTCCGCGTGATGGATGGGAACAAGGAAGAGCGTGTGTACCGTTTGAACCAAACAGTTGTTCGCCGCGTTCGTGAGCCTGGCGAAGCTTCCGGAAAGCGCGCCCAGGCGAAACTGGCCAAGCCGTCGGGAAAATAACGTGTTTGGTCCGGAATGTTTTTGCAACGGAACGTGATTGGAACAGGGTAGCCGCATGGAATCTGGAAATGCTCAATGATGCCGCGAACTGAGAGCAGCAGGCTGAGGTAGAGAGTAAAAACGATGACCCTGCATATCAGCGAAGACGAAGTGCGGGCGGTGTTGACCATGCCGCTGGCGGTGGAAGCCGTGGAAGAGATTTCGCGCAAACAGGCCACCGGGGAAGTGGTGGTGCACCCGCGCCGGCGCTTCGAGTTGCCGGGCGGCGGCTTTTTTCACTACATGGCCGCGGCGGATTTCTCGCTGGGCTTCGTCGCTATGAAACAGTACACCTACGTGCGCGGCAAGCTGCGCTTTCTTGTTCCTCTTTACGAAATGGCCACGGGCGACTTGGTGGCGATGATTGAAGCAGATTACATGGGGCAACTGCGGACCGGCGCAGCATCGGGCGTGGCCGCGAAATTCCTGGCACGTAAAAATTCCCGGGTCGCAGCAATCATTGGCACCGGAGGCCAGGCGAAGACGCAGCTTGAAGCGGTTGCAGCGGTTCGCAAGCTGGAATCCGCGCGCGTCTACGGACGCGATGCGGCCAAGCGCGAGAAATTCTGCGCGGAGATGTCCGAACGGCTGCGTCTTCCTGTACAACCGTGCGCCTCCGCCGCGGAAGCGGCGCGCGGCGCGGACATCGTCTGCACCGCCACGACTTCCGCGCAGCCGGTGGTCAGCGGCGCGGATCTGTCGCCCGGTGTGCACATCAATGCCATCGGCGCGAACCACGCGCACAAGCGCGAGCTGGACGACGAGGCCGTCGCCAGCGCCGACATCATCGTCGTCGATTCCGTCGAACAATCGCGGCAGGAAGCGGGCGATTTGATTATCGCGTTTCACGGCGATGAGATTTGCTGGACGGGAGTCAAGAAGCTTTCCGAAATTGTCGCCGGCAAAGCCAGCGGCAGAACCAGCGATACGGAAGTCACGCTCTTCAAGTCGAACGGGATTGCGTCCTGGGATCTCGCCGTGGCGATGAAAGTTTATGCCGTGGCACGCGAGAAAAAGCTTGGCCGGGAATTGCCGCTCTGGAGTGAAGTCGGGAAAAGCTAGGGAAGCAGCCTAATTGCCTTTTTCAACGAGCCGGCGGCGCAAGGCATCATGCAGCCGGGACTTCACATCGGCGGGCAATTCGACCGGTTCTTCATCGCAGAAGACATCCACGGTCAGCTTGGTTTGGTCGACCACCATCTTGCAGTCTCCGCAGTCCTCCAGATGGTGTTCGAGTTCCTGCCTCACCGGCAGCTCGAGCTCGCCGTCCAGGTAATCGGAAATCTCGCGAATGACGCCTTTGCAATTCAATTTGTTTCACCTCGCCGAAAATAACGATCCAGCTTCTGACGGAGTTTGAGCCGCGCCCGTAGCAGCCGGGATTTTACCGCGGGAATCGAAATGCCCAACACCTTGGCGGTTTCTTCCGTGGAAAGCTCTTCGATGTCGCGCAGCGTGAAAATAACACGGAAGTCCGGATCGAGCTTGTCGATGGCCTCGGACAGGATTTCGTGCATTTCCGTCTGGGCAAAGCGCTGCTCCGGGCTGGGCCCCCAATCCTCAAGCTCGCGGGGCAGGAGGTCTTCGTCGCCTTCCACGGGCTCGTCGAGCGAAAACTGGTTTGGTCGGCGTTTGCGCAGGCGCATCAGCGCTTCGTTTGCGGCGATGCGCACCAGCCAGGTATAAAAGCGCGAGTCTTGCTGGAAATCCTTGAGGTGCGCGTAGGATTTGAGGAAGGCATCTTGCATCGCGTCTTCGGCGTCTTCGCGATTCCGCGTGATGTTCATGGTCAGCCGGAAGATTTTCGCCTCATAGCGGCTCACCAGTTCTTCGAAGGCATGCACGTCGCCGCGCTTGGCGGCGGCCACCAGCAGGTGTTCGTCGTCCCGCGCCACGGTGGAAGGCAATCGGTGGGGATTTGGTGCGTTCAATGTTTTAGGCATGCCGAAGGGCGGCAGCATCCTCGCATTCGAATGTATAAAGGTAGCACAAAGCATCGAACACTTCCGCCTTCCTCCTGTTTTGATGTTGCTGCTGGCGATGGGATTCAGGAAAAGAAGGAAAGTTACCGCGCCTTTGTGTTTCAAAAAGCAGCCGGATGGCCGCCGCAGCGAAGCATGTTCAAGTCATTTATCGTGAGCTACTTAGAGCGCCTAGCGGGGAATCCCGGCCTTTCTCATTGGCGACCAGAGTACCCATGACGCTCTGGGAGCCTAGATCGAAAAGCGCGCTCCCTAGTTCACGGATAAGTAGTAAAATCAAAACGCACAATAAGATTGCGCAATGCGAACACTACCCGATCATCTTCGCAAAGGCATGAAGCTCGTGATCGTCGGGTGCAATCCGAGCGAGTCTTCGGTCCGTGTCGGGCATTACTATGCCGGGCGCGGGAACGAATTCTGGCCGATGCTATATGAGAGCGGGGTTGTTCCGGAGCCCTTTGATTACCACGACGACAAGCGGGTGATCGAGTTCGGCGTTGGGCTGACCGACCTGGTGAAGCGTCCCACGAAAGGCATCGAGGAACTGAAGCGCGAAGATTACGCGGAAGGCCGCATTGTCCTCTCGCAGAAGCTGGAAGAATTTGCTCCCCACGTCGTAGCCTTCAATGGAAAACTAACTTACGAACAGTTTTCCCAGCGAAAATGTAAATTTGGGATGCAAAAAGAGCTGCTCTATGGCGCGCGTGTTTATGTTCTGCCTTCGACGAGCGGCGCGAATGCCACGGGCAGGAGCGAGAAGCTGCGGCATTTTAGAAAGCTGGCTCAACTGGTGGCGCGCATCGGCAAGGAACATGATCACCGCAGCCACTGAAGGGAGTTTCGCGTGAGCAACAGTCCACAACCAGCGCAAGCCGGACCGGTCCTTCTGGAAATGAAGCACGAGGGCATCGCGATGCTGGTGCTGAATCGCCCCGAGCGCTTGAATGCGCTGAATAACGAACTGGCCATGGCGCTGAATGAAGCACTGGGGCACATCGCGGAGGATGACGCTGTCCACGTAGTCGTGATTACCGGAGCGGGGCGCGCTTTTTGTGCTGGCGGAGACCTTGCCGCAATCGGCAAAGGCCGGCAGGGCCGCGAGACGCAATCGCTGGAGCCACTCTTGCGCGCAGGGATGCAAGCGGTTCTCCGGATGCGAACCATTCCGCAGCCGGTAATCGCCGCGGTGAACGGCCCCGCGGCCGGCGCGGGAATGAACATTGCACTGGCTGCGGACATCCGCATCGCGGCGGAAGAAGCGACCTTCGGGCAGAATTTTGCCAAGGTCGGACTGTTTCCCGATTATGGCGGGACGTATTTCCTGCCGCAGCTTGTCGGACCGGCGAAAGCCGCCGAGCTTTTCTATACTGGTGAGATGATCGACGCGAAAACCGCGCTGAGCCAGGGCATCGTCAATCACGTCGTTCCGGGCGCGCAACTGGAAGCCGAGGTAAAATTGCTGGCGCAGAAAATTGCGCTGGGGCCGCCCATCGCCATCCGGGCCGTCAAAAAGGCTCTCTTTGGTAGCGAGAAGAAAGAACTCGCCGAAGCCCTCGAGCGAGAGGTCCAGGAGCAGGTCCGCTGTTATCTTTCGGAAGACTGCAGCGAGGGAATCCGCGCGTTTTTCGACAAGCGGCCTCCGAAGTTTCAGGGCAAGTAGCCTTCCCGGTTCAAGCCCCGCGAGGATCATGACCACCGGCCGCCAAAAGATGCAGCCGCAGCTCGAACACCGCGCAACGATTTGAAAGGGAGAATCGATGGACGAATTGGAAATCATGCCCGCGGATATGAAAGCGCGGCTGGACCGTGGGGAAAATTTGGTTCTCGTGGATGTGCGCGAGCCTTGGGAGCACCAGTTGTGCCAGATCGAGGGCGCGAGACTCGTGCCGCTCGGATCGCTGGCGGCAAGCCTGCAAACGTTGCCGGATGTGGATGAAGTGATTTGCTATTGCCATCATGGGATGCGCAGTCTGGACGCGGCGGCATGGCTGCGGTTTCAGGGCTTCGAGAAGGCCAAGTCGCTGGCGGGCGGGATCGAGCGGTGGTCTGTCGAGATTGACCCGAAAGTTCCGAGATACTAGGAGAATGTCCAGCTGGATGGATGTGAAAACGATTGCCGTGATTGGCGCGGGCACGATGGGGCGGGGGATTGCTTACGCTGCTGCACTCGGCGGATACAACACCGTGCTTGAAGATGTATCGCGTCAGGTGCTCGAACAGGGCATCGCTTGGATCCGGCAATCCTTCGACGAAGGAGTGGCCCGCGGCAAAGTTGAAGCCGGAGTTCGTGACCAGGCGCTGGCGTTGATTTCGACGGCAAGCAACGTGGAAGACGCCATTCGCGATGCGGAGCTGATTATCGAAGCCGTGCCGGAAGAGCTGGAGATGAAGCTGGAACTCTTCACCATCTTCGACAAGTTCGCCAAGACCGGGGCGATTTTCGCGAGCAACACGTCTTCGCTTTCCATCACGGATTTCACGGACGTGACGGTTGCGCGCGATCGCTGCATCGGGATGCATTTCTTCAATCCCGTGCCGAAGATGAAACTCATCGAGCTGGTGAGGACGCCGCATACTTCGGATGAAACGGTGGCCACTTGCCGCGAAGTCGCGAGCCGCATGGGCAAGGAAGTGGTGATCGTCAACGAAGCGCCGGGTTTTATCACCACGCGGGTCAACGCGCTGATTGGCAACGAAGCGTTCAACATGCTCGAAGCCGGAATAGCCACGCCCGAGGACATCGACAAGGCGCTGAAACTGGGGCTGAATCACCCGATGGGTCCGTTCGAGCTGGTCGATCTTGTGGGCCTGGATGTGCGGCTGAAGATTCTCGAGTATCTCCATCAGACGCTTGGCGAAAAATACCGGCCGAATTCCTTGCTGCGGCAATACGTGAAGGAAGGACGGCTGGGGCGCAAGAGCGGGCGCGGCGTTTACGATTACCCGCAACAAAAAGCCGCGGAGAAGAAAGCATAAGCGCACAAGGAAGAACGGATCAAATCCAGCATGAGCTCACTCGCAGAAAAAATCGTCATTCAGCAGGGCGACCTGACTGAAATGGAAGTGGACGCGATCGTGAACGCGGCCAACAACGATTTGGTTTTGGGCGCAGGCGTTGCGGGGGCCATCCGCCGAAAAGGCGGAGAAGAGATTCAGCGCGAGTGCGATGCCATCGGCAGCATCCCCGTCGGCTACGCGGCCATCACTACGGGTGGAAAACTGAAGGCGCGATTCGTGATTCACGCGGCCAGCATGCAGCTTGGCGGGAAGGCGAGCGCAGAGTCGCTGCGGCATTCGGCGGCGCATTCCTTGAAAATTGCCAATGAGCGTGGGTTGAAAACCATCGCGTTTCCGGCGGTGGGCACAGGCATTGCGGGATTCCCGTTGAAAGAGTGCGCGGAGATCATGCTTCGCGAGGCGGCACAACATCTGCGCGGCGAAACTTCGCTCGAAACCGTTTATTTCGTGTTGTTTGACGAAGCGGCGCAGGGAGTTTTTGAACGGGCGTGGAGAAAGATTCAGACGGAGCCCGCAGGCGATTCGGCCGGAGCCAAGGGCGCGTGACGCCACTTGCGGAATTGCTTGCCGAACGCATTCGGCGCTTCGGCCCCATCACCTTTGCGGATTACATGCGCGAATGCCTGTACCATCCGGTGCATGGCTATTACAGCAAAGCGGAGTCCAAGCGTTTCGCGGACTACTACACGAGCGTAGACGTGCATCCGATTTTTGCGCGTCTCCTGGCGCGGCAGTTCGCGGAGATGTGGGAAAACCTTAGACGCCCGAAGGAGTTTACGCTCGTGGAAGCGGGCGCGGGTGTTGGACGATGCGCTTCGCAAGTTCTCGATTTTTGCGAAGCGAAGCTGACGGCGTTTTATGAAGCGCTGAAGTATGTTGCTGCGGACCTCTCCGCAACGCGGCGTGAACAAGCGGCGGCGCGCTCGAAACGCCATGTGGAGGCCGGACATTTCACGGCTTCCACAGAGGTTCCGGCTCATATTTCCACGGGCTGCTTGTTTTCCAATGAATTGCTGGACGCGCTGCCGGTGCATCGCGTAGTGATGGCGGGCGGCACGATGAAAGAGATTTTCGTCGGTTTCCGCGACGGGCGCTTTGTGGACGTTTTGGCGCCGCTTTCGACTTGCGCGATATCCGAGTATTTTGCGTCGCAAGACATTGTTTTGCGCGAGGGCCAGCACGCCGAAGCTGGGTTGGAAGCGTGCGACTGGATCAGCGAGATCGGCCGGCGCCTCGGGCGCGGCTACGTGCTTACCGTCGACTACGGGCATGCGGCGGCGGAACTTTTTGACGAGCGCCACATGCGCGGCACGCTGCTGGCGTATCAGAACCATCGCGTCAGCGAAGAGTTCTATGCTTCGCCCGGGGAACAGGATTTGACGGCGCACGTCAATTTCACCGCGCTGGAACTATGGGGAAAACGAGCCGGCGTGGAGACCGAGGGCAGCGCTTCACAGACGGCTTTTCTAATAGCGCTCGGGCAGGTCAATGAATTCGCGGACCTCTACGAGGAAGGACAAACCGAGGCGGAGCGCACGAAAGCCCGGCTGCAGCTCAAGACGCTGATCTATCCCGAAGGTATGGGGGAACGGTTCCTGGTTGTGGTGCAGCGAAAAGGCGTAAGCGCCACGAAATTCACCGGTCTGGCGGGAATTTCGCAGTGAATTTGAGACGCGTGCCGAGACGCAACGGATATCTTTGAGTTCCGATCGTCGTCCAGGACAAGGATTCGGCACCCTACATGCGAAGAGGCCCTCGCCTTGATCCTTTCCTCTTAGCCGCCTGCCCTGCATGTACAACTTTGAGCACATTCTGTCCCTCTGGTACTAGCAGACTATCGTTATACGCGCTTCTACCTGCCAGGCTATTGGAGGACGTCATTTGATTGCGGTGGGACGGTGTCCTGACGGAAAGAGGCGGCGGAGCGAGTCGAATAGGTTAGAGCTGCCATTCCAGTCCCATCCTTCCTGGGTATTTCTCTGAAATTCTTCGAGGGGGAACACGTCCATGAGCTTTCTGACCAGGGCCGCGGTGGCAGCTTTCATTGTGTTCGCGCTGGTTTCCGCGGGGCGAGGGCAAGCACCGGTACAAGACTCAACGCAGGCGACGGCACAGCCGCCGGACGATGACTTCTACTCTCTTCGCCAGCCCGCCGCTGCGGGGGATGCGCAGGCGCAATTCGGCTTAGCGAACCACTATTTCTACGGCATCGGCGTTCCCCAAGACTACCGCCAGGCTCTGCTCTGGTATAGCAAGTCCGCTGACCAGGGCTTCGCTCCTGCACAGAATCTACTGGGCTACATGTATCAACATAAGTTTGGTGTGCCGCGGGATTACAAGCGAGCGTTGGCCTACTATCGTTCCGCGGCGAAGCAGGGCTATGCGCTCGGGGAATACAACCTGGGCGTCCTGTCCGAGGATGGTGTTGGCGTCAAGCGTAATTACAAGCAAGCTCTTGATTGGTACCGCAAAGCGGCGGATCAAAATCTCCCGCAGGCGGAAAAGCAAGTCGGATACTTCTACCAGTGCGGATATGGGGTGAAGCGAGACTTTGGTCAAGCCCATACTTGGTATCTCCGGGCCGCCGGCCACGGCAACTACGACGCCGAAAACCAGTTAGGCTACTTTGCCGAGCAGGGATGGGACCAGCCCCAGAACTACGCCGATGCTTTTGCCTGGTTTTACAAAGCCGCGGAGCATGGCAGCGACGACGCCAAGGAAAATATCGGCTACATGTTTCAGAATGGCCTCGGCGTGCAGACCGATTACGCCAAAGCCATGTATTGGTTCGTCGAAGCTGCGGCGCATGGGAATAGCGACGCGCAAAACCAACTTGGTTGGATGTATCAATTCGGGCAAGGCGTGGAGCCCGACGACGCCAAGGCTGTGACTTGGTACCGCATGTCTGCCGATCAGGGCAATCGGCGCGGCATCGACAATCTCCACGCTTTCGAAGAAGTGCTGGAGGACCGCGGCTCGTGGCAAGCCGCCAACTCCAAAGTCATCGATGCTGCCATCGCGCGGGCTCAGCGCTGGGCGACAATCCAGGATCTTAAAGCCCGCATTGCCGGATTAGAGGGCGACGCACAAAACCAAGACGATCTTGCCGACGGCCTCGAACACATGGGCAAAGGCAAGACCGGCAAGACCGATGCGATCGGCAAGCTCATGAATGCGATCGGCAGCGTCCCCGCCGTCAACAACCGTATGGATGCGGCAAAGTATCGCGATGAGGCGGCGCGCCTGCGCCAAGAACTGACCCAACTCGAGCGCCAGAACGAATCCGCCGCCAGCGTCCCTGCTCCCTAACATCCTCCACGCCCGGATGTTCGATTTGGGCGACCCACGATGTCGCTAGGTCCCGAGTAGCGCGTGATCGGAGACTGACTCGGTGCTAGTTTCCTGGAGGATCGCCGACCTTGCAAAACCATTTCTATTGCTGCGGAGGATTGGGTTTCTTCAAGACGGGCTTTTCGCCTGAGGCTGGTGGGGGAATTGTTACGACCGGCTTTGCGGGTTCGGCGGGGGTGGGGGCGGTGACCGAGGCTCCGCCTTCCGAATAGGCTTTTTTGAGCCAGCGCTCGGATTCGGCTTGGCATCCTCCGGTGTTGTCGTTGGTTTGCTTGGCTTTGCTGTATTCGTTGACGGCACGCTCGCGCTGGCCCAGCATGTCAAAAATCTTTCCTAGATATATGTGGCTCCAGCATTCGGTCCATTTTTCCGAGGGCTCGGGAACGGTCTGCAAGGCTTCGCGGAAGGCGTTGGCGGAGGCTTGATAGTTTTTCTGGTAGAAGAAGGCTTCGCCCATGCGGAAATTGGCGAGCGGGCGGCCGGGCTGAATGGAAAGCGCGCGCTGGTACTGGGTGACAGCATCGTAAAAACGGCCTTGCTCGGCGAGATCCTCGCCGCGGGCGATGGCCGCGCGGGCGCGTAGAGCGGTGCTGCCTTTGAGGATGAGATTGTTGGGGTCGATCTTGATGCCGCCGGGTTTGGGGCGGCCGAACGTTTCCACCGCGAATCCAGACTCCGTGCCAATCACGTCGACGGTTTTCAGCTCCGGATTTCCCTCGGTATCGATGCGCAATTCCACGGGCATGCGGAAGGTGTCCAACGGCTGCTTGATTTTGCCGTTGACGCGAAAGCCCTTGGGAGTGCGGTAGACGACGTATTCCAGGGTGAAGTCCGGAACGCCCGTGGAATTCAGCCACTGGGCGAAAAAGCCGCGCAGGTTGGACGGGTCTACCGGCGGCTTGGCGGCTTGCGCTCGGCGCAGGGCGATATTTTCAAAATCGTCGATGCGCGCGCTCTTCTCCGCAAATTGAAAGTAGAAGTCGCGCAGGGCGGATTTGAAGGCCACATCGCCCATTTGCGCGCGCAACATGTGAAAAAGCATGGCGCCTTTGTTCTGCACCACGGAACGATAGTCGGGAGAGTACGGAACCAGACGCGCGGCTTGCGCGATAGGCGCGGCGTCTTCATACATCAGAGCGCCAACTGCAAATTCATCGACGGCGCGGAGACCGGCTTCCTTGCCGGCGTTTTGCTCGGCGTAGAGTGCTTCTGAATAGCGGGCCAGGCCATCGCTGATCCAGACGTCGCCTGGGGTGGCCGGCGTGACCTGAATCCCCCACCATTGCGAGGCCACCAGGCGCGCGATGGTGCGGTCGGCGCCCTTGGGATCCCAAATGCGCTGGCTGAGGAGCAGGACTCCGGGGGCGGCGAAATCGCGGAAAGTTCCATCGGGAATCTGGATCAAGGTGAAAGTGGGGTCGGGGATGGGTCCAAACATGTCTGAAAAAACAATAGCGGAGCGCGCTACGCTGGAGGCAAATTCGGCCGCGTTCGCGGAGGCCGCGCGCGGGGCGTAAACGGCCACGTTGATGCCTTCGGCCTGCTTGGGATTGAGCTGGAGATTGCCGGCGACGAAGGTGCCATGCGGCGCGAGATTCTTGCACTCGAAGGTGTAGAGAAGCCTGGCGCCTTCGACGGCGTTTTTTGCGGGCATGGGCGACGGGGCGGAGGCTTTGCCGGTTCCGGCGACGGCGAAGGTGTCCGGCACGTTCAGGCGGAAGGTGGCGGTGTAGCGGTTCGAGGGAAAATCGGTGAGCGGAAACCATCTGGCGGGAAGCAACAAGTAAGCACCATCTTTGTTAATGAGGGCGGCGCGGATGCCGGGGACGGGGCTGTTCTCTTCGTTTACGAGCAGACCGGCGTACGTGTAGGTAAGGGAAACGTGGCCGGCGGTGGCGATGGGAGTGGGCAACTGGACGATCACATTGAGCGGACTTTGATTGTCGCGCTCGAAAGGCAGCGGCTTGCCGTCGGCGCCTTTGACCTCTTTGACAATCAGATTCTGGTGGAGCTCGACGCGCACGCTGCTGGAAGCTTCGACGGCCTTGAAATCGATTTTGGCGGTGGCGGAAAGCGATTGTCCGATGGGGTCGAGCGAGGCGGAAATGTCGTAATGTTCGGCGAGAAAGTTTACCGGCCGGAGACCCTGCGCGTGGAGCGGCGCGGCGGCACAAGACAGCAAGATCAGCGTGATGAACAGGAATGTAGCAGGAACTCTTCGGCGAAGGGCCATCGGACCCCTTTCAATTGTCTTCAATTCTGCACCAATGTACATCTATAGGATACCAAAGCCATCACTTTGCGTTGCTTTGAGCCGCGTGCAAGAGCCGGGCGATCTCATCGGCGGCCCTTTCGACGGCTCCCGGCGGGCCGAGGAGGCGGCGCACTTCTTCCAACCCGAGGCGCATCTTTTCTACTCGATGATTGGCTTCTTCGGAGACGGAAAGAAGCTTTTGCACTTCGGTGGCGAGCCGATGCGGGGTGAAATCATCCTGGATCAATTCAGGGACGACGGCGCGGCCAGCGATTAGATTCACCATGCTGAAAAACTTAGTTCGCACCAACGGCTTTGCGAGCCGCGCGGTCAGCGGAGAAAGCCTGTAAATGACGATCATCGGTTTGTCTAGTAACGCGGTTTCAACGGTGGCGGTGCCGCTGGAAACAATGGCCAAGTCCGCAGCGGCCAGCGCGTTGTAAGTGTTCTCCGTGACGAACCGCACATGCCATTCGGAAGGGAATTGTGCCTCCAGCGACGGAATATCTAGTCCTGGTGCCACGGCAATCACAATTTGAGGCGGGCCTGGCAGCGTTTGGCGGATTTGCCCTAGAGCTTCAACCAGCACTGGAACATGGTGGGCGATTTCCGCCCGTCTACTGCCTGGCAGTAGTGTGATGATCTGCTTCCCTTGTTCCAGACCGCATTTCCTGCAAAATAATTCCCGCGTCATGGTGGGTCGGACATTTTCCACGAGGGGGTGGCCGATGAATTTCACGGGCACACCGGCATCGGCGTAGAACTTCTCTTCGAAAGGAAAGATGCACAGGGCTTTTACGAAGCGGCGGCGGACCAGATTCACACGCCAGGGGCGCCAGGCCCAGAATTGGGGGCAGATGTAATAGACGTTTCGAACGCCTTGGGGGCGCAGCTTGCGGGCGAGGCGGAGATGAAAGCCGGGAAAGTCCGTGAGAATCGCGAGCGGAGGATGGCGGCGCGCGGCTTCGTCCACGAGGCGGCGCATAGCGCGGATTAAGGACGGCAGGCGCTTGAGAACCTCGGTGATGCCGACGACGGAAACTTCAGAATAATCGGTGATGATTTCGACGCCAGCGGCGCGCATGTGCGGACCGCCCATTCCGAAAATGGCGACGTCGAGGCGCTGCTTCAGCGCGATGGCGAGGCGAGCGGCGTACATGTCTCCGGAAGCTTCGCCGGCGGAGAGAAGGAGCGGTATGGGCGGCATGAATGGATGTTGAAGGATCAGTCGCTGGCGGGCAAGACCGAGGGTTCGGCCGAGCGGCTGGATTCGATGGGCAGATGGAGCTCCTGCTCCTTGTATTGCAACTGGTAGAGACGATAGTAAATTCCGCGCTGAGCGAGCAGCTCCTGATGAGCGCCCTGCTCGCGCAAGCGTCCTTTGTGGAAGACGAGGATGCGGTCGGCGTGCTGAATGGTGCTGAGGCGGTGCGCGATGACCAAGGCGGTGCGGCCGGAGAGTAGGCGATTCAAGGCTTCGCGAATCAGCAGCTCCGTTTTTGTGTCCACGCTGGAGGTGGCTTCGTCGAGAATGAGGAAGCGCGGATTGTGGGCCAGGGCGCGGGCAAAATTGATGAGCTGGCGCTGGCCGACGGAGAGCGTGGAGCCTCGTTCGTTCACGTTGCTGGCGACGCCTTCCGGCAGGGAGCGAATGAATTCGCCAAGACCAATTTCTTCGACGGCGTGCTCGACGGTGGCGCGGTCGATGCCGGGAGTGCCGAGACGGATATTGGTTTCGATGGTGCCGGTGAAAAGAAAGGGATCCTGGAGCACGATTCCGAATTGGCGGCGCAAATCCTGCAATTCGATGAGGCGAATGTCTTTGCCGTCGAGGAGGATTTGGCCGCGCTGAACGTCGTAGAAGCGGAGAAGCAGTGAAATCAGGGTGGTTTTGCCGGCACCGGTGTGACCGACGATGGCGAAGGTCTGGCCGGGAGCCACGCGGAAGGAGACGTCGCGCAAAACCCAATCTTCGTCGGCAGGGTCGGGGACGTTGCGGTAGCTGAACCAGACGTTTCGGAATTCGATTTCGCCGCGTGGATGGTCGAGCGGGATGGCGTTGGGATCGGATTCGACGAGGACCGGTTCGTCTAGGAGTTTGAAGATGCGCTCGGAGGCGGCCATGGCGGATTGGAGGATGTTGAATTTTTCGCTGAGGTCCTGGATGGGGCGGAAGAAGCGCTGGGCGAACATGGTGAAAGCCGTGAGGATGCCGAGGCTGAGAGTGCCGGAGAGAATGCGGATTCCGCCCGACCAAAAAATGAGCGCGATGGTGGCGAAACTGAGAAACTCGACGGCCGGGTAGAAGAGGGCGTACGCGAGAATGGCGTCGCGCCAGGCGAGCATGTTGTCGCGATTGCGCTTTTCGAATTCGTCCATGGCTTTGCGTTCGCGGTTGAAGAGCTGCACGACGCTCATGCCGGAAATGTATTCCTGGAGGAAAGCGTTGATACGGGCGATGGCGGTGCGGATGCGGCGATTGGCGTCGCGGACGAATTTGCGAAAGATCATGGTGACGATGAGGATTCCGGGAAGGACGGCGAGGGTGGCCAGCGCAAGCCGGGTGTCGATCTTGAAAAGCAGGCCGGCCATGACCACGAGGAGAAAGAAGTCGTTGATCATGGTGACGACGCCAGCGGCGAAGAGATCGTTGAGGGCGTCGACGTCAGTGGTCACGCGGGTGACCAGGCGGCCGACGGGATTGCGGTCGAAATAGCTCATCGGCAGGCGCTGCATGTGGGCGAAGATTTCGCCGCGCATGTCGTACATGGTTTGCTGGCCGACGCGCTGCATGATGCGAATCTGAATGTATTGGGCGAGGAAGTCGAAGGTGAGGACGGCCAGAAAAAGCAAGCTAAGCCAGCCGATGCCCGACCACGCCGATGCTTCGGGAAGAAGGTGATTCAGCGCGGGGACAAAGTAGCTGTCGATGGCCTTTCGAAAGATCAGCGGCGGGGCCAGTTCCAGCGGCGTGACGACGGCGACCATGATGAGCGCGAGCGCCACGCGCCATTTGTAGGGCTTCATGTATTGCAGAAGCCGACGCATCAGGCGCGAATCGTACGCTTTGCCGAGGGCTTCTTCTTCGTGCAGGTTGCTCATGCGCGTTCGAGCTCTTCTTCCAGCAACTGTTTCTGGTACAGATCCGCGTAGTAGCCGCCGCGGGCGAGCAGTTCGTCGTGCGTGCCGCATTCGGCGATTGCGCCTTCGACAAGGACAACGATCTGGTCGGCGTCGCGGACGGTCGAGGTGCGGTGGGAGATCAGGATGGTGGTGCGGCCTTGCATGATGCCGCGGAGGCCGCTAAGGATGCGCTCTTCGGTCTGGGTGTCCACGGCGGAAAGGGAATCGTCGAGGATTAGGATGCGCGGATCACGGACGACGGCGCGGGCAATGGCGGCGCGCTGCTTTTGTCCGCCGGAGAGCGTGATGCCGCGCTCGCCGACCATGGTCTCGTAGGACTTGGCGAAATCCTGAACGTCGCCGTGCAAGCTGGCAATTTCGGCGGCTTCACGGACGCGCTGATCGTCGTATTCGGGCAGGCCGAAGGCGATGTTGCCGCCGACAGTCTCGCCGAATAAGTAAGTATCCTGGGGCACGAAGCCGATGGACTGGCGCAAGGTAATGAGCGGCCACTCGCGTATGGGACGCCCGTCGATCAAGACGCAGTCGTCGGGCGCTTCCCACAGACGAGCGATGAGAGCGGCAAGGGTGGTCTTGCCGCTGCCGGTGGGGCCGACGATGGCGAGCGTCGAACCGGCGGGGACTTTGAAATGAATGTCGCGAAGGACAGGATGAGAAGCGTTGCCGTTGGATTTAGAGGCACCATTCGATTTGGAGGCGCCGTTCGAGCTGGCTCCCGAAAGAGTGGTCGGGTAGGTAAAGGTGAGATGGCGAAATTCGATTTCGCCGCGAGGCTTGGCGTCGGCGGGCAATTTCGCGTGGCGGTCGTCAATATTCGGCTTGGCGGTGAGGATGTAACTGAGGCGGCCCATGGAAGCGGCGCCGCGCTGAAAGATGTTGGTGACCCAACCGAGGGCGATCATCGGCCAGACGAGCAGAGTGAGATAACCGTTGAAGGCGATGAGAGCGCCGAGGGAAATCTGGCCGCGGAAAAGCTGATGGCCGCCTTGCCATAGCACAATCAGAAACGTGGTGCCGATGAGCGCCTGAAGCGAGGGCATGAACATGCTCCAGGTGCGGATAAGCCTGATGTTGCGCGAGACATATTCGCGGTTGGGCTCGTCGAAGCCGCGGATTTCGGCTTGTTCCTGGGCGTAAGCGCGGACCACGCGCACGCCGGCGAGATTTTCCTGGACGCGGGCGGTGAGCGTGGCGAGCGCGGCCTGGATGGACTCGTAGAGGTCGTGAATCGTTTTGCCGAAAAACCAGACGGCGATGGCGACGACCGGCGCGGGAAGCAGAACCCAGAGGGTGAGGGAAGGCGAGAGCGTAACCATCACCAAGATGGCCAGGATCATGGTGATGATCGTGGTGGCGCTGTACATGATGCCGGGGCCGAGCACCATGCGGACGGCGTTCAGGTCATTGGTGGCGCGGGACATCAGCTCGCCGGTGCGATTGCGGACGTAGAATTCCGGTTCGAGGATCAGCAGGCGCTTCAGCAGATCGTTGCGGATGTCGAATTCAATGTCGCGAGAGACGCCGATGAGCGTCCAGCGGGCGGAGAAAGAAAGCAGGCCCTTGATCGCGACGCACAGAACTACGATGAGGCAGTAGATACCCAGCGTGCGGCGGCTGCTCGGGGCGTACCAGGGAATGGATCTGCTGAGCTTCGACGTATTCAGGGCTGCGGCGAGCGCCCTACCGGCAGCACTACCGGTAGGCGTCGAGTGTTCAAAAGGAACAGCGTTGCCGGCGAGCGTGTCGGTCATCACGCCCGTGGCGAGAGGGAGCACGTTGCCGATAACGCCCATGAGCACGACCGTGAGCAAGCCGAAAACGATGCCTCCGGTGTAGCGCCGCAGATAAGGCATCAGGCTGCGCAGACCCTTGGCGGCAGGAGTTTCCCCGGTGCCCTTGGACGCGGCTTTAGCAGTGGCTTGAGCGGCAGCGCTCATCGCAGAGTGGACCTCGCATCTTGCAAGGATGGCGATTCGAGCAGGAAGTGTTCATAGTTGCGGTCGAGCGATTGGTAGCGCTTGGTCGCGGGATTCCACTGCACGGCGATGGGGAGCACATGCGAATCCGTGACGCCCTTCAGCGGCGTGAAATAAAGCTGCAAACCCTTTTCAGGGTTTTGCTCGTATTGCAGACGCCAGCCGGTTATCGGGGCCAGCGGCATCCCGCCGAGAAAACCTTTTTCATTTTTCAGGTGTTCGTCACAGCGCAGGAGTTCCGCCCATTTCCCTTCGGTATTTTCGGCCACGACGGCGCGCGTCACGATGGTTCCCGGTAAATTGTTGGTAGGCGTTTTTGGCACGACGTTGGCCACAAGAAATTCCTGTTTACCGTTTTTCGCCAAGTCGCCGAACGCCAGCACTTGCGATTCGCTACCCAGCAGCGACTTTGCCGCCAATTGAATCTCCTCGGGCACGGCCGGCTCCGCGGGCTTGGCTTCCGCTTGAACCGCAGGCTTGGACGCATCCGCACCGCATCCGCCCAGAACAATAGCCAGGGACAGGAGACTCAGCGAAAATTTCAAGGGGATTCTCCACCTGCGGGCCGCGCCAATGCCGGAGCCCTCGTTTAGAAAGGACGGACCGATACCTGCGTGGTTAGCACACGAACAATCGCTTTGCGAAGTTTTTTCCATCAGAGATTTGCCGTTGCGGGCGTGATTACGGCCACCCGCTCAGGCTTCCCGTCCTTCTCCGGTGCGCAGAACACCCTCGTTACGTCCGGCACTTCCGGTTCCACTCCATGCCTTGACCGCTAGAACAATTCTAGCCGTTGGCCGCCCATGGTGGAAGGACTCCGCGAACCGGGCTTGTCCAAGTCTTGAATGCGCTAACGCTGCCCAAAAATCGCATCCAGCCGGGCTTCAAAGTTCTCCTCTCCTTCGGAGCCAAGCTCGCTGCGCTGTACCGGCAGCGCTTGCTCGATGGCTTCTACCCAGTTGAATAATTGTTGGATGTTCTGCCCGGTCTTTGCGTGATATTCCTTCAAGTTGGCGCTCACCGCCATCCACTGGCGGAACGTACGCTCCATCGGATGATCGGAGGAGTCAAATGGATTCGATGCCGCACCCGGCGCGAGCAATCCGCCGTGCCCCGTGAAGAAGTGCTCGAAGCCCAAGTCGGCCATGAAGTGCCCGGCGGAGGCGGCAAGCCCGTCGTCATAGTCGAGGCCGTGGCAAACGAGCACCAGCGGCTCCGGCTTGTGCTGCCACTTCAGGCTTTCGATATCGAAGCTCCACAAGTCCCATTTGGCGCTTGCGATGTACGCCGTGTCGGCATTCAGATGCTGCACCGCCAGCGCAGCAACCTCGGCAGGCCCTGTTTTCAGCGGGCGCAAATCCCACTCCGCGACAGGGATCTCCGTGGCATCCACGGCCTGCACAATCAGTTCGGTAAACGTATTCTGCGTGGCCGAAAGCGGCGCGGTCGTCAGGAACCGGGCGAATTCGGCAATCATTGTTTCCAACGAAAAATCGCGCGTCCACACGCGCAGGTAAGCATGGTTGGCCATGATTGTTGGAACCTTGTGGATTATACCGGGCCCGCAGCGAAGTAGCGAATTCGCCTGGGATCCATGCGTATCGACTGGATCGCTGGCCGGTTGTATTTTGTAGGGGCGCAGCATGTTGCGCCCCTACTTGGCAAGACTGTCAGCTGCTGGTGCCAGCGCTTTTGGCGCGGGCGGAAGGTTCGGCGGGCGGCGCAAAAGTCTGCGCCATCTCCCTTAGCCGTTCGCGCAGGGATTCTCCCACGCCGGCGAATACCTGGGCGCAGGCTTCGCGTAGTTTTTCTTCGGCGGTCGCGGCGATACCTGAAATCATCTCGCGCGATTGGTGATCGAGCGACGCCACCGTCGCCAGCATCCACTGGTTGGAAACATTTTCCAGGCGGCTCTTGTACTGCTCGGAGGCTTGCTCGCCCATGCGGCCGTAAATTCCTTGCATCTCTTGTTGATGGGCAACGGTCATCGCTTTCCAGGAGTCCAGCAGCGGCCCGAACCCTTCGGAAACTTTCTTCTGGGCTTCGGCCACACCGGCTTCAAGCGCTCCGCCCATCGAGGATTGAAAACGCTTTAGGAAAGCTTCCTGTTCACCGGTTGTCTGCTGCGCAATTTCCATACGTGCAGCTTCCATTTGCAGACGCGTTCCAGCCGCGGAGCGCTGTACTTCCTGATTAAACCCATCAAGCTCCTGGCGACCGGTGCGCTGAACCTCATCGGTGAATGCCGCGGCAGTCGTGTCCGCGGCTTCTGCAAAGAGCGCTCGCGCGCGCTCGAAGGCATTCCGCACCACCTCTTCCATTTGCGTCTGCGCGTGCCCCACAAAACTGCGGCTGGCATGATCCAGCTCGCCCGCAAACACGCTGGAAATCTCTCCTGCCTTCTCCCGCAACTGGCTTTCGGCGTGCCCGACGATTCTTTCCGTCAGGTTTTGAATCTGCGTCTGAGCCTTCTTTTCATACCATTCCGCGGATTTCAGGAGTTCTTCGACCATTTGGTGTTTCAAATCTCCGGCTTTTCCTTCCAACTCCGCCAGATTGCGGCCGGTGATCGCTTGCGAGGATTCCTGCAGGATTTGGTCGACGCTACCCAGATTTTCGCGGAAGCGCGCCAGCGATTCGGCGAAAGCCTCGTCGGCGCAGCCGCGGATGCGGTCTTGCTGCATTGTCAGCGCGGCATCCAACAGCGAGCGCCCGCCGGCCAGGCGGTGAACCGCTTCTTCGGCGCGGGTGACGTGCGGCTGCACTGTCTCCGCGATTTGCCGTTCAAACTGCGCGACGGCCTGGCGGCTCGCCTCTTCAAAGGTTGCGTGGACTTTCGCGTTGAGCTCCTCAAGGGTCGCTTCGGAGCGGCGCTGGATTTCCTCGCGGTGCGGGTTCAATACAGTTTCGAGTTGCGATTGGAACCCGGCCAGCGCCTGCTGCTGCGTGTTTTCCAGCTGCGCTGAGTGTTGTTCGAGCCGCTGGCTGGTCTCCGCTGCAAGCGCCAGTACCGACTCCAGCCGCTGGGTCTGCTCCTGCAACGAGTCCCGCAACGAGGTCATGCGCTGCTCGGCTTCTGAAGCCGTACTTGCCGCTGATTCGCGCGCCGCCGTGGCGTGGCGCGCTATTTCATCCTGCAGTTGAGCCATCCATTCGCGCGCGTGTTCGTTCAATCCACCGGCGGCGCGATCCTGCGTTTCCGCGAGAGTATGCTCGATCGCTTCGCGCCACCGCGCTTGCGCTGCTTCCAATTCGCCCGCAAGCTGCGCGTGCGCAGAAGATTGCGCTGAGGAGAGTGCCGCTGTTACCTGTTGCTGAATCTCATTAGCCGTCGCGATCAACGCCTCGCGCTGCGCGGCGGCATGTTGTTCGTGCTGCCGCGCAGCTTCCTCAAGCACTCTTGTCGCGGACTCCGTTTGCGCGGCAATTTGCGCTTGCGTTTGCTCCGCTTGCGTTTTCAACCGTGATGCCGCGTACTCGCCGTGTTGAACTGCCTTCCGCAGTCCATCTGTCATGCTTTCCAGTTGCTGCGCATGTTCATTGCGCTGCGCCGCGCCTTCGCGCGCTAGGCTCGCCGTCAGCTCGCGCGTGAGTTGCTCGAGTTGTGGGGAAAGCCAGCGCGGCAATTCGGTCCGCAAGGCCTCGGCCGCAGCAGCATGGGCCGACCGCGAGTGTTCATCCGCTTCGTGCTGAAACTTTTCGATGGCCTGCGCAGTCTCATTCACGATTTCCGCGCGTCCAGCTGCAAACTTCTGCTCCCATTGCTCGAAGGACAGCCGCCGCTCCGCGGATACCGCCTGCGAAGCCGCTTCCCGGGTCGCGGCTTGAATTTGCTGCTTGGCATCGGCCACCAGGCGAGCAACCTGCCGCGCCAACTGCATGGAAGCATCCGTGGTGCTCGACGGAGAAGGGAACAGCCTTATGTTGTCCCCTCCCGCGGCCGGCGGCAGTTCCCCTTCTCCCAAATGCAGCGTGGCATCCAGCTCAGCCATCGGGGGTGGCAAGGGGGACGTCTCCGGCGGCGCATCCAGCTTCATCACGATTTGCGTCAACTCGGGGGACGCACTCCAATCTTCGGGCGGAAACGCGATACCCCACACGTTGCCGGAAACTTCCAACTCCAGCGCTACTTGAAAAAGCTGTCGCACCGTTCGCGGACGTTGAATCCAAGCCACCCGCCCTCGCACCGTGCGCGGCGGCTGACCCGTCTCCGGGTGCGGAATCTCCATCAACACCCACATGTTTTTCAGGACGTAATGTTTCGACTGGTAGCGGCAGCCATGGCAATTAATAATCAGCGATGACGTTCGTTCCACGAACGGACGCCCCAGCGCGTCAACACCCGTGACCACGAGAGGAACTGCCTGCACGATGCGCGTGCTGCGGCGCTTCCTCAATTCCGCGCTGGCGTTATTCGCGCTTTCAGACACCATTTCCATTGTCTCATCGGCAAAATCGCCGCCTGAATCCTTCATACAGACCGCCGCCGCCCCTCAGGATTTTAAGATTGCGCGCAGACGACTGAAATTGCTGCATCTACTTCATCGCGTCACTTTGCGGAGTACCTTCCGAGGCCGGCCTGCGGTGCGTGCCCGTTAGGAACATCCATGTTTCTTTTGCGACCCAGATTGGCCCGACCAGCAAATACACCGCTCCTTGGAAAAATGCCGGACGGTTTCCCTCGATGCGGTGGCCGAGAAACAGAAACACCCATCCACCCAGAAAAAATCCAGCGGCCCAGATCCATTTCATGAACAGGACCAGGATAATCCCGGCAAAGATCATCGGGATGCCAACGCCGTGCAGGAACTTATTCCATCCGGATTTGTGCTCGTGGTCGTACTGCGTCATGTAGTGCGCTAGCCTCGGCATGAGCGCACCTCCAGTCAGCCCCGATGCGGCTGCCATGCGTATTGGCGAGGGGACAACCACCGCAGCAATGAAACTGTATACCGAAATGGGAGGATTGGCTAGAGCGTCCTAAGCGTACTAAGAGTTATGTTGCGGGAAGCCTATTGCGGTGGGAAACTTGCACGCCTTCTGCGAAGTCAAAAGAGCGTGTTTTTCAACGCTGTGCGGGCGGCGAACTCTATAAATCCCGCCGCCCTTCCATGGCTTTCAGCATCGTCACTTCGTCGGCATATTCCAGGTCTGCGCCCACCGGGATCCCGACGCCGATACGCGTGACGCGCACGCCCAGCGGCTTTAAGAGCTTCGAGAGGTAAACCGCAGTGGCTTCGCCCTCGGCCGTGGGATTGGTGGCGATGATGATCTCTTCGACGGCGCCGCCTTTTAGCCGCTCGATCAACGGCTTGATATGGAGCTGGTCCGGCCCGCGGCCCGAAAGCGGCGAGAGCGACCCTCCCAGCACGTGGTACATGCCGCTGTAGGTCCGCGTTTTTTCAATCGCCATGATGTTGTGCGCTTCTTCGACCACGCAAATCGTTTTCTTGCTGCGCGTCGGCCCCACGCAGAACAAGCACGGATCGGAATCCGTGATGTTGTGGCAGACGGAGCAGGCGCGGATTTTTTCCTTGGCGTCGCGAATGGCGTCCGCCAGAGCCAAGGCATCCTCGGGCGCGGCGCGGAGCAGGTAAAACGCCAGGCGCTGCGCGGTCTTTTGGCCGATTCCAGGAAGATGCTTCAGCTCATCGATGAGCCGTTCGACGGGAGCGGCAAAATCAGGCATGCAGCATGTGTAGCATAGCCGCGCGCATCAGCGCAAACGGACTAGAGATGGCGATACATGACGTAGGCGTCGACGTAGCCGAGCGCTGGATGAAGGAACGCTTTCGGAAGGCGGCCGACAATCTCAAAATCAAAGCTCTGCCACAAGCGTACGGCGCGCTCGTTGGTGCTGATCACGAAATTGAATTGCATGGCGCGGAATCCGCGTACGCGCGCTCGTTCGAGCGAATGCGCGCACATCGCTCGGGCCACTCCGCGGCCCATCGCTGATGCGGCAGTCATATAGCCACAATTGGCGACGTGCGCTCCGCCGCCTTTTTGGTTTGCTTGCAGGCAGTAAGTTCCGACGATGTCGCCGTTCTCATCCGCGACAAAAACTTCACGTTCGGCGGAAATCCAATATGCCAACGCGCGGCCTTTTTCCATGTCGCGTGGCAGGCAATAAGTTTCGCCCGCTCGGATGATGGGCTCCATGATGGCCCAGATGGCGTTCGCATCTCCCTTAGCGGCAGGCCGAATCAGCATCTCGGTATTTTGTCACGGCCCCGCCTTAAACGCATACGGGCCCCGACTTGGTCGGGGCCCGTTTTGCACACTGTGATGTGGAAGCTGACTTAGTTTTCGAGCTGCGTCTGGAAAACTTCGCCGGGAAGCACGAATCTCGCGGGTTTCTGAAGGGACTCCACCCGAGGCAGATTGACGGGAAGCCGTTCCTGTTTTTCGGGAAGCGCAGCCGTGTCATCCGCGCGCAGGCGCTCCATCTTGATGCCCAGCGAACGCTCCAGTTGAAATAGCTCGGAACGCTGCTCCTTCACGAAAAGTGTGGAAGCCACGCCGTGTCCGCCGTTGCGTCCGGTTCGCCCGACGCGGTGGATGAAATTCTCCGCCACTTCCGGCAAATCGTAGTTGATAACATGCGCGATGTCCTGCACGTGAATCCCGCGCGAAGCCAGGTCCGTCGCCACCAGCACGCGGAAGCGGCCCTGTTGGAAGCCCGTCAGCGCCGTGGTGCGTTGCGATTGGGAGCGGTCGCCATGAATCATGGCGGCGGAAAATCCCTTGCGATTCAAGCTGTCGGCAATGCGCTCGGTTCCACGCTTGGTGCGCGCAAACACCAGGCACTTGCCCTTTTCCTTGGTCAGCAAACGCTGCAAAATTTCCTGCTTGCGGTCCATGGCGACTTCAAACGCCTGAATGCGGACGTTTTCCGAGGGCTTCGACGTCGACCCGAACGAAAGACGCACGGCGTTGCGAAGATAATCCTTCACAATGCGCGCCATGTCGCCTTCCATCGTCGCGGAGAAGCACATCGTCTGCCGCTCTTTCGGCAGGATCGAAACGATGCGCTTGATGGCCGGAAGAAAGCCCATGTCCAGCATGCGATCCGCTTCATCGAGGATGAGGATCCGCAGGGCGTTAAAATGGAAGAGCCGGCGGTCGAGGTAATCTTCCAGCCGCCCCGGAGTCGCCACCACCACCCGGGCACCCTTGCGAATAGCCTGGAGTTGCGCGCCTTCGGACAAGCCGCCGACAACCAGCGCCGCGGGCAGCAACTGTTTGCCGCGCAGTGCGTTGTATTGCTCCACCACCTGCATGGCCAGCTCGCGCGTCGGCACCAGCACCAGCGCCGCGATTCCCGGCGTTTTGTCCTTAAGCAGCTTTTCGATCACGGGAATCAGGAACGCCAGCGTCTTGCCCGTTCCCGTTTGTGCCGTTGCCAGCACGTCTTTGCCTTCGAGCGCCTGCGGGATGGCCGCGGCCTGTACCGGCGTCGGCGTGGTAAAACGCGCCGCAGCCAATCTCTCCTTCATATAAGGAGAAATCAGCATTTCGGAAAAGCGCCCCAAAGAGGGTTCCGCAAGAGGTCTGGATGCGCGTTCCGCCAGAGGCTCCGAGGAGCGCTCTGCATTCACTTCTGTGGCATTCAACATTCAATATTACTTTCTTACTGGCAGAAGCCGTCGCGGTTCGCACACGAATTCTCGGGCGGCCGGCGGCTTGCTTTGCCAGTCTTGTTTAGATTACGCGTAAGACTTACGGAGGAAACTGGAGGCGGGAGTCTCAGATCGAATACTGCACCGGAGGGACCGCACAACACAACCGAGGTATTAAGCGCAAGGGAAGTATAGCACAACCTGATTCATTGTGGGGGACTTAATGGCAGGGCAGTCCTTACCCTTCTGTTTCGTGGTTCGGAGCGAAATACAATCGGCCCTCTAAGTCTTTCATTTAACTGCTTTTATCTGGGAAGAGGTTACTGCCTGGTTTCTCCTGGAAACAAACTGCAAGATTCTCATCCGTCCCCGTTCTAACATCAGAACAAACAAAGGATCAGTCACCCCGAGGAAAACCCATGCCCCTGGTCGTACTGATTGTTGTGGTTTTTGCGCTTCTGGTGATCGCCTCGCCCTTTATCACTCTCGTTCTGCTCGGGAAATACAAGAAATTGCGCGAGAATTTGCGCCAACTCGACGAGGAAAATTCCAGGCAACATACCTCTTTCCAGCGCGAGGTTGCCGACCTCAAGCGCCAACTCGCTGCCGCTGTCCACGCGGCTCCGCCAGTCGCGGGTGAACCTGTCCAGCGGCCTGCCGTTCCCATGGCTCCTCCAGCAAAAGAAACGCCCGTTCCAGTGATCCGCGTGGAGATTCCGGCCTCCGTAAAGCTGCCCGCGCCGATGTCGCTCACGGCCACAGAGAAGCAACTTGAGGCGCGGCAGCTGGAGAAGCCGCAAGTACCTTCTCCCGTCGCGCCGCCTCCTGTACCAACCGTTCCCACGGGCGCGCCCGCGCAAAATCTGCCGGCGCCACCCGCACCTGTTGAGCAAAAGCCTGTTTTGCCCGCGGTCGCGAAATCCCCGGCCGAAGTAAAACCGTCTGCCTCGGTTGCTCCGCCGCAAACCATTCCGGCGTCCGTTCCGGCGTCCCAGCCGCCAGCGCCGCGCATTTTCGCGCCAACGCCACGCGTATCAGCGGAAATTCCACCTGCCGTGTCGGCGCGCGTCTCAGCGGCATCGCCGATCTCCGCCTATCGCGCGCCCGCGCCAAAGCCCACGTTTCAGCAGCGCATGAAAACGGTATCCGCGATCGAGGAAGCCCTGGGCACGAACTGGCTCAACAAGCTCGGCATCATCATTCTCGTCGTAGGCGTCGCTCTCTTCGGCATCTACGAACTCGGCGCTCTTGGCCCGCTCGGCAAAGTCGGCATCTCTTACCTGGCCGCCGCGTTTCTCCTTGTCGGTGGCATCTACTTGGAAAAGAACGAACGCTACCGCCTTCTTGGGCGCACCGGCATCGGCGGCGGCTGGGCGCTGCTCTTTTTCAGCACGTTTGGGATGTATCACGTAGGAGCGATGCGCGTTCTTCCGCTCAGTCCCGGCGGGCTCACGCTCGATTGCGCCCTGATGCTAATCGTCGCAGTTGCGATGGCGCTGCATACTCTGCGTTACCGCTCGCAATTCGTAACCGGTCTTGCTTTCTTGTTGGGATACTCCACTGTCGCGCTCAGCCAGGACACCGTTTACAGCTTGTTTGCCGGCGTCTTTCTCGCCATCGGTTTGGTCACCATTGTTCTGAAAATGGGCTGGTTCGAGCTCGAAGTCTTTGGCATTCTCTCCAGCTACCTGAATCATCTTTATTGGCTGTACCGCATCCTTGGCATCGAGGGAGCTCACGGCCGTCACTTTGAGCAATATCATGCCAGTTTGGCTTTGCTTTTCTTTTACTGGCTCACCTTCCGCATTTCCTACATTGCACGCACTATCAAAACCGATTTCGAAGAACACGTCTCCACCTTCGCCGCTATCTTGAACGTCCTCCTGCTTCTCGGCGTCATGAAGTTTCAATCCGTCCAGCCGGAACTCGCTTATCTCGCGCTTCTTTTCGTTGGAGCGTTCGAATTCAGCTTTGCCCAGTTGCCCATTACCAAACGCCGCCGCCCCGCATTCGTCGTCTTGAGCGTGATTGGCGCGACGCTGATGCTCGCCGCCGTTCCTTTCCACTACTCCGGAAATAACGTCGCCATCCTCTGGCTCGTGGGCGCGGAGGCCTTCCTAGCGGCCGGAATCATCACCAAAGAAGTTGTCTTCCGCCGTCTTGGTCTGCTGACGGGCCTGCTCGTGGGCTTGCATCTCCTTGGCGTTGACTTCCGCCACCTCCTCAACTTGCGTTTCGCAAAAGAAGATGTGGTCCTCGATGCCGGCGTGCTCTTTTGCCTGTGCGCTTTGGTTTTCTATCTGAACGCGCTTGGTGTCGGCTCTCGCTGGAAAGATTCTTTTGCGAACTCACTCGATCGTCCCTTGCTGACCGTCCATTCTTATCTCGGCGCGTTCACGGCCGCCTGCTCGGCCTGGGCGCTTTTCTCGCACGACTGGACGGCACTCGCTTTTGCCGCCGTGATGCTCACGGTCGCCGCACTTGGCCGCGCTCAGGAATCCCCACACCTGCAAGTGCAGTACGCCCTCCTCGGTGCGCTCACTTTCTATCGCGCCGTCGTCGTGAATCTGCACCTCGAAGCCCCTGCGTATGCTCACGTGCGAATGCGGTTGCTCACTCTTCCGATTCTTGGTGCCGCGTTCTATCTCACCGCAAAGTTGGCAGCCCTGCGGGATGATCACCAGCAGCGCACCATTCGCGGACTCTTCGCCGCCGCCGGCAGCGGCTTTATCGCTTTGCTCATCTGGTTTGAAGTTCCGGAGCTTTGGCAGCCACTCGCTTTCATCGCCTTTGCGGTGCTTTTGTCCGAAGCTGCCGGCGCCATAAAATACTATTCGATTACGATCCACTCGCATGCACTCAGCGGCCTGGCGGTTTTTACGGCGCTAACCGCAAACCAGTTTGCAACGCAAACCTGGCACACCATTCCCTGGCGTGCTCTCGCCGCAATCCCTGTCGTTGCAGGCGCTTACTGGCTCGCCAAGCGCCTAAGCACGAAAAACGAGCGCCATCTCAGCATGGCTCGCGTCGCGTATACCTGGGTGGCCGCCGGCCTGGTGGTCTGGATTCTCGAAGAAGCGCTCCGCTCGCCCTGGATCGCCGTCGGTTGGATCGTTTTTGCTGTGGCGCTCTCGCTCTCCACGCGCTGGATTCATTACCAGCAGCTCGCCTGGCAAGCGAACGTCGTTGGTCTCTGCGCTCTGGTCCGCGCCTACTTCTATAACTACGACCTCGAACAAAAGTTCTGGGGCCCCGTCTCATTGCGCATCTTTACGATCTCGCTCGTTGCCGCGGGCTTGTATTTCCTCTCGCGCAAAGCGGCTCCGGAAGAACGCTTCGCCCGCGTCACCGCCTTCCTCCATTCTTTCGCGGCGACCGGACTCCTGGCCCTGCTTGCTTGGTATGAATACCCCAATGGCTGGCTCGCTCCACTGTGGGCCGCGTTTGCGCTGGTGCTGGCGATCGTCGACCAGCGTTTCAAGCTGGAAGAATTGCCCTGGCAATCGCACATCCTCGCCGGACTGACTTTGTTTCGCAGCGTCGGCGTGAATCTCTACGTCACTGCGACTTGGCACGGCATCAGCGTGCGGCTCCTGTCGCTAGCCATTGTCGCGCTGATTTTCTACGCGCTCTCGCGGCTCGTTCGCATGCCCGAAGAGTGGCGGCGTCTCGACATTCACCACGTCTACTCTTGGGCTGCATCCACTATCGGCGGCCTGCTCCTGTGGTATGAGTTGCAGCCTCTCAGTATCGCCGTGGGCTGGGCCGTGTTCGGCCTGGTCCTTTTCGAATATGGCGTGCTGCGCAAAATCACGCAATTTCGTTATCAGGCGTATGTCGCGCTCGTCGCCGCGTTCACCAGGATTTTCTTCGCCAATCTCACGGCGGGCGAGCCCGGCGAGTTCTGGGGTCCGCGAATGTACACCATCCTCCCGCTCGTCCTGATTTTCTTTTTCGTTTACGCGCAATTACCGCAGAAGGCAGAAGACACCAGCCGCGACCGCCGCTGGCACTTCGACCTTCTCCTCGCCTACCTGGGCACGGCCAGTATCGTGGCGCTTTTCTATTTTCAATTTCCCATTGAATGGGTCATCACCTCCTGGGCTGCCGTTGTTTTCGCGCTCCTTGCTGCCGCTCTGCTTCTCGATCGCCAGCCTTTCCTGCATCAAGGATTGCTTCTAACCGTCGGTGTTCTCGGCCGCGGCATGGCGCACAATCTCTTCGGCGCCGGCTATTTCGGGGAAGGCGACTGGCAAGGACGCTACTTCGTGCTCAGCTCGGCAGCCGCCATTTTGCTCGCCAGCCTGTACTTTGCCTTCCGTCTCCGTGGGCGTTTCAGTCTCCCGCAAGACGCGAGCCCCTGGACGAGGCGGCTTGCCGTGATCGCCAGCCGCCCCGAACAAGTGGTGTTTTTTGTCCCCGTCATCCTGATCACCTTCATGCTCGCTTTGAAAATGAAGTCCGGCATGGTCACCGTGGCGTGGGGAGTGGAAGGTGTGCTGATTTTCCTGCTGGCGCTTGCCGTCAAAGAACGCAGCTTCCGTCTTACCGGCCTGGGAGTGCTTCTGCTGTGTGTCGGCAAAGTCCTGGCGCTGGACTTCTGGGGACTTCCGACGCGCGACCGCTGGATCACCCTCATCAGTTTGGGTGCCGCGCTGATGTTTGTTTCGTTTCTCTATACCAGATACCGCGACACCATCCGTCAATACCTATGAAGCGCTCGATTGTCTTCGTTGTTTTCTTTCTCATCCTGGGCGTCGCGCTCGCGGGGCTTTATTGGAGCCAGCGCCGCCCCAAGTCCACTCCGGTTTCCGCCAACGCCATCTTGAATATGGCGGCCGACGCGCAACGCGATCTCTCCCGCATTCCCATGCACTTCACGCGGCTCTCCGATGAACAGGAAATTGCCATCGGCAGGGAACTCGCCGCTCGCTACGCCACCCAAGCACGCAAGCTCACTCCCGAAGAAGAAGCTCTCGAAAAATACGTTACCCGCGTCGGGAACGCCGTGGCGCTCCACGCGCATCGCCGCTTGCCTTATAAGTTCACCGTTCTGCCCGACCACAACATGATCAACGCTTTCTCTCTTCCTGGCGGACCGGTGTACATCGGCGAAGGAATGCTCGACATGATGATGAGCGAAGATGAGCTCGCCAACACCCTCGGCCATGAGATCGAGCACATCGACCACTATCACTGCGTCGAACGCGTGCAGGTGGAAGCGAAACTCAAAAATCTCAATCTCGACGTCCTGGGGGCACTGCTGCAGATCCCCATCGATGTCTGGGAGGCGGGTTACCACAAGGATGAAGAATTCGAAGCCGACCGTGAAGGAATGCACCTGGCGGTGCAGTCCGGCTACTCTCCATACGGCGCCGTCGATATGTTCGAGCGCTTCGCCAAATTATGCGACGAATACGTCATCCAAGCGCGAAGCCCCGACCAGGAAATCTCCGAGCTGGCCATTCAGAGCTTGACAGGTTATTTTCGTTCGCACCCGCTTCCCTCCGAGCGGCTCGCGCAAGCCCGCCGCATCATCGCCGAGGAGCATTGGGAGGATCGCAAAACGCAGAAGCCCTTCCGCGTCGAGTACGAAGTTCACAACGGAGAATACGTAAAGTAGGAAGAGGGAAGGAAACTCTTCCGGCTAAAACAACCCGGGGATCTTCATCCCGGCGATTCCGGGGATGCCGCCGGCGAGGTTTTTCATTTGGTTGGCGAGTTCTTCATCGACGCGGCGGGAGGCTTCATTCACCGCCGCGCGGATCAAATCTTGCAGCATCTCCTGGTCCTTGCCCGCGAAAACTTCCGGCTCGATGCGCAGGTCCACAATCTGTTTCTGGCCGTTCATTTTCACCGAGACCATGCCGCCGCCCGCGGAAGCTTCCACTGCAACGGCGTTCACCTGCCGCTGCAAGTCTTCCTGCACTTGCCGGAGCCGTGAAAGCATCTGTTGGATAGCGTTGACTTCCATCAGGATTCCTCTTGGCTTCGTTTCACTTCGGAAATTTTTCCTCCGAAGCGCTGCAGCATGGACCGCACCATCGGGTCACGCTCGAATTGCGCTCGCAACTCCTGCGTGCCGGAAGCGCCGCGCACCCCAGACGCCGCGGCTGCCGCTGCAACTGCCTCCAGTTTAGCACAGACGCGCACCGCCCGGCCCAGCACCTTGCTCGAAATGCCACGGACCTTTTCCAGTGACTCACGCCCTTCAAGTAATTCCGCAAACGTGCGGTTCTTCTCCGAAAAATAAATTCGCAGCTCTGCGCCCTCGAGTTCCCACAGGCTGCTTTGTCCGACCAGGTTGCCCAAAAAGTTCGTTTGTGCCTGAATTTCCGCCTTGATCTCCGCAACATGCTCTTGCGAAATTCCAATCGCTTGAGCCGGCGCGCCATTTGTCTTCGCGGGAATCGTTGATTCCTTCGGTTCCACTTCCTGCTTGACCTCTGCTTGAGTTGGAACCGCTGCCGCAGGCACGGAATTCTTGGTAGAAAACGGGGAAGAGAACTGCGCTTTTGTTTCCGGCTTCGGCTGTGCGGGAACCGCCGCCGCGAAACTCGGCATGGCACTCTTTGGTTCGGGCGCAAAAGCCGCCGTTGCCCCCCGCGCAACTCCCGTGCCTGCGGACCCACTCGCTGCGCCGCCCTTCAATTCCGCCAGCAACTCCTCCAGCGGAGCCAGCCGCGCCGCGTTGATCAGCCGCAGCAATCCCATCTCCAGATGCACGCGCGGATCCGGCTTCCGCCGCAAATCATCGTCCGTCTGCAAAAGAATCTGAAAAAATCGCGTTAAGTCCTCTTCGCTGAACAGCGCCGCCGCCTTCGCCAGCGCCGGGCGCTGATCCGGCGTCGCCGCAATCAAATCCGAATCCGCCCCGCACGTTCGCGCAATCAGCAGGTTGCGCATGTGCCGGATCGCTTCCCGGCAGAAGTGTTGCAGGTTGCGCCCTTCCTTCTGGAACGTGTGCACCAGCCCCAGCGCGCGGTCCGCCGAACCTTCTGAAATGGCGCCAACCAATTCCTCCAGCGCGTCGTCCGGCACCACGCCCAGCAGTTCGCGCACTTCCTTGTCCGCAATGGTATCGCCGCAATACGCCCGCGCTTGCTCCAGCAGCGAAAGCGCGTCGCGCAAGCTGCCTTCGGCCATGCGCGCAATCACCGCCATCGCGCCGGGTTCGATCTTCAAATTTTCTTTGTTGGCGATTTCTTCCAGGCGTCCGGCAATCTCCGCGAAAGTCAGCGCGCGAAAATGAAAATGTTGCGACCTCGACCGGATGGTATCCACCAAGTCTTCCGGCTGCGTCGTGGCCATCACAAAGATCACGCGGTCCGGCGGTTCTTCCAGCGTCTTCAGCAAGGCGTTCGACGCTTCGCCGGTCAGCATGTGCGCTTCATCGAGAATTACCACTTTGCTTCGCGAAGCCGCCGGCGCGTATCGCACCATCTCGCGCAGCTCGCGGATCTGGTCGATGCCGCGGTTGGACGCCGCGTCGATCTCGATGACGTCCAGCGAAGTCCCCGCCGCAATCTCCTTGCAGGAGTCGCACTCCCCGCAGGGCGTGGCCGTCGGCCCCTTCACGCAATTCAGCGCTTTGGCAAGAATTCTCGCCGCCGTCGTTTTCCCCACGCCCCGCGCGCCGGAGAAAATGTACGCGTGCGCCACGCGGTCATTCGTGATCGCGTTCTTCAGCGTGCCGGTTACGTGCTGCTGCCCGACGAGATCGTCGAACGTTTGCGGGCGCCACTTGCGGGCTATGACTTGGTAGCTCATGGAAAAGTTTTCAGTGAGAGGAACTCCGGGTGATCTGCGGCACCCGAGGCGATCCCGGTACCGTTGCTCCCTTCCGGGCCTGGCGGGGTTCGCGGGACCTCGTTGCACAGAGCCCGAAGTTCCACGCTCCGGCGCCCGCGTCCATTTCCCGCGAGCGCAGAGAAAATTCTAGCACAGCGTCTCTGGGCCAGCCAGAATCCGGGTCTCAGCTTCCTACATATCGTTCGTGATGACTCTTTCCTCCGCTCCCGAACCTCGTGCGCAATTCAGGATTTCGGTTTCGCCGCTGCCGCTGCCGGCGCATCCGGCGGTTGTACTTTAGACGGATTCACCCAATTATTCTTGAATGGGCCCGTCCCGTGGACCTGCACGATCATCTCGCCCTTACACAGGGCGAAATGCCGCATCTCTTTAGGCAACAGCACGTAATTTCCCACGTTCATCGTCTGCAGCTTGCTTTCGTCAAACGTCTCGCCCATGCCTAAGAGAAACGTCCCCTTCAGCACCGTCACGTTTTCGTCCGCCGGATGCCAGTGCGCTGGAATTCTTGTTCCGTCGGCGCATCGGATGCGCAGGACAAACGGCGCTCCCTCTGCGCCGGGATCACCCGACACTGGCGCGAGGTCGCACCCCTTCATGATGGGCGTCCATTTCAAATCGCCGTAATGCACGACCTTGTGCGCTTCAGCGACCTCTTTTTTCTCCTGGCTATGAACTCCCGTCGCGACCACCCCAAGCCCGATCAACGCTGCGCAGACACTTCGCACTTGGATCATTTTCATAAGCATCTCCTCCGTCGGAAGTAGGCCACCCCTTTGCTGCGCAAAAGATACTCTTCCCGCGGCCTTGCGGCAATACGCGGGCAAAATTCACTTGTGCAATGGAGTATCCTGCCGTCCCAGGTCCCTTGCACGTCAGGAAACATCCGCGAAAACTCGCCGCGCGCCTTTGCGAAATCGCATACTCTACTTTCGGATGGAGTTCCTCCCCATCCGCCCCGCGTCCCGGCTCGCTCGGGATTCCGGGTCCGCCGCGCCAGCGGTTCGCACCGAGGCATCGCCTCAGTGTCGCCTCACGATACGAGGCCAGCCCGCACTCCAGGTGTGGGCAGGGGGAATCCATGAAAATAGCATCCATGAAAATCGCAACGTCATTTCTTTTGGCGGCCGCTCTCGCCTGCACCGTCGCGTTCCCGTCTTACGCCGAGCCGCGCCAGGTTCTCCAGGGAACGCAGGTTCGTCTCACCCTCTTGAGCGGAATCAGCAGCGCCGTGGCCAGGGACGGCGATCCGTTCGTCGCCGTCGTCGCTGAGCCCGTCTACCTCGGAACCCAGTTGCTGCTGCCCGCTGGCACGCGCGTGAACGGCATCATCGGCACCGTGGAAAAAGCGCGCCACTTTTCTATCTTCCGCGGCCAGGCGTACATGAACCTCACCTTCCGCACCATCGAAGTCGATAGCCGGCTCATCCCCGTGCAGATGAGCATCATCACCATCGAGCAGCCGCGCGGGCAGGCCGAAGGCAAGCGCCGCAAAGACGTGAAAATTGAAGAAGGCCAGGTCGTCCAGGAAAAGCACGATGTCAAGGGCGACATCGTCGGCGGGGCCATCGGCACCGGCGGCGGCACCCTTGTCGGCGCGGTCTTCAGCCACGTCGCGCGCGGTTTCGGCTTCGGCCTCGCCGGCAGCGCCGCCTACATCGTCGCGCGTAAGGGCAAGGACCTCGAGCTTCCCGCACAAACCGGAATGCTAGTCCGCATGGACAATACCATCACCGTGCCGGCCACCAGTGCGACCAGCGCCTCGCTCGTCACCGGCAGCCGCTGACTCCCATTCAAAATAAAACGCGCCGCGAAGGGACATTCGAAGTCCCCCGCGGCGCCTGATTTCTTTGTGAACTCTGTGTACTCTGTGCTCTCTGTGTTAAATCCTTTTTCCCTTACTTCTTGGGAAAGTTCGGATCCGCTTTCACCTCATTGATCTGCTTGGTGTGCCGTTCGCTGTGCGCGGCGATGAACAGCACAAACTCATATCCGTCCAGCTTCCCCATCGGGCTGTCCGTGACGTGATCGCGCAGACCGGTCGCGGTTCTTAGAAAATCCTCGGTCGATGCCCGGCTCTCCACAAAATGCTTGATCGCGCCTTCGGGCGACCCGAAACGGTTTGTCGGCACCAACGGCTCCGGCGCTTGCGCTTTGTGCGTGCGGTCCGGAACCATTGCCAACACGGCTTCGTCCGTCTTTTTCACGTCGCGGCCCGGCTCCCCGGGTGCTGTCATCACCTTTTCCACCAAAACTCCACGAATAAGGTCCTCCGCCGCCGCAATGTGCTCCGTCACCTGCGCCACCGACCAGCGGTCCGGCGCCGGCTTGAAGTTCCACTGCGCTTCCGAGAGCCCTTTCGTCGCTTCCAGGACATTCTTCTTTGTCAATTCCAGGTACTGCAGCGCCTTGTCTTTCTCCGCCTGCGTGACCTCTTGCGCCGATGCCGCCGCTGCTCCTGCCATCAACACCAGCGCCATCAACACCCCTGCCAGGGACTTGGTTCTCATTTTTCTTCTCTCCTTTTTCATGGTTGGTTGGAGGAACGGGTAGCTGCGAGCATACCAGAATTGTTTTCCTCGCGCTCTGCCCGCTGTTTTCTCCCTGACCACAGCCAGCCGCTGAATGTGTTATCCATTCCTCATAACGTGCTGCCGCGGAGGAAAATTTCAAGCCGAAACACCATTCCCGATAAGCGCGGCCTGTCTTCCGCACTCTTATCGCCGGTTTTCGAATCGTAAATCCGGAATCACCTCTCAATCCGCAGCGCTTCCGCATTTCTCGTGCGGACTGCCAATTCCTCCGATGGTTGCTTGCTGGTTTGTTTCGGGAGGTATAGAGCGCCGCGTTCCGTGTGGGGCGAGTTACGCGGCGCTCCAGGGGGTTTCTGGCTGGTTGCTTGCGGTTAGGCTGTGGAACTGCTCTTGGTGGGAACCGTTTGGCGAATCACGGTCGCGTCGCTGCGCTGCCCGTCGTCCGCCGGAATCTCCTCGAATTCTGAATTTTCTTCGATCAACCTTCACTGGAATTTCGGCCTCTGCACTCTTCTGCCGAAACCGTGTCTGCCGGCCCGTCTCGTCTTTGCGCCGGTATTGTTGGTGGCGGGGTTGTTAAATGCAGGGCGAGTGCCAAAGAACGGCTGCCGCAATCCACCCATTTTCAATGATTTAGAAATTTCCGGGAGCCGGCATCCTGCTTCAGGCCGGGAAACTGGTCCGGATTGGAACACCGCCTGTCCACGAACGAATCGGCGCTTTCGGCCCGCAAGGAATTCCACCGAATTTGTTATTAATTAGTGCCACGCCTCAGGCCGCCGCCCCGCCCAATTTTTCTTTGCGCGTCTCCACGCCGTCACGCTTCAGGTAGCGGTACAGGCTGGTCCGCCCGATGCCTAGAAATTGCGCCGCCCTCAGCCGGTTGCCTTGGCACATCTCCAGCACATGCTGGATGTGCACCTTGCGCACGTCCTCGAGTGACAGCGGTTTCCAATCCTCGCCCTCTGCGGTACGTCCGTTCCGGTGTTGCAGTTGTTCCGGTAAATCCACTAGGTCGATGAAATCTCCCGACGCCGTTATGCAAGCGCTGGAGATGACGTTCTCTAGCTCCCGCACGTTTCCTGGCCAGGCGTGCCGCAGCAGCACCGTCTGCGCCCGCCGCGTCAGCCCGAAAATGTTTTTTCCGTACGCGCTGTTGTATTTCTTCAGGAAAAATTGCACCAGCAGCGGAATGTCCTCCAACCGCTCCGTCAGTGACGGGATACGGATCTGGATCGAGCTCAAGCGGTAAAAGAGATCTTCGCGAAAATGCCCCGCCAGCACCTCCGCGCGCAAATCCCGGTTCGTGGCCGCGATCAGCCTCACGTTGATGTGCCGCACTTCCGGCGAGCCCACCCGCTGAATCTCGCGGTTCTGGATCACCCGCAGGAGCTTCGCTTGCATGGGCAGCGAAGTTTCCCCCACTTCGTCCAGGAAGACCGTTCCCCCGTTGGCATACTCGAATAGTCCCGGCCGCGTGTCCGTGGCTCCCGTGAACGAACCGCGCACGTGTCCAAAGAGCTGGCTCTCCAGCAAACTGTCCACCATCGCCGAACAGTTGCACACCGCCAGTTTTTGCTGGCTCACCGGGCTGAGCTGATGAATCGCCCTGGCCACCAGCTCTTTTCCCGTTCCCGTCGGCCCCACCAGCAGGACATTGGTGTAGTGCCGCGCCACCTTGCGCGCGAAATCAAATACTTCCAGCATCGCCGGGCCTTTGCCCACGATGCCGTGAAATTCCAGGTCCTTCAGCAGCTGCTCCTCGAGCGCCCTCACCCGCCGCCTCTGGTCGTACAGCGCCGCCACGTCGTCCAGCGATTTCTTCAACCGCAAGCGGTCGATGGGCTTCGGCATGAAATCCGAAGCTCCACGTCGGATGGCTTCCAGCGCCGAATCCAATGTGTAATCTCCTGTCATCAGAATCACGTTCACCCCGGGATCGCTCCGCGACACTTTATCCAGGAACTCGTAACCGTCCATCCCCGGCATGTGCACGTCCGCCAGCACCAGCCGGCACTGGCCCCGCTTCACCAGTTGCAAAGCCTCCTCAGGATCGCCCGTCGCGAGGGCCTCATATCCCATCCCCGCAATCACTGCCGTTAGCATTTCCAGTTGTGCCGGATCGTCATCCAGGATGCACGGCGTCAACGAAGACCTCGGCGCGACAATTTCCACCGTCTTTGACGAAACCATTCCCACAATGCCCTACCTCACCGCAACCCTTGTGCCATCCTCCTCTTCCTGCCAAGCCCTCTCTTAGAATTTCCTAACCCTTGCCTCGACCGCACAATCCCATTAGAAATACGGTGCTTATTGCTCGTTGGGGTACAAACATTGCCTCGGGTCACCCAATGATTTCCGATGGGATCCGGCGTGTGCTTCGAATTGTCTTTCGAATCGACGCTCTTGCTCTGCTTCGTTCCAGAAATGGTCCCCCTCTTCCCACTCCGGCACACACACCTGCCGCCATCCCTCAGGAAAGGAGTCACATTCTCCTCCGGGCTCCAGCGCTCTTTCGAACGGAGCCGTACTACCTCCTCTTTCGTCTACTTCGATTTATCTTTCGAACCGCCGTTTGGCTGGACTTGCTCCAGCCGGAACTGTTGCTGCCCTTCAGGCGTGAACCCGGCAGGCTGGGCACGGTACGGCACGGGAAGGGAACGATCTGGGGAGGTGGGCAGCAGTAGCCGCAGGAAAATCATCGACCCCGGGCTGAGCGAACGCGTCAGCGTCAGGTACTTGCCGGTCTCTTCATTCCATTCGAGTTCGCACTTTTCCACAAAAAAGGATTGGTCGCTACCCCAGCCGGATGCTTCGACAGGATAAGTATTGGTGATCGGATTCCGGGCACTCAATGGCATTGGCAACCTCTGCTGGAAGGAATTGCAGATGCTATGCCAGGTGAACTTGCGCCAAGCAGTTGAAAGAAAAGTGTTTAGTGCGGAATGAGAATTGTGAATCCGTGCGCGGACGGTACAACCCCGGCCAGCGTGTTCGCAATTGGAGCAGCAAACCTGCCATATCGAATTCCCGGCGAGCCCTCCTCAGAAGTGACTTCGCAGCAGGTAATATATAGCGATTTGCTCGATGGGAGCATAGACGTAGCGAAATGCAACCATACCCAGCAGTAGCCCCACCATGGCATAGCTGTTCCCCCTCAGCCAGTCCTGGTAACGCTGCGCCCGCGTTTCCCCCATGAACAGCATGATACCCGTGCTGCCGTCGAGCGGTGGGACCGGCAGCAGATTGAACGTGCCGAGAAGCAAGTTGAGCGAGAAGAACGCGCTGAGCACACTGCTCGCAAAGTCCGGGTTGCCCGTGACCGCATCCCTGTGCAGCCAGCCCTGTGCCCATCCCAGCCTCAGCGCCAGCGCGGCGATCAGCATCAGCGTGTAGTTTGTCGCCGGACCCGCAAGCGCCATCCACGCCGCCCGGCGGGGATGCCGTCGCGCCCAGTCGGGATTGTACGGCGCGCTGGCCCATCCGAAAAGCGAACCCGTCGCAATCAGCGACAGGATTGGAATCACCACCATGCCCCAGGGTTCGCGTTGGATGTGCGGAACCGGATTGAGCGACACCTGTCCGCCCGCGAAGGCCGTATCGTCCCCGCCGATTTTGGCGACCAGCGCGTGCGCCGCTTCGTGGCAAGTGGTGGAGAAAAGAAACGCCACGTACCAGATGAATCCCAGCGCAATAAATTCCGGTCGAATTTCGCCCATGAGGGTACTCTTTTTCCTCAGGCTCAGTAGCGTAGATGGCCCGGTCGCGCTTTGCAAGCTACGAGGCAAGCATGACGGCTCCGTTTTCAGATGGCGCGTGCTTGGCAGGCTGGCCCGAGTATCGGATTCTCCCAGCCGATCCCGAGTAGGTGACAAACGGCCTCCTGAATCGTCAATAGAACAGCGCCAAGCAAGATTGTGCCGGACTGCGGGCGGCCTTCAAAAGTCTGCCGGATTGGGGAACCTGCCGCGGCTGGCCTGCGTACGGTACGGAGAGGTGTTTAATGCAGAACCTTCCCGGCAATTTTCGGTATGCCTTGCGACAGTTCCGGTTATCTCCCGTTTTTACCGCCGCGGCCGTTCTGACGCTGGCTTTGGGAATCGGCGGCACCACCGCCATATTTACCTTGATCCACGCCGTGATGCTCCGCTCCCTGCCGGTTTCCGATCCCGGCAGCCTCTACCGCGTGGGCGAAGGCGACGATTGCTGCGTAGAAGGGGGGCCTCAGGATGTCTGGGGCATGTTTTCGTTTCCTTTGTACGAGCGCTTGAAGGCGGAAACCCCGCAATTTGAGGAAGTTACGGCTTTCCAGGCGGGCCGTGGCCGGTTGAGCGTGCGCCGTCAATGCCTCGAATCCGCTGCCCGGCCGCTCAACTCGGAATACGTCTCGGGTACCTTTTTCTCGACTCTCGGAGTCCGCGCCTTCGGCGGCCGCGTCTTCACCGCCAATGACGACACGCCAGCTTCCCCTCCGGTCGCCGTCCTTAGTCATCGTGTCTGGCAGACCATCTACGCGTCTGATCCTGGCGTGGTGGGGTCCACTTTCGTCGTCGAGGGCCACCCTGTCACCGTCATCGGTGTCGCTCCGCCTGGCTTTTACGGCGAGACCCTGGAAAGCGACCCTCCTGATCTTTGGGTCCCCCTGCAATTGGAACCCATGATTAATGCCGAAGGAAGTCTGCTTCATCAGCCCGTCTCCGCCTGGCTCCGCATGATCGGCCGTTTGCGCCCTGGCGCTTCTGTTGATGGGATGGCTCCCCGACTCACCGGAATCCTTCGCCAATGGTTGCAAACCGATTCCGGCTATCCCGCCACCTGGATGGCCGACGTCGTCCGCCTTCTTCCCAAGCAGGTTATCGGCGTTGTCCCCGCGGGAGCTGGCGTGGCGGTGATGAAAGAGGAGTACGGCCGCAGCTTGCAGATTCTGCTCTCCGTCTGCGGATTGGTGCTGCTGATCGCCTGCGCCAACGTGGCCAACCTGCTGCTGGCTCGCGGCGTAGCACGCCGTGGACAGACGGCCGTGCGACTGGCCGTGGGCGCTACGCCCAGAATGATCGTCACGCAGGCGCTTACTGAAAGTGTCCTGCTGGCCATCGGCGGCGGTATTTTCGGGCTTCTGGTGGCCATGGCCGCGGCGCGTTTGCTGCTGGCCCTGGCCTTCCACAACGCGCATTTTCTTCCCATCAGCGTTGCGCCATCGCTTATCGTCTTGGCCTTCGCCTTCGCGTTGGCGTTGCTTACGGGAATCATTTTTGGGGCGGCTCCCGCCTGGCTTGCCACGCGTACCGATCCGGCCGAGGCACTCCGGGGTTCGGGCCGCGGCACTCAAGATCGTTCTTCCTTTGCCCGCAAAGCGCTGCTGGTTGTGCAGGCCACCCTTTCCGTGGTTCTGGTCGCCGGCGCCACCATGCTGGCGCGCAGCCTGAACAAGCTTGAACATCAGGACTTCGGCTACCAGGTGCAAAGCCGCGTGGAAGTGGATATGAACAATCCGCCGGCGACGTATACGCAGCCGCAGCTCGCCTCCCTTTACCGCCAACTTGAAGAACAACTCAACCGTCTCCCCGGTGTTCACGGTTCCGGACTAGCCCTTTACAACCCGCTCACCAACAACTGGGGCGAACTCATCATGGTGGCCGGCCATCCTCCTGCCAAGTTTAACGAGGAAGGAGGCGCGTCGTGGGACCGCGTGAGCTTCAATTATCTTCAGAATCTTGGCATTCCCGTTTTGCGCGGACGGGCGTTTACCGCCGCGGACAACGAAACCACGGCGCCGGTGGCCCTCGTCAACGAGGCTTTCGTGAAGCGCTTTTTCAAGAGCACCGAAGACCCGCTCGACCAGCATTTCGGTCTGGATGTCCCCGAGTATGCCGGCACATTCCGGATTGTCGGCGTCGTGCGCGATGCCAAGTTTGCCGGCTGGGGCCTCAGCAGGCCGGCGCGCCCGATGTTTTACGTGCCGCTGGCGCAAAATGTCGCCTACCCCGACAAGCTGATGAAGATGATCGAGCTGCGCTCGCACTTTATCGGCGGAATCATGCTGGTAACCGATCTGTCTCCCGGCGTGCTCGAGGCCCAGCTCACGAGGATGCTTGCGGATATTGATCCCAACCTGACCATCAATAGTATCCGTACCATGCAGCAGCAGATCGATCTTCGCTTCGATCAGGAGCGCGCCGTAGCCAGCCTCGCCGCCCTGTTCGGGAGTGTGGCGCTGGTTCTGGCTGCCGTTGGACTTTACGGCGTGACTGCTTACACAGTTGCGCAACGCACCAACGAAATCGGCATTCGCATGGCGCTTGGCGCAGACCGCCCGAATGTGATCCAACTGGTGCTGCGGGGCGCCTTCAAGCGCGTCTTGTTTGGCTTGCTGCTGGGCCTGCCCTTGGCGGTTGGCGCCGGACGGCTGATCTCCGCCCAACTGTACGGCGTCACCTCGTGGGACCCGCTCGCGCTGGCGGTGGCAGCAGGGGCGCTTGCGATTTGCTCCTTCTTTGCCGCCATCATTCCGGCAAACCGCGCAGCATCCATTTCGCCGATGAATGCGCTGAGAATCGAGTAGCGTGCATCATTGGGTTTTCGCGCCAGAAGTCCCCTGCGATTCGTCTGAATGACTTGGACTTCGCGGAGAATCGTGGCGTAAACTCGCGTGCACTCTCCCGCAGGCGGTAACCCGCGCAAAACTATCACTACGCGTATCTCGTCGGCGCGCTCATCTTCGACGCCAAAAGCTCCCTTTCGCCGGGACGGGCGGAGCCATCTGGAGCGTCGCGTACGAATACGTGCAAGGCTACCGCCTCGAGCCCACGAATGCGTGAGAAGAGAGGGGATGGAGGATAGGGGCCCCCTATGTTTTTTGTAAGTGTTGCAGCTAAAGAACTTAGCCAGGCCGTAAGTCTTTTGTTTGCAACACTTGCGGGGGATCCATAAGTGTTGCAGTTAAAGGACTTAGAAGCAAGGGTGGATAGCGACCCCGACAAGATAGATTCCATCTCCCCCCACCCCCGGTGGTTTTTGGCAAAGAGTGTGGAATCGTCTGAAAACAAAAGAGTTGAGTTTTCTGTCGATGCAAAAAACGACAAAAGAGTGCGGAAGCAACAGGAAGTAAAGGAGATAGGTGAGGTGAAGGAAGTAAAGGAGTGGAGAGTGTGGCACATGGGGTGTCTTGGCGATGCCCTTCGCACACGACGCTCAGGGTAAATTGTCGTCGAAAATCACCACTCATTCACCCTATCATAGCTTATAATCATTGTCAATTACTTTTGTATGAAACTTAGAGCCTTTAGATTGAGCAAGTTGCATAAGCGTTCGAACGGGCTTGTAAGGGAAAGAAAACAAAGGGGTAGAGATCGCAGTGGGCCGGTCAAGAGAGGCTGAGGGAATACGACGCGTCCTGCCTCAGAGACAAATCCAGCTAACTGCCACGATCCGCAGTTACCCTCCGGTGGGATTGCGTTCGCGGAGGCCGCAAATCCCTTAAAATGAGGGAATGAAGCCGGGGCGGCAATAAACTCGCCAACAGCTAGCGGCTGGGGCGACGGAAACTGTTTGAAGAACAGTTGGTAGACTGGCGTGGAGTTTATAGCCCTCGTATGCGGAATTAGCGGTTAAGGCGATGGGAAAAGGGAAACTCATTCTCGGGCTGGCCGTTCTTGCGTTGGCCGTCATCGCCGGCTGGCAGATTGTTTCTTGCGAACTGGCCAACCTGGAGCTCCGTGGGGACCTGCGGGACATTGCGTCGCAGGCGGGGGCTTACATCGGGCTGGTTTCCTTTAATTCGGATGAGGATTTCCGCAAAGCCGTGATCCGCGCTGCCCAATCGCATGACATCCAACTGGAGCCTGAGCAAGTGACAGTGCAGCGCACGGGCACGGCTCTAAACCAGAGCATATACCTTGCGGTGGACTACAAAGCGCGAGTGAAGGTGCCAGGATTCTCGTTGGCTTTTCACTTCCATCCAACGAGCGCGAGGTGAAGCACTACCAGATCGCTCGGCTGGCTCACATCGTGTTGCGTATGGTAAGGCACACTTGCCCGGTAAGCGCGTCAGCCAGGCAGTGGACGGGGGTAATATGCGGAATTCGGACAGGCGGGACAAAAGGAGAGGCGCTCGGCAACGTCACAAGCGCCTCCTCTACTGCGTCAACGTAAACCGTACCTCACTGGATCACCTCCTTCTCGGCAGGAACGCCGATGTCGACAAGAGTGTCGAGTGGTCCGAGTATAGCGCCGGATCGGGGAGAATCAGAAGAAGCGTTTCCTTAAACTTTGGGTTTGGCACGCGAAAGCAAGTCACCGGCAGCGTTTACCAGGCACGGGCTGGTTGTTCGATGCCTCTTGGCGATAACTCCGGATTGCCGACAATCCACGCAGAATCGTCGGTCTTATTGACGCGCCGTGGGCTCCAGAGTACGCTGACGCACTCTGGGTTGAACCACATGAAGCCAATTCGCTGATGTTGAACCATGGGACACGTTACGTCTAATGCCGGGCCACTCTTCAACATCTCCAAGAAAGGAAAAGGAGGAAATCACATGAGCACGATTACAGTCAAAGATGGCACAACGATTTACTACAAAGATTGGGGATCCGGGCAGCCGATTGTTTTCTCTCACGGCTGGCCGCTCTCAGCAGACGACTGGGACACGCAGATGCTGTTCTTCCTCAACCACGGCTATCGCGTCATAGCCC